>Ga0209810_1000020_pt1 | contig 563465 bp, 576 predicted proteins | sample Coa_R1_7_FD_187159 | JGI IMG/M metagenome (GOLD analysis project Ga0209810, IMG submission 187159) | Surface soil microbial communities from Centralia Pennsylvania, which are recovering from an underground coalmine fire - Coalmine... | ecosystem: Environmental > Terrestrial > Soil >...
CGGTGAAGTCCAGGGCCTCGTAGATGATCATGTTGTAGGCCGTGCGCATCAGGTTGGTCTTCATCTCGTCGGTGATGGCCACCACCGCGTTGCGCACGATTTCGGCGGTGATGGCATCTACGCGGGTGGCCGACGGACTGGTCAGGGTGGGGGACACGCGCTCAGGATGATACCTTTTCCGAGCTTATGAGCGAGCAGAAGCGAGCCGCCCTCGTGACCGGCTCGGCCACGGGTATCGGCCGGGCCACGGCCGTCGAGCTGGCCAGGCACGGCTTCGATGTGGCGGTCAACTACAGCCGCAGCGCCTCCGAAGCCCAGGAGACGGTGGGGCTGTGCGAGGCGGCGGGCGCCAGGACGCTGCTCATCCAGGCCGACGTGTCGGACGATCCGCAGGTGCGGCGCATGCTGGCGCAGGTGGAAGATGGCTTCGGCCGGCTCGACGCGCTGGTCAACGTGGCCGGTACGACCGTGCTGACAGCGCAGGAGGATCTGGAGGCGATCACGCCTGAGGATTTCGACCGGGTCTTTGCCGTGAACGTCAAGGGCGTGTTCCTGGCCACGCGCGCCGCTGCGCCCCTCCTGAAGCGCACCGGCGACGCGGCCGTGGTCAACCTGGCCAGCATCGTCGGCCCTCGACCCGGGGCCCAGCCCATCCCGTACGCCGCCAGCAAGGCCGCCGTGGTGAACATGACGCGCACCTTCTCGCGCGTGCTCGCGCCGGAGGTGCGGGTCAACGCGGTGGCCCCGGGCTGGATCGCCGGCGAGTGGATGCGGCGCACGCTTGGCGAGCACTACGACCGGCTCATGGAGCGGCGGGCCAAGGCTACGCCCCTGGGACGGGTAGCCACGATCGAGGATGTGGCGGAGGTCATAGTGAACCTGATCGAACACAACAAATTCGTGACCGGCGAGACCATCGTCATCGACGGTGGTTTCTCGGCCACAACCTAGGGCCATGCCGCTGGACGGCGTCGTCCCGTTTCCGCCGGAGTTCCAGGCGCGGTACCGTGAGAAGGGTTACTGGCGCGACCGTCCTCTCCGCGACGAATTCGACGACATCTTCGATCGCTACGCGGACCGGGTGGCGGTCATCTCCGGGCCGGATCGCATCCGCTACCGCCACATCAAAGAGCGCTCGGAGCGGCTGGCATTGAACCTGCTGAATCTCGGCCTGCAGCCGCTGGACCGCGTCGTGGTGACGCTGCCGAATATCCCCGAGTTCGTGTATCTGTACTTCGCGCTGCAAAAGATCGGGGCGATCCCCATCTGCGCGCTGCCCTCGCACCGCTATCACGAGATACGGCAGTTCGTGACCCTGGCGGATGCGGCGGCGTGCGCGGTCCCCGACCGCATCGGGGATTTTGATTTTCCGGGGCTGATCGAGCGAATCAAAGGCGAGGCGCCAAGCCTCAAATGGACGCTGGCGTCTGGGTCCGCCCCAAGCGGATGCCTCTCCCTCCAGGAGCTCTTGACGAAGGAGCCCCGGGTCGGGAAAGCGGAGCTCGCCCGGATCTCGATCACGCCCACGGACCCGGCCGTGTTCCAGCTCTCCGGCGGAACAACCGGTATTCCCAAGCTCATCCCGCGCACTCATAACGACTACTTCTACAACTCCAGCATTGCCATCGAAGTCAACCAGACGCGCGAAGGCGACGTCCTCCTGGGCGTGCTGCCGATCGAGCACAACCTGCCGCTGGCTTGCCCGGGCCTGCAAGGCTTCCTGATCAAGGGCCTGACAGTCGTGCTCAGCACCAGCAGCCGGCCCGCCGACGTCTTCCGGCTCATCCAGGAGCACCAGGTCACCCACCTCGAGGTCGTGCCCGCGCTGCTGATCCGTTGGATCAACGATCCCGCCGCCAGGCAGTTCGATCTGTCGTCGGTGCGCGTCATCCAGAGCGGGGGGCAGCGCTTCCAGCCCGAGATCCGCCGCCAGACCCAGGAAGTCTTCCCGAATGGCACCGTCCAGGAGAACTTCGGCATGTCCGAGGGCCTGCTGATGTTCGTCCGGCTGGATGATCCCGAGGAGGTGCGCATGGAGACTTCGGGCCGGCCCCTCTCGCCGGACGATGAGGTCAAGCTGCTGGACGACGATGACAACGAGGTACCGGTAGGAGAGGTGGGCGAGCTGACCTGCCGGGGGCCGTACACGCTGCGGGGCTACTTCCGCGCGCCCGAGCACAACGCCCGCGCGTTCACGTCCGATGGCTTCTACCGCTCAGGCGACCTGATGCGCATGCACCCCAGCGGCAACTACATCGTCGAGGGGCGCAAGAAGGATCTGATCAATCGCGGCGGCGAAAAGATCAGCGCCGAGGAGATCGAAAACCTCATCCTGATGCATCCCGCGGTCCAGAACGTGGCGTGCGTGCCCATGCCCGATCCGGTGCTGGGCGAGAAGATGTGCGCCTACGTCATCCTGCGGCAGGGAGCGGCGGGCCTAGCGCTGCCCGAGCTGGTGGACTTCCTCTTGCAGCAGGAGATGGCCAAGCACAAGCTGCCGGAGCGGCTGGAAGTGGTGAAGGAGTTCCCCCTCTCGCCGTTTGGAAAGGTGTCGAAGAAGGATCTAGCGGCGGAGATCGCCGCGAAACTCAAGGCGGAGGCCGGCCTGCACTAGCAGCGGCATCACTTCGGCAATCCACTGCCGCAGTTCGTCGCCGTAGTTCACCCACGAGATCACGATCCCGTCGAGGCCGGCGCGCGACAGCCGGCACAGTTCGTCCGTGATCTGCTCGGCGGTGCCGATGAGCGGATGGCCGCCCCAGCCGGTGATCAGGTGCGCTTTGCGCTTGCGCATCACCTCGGGCGGCACGTCGGGGTTGTCGAGCCGCTGGATGCGCAGCAGGTTAGTCACGGCTTCCCAGTCGCCTCTCTCCTCGACTACGTAGTGATGGTAGTCGCGGGCTTCCTTCTCGGTTGGTCGGCAGATGACGAAGCCGGTGGTCCACACCTGAATCTCGCGGCCGTGCTGCCGGGCCAGGTCCCTCAGCTCGCGCACGCGCTCCTCCGCCCCGGCGTGGTCGTATTCCCAGAGGGAGGTGAAGATCATGTCGGAGTACTTGGCCGCGAACTGATTGCCGGTTCCCGAACGGCCGGCGTTCATGATCGGCGGGTAAGGCTTCTGGATGGGCTTGGGCTGATGGAAGCCCTTCTCGACCTTGAAAAACCGGCCCTCGAAGTCGAACTCGTCGTCTTCGGTCCAGAGCTTGAGCATGACCTCCAGCCACTCCGCCGCGTACTCGTAGCGGGTCTCATGGTCCATAAGGCCGCTGCCGAACATCCGGAACTCCGGCTCGAACCAGCCGCAAACGACGTTCAGGGCGAAGCGCCCACTGGTGATGTGGTCGATGGTCGTAGCCTGCTTGGCTGCGACAACTGGGTGGATCGTCGGCACGTGCGAGGTGGCGAACACGGCGATGTTCTTGGTCTGCGCGCCCAGGCCGGCCGCCCAGGTGTAAGTCTCGAATGAGTCGCCGTTGAAGTTCGTCGGCCCGCCGAAGCCTTTCCAGCGGGCGACCGGGACCATGGCCTCGATGCCGGCCTCGTCGGCGAGCTGGGCGACCTCCAGCGTCGCCGGCCAGGTGGCGTCCAGGGTGCCCTCGGCCGTGGTTGCAGTGCAGCCGCTGCCCAAGTTGGCGCCGAAGATGCCCAGCTTCAGCTTGTTGGGCCCGAACAGCGGGTTGGCCATGCGCTATCAGTATGCTGCACAATTCCGCCAAATGGCTCGTTTCAACGTCGGCGTCCACCTCCGGCCGCAGCAGACCACCATGCGGGCGCTGCGCGACGCCTGGAAGGAGGCCGACCGCCTTGGCGTGGATGTCATCACCACGTGGGACCACTTCTTCCCGCGCCAGGGCGACCCTGAGGGCCCGCATTTCGAGTGCTGGTCGATGCTGGCGGCCATGGCCTGCGACACCAGCCGGGCGCGCTTCGGATCGCTGGCCACGTGCGTCCACTACCGCAACCCCAACCTCCTGGCCGATATGGCCCGAACGGTGGATCACATCAGCGGCGGGCGGCTGAACCTAGGGCTGGGCGCCGGCAACACCGAGCGCGACTTCATCGAGTATGGCTACGAGTACGGCACGGCGGGATACCGGCTGAAGAAGCTCGAAGAGGGGCTGCTCACCATCAAGCGGCGCCTGGCCAGGCTGAACCCGCCGCCCTTGGGCCCGCTGCCCATCCTTATCGGAGGCAGCGGCGAGAAGGTCACGCTCAGGCTCGTGGCCCAGCACGCCAATATGTGGAACACGCCGGCGGCGCCCGACGAGTACGCCCGCAAGAACCGCGTCCTCGATGAATGGTGCGCTCGGGTAGACCGCAATCCGGCCGAGATCGAGCGTACCGTAAACGTGCCGGCCAATGCCGTTGACAAGGCGAACGAGTGGGTCGAAGCCGGCGCCCAACTGCTGCTCGTGCAGCTCGATCAGCCATTCGACATGAAGCCGGTGGAGCGCATACTTCAAATCGCAGGAAAGTAGGAGGAGGGAACACATGCCACGCCTGGAACGCCTCGGCCACGTAGGCATCCACGTGAACGACCTGGACAAGATGAAGGACTTCTACCAGCGGGTCGTGGGGCTGCACCTGATGGAGGACCAGTCGGAGGAGCGCGGCAACGTGTTCTTCACTACGGATCCCGAGTGGGAGCACCACGAGCTGTTCCTGACCAAGGGCCGCAACGTGCCGCAGGGTGCGACGCTGCTGCACCAGATCTCGTTCCGTGCGCCCGAGTTGAAGGACGTTCAGGAGTACGTCGACCGGCTGCGGGCGGAGAACGTGCCCATCGAGCACACGGTGACGCACGGCTTCGCCATCAGCGTGTACTTCTTCGATCCGGAGGGCAACCGGCTGGAGATCTACTGGGACACGCAGGTCCGCGGCAAGAAGGCCTTCCTGCGTCCGCTGGACACGCAGCGCCCGGCTGAAGAGGTGCTGGCGGAGGCGCAGCGGATCCTGGAGGAGATTCCAGCCCTCACCTAAACGATCCGGTTCCGCAGGACCCCGATCTTCGGCGAGGAGACCTCGACCACGTCGCCCTTCTTGAGAAACAGGTCAAGGGCCTTGGTGCCGTCCGGCCCTTTGGGCGTCTTGTCGGCCGCCGTGCCGGCGTTGGTGCCGCCCGAGATGACGTCGCCCGGCACGAAGGTGAAGTCCTGGGACAGGTACTCCAGGATCTCTCCGAACGAGAAAATCATCTGGCTGGTGTTGTAGGACTGGCGCAGCTCGCCGTTGATCCGCGTCTCGACCGGCACGTCCTGGGCCGACAGCTCACCCACAAGGATGCATGGACCCATCGACGTTGACATGTCGAAGTTCTTGGCCCCGTTGTAGCTCATCGGGAAGGGCTTGAACGCGCCGTCGCGGATACTCCAGTCGTTCAGCAGGGTGATGCCCCACACATACTCGTCGATCTTGCTCGCCGGGATATCCTTGCCGCGCTTGCCGATGACGATCGCCGCCTCACCCTCGTAGTCGAAGTAGCGCGTGCGTTTCGGAAAGGGGATCTCGCCGTCCGGGCCGGCGACCTCGGCCGGCACCTTCCAGAAGCCCCACTGGCCGCGATCGCGCGCCTTCTGCGTAACCTGCTCCAGCGTGACGTTCGGGTCCGATTCCATGCCGCGCAGGTGCTCCGCGAAATTGCCACCCGCGCAGGCGATTCGCCGCCCCGGCCACGGTGCATGCAGCTTCACCTCGCTGGCCTTGAAGACGCGCTGCCCATCAGGGGCGGCGCTGCCGTGCTCCTCGACGATCCGCCGCGCGCCGTCGAGCACACTCTGGCCAGCGGCGATGAAGGCTTCGAGCTGGGCGGGAAGCGACGAGTTGACGCGGTTCAGGTCGATGATGTTGTCCCCAATCCAGCCCCCCACGCGCTGTTCGGGACCAAAGACGACGATTCTCACGATGGCGTTCCTTTCCGGACGATTAAGCTTGCCGGACGATGGTAGCCGATGAGCGCCTGGCGATGCCGCTAGGCGAGGCGATGTATACCCTCCGGTCGATCCGTCAGGTGAAGCCCGATCCCATCCCGGATGCCGATCTGGGGCTGCTGCTCGAAGCCGCGGGCCGGGCACCCAGCTCCGGCAACCACCAGCCATGGCATTTCGTGGTCGTGAAGGATCCCGCCAGGAAGGCCAGGCTCCAGGAGCTCTACAAGGAGTCGTGGTGGAGCTGGTTCCGTTCGACGGGCCAGGATCAGCTCCCTGAGCCGCCGCCCCACTCGCGGGCAGCCATGAAGCTCACTGAGGAGCTTCATCTGGCGCCGGTGCTCATCCTGGCCTGCGTGCTCGAGCCGACGATTCCCAATGAGGTTTTGGCAGCCTGCCAAAACCTCCTGCTGGCGGCGCGGGCGCTGGGAATTGGCGGAACGCTGACGCGCATCAGCAGCACCGCGGGGCGCGTGAAGGAGGAGTTCGGGCTGCCGGCGGACTGCGAGCTGGCCTACTGCGTTCGGCTGGGCTATCCGCTCCTGCCGTTCGGTCCGCTGCGCCGCAAGCCGGTGAGCGCGATCTGCTCGCTCGACCGCTTTGGAAACCCTTTGTTCCCGTCCACGTAGGCTTCCGCGCGTCCGTCCAGCATAATGGACGGGCTATGGCCATCGAACGGTACATCCGCCCCTATGAGGAAGCCAAGGAGAACATGCTCGACCGCGCCCGCCGGGGCACGTTCGAGTTCGTGGAGTACGACGTGGTCAAGTCCGTCCTGGACAAGCTGGCGTCGCTGGACCACGATCCGTGGGCTGAGGCTTTCATGGGGGTGGCCCGGCCGCACGAGGAGCGCGCCCGGGAAGCGGAGGCCAAGCGGGACGTGCAGACGGCCCAGAAGGAGTACCTGACGGCCTACGGCTACTACCGGCTGGGTCGCTACCCCACGACCAACTCGCCCAAGCGCATGGAGTCTTACAAGAAATGCGTGGCCTGCTACCTGAAGGGGGCGCAGTGGTTCGACCCGCCGCTCGAGGTGGTGGAGATCCCGTTCAAGGGCAAGCCCGGCGAAGGCGAAAAGATCGTGGCCTACTGGCGCCGGCCGAAGACCGCTGGGAAAGTCCCGGCGCTGGTCACCTGGGGCGGGATCGACGGCTACAAGGAGGAGCGCCGCGCCGACGCTTATCTGGAGCGCGGGATCGCCGTGTTGGCTATGGACGGGGCCGGCGTGGGCCAGGCGCCAATGAAGGGCTGCGAGGACGGCGAGCGCATGTGGGATCCGGTCTTCGATTGGCTGGCCTCCCGTGACGACGTGGACGCCGCACGCATCGGCGTCATGGGCGCCAGCACCGGGGGCTACTGGGCGGCCAAGCTGGCTCACGTCCGCAAGGAACGGCTGCGCTGCGCCGTGGACCATGGCGGCGCCACGCACTACGCCTTCACGCCAGAGTGGATCGAAAAGGCGCAGTACGGAGAGTACGCCTTCCAGCTGGCCGAGACCCTGGCCTACGCCTTCGGACAGGACGGTTTCGAGGGATGGGTGGAGTACTGCCCCAAGCTGTCACTGCTCAAGCAGGACGTGCTGGATCAGCCCTGCGCGCCGATGCTGCTGGTGAACGGCACCAAGGACAGCATCTTCCCCATCGAGGACATGTACCTGCTGTTCGAGCACGGCGATCCCAAGACGGGCTTCCTGCCGCCGGTGGGCCACATGGGCCACACGCCCAGGACGGCCGGCGTGATGCTGGATTGGGTGGCGGCTCAGCTGGGAGTGTGAGCGCGTAAGAAGCGCCTGATCCGGGCCACTGTCTGGGGCACCAGGTCGGGCGGCTCTTTCCAAGGCTCGAGGATCTCGGACTTGGGCGCCAAGGCTGCCACTTCGCGGCCAATGGCAGTCGGATGGGGCAGGTCGATGCCCGGCAGAACGAGCAGCGGCGTCTGGCACGAGCCGACGAAGTCGCGCGTGACGCTCAGCACGAAGTCGCCGCTCCACATCTTGCGGCCGAACGCCTCGCACTTGGCCACTGGCCGGCATTGCGCTCGTCGAGGGCCACCACCATGTACTCGCGCGAGAAGATTTCGACGGGGTTGAAGGCGGCGCGGCCCCAGGCCGCGATCTCGGCCTTCATGCCGCCGGGCGGCAGGAGCAGCAGCGGGAAGCCGTTGCCAAGCGTCTCGTAGTGAATGGTCACCTCGCCTGTGCTGAAGAACGGCATGGGCCAAACCTTACCCTAAGGCGATGACCCAACACGTCCACCCTGTCGGGCCACTCGGCGATATCCCCAACCGTCCCGGCATGCGCGGCCGGAACCTCATGGCAACTGAGCATGGGGTGACGACGCTGTTCGTCAGCGAGCTGCACATGGACCAGGGCGCCGCGATCCCGCTGCACACCCATCCGACGGAGGAGATGTTCTACGTAGCCGAGGGAGCGCTGACGATGCAGGTTGGCGACCAGACTGTCGTGGCCGAGGCGGAATCCACGGTCCGCATCCCGGCCGGCGCGCCGCACGCCGTGCGCAACGAGCGGCCGGGTACGGCGCGGGCGCTCACCGCCGGCGCCTGGAACCGGGCGACGTGGTTCAGCGAGGGCACGACGTACCTCCAGGGCACGCCGAGGATCGACTAGAGCCGAAACTCCCCAGGCTTCTCCAGGACCGCGCCGCAGCTCTTGCAGGTACGGTGCTCGGCGCGCGAGTAGAACTCGTCGATGGCCGAGCGAATCTCGGTCTCGATGTTCGTGCACGGGAACTGGCGCTCGAACAGCTTGGCGTCGCAGCGCTCGCAGAACCACAGGATGCCGTCCAGCTCATCGGGCCGGCGCTTGCGCTCGACGACCAGGCCCCAGCTGCCGGCCGGCCGCAGCGGCGAGTGGGGCACGCGCGCCGGCACCAGCAGCACGTCCCCTTCTCGCACCAGGTTCTGCTTGCGCCTGCCGTTCTCCATGACGTCAACGCGGATGTCGCCCTTGAGCTGGTAGAAGATCTCGTCCCCGGGATCGACGTGGAAGTCGTTGCGGGCATTGGGCCCGCGGATGATCTGGAAGATGAACTCCGATTCCGGAAAGACTTCCTTGTTGGCGACCGGCCCGCTGAAGGCCGCCCGGTTGGCTTCGATCCACTGCTGAAGGTTGAACGGGGTCATGGCGGCCCCATAGTATGCTGCGGCCATGATCGTCCGGCACGATCTCGATGGCGGGCTGACGCTCATCCGGCAGACCGACCACTCCCAGTTCGTGGGCCAGCTGGCGGCGCACTGGGGCAACGATCGCTTCGACAGCCCGCGGCCGTACGAAGCGGTCGTGCGGGCGGCGACGTTTCACGACTACGGCTACCTGAACTGGGAGCCGGATCTCCCCTTTGACAGGGATACGGGGATCCCGCACGAGTTTCGGACGCTGCCGACGACGCAGCGCCACCTGGATGCGTACGCCTGGTGCATCGACTGGCTCGGCGGGATCGATCCGTACTCGAGCTTGCTGGTCAGCATGCACCGCTCGGGCCTGTGGCGGAACCGCTACGAGACGATCGACCATCCCGACTACGTGGCGCGAGATATCCCGCCGGAGGTGCAAGCCTTCGGCGCACGCCTGGAGGCCGAGCAAAGCCGGCAGAAGCCGGGCGTCGACGAGCCCGAGCTGTGGATCAACTACCACCTGCTCCAGGTGTGGGATTTGCTCGGGCTGTACTTCGGCTGCCGTGAGCCGGTGGAGGACTACATAGAGCCGGTGCCGGTGACTTACGCCGGGGAGACCGCTCGCGTCGATCTGCAGCCGAAGTCTGGCCGGCGGGTGACCTTCGAGCCCTGCCCTTTCGACGAGCGTCCCCTGCGTATTCCGATTCCCTGCCGGCGCGTAGCCGCCCGCTATCCCGACGAGGCGAGCTTTCGGAAGGCCTTCGCCCAGGCGCCCATCGAGCTGCTGGAGTACGAGCTGGCCTAAGCGCCCGGGGGACGGTACATGGCCAAGCGCCTCAGCAGGATCTTGGAGACAGGTCGCTGCGGGGCAGGCAGCATCCGCAGCCGTGTCATGCCCTGGCTGAGGGTTGAGTCCCGCACGGACAGGAGCTCGCCGCCGTCCAGGTAGGCCTCGATGGCTCCGCCGCCCGAGACCAGCAGGGCACGGTGCTCGCTGCCCGGGGCGAGGAGGACGTCGCGCGTGGCCAGCCAGTGTTCGTGGCCGCCGCCCAGCGCTGGCACGATGCCGGCGCTGATCCGCGACTGCTGGGTATCCACTCGCAGGCAGTACGACTGGGGAGTGGTGCCTTCGTACCACAACACGTCGAGCAGGCCGCCTTCAGGGGCGACGCCAAAGTCGATTTCGGCCAGCACGTCCCTGGTCAGCCCAAGAGGCAGCATAAGCAGCTGGGCCTGGTTCGGCGGTGATAGGGTGAGCTCGGTCATGCCGTCCACGACGTCGATGTGGCCGGCGTGGTTGTTGCGCAGCATGATGTTGGCGCGGGCCCATTCCAGCACCGGTTTGGACTCGAACACGAGACGTCCTAGGGTGGGTGGGCGGGAAGCCCCGGTTGGGCCGGGCTCGACCTGACCGCGGCGAGCACCGGGGGCAGCCACAAGGGTGGCGACGGCCTCATGCCGAGCGGCCGCCGGAGCGGGAGCGCCCTGGCGCAAGGCGTCGGCCACGGCGATCAGCATCTCGATGGCTCTTCCGAAGCGCTCGCCCGGATCTTTGGCCAGGCCCCGCTGAAGGACGCGGGCCACGCCCTCGCTCACCGCCGGGTTGAAGTCGCGGGCCGAAGGGATCGGATCGCGCAGATGCGCCAGCGCCACCGCCAGCGGGTTCTCTCGCTCGTAGGGCACGCGGCCGGTGATCAGCTGGAACAGGGTCACCGCCAGCGCATAGATGTCCGACGCCGGCTCCGCCCTGCTTTTGAACTGCTCCGGCGCCATATACGACGGCGTGCCAACCATTTGCCCCCAGGTCGAGCTCTTCGTGTCGCGCATCACCGCCAGCCCGAAATCCGACAGGAACAGCCGTCCGCCGGCATCGAACAGCAGATTCCCGGGCTTGACGTCGCGATGTATGACGCCCCGCTGATGGGCGTAGTCCAGCGCCAGAGCGGCCGGCTTGAGGAGCTGGATGGCCCGCACCGGCCCAATGGGCCGGCCCACCCGAGCGGCCAGGGTCCCGCCGTCGGCCAGCTGCATGGCGATGAACGTGACGTCGTCCTGCTGCCCGAAGTCATAGACCGGCAGGATGTTTGGGTGCCTCAGATTGGCCACCTGGATGGCTTCGCGGCGAAACCGTTCGAAGGCGTCCGGGTCCTCATCTGACAGCTCGATGACCTTGAGGGCCACGTCGCGCTCCAGGGCGACCTGCCGGGCTCGGTACACCGTCCCCATGGCGCCCCGGCCGATCTGTTCGGTGATCTCGAAGCCGCCGAGCGCTTGGCCGGCAGCGAGCTTCACGAATCCTCTTGGCCGCGAACTGATAGGACCTGGATGGCCTCCACGGGCATGGCCCGGCCTTTCACCTGCACTGGTCCCATCGGCTTCACGCGCACATAGTCCTTAACGCGGTTGTAGGTGGCCCGGGTGATGACGATATGCCCGCCCTCGGCGTGGCCCTGCAGCCGCGAGGCCACGTTCACCACGTCGCCGATGCAGGTGTAGTTGCGGATCTTGTCCGTCCCGATGTTGCCGACCAGGCCGATGCCGGTGTTCACGCCTACGCCAAACGACACGCCCTCCATGAACCGCGCCGCGCGGCGCTGCATGGCCCAGGCGGCTCGCACCGCGGCCAGGGGATGATCGGGCAGATCGGTGGGCGCATTGAAGACGGCCATCACGCCGTCGCCCATGAACTTGTCCAGGGTGCCCTTGGCGTCGACGATGCAATTGGCGGCGACTGTCAGATAGCGTGTGAGCGTGACCAGCAGCCGTTCGGGCGAGGACCGCTCGGACAGCGTGGTGTAGCCGCGGATGTCGGCGAAGAGGACGCTGATCTCGCGCTCGACGATATTGGCCCGGCCCTGGTTCTCGACGACCTTTTCCACGACCGCTTCCGGCACATACCTGGCGAACAGCTCGCGCACGCGCTTTGCTTCGGCCGCCTCTCGCCGGCGGGCGCGCTCCGCCAGCACGCTCGGCGTCTCATCGTCGACGAACAGGACGATGCCCGTGGGCTGGCCGCTCAAATCTCGCAAAGGCGAGACCGAGCAGCGCAGCCAGCGCCGTGTCTCCCCGATGGTCACGTCGGCGCCGATGGCAGGCGTGGCTTTTCCGGCGACGGCGGCTTTGAACGGCTCCACCATGTGCTCGCCAAGCTTCTCCCCAAGCACGGCCCGGAAGCTCTGCTGGCCCGCATCGTCGCCGGCCTGAAAAAGGTCGCGCGCCGCCCGGTTGATGGACAGCAGTCGTCCCTGAGCGTCGAACGTCAAGACCGCGGTATTGAGGCCGTTGAGGATGACCTCCCGGAACGCCGCAAGCTCCTCGGCGCCCTGACCGTTCGAGCTCGGCGTGGCCAGCGTCACGCCGGTGCGCCCGCGCTGCAGGGCCACGGCGGCTTGATGGACGATGACCTCCAGGAGCAGCAGGTCGTTGCGGTTGAAATGGCCGGCTTCGCCCCGATGGTCGAGGTACAGCACTCCCACCACCTGGTCGTCGGCCTTGATCGGCACGCACACTACCGAGCGCAGCCTCTGCGCGGCCACCGTTTCGGACGCGGCGGTGCGGTTATCCGTCAGGGCGTCGTCGATAAGCTGGCTGGTGCCCGTCGCCGAGACGAACTCGATAACTGTGTGCGACGCGTTAAAGGCCGGGTCACGGATGTCTTCCTTGCGGAAGTTGCGGGCAACTTCGACCTGGAAGCCCTGGCCGGGTTTGTCCAGCAGCAGGAAGCCTCGCTCAGCTCGTGTTGCCGCGATGGCCGCATCCATGACGCGCTCCAGGACGACGCTCGGTTCGAGAGTGCTCGACAGCAGCTGTGACAGCTCGTGCAAGGTACTGAGAACGTCAGTCTGTTCGAGCGTGGTTGCCATCAGGGGCGGAGCCCAATGCTAGCAGTCAGGCAGTCACAGAGGCCAGTGAATAGCACTGTTGGGCGTTGTCGCGCAGCTGATCGTCGCGCTCGTGTACGTGCCCGTCGGCGTCGATGGCAGTGTACGGCAGGTTCGGCATCAGCGCGCTTGGGACATCAGCTCGCGGGCCAGGCCCTCCACGCGGGCCAGCGCCTCGGCGGGCATACGGTTACGCTCGGGGAAGTCCTCGATATTCGGCCGTCGGGCGTCGATCATGATGACCGTGTCGCCCAGCCACTTGCGGAAGGACTGCACCTGGTTGATGGTCTCGATGTCCTTGTCCCACCACGTCTGAGTCGCCACCGCCCACATGACCTCGCGCTCGTTGAAGACGTTGATGTCGTCGTCGACGGCGATGGCGATCTTCAAGTTGGGCATGTCGGAGAAGGACATCATCGAGGCGATGCGGAAGTCGCCCGGCTTGGCGTCCTTGAAGGACATCACCAGGCTGAAGCGGCCGCAGCCGGAGTCGGGCAGGTGCAGCGCCTGCAGGCTGGGGATCTTGGGCTTGAGCTCGGCCCACATGGTGCCCTCCTTTGGCAGGCCACCCAGAATCCAGTGCTCGGGATAGCCGGGCAGCATATGCTGGAAGATGGCGTCGTTGCGATGGGTGACGGCGGTGACCTCCACCACCGGCACTCGCATGCGCTCCTGGTAGTGGCCCGAGATCTCACCAAACGGGTTCTGCCAATCGCGCTCGCCGGGCAGCACCTCGCCCTCGATGATCAGCTCGGCGTCGGCCGGCACCAGGAAGTCCTCGCCCCACGTCTCAGAAGCCGTCAGGCGGAACGGCTCCCGGAAGCACGAAGCGATGGTGCCGTAGTCGTCGTTGGCCCAGTCGGCCAGGGCGCACATGCCCAGGAAGAAGGCGGGATGGTGGCTGACGACGATCGCGATGGGCGCGCGCTCGCCCTTCTTCTCGTACTCCTCGTAAATGCGCATCAGGTGATGGTGCCAGTGGGCCGAGACGGAGAGGCGCCTGGGGCCGTAGATGAGGTTCTTGGTCATGGTGGCGTCGTAGAAGCCCTCGTGGCTCTTCATGATGTTGCTCATCACGAAGTAGGGCCCGACGTCCTTCTCATGGCAGTAGGGGATGGGGAACTTGCGGCAGTCAATCTCAGCCGGTGAGCAGATGCACTCCTTGGCGGGGGCCTCGTCCTTGGGGATAAGCGGCGTCTCGCCATGCTCGCCGACCAACCTGGCGTAGTGATGGGTCAGGTCCATGCCGTACTTGTCGACCGGGTGGTCGAGCGCGGCCGCGCACAGCGAGCGCGTGGCGAACAGGTTCATCAACAGCGGGAACTGCGACGGCTGGCCGAGCTGGTTCAAGACGTTGGTGAACAGCAGCGGGCGGCGGTTGCCCATGTCCTCCATCTGCTTGGCAAGCGCGGCAAGGTCGTGCGTACGGCAGTCCATCTGGTCCGTGATCTCGATGGGCCCCAGGCCCAGGTCGCGGAGCCTGTTGAGGTGCGAGCGCAGAGTTTTCACCCCCGGATTATCGCCGCTCATGCCTGTGCTAGCGTTCGGGCGATGAAGTACGGGCTGCGCTGGATGGACAGCGACATGCACCTGGCCGAGCCGGGCGACCTGTGGCAGCGGTACATCGAGGCCGAGCTGCGCGATCGCGTGCCGGAGCTGACCGGCGTGGCGCCCGACTACGACGTCCTGAGCCGCTCACAGATCCCGGCTATCGAGCAGATTCGCAAGGACCGCACTCACCTGCTCGAGGAGTACCTGAACCCCACGGCGCACTGCATCGATCCGGATGGCCAGCTGCGGGCCATGGACCGCGAGGCCATCGACGCTGCCATCCTGTTCCCGACGGCGGGCAGGCGGACGCACGGCGAGGTCTCGCCCAAGGCGCACATCGCCCTGAACCGCGCCTACAACAGCTGGCTGCACGACTTCTGCGCCTATGAGCCGTTCGCGGTTGAAGGTCAACGCCAACGTTTCCATTCGCGCGGTCGAGGCCGCCGTGGCGGAGGTGCGCCGCGCCGGCACCGAGCTCGGCGCGGTCAGTGTTTCGGTGGAGGGCACCGATGAGAGCACCCGCCTGTACGACCCACGATATGGCTTTCCCGAATGCTTTCGAGCGCTTCATGCAAATCCCGAATGTGTCCGACGACTCGAGGAGGAAGATCCTGTGGGACAACTGCGCACGGCTGTACAAGCTGAACTGACGCCGGATGACTTCTACGCCGATCTGAAGCGGTTATCGCTGGCCGGCCACTGGCAGCGCGAGGAGCCGGTTTCCAACGAGCCCCGAGCCGACGTGCGCCCGTGGATGTGGCGCTGGAGCGAGATGCGCGCCTGCGCGCTGGCCGCGGCCCAGGTCATGCCGGTGGGCGACAAGGGCGCTGAGCGCCGCGCCCTGACCATGCAGAACCCGACTTCCAAGACGCGCGGCACGACACGCACGCTGGTCTCCGCCATCCAGATCGTCTATCCGGGCGAGGAGGCGCTCAGCCACCGCCACACTAATGCCGCGCTGCGGTTCATCGTCGAGGGCGAGGGCGCCTACACCGTTGTGGACGGCCAGCCGGTGTCGATGGCGCCCGGCGACTTCCTGATCACACCCTCGTGGTCGTGGCACGGCCACGCCCACAACGGCGAGGGGCCGATGATCTGGCTGGACGTTCTCGATGCGCCGCTGATCGCTGCCATGGACTGGCGTTTCTATGAGGAGTACGACCGGCCAAACCGCCTCCAGCCGGCGGAGGGACCGTGCGACGCCTCGCTGCGGCGGTTCTGCACGGGAGGGCTGACGCCGCTAAGCGCTCGCAGCTTCGAGAAGCCGCATTCGCCCCTGTTCCGCTGGGAATGGACGTCGACGCGAGAGGCGCTTGCGCGCCTTACGCTGGAGGACGCCGATCCATACGACGGCCTGGCCCTGGCCTACACCGATCCGGCCAGCGGCGGTCCGGTCATGCCGACCATCGACTGCGCGATCCAGCGCCTGCCGGCCGGCTGCCGAACCAAGGCCCACCGGCACACGACCAACACGATTTACCACGTGGCGGAAGGCAGCGGGTTCAGCGTCATAGACGGGGTGCGATTCGACTGGCGGAAGTCGGACACGTTCTGCGTCCCCAACTGGTGCTGGCACGAGCACGGGGCCGCGCCCAATGAGGAGGCGGTCCTTTTCGCCGCCAGCGACGCGCCGGTGGTCAACTCGCTGCACGTCTATCGGGAGCAGCACTACCAGGGGGACCACCAACCGATCACCGGTACATTCGGCGAGTAGGGGGTTCGAATGATGGTCCGACGCATAGCTCCGTTTGCACTCGTAGCCTTGCTGGCAGCCTGTGGTGGCGGGGCCGCGCCCAGTGCCCCATCGGCACCCGGCAGCCCGGCCGCTTCGGCTGCGCCGAGCGCCAGCGCCAAGCCGGCTGCGCCGGCGAGTGCGAAACCTGCCGCATCCGCCAGCACGCAGCCCGCGGCGCCGGCCAGCGCTATCGGCTCGGTCGCGCCCGGGCAGATCGTGGTCACCTACCCAGCCATCGTCACCGACCAGCTGCCGTCATGGCTCGCCGACGACTCCGGCATCTTCAAGAAGCACGGCCTGAATATCGACCAGCACTATGTCGAAAGCTCGACAGGCCTGGCGGCGCTGCTGGCCGGCCAGTCGCAGATCTACGAGGGCGGCACCGAGGTGCTCAGCGCCGAAGCGCAGGGCGCGGACCTCGACGTGTTCATCATCCTCAGCCCGGTGTACCCATGGGTGCTCGAGGGCGCGCCGGATGTCCACAACGCCAACGAACTGAAGGGCAAGAAAGTCGGAGTCAGCCGGTTTGGCTCAGCGTCCGATATCGGCACTCGGCTGGCGCTCAAGAAGCTCGGCCTCGATCCGGACAAGGACGTCAGCGTTGTCCAGGTGGGCTCCGAGAGCAACCGCATCTCGGCAATGCAGAGCGGCGCTCTTCAGGCGGGTGTGGCTCAACCGCCGGCCAACTTCATCGTCGAGGCCAAAGGCTTCAACCCGCTCCTGGATCTCGCGGCCGCCAAGATTCCGGGCGCGCTGGGCGTTATCGCCACCAAGCGCTCCTACGCTACCCAGAACAGGGACGTGATCCAGAAGTTCACCGATTCGATCGTGGAGGCCATTGCGCTCCAGAAGCGCGACCCGGCCACGGCGACCAAGATTCTGGGCAAGTACCTGAAACTGGATGACCAGGCCCTGCTCGACAAGGCGTTGAACTTCTATAACAGCCAGGTGCTGCCCGACTACCCTTATCCGATCAACGACTGGGTGCCGGACACGGTGCAGTTCCTGAGCAAGGAGAACCCGAAGGTCGGTCAGACGGACTTCAGCAAGCTGTTCGACCGCTCCTTCGTCGAAGACGCGCAGAAGCGGGGCGTGGGTAAGAGCTAAGCGCTGATGCCGTAGAACGCGGCCGCGTTGTCGTGCAGCAGCTTGCGCTTCTGTGCATCTGAGAGGTCGCGCCGCTGCTCGATCTCCTCGACCGTCGTCTCGCGCGCTTCGCCGTGCGGCATGTCGGCCGAGATCATGATGCGGTCTTCGCCAAGCCACTCCATCACATAGGGCAGGCCGCGCTCCTCAGCCTCGGTCGTCAGGTAGATGTCGCACGCGCGCAGGTACTCGCTGGCCCGCCGTTCGGGGATGCGCGTGCCCTTGCGCTTCTCTGAGCCGTAGTAGTGGTCCATGCGCTGGACGAGGTACGGCAGCCACTCGCAGCCGGCCTCGAGGAAGCCCAGCTTGAGCTTTGGGAAACGATCCAGAATGCCGCCGCCGGTGAACGCGTAGAAGGCCATCAGGACCGGCAGCGTGAAGCCGAGAACGTGCGCGCCATAGCTCGTGTCGAAGCAGTTGGTGATCCCCGGGTTGGACCAGCCGCAGTGAATGCACAGCGGCAGCCCCTGCTTCTCCAGCTCGGCCCAGATGGGATCGAGCCAAGGCTCCTCCAGCGGCCGATCGCCGAGCGTGCCGTAGGTCGTCGCCGCGGCCACCGCGCCGAGCTGCTTGGCTCGCCTGACCTCGCCCACGCCGGCCTCGATGTCCCTCAGCGGGATCTGCGCCGCCCATTTGAGGCGGTCAGCGGCCTGGCCGCACTGCGCCGCCATGTAGCTGTTGTAGGCCCGCATCAGCGCCGCCTCGAATTTCGGATCGTCGGTCAGCGGCTCCAGGAAGAGCGTCGGGTAATTGACCTGCACGCCCACGCCCGCGGAGTCCAGGTCCTTGACGCGCGCCAGCGGCTCGCACAGCGTCTGGCTGCCCATCGAGAACGGCTTCCATTTAGCGCGCTCCATCGTTACCGGCGTGGCGTAGATGGTCACACCCTGGCCAACCGGGTGAGGGAAGGCCTTGCCATCCACGTACCAAAAGGCGTTCATGCCGAACAGATCGGGCCGGTTCTCGCCGGTGACCGTGATGGGCCGGCGGTCCTTGTAGGCGGGGTCGAGGTGCTTCCACATTTCGGCCGGCTCCTCGACGTGGGAGTCGGCGTCGATGACTGCGTAGGGTCTCACGGAGCCGAGTATCTCACCACGCCGTCATCGATACGCGCGGCCTCCCCGCGCTCGGCCAGCAGCTCGAGATGGGCGGCGAGGGTGCCTAGCGCGTTACGCCGCAAGCGCAGGTTGAAGTCGGACCACGTGTTGGGCTTGGCATCGGCCCAGACCTGCTGGGCCAGCTCGTACGCCGTCCGGGGCTGCTCGGTCAGAAGGCTGCGGAGATGCGCCTGGCGGTCCGTCTGATGGCCGATCAGCTCCAGGGCGCGGTCACGCGGGCTGGGGAAGGGCGCGCCATGGCCCGGCAGGGTCAGCTCCACCGGCATATCCGCCATCCAGCGCAGCGCGTCCAGGTAGCCGGGCATGGGGTTCTCGTCGGTATAAGGCAGAAGGCTCACGTTCGGTGCGACCTCCTGCAGGATGTGGTCGCCGCACAACAGCATGCGATTCCGCGGCTCGTAGAAACAGATGTGGCCCGGCGTATGGCCAGGCGTCCAGTGGACCTCGAACCTGTACTCGCCCAGCGGGATGTCCTCGCCGCCCTGGAGCAAGCGGTCGGGCTTGACATCGGGCGTGCCGCGGTCGCCCTCACGCACCTTGGCCACCATCTCCGTGGCTTCCGGGGCCGGCACGCCGTAGCGCAGCAGCCAGCGCTCCAGCAGCTCGGTCGATGAGTCGCCGCGGCGGTAATCGATGAACGCCTGCTCGCCGGCATGCAGCCACACTCGAGCGCCGGTCTGGCTCCGGATGCGGTTGGCCATGCCGGTGTGGTCCGGATGGCCATGAGTAGCCACGATGGTGTGGATGGCGCGCAGCCGCACATTGAGCGCGGCGAGCTGCTCGTCCAGCCGTAGGTGGCACTCCTCGGTGTCCATGCCGCAGTCGACGAGGGCGTAGCCGTCGCGGTCACGGACCAGGAAGGCGTTGACTGAGCGCAGGAAGGTAGTGATGGGGAAGACCAGCCGCCAGATGCCGGGCGCGACCTCCTCGGGAGGGGCGCTCTCGGGCAGATCTGGCATGCGGGCCAGGATGATAGCATCGCGAGCCATGCTCGTCCTCACGGAGAAGCGCGACCTGATCGCCACCATCACCCTCAACCGGCCCGAGAAGCTGAATGCGCTCAGCCACGAGCTGGTGGCCGAACTGGTGGAGGCGTTCGAAGCGCTTCGGGAGGACGAGGCCGTCCGGGCGGTGGTCCTTACGGGCGGGGGGCGGGCCTTCTCGGCCGGAGCAGACCTGGGTGGCCAGCGCGGCGAGCACGGCCGGACGATCGAGGAGTGGGAGGCGCGCATGGCCGAGAACCAGGCGCGCCAGTTCATGGTCCGCGACTTTCCCAAGCCGGTGATTGCCGCGGTCCACGGCTATGCGCTCGGCCGCGGCTGCGAGCTGGCGCTGTGGTGCGACGTGGTCATCGCTTCCGAGGAAGCCAGGTTCGGCGAGCCTGAGATCCGTCACGGCTCGATGGTGGCCAGCATGATCCCGTACCTCACCAACCCGCAGCAGGCTAAGCTGCTAATCCTGACGGGCGATACCATCTCGGCTCGCGAGGCGCTGGAGATGGGACTGGTGGCCCGCGTCGTCCCGCCAGACCGGCTGCTGCCGGAGGCGGAGGGCATCGCCCGCCGCATGGCCAAAGTGCCGCCCTTCGCGGTGCGCTACAACAAGCAGCTCATCAATGCGATGTACGATGCGATGGGCTTCCGATCAGCCATGGACTACGGGCACAAGATCGAGACCCTGTGCCACTCGCGCATCCCGGAAGCCGAGAACGTTGTGGGGGTGAACCTGGAGCGACTGCGGCGAGAAGCTGGGGTCAAGGCCTTCCTGGATGCCCGCGACGGGCCATTTCGCGAGAGGTGAAGCGTGCAGAAGATAACCCCACACTTATGGTTCGATCGGCAGGCCAAGGAAGCTGCAGAGTTTTACACGAGGGTCCTTGCCAACTCCCGAGTCACTCAGCTCACAACGCTCCACGACACGCCGTCCGGCGATTGCGACGTCGTCTCGTTCGAGCTGGCAGGACAGCCATTCATGGCCATCAGCGCGGGGCCGTTGTTCAAGTTCAACCCCTCTATATCGTTCATCCTGAACTTCGACCCCTCGAAGGACAGCCAGGCTGGGGACCGCCTCAAGGAAACCTGGCAAAGCCTCTCTGAAGGAGGCTCGGCCCTCATGCCGCTCGACAGCTATCCCTTCAGCAATCTGTATGGCTGGGTCCAGGACAGATATGGTCTGTCATGGCAGCTGCTCTTGACCAATCCACAGGGCGAAGAGCGGCCGTTCATCACCCCGTCATTGATGTTCACGGGCAGCGTAGCCGGCCGCGCTGCGGAAGCTATCGACTTCTACTGTTCGACCTTCAAGGCCTCCAGAAGAGGCACCACCGCGCGCTATCCGGCGGGGATGGAGCCCGACAAGGAAGGCACCCTGATGTTTGCCGATTTCTCCGTTCGCGATACTTGGCTGGCTGCGATGGACAGCGCCCACGAGCACGGGTTTACCTTCAACGAGGCGATCTCATTGCTTGTCCCCTGCGAAACCCAAGGGGAGATCGACTACTACTGGGGCAAGCTCTCAGCCGTTCCTGAAGCCGAGCAATGCGGCTGGTGCAAAGACAAGTTCGGCGTGTCCTGGCAAATCTCGCCAACGGTCCTCGGCGAGATGATGGCCGACGGGTCGCCCGAGCAAATCGATCGGGTGACCCAGGCCTTCCTGCCGATGAAGAAGATCGACATCGCCAGGCTGGAGGCAGCCTACAGGGGCTGAGAACCCGCTAGCTCTCGTTCGACTTGCTGCCGCTGCGCCCTGAGCGTGTGCTTCGTGCGCGGGTGCTCATCTTCTCGTGACTCCAGCCGGGATGCTCGTTCCAGCGTGGCTCCTTGGCCACCTGGCCGGGCTTGTCGGTAGCCTTACGCATGATGGCCTGCATGCGGTAGGTCTGTCGCTGGCCACGCAGGACGCGTGCCTCGCGCGAAAATCAGGGGAGCATGGAGATCTTCGTTCTCCGAACGGCCGCCAACTGGGAGCGCGGCAGCGGCGCGGCCGTGGTCATCGCCCAAACCATCGAGCGCGTCCAGGATCTGATGCGCGACTACGAGTTCGAGGAACGGCTGACCATCTACGAAACGGACTCCGCCGCCGACGCCGACGTGACGGGCCCCACGCGCCACACCTGGGTTGAGGTCGAGCGCTTCCCGACCGAGGAGAAGCGCGAGCGCGTCGTCGTCGTGAGCTGGGACGAAAAGATCTGAACCCTAGCGGCGAGCGCCTGATGAGCGCGGCGGATGCCGCCGCGCTGGTGAAGGACGGCGACACCGTCATCCTCGGCGGCTGCATGTTCTCGCGACCGCCCATGGCTCTGATATGCGAGGTGCTCCGCCGGCGCCGCAAGAACCTGGTCGTCTGCCGGAACCTCAGTTGGCTGGAGGCCGAGCTGCTGATGATCGGCGGCGCGACCACGCACCTGATCACCAGCTGGCAGGGGCTGGGCGTGCCCTGGGGGCTGTCGCGCATCCTGCGCGAGGAGGTCGAGAACGGGCGCGTCCGCTTCGAGGAATGGAGCCATTTCGCGATGGGGCTGCGTTTTCGCGCCGCGGCTATGGGCCTGCCGTTCTTGCCCGCGCGGACCATGCTCGGCTCGGACCTCATGAAGGTGAGCGCGGCCAGGACAGTCCAGTGTCCGTTCACGGGTGAGACGTTGGCCGCGATCCCAGCCCTGGTGGCTGACGTGGCGCTCATCCACGTCCACCGCGCCGACCGCTTCGGCAACTGCCAGATCGACGGCTACACCCACATGGACGAGGACATCAGCCGGGCCGCCGAAACGGTCATCGTCAGCGCCGAGGAGGTTGTCCCGGATGAAGAGATCCGCAGGCACCCAGACCGGACGGTCATTCCCGGCCTGGTGGTGGACGGGGTGGTCGAGGCGCCGTTCGGCGCCTACCCGGGCGAGTGCTACGGGCTCTACGAGACAGATTTCGGGCACGTGGACGCGTATGCGCAGGCGGCGCGGTCCGGGGGCGCTTCGGCGGTGAAGGCGTACCTGGAGCGGTACGTGTACGGGCTAAGTTCGCATGCCGAGCTCGTGAGCCTGTCCGACGTGGGGCCGCTGCAGCGGGCGGCGCGGGAGCTCACCTCGTGAGCTGGTCGGCCTCGGAGCTGATCGCGATCGCGGCCGCGCGGCGTTTGCATGATGGTTGCTCGGTTTTCGCGGGCGTAGGGCTGCCGCTGCTGGCGGGCATTCTGGCCAAGGGTCTGCACGCGCCCAACCTGCAGATGGTGGTCGAGGGCGGCATCATCGATCCGTGCGTCGTGCCTGGGCGGCTGCCTTACTCGACCAACGAGATGCGGCTTGCGGTGCGCGCGACGATGCTGCCGAGCATCACGGACACGTTCCTGCTGGCGCAGCGGGGCCTGCTGGACTTCGGGTTCGTGTCAGGGGCGCAGATCGACCGGCGGGGCAATCTGAATTCCAGCGTCATCGGCTCGTTCGAGCGGCCGAAGGTGCGCCTGCCCGGCAGCGGCGGAGCGAATGACATCGCTTCGCTGTGTCGCGAGGTCATCGTGCTTGCGGCGCACGAGAAGCGCCGGTTGGTCGAGGCGGTGGATTTCGTGACGAGCCCTGGCTCGCGCGTGAGCGCCGTCATCACCAACCTGGCGGTGCTTGGGTTCGATGGCCCGGATCGCCGCGCGTGCGTGAGGCTGCTCCAGCCGGGTGCGACGCTCGATCAGGTGCGCCAGGAGACGGGATTTGACGTACTCACCGAAGGCGAACCGGCGGTTGCCGATGCACCGACCGAGGAGGAGCTGGCGGCACTGCGGGCGCTCGATCCGGAGCGCGTCTGGCTGTAGGCCGCGAGCCCTATCCGGCGACACGCCGATCGCCCTGCGGCGCAGTGGCTGGAAACCAGATTCGACGACGGCCGCACGGCGGGCTTGCATAATGGCCCCGTGACGCCGTTCCGGCTGCTGCGGCCAGCGAGCCTCGCGGAAGCCAGCCAGATGCTGCTCGCGTACGGCGACGATGCCCGGCCCATGGCCGGCGGCACGGCCCTCCAGATCTTCCGCCACATAGGGCTGCTGCACGTGCCCTACCTGGTGGACCTGGCCGGCATCCCCGGATTGAGCGGTGTCGCCCTCGAGGCAAATGAGCTGATCATCGGCGCCATGACACCACTGCGCGAGCTCGAGCTGTCGCCGCTGGTGCGCGAGCGCATGCCGGCACTCGCACAGACCTATGCGCGCGTCGCGAACGTGCGGGTACGCAGCACCGCCACCGCAGGCGGCAACCTGGCACACGGCGACTACCGCATCGATCCGCCGGCCATGCTGCTGCCGCTGGGGGCGCAGGTCGCGACTTACGGCCCGGATGGCGAGCGGATACTGCCGCTGAACGAGTTTTTCGTCGGCCTGGAGGAAACGGCTCTCCGGCCAGGGGAGATCCTGACTGCGATCCGCGTCCCGCTGAACGATCTGCCCGACCGTGCCATATTCTGGAAATTCTCGTCGCTGGCGGCCAACGACTGGCCGTGCTACGGCGGCGGCATTTGTGTATGGCTGGACGGAGACGGCAACTGCCGCCAGGCGAAAGCCGGGATCACGGCGATGGCCCCCACGCCACTGCTGTTCGACCTGCCGATGCTTGCGGGCCGCGCCGTCGACCGGACGGCCGCGCAGGAGGCCGGCGCCTACGTCGCCGAACGGGTCGATCCCATCCCCGATCTGCGCGGCAGCGCCGACTATAAGCGCCGGATTGCAGCGGCATGCACGTCGGACGCAATCGTGGCTGCCTGGGGGACATCCAATGGCCGCGGCTGAGCCGGCCGAATTCACCGTCATCGGCCAGGACGTTGAGCGTCATGACGGGCCGGCCAAGGTCGCCGGCACCGCCCGCTACGTGCCCAACATCAGCATGCGGGGCATGCTCCACGCCGCCTACGCGCATGGCACGCGGGCGCACGCGCGCCTGGTGGGCGTCGATGGCAGTGAGGCGATGTCGGCAGCGGGCGTGGTGGCGGTCCTCACCGGCCAGGAGCTTGCGGGCTGGCCAGAGATCGAGCCCTGGCTCGGCCCGGCATTCAGGGACCAGCCAGTGCTGGCCATCGACCGGGTCCGCTACTTCGGCGAGCCGGTGGCCGTGGTCGTGGCCGAGACCCGTGACGCGGCGCGGGCCGCGGCCGATCTGGTCGTCGTGGAATACGAGGACCTGCCCGCCGTGTTCGACGTTCGGGAGGCCGCGAAACCCGGCGCTCCGCTGGTGCATGAGGAGTTCAAGCCGGCCAAAGTCTTCGCCGACCTGCAGCACCTGGCGGGCAAGTCCGACACGAACGTTTGTTACCACTACCACCTCGAGACCGGCGACGTCGACAAGGCCTTTGCCGAGGCCGCGCACACCTTCGAGGATGAGTGCTCGGTGCCTTTCACGCAGCACGTCCCTATGGAGACGCACGCCGCCGTAGCCTGGGTCGAGGGCGACGTGCTGGAGATCTGGGCGGCAACGCAGACGCCGTCCTTCGTGCGGCAGGAAATCGCCGAGATGCTGCGCCTGCCGCTGAACCGGGTGCGCATCCGTGTGCCCTACCTGGGCGGGGGCTACGGCGCCAAGATGTACGACAAAATCGAACCGATCGTGGCGCTGCTCGCCTGGCTGTTGCGGCGGCCTATCAAGATGGTCCTCAGCCGCGAGGAGGAGTTCCTGATCACGACCCGCCACGGCTCCTACTCACGTATTCGGTCCGCCGTCGATGCCGCCGGGAACATCACCGCGCTGGCGGTGGCGATGTACTACGACACCGGAGCCTATGCCGACATCGGGCCGCGCATCGCTTCTAAGTCGGGCATGACGGCGATTGGGCCCTACAAAGTGCCCAACGTGCGGCTGGACTCCTACTGCGTGTACACCAACAAGCCCTCGGCCGGCCCGCTGCGGGGCTTTGGCGTACCACAGGCTGTGCTGACCCACGAGGTACACGTCGAGCGCATTGCGCGGGCCTTGGGCCAGGACCCGGTGGCGTACCGGCTGCGTCACCTACTGCAGGCCGGCGATGAGCATCCGACGGGGTCGAGCATGGTCGCGGCGGGCTTCAAAGAGTGTCTGCAGGCGGCCGCCGAGGGCACACCTTCGACGTTCGAACGGCCGCAGGGGCGCTACCGCCGCGGCGCCGGCTACGCCAGCGCGGCCAAGGCAGTGCTCACGCCCTCGACGTCGACGGCCATCGTCCAGATGAGTTCCGACGCCAGCACCACGATCCTGACCAGCACCGTCGAGATGGGCCAGGGCAGCGACATGACGCTGGCTCAGATCGCCGCCGAGACGCTCGGCATCGACCCACGCCAGGTCCGAATCGTCCAGCCGGATACCGACATCACGCCCTACGACACCATCACCGCCGGCAGCCGCTCGACATATCACATGGGCAACGCCGTCAAACTGGCCGCCGCCGAGATCCGCCGCCAGCTCCTGGACGTCGCCGCCGGACAGCTCGAAGCCGCGCCCGAGGACCTGGAGCTCCGCGATGGTAAGGCCTGGGTGCGCGGCACGGACCGCAGCCTGGGCATCCCCGAGCTGTTCCTGGCGCGCTTCGGCAGCTGGGGCACCAGCATGGTTGGCCAGGGCGTGTTCCAGACGAGCACCGGCCGGATCGATCGCTCGACCGGGCATTCGGACAAGATCACCGAGCACTGGTTCCCCGGCGCGGCGGCGGCCCAGGTGCTGGTCGACACCTGGACGGGTCGCGTGACCGTGGAAAAGCTGGTCGTGGTGGCCGACGTCGGGCGAGCCATCAGCCCCGCCCGGTGCAGAGAGCAGCTGTTGGGAGCGGCACTGCACGGGTTAGGGACGGCGCTGTTCGAAGAGCTGGCGCTCGACGAAGGGCGTCCGTTGAACGCCACCCTGCTGGAGTACCAGCTGCCATCCATGTTGGACGTGCCGGTCGAGTTCGTGCCGGTGATTGTCGAGGTCCCTCACCCCAGCGGACCGTACGGGGCGATCGGCATCGGCGAGACCGGCATCCTGGCGATTGCCCCGGCGTTGAGCAACGCCATCCTTGACGCGACTGGCGCAAAGTTGACGCACCTCCCCTTCACTCCGGAAAAGGTCCTGGAGGCCCTCGGTTGATCTCGCTCAGGATCAACAGCGCCGAGCGCCAGCTGGACGTGCCCGACCACGAGCTGCTGCTGGACACCTTGCGTGAGCGGCTGGGGCTGTTCAGCGTGCGCGAGGGCTGCGGCGTTGGCGCCTGCGGAACCTGCACCGTCCTGCTCGACGGCCGGCCGGCGAGCTCGTGCCTGCTGTTCACCTCGCGGCTGGAGGGCCACGAGATCATGACCTCCGAAGGGCTTGGCGGCGAGCAGAACCCCGCGCGCGTGCAACGCGCCTTTATCGAGGCTGCGGGTTTCCAATGCGGCTACTGCACGCCTGGTTTCGTGCTCACCGTCCAGGCGCTCGTGGAGGAGCACCCGAATCCCACCGAGGAGCAGATCAAGGAATACCTGGCGGGCAATCTGTGCCGCTGCGGCGCCTATCCGAACATCCTCGAGGCCATAAAATCGATGTATGCCGTTGCAAGTGGGAGATAAGGCGCCGGACTTCACGACCTGGTCCACCCGTGGCGGAGAGAAGGTGGGCGACAAGATCACGCTGAGCGATCAGTGGAAGAAGCACCGCGCAGTGGTGCTGGCCTTCTTCCCGCTGGCCTTCACAGGTGGCTGAACGAGAGAACTGACCCAGTTTGGGTTAGACGCGGATGAGTTCAAGCGGCTCGACGCGGAGGTTATCGGCTGCAGCGTCGATACGCCGTACACGCTGGAGAAGTTCGACCAGGCCACGAATTTCGGCTGGAACCTGATCAGCGACTTCAACAAGGAAATCGGGCCGCTGTACGACTCGCTCAATCCCGAAAACGCCCTCGGCATGAAGGGCGTTCACAAGCGGACGGTATTCGTGATCGACCGCGAAGGGACGATCCGCTACAAGTGGGAGAGCGAGCAGGGTTCGCTGCCGAACAACGAAGAGATCCTGGACGTTATCCGAAAGCTGCCGGCCTAGGCTTCAGCTTGGCGACTCCGGGCTGGTTCGGAGGTTGTTGCCGTACACGTCCTTGACGTTGATTGACTTGAAGGGCTGGCGGACTGGCGCCTGCTCGAACGGGTTGCGCTCATTCAGGAACAGCAGCGTTCGCTGGCCTTTCAGGTTCTGGGTATGGCGAGCGCCGTTCGGCTCTTCGAATGCCAGGCGGGCGGCGTTGGTGTTCTCCACCACGCCGTAATAGGCCGTGAACCGCTGGTTGGGGCCAAACGTCGTGAAGCCAAGTGACACATCGGCCATGTTCATGGCGGCGGGCAGGCCATCGCTTCCGCCGCCCTCGAAATGCCAGCCGTCCCCCGCGTTGACATAATAGGCCAACACCGCAATGCGGCCGGCGGCCAAGCTCCCGGGCGGATGGGGCTCGATATAGCTGAACAGCAGGAGCTGGCCACCCTCAAAGCCTTCTTGCCGGAGCAGCTCAACGCTGTTGGCCCAGATCTTCCCGGCCCGCTGAGTCACGTACTGACTCATGGCCGCTCCAAGGCCCGGAGCGATGGGCAACGTACTGTCGAGAGGGGCTTCGCCTTCCACCCACCAGCGGCCCTCGCTCTGGCAAACCAGGAATCGGTGGCGGCGAAGGTCGCTGCGGCCGTCGGGCTTACCCAGGACGTATTCAGCCCGCGTGCTAGTCGAATCGTCGGCCCAGACCGCGGGCTGGCCTAGCGCTCCCTCAGCTCGCCGATCGCGCTCGAACTGCGCCGGGCTCAGGCTGGCGCGAACCGAAGGCGTAAGCAGCTCGTAGGCCGCGGCGTAGTCGAAACGGGCGAGCGCGAGCAGGTACTCGCGCGTGACGTCCACCTGCGGGTCGAAGGCGGCGAGGTTCGGCAGGCTCTTGCTGTTGGACAACGGCAGCCCCAGATTGGGAATGGTCGACGTATGAGCCAGCCGCGCGCCCAGGCCCAGCACAACCACCAAGACGAGCGCGATCGCGCCAAAGACGATCAGCCGCGTGGCCGCGCGCCGGTTTGCTTCGGCGGACTGGGCCATGGGGCAAAGGATAATAACGGGAATGCGCACCAGCTTCCTGCACGTGGCCGACATGCGGCTCGGATCGCGCCATCCGGCAGATGCCGCAGTTTTCGAGCAGGTAGCCAAGCAGTTCCGCTTCGTGGTGGATTACGCCCTCGATCAGCGCGCCTCGTTCGTCGTGTTCAGCGGGAACCTGTTCGATTCCCCGGAGCTCGAACCGGAAACGCTGCAGGCAGCCTGGCGAGGATTGAGGCGGCTGGCGGAGAAGAACGTCGCCGCCATCGCCATCCGGGGCCGATCGGAGATGGCGCTGGAGCGCAGCGGCATGAGCTGGCAGGACGTGCTGGCGCAGGATGGCCTGCTCGCCTCGCTGGAACCTGCTCTGGCCGACAGCCAGCTGGAGCTGTGCCGTTGGGAGCGCCGCGACGGCCGCGGAAGCTATCTGGACCTGGGCCGCTGCCGCGTGTTTGGGCTGCCTTACCTTGGCGCACTCACGGGGCCGTTTGTCCAAACGCTTTCCAGGTCCATCGGCGCGCTCGACAACCGCGAGATGGATTTCCGGATTGTGCTGCTGCACTGCGCCCTGGAGCACTTCACGCAGATCTTCGCGCCCCGGTTGACCTACAGCGACCTGCTGATGCTGCGGCGGCACGTTGACTATGTGGCGCTGGGCGGGGTCGACCAGGTGTATGAAGCCGAAGGCTGGGCCTACAATCCTGGATCGGCCGGATTCTTCCACGTCACGGTGGACACAGCGGTTCAGCCCAAGCACATTGCGCGGCATGTGGCGTACCCCACCACGCTGGCCGCCGGCAGGCACGCACCCCGTCCGCTGCGACCAGGTCGGCGCGAGGTCGAGGAGCAGGTGATCGAGCGGCTCCTGGAGGCCGAGCCCCAGCCGCAGCGCGCCAGCCACCAGGCAGCGGCACGGCTGGTATCGGAATCGTTGTGGACATCGCGCGATTCGGCCCAACTCCGCCAGCGGGTGCTCGAGCTCGCCACCCAGGAGCCCGGCAGTGCTGCTTAGTGTCATGGTGCCGGGCGGCAGCCTGCAGCGGCTGAAACGCGGCTTCGCGCGGCTATCGACCGATCAGACGCAGGTGCCGGCGGCCGTGGGCTTCGCGCTGTTCGATGCGCCGTCCCATCTGCTGCCTCGCAGCGGCCTCGTGGAGGTGCGGCTGGTGAGCCCCTTGGATGGCCGGCCGTACGCGCTCAAACGCGCCATCGACGTGGCCGAGCACTGGCAGGCGGAGGACCTCGAAACCGGTTGGCTGGCCGCGTCCGGGGCAACTGATACCGCCCATTGGGTGCACCAGCACCTGGACGTTCCGGTCGATCTCCCGCTGCCGCTGCTGTTTCGAGATGTCGTGTCCTTCTCGCTCCCGGTGACGATGGCCTGGCTGCTGGAAGAAGACGGCCTCCGCGAGCGGAAGCTGGCCGAAATGCTGCGCACGGAGCGCTATCCGGCGGGGCTTCGCTGGCTGAACGACGTGCTGGCCGAGGCCAGGGCGGAGGCTCAAGCCATCGAAGCTGAGTTCAGGCTTCTGGAAGGCCGAGACGCCCTGCTGGGGCAGTTTCAGGAGCGGTTCGAGAGCGCCCGGCTCCAGGCCATTCAGACCGCGGACCAAGCGACGACGCTGGCCGCCGACGCCAGCCGCGCCGAAACCGAGGCACAGCGATTCGCCGCCCTCCAGGCGGACCTGGACGAGCTCCGAAACGAGCTTCAGGCCCGCACTGTGAGGCTGGCCAGGCTCGAAGCCGAAGCTGAGCATTGGAACCACTGGCAGTCGGTCCGGGACCGGGCCGAACGCGCCATGGATGAGCATCGCGCCGACTGGCAGGCGTACCAGGATGCGACGGCCGAGATTGGCCGCTTGGAGAGCGAGCTGGCCGGCGCCGACGCGCTGCGCGTCGAGCTGCAGGCCGCGGCCGGGGAGGTCCTGGCGCTTCAGCGGGAGCGCGCGCTGCTCGAGTCCCAAGTGGCCGCCGTTGAGGCCGCCGAGACCGCCGCTGCCGAGCTCGGCGAGGCCGTTCAGCATCAGCAGCAGCTCGAACAGCAGATCGGCGCTAATCAGGAACGGGCGCTGCGGCTCGAGCTTGCGAACCGTGCCCTTCAGCAGGCGCTGGCGGATTCGAAGCGGATCGAGCTCGTGCTCGGCGGTGTCGAGCGGCAGATTACGGACCTGGAGCAACTTGGCCCCCAGGCCGCCAAGCTCAAGAGGCTCCAGAACGAGCTGGAGGACCAGCAGCGCAGAGCCCGCGAAGCCGCCCGCCAGGTAGATCATCTGAGATTCCTCGAGGCAGCCGTGCGCGCCATTGGCGGCCATCTGGACGAGCTGCGTAAGGGGGCCTCCGTGACAGAGCGCATGACGGCTCGCGCGGGCGCGGGGGGAAATGGCTCAGGCGGCGCGCAGGACCGGACGCTGGCCGGCCACTTGCGCCAGGCCGTCGATCATCAGGTTGAGGCGCTCGATCGGCAGCTCAAGGATTGGCAGGCGCAGATCCGCGATCTGGCCGACGCACCGTCGCGGCTGAACCAACTGCGGAGCACCGTCCACCAGCTCGAGCAGGAGATTGGAGGCGTTCGCCAGGTTGAGATCAAGCTCAGCGCGGCGGCGGCGCTCAAGCAGCATCGCAAACATCTCCGCGACAGGTTCGAGCAGTTGAAGAAGCTCATCGATGCGCAGCTCAAAGAGCAGAAGGAGTGCAGCGACGCCCCGGCTCGACTCAGCCAGCTCCGCCAAGAGCTGTCGGCCCTGAACGATCCGCGCGCCGAGCGCGAGGCTCAGCTCCGGACAGCCGCTCGCAAGCGTGATCTCGAGGCCGCGCTGAAGCAGGTGCAGCACAAGCTCGTGGAAGGGGAGGACCGGCAGGCCAGTCTGGAGCGGCGCATGCAGGCGTTGGCTACCAGACGCGAGGCGCTGGCTGCGCAGGAGCGCAAGCGCGAGGAGGCCCACGACGGCTACTGCACGTATCTCGCCCAGCAAGCCGTGGCGGAGCTCGCGGCCAGCTTTCATCCACAGTTGGAGCAGGCGCTGGCCAGGCTCGAGGCGGAGCGGTCACTGCAGTCGCAGGCTGAGAGCCGGCAGACGGCGCTACTCGCGGCCATCGCCGAGGTCCAGGACGCACCGGTTAGGGCGGCAGCGCTGCAAGCTCGAGTGGCGGATGCCCAAGCCCATGCCCTGGAGTGGAAGAACCGCTATCAGGACGCCGCTGAAGACCTGGCCGCGGCACAGGGGAACCGAGAGGAGCTCAAGCGCAAGGAGCGCGAGCTGAGCGTGCGGCGTCGAGCTTACGAGCTGCTCATTGGCGCGCGCGGAACGATGCAGGAAACCGAGAAGATCATCGGCACCGAGCTGCGCCAGGCGCTGGCCGTGGCGGCCGGCGCCTGGCTGCGCTACCTGGCCGGCGATCCGGAAGTCGACGTAGCCTGGCGCTGGGGCGAGGCGCCAGTGCTGGTGAGGGGTGGCGCCGAGCACCCTCTGGACGAACTGAGCCCGGTCATGCAAGCCTGCTGCGCGCTGGCCTTGCGCCTGGCGCTGGCCAGCGATGCGTCACGTTTCGGAACGCTGTTTCTGAGCGACCTCGGGGCGCTGCAGGAGTCCGAGGAGTTCACGGATCGACTGCAGCGGCTCGAAGGCTTCGATCAGCTTCTGGTCTCGCCGGCCTGATAAGCAGCCGCCGGCCGCGTCGCGCGGCGGTAGATCCACCACCCACCCACCAGCAGCAGCGCCGGGATCGGCAGCAGGATGGCCATCCAGACGAGCACGACGGCGAACCCCTGGAGGGCGGTCAGCAAAGCCTGCCAGGCCTGGTTGGCCGCCTGGACCGGCTGCGGCAGCGGCCTGGGGCTGGGAGGCGGCGTCGCGCCTACGGGCGACAGGCTGAGGTTGATGACCGACACGGCCGACTGGCGGCTAAGCAGGTTCTGGCGGCCCTTGATCTGGTCCATCTGGGTCTGGATGTTAGCCACCTCACGGGTGAGGGTGATGATGTCCGCCACCGACGTGGCCTTGTCCAGCAGCTTCTGGTAGGCATCGCGGGTGGCCTGCAGGTTCCGGTACTGCGCTTCCAGATCCGTGTATTGCTCCGTCACGTCCTGGCTGCTGACGGTGTCGTTGAGCACCCGCGTGCCCTTGGCGCGCAGGTCGCGCAGCTTGGCGAGAGTGTCCTCGAACGCGTCCGGGCGGACGTGGATGACCATGTTCACAAACGTCTTCTCGTTCTGGGTGCGAACGGTCTGGCTGGCGATCGTCGCTTCAGGCACAGTCTTGAGCAGCCGGTCGACGTCGCTGAGGCTGGCCTCGGGATCCTCGACCGAGATGCTGAGCGTGGCGTTCTTGATGACCATGCGGTTGATAGGCGGAACAGGCGGCAAGGCGCTGGCGCCCTGGTTGGTCTGAGCCGTCGTCGCGGCGGCGGCTGGAGACGGGGCAGCTTGGGCTTTTCCCAGAGCCGGGGCCGGAGCGCCGAGACGCGCGTCCGCAGCGGCGCTGGCGGCCGGCTTCGCGCCTGCAACCTGTTGGCCTTCCGCGGGCTTGCCCTCGACGGCCACCTGCGGAGCTGGTACGCTTGGCGCCGGCGCCACCTGCGCCCCCGAGCCGCAGGCGGCTAGGGTTGCAACGAACGGGATGAGGACAAGCTGTTTGAGGTTCATGAGACGACTCCTTGGGCGTTGTTACCCTAACGACGACTGGCAGGCGAAATTGGTTCCAGGCCCTCCGAGGTAGCGCTTGTCTCCTCCGCTCAGGGAGGAGATATACACGCTTTCAACGAGCTGGTAGAGCGCTACCAAGGCGCCGTCTACAACGTCTGCGTACGCATGCTGGGTGATGCCCAGGCGGCCGAGGATAGCACGCAAGAGACGTTCTTCGCCGCCTACCGGTCGATCAAGAGCTTTCGCGGCGGGGTCTTTCGGGGCTGGCTGCTGCGCATCGCCTCGAATCAGTGCTACGACGCGCTGCGTCAGCGCCAGCGGCATCCAGCGGACGCTTTGCCGGACGAACCATTCGTGGTCGACGCATCACCTTCTCCGGACGAGGCGGCGCTCAGCGCTGAGACGGCGGCCGCACTGGAGCGCGCCATCGGCCAGTTGCCCCCGGACCAGCGGCTGTGCGTGCTGCTAGTCGACGTACAGGGGTTCGATTATGACGAGGCCGCGCAAGCCATGGACGTGAACCTGGGAACAGTGAAGTCGCGCCTGAGTCGCGCGCGGGCGCGTTTGAGGGAACTGCTGGGACCAGAATTTCGTCCCAAGGATGGGGGCTAGGACACTGGATCACGTTTCGGAACTGCTTTCGCCCTACGTCGACGGGCAGGTCAGCCCAGAGGAGCGGCGACGCGTGGAAGAGCACGCGGCTTCGTGCGCCGAATGCGCCGCCGAGCTTGCCGATCTGCGGGCGTTGAAGGCTGCGCTCTCGCAGCTCCCCCAGCGCGCGGTCCCGCGCTCCTTCGCGATCGGTCCGCGGGCCTTGCGGCCGGCAGCGCTGAGCGGGACGGTTGGCGGCTTCGTGCGAGCGCTAAGCTCGGTCGCCGCCGCGCTGGTGGTGGTGGCGGTAGGCGTCTCACTCGCCATCCAGGGGCTGCCGCGGCAGTCGAGCGTAGCCGCGCCTGCATTGGAAACGGCTTCAGCCGCGGCCAGGGCGGCAGCCCCCGCCGCGGCCACGGCCCAGGCCCTGCCAGCGGGCCCGCAGGCCGCCGCGGCGAAGCCAGCATCGAGTGTGGCCCCGAGCCAACCTCAGCCGCCGAGCACCCAGGCCCAGCCTGGGGCGGCGCCAGCCCAGGCGCGGGACACGCAAGCCGCCGCCCCAGCGCAGCCGAAGGCTGCCGGCGGGGCCAGCTCCGCTTCAGGGAGGCTCGCCCCACAGGCGGGCTCGCCCTCGGCCGCCAGGCCGCCGGTCAACGTCCCGCGGCTCGCGGGCGAGATCGTACTGCTGGTGTCGGCCCTGGGTTTCGGGCTCTACAGCCTCAGGTGGTGGCGCTCCTAGCCCGGATGCGCCAGCACCGGCCGGAACTGAATGTCCAGTTCCACCCGCCGCACCCCCGGCACCGACAGCGCCCTCTCGCGCAGCGTGTCTTCGATCTGCCCATCGTCGATGGCCGTCACCACCCCGCTGATACGCACCAGCCCGCTATCAGCCTCAACCTGAACGGGGATATCGCCCGTGGTCGGATCCGCCAGCAAAGTGGCTTTGACCCGGGCGCTCACGCCCAGGTCCTGCAGCGCCTTGTTTGACGCCGCCGTAGGCTGGAATTCCGCCTTCTGAGCCAGCGCCACCACCACGTCAGCCGCCGACTCGAGGCTCATCTGGTGCAGATTCAGCACCACATCGTAGAGCGCGGGGTCGCGCCAATCAACCTCGAACAGCTCGCGCATCCGGTGATAGCGCTCATCGTCCACGCGCTGGATGAACTTCGCGGCCTCGTCCCGGCTGTAGCCGTGGCGGTCCATCGCGCCCCTGATGCGGCGATCCAGCGGCGTAATCAGCCGTACCTTCAACACGTGGCTGATGCCGGCCAATAGCTGCTGCCCGGCCATGCCGTGATAAACCAGCTGGCCGCTCTCGGCGAACTCGCACATCGCCGCCTGGACGAACACCAGGTGGCGCTCGCGCGCCCGCGTCAGCCAGTCCCAGAAGCCTGGCTTCTTCTCGAACAGTTCCGTAAGCTTGGGTTCGGGCACGCCGTAGCGCTGGGCGGCCTCGATGACGACCTCGCGGCTGATGCAGCGGTAGCCGAGCTGCGCCGCGACTTTTTCAGCCAGCTCCTGTCCGCCACTCAGCGAGCCGCGGGAGATGGTGATGATGGGCATGGCTTTCGCGCTAGTGCGTGGCGACTCTCTCGCGCTTTTCCTGGGCGTCCAGCTCCGATTCGTGGTGGCGCTGGATGGCCGCATAGAACTCGTCCAGCGCCTGCACAACCTCTTTCGGCTCGCGGCCGTCGGCCGTGCTCTCAACCCGCTTGAGCCAGGCGATAGTCAGGTCCACCGTCAGCTCAATGACCGACTTCTGGACCCGGCGCCGGGACTCTTGCGTGTCTTCGGGGCTCAACCGAGCGTCGCTCCTGGGTACTGCCCGTGGCCGTTGCCCTCAGTCGGAGCGCTCGGCCCGTTGTAGCCGTTCCCGCCGGCATAGCCGTTGTCGCCCGCATGCCCGTTGCCCTGGACCCCGGAGCCTGACTCGTAATCCGGGCCAAAGGCCGTCTCGCCACGGCCGTTGCCGTTGCCATCACTGGCCTCGGCGGCCGCGCCGACGCCGACCAGCGCCGGGATAGGCTGGCGCGCCTCGGCCGCGCGGCGCGCGATGCGCTCCTCGACCTCGCGCACGATCTCCAGCACCTCATCGCCGTCGAGCTCCTCGCGGATGAGCAGCGCTTCGGCGATAGCGATGACCGACTCGCGATTGGCCTCGAGGAGCGTTTTGACCTTCTTGTACTGCTGGTCGAGCAGGACCTCGATCTGGTGCTTGAGCTCGCCGTCTGGCTGCCACTGTCCGAAGGCCAGCGGGGCGTACAGGCTGCCGCCCATGCCGCACATACCGAGGTAGTAGCCGGCCATACGCGTGGCTGCCGGCAGATCGCCGCCCATGCCGGTTGTTTCCGTGCCGAGGAAGAGGCGCTCGGCAGCTTTGCTGGCCAGCGAGATCTGGATGTCGGCCTCGAGCTCCTCCTTGGTCTTGAGGTACTGCTCCTCGAGCGGCTTGGCGGCCGAGAGGCCCAGCGCCGAGCCGTGGCGAATGATGGTGACCTTCGACAGGCGCTCCTTGGGCTGGAGCTTGATCTGCGCGAACGCGTGGCCCGTCTCGTGGTAGGCGATGCGGCGTTTTTCCTCGGCGCTCATGCTCAGGATTGGCTGCCGGAGGCCCCACTCGTGGTACTCGCGGGCTCGCGTGAAGTCCTTGTAGTCGATGCGGTCCTTGCCCTCGAAGTGGGCGTTCACCACGGCCTCGTTGATCACGTACTTGATGGCCACGGGCGTGTAGTCGATGGTGTCGTTGGCCATCTTGTCGAGAGGCATGTCGGGGACGTGCTTGACCTTGGCCAAGTAGTATTCGATGACCTCTTTGCGACCGTCGAACGATGGCTTGTCGATACGGATCTGCCTGTCGAAGCGGCCAGGGCGCAGGAGCGCCGGATCGAGCACCTCGGGCAGGTTGGTTGCGCCGATGGTCAGCACCGGGGCGGGGTTGGCCTTGCCGCGGCGCAGGCCGATCTTGCGCAGGAACTTCTTGATGGCGCCGGTCTCGATGTTCGGTGGGTCCATTTGGAGCAGCAGCTCGTTCAGCATGCCGGCGCCTCCGCCGAAGATGCCGCCTGCAGCGCCCATTCCTCCCATGCCGGCGCGGGCTGCGCCGAGAGCGTCGATCTCGTCGATGAACAGGATGCACGCGCCGTACTTCTCGGCCTTCTTGCGGGCCTTGCGATACAGGGACATGACGCGCAGGTTGCCGACGCCCCAGAACATGTTCTGGAAGCTTGGAGCGGAGGCGTAGCAGTAGGGCACGCCAGCCTCCGACGAAATGGCCTGAGCGAGGTAGGACTTGCCGGTGCCGGGCGGGCCGACCAGCAGCAGGCCGCGGGACACCTCACCGCCCATCTCCTTGAAGCCCTTCACGCCGCGCACCAGCGTCACCACACGGGTGGCGACCTCCAGGACCTCAGGGTTGCCCTTGTAGTCCTTGAAGTAGATGCCCGACTCGCCTGGATCGATCCAGTAAACGCGTCCTCGGCCGAGAAACCAGAACAAGACCGCGAACTGGAAGACCATGAAGAAGCCGACGTAGATCAGCTGCAGAATGAGGCTGATGATGGTCAGCAGCGGGGTCCTGACCGTGTTCCAGTTCGGCAGGACGTAGAACACAAACAGACCGATGAAGAAGAGCCAGAAGGCGATCCACTTCCAGTTGCGGCCTAGTTTTCCAAAGAAACCGTCGATGGCCGCGTCGATCTCGTCAGGTTGACGTCGCGCGGCCGCGGGTGCACTCATGGGTTACTCCACCTTGATGATCTTGTCGTTCTGGTCGACGGTGAGGACGTAGTGGTTTTCGGCGATGCCCTGCTGATTGGGGGCTTGGATGATGAGTGAGTACATGAACAGGCGGGTGCCATCCGGGTTCTGCACGCCGCCCACGTACTGCACCTGGTCGACCTTGCTGCCGGCCCGCTTACGCTGGTCCAGCTGCCTCTGAAGCGCCTGCTGGTTGGTGCCCCGCTGCGAGAGCTGCTGCTTGAGGTCATCGCTGAAGCTCTGCCACATCAGTTGGGCGTTGAAGGTAGTCTGTCCTTTGATGAAGTCCTCCGTTGCCGGGCTGGGCGGCAGCGTGCTGCTCTTGGAGATGCGCTGCGAGGGCCCCAGGTTCAGCGCGCCCTTGCCGTAGTCCTCGTAGCCCAAAAAGCCCACCAGCGCCAGCAGGATGACGACCAGCAAGCTGGCGACGGGATGAAAGGCCAGGGTGCGGACCATGCCGGCAAGCATCCGCTTGACCATCCGGAAGAAGAACCGGAAGGGGTAGGTGAGGAATCCGAGCTTCCCTTTTCGAGCGGCCCGCGGCTCGTACTGATGCGTCGCGCCAAAGCTGGCTTCGTCGAGGGCCATTACATGTGTCTTTCTTGCTGCGGATTATACAGTCGCACTGTGGGCCTCACGCCGCCTGGCAGATAAGAAAACCTTAAGAAGGCCGGAGCACGAACTATGCCACCGCCAGCGGCTCTTCCGCAAACCCGGTGACGGTGTACATGTGGATCTGATCGGTCTTGCCTTTCACGGTCACCATGCCCTTATCGAGCACCTCGACTCCGCAGTCTTTGAGCAAGGCGTAGGTCGATTCGCTGATGGCCACCTCGTTGGCCAGCGCCGTAGCGCACAGTTCGTCCGCCTCGCGGACTGGATCGCCAATGACCGTATACTCCATCCGCTCCTGCGAGCCCATATTGCCAGCCACGAGCTCGCCGCTGCTGATGCCGAAGCCGAAGGCCGCCTGCTCTTCGGGGTGCTCGGCCCGGTAGTGCTGGATCCACTGCTGGATCTCGAACCCTGCCCGCGCCGCTGCCAGGGCATGGTTCTCCTCCGACTCGACCGGCAAGTTGAACATGACCATGATGTTGTCGCCAATGAACTTGCTGATCGTGCCGCCGTGCTTGACCACGATCTCGACCATGTGCTCGAAGTAGCGGTTCAGCATGGCCATGACCTCCTCGGGCTCCATGCCTTCGGAGATGGTCGTGAATCCGCGAATGTCGCCGAACATGATGGTCGCCCTTTTGAGGCTGCCGCCAAGGCCCAGCTCGCCGCGCTCCTGCTGTTCCATCACGTGTTTGGCTACTTCAGGCGTGAGGTACTTGCCGAACATCTGGTTGATGGCGCGCCGGCTCTTCTGCTCGTAGATGAAGAAGACAACGAAGATGACCGAGGCCGTCAGGAGCACGTTGCCGTTGACGTAGGCCATGTTCGGCAGCGGGATAACCTGAGAGGCCGTTGGCGGAGTGCTCAGGCTGTGGACCGTCCAGACGTAGGCGCCCGCGGAGTACAGCAGCAATAGGCCGAAGGTCGACACCCAGCCCAGGGCGCCCCACAGGAAGAAACCGAGCGCGGCCGCCGCGCCAAGGACGACCATGAACAGGATAGTCGAGATCTCCCCCTGGGGCACCACGAACTTGCCGTTGAGGATGTTCTGCGCGCCATTGGCCCAGATCTCGACTCCCCACATCTTCGTGCCCTCAGCCGTGGGGACGGGATAGTCGTCCGCCAGGCCGGTGGCGCCCATCATGCCGACGAACACGAGCTTGTCCCGGAACATGGCCGGGGGATACTGCCCGGCCACCACCTTGCTCAAGCTGGGGTGGGGATAGGCGTAGGGTGGGCCCTGGAAGTCGATCAGCATGCGATAGCTGCCGTCGGTGGGGATGGGCCGGTTGGTGGCGAAAATGCCGTCGGGCAGCAGCTTGGCCTCCTGATCCAGCGGAGGGCGTCGCAGATAGGCGTTGACGGCGACGAACGGCAGGAGATAGAAGGCTTGCTCGTCGGATACGGCCCGCAGGGGCAGATGTCGAACCACGGCGCCATCGGGATCGACGGTCACGTTGGCCAGCATCGGCCGTCCGGCCAGGATGGCCGGGCTGGGCAGCAGGAAGGTGTCGTAGGACAGTCCGTGGCCCGCCACGCGTCCGCGGGGCCCGTCGCCCACCGCGGCCAGGATGACCGGCATGGGCGGCTTGCCATCGGACGTGCTCTGGGCATAGGCGATGGCCTCGGCCACCAGCGGGTCACGCTGGGTCGGCAGGTCGAACAGGACATCGAAGGCCACCACGCGGGCTCCGGCGTCCTTAAGGAACCGGATCAGATCGCCGTAGCGGGCGCGATCCCAGCTACCGAGCCGGCCGTAATCCTGCAGGCTCTGATCGTCGATGGCCACGATCACGATGCGCGGGTCGACGGTTTGCGTGCTGGTGCGCATCATCAAGTCGTCCACATAGGTCTGCGGGCCGTAGAGGCCTCCGGTGTGCAGCAGGTAGGCCATGAGCCCGTTGGCCGCGAGGGCCAGCAGGATAGCCACGATAGTCTTGTGGTGCGCCCGCAGATTCACGCGGGGATTGTAGGTGCTAGGAAGCGGCGATCACCAGTCTCTAGCCACAACGGATAGGGTCATCCGGCCGATGCCTGGCGCCTCCACGACGACCTGATCGCCGGGCGTGATGCGGCCCACGCCCGGCGGGCTGCCCGTGGTGTACACATCACCGGGCTGGAGCGGCAGCACGTGCGACGCGCGTGACAGAAGGTTGGGGATGTTCACGATCATGTCCGTCGATTTGGCGTCCTGGCGCTGCTCGCCGTTGAGCCACAGCTTGACGTTCAGCTTGGTCCAGTCGGGCAGCTCGTCGGCGGTCGTGACGCATGGGCCCATGGGGCTGAAGCTGTAGTAGGACTTGCGCTGCACCCGTTCCTCGCCACGCTCGGGCGTGGCCCGCATCGTGGCGTCGATCACGATGGTGTAGCCGAAGATGTAATTGACCGCGTCCTCGGGCGAGACGCGCCGCGCCTCGCGGCCGATGACGAAGGCGATCTCGCCCTCATGGTCGTAGCGCCGCTCGGGCCAATCCTTGACCGGCAGCTCGATGGGATCCGAGGCGCCGGTGATGGAGCCGGTGGCCTTCATGAAGAAGCCCAGCGTCTCGGCGGTGTCGCCGCCGCCGGCGCTGCCCGACCCGGGAACGCCCCGGAAGCCCTGCTGCTGCATCTCGGCCTGGTGGGCGCGGAAGTTCACCGGCGCGGCGAACAGGTGCATTGGCGCGGGGACGGGCGCGCGCAGGCGCACGCCGTTCATGGGCTTGGGAGCGGCATCACGCGCGGCGCGCTCGACCCCCGAGCGCAGCGAGTCCCAGCCAGCGATCAGGCGGGTCATGGCGTGTATGTCTCCGGACTCCCATTTGGGGACGGCCGAGCTGACGTCGTGGATGCCGGCGTCGTCGAGCACGCCGATGCGGAAGTCGTCGAAACATACCAGTCGCATAGCCTTGCTATGGTACGGCAAAGAACTTGCGGGCGGCCCCCAATGTGACCAAACACGGCGCTTTCGCGTTCATGCTCCACAGCCACCTGCCGTACGTGCGGCAGGCAGGTGTCTGGCCACATGGCGAGGAGATGGTGCACGAGGCCATCTGCGACACCTACGTACCGCTCCTCGACGCGCTGTGCGACCTGGCCGAGGAAGGCTGTCCGTTCCGCATCGCGATCGGCATCACGCCGATTCTGGCCGAGCAGCTCGCGGACCCGACGATCATCGACAACTTCCGGACGTATATGGCGGACATGCTGGCTCGGACCGAACAAGCGATGGTCACTTACGAGCGGCGCCGCGAGCCCGAGCTCTCGGGACTGGCGCGCTGGTACCTGGGCTGGAACCAGGGCATCCTAGACCATTTCAACGGCCGCCACGGCGGGAACCTGGTGAAAGCGTTCACGCAACTGCAAGACGCCGGGCACGTCGAGATCGTGGGCAGCGCGGCCACGCACGGCTTCCTGCCGCTGATGTCCCGTGACTCCACTATCAACGGCCAGATTGCCACCGGCATCCGGGCGCACCAGCGGCACTTCGGCAGGAAGCCCTCGGCGTTCTGGCTGCCGGAGTGCGGCTACCGGCCGGCGTACTACGACGTCAGCGCCGGACAGGCCGTTTTCCGGCCCGGCCTGGAAGCTCACCTCGAGCGCTTCGGCGTGCGCGCCTTTTTCGCCGACGCCGGCGCCATCGAAGGCGGCAATGTCAGCGACGCCGAATTCAGGGCCGGCTACGCATCCAGCTCCTTCCGGGCGGCGCAAGCCGGCGCCCAGAAGCGCAACCTGCAGTACAAGAGCACGGCCTGGCCGTACCTGGTCAGCGACAGTGATGTGGCCGTGTTTGGGCGCGACACGCTTACCAGCCGCCAGGTGTGGTCGGCCAGCGAGGGCTACCCCGGCCATTTCACCTACCGCGAGTTCCATAAGAAGGACGCCATCAGCGGCATGCGCTTCTGGCGCATCACGGGGCCGCGCGTCGATCTGGCCGACAAGGATTTCTTCAACCCTGAGTGGGCCTTCAATGACGTCACCGGGCACGTGGACCACTTCATCGGGCTGGTGGAGCGCCACATCGCCGGCAACGCCATGGGGGCCCTGGTCCCGCCCGTGGTGCTCTCGCCCTACGACACCGAGCTGTTTGGCCATTGGTGGTTCGAAGGCGTGGAGTGGCTCAAGCAGGTGCTCCGCCGCCTGGCAACGCATGCAAAGATCGATCTGACGACACCGTCGGCCTATCTCGAGCGCTATCCGCCGACCGAGAAGATCGCGCTGCCTGAGAGTTCCTGGGGGGCCGGCGGCGATGCGCGCACCTGGTACAACGACCAGACCAAGTGGATGTGGCCCATCATCCACCAGTACGAGCGCCAGATGGAGGACATTGTCGCCAAGCACCCTTCGGCGCCCGGCGCGGAGGCCGCCACGCTGGCGCAGATCGCTCGCGAACTGCTGCTGCTCGAGAGCAGCGACTGGCCGTTCCTGATCAGTACCGGCCAGGCGGGCGAGTACGCCAGCGAGCGCTTCCGCTCACACGCCGCGCGCTTCGACCGCCTGGTCGACGAGCTCCTGTCCGGCCGGGACGCGTCGCGCGATGTAAAGCAGTTCAACGAGCTGGATAATCCCTTCCCGGACGTCGAGTACCAGGCCTTCGCCAGAGCTTCGGCCTAGCCGCCTAGCCCTGGTTGGCCGGGGCTTCCTGGAGCGTCACGGTTACCGTCTTCAGGCTGCCACCGGAGTAGACCGTGAGCTGCACCTGGTCGCCGGGCTTCTTGTTGAGGATGGCGTCGCCCAGGTCGGCGCTGTTCTGGATGTCCTTGCCCTCGAACTTGACGATGATGTCGCCCTGCTTGAGGCCCGCCCGAGCGGCGGCCGAGTTCGGCACTACCTGGGCGAGGTAGGCGCCGTGGTCCACCGGAAGCCGGTAGACCCGGGCCATCCGGGCGTCGATCGTCGAGCTCGACACCCCAAGGAATGCCCGGCCGGAGTGGATGATGCGGCCCTCGCTGATGAGCTGCGGAATGACCGCCTTGGCGCGGTTGACCGGCACGGCAAAGGCGATACCCTGGGCCACGCCGCCCAGCTCGGGATCGGCCGCCGCCAGGGTTGGCACACCGACGAGCTTACCGGCCAGATCAATGAGTGCGCCGCCGCTGTTGCCAGGGTTAATGGGCGCACTGGTCTGGATCATGTTCGGGATAGTGGTCGCCTGGCCGGTGATCTGGCTGGGCGGCTCGGGAATGGTGCGGTCGAGCGCGCTGACAATGCCGCTGGTGACGGTCCGGGTGAAACCGATCGGATTGCCGATGGCGAGCACCGTCTGGCCCACCTGCAGCTTGGAGGAATCGCCCATCTCGACGACGGGCAGATCGGGCTGGCTGATCTGGATGACGGCTAGATCGTCGAACGGATCGAGGCCGACGAGCTTGCCTTGCACGGTCTGGTTGTTGGCGAGGGTGACCTGGTAGGTGTTGGAACCCTCGGCGACGTGCGCGTTCGTCAGGATGTAGCCCTTGGCGTCGATGATCGTGCCCGAGCCCAGCGCTTGCCCGCCTTGCAGGGAATGGGTGATCTTGACTACACCCGGTCCGACCTGCTGGATGGCCCGGACGCTGGCCTCCTCGATCGCGGTCAGGCCCGAACTGGACGGTGGGGCCGAGCCGGACGGCGATGGCTTAGCGCTGGCCGAAGCGCTGGCGGCAGAACCCGAAGAGCCCGACGGCGGCGCGCTCGTGACTCCTCGAGCGGTGGAGGCCGAAGCAGCCACGCTTGGCGTGCCCGGGTTAGCGCTGGCTGAGCTTGGCGCGGGCGCAGTGGCACTCGGAGCCACGGACGGCGAGCGCGTGGGCGAAGCGGCCGGGATGGCTTCGCAGGCCGCCAGGAGTAGGCCGAGGCTGATGGCAAGAAGCGGGCGCTTGGTCATGACAATCACGATAGATCAGCACGGTTCGCGCCTGACGCTGGCTAGGATTGGAACCAAATGACCGCCGGCGAATCCTACGTCAGGCTGGACAAGGCCGACTTCCAGTTCTGCGCCGCGCATTTCTGTGTGTTCCCGGGCGAGCGCGAGCCGCTCCACGGCCACAACTACCGGGTCTATGTTGAGCTTGGCGGCGCCATGGACGGCCTGGGCTATGTGGCCGAGTTCGGCTGGACCAAGCGGCTCATCCGCGAGCTGGTGGCCGGCTTGGACCACCGCGTGCTGATAGCCGACCAATGCCCCGAGCTGTCGGTGACCGTCCAGGAAGGCCAGGTCGCCGTGCGATGGCGTAACGACTCGTGGACATTTCCAGAGGGAGACGTCGTGCGGCTGCCGGTCAAGAACACGACCGTCGAGCTGCTGGCGGCCTACATATGGGAGCGCATTCGCGAACGCCTGGACGGCGCGGGCCAGTGGCGGCGGCTGGCAGTCGAGGTAGAAGAGACGCCGGGCCAGCGCGCTGGCATCTCACGAAGCTTGGGGGCGGCATGATCTTGGTTGGAGTGGATTTGGACCGCGTAGCCGAAGCGGCGCGCGACATCCTGGAGGCCATCGGCGAGGACCCGAATCGCGAGGGTCTGCGCGACACGCCGCGGCGCTTCGCGCGGATGTATGCCGAGCTGTTCGAGGGCTTGCACACCGATCCGGCCGACACCCTGAGCACAGTGTTCCGCGAGGACCACCAGGAGATGATCATCGTCCGCGACATCCCCTTCTATTCCATGTGCGAGCATCACCTCCTGCCATTCCATGGCTTCGCGCATTTCGGCTACCTGCCGAACGGCCGGATCGTCGGCCTGAGCAAAGTGGCGCGGCTGGTGGAGTGCCTCAGCCGACGGCCGCAGGTCCAGGAGCGGCTGGCGGGGCAGATCGTGGATACGTTCTGCGAGACGCTTGATCCGCTGGGCTGTGGCGTGGTGATCGAGGCGGAGCACTTGTGCATGACCATGCGCGGCGTCAAGAAGCCGGGCAGCAAGATGGTGACGTCGGCGCTGCGCGGCGTGTTTCGGGATCTGCCGGAGACGCGGGCCGAGTTCCTCGCGAACGTGCGCGGGCCGGCCCTACGGCCGGCGTAGGTAGTCGGGCAGGCTGTTCGTGGCCAGATACTGGCCGGTCAGGTGATCGGAGGCGGCCGAGGCCAGGAACAGGATGGCTCCCAGGTTCTCCTCGGCCGTCGGATGCTGGCCCTGGGCGGCAGCGCCGGCCACGGCCGGCATGGGTTGGTCGCGCAACTGCTCCTCCCACATATCGGTCCAGGCCCACACGCCGACGCAGTTGACGTTGATGCCGTGGGGCTTAACCTCTTCGGCCAGGCAGGCGCTGAAGTGCAGCAGGGCCGCCTTGGAGCTGCTGTAGGCGGTATAGCCGGCGATCGGCACCAGCGCGGCGCCCGACGAGACATTGATGATCTTGCCGCGGCGGCGCTCGATCATCTTTGGCAGGGCGCGGCGAGCGCACAGCATCGCGCCGACGACATTGACCCGGAAGGTCGCCTCCCAGGCCCGCGGATCCACCTTCAGGACGTGCTCCGCCGGCCCAAGGATCCCGGCATTGTTAACGAGGACGTCGACGGGGCCCAGTTGGCGCTCGATCTGAGCGAACGCGGGCTCGACCTGGCCTGCATCGCCGACGTCGGCCTTGATCGCCAGTGCGCCCGGCACCTCGGCGCCCGAACGCGACAGCGCCGCCACCCGCGCTCCCTCACGCACAAACGCCAGGGCGCACGCCCGTCCCAATCCCCGGCTCGCGCCGGTGACCAGGGCCACCTTGCCGCGCAGCGCCCCGTCTTGGGGAGAGGCAGGGTCAGGACTGCCCATTAGGGTGCACCAGTTGGCTCAAAAAGAACAACAGATTCGCCGGGCGCTCGGCCAGGCGCCGCATGAAGTAGGCATACCAGTCCGAGCCAAACGGCACGTAGGCCCGCATGCCCCAGCCAAGGGTCACCAACTGGCGCTGCAAGTCAGGCCGCACGCCGTACAGCATTTGGAACTCGAACGAGTTCGGGTCCGGCCGCCAGCCGGCGACCTGGCGAATGATGCGCAGGTCATGGGTGGCCATCGCGGGGAAGTTTCCACCATCCAGGAGCCTGCGCGCCAGCCTCACATAGTTGGCGTCGACGTCGCGTTTCTCGGGGAAGGCGATCGACGGCGGCTCGGCATAGGCCCCTTTACATAACCTCACCCGGCAGCCCAGTTCGATAGCCCATTCCACATCTCGCTCGGTGCGATACAGGTAGGCCTGCAGCACGATGCCGCAGTTCGTGTAGCCGCGACCCCACACGTGCTCGAAGATGCGGAGTGTGTCCTCGGTGTGGCGCGAGCTCTCCATGTCGATGCGCACGAAGTTGCCCACCTCTCGCGCCTTGTCCAGCACGCGCAGCAGGTTCTCCAGGCACAGCATTTGAGACACATCCAGACCCATCTGCGTCAGCTTGAGCGAGACGTTCGAGTTCACGCCGGTCTCGCGGAGTCGGTCGAGAATCACCAGGTAGCTGTCCGCCGCCTTCATCGCCTCGGCGGGGTTGGTGACCGCTTCGCCGAGGTGATCCAGGCTGGCCCTTATGCCGCCTGCGTTGAGCTCCCGGACGGCGGCAATGGCCGAGTCGAGCGTCTCGCCGGCGACGAAACGCTCCGAGAGGTGCCGCCCGGCGGGATTCCTGGTAAACCAGCCCGCCAGGGTCTTGCTGTCTGACATATGGAGAAGGGAGGTCCGCAGCAGCTCGGCGGCGCCGGGTACATGCAACATGGCCTGGTCTGCGGGAGATCGTAGCGGCACAATTTGTGCGCAAGCAGCCCTGCCAATGGCGCAGGTAGCAGGCAGGCCGCCCCTGTTCGAGCGCAGCCACACCGCACGGAGAATGGCCGCGCGAGACCGCAGGCGGCGGGGCGCTGCGCCGCGCTGGGTGTGGGTCGCCACCGCCGCCGTCATCCTGGTCCCGGTCATCGCGGTGGCGGCGCTGTTCGGGCTGGCGGCGCGGTCGGCCACCGCCGCAGGCCTGAGCCTGGGCCTGTTGGATACGACCGTCGGCCAGATCCCGGAGGCCAGGCCGCTGCCGGCAGACTCGGTCGTCTTCGACCGCGACCTGAAGCCCATCGCCTACGTCCATCCGCCCGGCGAGAGCCGCCAGCCGATCGCGCTGGACCAGATGTCGCCCTGGATCCAGAAGGCCACTGTCGACGTCGAGGATCGGAACTTCTGGCACGAGGGTGTGGTCGACCCGGTACGGATCATCGCCGCGGCCTGGCACAATCTGCGGGGCGAGGGTACGCTTCAGGGCGCCAGCACGATAACGCAGCAGCTGGCGAAGGTGAAATACCTGAACAGCGCCCCGACACTGGGGCGCAAGGTCCGCGAGCTGTTCATAGCCCGCCATCTCGAGGCGACGATGTCCAAGCAGCAGATCCTGCAGGAGTACCTCAACTCGATCCCATATGGTCACGGCGCCACCGGCATCCAAGCGGCCTCTCAGACCTACTTCGGCGTGGACGCCTCCAAGCTGACCTTGGGCCAGGCATCCCTTCTGGCCGGGCTACCCGATGCCCCCAGCCTGCTCGATCCCTTCGTGAATCTGGAGGCGGCGAAACAGCGGCAGCGCGTCGTGCTGCAGGCCATGGTCCAGGCTGGGGATGTCACGCCCGAGCAGGCGACAGCGGCCATGTCGGAGCAGCTCACACTGGCCAAGAGCAACCCGGTCAACTTAAACCTGGCGCCGGCGTTCGTCGGGCGGGTGAAGGCCGAGCTGGCCAGCACCCTGAAGGTCGATATCGAAACGGCCGGCCTCCGAGTGGTATCGACGCTCGATCCGGCGCTGCAGGAGCTGGCCGAGCAACAAGTGGCCAAGCAGGTCGAGGCGCTCAAGAACAACGATGTGACGAACGGCGCGCTGGTCAGCGTGGATCCGTCGACTGGAGACGTCCTGGCCTATGTCGGCCGCGCCGGGCCGAACGTACCGGGCGCCGAAATCGACATGGCCGGCGTGCCGCGCCAGCCCGGTTCAACGTTCAAGCTGTTCACCTACTCCACCGCGCTCGCCCAGAAAAAGGTGACGATGCTCAACCCGGTGCTGGACGCTCCGTTCAGCTTGCCATCGGGCGGCGGCCCCGACGGGATGAGAGCCTACGTCGTCGAGAACTACTCGAAGAAGTACCACGGCATCATCCCTATCAAGGAAGCGCTCGGCAATTCACTGAACGTGCCCGCGGTGAAGGTGGAGATGTACACCGGCATCCCCAACATCGTGGCTACAGCTCAGGCGATGGGTGTCACTACGCTCACCAATTCGCCGCAAAGCTATGGGCCGAGCCTGACCCTGGGCGCCTACCCCGTGCCATTGTCGGAAATGGCCCAGGCGGCGGCGATCTTGGCCAACGGAGGCAAGCTGCAGCCGGTTCATTTCGTGCTCTCGGCCAAGGACGGCGGCGGCAAGGAGCTGCTGCCGGCGCAACGGCCCCAGCCGAAGCAGGTGCTGGATCCGGGGGTAGTGTTCATCATGAACAACATCCTGAGCGACGACGCGAACCGGGTCATGGAGTTTGGCCCGCGCTCGGCATTGACAGTGCCGGACCACATCGTGGCCGCCAAGACAGGCACCACCAATGACTTCAAGGACAATCTGACGATTGGTTGGACGCCGAAGCTGGTCACGGCCACCTGGGTGGGCAACGCCGATAACCACCCCATGCGCGGTACGACCGGACTGACCGGCGCGGCGCCGATCTGGCACGAGGTCATGGTCCAAGCGCTGGCGGGCAAGCAGGACGACTGGCCTGGGCCGCCGTCCAATGTGCGGCAAATGAGCTTCGAGGGCAAGCAGGGTTGGGTGTTGGAGGGCACCAGCCCCAGATGGGTCCCTGAGCTTACGGGCGGCCAGACGGGCCGGGCCAGCGCCAGCGCGTCCGCGTTGGCCTCTGCATCGGCATCAGCGAGCGCGGCGCCCAGCGCCTCGGCCGCTCCATCGGGCCCGGCTAGTGCGCCCGCTCCGGCGCCTTCAAGCGCTCCGCCCTCACCTTCACCGAGCCCGCCACCGCCATCGTCACCTGCGCCCTCTCCATCAGGGGGACCGCCTCCAAAACCGAAGCCCTGAGGCCTACAGATACCCCAGGGGGTTCACGAACTGCCCGTTGATGCGCACCTCGAAGTGCAGGTGCGGCCCGGTGCTGTTGCCGGTGCTGCCTTCGTAGCCGATGATCTGCCCCTGCTTCACCACGTCGCCCTGATTGACGGCCACACGTGACATGTGCGCATACAGCGTGGCCAGGGTGGGGTTGTGCGAGATGATCACGTGCCGCCCATAGCCCCACGATGAGAACGCCGTGGCAATTACCTGGCCGTCGGCCGCGGCTCGGATCGGCGTGCCCGATGGAGCAGCCACGTCGATGCCCGTATGGAAATGGGCATAGCGCACGCCATTGAACGTGATGGGCGGCTCGAACCTGTAAGGACTGGGGCCAAAACCCTGTGTCAGGGGTCCGTGCATAGGCCAGGCCAGTTTCCCGCTGGAATACGTCTTAGCCGGCCGAGACTGGGCGATGATGGCCGCCACACCCTCGGCCTCGCGCTCGAGCCGTTCGAGCTGAACCCGCGCCGCCTGCTCCTGCTCCTGGGCCCTAGCCAGGACGTCCGCCTGGTTGGAGATGGTTGAATTGAGCTGATCCTGGGCTGCCCGGAGCTGCTGCAGCAGGCGCTGATTCTGGTCCATTTCGCCCTGCTTGCGATCGATGAGCGCCTGGATATCGGCCTCGCGCGCGCCGAGCCGCTCTTTCGCTTCCTGAGCCTCAACGCGGGCTTGCTCCAGCAGCTGGTCGAAGTTTTGTCGCTGCAGCTCGAGCGTCTGCTTCTCCGTCTCCTGCGCGTCCTGGAGCTCGCCCAGGTTCTGGAGCTCGCGCTCCTGTTCGGCGTGGGCTTCGCTCAGTTCCTGCTGCTGCGCCTTCAGCGCGGTCAGCAGCTGATCCTGCTGCTTGGCCACGCTCTGCAGATTGCCGACGCGGGTGATGAAGTCGCCGAACGAGACCGAGTCGAGGATGAACTCCAGCAGACTGCGCTGCTGCTCCTTGTAGGTCGCCCGCAAGAAGAGGCTGAGCTGCTGTTGGGTGGCAGCCTGGTCCTGCTCAAGCTTGCGAATCTGGCCATCCAGATCGGCCACTCGGCGCTGGGTGTATTCGATCTGCTGTCCCGTGGCCTGCAGCTGACCCTTGGTCTGGTCCATCAGCTGCTGATTGGCGCCGAGGTCGGAGATGAGCTTGTTCTGCCGGGCCGTGTTGTCGCGGATGGTCGCATCGAGCTCGGCCTCGACCGCAGCCAGATCCTCCTTGAGCTGGCCGATCTGCTTGGGGTTGCTGGCCTGGAGGGCGATGGCCTGCGCCTTGGCGGCTGCAAGCGAGCTTTGCGTCTGGTTGAGCTTGGCCTTCGCCGCCGAGAGCGACTGGCTCGAGCGCGAGATCTGGCTTCGGGCCTGATCTAGCTTCTGCTGCCAGGCATCCTTCTGGGCGATGATGGTGTCCAGCTGAACCTCAGGATCGGTCTGCTGGGCGTGCGAAAGCGGGCCCGAGAGAAGCGCCAGAGAGAGCGCCGCGGCGACCAGAAGCGCGCGCGTCCCATGCCGAGGCATCCGGGCGCCATTGTTCGCGACCAACCAGTCATAGTCAACGGGCCGGGACTTTTAGGCGTTATGGGCCGGGGACAAAGCCCCGCTAAACGAGGACGGCCTCCTCGTAGGCGGCCTGGCCAAGCTGCCCCTCGTCGAAGATGTCGATCTGCTCCATCCAGCGGTGAGTGGTCTCGAACATCTCCCGCGTATACGGCTCGAAGACAATCCGCTCCCCGGTGTTGAACAGCCGCACGTCAACCATCGAATGGAACTTTTCGGGCAGCTCTTTGAGGAAGTAGTGCTTGTACTTCTCGGGTTCGAGATCGATGTCCCGCTGGGCGCGCCGGAGGGCGCGGAAGTACTTGTCGACGTCGTTGAGGTCGGCTTCGGGTGAGATCAGGAAGCCCATCATGAACGTTGTATCCAGCACTTTGCGGAAGCCCTGCTGTTCGACCACGTTGAGCTGAATGCCGAAGACGTTCCCGGCAGGCACGGACCGGTCCAGCATTTGCTCCATGCGGGCGGTCGGCCAGCCCACGAAGCGCAGCTTGATGTCCTTGAGCCCGATGATCGGCTCCAACGCCTGCAGCGCCGAGAAATGGCTGCCCGAGTGATAGCCGACGCCAATCTCCACACCGCGAAGATCGTCGGGCCGGCGGATGGGCGATTCTGGCGGAACGTAGATGCCCGACGCGCAGACCGAGTAGGCGTGGCCCCACATCAAGCCGTGCTTTCCGGCGGCCGCGTTGTTGATGGCCCAATGGCAGGCGGTGCTCACCTCGCAGGCGCGGCCCGCCTCGTAGCTCTCGAACGCACCACGGCGGACGTCCGCCGGCGCTGTATCGGCCGGCCGGATTTCGGCGGCCGAGATGTTGAACTCGCGCTGCTGGCCGAACTCGTAGTTCAGGCCTTCATCGGCGAAATACCCCTTCTCCTCCGCCACCCACTCCTGCAGCCGGCCATGAGTATGAATGCGGAACTTAGCCACGCTTTTTCCTCTCCTTGTGGTGGTCCGAAATACGATCCGTCTGCCTGAGCCAGCGCGCGAACTCCAGCCGCTCCTGGCTCAGGCTCTCGGCCCGGTGCAGCGGCGGGCGCGGCACCGGCACGGGCTGCCCGGCCTGAACGCGCTCCATGATGAAGCGCACCCGCTGCTCCTCCAGCCGGTCGATGGCCTCGAGCGGGGTGTCGGCCTGGGCGACGCAGCCCGGAAGCTCGGGGTAGCTGGCCTGCCGAACCCAATCGCCGTCCGGCTTTTCGACGGACTCCAGCACCATGACGTACGGGATCGCCAGGTATTCCTCGGCCGTCATGCTGGCACTAATTATCGCGTTCGGAGCATTTGCTCGTAGCTCGCGCCCATCACCTCGCTGGGCTTCTTGCCGGCCCGAACCGATTCGGCCATGGCCGCCTCGCGGGCTGCGATGTCCTCAGCAGCCTTCAGGACTTGCTCGGCGCGCGCCGCGGGCACGAACACCACGCCTGTCCAGTCGGCGATGACCAGATCGCCCGGGGCGACGGCGACGCCGCACACTTCGATAGCGGTCTGGAAGGCTTCCTCCACAATCCGGCCACGAGCTGTTACCGGCACGCCGCAACGGGCGTAGACCGGGAATCCAAGATCGCGTGCCTCATCCACGTCGCGGCAGGCGCCGTCGGCGACGACCCCGGCCACGCCGGCCGCCTTGGCGGCCACGGAGAGGATGCCGCCCCATGATCCGGCGTAGGTGCGGCCGCCGTTGTCCACGACGATCACGTCGCCAGGTGAGGCGGCTTCGATGGCGGCTGTACCGAGATGCCGGTGCGACTGCTCGCCGGGAACGGCCGGCTTGAGCTTGACCGTCACCACGCGGCCGGCGATACGCGGGCTGGGCCACAGCGGTTGGAGACCCAGCGCGGCGCCGCTGAGGCCCAAGCGGTCCATGGCGTCGGACACCGCGCAGGTATCGAGCTTGGAGAGGCCCTCGACCAGCGCGTCAGCCACGGGCTAGTTCCAGTGGGCGAAGGTCATACCGCAGCCAGTCGCGGCGGGCGAGCGGTAGGTCGGCACGTAGTCGATCAAGTTCGGCGTCAGGTGTTCCGTGGCGCCAGCCACAGCCACCCAGTTCAGGATCTCGGAGGTTCCGCCCCGCAGCTTCTGCCGCGGAATAGCCGCCAGCTTGTCGGCATCCTGTTCGAGCAGGCCGTCCAGCACGAACCGGTCGAGCTCCTCGTCGAGGATGACATGGCTCAGCCCGCCGGAGGCCATCACCGCGACGCGCTCGCCGTTGCCCCACGACTGAATGGAGCGGCGCACCGCCTGCCCGAGGGCATAGCAGCGCCGCGGCGTGGGCTGGTTGGGCGGGTAGTAGGTATTGACCATGATGGGCACAATGGGCACGTTGCACTCCGGCCATATGCGCCGGTACAGGAAGCTGAACGCGTGCCCGATGCCTATGTTCTCGCGCAGCGTGCTGCAGCGCGTGATCTCGAACTCCTCGTCCGTGAGCGTCTCGATGAGATGCCAGGCGAGATCGGGCTGGGCCGGGTACTCGGGGTATTTGTTCTCCCAATTGGAGGCCTCCACGGCCATCCACGAAGCCGTGTTCGGGCGCTGCTTGCGCTTCACCGTGCACGTCTCGCCATGGTAGATGGCGACGGCCGGCATGTTCTCATCGCCGAACTGCTCGTGCTGGTCGTCGCCGAAGATAACGATGGCGTCCAGTGGCGTCTCGCTGACGATCTTGCCCAACGCCTTGATGCCGCGCTGGCAGGCTGCATACCGCTGTTCGAACTTCTCTTCGGTCAGCTCACTGGCCAGGTTTGGATAGACCTGGTTGGCCTTCGCCAGCAGGCCGGGGTAGTCGAGCCGGGGATCGGTCTCGTCCTTCTCGCGCATGAGCTGCCACTGCTGGCCAGGCACGCTGAGCTGCGGGCTATGCGAGGTACCGATGCCTAGGACAACCTTCGCCATGTGCTCACCTCCAAGAGTCGCTGCGCAAGTGTACCCCGGCTCCTTGGTAGTGGCTCGCCTATGATTGGCCTGACGGACAACCAAGGAGGATTCATGTTGCGCATTCGATTCGGTGCTCCAATCATCCTTGCGGGCCTGTTGGCCGCCTGCGGAGGAGGAGCAGCTCCGGCATCGGCCCCACAAAGCTCGGCCCCGGCCAAACCGGCTGCTTCCGCCAGCGCAAAACCGGCTGCAAGCGCCGCCACCTCGGCAGCCGCCAGCGCGAAGCCCGCGGCCAGCGCCAGCGCCAAGCCGGCCGCTTCCGGGGCGGCCAGCGCCAAGCCGGCGGGATCCGCCGCCGCCAAACCAGGAGGCCCGCTGACGAAGGTCAACATCGGCCTGCTGGGCAGCAGCTCGGACGGGGGCATCTTCATTGCCGAAGAGCGGGGCTACTTCAAGGAGCAGGGCATCGAGCTCGAGAGCGCGCGCTTCCAGACGCTGGTCGACATGGTCGCTCCGACCGCGGCTGGGCAGCTGGACATCGCTGCCGGCGCACCGGCAGCAGGCCTGTACAACGCCATCGGGCGCGACGTGCCGATCAAGATCGTGGCCGACAAGGGCGGAACGCCTGGACCGGAATGGGACTTCACCGGCCTGGTGCTGCGCAAGGACCTGCTCGATTCCGGAAAAGTGCAGAAGGAGAGCGACCTCAAAGGCTTGCGGCTGGTGACCAGTGGCAAAGGCAACTCGCCCGAGGTGGCCCTGGCCACCATTCTCAAGAAGGGCGGCCTGAAGCTGAGTGACATCGACTTTCAGCAGATGTCCTTCCCCGACATGGTCACGGCCATGGCCAACAAAGGCATTGACGGCGGCATCGTCATCGAGCCCTTCCTGAGCAGCATCGAGTCTCAGGGCACGGGCAAGGTCTGGAAGCGCAACATGGACATCTTCGGCCACAACCAGCAGATCGCGGTCATCGCCTACGGCCAGAAGATCTTCAACAACCAGGATCTGGGCCGCCGTTGGATGGTGGCCTACGTGAAGGGCCTGCGCGACTACAACGACGCCTTTGGGCCCAAGAAGCAGGGTTATGACGACGTGGTGAACATCCTGGCCAAGAACACCACGGTCAAGGATCCGAACGTCATCAAGAAAATGAAGCCCGCCGGCCTCAATCCGGACGGCAAGCTCGACGTCAAGAGCATGCAGGAGGACATCGACTACTACCAGGAGGCGGGCTACCTCAAGGAGAAGGTCGACCTGTCGAAGCTGGTCGACACGTCCTTCCAGGAGTACGCGGTCCAGCAGCTTGGGCCCTACAAAGCGTGACGCGCCGGCATCTCCGTCTCAAGCCCACGGGGATGCGCCTGCATGACTGGATCTGGCCGGGGTAGCGATCGGCGTTGGGTTGCGGACCGGAAGCCACTTCAGCGTGCCGTTGTGCCTCGAGCGCCATCTGCCGCTGGCGCAGATCAAGACGCTGAACGTCGGCGGTCATGGCACCCACCATACCCTTGTGGTGGGTCGATCCGGCCATGGATCCGGAGGCACTGGCGTCGTATTTTCGGGTGCTGGCCCGGGCCGAACAGGACCTGCAGCGCGATCCCAAGCGCTGGCTGCCGCTGTGGAAGTACAGCATTCCGCCCAGCTTCCGGGATCGTGAATGGGACTTCAGCCGCTTCCACGAGGCGAGCACTTCGTGTACGAGCGGTTTCCTCTGGCCAAGTACCACGAGCTGATGGACCAGATGGCGCGCTGGGCCTGGACAGTGTGATGCACGACAAGGAGTTGGAGCACCTGGTGCTTCAACCCGCCTAGGTCCTAGCCGGCTTGCCGGCTGCCTGCCGCTCCGGTACGATATGTCGGTCCGCCGTATGGACTCAGCCAAATGGGGGGTGCCGGCGGCGCCGGACGGCGCGAGCTGGCACATAGCCGAGCATCCCTGGGAAGCAGCCCTTCGCGCCCTGGGCGAGATTGCGGCGGCGGCGGCGGCCGCGCCCGACGTACACGAGCTGGCGCACCTAGCGGTGCGCTACATCAGCGAGCTCATCAGCTGCTCCTCGGTTGCGCTTTACTGGCTCGAGCCGAGCACCAGCAAACTGATCTCGCTGGCCGATAGCGATCCGGAGGTGCCACAGACCGGGCGCGAGACGTCCAGGAAGTCCGCCGCATGGCGGGCATTCGCCACGCGCGAGCCGGTCATTGTCGAGGATTACGCGGCCTGGCCTCACGCCGTCCCGGCCTTCGTCCGCAGCGGCATCGTCTCGGTTGCCGGCGTGCCGCTCATCTGCGCCGGGGAAGCCGTCGGTTCGATCTCGGTGCGCTCCCGCCAGAGGCTCGGGATCGACGCCGAGCTGCTGCGCCTGCTGAGCCTGTTCGCCACCCAAATGGCGCCGGTGCTGCAGACCGCACGCTTATATGCGCAGTTGGAGCGGCGGCGATCCACGGCCGAGGCTCTGGTCGAGCTGAGCCGTGTGACGGACAGGGACAAGCCGCTGCTGGGAACGGTTCAAGCCCTGGCGGAGCGCGCCTGCCAGCTCGTCGGGGCCGACTTCGCCTATGTCGCCCTGGTGGGAGCCGATCAAAAAGTGGTCGCCGTTGGCGAGCACGGGCTGAGCCGGCCCTTCCCGCCCGAAGGCATGCCGCTGGTGCGCACCAGCCCGGTCGGGCGGGTGGTGGACAGCGGCCATACCCTCCTGGTGTCCTTCAAGGGCGCGGAAGGCGAATTCCGGCGCCAGAACCTGCGCATCGCCGAACAGGAAGAGGCGCGAATTGCCGCGTACGTACCGTTGCCGGGCCCCGATGGAGCACGTGGGGCCCTAGCCTTGGGCTGGCGCCACGATACGCAGCCGACCGAGGAGCAGCTTCGCCTGGCCGAGACGCTCGCGGCCTACGCCGCGACGCTCATCCGGCAGCGCCAATTCGAGCAAGCGCAGGTGGACAGTGAAGCGCGCTACCGCAGGATCGTCGAGACGGCCCAGGAGGGCATCTGCACGACCGACGTGCAGGGACGCTTGGAATACGTCAACGCGAGGCTGTGCGACATGCTGGGCTACCGCTCTCACGAGCTGCTGGGCCGGTTCGAGACGGATCTGCTGGCGCCAAGCGTCAGCGCGACGCCCGGGGCGCTCATGACCCTGCTGCCTCGCGGGCACCGGCGGGCCGATTTTCGGCTGGCACGGAAGGACGGCAGCGAGCTGTGGGCGAGCGTCTCGACCGGTCCGGTCTCGGAAGCCGATCCGGCGGCCGGCGGCATCACACTGATCATGGACATCAGCCATCGAAAAGAGGCCGAGGAGCGGCTGCACGTGCAGGCGTTCTACGACGCGCTGACCGGCCTCCCAAACCGGGCGCTGCTCGAGGATCGCGTGCTGCAGGGCATCCTCGGGGTGCGTCGAACGCTCGACGCCCTGGCGCTGCTGTTCGTCGATCTCGACCGGTTCAAAGTGGTCAACGACACATGGGGCCACGCGACGGGCGACGAGGTGCTCCGCCAGGTCGCGGCGCGGATGGAGCAGGCAGTGCGGGAGTCTGACACCGTGGCCCGGCTCGGCGGCGACGAGTTCGTCATCTTCCTGCGCTCGATCTCAGGCCGCGAGGACGCGGTGCGGGCAGCGGAGCGCGTTCGCGGCACCCTGCGTGTGCCGTTCCTGGTCCACGATCATCGGGTGACGCTGGGAGCGAGCGTGGGCCTGGCCGTCTATCCCGTCGACGGCGACGATTTCGAGACGTTGCTGCGCACGGCGGACGAGGCCATGTACGAGGTCAAGCGCGCGGCCTCAGTAGACTGAGCAGCCGGTCCGGAGCGATCGGCAGGTCGAGGACGTCGGTTCCCAGAGCGTCCGCGACCGCGTTCGTGAGGACGGCTGGCGCGCCCACGGTCCCGCCTTCGCCCAAGCCCTTGATCCCCAGCGGATGAACCGGGCTGGGCGACTCGATGTGCAGCACGTCGACCTCGGGTGACTCCATAGCGCCGGGGATCAGGTAGTCCATGAGGCTGGCGGTCAGCGGTTGGCCGGCGGCATCGTAGGCGAATTCCTCCAGGAGCGCACCGCCCAGCCCCTGCGCCACGCCACCCACGACCTGGCCGTCCGCCAGCACGGGCGTGAGTATCCGGCCGGCATCGTGGCATACCACGTACCGCTCGACGCTGACAGCCGCGGTTTCGGGATCGACCTCGACGGCTGCCAGATGCGCCGCGCTGGCCCACTCCTGCTGCTCGGGAGCGTAATAGGCGGTGGCCTGCGGCCCCGCTTCCGGGTGGCCGCCGCGGCCCCATCCAGGCGCGGTAGCCTGCACGACCTGAGATAGGCTCACCTGGCGAACGGGATCGCCGCGCACAGCGACCAATCGCCGCTCCATGTCCAGCTCCAGATCGCCGGGGTTAGCCTCGAGGAGCACGGCGGCCGCCGCCGTGAGCTTCTCCCGCAGCCGCTGAGTAGCTTCGACCGCGGCGGCCGAGACCAGCTGCAGCGTTCGGCTGGCATACGTGCCGGCGCCATACGGCATGCGTGCGGTGTCGCCCAGCAGCACGGTGACCCGCTCAGGCGCGACGCCCCACAGCTCGCCCACCAACTGGGCCAGCGAGGTCTCGTGGCCTTGCCCCTGCGAGCAGGCGCCGGTGGTCAGGATGAGGTTGCCGGCGCCGTCTATGGCTATAGTCGCGCCTTCGAAGGGGCCTGTTCCGGTGGCCTCGACGTAGCACGCCAGCCCGATGCCGAGCAGGCGGCCTTCACGCCTCAGGTCAGCCTGCCGGCGCCGCAGCGCCTGGTAGCCGCCGGCGTCCAGGACGCGGCGCAGCAGCTCGGGGTAGTCGCCGCTGTCATATGTGACGTCATGGCCGTCGCGGAATGGGATTCGCACGTTGTAGGGCATGGCGCCGCGGCCGACCAGGTTGCGGCGCCGCACCTCGGCCGGGTCCAAGCCGAGCTCGCGGGCCACAGCGTCGACCAGCGCTTCCATGACGAACGTCGCCTCCGGGCGGCCGGCGCCGCGGTACGGCGCGTTGGGCGCCTTATTGGTGGCGACGGAGCGCCCGTGGAAGGCCATGTTCGGCACGTCGTAGGGACCAAGCAGATGCGTGGCCGTCTGATAGGTGACGACCGGCCCAATCGGATGGAAGGCGCCGCAGTCCAGCCACTGTTCCGCCTGGACCGCCAGGATACGGCCCTCGTCATCAAACGCGACGGCGGCGTCGATGATCTGGTCCCTGGCCTGGTTCATGGCCAGCAAGTTCTCCCGGCGATCCTCCGTCCACTTCACCGGCCGGCCCGTTCGCTGTGCGAGCAAGGCGATCAGGACGTCTTCGGGGTAAGCGCCGTTTTTCCCGCCGAATCCGCCGCCAACGTCAGGCACGACGACGCGAAGCATCGGCTCAGGGAGGCCAAGCACGGCGGCTGCCGCCCGGCGCAGCAGGTGCGGCTGCTGGCAGCCGGTGTACAGCGTAAGCGCGCCGGTGCGCGAATCAGGGACGGCCAACGCTCCGCGGCCTTCCATGGGCACGGCCGCGTTCCGGCGGCTCCGGAAGCGCCGCGTCAGCGTATGTGGGGCGGAGGCCATGACAGGCGCCGCGTCGCCTTTCCGCAGCCGGAACTCGAGCAGCAGGTTGTCCGGCAGGCCGAGATGGGCGAGCGGGGCGCCGGGTTCGGTCGCGGCCACGAGATCGACCGAGGGCGGCAGAGGCTCGTAATCGACACGGATGGCCTCGAGCGCATCCTCGGCCTCGTAGCGGTCGCGGGCCACGACAGCGGCCACCGTCTGGCCCACGTACTGGACCTCGTCCAGCGCCAGCGCGCGCTGGCGGGGGAACTGCAGGCGCGGCTGAACGCGGTCGAGCCAGCGCGGCGTGAGGTTGGCGCCGGCGTCCGGCAGGGGCGGGACGTCGGCGAGGTCTCGGCCGCTCAGAACCAGCGCCACGCCGGGGCAGGAACGAGCCGGCTCGACGTCCACGGAGCGAATCGCCGCGTGGGCGTGCGGGCTGCGGAGGATCGCCGCCGTCAGCATTCCGGGGGCGCGGAGATCGCTGACGTACTGTCCGCCTCCGCTCAGCAGGCGAGCATCTTCGCGGCGGAGCACCGCACCAGCGTACACCGCGAAGCCGTGCGTAGTACTTCTGTCGCCGCTCGGTTGGGCCATCAAGCTCCGCTTACGTGCGCGACGGCGCCAGATCGCTTACGCTAGGCCGGATAATGGACACGGCCTTGCTTCGCGCCGGCGCCGCCGAGGACATCGCGCAGCGCGAGAAGGTCTTTGCCGCCGAGAAGAACATCGCGGGTATACGGCTGGCGGTGGTGCTGTTCAACGGCGCCAGCTACTTCGCGGTCATCGACCACGCAGGCCACCTGCTGTGGCTGGCTTACAGCATCCTCGGTCTGGCGCTGGCATACAGCCTGATTGTCGTCCTGCTGCAGCCCTACCGCCGCTTCCCGGCGCTCATCCACGCCTACTTCACGTCGGCTACCGACAGCATTCTCATCACCGTGTGGCTATACGCCACGGGCGGCTGGGACTCGCCCTATTTCGCCCTGTGGTACGCCTCCATCGTCGCCGTCGCCTTCCGCTACAGCTACCGCTGGGCGATGGTCACGGCGGCCATGTACGCAGGGGTTTACACCGGACTCGTGATCGTTACCGGCCAGCTTGCAGGCCATGAGGGCGAGCTGCTGGTTCGAGTGGCCTACATTTTCTTCACCGGCGCGGTTGCCGGCGCGGTCTCGACCGAAGCGTTCCGGCAGAGCAGGTCTAAGCTCGAGATGCGCGACACCGCCGCCGAGCTCGAGCGGATGGTGGCCAGCCGCACCGCCCAGCTCGAGGCCGCCAATCACGAGCTGGAGGCCTTCAGCTATTCGGTGTCACACGATTTGCGGGCTCCGCTGCGCAGCATCGACGGCTTCAGCCAGGTGCTGGTAGAGGACTTCGGGGACAAGCTGCCGCAAGAGGCGCGCGGCTACCTGCAGCGGATCCGCACGGCCAGCCAGCGTATGGCCGAGCTGATCGACGACATGCTGCAGCTGTCGCGGCTCACCCGCGCGGAAATGCGCCGCGGCCCGGTTGACCTCAGCGCGCTGGCGGGTGAGATCCTGACTGAGCTCGAGGAGCGCGATTCCGCTCGGCGGATCGAGCCCCTCATCGAGGACGGAGTCATGGCCGAAGCGGATCCGTGGCTCGTGCGCATCCTGCTCTCGAACCTGCTGGAGAACGCCTGGAAGTTCACTTCCAAGCACCCCAGCGCGCGCATCGAATTTGGCGTGGCGGGAGAGGACGGCGCCCGCGCCTATTACGTGCGCGACGACGGGGCTGGCTTCGATATGTCGTATGCGGATAAGCTCTTCGGCGTATTTCAAAGGCTGCACAGCGCCAGCGAGTTCGATGGCAACGGCGTCGGCCTGGCGACCGTCCAGCGCATCGTCAGCCGGCACGGCGGCAGAGTATGGGCGGAAGGAGAGGTCGAGAACGGGGCGACCTTCTACTTCACACTCGGAGAGCAGGGGTAATTGGCACTAGGGGATGACGGCATGACCACGAAAGTGATTCTGTTGGTCGAAGACAATCCTGACGACGAGGCGCTTACACTCCGGGCGTTACGCAAGCACAACGTCACCAACGAGGTGATCGTGACGCGCGACGGCGCGGAAGCCCTCGATTGGCTGTTCAGCCGCGGCGGCCACGCCAACCGACCGCCAGACATGGTGCCGCAGGTCATCCTGCTGGATCTCAAGCTGCCCAAGGTGGATGGGCTGGAGGTCCTGCGGCGCATCCGCCAGGACGACCGGACCAAGCTGCTGCCGGTCGTGATCCTGACCTCTTCCAAAGAAGAGGAGGACATCCTCAACGGCTACCGGCTGGGCGCCAACAGCTACGTTCGCAAGCCGGTGGACTTCGTGGAATTCACTGATGCCGTGCGGCAGCTGGGCCTGTTCTGGCTGCTGCTGAATGAGCCGCCATCGCAACCTTGACAGACAGCCAGCCGGCGCACCCGCTGCGCGTCCTCATAGTCGAGGATTCCGAGGACGACGCCGAGCTGCTGCTGATCGAGCTCCGGCGCGCGGGCTACGACCCTCAGTTCCGCATGGTGCAGACGCGCGACGACATGGTCGCCGCGCTTGACGAGCAGGAATGGGACATCGTGGTGTCCGACTACAACATGCCGCATTTCAGCGCACTCGGGGCGCTGGGCGTGATGCACGACCGCAACCTGGATCTGCCGTTCATCATCCTGTCCGGCGCGATCGGCGAGGAGACCGCGGTAGCGGCCATGAAAGCTGGCGCGCACGACTACGTCATGAAGGGCCACGTGGCCCGCCTGCTGCCGGCCATCGAGCGCGAGTTGCGCGAAGCCGGTGAGCGGGCCGCCAGGCGCCAGGCAGAGCGGGCCCTGCGCGACAGCGAGGCCCGCTACAGGACCATCGTCGATACCGCCAACGACGCCATCGTGGCCCTGGACGAGCAGGGCCGCATCACGTATGTGAATCAACGCGCGCCCGACATCCTCGGCGGCGAAGCAGACGACCTTCTAGGCCGGCCGTTCACAGCGATCCTCCACGAGGCTGACCGCTTGGACTGGGAGCGCCGGCTGGCGCGGCTCAAGCGCGGCGCGCGCATGCTGTACGACGTGCGCCTGCAGCGGGTGGACGGCCAGGAATTATGGGCCCTCAACTCGTGCAGCCCGCAGTTCGACGAGCGCGGGCAATTCGCCGGCGCCATCGCGATGCTGAAAGACGTTACCGAGCGCAAACAGGCCGAGGAAGCGCTGGCGCACCAAGCTCTGCACGACGCACTCACCAGCCTGCCCAACCGCAACCTCCTGCACGACCGGCTGGATCAGGCCATCCTGAGCGCCCGCCGGGAGGACCGCTCGCTGGCCTTATTTCTGATCGACCTCGATCGGTTCAAGGAAGTAAACGACACCTTCGGGCACCATTACGGCGACCTCCTACTAAAGCAGGTCGGCCCCCGTCTGCGGGGCGCGCTGCGCGAGTCCGATACCGTTGCCAGGCTCGGCGGCGACGAGTTCGCCGTGCTACTGCCGGCCTGCGCCGAAATGGAGGCCGCGAAGGTCACTGCCGGCAAGCTGCTGGGAGCCCTCGAGGAGCCATTCGTGGTCGAAGGCCAGACGCTGACCATCTCCGGCAGCATGGGCGTAGTCCTCTACCCGGACCACGGCGAGGATGTCCAGACGCTCATGCGCCGCGCGGACGTGGCCATGTACGCCGCCAAGCGCGATGGCCAGGGCTACAGCATTTACGCCATCGAGCAGGATCAGCACAGCGCGGGCCGGCTGACTCTCAGCAGCCAGCTCCGCCAGAGCATCGAGGCTAACGAGCTGGTGATGCACTATCAGCCCAAGATCAGCCTCCGCACCAAGCAGCTGATCGACGTCGAGGCCCTGGTGCGCTGGCAGCACCGCGAGCGCGGGCTCATCGGCGCCGATCACTTCGTGCCGCTGGCCGAGCAGACCGGACTCATCAAGCCGCTGAGCCAGTGGGTGCTCAAGAACGTGCTCGAGCAATGCCGGGCCTGGCAGGCTGCCGGCCTACACATGGGCGTGGCCATCAACGTGTCCATGCGGAATCTCCACGATCCCGAGCTGCCGGATCAAATTGCCGAGCTGCTCGAGGGCTGCGACTTCCCTCCGAACATGCTCCGCCTGGAAATCACCGAGACGGCCCTGATGACCAACCCGGCCCGCACCATGGAGGTGGTCACGCGCCTGAGCGGGCTGGGCGTCCATCTCAGCATTGACGACTTCGGGACCGGGTACTCGTCCCTGGCCTACCTCAAACGGCTGCCGGTGCGGGAGATCAAGATCGACAAGTCATTCGTGCGCGACATGGCCAGCAATGAGAACGATGCCGTCATCGTGCGCTCGACTATCGACCTCGGTCACAACCTGGGACTGGAAGTCGTGGCCGAGGGGGTCGAGACGCGCGAGGCTCTGGATCAGCTGACCGAACTCGGCTGCGATCTGGCCCAGGGCTACTACATGGCCCGTCCCATGGCCGCGGACCGGCTCGATAAATGGCTCCGAGAGTCGTCCTGGGGTCTGCCGACCGGCAACGGATCCGCGGCCCAAACCGAACACCTAGCCCGAACGGTTTAGTACAGTCAGACATTCCGCCTAGTACCTGACACTTTTTCGCGCTCGCGCCGTTGTAGCCGGCGCAATGGGAGCGGCTGTGAGGGGCACCACAGGCGACATTTGCCGGCATCTGGGCTTTGCCGGCAACCCGGCGCAGCACCACAGCGCGCCGTCGATGGACCATCGCTGCCACCTATGGTCGCTGCGCGAGCAGGTGGACCTGGCTCATCAGCGCCGCTACTGCTTCACGGATGCGCACCGCCGCTGCCCCTGGCTGTCCGTTCCCCCGCCGGGCCACAAGCCCGCCGATCGCACGCTGCCCAAGAAACGCATCGCCGCGACCAGTGGCGTGGCCGCGCTGCTGTGCGGTGTAGCGGCAATGGCCACGACCGCCTGGCAGGGCGATCTGCCGGGCTTCAACTTCGGTGCGTCGCAGCTGCCCGTCCACGCGGCCGTGGCGCTGGCAGCCGCTCCGCCGCCGGTTGAGGCCCAACCCTCCCCTCCCCAGCCGGAGAGCCCGAGGATCCGGCCGTTCGGCGAGCTCGCGCCGTCACTGCTTAGCGACGGCATGCCGGAGACGGTCTCAGCCAGGCTCAGCCCCGACGATGGCGGCACTATCCTGGCCGGGAATGTGGGCATCTCCTTCTCGCCCAAGTCGCTGTCCCAGGCCGGCGGTGACGTGACGGTGCACGTGGAGGCGCAACCCAAGGCGAACATCCCCGGTGGCCCGGCGCAGTTCAGTCCCAATGGCTCGATCGTGGACATCACCATCCGGGACAAAGACGGCAAGCTGGTGACCACGTTCCCCGATCCGGTCGAGATCCTGTTCAAGTACAACACCGCCGACCTCGCCATGGCGAGAGGTGACGCCAGCATCCTCTCGGCCGCGTATGTCCTGGACGAGGACTCTCCAGAAATCGAGAACCCGCTTCATTTCCCGATCAACACCTGGGTCTTCTTCCCGAAGGAAAACGTCAAGCTCGACACGGCCAACGGCACGCTGGCGGTCAAGACCAACGCCATTGGATCCATCATCAGCGTCGTGGCCGTGAGCGTCGGCTGGGCTCAGACGCTGCGAGACATCGACCTCTACTCCAGCTTCGATCCGGCAACGTCGTCGATCTTCGGTAAGAAGCAGCAGTTCAGCTATCTGCAAGTGCTGAACCCGCAGATCGGGAGCCGGCTGTTCGTGCGTGACCTCGACGGCAACTTCGCCTACGTGAACGCGCGCGACGTGGGTCCCTCCGGCCCGCCTCCGGCCCGCGCCTATCGTTAGAGCGCCCCGCCTCGGTAGACTTCTCCGACAGTGGTCGCTCGCCTGCCATGGCGGAGGATTCATTACGCCTGGATCATCACCGCCGTCACGTTCCTGATCCTGCTGGTGACCTCCGGCATCCGCTCCACCCCCGGGCTGCTGATCCTGCCGCTGGAGCAGGAGTTCGGCTGGACCCGGCTCACGGTGTCGACAGCAGTATCGATCAACCTACTGCTGTACGGCCTGGTAGGTCCGTTCGCGGCCAGCCTGATGGACCGCTTCGGCGTGAAGCGGGTAATCATGGTCTCCGTTGGTGGGCTGGCCGTGGCGCAGCTGCTGATGACGCTGATCAGCCGCGACTGGCAGTTGGACCTGCTGTGGGGGGTGGTCGTCGCCATCTCCGCCGGGGCCACCGCGGTGGTCCTGGCCGCCACCATCGCCAGCCGCTGGTTCGTCAAGGGCCGGGGACTGGTGATGGGCATCCTGACCTCGGCGAACGCCACGGGGCAGATGCTCTTCCTGCCGCCGCTGGCCCTGCTGGCCTCGAGCGCCGGATGGCGCGCCGTCATGTTCACCATGACGGGCGTTGCCCTGGTGCTCATCCCGCTCGTGGCCCTTGCGATGCACGACCAGCCCTCCGACGCCGGTCTGTCACGCTACGGCGCCGAGCCTGGAGCGGCGCCCGATCTGCCGCCGGCGAGCATGGGGCCGCTGGCGGCGCTCGCGCTGGGGGCGCGATCGGGCGACTTCTGGTTCCTGTGTATCAGCTACTTCGTGTGCGGCGCAAGCACGCTTGGCCTGATCGGCACGCACTTCATTCCGGCCTCAGTGGAGCACGGCATTTCCGAGGTCACCGCGGCCAGCATCCTGGGCGTGATGGCCATCTTCAATGTCATCGGCACCACGGGTTCAGGCTGGCTGACAGATCGCTTTGACAACCGGCTGCTGCTGTGCGCTTACTACCTGTCGCGCGGGCTCTCGCTGCTGTTCCTGCCCTATGCATACGGCCTGGGGACGTTCGGCCTGCTGGGCTTTATGGTGTTCTACGGCCTGGACTGGATCGCAACGGTCCCGCCTACGGTGGGCCTGGTGGGCAAGGTTTTCGGGCAGAGAAATGCCCCCGTCATCTTCGGCTGGATCGCCGCGGTCCACATGATAGGCTCAGCGTTCGCCGCGTTGGGCGGCGGCGCGCTGCGCACCTGGCTGGGCGACTACCAGGTGGCGTTCATGAGCTCCGGCCTGCTGTGCCTGATCGCGGCCGGCGTGGTCATCCGTATCGGCCGCGGCTCGCAGCAGCCGCTGGCTCCGCGGCTCGGCGCGGCCGCTGCATAGGCTCCTCCCACTCATCGGCGTGCTGGCCGCGCTGTGGCCGGCCGCGGCCTTCGCCCATGCCAGCTTCGTCCGATCCGAGCCGCCCGACCTGTGCGGCCCGCTGGCCGCGCCTCGGCTCCCGCCGAACGACCCGCGCTGCCAGACCGGCGTAGTTCTGCAGGAACCGCCCGGCAGTGTGCGCCTATCGTTCTCCGAGCCGGTACAGCTCATCGGCCGGGGATTGCGCGTGCTCTCGCCGGCCGGCAGGCCGGTGCAACGGGGCAAGCCGGCTGTGGAGGGTGAGCAGGTGAGCGTCGAGATCGACGCCGGCGAGCCGGGCACGTACGTCGTGGACTGGCAGGTCGTCTCGTCCGACACCCATCCGGCGCGCGGGCGCTTCGCCTTCAGCGTCGGCCAGCCGAGCGCAACCGCGACGGCGGGCGGAGTCGAGGTTGGGCAGGTTACGCCCCTGGGCCTGGCGCTGCAGGCGCTCGGCCGCTGGCTGCACTTCGCCGGCTATGCGCTGGCCTTCGGCACGCTGGCCGTTACCTTCCTGGCGGGGGCCGGCGCCATCCCCGGCCAGTGGAGGCTGACGAACGCCGGGATCGTCCTACTGCTCGCGGCCGAGCTGCCGGCGCTCCTGGGCCAAACCGCCAGTCTGGGGCTCGACCAGACGTTCGACGGCGACGCCATCGGCGATGCCCTGGCCTCGCCCTTCGGCCGGCTGCTGGCATTTCGGGTGGCCGCCGCGCTGCTTCTCTGGGTGGCAGGGGGAAGCCTAGAAGGCGCGTGGGTAGGCGGGCGGACAACCGCCAACCAGTTCGATCGCGCGACCGTGCGCCCCGACGTCCGCCTCGCGGCGGGAACAGCCCTCGCCCTCGGAGTAATCCTGGCCCTCATCGACGGGTTCGGCCAGCACGCTGCGAGCTTTCAGCCGCTCGCCCTCGGGCTGCTGGTGCACGCCGTCCACCTCATCTCGATGGCCGTGTGGCTCGGAGGATTGGCTGTGGCCATCATGGCTCCCGCCGATCGCAAGATAGGCCGCAGTATGACCATCAGCCTGGCCGGTATCGCCGCCAGCGGCCTGGCTATGGCCTTGGTTCATCTCTCAGCGCCAGGCGAGCTAGCCAGCACCGCTTACGGCCAGGCGCTGCTCGGGAAGCAGATTCCAGTGCTGCTGGCCCTCGCGCTTGGCTGGCTGGCCGCGAAGCGGCTAGGACTCTGGCGAGCGGAAGCCGGGGCTCTGGTGGCAGTCATCGGCCTAGCCGGGCTGCTGGTCTCGCTCCCGCCGCCGCGCTGACTATCATGCCGTTATGCCGCTGGCGGCCCACGAATTCGAAGTCGACGCAGCGATCGAGAAGGCGCGGACGCTTCCGCCGCGCGCTTTCAGCGACCCCGCGTTCCTGGAGCTGGAGCTGGCCACGATTTTCAGCCGGGAATGGCTGCTGGTGCCGCAGCGCAGCGCCGACGAGCTGCGCGCCGAGCAGCGATCCCTCTCCGAGCTGGTGAGGCTACGCGGTTCGCGCGTGCCGATCACCGTGCTCGACCGGCCGCTCTTCCTTCAGCGCGACTGGGATGGACATCTGCATTGCTTCCCCAACGTCTGCAGCCACGCCTGGTATCCCCTGGTCCACGGCCCCGGCCGCGAGCGAACGATCGTCTGCGGCCAGCACGGCCGCCGCTTTGACACCGCCGGCCGCTGCCTCGGCCAGCCCGGCTTCGACCATGTGGTCCCGGAGGACGATTTGCGCGACCTGCCCGTGGCCGAGTGGGGTCCATTCGTGTTCGTGGGCCTAAGCCCCGGGGTGCCGCCGTTCGAGGACGTCACACGCGAGCTGCGCAACTCGCTGGCGTGCTTTCCGCTGGGCGAGCTAAGGCGCCGGCCCCAAGCCGGCGAGACACGCGAGGTGGAGGGCAACTGGAAGCAGCACGCCTGGAACTACATGGACGTCTTTCACCTCACGTACATCCATCGCGCGCCGGGAGGGCTGGCCGACGCGATCGACATGGACTCTTATCAGACCGAGCTGTACGGCAGGACGGCGCTGCAATGGGCCTACGCCACCGATGCGGCGCACGGCTTCGAGCCGGACCTCATGCCGGCCCGCCTCCGCCATCCGAGCAAGCGCGTGTTCGCGTTGTGGTGGTTCGTTTTCCCGAACCTCACACTGAACTTCTACCCCTGGGGGCTTTCGGTCAACGTTTACATGCCCACCCCTGGCTCCCCGGGGCGAACGCTCTTCCAGTGGTACCACTATGTGCTCGACGAGGCGCGGTACGAGGACCGCGACCGCGTGTGGCTCAACCGCCAAGTCGATGCCGAGGACGTCGACGCCATGGGTCAGGTCAGCCGCAGCGTGCAATCCAGCCTCGCCTCACGCGGGCGGTTCGCCCCCGCACAGGAAGCCGGGCCTCACTGGTTCCACCGGCTGGTCTACACCGGCGTTTTTGGGACTTAGCCCTCCGGAAGGACATGCACGCGCTCCGGGTTGACGAGCACCGAGACGTGCTCGCCGACCTCTGGGTGCCCGCCCGGATCGGGCACGTCCACCAGCCAATCCTGCTCCTCCACCCGGACCGTATAGCGCATCACCGAGCCCAGGAAGGTCCGCAAGCGGACCGTCCCCGGCAGGGCGCAGAGGCCGTTCGCCGGCCCTTCGCCCAACTGCAGCGTCTCCGGCCTGATGCACAGCAGCGCCTCGTTTCGGTGCAGCTCCGCTGCCGGCAGCGCGAGATCCTGCCCGCACAGCCGCACCTTACGCTGGCCAGTCGCAGGCGCGCGCACCAGGTTCACCGCCCCCACGAACTCGGCCATGAACGGCGTGCGCGGCCTGTAGTAGACGTCCCACGGCGTGCCCCACTGAATCACCTGGCCGAGGTTCATGACGGCGATCCAGTCGCTCATCGCCAGCGCCTCTTCCTGGTCGTGCGTCACGTAGATCGTCGTCAGGCCCAAGTGGCGCTGGATGCCGGTCAGCTCCGCGCGCACCTGGACCCGCAGCTTTGCGTCGAGGTTGGAGAGCGGTTCGTCCAGCAGCAGGACCTCCGGCTGCATGACCAGCGCCCGGGCGAGCGCCACGCGCTGCTGCTGGCCCCCGCTGAGCTGGTTCGGCAGCCGCTTGCCGAGGCGATCCAGCCCCAGAAAGCCCAGCGTCTCCTCGACCTGCTTGCGCGCCTGATTACGGGGCACGCGAGCCAGCCGCAAGCCGTAGCCCACATTCTCCTCGACCGTCATATGCGGAAAGAGGGCATAGTCCTGGAACACCATGGCGGTGTTCCGGCGATGCGCCGGCACGTCGTTGATCCGCCGCCCGCCCAGCAGGATGTCGCCTTCGTCGGGCTCGTAGAAGCCGGCGATCATGCGCAGGGTGGTGGTTTTGCCGCAGCCAGATGGCCCGAGGATCGTCGTGAAGCTGCCGCGCGGCACGTCCAGCGACACGCGATCGACCGCGGCCATGTCGGGCGAGAAGCGCTTGCTGACGTTCACCAGCCGCAGGTGGGCCTCAGCCAGCGGATATCTCCTGCAGGCGCAGGCCGCGCCCACCAACAGTCCAGATGATGGCCAGTACGGCCACGGCCATGGCGATGACGGACACCGTGAAGGCCGTGGCGCCGCCCCAGTTGAAGTCGTTGACGAGCTGGAAGATGGTGATGGTCGCCACGGTCGTCGGCGGGGTAAACAGGAAAATGACCACGGACAGCGTGGTGATAGCGCGCACGAACGCGGTGACGAGGCCGGTCAGATAGGGTCCGCGCAGCATCGGGAACAGCACGTCGCGGAAGGCGCGCAGGCTGCCGGCACCCAGGCTCGTGGCGGCCTCGTCGATCGAGCGGTCGATCTGCTGCAGGCCGGCAATTCCTGCACGATAGCCCACGGGGATGTTCCAGAAGATCAGGCTGAGGGTGATCAGCGCGCCCCGATTCAGCCAATCGAGCCACTTCTGGTTGAAGGCCGTGGCATACCCGATCCCGAAGAAGATGCCCGGCACCGCCGCCGGCACGATCGCCAGGAAATCGATCACGCCCCGCCCGGGCCACTGCTTGCGCTGGACGATGTAGGCCAGCAGGATGGCGAACAGCGAGCAGCCTATCGCCGCCGCCCCGGCGTCGACGAGGCTGTTGCGCAGGGAGGTGAAGTGCGCGCCCACGTAGCCGAAGTGCTCCAAGGTAGGGGTGAAATTGAACGGGTAGGCCTTGACCAGCGCGCTCAGCACCAACACGCCGTACACGAGCAGGATAAGGCCGGCCAGCAGCAGGCAGGCGCCGAAGCAGCTCCAGGTCACGGCCGGCGCCACCGGCGGGCGCGGCATAGCGCTGCCCCGGCCGGTCACGGTGACCACGCTGCGGCGCCCTTCCAAGCGCAGGCGTGCGAGGTAGAGGACCATGGCCAGCAGCACCAGGATCGTGCTCACCACGGCCGCGCCGGCGAAATCTCCGAAGCCGCTGATCAGACCGTAGGCCAGCGTGGGCAGGACGGTGTAGCGCCCGCCGATGAGCGCCGGGTTACCGAAGTCCTCGAGGATGTAGATGGCCACCAGCAGCACTGCCCCCATCAGGCCCGGGCGCGCGAGCGGGAGGGTCACAGTGCGGAACAGCTGCCAGGGCGTAGCGCCCAAATTACGCGCGGCCTGCTCCAGCCGGGCCTCGCTGCGCGCCAGGACGTCGGCAATGAGCTGGTAGGCAAACGGAAAGTAGGCGATGGTCTGGACGCCCCACAGGCCGTACACGCCGAGGATGTTGGGGCTGGCGCCAAAAACGCCATAAGTGATCAGCCCGCGCGGGCCGAACAGCAGGATGTAGCTGGCGGCGACCACGAACGGTGGCGACAGAAGGGGCAGGATGGCGATCAGCCGGAAGAAGGGCTTCCAGGGCATGTTGCTGTGGACCATGGCGTAGGCGTAGATAAAGCCCAGTGTCACGGCTGTGGTCGTGCCCAGGGTCATCGTGATCAAGCTGTTCTTGGTCGCACTGAGCCAGTTCGGCCCCTCCCGAAAGAAGGCTTCGTAGCCCGCCACGCCGGGAACCGCGAAGACCTGCGCCTGTGGCACGACGATGAAGGCGACCATCAGCAGAACCATGGCCGCGGTTACCACTCCCAGCCACGGTTCGCGCCGGAACGCGGTCATGTCAACGGGTGGCGTTCGGGGGCGGTTCCTTAGATCCCCACCGCCTGTTGCCATTTCTTGATGAGCCGGTCCTTGTTCTGGGTGGCCCAGTCGCGGTCGTAGTTGACCAGTTTGACGCTCTGGAGCGTCGGCGCGCCAGGCGCCGGCGGCACGTCCTTGAGGACCGAAAGCCGGTTAGAGAGCTTCACGTTCAGCTCGCCGGCCTCTTTGGTGAGCACCCAATCCACGAAGGCCCGCGCCGCGGCGGGATTGGGCCCGCCCTTAACGATGCTCACGGCGCCAACCTCGTTGGCGGTATCCGGTGGGGCGATGAACTCCACCGGCTGGCCCTTGCTGGCCGCGGTCAAGATGTCGTGCCCCCAATTGGGCCCGACCAGGAACTGGCCCTGGCCAACGAGCTCGATGGCCTGCGGCGACGTGCCGATGTACTGGCCGATGTTGCCATGGAGCTTCTTCATGTAGTCCATGGCCTTGTCCTCATCTTTATTGAACCGGAACACCTGCGTGGCCAGGAAGATGTAGCCGCCACCGGTCTTGACCGGGTCAGGGAAGTCCACCTTGCCCTTGTAGTCCGACCCCAGGATGTCGTCCCAGGTTGCCGGCTTACTCTTGCCGGCCATCTCCTTGGAGAAGCGATCCTTGTTCAGGACCAGCCCGAAGATGCCGATGTACCAGCCGGTCCAGTTGCCGTTCGGGTCCTTGAAGGCGTCGTCCACACCCGCGGCGTTGGGCGACTTGTAGGGCTCCAGCAAGCCCTGCTTACCCAGCGGGTCGTGGAACTCGCTCGAGCCGCCGATGAAGATGTCGGCCTTGGGCGAATTCCGCTCGGTGGTGATGCGCGTCTGGAGCTCGCCCGCGGCGGCCAGGGGTAGGACGTCGACGTCGACGCCGGGATTGGCCTTTTTGAAGGCGTCGACGAAGGCGTTGTTGGTGGACTCGTTGAGGGCCGAGTAGACACTGAGCTTGCCGCCGGGCTTGCCGGCCGCTGCAGGTTTGGCCGAGGCGCTTGCGGCCGGCTTAGCCGACGCGGCGGCGCTCGCGGCAGGTTTGGCGCTTGCGCCGGCCGCGGCTGAACCGGCCGGTTTGGCGGAGGCAGACGCCGAGGCCGGAGCAGCCGCCGCGCTGGCAGGCTTAGGAGCGGCGCTCGATGGCGGCGGCGAGGATGGCGGGGCAGCTCCGCCGCCACAGGCACTCAGCAGCATGCTGAGGACGACCAGCAGGCCGGGTACTCGAAATCTCATCTCTCTCTCCTCTGGAACTCGCCGCCACTCTAGCAGACGAGCGCTATTCGAGAACGGCGATGGCCTCAATCTCGATCAGCGCGCCGGGCTGAGCCAGGGCCACGCACTGGATCAGCGTGCTGGCCGGCGCATCGCCCGGGAACAGCTCGGCCCGAACCTCGCCGTAGCCGTCGCGGTAGCGCATGTCCGTGATGAACACCGTCAGTTTGACGACGTCGCGCAGGCTGCCGCCGGCCTCCTTCATGACGGCCTCCAACTGCTCGAACGAGCGCCGTGTCTGGACGCGGATATCGGGCGTGAGGCTGCCGTCGGGGTTATGGCCGATGGCTCCGGCCAGATAGACCGTGTTGCCGACCTTCCAGCCACGGCTGTAGCGGACGGGATCTTCCAGGTTCGCGGGCTGCAGGCGTTGACGTGCCATCGAGGTTCCTCCTTCGCGGTTTCGGTGCGCCTAGGGTACAGCCTCAGCGGGTGCCAAGCGCGAGCCGGTACATCGCGTCGGCAGCCGCGGTGCGGGCGGCTATGGCTCGGCGCATGGCCAGCCGGCCGTCGCGCTGGAGCTCCGGAGTGGCGGCCAGGCGGTCCACCAGCTCGATGCCGCGCTCACCGTGTTCCTCCTCCACGCCACCGGCGTGGACGGCGTAAAAGGTCAGATGTTCGTCGCTCAGGCCATAGTGCGTGCGGTACGCCTCCAGCATGCGGCCGGAGTGCTCGTGATTGATCGCTTCGCTGGCTATGGCGCCGCCGCACAGGGCCGCGAGCGGTCCCTCCCGCTGGAGCCGGAACAGCTCATTCTTCTCGTTCACGATTTCCGGCAGGTACTCGGTCGCGAACAGCTCATCTTCGGAGATGCCGAAGCCTTCGGCCAAGCGCACGAAGAGGAGTGGATGGGCCGTCTGGGAGCCGCCGACTGTGTCCAGGCCGGCCTCTTCGACCAGCGTCGGGATCATGGCCCGCTGCAGCTCCAGGTCGGCCCGGGTAGGGAACTGGCCGCCCACCGCCGCCAGCCGGATGGCGGCGTGCCGAATAGTGTCCAGGAAGAAGGCGCCTTGCTGCTTGACGACCGTGCGCACCTGGTTGCGGCTGAGCTCGCCGGACCAAATGGCCTTGAACAGCGCGTGATTGAGCCAGGGATGCGTTCGGCGCGACTCCTCGATGAGGCCACGGGCGAAGCTCACGATGGCTGATGATAGGCCCAATGGACGTTCAAGAGCGGCAGCAGTTCGTGCGCTCGCACCGGGTGTGCGTGTTCGGCTACAACCGCCGCGAGCACGGGCCCGCCATGAGCCTGGTGTACTACCGTGCCCGAGTCGCACCGGCCCTTTATCGCCGAGACAAGCCGCAGGGAGAACCGGGTCATGGTGCGCTGCACGCCTTACGCAACCTTCGAGACGCCGCCGCGACACGTTTCCGAGCCGGATGACGTCAAGGGCCTGACCCACTGGCTGGGCTCAACGCTTCTCTGGAGCGAGTGATCAGCCGGTAAAGGTCCCCTCGCGCGGAACCACGAACACGCCGGTTGCGCTCGCCGCCACGCTGCCGTCGGGCAGCAGCATCTCGCCCTCCGTTTTGAAGACGCGATCGTCTTTCGTCTCGACAAGTCGCGCTACGGCACGAAGCGTGTCCCCGATGGGCACGGGCCGGCGGTAGCGCACGTTCAGCTCGGCGGTCACGGTCGCGATCCCCCGCGCCCAGCTCGTCCTGGCCTGGACCTCGTCCATGATGGCGGCGATGGCCGCGCCGTGGAGATATCCGCGGAAGCCTTGAAAGTGCTCGGCCGGAAGCACCTCGCAGGCGACCTCATCGCCCTCGACGGTGAAGCGCAGCCGAAGGCCCAGCTCGTTCTCGGCGCCGCAGCCTAAACACACCTCGCAATTGGGGATGGGCGGGAGATACTCCGGCACGGAGCCGCATCCTATACCATCTGGCCATGGCAGTTTGGGACGCATATCTCTCCGAGCGCGATAAGAGCATCTTCGCCGGCGCAGGTTATGGCCAGCGGCAGGGGTTCGGGCAGCGCCCGGCGCTCATCGTGGTCGACACCAACTACAACTTCGTTGGCGACCGCCGCGAGCCCGTCGAGGAGTCGATCAAACGCTTCCGAAACAGCTGCGGCTACGAGGGCTGGGCTTCGGTCGACGCCATGCGCGAGCTGCTGGCGCACGTCCGCGCCAAAGGCCTGCCCGTGATCTACAGCACCGGCATCACGCGCCTGGACGGGCGTAACCGCGGCGCGTGGTCGTTCAAGAACTCGCGCAGCGCAGAGGACGCGGCGGGGGCGCCGGCCGAGATCGGGCAACAGATCGTGCAGGAGATCGCACCGCTTCCGCGCGAGTTCGTGATCGAGAAGGAGAAGCCGAGCGTTTTCTTCGGCACACCGCTGGCCGGCTACCTGACGCAGTGGAAGGTCGACCAGCTGCTGGTGGTGGGCGGGACCACGAGCGGCTGCGTGCGAGCCACGGCCGTGGACGGATTCTCTTACAACTTCCGCGTGGCTTTGGTCGAGGAAGGCTGCTTCGACCGCGGCCAAGCCTCGCACGCCATCGCACTGTGGGACCTGAACGCGAAGTACGCCGATATCGTGAGCCTCCAGGAAGCCATCGAGTATGTGGACTCGCTGCCGGACGGCATCTTCAGCGAATTCGGTTGGGACGCGTGAGGATGCGCAGCTTGGGTGAGCTCGTGAACGTGCGGCGTGACAGCGGCGCCCGATGTCACATTCCCGGGCGGACCCCGAGCCTGCTGGCGGTAGGGCTGCTTTTGAGCGCCTGTGGCGGCAGCGCTGCGCCCGCGTCGACGCCGGCGGCGAGCAGCGCCGCTGCTAAGCCCGCCTCGGCAGCGGCCGCTCCCGCCAGCGCCTCCCCCAAACCGGCGGCCAGCTCGGCTCCTGCCGCCAGCGCCAAACCGGCGGCCAGCGCGGCCACCGCCGCGAGCCCCCCGCCCGCGGCGAGCGGGCTGCAGCACATCAAGATCGGCGCCGTCGGCATCACCGCCGACGCGCCGCTGTACATCGCCCAGGACATGGGCTACTACCGCGAGCAAGGCCTGGATGCAGAGTTCGTGCCCTTCCAAACAGCCGGCGATTCCATCCCCGCCTTGAGCCAGGGGCAGATCGACGCCGGATCGGGCGCTATGTCGGCCGCCCTGTTCAACGCCATCGCCCGCGGCGCTGAGATCCGCATCGTGGCGGACAAGGGCCAGCACAGCGGCAGCCCGATCAACGGCTTCACCTCGGCCCTGGTCGTCGCCGTACCCAAGGGCGATCTCGGCAAGTACAAGACCTACGCCGACGTGAAGGGCAAGAACATCGCCGTCACCGGGACAGGCACGGGCCAGGAGCCGATGTGGGACAAGGCCCTTCAGACGGTGGGCCTGTCGATTAAGGACATCAACCTCAAGCCGATGGCCTTCGCCGACATGGCCGCCGCGCTCAACAGCCGCGCCGTGGACCTGGCGGGCGTCATCGAGCCATTCGTAGCTCAGGGTGAGGCCAAGGGCCTGCTCGAGGTGCGCTGGATGTCGGAAGAGCTGTACGAGGGACAGCAGGGCGGCATCACGATGTTCGGCCCCAAGATCTCGAAAGACATGGGCAACCGCTTCATGGTGGCCTACGTCAAAGGCCTGCGGGACTACTACGACGCCTTCGGCAAGCAGAAGAAGAACACCGCCCGCATGATCGAGATCCTGGCCAACAACACGCCGGTCAAGGACAAAGCCCTGTACGAGAAGATGCGCTGGGACTACTACAACCCCGACGGTTACGTGAACACCCCGGCCGTGGCTTACGACCTCGACTGGTACGCCGCCCACGACTACGTCAAGCAGAAGCCTGATCTGAGCAAGGTCATCGACAACAGCTACGTGGACTTCGCCATCAGCAAGCTAGGCAAGTACCAGGGTTAGCCGTGGCCTACGACACCTTCCGCGACTACGTGGCTGCACTCGACGCGCACGGCTATCTCAGGCACGTCACCGCCGAGGTCGACAAGGACTGGGAGCTGAGCACCATAGCGCGCCAGGTGTTCCAGCGCATGCCCGAGCACCAGCGGTACGCGCTGCAGTTCGACGCCGTCAAAGGCTTCCAAACCCCGGTGGTGGTTGGTGCGTTCGGCGCCAGCCGGGAGATCTACGCCTTCGCCATCGACGCCAAGCCTGAGGAGCTGCTCGAGCGCTGGGCCGACGCCCTGGCGCGGCCGATCGAGCCCGAGCACGCCTCCGGGGCGCCGTGCCAGGAGGTCGTCCTCACGGGGAAAGATGTCGACCTGTGCGCGCTGCCGGTGCCGGTCTGGACGCCGCAGCACGATCCTGGACCTTTCCTCACCGCGACGTGTGTGATCACCAAGGACCCGGACACCGGGGTTCGCAACATTGGCACCCGGCGCATGCAGATCAAGGGTCCCAACAAGACCGGCATGAACCTCACGCCCAAGTCCCACACGGAACGCCACGTCCTGGCCAATGAGGCCGCCGGTCGCAATACACCCTGCGCGGTCGCCCTGGGCGTGGAGCCGGTGGTAGGCATGCTGAGCGCCGCGCGGATCCACTACGGCATCGACGAGGTCGCCGTGGCCGGCGGCCTGAAGCGGGGGCCGGTGCGGCTGGTCAAGGCCAGGACTATGGACTTCGAGGTGCCGGCCTCAGCCGAGATCGTGCTCGAAGGCGAGATCCTGGCCGGTGTGCGCGAGCCGGAGGGGCCGTTCGGCGAGATGTCCGGCCACGTGGTCACCGAGAAGCCGGCGTTCGTGTTCCAGGTGAACGCCATCACCATGCGTCGCAATCCCCTCCTGCAGGCCTGGATCTCCCAGAAGCCGCCCAGCGAGAGCACCAAGCTGCGCGGCATCGCCCACGAGGGCATGGTCTACAAGTACCTGACGCGCGACATGGCCATTCCCGGCGTGCTGGACGTGCACATCACCGAGAGCTCGACCTCGCACGGCCACCTGTGGGTGCGTGCCACCGTGCGCGGGCGCGATCACGCCCGGAACATCCTCACGTCGGCCCTGACGTACAGCCCTCGACTGGGCAAGATCACCGGCGTGTTCGACGAGGACATCGACGTGCGCGATCCCTTCCAGGTGGACTGGGCCATCGCCTTCCGCACCCAACCGGACCGGGATTTCGCCATCTATCCCAAGCTGGCCGAGATGCACTGGGACCCGTCGACCACGTCCGGGGCCAGCCATGAGGGCTACGGCGTTGGCTACGACAAGATCGGCTCGAAGATGTCGATAGACGCCACCAAGAAGTGGGAGTACACACCCGTCTCGCTGCCGCCCGAGGAGATGCAGCAGCTGGTGCGGGATCAATGGGCCAAGTACGGCCTGCCGCCCCTCCGCGACAAGCCGGACGTCTACTGAGGCTTCGTGGCCGCTTCCAGAGGCGCCGGGTCGAAGAAGTCCGTCGCCTTGGCGGTTTTCGATTTGGCTTCGTCCGAGAGCGCCAGGATATTCTCCAGCGCCTTGGGATTGGTCGCTGGGACTTTGGTCTGCCGCCAGATGTCGAAGGTCGCCTCGTAGCCGATGCGGGTCGACTCCTCATCGACTTCCATGTATTTCTGCATGTCCTTCAGCACCGTGGCTTTGTTCGCGGCATCGCCGCTGAACGTCCAGGCATCGGCGTAGGCCTTCAGGAAGCGCCGCACGGGATCGGGGTTGGCCTTGAGATAGTCCCGGGTAACGGTGATGCCGCTGGTGTTGAGCGGCTCGCCCAGCTTGATGCCGTTCACCAGCTCGACGTAGCCCTGCTTGTCGGCTTCCGCGGTGGTCGGCGGCGAAATCATGCCGGCCTCGATGCCTTTGGACATGGACGCCAGGATGGCGGGGATGGTATTGCCGGCGGGCACGATATTGACTGTGCCGAGCATGTCGTAATGGCGCAGGAAGAGGCGCGCGGCGATGTCGGTTGAGGTGCCCCGGGCGGTGACGCCGATGCTTTTGCCGGCCAGGTCCGGCACCGACTTGAACTCCTTCCGCGCGTAGAGGCTGAACACCGGCAGGTCGGAGCAGGCGGCGATCATGACCAGACTGGCGCCGCCCAGGTCGGCGTTAATGACCTCATTTCCGCCGACGCCCGCCAACTGGACCTCGTTCGCCACGAGCGCCGGCACCTGCGCGGTGCCGCTGACCCGCTTGAGGTTGACCTCGACGCCGTTTCTGGCGAAGAAACCCTCTTCTTTGGCCACGTACAGAGGGCCGAATCCGGTGGAGGCCTGAGCATAGGAAACATTGAGCGTCGCCGCGCCGGCAGCCTTAGCCGAAGCCGCGGCGGAGCCGGCGGGCTCGGCGCTCACGCTTAGCCCCGTGGATGTGGCGGTCTTAGCTGAGGCTGCGCCCTGCGTGGGGCCGGCTTGCGAGGGACTGGTGGGGGCTACGCCGCCGCTGCAGCCTGCCAGCAGCGTCAGGGCGATAAGCGTCGCCGACGTCTGGACGATACGGTTGTTCATCGGGCCGAAGTTTACGCGGCGCATGGCCTACAATGCCGGCAACCACGCGCCCCGAGGAGAACCCCATTGATCGCGACCCGTCCAGGCCTGTACCGCGAAGTCGTCGTCTTCTCCGGAGACGAGCCGGCCTACCAGGACCTCAGCAATCACCATCGCGGGCAGGACCACCGCAAAGGCCACAAACGGCAGATGTTCGCTATCCACGATCCCGAGGCCGGCATCAGCTATCGCGCCGGATATTCAACGACGCCGCCCGGCCCGGCGGCCATCCGCCACCACCACAACTTCGAGCAGGTACGGTTCATCGTCGACGGCGAGTGGATGTACGGCAAGGGCCGTTATGGACCGGGCTGGCTGGGGTTCTTCGGCGAGAGCGTCTTCTATGGCCCGCAGCAGTGCCTGAAGGACAGCGCGCAGATCGTCATCCAGTATCCCGGCCCGAGCGGCGCCAAGTTCATCAGCCGGGCCGAGGAGCGGGAGGCGCAGAAGGCGATGGTCGAGGCCGGCGTGCGGTTCGAGAGCAGCCTGGCCCACTTCCCCGACGGCCGCCGCCAGGACGGTTCAGAAGCTCTTTGGGAGTACTGGGCCGGCGAGAAGCTGGTCTACATGAAGCCGCGCTGGCACTCGGACGTATGGGTGGACTCGAACGCCTTCGATTGGCAGGAGACCGGCGTGGCCGGCGTGTCCATCAAGCGGTTGGGCTACTTCGACGACCATGGCCCGGCTGTGTGCCTGCTCAAGCTGGAGCCGGGCGCGTCCACGCCGCCGGGCGAGACCGGGTCGGTAGTGATGCGCTTCCTGTACGAGGGTGAGAGCGAGTACAACGGCAAGCGGCTGCCGGCGGTCAGCAGCCTGTACTACCCTCCCGACGCGCCGTACAAGGAGCTGTACAGCCCCACGGGAGCGACCATGCTGCAGGTCGAGCTGCAGATGGCCGGCAGCGATCTTCCGAAGCCCTACCGCGTATGAGCGCCCTCTCCCTGGGGGAAAGGTTCGCCCCGGCCGCGCTGGCGCTCGCGCTCGCTCTCGCCGCCTGCGGCGGCAGTGCGGCGCCCGCCTCAGCCCCGAGGACCGCCCGTCAAGATCGTCGTCGGGCTGAGCCAGAGCATCGCCCAGTTTCTGCCGGCCTGGGTGGCCAAGGATGCCGGCGTGTACGCCAAGCACGGGCTTGACGTCGACCAACGCACGGGCGTGGCGACGACGATCACGGCCTCGCTCCTGGCCAATGAGCTGACCGCGGCCATCACCGGAGGACCCGAGGTGCTGAACGCCACCGCCAATGGAGCCGACCTCGTCATCGCGGGCAATCTTGCGCCGGTAGCCGCCCTCAAATTCATCGTGGCCGAGAGCATCAAGACCAAAGACGATCTCGCCGGCAAGAAGATCGGCATCACGCGCCTGGGCTCCACCACGCACAGCAACTCGCGCGCGCTGTTCAGCGGGATCGGGCTCAATCCCGACAAAGACGTCAGCAGGATCATCGACAACTCATTGGTCAAGAGCGCGGAAGAGCGAGGCCTGGCGAAGTCATAGGCAGGCCATAGAATCCGATCTGTGATCGCCGAACCACCCCAGGCGACGAAGTGGGTGGGCTCCTCCATCAAGCGCAAGGAGGACCCCCGCCTGCTCACGGGCGACGGCCGCTTCGTCGACGATCTGCAGTTCGCCAACCTCAAGCACGCCGCCATCTTGCGCAGCCCTCACGCTCATGCGCGCATTCGCGGCATCGACACCGCCAGAGCCGAGGCGCTGCCGGGCGTGTTCGCGGTGATCACGGGCGAGGACGTGGCGAAGATGGCGGCGCCCTTCTCGCTGGGCGTGTCCTCGCCGGTCAAGTATTACCCCTCAGCGATCGACAAGGTGCGCTTCGTGGGCGAGCCGGTGGCCGTGGTAGTGGCCAGCAGCCGCTACCTCGCCGAGGACGCCTGCGACCTGATCGAGGTCGATTACGAGCCGCTGCCGGCGGTCACCGATCCGGAGCTCGCCTGCCGGCCCGATGCGCCCATCCTGCACGAGAACGTGGGCACCAACGACGTATGCCACCGCGAGATCGAGTACGGGGACATCGACAAGGCGTGGCAGGAGGCGGACCTGGTCGTCGAGACAGGCCGGCTCAGCTTCCCGAAATACAGCTCAGTGCCGCTGGAAACCTATGGCGTGATCGCCCAGTACGAAGAGGCGACCGGCCAGCTGACCATCTGGTCCAACTTCCATGGGCCGTTCATCATGCACCCGGTCACGGTCCGGACCCTTGGCTTGGCGGAGAACAAGGTCCGCTTCGTGGTGCCGCCGGACATCGGCGGCAGCTTCGGCATCAAGAGCTCCATCTTCCCCTACCTTGCGCTGATTGGCATCGCCGCCATGCACACCCGGGGCCCGGTCAAATGGATCGAGGACCGGCGCGAGCACCTGCTGGCCAGCTCCAGCGGAACGGATCGGATTTCCTACCTGAGCGCAGCTGTCACGAACGACGGCGAGATCCTGGGCATCAAGACCACCCTGTACGACAACGTCGGCGGCTACATCCGCTCGCCCGAGCCGGCCTGCACGTTCCGCTCAACCGGCAACTGGGTAGGCGCCTACAAGGTCCAGAACTACGCCGTCGATGTGCACGACGTGTGCACCAACAAGATGCCCACCGGACCCAACCGCGGGTACGGCTGTCAGCAGCTCTACTTCGGCATCGAACGGCTGGTGGACAAGATCGCCGAGGCGCTGAACCTGGACCCGGCCGAGGTCCGCCGGCGGAACCTCATCCCGGCCGAGGCCATGCCCTACACCACGCCGACCGGAGGCATCTACGACAGCGGCGACTACCCCACCGGCCTCCAGAAAGTGCTCGAGCTGGCCGGCTACGACGAGCTGAAACGCGAGCGCGAGCGGGCGCGAGCCGAGGGGCGGCTGTTCGGCATTGGGGTGGCCACCGTCGTCGATCCATCAGTTTCGAACCTCGGGTACGTGACGGTGGCCATTGATCCGCGCCTCCGGGCCCGTGAGGATTACCTGCCCAAATCCGGCGCCATGGAGACGGCCACAGTCAAGATCGACACCCTCGGCGGCGTCACCTGCCTGGTGAATACCACCCCCCAGGGCCAGGGCCATGAGACGCTGGTGTCGCAGATCGTGGCCGACGAGATCGGCGTCCGGCCCGAGGACGTCAACGTGGTCACCGAATTCGACACCTACAACCGGGTGTGGAGCATCGCCTCGGGCACGTATTCCAGCCGCTTCGCGTCCATCGGCGCCAGCGCCTTCGGCGTGGCCGCGCGCAAGCTGCGGCAGAAGATGGTCACCATCGCCGCGCACCTCCTGGAAGCCAATCCCGAAGACCTGGATGTGGCCGACGGCCAGATTTTCGTCAAGGGCACGCCCGACCGGAAGATCTCCATCAAGCGCCTGGCGGGCATCTGCCATTGGAACCCGACCCAGCTGCCCGAAGACCTGGACATCACCCTAGAGGCGATGCACGTCTACAGCTTCCCGCTGGCCAAGCCGCCCGACGAGCACGACCGGGTCAACTCATCCAACACCTACGGCTTCATCGGCGAGGTGGTGGCGGTGGAGATCGATCCCGAGACGCGCGAGGTCCAGATCAGGAAATACGCCACCCTGCACGACGCGGGCACGATCATGAACCCGATGATCGTGGAGGCCCAAATCTACGGTGGGGCCATGCACGGCATCGCCGGCGCGCTGTACGAGGAGCTGTCCTACGCGCCCGACGGGCAGATGACCGCGGCGTCGTTCATGGACTACCTGGCGCCCACGGCCTGCGAGGCGGTCGACCTGGACATCGGGCACATGGAGTCGCCCTCGCCGATCACGGCCCTGGGATCCAAGGGCCTGGGCGAGAGCTCGACCATGACAGCGCCGGCCGTGATCGCCGGAGCCGCGGCCGACGCCCTCAAGCCACTGGGCATCGAAATCCGCGAGCTGCCTCTCACGCCGGACCGGGTGTTCAGCCTAATGGGACAGGCGGAAGCGTAGCGATCCTCACGGGCAGGCTTACGCTCGTTTCTCCCCGTTCCGTGGGCACGCGCGCGCCGCTGGCCAGATCGTAGAGCCCGATCTCCAGGCGGTAGTCGCCGGCCGGCAGCCCGGTGACGTCCAGCAGGTGCGGGTCGGGAAATTCCATGCCCGCGAGCAGCAGCGAGGTTGGGAACGCGCCGCCGCCGGGCTGGCTGTCGTGCTGCGCCACCTGGTTGCCCCCGGCCGCGACCATGTGCACGAATACCGTGTAGTCCTTCGCGGCGGGCCCACTGGTCTTCCAGTCCAGGGTCACGCGCAGCTGGCCGCCCACCTGCTCGATGGTGTGCCCGCTGAGCTGGAGGTGATCCTGAAAGGTAACCGCGTCTTTCTGCGTAGGAGGGGCGACGCCCACAGGCCATACCACGAAACGCCCTAGGGTAATGGCGTCGTTTTGCGCCCGCTGGCCGTCTCTCGTCGCCGGCAGGTGGTTGCCTGGCGGCCGGGGATCGATCACGCTCAGCAGCAGCGTCTGGGCGCCAATCATGTCCGGCGCCATCCGGATATGCCGGCGGTCGCGCATGAGCTCACCCGGCTTCCAGGCCGTCATGGGTGAGCGTCCTTCGTCGGGCGCGGAGATCTCCTTCCAGCTCAGGCGGGACTGCGCGTCTACGAGCGCCAGATCGACGGCGTAATCCGTGGACATGGGTGCCGAGATACGCCAAAAGAAGTCGACGGCCACGGTCTCCTTGGGCTTGGGATTGAGCGGCCGCGGCGTGGAGTAGCCGACAAGCTGCAGATTCTCGCCGAAGCGAACGTCCAACGGATGCTCGATCGGGCCGGCATAGGGCCCCGGCGGCGCGTAGCCGGGCGATAGAGCAAGCGCCAGCGAGCCGATATTCAGTCCCAGCAGCACGGCCGGAATCTCGAACAGCGCGCGGCCGAGCTGGCCCAAGAGGTGGTGCAGACCGGTCACCGCCAGCAGCGCGAACGCCGGGTAGGCCGGGAACAGCAGCCGCCACTGATCGGCCGCGGTGTTGACCTCAACCCAGCGCGCCAGGGAAACAAAAAATGCCGCCGGCCAGGCCAGCAGCAGCCAGTGCGCGAGCTGCCCGGCCCGGTTGGGCGCGAGCTTGCGCGCGGCAAGGACAAGCCCCACGAGGGCCCAGCCCCCCAGCACCGCCGCGGCCCAGTACCAGCCCCAGTGGATCTGGACGTTGGCCCAGCCGAACACGGCCAGGCCGGTCCACCAGCGCCCCAGCAGCTGCAGCGCAGCTTCGGCGAAGCTCAGCGGCGTCACCCGCTGCATCGCGCCGGTGGCCGCAAGCATCGCGCTCCAGCCCACAGGGTCGCCCAGGGAGATCCAGTTGCGGACGTACCACCAGCCGGCGACGACGGCGACCGCGCCGGCCGTCACGCAAGCATCGGCCAGCAAGCGCCTGGCCCGCGGCCGGGCGCGGTCCAGCCGAAGAGCCATGAAAGCCAGCGCGACCGCTACGGCGACCAGGCCACTCAACTTGGAGAGCGCCGCGCCGCCCAGGGCCACTCCCAGCAGGCCGGCCGTTATCAGCGACGGCCCCCGATTCAGCCAGCGCAGCAGCAGGAACAACGAGAGCGCCGAGATCGAGCCGATGGCGTTGTCGGCGTTGAGCGCGCCCCCCATGAAGGAGATTTGCGGCGTCAGCCCAACCAGGGCGGCCGCACACCAGGCGAGCGTCCTTGGCAGGCCCAGCTCCAGGCCGCAGCCGTAGGTCGCCAGGACGATGAGCGCGACGAACACCACATTGGCCAGCCGCATGAGGTGCAGGCCCAGCAGCGCTCCCGACCAGGGGAAGGCCTCGCTCGGCGAGTGGAAGTAGAGGTTGACGTTGCCGGCGTCGGTTGCGTTCTGGAACGGGTTGTGCCGGGTCTCCCAATCGGGTAGATTCGCCGGCTGACGCCCCGCCAGCCAGGCGAAGGGAGCCTCGAAAAGGTAGTACAGCGGCGGCTGGCTGAACTCCGGCTGCAGCGGCGGCGGCTCCTCCCCCTGCAGCGGGATGCCTCGGCCGTCCAGCAGCCACTCGACGTAGGCGTAGTGGCCAGGCTCGTCGGGCGCCTCGAACGCCGGCACGGCCACGGAGTAGGACGCCGCCAGCAGGCAGCAGACGAGGACGAGCCCGGCGAGCGCGACCCGCGAGGTCATTGCGCCGCGATCTCCACGGCGTCCGCGGGCAGGCGGGCGCCGCGGGCATCCACGGCCGGCGCTCGTGATGTCGGGGCGGCCCGGTCATAGAAGCCCACCAGAACTCTCAGCTGGTTGCCGCGGACCTCCGGCGGCAGCTCGATGCGCCGCTCGTCGTCAACGAGGCTTCCGGCCGGCCAGTCGCGCGGTGAAAGCAGGCCGGCGATAGGGTACCCGTCGCTCTGCACGAGCGGCTGAGGGCCTTCGCCAATAACGTGCACGAAGATCGTGTAGTCGCCCGGGGCCGGCGCAAGCGCCTGCCAGGCCAGGTGCAGCGCGAGCACTGCGCCGTCAAAACGGGCACCGGCCTGGGCGAGCGCCGCCCAATCGCCAAACGTCGCCAGCGGGGCCGCCCCGGCGCCAGGGGTCACTCTTCCGGTGTACTCCAGCCGCAGCGCGCCCGGGTCGAAGCGGCCGACGTACACTCCGCCGCCCTGGCCGATGGCGGCGGATATCCGCGACAGGCCGGCTTTCTGGCCGTGCAGTCCGTACGCCACATCCCACGGGCGCGCCAGGTCGTCATAGGCGAACGACTCGATTGGCAAGCGCTGCCCGGTCGCGGCCGCGACCTCCAGATCGAGGCCGAAGTAGTCCGGCAGCATGGTGATCCCGGAATGGCCCAGCAGGAAATCGGGCTCGGTTGGGCCGACGAAGGCGGGGACGTTGACGTACGTCCGCCCGCCGGCCAGCGCGGTCTGCACTACCTGCCGCACGATATCCGCGCCGCGGTCCAGCAGCCGCTCCCGAACCGCTATGAAGGCATAGCTCTCGACGAGGACGGCCGCAATCAGCGCCGCGCCAAGCAGGCGGCCCCGTCCGATTGCCGCCGCCCAAAGCAGGGCAATGCCGGCCGACGCGGCGTAGAGCAGCCGGGGGGCGTCGATGACGTAATTCGGCCAGGGCAGTAGGAGGCTCGGCAGCACGACCGCGGCGGCGAACCACAGCAGGCCAAAACCGGCCATCCCGAGCCTGCCATGCGCCAGGGCGAGGAGCGCCAGCGTGACGAGCCCGGTGGCCAGCAGCACCTCGGCCACATCATTCCCGAGACGGGGCAGATGGCCCAACAGCATAGTTACCGGATACGCGAGGGCCTGGAGAAAGTAGGCGGCGTTGAGCTGAACCGAGGGTAGGTCCAGCTTAGGCGTAGACGGCCAGCGCGGTACGGCCAGCCAGATCGCCAGGAAGGCGCCGGTCTCAGCCGCGAACGCGGCCGGCCACCACGGTGAGCCGATCTTGCCGATGGTGCGGCGCCGAATGAGCTCGAGACCGGCAACGGCGCAGGTGAGCAGCACGGCGGCGCCTTCGTGCGTGAACAGCGCCAGCGCGCCGCAGATCAGGGCGCCCGCCAGCCGCCGCTTCCAGTAGAGCACCGCCGAGGCCAGCAACCATAAGGCCGCTAGGGAATGGAAGAGTGAGTCGACGAAGCCAACCACTTGGTAGCTGAGCGGGAAGAGGACGAACAAAGCCGCCGCTGCAAGTCCAGGCATGATCCCCAGAAGCCCTCGGCCGAGTTCATAGACCAGCCAGCCACAAATGATGTGGCTGGCCAGGCAAAGGGCGTGCAGGACCACGAAATCGTTGCGACCCAACATGACATAACATGCCTTCCACAGCAGCAGCGTGACCGGCCTGAAATAGGGCGACGGCCCGGCGCTGGTGAGGATTTCCAGCCAGCTGCGCTCGGTCGCCCGCGGCAAGTCGAGCGCGGCATCGAACATGATGCCCGCCCAGAGCGAGCTGCCATAGGTGAGGGCCGTCAGCCCGGCGGAGATGGCGAGCGCGATGACAGGTCCTCGGGGGAGGAACCTAGGGGGCATGCTGCATCATTGTGGCAGCATGGCCACGGCAGTTGGCAGCGCGACCATCGCCCAACAGTTGGCTGGCTTCTGCGCCGCGCTGCGTTTCGAGGACCTGCCGCTCGATGTCGTCGAGCGCACCAAGGATCTCCTGGCCGATTACCTTGGCGTGTGCCGGCGCGGGGCGCAGGAGGTCTCCAGTAAGGCCGCGGGCGCGGCGGTGCAAGCGCTGTCGGAGCCCGGCCAGTGCACCGTCATCGGCCAGGCGGAGCGGAGGTCCGCGGCCTGGGCCGCGCTGGCCAACGGCACGTCGGCGCATGCTATCGAGATGGACGACGTGGCATCCAAGTCCTCGCTGCATCCCGGCGTGCCGGTTTTTCCCGCGGCGCTGGCCGTGGCCGAAGAGGTGGGCGCCACGCCACGTCAGGCGCTGACCGCGATCGTGGTTGGTTACGAGGTCGTCATGCGCGTCGGCAATGCCCTCAACCCCGCCTCGGCGTACCGGCGCGGCTTCCACCCCACGGGCGTTGCCGGGGCGTTTGGCGCTGCCGCGGCCACGGCAGCGCTCCTGCACCTGGACGCGGCCCGTTTCACGCACGCGCTCGGGATCGCGGGAACGATGGCCTCAGGCTCGCTCGAGTACCTCAGCGGCGGTGCCTGGACCAAGCGTCTCAACGCCGGCTGGGCGGCCCATTGTGGCATAGTGGCGGCGCGCCTTGCCGCGGCGGGGTTTACCGGCCCCACGTCGGCCATCGAGGGGCCGCTCGGTCTCTTGCACGCCTACTCCGACGATCCCGTTCCTACCGAAGCTCTCGACGGCCTCGGCCAGAGCTTCCAGGTCATGCGCGTGTCGATCAAGCCCTACGCCTGCTGCCGTTACAACCATGGTCCTATCGAGTGCATGCTCCAGCTCCGGCCGCAGATCCCGTCGCTCGACGATGTCGAGGCCATCCGGCTGGGCATTCTGAGCGGCGGGTGGCTCCTGGTGGCCGACCCCCTCGAGCAGAAGCGCCGGCCCCAGAACGTCGTGGACGCCCAATTCAGCGCCCCGTTCGCGGCGGCGGTCGCGCTCGTCCACGGCCGGGCGGGATTACGCGAATACAGCCAGGCCAACGTGGAGGACCCGCGGATCGACTCCCTCATGGCGCGCGTGACTTGTTACAGGGATCCAGAGCTGGACGCGGTGTATCCCGATCAGTGGCCGGCCGCGGCGTCCATTCGGCTGCGTTCGGGCCGGGTCCTCGAGGCGAGGCAGCCGTATCCGTTGGGCGAGCCGGAGAATCCCCTCTCGCCCGAGGCGCTGGCCGCCAAGTTCCGCGACATGGCCGGCGCGCCGTGGGCGGACGAGGCTCTGGCGCGGATCCGTGCCTTGCCGGAAGGCTCCATTCACGGCATGCTGGAGTTGTTCAGGGAGTAAGCACCATGTCGGGCGTGCTGCGCAAGCGGCTGAGTGTTCTGCTGAACATCGCCCTGCTACTGATGGTGGCGGCCACGTTCATGTCGGGCTTCGTCGGCGCAGCCCTCGACCTGAACCGCTTTGCCTACCACAAGTACGCGGCCTATGCCGCCATCCTCCTGGCGCTGGCCCACGTCGTCCTGCACTGGCGCGCGCTGGTGGGTCAGGTGAGACGCTGGCTGGTACCCTCACCGCCGCCACCTCCGGCACGTAAGCCCGTCCCGGCCGCGGCCACCGGCCCGATCCTGAGCCGGCGGGCGATGCTCCTGCCGCCCTTCTTCCTGGTCGCCGGCGGCGTGGTCAGCCGCTGGCTGCCGCTGCCCGGCTCGCGACCGACGTTCGAGGAGGGCGACGATCTGGGCCAGGTCTATCAGCAATGGAGCAAGCCAACCTACGCCGGCCTGCTCTCGAAGTCCCTGCGCGTTGCGCCGCAGCCGCCGCTGTACAAGGCCTATCCCGGACTGCCGAGCGTGGCACTGCCGCCGCCGGTCGCGCTGCCCGACCGGTCCGTGGCCGAGACGATCGAGCGGCGCCGCTCCGTGCGTGAGTACGGCTCGCGGCCGCTGCGCCTGGACGAACTGTCGCAGCTGCTGCATTTCACGGCGGGGATCACCGACCGCCGCGATCCCACCTGGGCCTTCCGGGCCGCTCCGTCGTCCGGGGCACTTTATCCAATCGAGTTATATGCAACCGTGTTCAACGTCGAGGGCGCGGAGCCCGGCGTCTATCACTACCAGGTCGAGAAGCACGCCCTCGAGCAGCTGAAGGCCGGCACTTTCCGGCAACAGGCCTTCAACGCCGCCCTGGCGCAGGAGATGGTCCTGCACGCCTCGCTCGTGTTGGTTTTCACCGGCATGTTCTCGCGCGTGCAATGGAAGTACGTCGACCGCAGCTACCGCTACATGCTGCTGGAAGCCGGCCATATGGGAGAGAACGCCTATCTGACCGCCGGCGCTATGGGCATCGGCGCTTGCGGCATGGGCGCCTTTTTCGACGACGACGTGAACCAGCTCATCGGCGTCGACGGCAAGGACGAGAGCGCCGTCTATCTGATGGCCGTCGGCCCGCTAGCGTAAGCGGCCGAAGGTCATCGAGGCGAGCTGCACTGCGAACTCCAACCGCGTGCCGGGCACGAGAACGATGGTGACCACGGCGTTGGAGCGCCGCGCGCGCAGCGCCAGCTGGCGAAACGTGGCGAAGTACGACGACACGTCGTCCGGCCGCCAGGTGAAGACCTGTGTTTCGTCGCCGAGCTGGGTCGTCTTCAGCACGCCATCGCTTTGCTGCAGATTGCCGAGATCCACCAACAGGGCGTGGGCCATCTCGGGCGAGGGCAGCAGCTGGATGGTCTGGACGATGGTCCGGCTGCCGCGCACGCGGTCCTGCGTGGGGCGCACCAGGGTGGCCGAGGCAGACATCTCATTGGAGCTGGTTTCGGCCAGCTCGAACCCGAAGCCGATGGCGCTGGCTGGCAAGAGGCCGCTTGCGGGATCCGTAAACATGCCTACCTCGGGCGTGAGGCCGTTCAGCTCCCACTCAAAGCGCTCGGTGTTGGCTCGGCGCTCGATGCCTTGCGGCCCGAGCACAACCGTGCGGCTGGGGCCGATCAGCCCGGTCCAGTTATCGGCCTTGCGCCACACCAGCAGGCCTTTGCTCGTGGCCTGAGCGGCGTCGCCATTTTCTTCGGATACCTGGTCGCCGCGGCATTCGCCGATCTCGCCGGGCGACGCGTCCCGCAAGGGCTGAAACGCGGGCATGAGGACGCAGGCTGAGGGCGAGGCCGTTTGCGCTGCCACGGGCGACGCCGGCGCTAGGGCGCCGGCGGCCAGCGCCAGGAGCAGGGGCCATCGCCGAACGGTTGCCAAGGGCTGCCTGGTGCAGCCATTGTTACATGCCTCAGCCTCGGATCAGGGGCAGGACTTCGGAGACGATCGCCTCCAGCTGCTGGTGCTTCTCCTCCGGCGGACAGGTCGGGTTGATGATCAGGTGCGTGGCGCCCAGCTCCTGGAATTGGCGGATGCGCTCGGCGATGACCTCACCCGGGCCGAAGGAAGCGAAACGCTCCACCCGGTCGCCGAAGTCCATGTTGTACGTCCGGTTCAGGTAGTCGAGCGCCCTGGCCCTGGAGTGCTCGCGGCTGGGACCGACGTGCATGTACTCGTACTGCACCCAGTCCATGCCGGGCTTGGCGCCGAAGCCCTCGATGGCCTGCTTGGCCTCACGAAAATGGCGCTGCGAGGAGAAGACGGCGATGTAGCCGTCGCCCCACGTGGCGGCGCGGCGGTAGGCGGCCTCGGAACGGCCGCCGATGTAGACCGGCAGCCGCGGCGGCTTCGGATCGAGCGATAGGTCGTCGAAACTGACGTGCTTGCCGTGGAAGGTGACGTGGTCCTGTTTCCACAGCCTGGTCATGACCTGCAGGGCCTCATCCATGATCTGGCCGCGCTGGTGGTGCGGGACGCCGCAGGCCTCGAACTCGCGTTTGTTCTCGCCTCCGACGCCCAAGCCGGCCACGACGCGCCCGTTCGACAGGTACGCCATGGTGCCCAGCATCTTGGCCAGGACGACCGGCTGGCGCAGGGGCATGATCAGCACAGAGGTGCCGATGGTTATCCGCGTGGTGCGCGCCACGTAGCAGGCCAGTACCGTGAGCGCCTCGAGCGTCGGGTTGGTCCAGGCGATGTGGTCGCCAACCCACAGCGAATCGAAGCCGGCCGCCTCGATGCGATCCACGTAGTGGAAGAAGCTCTCCGGGCTGGGCACGCCGCCGAAGTTGGTGCCCACCGTCATTCCAACCTTCATCCCGCCCATTGTCCGGTATCCTGTTCCCGATGAAGCTCGACGGAACCTATACCTTCGACGCGCCGCGTGAGGTGGTGTGGCATACGCTGCAGGATCCGCAAGCGCTGCGGAACAGCATCCCGGGCGTCGAGGAGTTCAACGAGATCGGCCCGGATGAGTACCAGGCGCGGATGAAGATTGGCGTGGCCTCCATCAAAGGCACGTACTTGGCCAAGATCCGCGTGTTCGATAAGCAGCCGCCGACGCACTATAAGCTGGGCATCGACGCCAACGGCACGCCCGGCTTCGTGCGCGGCGAGGGCGCCTTCGACCTGATCGAGGAGCAGCCAGGCAAGACCACGGTCAAATGGGAAGCGGACGCCCAGGTGGGCGGCCTGGTGGCCGGCGTGGGCCAGCGCATGCTGAGCGGCGTGGCCAAAATGACCGTCGGCCAGCTCTGGAAGGCCATGGCCGGCCAGATCAAGGAGAAGCAGGCGGCCTCGTGAAGCCTGCCCAGTTCGAATACCTGGCCCCGGCGACGGTCGACGAGGCCGTCGCACTCTTGAACCAGTACGCCGAGGACGACGGCAAGATCCTCGCCGGCGGGCAGTCGCTAGTGCCGCTCATGAACTTTCGCCTGGCGCGCCCCAAGTGGCTGATCGACATCAACGGCATCGAGGCCCTGGACTACATCCGGGAGGACGGCGATTGGCTGGCCATCGGGGCCATCACGCGCGAGCGGGACATCGAGCGCTCGGCGCTCATCGCGGACAAATGCCCCCTGCTGCAAGAGGTCACGCGCTGGATCGGCCATGTCACCATCCGCAACCGCGGAACGGTTGGCGGCTGCATCGCCCACAATGATCCGACGGCCGAGTATCCGCTGGCGGCGATGCTGCTAGGCGCGGAGATCACGGCGCGCGGTCCAAGCGGCGCTCGGACGATCCCCATCGATGAGTTCCTGGTGACGTACCTAACGACCGCCCTAGAGCCCAATGAGCTGCTGACGGAGGTGCGCTTCCCGGTCATGGAGAGCACGACCGGCTGGGCCTTCCAGGAGTTCGCGCGCCGGCATGGCGACTTCGCCATCGTGGAAGCGGGAGCGCTGCTGCAGATGGACAACGGGACGGTCAGGGAAGCGCGGATCGCCATCGGCGGCGCCGGACCGGTCGCCTTCCGGGCCACGGAGGCGGAGGCGGTGCTTCGCGGTGAGAAACTGACGGACGAGCTCATCGCGGAAGCTGGCGAGAAGGCCGGCGGGATGACCGAACCGGAGTCAGATGTGCATGCGTCGGCCGAGTACCGAACGCATCTGGCCAAGGTGTTGACCCGCCGGGCGTTGAAGGAGGCGCAGGCGCGTGTCCGTTAAGAAAGTGGCCGTGAGCATGTCCATCAACGGCCAGGAGTACGAGGGGCTGGTCGAGCCCCGCAAGCTGCTGGTGGACTTCATCCGTGAGGACGCCGCGCTGACAGGGACACATATCGGCTGCGAGCACGGCGTATGCGGCGCCTGCACAGTGCTCATGGATGGCGAGACCATCCGCTCGTGTTTGACGTTCGCGATTCAGGCGCAGGGCAAGCAGCTCTGGACGGTGGAGGGCCTGGCCGAGAACGGCAAGCTCTCGCCGCTGCAGAACGCGTTTTGGGAGAACCACGGCCTGCAGTGCGGCTTCTGCACGCCCGGCATTCTGATGGCCGCGCTGGAGCTGCTGCGCGACAACCCCTCGCCTTCGGACCGGGAAATCCGGGAGGGCATCAGCGGCAATCTGTGCCGCTGCACGGGCTACAAGAACATCGTGAAGTCGATCGCCGCCGCGGCGGAGAAGTACCAGGCCGGCGAAAAAGAGCCGGTCGTCGCCAAGGTCTGGGGCGCATCTGGCTGACGGTCTGCGCGTCATCGATGTGCACCAACATCTCGTGCAGTACCAGGCCTACGAGCCTGGCTACCGCCGTTACCTGGAGGCAACGAACCCCGACTACTTCGGACCGCTGACCGACCGCTTCAGCCAGCCTGCCGAAGTGGACCGCATGCTGGAGGCGGCGGGCGTCGAGGCCGCCTTCGTCATGGCCGAGGACGCGCCGCTCACGACCGGCCTCGCCAGCACCGAGTATGTCGCCGACTTTTGCCACAAGACCAAGCGGCTGAAGTTCTTCGCGTCCATCAATCCACTCACCAAGCTGGACGCCGCGGGCGAGCTTGTGCGAGCCGTAAAGGACCTGGGCGCCAGCGGCCTCAAACTCTACCCCAGCTATCAGTGGTTTTACCCGAACGACCGCGCCATCTACCCGGTCTACGCGAAGGCAGTTGAGCTGGGTGTCCCGGTCACGTTCCACACCGGATCGTCAACCTTCGCCGGCTCGCGCATCAAATATGCCCAGCCCATCCACCTGGACGACGTGGCGGTCGATTTTCCCGAGCTGGTCATCATTATGGCTCACGCCGGCCGGCCCTTCTGGTACGCCGAGTGTGAGTGGCTGGTCAAGCGCCACCCGAAGGTCTATATCGACGTGGCCGGGCTGCCGCCCAAGCGGCTGCCGCAGTACCTACCCGACCTGGAGCGCATCGCCCCTAAGGTCCTGTTCGGCACCGACTGGCCGGCCATTCCCTCGCTGGTCGCCGACAACATCGAACAGCTCCGTGCATTGCCGATCTCGCAGCAGGCCAAAGACCAGATCCTCTACTCCAACGCGAAGCGCCTGCTGAAGCTCTAGCGGATGCCTTTGGCGGCCGCCGCCGGCGCGAGGTCGCGGCTCTGAACGGCGTGCAGCCCGGCCTGCTTGAACAACTGCATGAGCTCGCCCCGGCCAATCTGCGACTGAGGCAGGCAGGCGGCGACGATGCCGCCAGGCACGACCACTCGCTTGAGCTCCTCGAGCAGCTGCCGCGAGTCGGGTTCTCGCCACTGGAGGGTGAGGGCGACGTCGTACGTCCCGGCCTCGAAAGGCAGCGTCCAGGGGTTGGTCTCAAGGATGTCGACTTTCGTCACCCCGGCCGGCAGCGTGGCCTCGATCTCTGCGCTGAAGGCATTGCCCGTGTAGCCGACGACCAGCCAATTACGCCCTGGGATGACGTCCAGCCAGCGGACGAAATCGGCGAGCCGGCTTGCCACGTCGCGTATTATCCGCGGGTGAGGATCCGTGGCCGGCTCGTGAACGGCCTGGGTGAAGCCCCCGAGTTCACCCAGCTCGCCTGGGTGGTCGATCAATGCCGCGAGAAGCTAGGCTTCGCCCCGTTTCCCGGCACGGTGAACCTGGAGGTGCTGACCGAAGACTTCGAGGCCTGGCAAGAGCTGAAAGCCCGGCCGGGCGCGATCCTCGTGCCGCCAAACCCGGCGTTCTGTGACGCCCTCTGCCATCCCGTCTCCATTGCGGGTCGCATCAGCGGCTCGACCATCGAGCCGCACGTCCAGGGCTATCCACCCGAGAAGCTGGAGCTGCTGGCGCCGTGTCCGGTGGTGGAGACGCTCGGCCTGACCATCGGCCAGGAAGTCTCGATCGAGGCTTAGGTCTTGGCCGCCCAGAGCTTGTCGATGAAGCCGCTGGCCTTGATGGCGTTGATGAACTTCAGGTCGATGAATTGCTCGGGCTTAGCGTTCTTGGCCTCCGGGATGGTATCAGCGGCAACGTCCAGGTTCTGCTGGATGCCCTGAACGCTGGGCACGCCATCCTTACTCCACTGATCCTTGTAGTAGTCGTAGGTCTTCTCCACCAGCTCCGGGTCGTCCACGCCGCCGTACTTCTTAATGGCCGCCAGTCCGGCCTGGCGGTCGGTGATGATGCGGTGCGAGCCAGTAAGGGCGGCCCGGATGAAGCGGTCCACCACGTCGGGATGCTCGCTGGCGTACTTGCGCGTGGTGGCGATGGCCGTGCCCTGGGACTTGATGTCCGTCTTGGCCAGGTCGAACAGCATATGCAGGCCCTGTTTTTCGGCCAGGAAGCTCTGCGGCGGGGAGAACACACCGCCCTGGACCTTCCCCACCTGGACCGCGGCGATGGTCTCCGGCGGCCCCCCGGTGGCGATGAAGTTGACCTGGCCCTTGAGCCCCATCTGCTCCGCGGCCACGCGCCCGGCCACGTGGGTGATAGCGCCGAAGTTGGTCACGCCCAGGGCCTTGCCCCTGAGCTGCTCGGGCGTCTGAATGGAGTTGATGACGTAGATCTGCTGGCTCAGCTTGTCGGTGAAGCCGGCCACGATGACGAACTCCGCGCCCTTGAGATCGGCCTCCACGATCTGCTGCGCACCGACGAATGCCAGCGGCACGTCTCCGCCCTGCATGGCCGCCAGGATAGGCGCGCCAGCTTCGATACGGGAGATGCTCACGTCCAGGCCCTGCTCGTCGAAAGCCGCGGCCTCCTTGGCGCCCCACAACGGCGCCATGGTTGCGCTGGTGGTCGTGTAGGCCGATTTGAGGTTCAGCTTCTGGCCGGTGGCAGCAGCCGAGGCGCCGGCCGAAGCAGGCGCTGAGCCGGTCTTAACGGCCGCTGAACCGCCGGCTTGCGAAGGCTTGGCCACGGCCGAGGACGCCGGTGGAGCGGACGTCGCGGCTGTGCCGCCGCAGCCGGCCAGCAGGATGGACGAGATCACCACCGGAAACAGGCGCGCCAGGGATCGCAACATGGGCTCGATTGTATGGCACACCTTGTGCGTGCCGGGCGTCAAACATCTTTGACCGCTTGCGGAGGTGGCAGATGATCAGACGGCGCCTCATCGGACTTCTGGCGGCGGTCGCGCTGCTCCTGGCGGCTGCGCCCGCGCATGCGCAAACGGCGACTCCCGGCAACTGCCAGTTCCAGTTCGGATTCGCCACCGTGGCCAGCCTGATCCCGAATGTGGTCGGCTCCTGCGTGTCCGACCAGAGGGTTTCCAACCCCCAAGGCGACACCATGCAGGAGACCACCAACGGCCTGTTGACCTGGTGCAAGGCAACCAACATCGTCGAGTTCACCAACGGCCAGCGGACGTGGGTCTACAGCCCCTACGGGCTGCTGCTGCGGGATGGCACGACCAGCTATGACTGGGAGGGCACAACCTTGCTCACGGCGGGCGTAGCCATCAACGGCAAGGGCCAGGTGATCGACCCCGCGACGGGCCAGGTGGTTGCTACCGACTCGCGGATCCGAGTCGCCGCCTAGACCCTAGAAGGGAACCTCAGTCCGCTCGTCCTTGAAGCGGCGCGCCTTGTGATCCCAGCGCGGTAGGGAATCGGGCGGCAGCAGCTCGACTCCGCACCGGATCCCTACCGCCAGCCGCAGCTGCTCCTGGAGCTTGCGCGCAAATTCCGGATCGGCTCCGGGGACCGGCTCGAGACGGACCGTGATCTCGTCCAGGCCCTCCTTGCGGTGGAAGAGCACCTGGTACTCGGCCACCTCGTTGAAGGTCCGGACGCACTCCTCGATCTTGGACGGGTAGACGACCACGCCGCGGATCTTCTTCATGTCGTCCAGCCGGCCGATGACACCGCCATCGAAACGCCTGAAGGTGCGTCCGCAGGGACAAGGCGTCGAGGCGATCTTGACCACATCCTTGGTGCGGTAGCGGAGCAGGGGCATGGCATGCCGGTACAGGCTGGTCAGGATCAGCTCGCCGGGTTGGCCTGGCTCCGCCGGCTTCCCGGTCTCCAGGTCCAGGACCTCCGACAGGACGTAGTCGTCATGGATATGGTCGCCGCCGGGCTGCGGCTCGCACTCGAAGCCCCAGGCGGCGATCTCGGTCAGGCCAGGCAAGTCGTACGTCTTGCAACCGAAGACCTCCTGGATCTTGGTCTTGACCGAGGGGATGGCGCCCCCTGGTTCGCCGGTATGGAAAGTGAGCCGGATGTTGGCCTCTTCGCGGAGATTGACGCCCATCTTCTCGGCCTGTTCGGCCAGGAACAAGGCGTATGAGGGTGTGCAGCACAGCACGGTGATGGGGTAGGTGCGGATGTAGTTGATGCGCTGCTCGGTACTGGCGCCGCCACCGGGCATGACCAGGCAGCCGATGCGCTCCATGGCAATATGCGCCGACCAGAAGCCGATGTACGGCCCATAGGCGAAGGCCGGCAGGATCATGTCGTTCGGCCGCACGCCCATGGCGTAAATGCCGCGCGCGTAGGACTCGACGAAGCCGTTGTGCCAGTCGTCCCAGGTGTCGAGCATGGCCACCGGAAGGCCAGTGGTGGCCGAGGTGAAGTGGACCGTGACGCATTGCTCGACCGGTACGGCCAGGATGTCGCCCCACATCGGCTCGCGAGCCTGGCTCTCGCGCAGCTCCTCCTTGGTCGTGACCGGCAGCCTGGGCAGATCCTCGATGGTCTGAATGTCTTCCGGCTTGAGGCCCGCGTCGTCGAACTTGCGCCGGTAGAAGCGCGAGTTGTCGTAGCAGTGCCGAACCATGTGCCGCAGCTTCTCCTCCTGGATGGCGCGCAAACGGTCTGGTGAGGCCGTCTCAATATCCGGGTTCCAGTACTGCCCGTCGGCGGTCTGAACCTGCGAGATGGGGCCGGGCATCAGTCCTTGGCGTCGGTGAGCATCTGGCCCAGGCCGGCCCACCGGCGAGACAGGTTGTGCTCGACGCCCATGAGGTCCAGGGCGCGTGCCACGGTGTGGTTGATGATCTCGTCGATGCTGCGGGGGTGGTGATAGAACGATGGCACTGGCGGCATCACGATCCCGCCGTTCTCCGTGACCTCGAGCATGGCCTTGATGTGCCCGCGATGGAGCGGCGTCTCGCGGAAGATGATCACCAGCCGGCGGCGCTCTTTGAGGACCACGTCGGCGGCCCGCAGCAGCAGGTTGTTGGCGTTCACGCCGTAGGCGATGCTGGCCAGCGAGTTGGCGCTACACGGCGCCACGATCATGCCGTCCGTCTTGTAAGAGCCGCTGGAGATCGTCGCCCCCACGTCGCGCCAGTCGTGAACACGTGTGGCCAGGGCTTTGACCTTTTCGGGATCCCAGGCGGTTTCCTCGCGGATGTTCAGCTCGGCCGCCGGCGACATAACCAGTTCCGTCTCAATGTCCGCCAGCTGGTTGAGGGTCTCCAGCAGGCGGATGCCATACACGGAGCCGCTCGATCCGGACATGCCGACGACGATTCTCACGCGTCGGCCATGATACCGTGCGCTAGGCCTCCAAGCGGTTCATGGTCTCGACCATGGCTTGCCAGGTGCGCTTGGCGAGGCCGCCCTTGGCGTACTGGTCATGGGTGAGGCGGGCAACCTCGGGGTCGATCTCGTGCACGCCAGACCATTCCGCGGCCAGGCAGTTCAGGCGGCAAGTCCGCTCCAGGTAGAACGCATTGGTCACCGCCTCCTCGATGCTGGCAGCGGCGATGATCACGCCGTGATTGCGCAGGATGGCTGCGCGGTGATTTCCCAGCGACTCGGCGATGGCCACATCCTGGCCATCGTTGAATGCGATCCCGCCGTAGTCCAGGTGGACGGCATGATCCTCGAAGAAGATGCAGCTGGTCTGTTCCAGCATCCGGAGCGGGCGGCCCAGCAGGCTGAAGGCCGTGCCCCAGGTGGGGTGGTGGTGGACGATGCACTGGACGTCGGGCCGGCGCTCATAGATGCGCATATGGAAGCCGATGGCCGTGTTAGGCACGGAGCGGCCGTGGACTACGTTCTTGTCCCAGTCGATGAGGATCGTCGGGATTGGTCTTGAGCTCTTTGGCGATGGCGGCCATGACCGTGGACTTGTTCTTCTCGTCGCTGTAGAAGCGCACGCCGTCGATCAGGCCGCGCAGGGCGGCGGTGAGCGTCCGAGGGTTCGCTCGGGCGAAGCTTTCCTGGACGGTCCGGCATTGAGACCGTACTTGTGGAATAGGCCGTTGTCGGCGGCCAGGCGCGCGAACAGCTGCCCGCCGCCGGACGTGGCATAGGTAAGCCTGACCCGCTCGAGCTCGGGCTTGTCCTGCGACGGGCGGGCGCCTTCGCTCGCGCCGCCGCAGGCGGCGAGCAGAAGAGCAACCAGAAGCGGCAACAACCTCACGGCGCTTCCTCCTGCCGGTAGAAGCCCAGCTTGGTCATCGCCGGCCAGTCGTCAATCGAGAACAGGAGCGCGTCCGTCGATGCCTGATGACGGTGCCAGCTCCAGGGCGGAATGGCGAACAGGTCGCCATCGGCCCATTCGATGCGCTCGCTTTCAACGACCGTGACACCCCGCCCCTCAAACACGTGGCAGCAGGTGGTGCTGTTGTGGCGGTGCGCGCGAGTGGACATGCCTGCCGGCAGCCGTTGGGCGTGCCAGGCGATGGTCGGCAGCGTTGGACCGCCGTCCACAGGGCTGGGGAACATGATCCGGTGACCGTCGAACGGGTCGCATTCGGCGGCCGTCAACCGAGACACGGTGTAGGTCCACGGATAGCGAACGGCGGGACGGCAGCCGTGCTCCGGCGCACGCTGTGCATCCAGCACCTCCTGATGTGGCGAATCCTCCGCGAACCGGACGTTGATCTCGGCGCCGAGGCGTGCATAGCCCGTGTCGTAGCCATCCACCCAGATAGCCGGCCTCTGGCCGGCGTTGACATGGTCATGGTCGCTCCACGTAGGGCTCACAATCAGATCGCCACGTTCCATCGCGAAAGGCTCGTTGTTGCACACGAACACCGCCTCGGGCGGCGCGTCCCATACCAGGCGTGTCTCGTTGCGCATGTTGCGGTGCGCGCGGGTGCGCTCGCCCGGCATCAGGATCTGGGCGTTCATGTCGATGGCCAGCCGGGCGGCGCCCATGCCCCGCACCGAGCGCATCTCGGTCAATCCCGACGGGCCAACCGGCACGAGCTCGCCCGATCGGAGCAGCGCCTCGTAGATGTCCGCCCAGCGCCAGTGGAGCGCGGCAAATCGAGCGGATTGGTTGGGCTTGGCCCGGGACTGCCAGGAGCCCTGCAGCCCGCGCTCCTCCAGGAACTGATTCAGCCGTTCGAGGTTCACAACCGGAAGAACTCCACGGCGTTCCCGGCCAGCAGCTGATGGCGCTCGGCCTCGGGCACGCCGTCGAACGTGCGCTGGATGAGCTGCCGTGAGTTGGGCCAGTCACTGGCCGCATGGGCGAAGTCGCTGCCCCACATCAGGCACTTCAGGCCGATCTCCTGGCGATGGGCCACGCCGAACGGGTCGCCCAGGAAGCCCCACAGGGAGTTGTCGCGCAGGTAGTCACTGGGGCGGCGCTCAAGGCACTCCAGTCCGTACATGTCGCGGAAGAAGACCTTGTACCGCTCGTAGTTATCGTCGAGCTGGATGAGTGTTGAGGGCAGCCAGCCGATCTGCGTCTCGGCCCAGTAGATACGCAGCTTCGGAAAGCGGTCGAACACGCCCATGTAGGCCAGCTGGATGGGCGCGAACGGGATGTCGCTGGCGAACCGCAGCAGCTGGACGATAGGATCGCCCTTCTCTGCTTCGTTCCTGGGGTAGAGGAAGCTCGGCTCCTTGTCCGAGAAACGCGTCGAACCGCCGCCGGTATGCGAGCAGACGGGCATGTCGAGGTCCAGGACGGCCTCCCACAAGCGGTCATCCTCGGGCCTGGGATAGCCGCGTCCGCTGGGAAAGCGGTACAAGGCCACGCCCTTGAAGCCCGCCCGGGCGCAGTACTCCAGCTCCGCCACCGCTTGCTCGACATTGGTCGGCGGGATCACGCCGAGCGTGATGAGCCGGTCCGGCGCAGCCGCTGCGTACTCCTCGATCAGGAATTCGTTGTAGGCGTGGATGAGCCCTGCGAAGACGTCGTCGTCCTTAATCCCGCGCCATAGGTCCACATAGCCGGCGTGGGCGAACAGCACTTCCGCGTCCACGCCGTCCTGGTCCTGCTCGCGGAGCCGCTGCTCGGGAGGGCCGGTGCCGAGCCCGCCCTCGTAGGTGGGCACGAAATGGTGCCACTGGTCGCGAGGCACGCCGCTGATGCGGGTAAAGCCGATGCGATGCAGCGGCCGGTTCTCGACGACGACCGCGTCCTCGCCATTGTCCAGCTTGATGCGCCGCGGCGCCCGATCGCGCCATCTGGCGGGCACGCGGTGCGTCCAGCGGTCCGGCGGAAGGTCGAGGTGCGAGTCCGCCGAGATAATCCGGTACCGGCGCGGCATCGCGCGCCATCATAAGGCACGGGTAAACTGCTGACGATGCCCGACATCGTTGATTTGCGGCTGAGGACGGCGCTTCAGCGGCTCGATGCCGCCGGCCGCCTGATGAAGGTCAAGAGCCAGGTCGATCCGATCCTCGAGCTGGCTGGCGTGGTCATGCAGATGGATGCCGGGCCGGCGTTCCTGTTCGAGGACGTGGCCGGGTATGACGTGCCGGTGTTCGTGCACGCGCTGGCCTGCACCGAGAACGTGCTGGCGGTATTCGACATGGACATGGCCGGCGTTCGGCAGGTGATGAGCCGCGGGCTCAGTAAGTCCATCAAGCCGGTCATGGCCGATGACGGCCCGTCGCAGGAGTGCGTCGTGGACTCAGGCGTCGACATCGAGCGGCTGCTGCCCATCCTGAAGCACAGCGCTGGCGACGGCGGCCGCTATATCACCAGCGGCGTGGTCATCGCCAAGGACCCCGATACCGGCGCGCGGAACTGCTCGTTCCATCGCTTCGAGATCATCGGACCCAACCAGGCGCTGGTTCAGCTGGACAGCGGCCGGCACCTGCGGACGCTCTGGCAGAAGGCGGCGGACAAGGGCTTGCCCAGCTTGCCCGTGGCGATCTGCCTGGGCTCGGACCTGGCGGTCAACCTGGCCGCCGTGGCCATGGGCGCGCAGGTGCCGCTTGGGCGGGATGAGCTGGAGATCGCGGGCGGCTTCCGCGGCGCACCGGTGCCGCTGGTCAAGTGCAAGACCATCGATCTGGAAGCCCCAGCTGAGGCCGAGGCCATCATCGAGGCTCAGATCTCAACCACCGAGGAGCTGACGGAAGGGCCCTTCGTGGAGTTCGTGGGCTACTACTCGGAAGTCGATCCGGCCCCGCTGGTGACCGTCCAGTGCGTCACCCACCGACGAGATCCGATCTATTACCCCATCTTCGGCGTCGAGCAGCTGACCATGGGCAAGCTGATGCGCGAAGCGGCGGTGCTCGAAGCCATGAAAGCCGTGTTCCCGACAGGAGTGCTGGACTGCGAGCTGACGCGCGGCAGCCAGCACCGCTTCCACCTGGTGGTGCAGATCCGGAAATCGCGCGCCAGCGATGAGGGCATGCAGCGCAACGCGGCTCTAGCGGCGATCACGGCGCTGAAGGACCTGGACTGCATCACGCTGGTGGAGGAGGACATCAATATCCGCGATCCCCACGACGTGGAGTTTGCGCTGGCGACGCGCTTCGACGCCTCGCGGGATCTGGTGGTGATGCCGGGCTTCCGCACCCATGAATACCTGACGGATGCCGCCGTCGACGGTGTGCGGACGAAGATCATCCTCGACGCTACGCGGCCGTATCGCGAGGGGGGCTACGAACGCCGCGTGGAGTTCATGCAGGTGAACCTGGACCGGTACGAGAAGAGCCAAGCTCCAGCGCCAAACATCATCGAGCGGGTCTTGCGTGGCCGAACACGCGTCTAGCGGCGGCGTGATTTCCGAACGGCGGGTCGCGGGCGCAACGCAGGGCCTTGCGTCTCCTAGAGCGATGCGCGAGTGCATACGAAAGGGCCAATTCACCGGCCCGACGGGCGGGTTGGCCCCAGGCTACGTCCAGACCAACATGGTCATTCTTCCCAAGGAGCAGGCCTACGATTTCCTCGTCTTCTGCCAGCGCAACCCCAAGCCCTGCCCGCTGCTCGAAGTCACCGATCCCGGCGACCCAGAGCCAAAAAGCCTTGCGCCGGGCGCAGATTTGAGGACGGACGTCCCCAAGTACCGAGTGTGGCGGAACGGCGATCTGGCCGACGAGGTCACCGACATCGTCGACTTGTGGCGGGCCGACCTCGTCGCCTTCCTGCTGGGCTGCAGCTTCACCTTCGACACCGCCCTGGTGAACGCCGGCATCGACGTGCCCCACATGCGCGACGGCCAGGGCGCCAACGTGCCCATGTACGTCACCAGCATCCCAACCAAGCCGGCGGGCGTGTTTCACGGCCCGATGGTGGTCAGCATGCGCGCCATCCCGCGAGAGCAGGTCGTCAAAGCCGTGCAGGTCACGAGCCGGTTCCCCACCATGCACGGCGCGCCTATCCACATCGGCAATCCCGGGGCCATAGGGATAAGGGACGTGAACAAGCCGGACTACGGCTCGGTGGTTGACATGAAGGACGAGGACGTGCCTGTGTTCTGGGCTTGCGGCGTCACGCCCCAGGAGGTCTGCCTGGCGTCCAAGCCGCCGTTCATGATCTCGCACGCGCCCGGGCACATGTTCATCACCGACGTTCGCGACGAAGACATGGCGGTCATCTAAGAGGAGGAAACATGAAAGGCGTGATCGATGCCGATACCCACATCGCCGAATCGGCAGCCATGTGGGAGCTGGTCGAGAAGGAGATGTACCCCCGCCGGCCGGTCTACTTCAACATCACCACCGACACGCTGTACGGCCCGCGCAACGGATTCTGGCTGATCGACGGCAACGTTTTCCCAAAGCCCAATGGCAAGGGCGGCTTTCGGCTCATCACCCCCTCCAATACCGAGTGGGAGTCGAAGCGCACCGACCTCCAGATCGCCTGCCGCGAGATGACCGATATCCCGGCCCGTCTTGCCGACATGGACAAACTAGGCATCGCCCAGCAGGTCGTCTTTCCCACGCTGTTCCTGGTGTACGTCACCGAGGACCCGGAGCTGGAGGTCGCCCTCTGCCGGGCCTACAACCGCTTCCTGGGGCAGCAATGCGCCCAGAGCGGCGGCCGGATGCACTGGGTGGTCGTGCCGCCGCTGCAGTGCATCCAGGAGTCGATCGCCGAGCTGCGCCGCGGCAAGGAGAACGGCGCAGTGGGCGTGTTCTTCCGCGGCATGGAAGGCAACCGCACGCTCGACGACCCATACTTCTTTCCGGTCTATAAGGAGGCGGAGGCGCTAGGGTTGCCGATCTGCATCCATACCGGCGCCGGCTGCCCGAGCTGGGCCGATATCCACTACATTGAGCGCAGCGCCAGCTTCGCCCAATCCCGCGTGCTCCCGCCCATCGCCTTCCGTAACCTGGTCGCCAATCGCATTCCCGAGCAGTTCCCCAGGCTGCGCTGGGGCTTCATCGAAGCCACCGCGTCCTGGGTGCCGTACGTCCTGCACTCGATCAAGCGCTTCCGTGGAGACAAGGACTGGAGCCCCTACGGGCCCGAGCTGTTTGAGCGCTACAACCTGTTCGTAGCCTGCGAAGCCGACGAGGACATCCCGTACATCGCCCGCTGGATGGGTGAGGATCACATCCTCATCGGATCCGACTACGGCCACAACGATCCTTCGGAGGAGTCGCAGCTCGTGGCCACCATGCGCGACCGAGGCGACCTGTCGGCGGCCCAACTGGAGAAAATACTCAGCGCGAACGCGGCGCGCTTTTACGATTTAGGACGCTGAGGCCGGCCACAAACAGGAACACCGCCGCGGGCAGCAGGAACACCGGCCTGACGCCAGCGGCAGCGCCCAGCAACCCGGCCGCGAATGGCCCGACGGCCACTCCAGATGCCGACGTGCTGCTGGTCAGGCCGTAGATCGATCCCCGGCGCTCGACCGGCGTCCGCAGCGCGGCGAGGGTGAAGGCCATGGGCATGAGCCCGCCCGCGGCAAAGCCCAGCACGACCTCCACAATCACCAGCGGAGCGACGCTCCAGATCAGCGGGATCGAGCCCACGGCCAGCGCGGCGGACAACGCCGCGACCGTCAGGATGCGCTCGTAGCCGATTCGCGGCCCGAGGCGGCCAAGAAGCGGCGCCGAGATGGCCGAGCACAGGCCCGCCGTGCCGAGCACGATCCCGGTGACAGTGGGGGCAGCGCCCGGCAGGTTAGGCAGGTTCTGGACGAACAGCGGCATCATCGGCGGAATGCAGAACAGGGCGAAGGTGATGAAGAAGATCGTCACCAGCAGCGGCAGCATGTGCGAGCCGGCGACGAGCTCGCGCAGGTCACGCAGGTAGCTGCCTTTGGCGTCTCGCGGGGGCGGTGGGGCGAACTCCTCGTGCACCTGGGTGAAGATGGCCAGCGCCGCGATGGCCATCAGCACCGCGCCTGAAATGAAGGCGGTGCGGTAGCCGAACGAGGCCGCCACCACGCCGCCAATCAGCGGTCCGGCGAAGGTACCCGAGTACACGGCCATCTGGATCAGTCCGATGGCGTAAGCGGTCCGAGATCGAGGCGCCAGCGAGGTGATGAGGGCCATCGCCGGGCCCTGCACGCCGGTCAGCGCGCCCATGAAGAAGCGCAGCACCAGCAGCTGGGTGATGTTCCCGACCAAGGCGGTCGCGCCGGTCACCAGCGCGCCGAAGCTGACCGCGCGCAGGAACATGGCCTTGCGGCCGAAGCGGTCCCCGAGCAGGCCCCAGACGGGCGAGAACATGGCCAAGCCAATGGAGGACGCCGTCTGCTGAATGCCCGCCAGGGCAGTGACCTGCGCCCGGTCGTGCACGCCCAGCTCCTGGATGAACAGCGGCAGGAAGGGGATCACCAGGTTGAAGGCCACGAACACCACGAACTGCGCGGCGACGACGACGTAGACGTCGCGGCGCCAACTGGGCGGTTCATGCGCGGCAGCATCGGCCGCTGGCTCGGCTACAGGAGCGGTGGACGTAGAAACATCGTACGGCTTGAAACACGGGACGGCTCGCAGCGTTCACATAACCGAAGGCATCTCGAAAGGAGCACGGCGACATACGGGCCCGTCGACGCTTGAGCTAGCGTTGTAACAACAGCTATGCCCATGCGTTGGACGACCTGAGTGGCCACGGCGCTCGAGACCTGGCCTGACGTCGATCTCATCGAGAGTGCCCGAGGAGGCAACGCACTGGCATTCGCTGTTCTGTACGACCGTTACGCGGACCGTGTCTACCGGCACATCGCGTACCGCGTTGGCGTGCCGGATTGCGAGGACCTGACGCAGCAGACGTTCCTGAAGGCGTGGCAGGCCATTGGCCGCTACCGTGTTATGGACGTGCCCTTCGTGGCCTGGCTGCTGACCATCGCCCACAATATCGTGGTCAGCTACTACCGCGCCCGGCGCGAGCACCAACCGCTGGTCGACGATGTGCCGAAGATCGACGAGCGGGCCGACCCTCACCGGCAGGCCGAACGCAACGAGCGCCAGCGCATGGTGCGACAGGCCATCAGCCGGCTGAAGCCCGAGTTTCAGCAAGTGGTCGCGATGCGCTACCTGGAGGAGCTGGACTACGCCGACATCGCCAGGCAGCTCGGTAAGCGGGAAAACACGGTGCGCGTGACGCTGCACCGTGCGCTGCACGAGCTGCGCAAGCACCTGCTGGAGGCCGTGTGATGGCGCGCGTGCCGTCCGACGTGATCCTCGCCTGCCTGGACGACATCCGAGCGGGCCGCCGGACTCTCGACGAATGCGTCGCGCAGCACCCTGAGGCAGCCGCCGAGCTGCGCGAGCTGGCAGGCGTGGCCATGGCCATCCGTATCGACGACGCGCCCGCCATGGATGAGGCTGCGCGGCTGCGCGGCCGTGCGCAGCTGCTGGCCACGATCACCAGCAACGGCCACCGGCCAGCCGAGAACCGGGCTGTGCTGGCACGGGCGCTGGCCTGGCGGCCGCGCTGGCTCGCCGCTCTGGGAGCCGGCCTCAGCGCCCTGGCGGCAGGCGGAGCGGTGGCCTATGCCGCCCAAGGGGCGCCGCCCGACAGCCCCTTGTATCCCATCCGTCAGGCCGTCGAGGTCGTGGCGCAGGCGGTTCGCCCGGCGCCGCCGTCCCAGGCGCCGGCCTCAGCGACGGTGCCCGTGCTCAGCCCCTCGAGTCCGCCGGCCGCGGCGCCCTCAAGCGCCGCCTCACCACCGGGATCGGCGCCGCCGGAACGCCGCCAGACCGGGGAGGCTTCCCCGAGCGTTCGCCCGGCCGAAGATCGAGGGCGGGGGGATGACGGCGACCGCGACGGCGGGCGGGAAGATCGGGCGCTGCCCTCGCCCAGCGCCAGCAGTCGAGGCGAAGCTGAGCGCGGCAATCCCGAAGCGAAAGCGCGCGACGACGATCGGGGCGACACGCGGGGCGCGACAAACGGCCGAGGAGATGCCGACGGCCGCGGTACCGTTCGGAGCCCTACCCCCTCGCCGAAGACGCCGGCCAACCGCGAGGGGCGCCGGGGCCGAGACTAGTTTCTTCGCTCGCTAGGAAGACTCAGGCGTGAGCGTGTTCGTGCTCGTGGCGATGCATGAAATGCTCGCGGCAGTGGTCTGAGCAGAAGTAGTAGGTCTGGCCGTCGACCTCGGCTTGGGCCGGCGCATTGGCGGTCTGAACCTGCATCCCGCACATGGGGTCGATCGCATAGCCCAGGCCTCCGCCGAAGCGCTGCTGGTTGCGGCTGACCCAGTAGAGCAATCCGAACACGCCCAGGAAGACGATGTTCAGGATGGTCGTGTAGTTCCACTGCAAGCGGCTCGGCGCGATTTCCACCGGACGCTGCGACGGAATGAGCCCGGCGCCGAGAAAGATGTATTCCGTCGCCAGGCCCGCCGCCGACATCACCAGCCACGACAGCCCCAGGATGCGCCAGGTCATCCGCCCGCCGTAATACTTGCGGTAGATCAGCAGCAGCGGCATGGTGATGAGGTCGGCGAAGATGAAGCTAACCACGCCGCCAAAGCTGATGCCGCCCTTCCACAGCGCCGCCGCGAGCGGCACGTTGCCAATCGAGCAGACGAAGCTGATGATGGCGATGAACGGCCCGACGATGGCGTTCTCGACGGCCGTCCACGCCCCGTGGCCACTCAGGAAAACGGCGCTCCACAGCTCGGCGGGCACCAGCACAGCCAGGAAGCCGGCTACGCCGTAGCCGATGACGAGCTCGCGGCGGAGCATGGTGATGTCCGCCATGGTGTAGCTGGCCGCGTCGGCCCAGCCGGCCAGCGAAGCCAACCGCTTTCGCCAGGGCGCCTGATCGTCGGGCGACGCGCCGTGATCGTGCGTGTGCATGTCGTGATCGGCCTGCGCCGCCTGGAGACGCTCTCTGGCGGTGTCGCTCATGGCCGTTGGGATGAACAGGCGGGCTAAGACGGTGAGCAGGACGATCATGATGGCGCCGCCGATGAACTCGCTGGCGGTGAACTGCCAGCCCATGAGCACCCAGAGCACAATCCCCAGCTCAACTACCAGGTTGGTCGACGCGAACATGAACACCAGCGTCGCCGTGAAGTCGGCGCCCTTCTGGAACAGCGATTTAGCCATGGCAGTGGCCGCATAGGAGCACGAGGAGGAGACCATCCCGAAGAAGGTAGCCAGGGACACTTCGCGCGGTCCATGCCCGCCTAATGCCCGCTGCATCTCGGCGCGAGAGACAAAGGCCTGGACGGCGCCGGACAGCGCGAAGCCGAGCACCAGCGCCCACAGCGTTTCCCAGAACATGAAGAACCCCTCGCGGAGGCCCATTCCAATCAGCTGGAGTAGTGGCATGTGCTCCTAGTTCCTTGCTTGCCGTGAAATAGCCGGGCGGGCGGCCGGCCGGTTGAGTGTAGCTTGGCATCCGGTGCGCAAACTCGGGCCGGCTTGCGGTCAACCAGGCGGTGGCACGCCGCCTGCTATGTGGCTGGTGCGAATGCAGTCCAACAGACCTAGGTCCTTTCGGCAGATTACGCTGGCGTTCATCGTCGCCCTCATGGCGCTGTTGGCGTGGGCGCCGGGCGCACTGGCTGCCGGCTGTGAGTTCGTGCTCGGCTTCAAGACTTTCCACGACGAGAATGCCGCGTTGACCGGGAACTGCACGACGCTCGAACAGCTTGTTGCGGGCGGCAGCCGGGTCCAGTACACGACCAACGGGCTGCTGGTCTGGCGGCCAGCCGACAACCAGGTGGCCTTCACCAACGGCGCGCAGACGTGGCTCAAGGGCCCGTTCGGGCTGCAGGCCCGAAGCAACGACACGCACTTCGCCTGGGAGGCTAAGTCAGCCGAGACGGACCCCACCGTCAAGGGCATCTTCATCCTGCTTGGCCGCCAGCGCTTGCTGGCTTATGAGGATGGACGGCTCGTCATCGATACGCCGGTGACGACCGGCGGTCCAAGATCACCGACCCCGGCGGGTGCGTTCAGTGTGATCGGGAAGCGGGGCGCGTTTATGATGAAATCGCCCTGGCCGGAGGAGGACCCGCGCTGGTACCCCGACTCGTGGGTCAACTTCGCGCTGTTGTTCGAGCGGACCGGGTTCTTCATTCACGACGCGCCCTGGCGCGCCATCTATGGCCCAGGGACGAACGTCACCTACAACCCCGCGGTGGATTGGGTGGGGACACACGGCTGCGTGAACGTGCCGTACGATGCCGAGACCAAGCTGTTCCAGTGGGCGGACATGGGCACGCCTGTAACGGTTATGCCGTAGCTGTCGCCTAGCGGTTCTTCCAGACAGGCTGGCGTTTCTCCAAGAAGGCCGCCACGCCCTCGTTCTTGTCCTCCGTGTCCATGGCCCGCGCGAAGCACTCGGCCTCGAGCTCCAGCGCCTCCGAGAGCGGCCGCTCGAAACCGCCGTTGATGGCTTGCTTGGCCAGGCGCACGGCGATCGGCCCGCGGCTAATGATTTTCTCGGCGATCGCCCGGCACTCAGCCATCAGCTGGTCCTGCGGGACGACCTTCTCCACCAGCCCGATCCGCTCGGCCTCTTGGGCGGTGAGCGGCTCACCGCTGAAGATCATCAGCTTGGCCCGACCGGCGCCGACCAGCCGCGTCAGCCGTTGTGTCCCGCCTCCGCCTGGGATGATGCCCAGGCCGACCTCCGGCAGCCCCAGCCGGGCGTTGGCGGCAGCGATGCGCACATCGCAAGTCAGCGCCAACTCGAGCCCGCCGCCCAGGGCGTGGCCGTTGATGGCGGCCAGCAGGGGCTTGACATAATTCGCCAGGTAGTCCCACCACGGAAGATTCCTACGCTGCCGCTCGAGCCCCGACTCGTAGCGGAGCGGAGGGAACTCGGTAATATCCGCACCGGCCACGAAGATGTGGTTGCCGGCGCCCGTAAGGATCACCACTCGAACGTCGTCGTTGGAGGCCAATTGCTCCAGCGCCTCACGGATCTCCACACGGACCGGCCAGGCGATGGCGTTGACGGGCGGATTGTCGATGGTAACCGTCGCGATGGGGCCGTCAATGGCCGTGCGGACGTGATCCATGGACGAATGATATGGTCGAGGCAGCGCATGGATAGGTGGCACTCAGTGGCCGAGGAGAAGATCCGCGAGGCCATGGACAAGGGACAGTTCCGCAACCTGCGCGGGCAGGGACGGCCGCTGGATCTGCGCCGCAACCCATTCGAGCCGCCCGATCTTCGGCTGGCGCACATGGTGCTCGAGGGCGCCGGACTCTCGCCCGCCTGGATCGAGGAGCGGAAGGACCTCGAGGCCGAGTGCGCCGAGGCTCTGGACGCGCTGCGCAGCGGGCGAATGTCCGAGGACGAGTTTCGAGCCACGGCCGCCGCGCTGAACCGTCGAATCCTGACCTACAACCTCAAGGTCCCGTCAGGGGGCTTTCAGCGCCGCCAGATCGACGCAGAATTCGAGATCCGCCGGGCGAGGAGCGTCACCTAGAAGCCAAGCGGACGTCAGGAGCTAGCGGAAGGCGCGCTTCAGCTTCGCCAGGTCGTCGGGCGAGCCATTGACAACCTGGAGCTCAGGGCGGCTGCCGGGGAGGAAGTGGCGGCCCGAGACCAGACGGAGCATCTCCTCCGCGGGCGCCTCGATGACCAGCGCGGCGGCGACGTCCTGGCCGGGCTGAAGCCGGGGCCGGTCGCCCAAGAGGTCAAGCAGGTAGCTCTGTGAGGCGCCGCGCAGGTTGAACTGGACGCGCTTATCGGCGAACTCGGCCGCGCGGCCCTTGTCAATCGGTAGATTCAAGGTCTGGAGCCAGCCACTGAGCAGTGAAACCGCCTCCGGGCAGAACCTGGCTTGCCGGTCGCGCGCGACGTAGACGTCCCAGCTGTGACACGTCATCTCCCATAACCGGCCCAGCTGGTACACATACAGCGGCTGCTTGCCCCGAAAGCCTTCCACCTCGGTCGGCCCGGCCTCGTCGGGGATGGACCTCTCGGCGACGAGGTACTCGCCCACGGCGCGCAGGTATTCGTGCAGCATGTCCCGCGGCCCGAGCGAGTCGAAGAGACTCCAGACCTCCTGCTGAGCTTGGCGCGTCACCGGCTCGGCGCCATTGATCCAGGCGTCCAGCCGCATCTTGCCGATGCGGCATCCGGAGCCCAGGTGGGACACGGCCTGGTAGACGAGCCAGTCCGAGCAGTAGGACTGCTCCTCCCAGCCATCCGCATCGAGTTGCTTGAGGTAGTTGTTCAAACGCTCGAATTCCTGGAATTCGATTTTCTTGACGAGAGGGTAGGGGTTGCCAGCAGGCACTAGGCGGCTCCTTTGGTTTTGGCTGGGAACGAGGCAGAGGATACAGCGGCCCCGCCGTTCGGCAGCGTGAAATAGAACGTCGCCCCCTCGCCGACCTTGCCTTCGGCCCAGACGCGCCCCCCGTGGCGGTGCACGATGCGCTGGACGGTGGCCAGGCCAATGCCCGTGCCTTCGAACTCCGTGGCGCCATGGAGTCTCTGGAAGGGGCCGAACAGCTTGTCCTGGTAGTCCATCTCGAATCCCGCGCCATCGTCCCGCACGAAGAACACGGTCTCTCCATCGAGCTGCGTCTTACCGACCTCAATGCGGGCGCGTTCCTGCTTGGCGGTGAACTTCCAGGCGTTGTTGAGGAGGTTGTCGAGCATGATGCGCAGCAGCCGCGGATCGCCGTTGGTGGCCAAGTCCGGCTCGATCGAGATGGTCAGCTTGCGGCCGGGCTCGAGCTCGCGGAACGATCCCAGGATGGATTCGGCCAGCGCGCTCAGATCGACCGGCTCGTGGCTGAGCTGCGTGCGGGTCACGCGCGATAGGGCAAGTAGGCCGTCGATCAGCTCGGCCATGCGCTGGCTGGCCGATCGCACCCGCTGCAGATACTCGTGGCCGGTCTCGTCGAGCCGGTCGCCGTAGTCCTCGAGCAGCACCTGGCAGAAGCCGTCCATACTGCGGAGCGGCGACCTCAGGTCGTGCGAGACCGAGTAGCTGAAGGCCTCCAGCTCCTTGTTGGCTACCTCCAGCTCGGCGGTGCGCTGCGCGACCCGGTGCTCGAGCTCCTCCGACAGCTTGCGGTAGCGCTCCTCGGACGCGGCCAGCTGCTCGGCCCGTTCCTCGAGGGCGGCATGAGCTTTGGCGTTCTCCAGGATCTCGGCGGCATAGCCCGCAACAGCCTCGGCCAGCTGGAGCTGTGAGGGCATGACCCGCACCTCGCCGCGCCAGCCAACATGCAGCGCGCCTTTCAGGCCGCGGCGGCCGGTGAAGGGCGCCGCGACAGCGGTCTGGCCGCCCTGGCTGTTGTGGAAGTGCGAGAAATCCGGGTTGTCCCGCAGGTGTTCGAAGATGATGGCCCGGCCGGCCTGCAGCGCGCGGGCGGTGGGCCCTGTGCCGCGGCCGCGCGTGGGCGCGCTCCACGGCGTCTCCGAGCCGGACCGACCATGCCAGATACGCTGCTGGCCCTCTTCAACCAGCGAGACGCTGACATAATCCGCGCCCAGCAGCCCGGGAGCCCGGTCGCAGATGAGGGCGATAGCCGCGTCGGGATCGTGCTCGGCGGCGCCTTGCCGGACCAGCTCCGTCAGCGCCTCCGCCTCGGTGCGCCGGCGTTCGGACTCAGCATGCGCGCGGGCGTTGTCAATGACCGCCGCGCCATAGCCGGCCAGCATCTCGGCCACGCGGATCTGCTCGCCACTGGGCTGAACATCGGAGCGCCAGCCGACCACGAGGGAGCCCAGCCGCCGGCCGCTGTAGGTCAGCGGCGTGGCCAGAACTACCACGCCGCCCTCCTGGGCGCGAACCGAGTTCGGGTCGAGCTCGGCCGCTGGGGGCGTGCGGTTGATACTCGTCCGGCCGCTTTCCATGGCGTTGCTGGCGCCGCCGGTGCCTCGCGCGGACGTCCTCGTGCGCCAGGTCTCAGTGCGATTGCCCCACATGCCGGCCCACTCGAGCACGCCGGCTTCGGTAACCAGCCGGATGCCGGCGTAATCGCCACCGGTAAGCTTGGCGGCCTGCTCGCAGATGAGTTCGATGACGCGGCTCGTCGATCGCTCGGTCGCGCTCTGGCGCATGAGCTCGGCCAGCGCTTGAGCCTCACCTCGACGGCGCTCGGATTCGGCGTGGGCGGTAGTGTTGTCGAGCACCACGGCGGCATAGTCGCCAAGGGCCTCGCCCAGCTCGCGCTGGTCCTGGCTGACGTCGACGTCGCTGCGCCAGCCGAAGACGAGTGCTCCGAACGGCCCGCCGGCGTCCTTGAGCGGGACGGCCATGGTCAGCACCGCGCCTTCAGCCTCCATGTGCTGGAGACCTGCGAGATCGCCGTCAGTGCCGGGCCGGCCGCGGCCGAAGATGACCGTGCGGGATTGCGAAATGGCCATCGCGCCCGGGCCGCGGCCCAGAGCGCGATAGCTCTCGGGCAGCACTTTCGTTCGCGCCCCGGCGATGCCGAGCCAAGCGTAGCCGCCGCCCGGAGCCCGCGACAGCAGCGCCACGAAATCGGCGCCCACAAGGTCGCGCGCACGCTCACAGGCGTGCCGCACGAAAGCCTCGGTGTCGCGAGTGGCCTGCCCGTGGCGCAGCAGATCGAACAATGCCTCGGCCTGTGCTTTGCGCGTCTGATCCGAAGTGCGGCTGCTCATGCCGGTGGCGCAATTGTAGGCAGACGCGGCTGGCTGCTCTCGCGTTGTGGCGATTTACCTATTCGTATAATTCTGGTTAAGCGAACATGCGGCGGGCTTCAGCCGACAGGCTCGCGCAAGCCCATGTGCTCCAGCCTCGGCAGCACCTCAGCTCGGAAGAACGGAAACTCCTCGGCGTAGTTCACGAATGACAGGCCGCAGCCGTCAAAGCCCGCCTCGCTCACTTGCGCCAGGTAACCTGCCACGTCGTCCGGGCTGCCGATGAACGGCAGGCCGCCGTTGCCCAGGGCGTATTCATGGCGGAAGCGGTCGACCTCCTCGGGCGGCCGTGAAAGCAGGCCCTTCATGCCCAAGATGCTGTCGATGGCCGACCAGTCGGCCAGGTCCTGGGTAATGTAACGGTAGTAGTCCTCGGCCTCGCGGCGCGTCGGCCGGCAGACGATGACGCCCACGGTGTAGGCGCGGATCTCGTTCCCGGCCGCCCTTGCGTCCGCTTTGGCCGCCTGGACAACCTCCGAGGCCTGCTCCAGGCTGGCCTGGTGAAACGACGGCAGCCGGATGGTCGTAAACCACGCGTCGCAATTACGTAAAGCAAACGCCCGCCCATCGCCCGACGCGCCGGCGTTCATGATGAGCGGCCGGGCGCCGCCGAACGGCTTCGGTTTCTCGCGCACCCCTCTCAACTGGAAGAACTCGCCGTCGAAGTCGAAATCGTCCTTCTGCCAGACCAGTCGCAGCACGTCCAGCCATTCCTGGCCGAGGCGGTAACGGCGCTCGTGATCGCCTGGCTTCACCCCGAACATCTCGAACTCGCCCTCGTTCCAACCACACACCACGTTCAAACCGAACCGGCCGTGGCCCACGTGGTCCGCGGTCACGATCTGCTTGGCGGCGATGAGCGGCGGAAACAGCGCCGAGTGGACCGTGCCAAACACGGTGATGCGCCTGGTCTGGGCCAGCAGGCCGGTCGCCCAGGTGATCGTTTCCCAGGTTGCCCCTTGATAGTCGGTGTCACCGCCGTAGCCTTTCCAACGGCCGATCGGCAGCAAAAAATCGATGCCCGCCTCGTCGGCCATCCTGGCCAGCCGGAGGTTGTCCTCCCAGCTGCCGGACCACCGTTCGGGAGCCTTGGTGACGAACCGGCCCGAGGAGCAGTTCGCACCGAAAAAGCCCAGCTTCAGCCGGTTGCAGTTGTACATCGCAATCCGGCCCTCCATGGCGCCGTTTATGTCAAGTACTGCCCTACTCCTCATCCTTGTGGGGCTGGCGGTGCTCGGCCACGGCCTGAAGCAGGTCCTCGATCTCGAACGGCTTCGACACGTAGCCATCGGCACCGATCTCCGCCGCCCAACGCCGCGCGTCCTGGGCCGCAGTTATGACCAGGATCGGCACGTCGATGCCGCGCCGCTTGACTTCATCGGCAAAGCCCCACCCGTCCAGGACCGGCATACGCATGTCGAGCAGAACGAGCGACGGGAGCTCGCGATCGACCTCTTGCAGGGCCTCGCGCCCGTCCGCTGCCGTTGATACGGCGTAACCTTCGTCGACCAGCACCGACTCGACCGTGCTCACGATGGCGTCATCGTCGTCGACGACAAGGACGTGGTTCATTCCGGCTTCTCCCTTTCGCCCAATGGAATGGTGACATGGATGGTCGTGCCCTCTCCAGGTACGCTGCTGGCCCAGATACGACCGCCGTGCTCTTCGACAATGCCGCGACAGATGTACAGCCCCAGGCCCATACCCGGGAAGCGGCGGTCATCGACGTTCCCGGCCCGGTGGAACCGCTCGAAGATGTGCGGCAGCTCCTCCGGATTGATGCCAATCCCCTGGTCACGCACGGTTACGTTGGCCGTCCCGTCCTCCTGCCAGGCGCGGACGGCGATATCGCCGCCTTCCGGGCTGTATTTGACGGCGTTCTCCACCAGGTTCCCGAACAGTTGCCGCATGCGCATGACGTCGAACGTCCCGACGAGCGGCCCCTGGACATCAAGCTGACAGCGATGGGCGCGGCTCAGCTCCCGTGAGCAGACGTCTCGCAGCACGTCCGTCAAGTCTGCCTGCTCGCGAATGCCGGACAGCGCCCGGCCCTCCACGCGAGCCGCGTCGAGAAGCTCGTTCACCAGCCCGGACAGGCGCCTGGTCTGCTCGACGATGACGTCGAGGCCCCGCGGATCGACCCGCCCATGGTCGCGATGCGTCCGGCGCTGCAGGCGCTGCGCCTGCCCGAGAATGGACGTCAGAGGCGACTTGAGATCGTGGGCAGCCGCGGACAGGAAGTCGTCCTTCAACCGCGCCGCCTCTTCTCGCGCCTGCACGCGGGTGGCATCGTCGATCAGCTTGCGGCTCTCGAGGATGATCGCCACCTGGTTGGCCAGGACGCTCAGCAGCTCGAGGTCGTTCTCGGCGAAGATGGTGCTGCGGGCGTGCACCGTGAGCGCTCCCAGAGGGCGATCGCCAGCCGTGATGGGGGCCGCGAGCAAGTTACGCGTGGCCGTGGGCAGGAAACGCTCGCCCAGCCGCAGCTCGGGAGGGCGCGGCACGAACACCGGCTGCTGACTCCTCAGGGCTTCGCCGGCGACGAGGCCTTCCGGAGGGAAAGCCACCAGCTCGCCTTCCGGGTCCCCCACGGGCTGCAGCTGCAGCGGGACGTGCCGCGGGTGATACAGGAGGACCTGCCGGTGCTCGTCCCACAGCCCGATGCGCGCCTCGTTCGCACCCAACGAAGTGGCCACGCCGCGCTCCAGCTCACGCAGGATGCCTTGCGTGTCTGGGAGCCGAGGCAGGCTGGCGGCACTGGCCAGGAAGGCGTGCAGCTCGGGGGCGGTCCAGGCGCGCTTGAGCCAGCGCGGCGGCGCGAAGCCGATGAAATAGCCCACGCCTGAGGCGAGGCCGCTGAGAACGGTCAGGATCTGCCACAGGTCGCCCAACCGGGGATAGATCAGCGCCAGGCCGGCCAAGCCGATGTCGAACGCCAGGCAGCCGGAGCCCGCCGCCACGGCCACAAGCCGCCGCTGGGTGATCCCGCCCGCGAGGGCGGCTTCCCGGGCAAACACCACAGTGGCGTATGCCGTCACCAGCACGAAGTAGGCGACCAGCAGCAGATCGAGCACAAGCGGCCGCCGCGGCAAGGACGCGAGCAGCGCCACGGCAGCAATGAGGCCCACCTCGACCGCGCGCACCAGCGCGGCCGCCACACGGGCGAAGTCCTGGGCCAGCCGCACCAGCAGGTACGGCAGCGCCATGATGAGCGCGCCCTCCGCCGTGTTCAGCGGCCCGGTTGGAGGCGCGCCAACGGCGGCGCCGATCGCGGCCAGGGCAATGACGAGACCGCAGACGCCAAACAGCAGCGCCGGATCGACGGTCGACCGCCGGGGATGGCGTATGGCCTGCGCGAGCGTCGCCGCGAAGACCGCGGCGAAGAGCGCCCAGGTGACATATTGCAGGAGCGTTTGGGCGCTCATTGAGCGCAGATGATATGGGGGCGCCGCTTGCCTACGTCAAGGCGGTGACCCTTTTTGGTTGCTTAGGTCCTAGCCCCCGTAGTTGACGCCCAGCTCGGCCAGGGTAAGCGGCTTGGCTTCCCGCTTGAGGCCGGCATTGATCACCCGTCCGATGACCGCGGCATGATCGCCGGTCTCGTCGATCGACACCACCTCGGCCTCCACCCAGGCCGCCGCGTCGCTGATAATCGGGCAGCCCGTTTCGGCCGTCTCGTAGGCGTAGTCGCCAAACTTGCCGTTCGCTGGGGCGACGCTCTTGAAGAAGGCGTAGGCCAGATCGCGCTGGCCGCTCTCCAGGAAGCTGAGGGCGAACTTGCGGCCGTTTTTGAGGATGCCGAACGGCTTGCTGTCCTTCTTGACGCCGACCACCACCAGCGGCGGCTGAAAGGAGACTTGCGTCGTCCAGTTGATGCTGGCCACGTCGAGCTCTTTGCCGTCCGAGACGCCGAGCACCTGGAGCCCATACGGGATCATGCGCAGAGCAGTCTTCTTCGCTTGTTCGTCCATGAGGCCATCCTACTCCATGGCGCGCCGGATCTGCTCGGCCAGCATCTTCTTGCGGGCCGGGTTCCAGCTGGCCCAGGTCCGCTTCACGCGCTCGGCGTCCATCCTGGCGATCGGCGGAAAGCAGGCGGCATACCGAGCGGCGGCCTCGTCCAGGGGCAGCTCGCCTTCGAGCCAGGCCAGGAGCGTGGCCCGGGCGGTCAGGTCGTCCTGAGGCCAGGATGGCTGGTCCTCGGCCATAAGCGGACTATAGCCGGACCGAGCGCCATGCTAACCTTCACGCGGACGTGAGAGTTGGAACGGCCTAGCTCGGCGATCGTAGGCCGCAACCCGCTGCCCCGAACATTCGCCTCGTTCCGGAGTTACAACTACCGCCTGTTCTGGTTTGGGCAGCTCATCTCGCAGATTGGCACCTGGATGCAGCGCATCGGCCAGTCCTGGCTGGTGCTGGAGCTGACCCATTCGCCGCAGGCGCTGGGCCTCGTTACGGCGCTGCAGTTCTTCCCCATCCTGCTGTTCAGCCTCTTTGCGGGCGTGTGGATCGACCGCGTGCCCAAGCACAAGATGTTGATCGCCACGCAGGCTCTGGCGCTGGTGCAGGCTCTCCTGCTGGCAATTCCCACCATGTTGGGAACGATCCAGCTGTGGCAGATCTACGTGCTGGCAGCCGTTCTCGGGCTGATCAACGCTTTCGACAACCCGGCGCGCCAGTCCTTCGTGATGGAAATGGTGGGGCGTGAGAACCTGGTGAACGCAGTGGCCCTGAACTCGGCGCAGTTCAACGGCTCGCGGCTTCTGGGGCCGGCCATCGGCGGGCTGATGATCGCCGCCTGGGGCGTTGGCGTGTGCTTCCTGTTCAACGCCATCAGTTTCCTTGCGGTGCTGATCGGCCTGCTGATGATGCGGCCCAGCCAGTTCTACCACGTCGCGCCCCGGAAGGCGGCACGCGAACCGGTGTTCGCCCAGCTTGGCGAGGGGCTGCGCTTCGCTTTCGGCCGCGTCGACCTGGCGGTGATGTTGATTGTGGCCGCGGTGTTCCACACCTTCGGCTTCAACTTCAACATCATCATGCCGCTGATGGCTCGGAACGCCTTCAACTCGGGCGCCGACGCGTTCGGCCTGCTGATGGCAGCCATTGGCCTGGGCTCGCTGATCTCCGCCTTCGCGGTGGCCACGATCGGCCGTTCCAGCCTGTGGATCATGCTCATCGCCGGTACCGTATTCGGGCTGCTGCTGCTGGGCACGGCCGCGGCGCCGTGGTTCGGCATGGCCATCGCCCTGCTTATCGGCGTCGGCTACTGCAGCCTGATTTTCACCAGCTCGGCCAACACCCTACTGCAGCTGGCCTCGCCCGACCATCTGCGGGGCCGGGTCATGAGCGTGTACTCGATGGTGTTCACGGGCACCGCGCCGTTCGGCGCGCTCATCATGGGCTGGCTGGCCAGCGCCACGCCCATCCGCGTGGCGATTGGCATCGCCGGATCGGTCTGCGTCGTGGTGCCGGTGAGTGCGCTGCTGTTTGTGCGCAGCCGGCAGCCGGCGGCGCCGGTCGGGCGGCCGGCCGAGGCCGAAGCCTCAGTCGCCTAGGCCCTAGATAGTCGCGCCCTTCTCGGGGTTGCCCTTGTCAACGTGCTCCTGGTAGAACGCCCTGATCGCGGCGCCATCGAAGCCGTCCAGGTCCAGCTCCCAGTCCCAGGCCAGCACTGCCAGGCGGTGATCGATTTTGCTGTTGGGCGAGATGACCAGCTTGACCTGGCCGTTGGATCTTGGGAGGCTGGTCAGGAGGCCGCGCAGCTGGTCGGTCAGCTCAGGACAGGCCGAGGGGCAGTTGTACAAGATCACGATGGCGCCGTGCTCCAGGTCGTGCACGAAATTGCCTTCGGGCACGGGCGAGTCATAGATGCCGGGCGGCCGCCAGGTCGAGTAATGGTTGCCGAACGTCGGCGGGTAATGGCCGTTCGGATCGGCGGTGATCGGCTGGCTGTCGGGCACATGCTCGTACAGCTGGTTGCGCGCAGTCACGGGATCGCTGAAGTGCACCTCGCCCGGCACCGAGGGCTGGCTGGAGGCGCCGCCGCCCTTCTGCGCGAACATGACGATAACGACGGCGGCGGCGATGAGCACGACCACGAGGCCGCCGACGAGGCCATAGCGCCGCAGAGCGTCGCCCCGGGCTCTCTGCCGCTGCGCTTCCTGGCGCGCGAGCTTGCGCTGCTGGCGGCGCTCCTCGCGGGTGCTGACAGGCATGAGCGGTTTATACCATCAAGGTGTGGGCTTAACCCTGCTGACAGTACACGCCCATCCCGACGACGAGGCCTCCAAGGGGAGCGCAACCATTGCCAAATACTCCGCCGAGGGCGTGCGCACGATCCTGGTGTGCTGCACCGGCGGCGAGGCCGGCGAGGTCCTCAATCCGCGCCTCGACACGCCGGTGGTTCGCCAGAACCTGGCCCAGCTGCGGCTCGAGGAGCTGCGCGAGAGCACGCGTATTCTGGGCTTCTCGCGGGTCTACCTGCTGGGCTACCACGACTCCGGCATGGCCGGTACGGAGACGAATGCCCGTCCGGACAACTTCGCCAACGCGCCTTTCGAGGAAGCCGTGGCCAAACTCGTGGAGATCATCCGCCGGGAGCGGCCGCAGGTGATCATCGGCTATGCAGAGGATCGGGAATTCTACCCTCATCCGGACCACATCCGCGTCCACGAGACGACCGTCGCCGCCTTCGACGCCGCCGGTGATGCGAGCCGCTACCCCGACCGCGGCGAGGTGTGGCAGCCGCTCAAGCTGTACTACACGGGCTTCTCGCCGCGGCGGATCCGGGCGCTCGACCAGGCCTATAAGGATCGCGGCGAGGAGAGCCCCTACACCCGCTGGCTGGCGAACGGCTTTCCCGAGGAATGGGAGCAGGCGTTCACGACTTATGTCAAGGTCGACGAGTACATCGGCAAGCGCAGCCAGGCCCTGCTGGCCCACCGGACGCAGATCGATCCGGACGGGTTCTGGCTGCGGCTCCCGGACGACGTGGTCCGCCGGGTGTTCCCGTACGAGGAGTTCATCCTGGCCAGGTCGCTGGTGGAGACGGTTACTCCTGAGGACGATCTGTTCGCTGGGATACCGCCCCAGCCGGATGGAAGCGCCGCCACTCGTCCATGAGCCGCTGCGGCGACACGTGGGTGTAGATCTGGGTCGTCGAGACGCTCTTGTGGCCCAGATACTCCTGGACGCTGCGGATATCGGCGCCGGAGCGGACCATCTCAGTCCCGCCGTAGTGGCGGAACGAGTGCGGCGTGGCCTTGATGCCGGCCCGCCGGGCGTGCTTGCGGACGATGAGCTGAATCGAGCGTACTGACAGGCGAAGGTCGCGCTTGCCGCCGGGATTGTGGCGGATGAAGAGCGGGTCGTAATCGTCCTTACGTTCGTCGAGGTAATCGTTCAGGGCCTGGATGCAGGCGTCCGAGAAGAACACGGTACGGACCCTGCCGCCTTTGCCGACGATCACGGCCAGGCCCTTGTCGAAATCGATGGACTGCCGGTTGAGGGCGGCGACCTCGGAGACGCGGGCGTTGGTGTCGAAGAGGACGCGTAAGAGGGCCTGGTCGCGCAGACGCGTGAGCTTTTGCTCCTTCGGAGAGGGCTCCAGCCTCAACACCTCCGGCAGGCGCTCATCTGGGTTCGGCGGCGCGGGCGTGACGCGCGGCAGCTCGATCGCGTCGGTGTTGACCTGGCAGATCTCGGCCGCGGCCAGGTGCTTGAACCAGGCGGTGAGGGCCACCAGGTAGGTCTTGCGGCCGCTGGCGCTCAGGCGCTGGTGGAACAGATGGCGGCTGTAGGCCCGCAGCAACTGGCTGCTGATCTGGCCCACGTTGGCATCCGCTTCAAGGCCTTGCTGGCGGGCGAAGTCCAGGAATTTGTTTATGGCGAAGCCATACGTCCGGACGGTGCGCAGGGACTTATTGCGCTCAGCCAGGTAGTCCAGGAACTCCCGCCGGGCATCGGCCAGTGTCACGGCAATACGAACGATGCCGCGGCTGAGCCGTTACCGCCGGTCGATGGGCGTGTAGGTGCGCTCGGTGGGGCCGGTGTACTCCGCGCGGGGGCGGATCAGGCGGTTGTTGCTGAGCTGCTCCAGCACGTGGGCCGACCAGCCGGAGATGCGGCTGCAGGCGAAGATCGGCGTGTACAGGTCGACGGGGATGCCCATGGTGTAGTACGTCGAGGCGGAGTAGAAGTCGACATTGCAGTAGAGGTGCTTCTCCTGCATGACCAACTGCTCGATGTGGCGGCTCATGTTGAACCACTTCAGCTCGCCGGCGCGGCGGCCCAGCTCCTCGGACATCTTTCGCAGGTGCGTGGCCCGCGGGTCCTCGGTGCGATAGACCCGGTGGCCGAAGCCGGAGATCTTCTCCTTGCGCTCGAAGATGCCCCGCACCTCGCTCTCAACCTTGGCTTCCTCGCCGATGCGCAGCAGCATCTTCATGACATCCTCATTGGCCCCACCGTGGAGGGGCCCCGCGAGGGCGCCGATGCCGGACACGATGGACGAGTACATGTCCGAGAGGGTGGCCGCGGTGACCCGGGCGGCGAAGGTCGAGGCGTTCAGCTCGTGGTCGGCATGGAGGATGAGGGCGATGTTCATGGTCCGGCTGTTGAGCTCCTCCGGCTCGGTCCCGAACATCATGTACAGCAGGTTCTCGGCGATGCTGCCCGCTTTGCGCGGATGAACCAGCGGCTCGCCGGCGCGGATGCGCTTAATGTAGGCCGTGATGGTCGGGATCTGGGCGGTCAGGCGTTCCGCTTTGCGCAGGTTGGCAGGAATGGAGTTGTCGCGGAAGCCGTCGGGGTCATAGGCCGAAAGGGCGGAGACGGCGGTACGCAGGGTCTCCATCGGGGTGGCGTTCTTCGGGAAGTCCTGCAGCAGCTTGATGACCGGCTCGGGAATCTCCCGAACCTCGGCCAGAGAGGCGTTCAGCTGGTCGAGCTGGGCGCGGGTCGGCAGGTCGCCATGCCACAGGGCATAGACGACTTCCTCGAAGCTGGCATGCTCCACCAGATCGTGAATGTCATAGCCGCGGTACAACAGGCGGCCCTGTTTGCCGTCCAGGAAGCAGATGGACGATGTCGCGGCGACGACGTCCTCGAGACCGGCGGCACTGGAAGGAGCGGAAGCCATGTCATTTACCTCGCTGTAAATCGCTCGCTTGATCAACTCTAATCAAGCATTCTCACCTGCCAGCATACACCCGCAATCAACACAAGTCAATGCGAGCAAGCTGGGGCGATCCTACCATGGGTGGGTGAGCGCCTTCAGCGAGGAGCAGGCCCTGGTGGCCGAGGCGAACGCCGCCTTCTATCGAGCTTTCGAGAGCCTGGACATCGATCGCATGGAGGCCGTGTGGCTGCGCTCGGACGAGGTGAAGTGCATCCATCCAGGCGCGGAGCTGCTGGCCGGCTGGGAGGCGGTGATGCGCAGCTGGCGGCTGATCATGGCCAACACGCAGCGCATCCGATTCGAGCTGCAGGAGGTGGCCGTGGTGGTCAACGGCGGGATTGGCTGGGTGGAGTGCCTGGAGAACATCCACGACGGCGACACGCTGGTCGGCCAAGCTGTGGCCACGAACCTGTTCCAGCAGAACGAGGCCGGCCGCTGGTTGATGATCCACCACCACGCCTCGCCGTTCACCCGCCGAATGAGCTAAAGTCACCCCGGCGAGAAGCGCCGCTCAAGAGCCTTGGCCAGGTCAAAGGGGTCGCTCGAGACGACGCTGGCGGCGAACAGCTCCATGGCGCCGACGTCAGAGTTTCGGACATTCGGGTCGCCTCGGTCGACCAGCCGGACGATCGCCGGAAAGCGCGGCCAGGTGGGGCGCCCGATGGGACGGTGATAGAGGGCCACGTTGAAGCTGGCCACGCCCAGATCGCGGGTGAACAGGTCGAGCACCACAAAGACCGCGCGCCGGAGATCGGCCGAGAGGCGCGGGGCGATGAGCAGCGTCTCCTTCTCCCTGGCCGGCGTGAGGTGGGCAAGCACGCGCAGGCCGTCGCATGCAAAGCCGAGGCCGAGGGCGTGATGCGCCTGGAACAGGTCGTCGAAGTAGCCGCGGCCGTAGCGCCGCGCGGCGGCGCGCCAGCGCTCGACGTAGGGGAAATGGCTGCCGCGCGTGACGGCCGCCTGGGCATGGCCGTGGACGATCGAGGCGCCGGCCCGCCACAGGCAATTCCACATGAAAAGCCAATAGCGGGCCTCGGGATCGTCAGCGTGGACGCGCTGACCCCAGCGCCAGGCGGTCTGAATGGCGTCGTCCACGCCGTCTTCAGTGAGATGCAGGGGGTTGTGCTCGTCGAAGACGATCACGCTGGCCCAGGCCTCGTACTTGGCGGCGTTGGCCGCCGTGGTGGAATGCCGGCTCCGGATGCGGCCGAAGGGGTCGGCCGGGGTCTGGCTCTCGACGTGGCAAAAGGCGTCGCCTTTGACGGCGTCGATCTCCGCGGCCTGCGCCGGGCCGGCCTCTGGCGTGGGCCGGCGGGCACGAAGCGGGTTGAACAGCGTGCCTTCGAACGTCCATCGATTGGTGACACGGACGACACGCTGGCGCTCCACGGCCTCAACCGAGCCGAACTGGCGGGCAAGCCAGGGACGCATCTGCGGTGGGACAACCAGCCGTCCCTCGGCAGCGGTGACCTCGAAAAGCCGTTCTATTCGCCGACGTTCCAGGTCGGGCAGGCGGGCGATGCGATCCGGGAGACCGGCGATGCCGGCTTCGCTCATGGCCAAACGGCCGGCCGCGGCGGGCGGTGTTACGACGCAGCCGCCGCCGGTCCGCGCTCCAGCGGCAGGCCCATCTCGGCCTGGTGAAGCTCGACGGCGTGGCTGTAAACGTCTACGTACTTCAGCGCGGAGGCCGTCCAGGAGAAGTCGCGCTGCATATTGCCCTCGACCAGCCGGCGCCAGATGTCGCGGTACTTGAAGTTCTCGGCGGCGCGGACCACGGCCGCGAACAGATCGTGTGAGTCGTAGCGCTCGAACACGAACCCATTGCCCCGGCCGGTTCGAGGATCGAAGTCCTGGACCGTATCGGCCAGCCCGCCGGTGCGGCGCACGACGGGCACACTGCCGTAGCGCATGGCGATGAGCTGGCCCAGGCCGCATGGCTCGAAGCGCGAGGGCATCAGGAACATATCGCTGCCGGCGTAGATCTTCTGAGCGAGCGGCGTGTTGAAGGTCAGGAAAACCGCCAGGTTGCGGTAGCGTTTGGCAGCCTCGGTGAAGAGCTCGTGGTAATGCTGCTCGCCAGTGCCGAGGATGACCAGCTGGAGAGGCTGAGCCAGGATAGCGGGCAGCGCCTGGGCGAGCAGATCGAAGCCCTTGGCATCGGACAACCGGGAGATCATGCCGATGAGCGGAACATCAGGCTCAACGGGCAGGCTGGCTTCGCGCTGGACGGCCAGCTTATTACGCGAGCGGCGGTCCAGCGACTGCGCGTCGAAGTTGGCTGGGATGTGGCGGTCCTTGGCGGGATCGAACTCGTCGTAATCCAGGCCATTGAGGATGCCGAACAGCCGCTCGGAGCGGTCGCGCAGCACCTGATCCATGCCCTCACCAAGTTCCGGCGTCTGGATGTCGCGGGCGTACTGCTGGCTCACGGTGCTGATGGCGTCGGCGAAGTGCAGGCCGCGGCCGAGCAGGTCCACGGCGTAGCCGTCGCCCGGGTCGGGGTACACGAAGCCGAACGACCCGATCCCGGCGATCTCCAGCACACGATGGCCGAAGATGCCCTGGTAGGCCAGGTTGTGGATGGTCAGCAGCGTAGCGATGCGGCTGAAGCGCGGGTCGGCCCTGTAGAGCGTCTTCAGCCAGTTGGGAATGATGGCCGTGTGCCAGTCGTTGCAATGCAGCACGTCGGGCATCCAGCCGAGCGGTGTGAGCATCTCCAGAACGGCCCGGGAAAAGAAGACGAAGCGCTCGTCGTCGTCCGGATAGCCGTAGACGCCGTCGCGCTGGAAGTAGCGCTCGCTGTCGATGAGGTACACGGGCACGTCTTCGCCGATGGCGGCCTGCTTGACCTGGGCGACCTCGAAATGGGAATCCATGGGCACGCGCAGCTCGGGAATGACCGGCCGCAGGCCGAAGCGATCGTCGCGGATGCGCTGGTACTGGGGGATGACCACGCGGACGTCATGGCCCATCCGCCGCAGCGCCTTGGGAAGCGCGCCGATGACATCCGCCAAGCCGCCTACCTTGGCGAACGGCACCGCCTCGGCGGCCGCGATCAGAATCTTCATCCCACGTCCCTACCCTGTGTAACGCCGCCGGCCGCTAGGACGCGACAGATCTCTCGACCGGCTGGCTGAGCAGGGATCGATACAACGCCTCCAGCTGCCGAGCGACGCTCGGCCAGCGATAACCACTGGCGGCCTGGATAGCCGCGCGGCCCAAGCGGTCGCGCAGGTCCGGCGCATCCAGCAGCTCGCGGATGCGCCGGGCGAACTCCTCGGGGCGACCGCTGGAAACCAGGAAGCCGTTCACTCCGTCCACGATCGTCGAGCCGAGGCCCCCGACCCGCGAGGCCACGACGGGCGTGCCGCAGGCCATGGCCTCAACCGCGACCATGCCGAACGACTCGGCGTAGGAGGGAACGACGCAGACGTCGGCCGCTGCATAGTGGACGGGCAGCTCGTGCTGCTCCTTGGGTCCAACGAACTTGATCACCCGCTGCAGCCCAAGCTCCTGCACGATGCCACGGAGCCGCAGCAGCTCCTGGGTGGCGTCGTCGATCACCCGTGCGTAGCCGTTGCCGCCGACGATGAGTACGCGCAGCCGCAGCGCAGGATCGCTCTGCAGCAGCAGCGCGGCTGCACGCAGCAGCGTCTCGACGCCCTTGATGCGGTCCATGCGTCCGACGAACAGCAGCACCCGTTTGCCCTGCAGGCCCAGCTGCTGCTTGGCGGCCTGTCGATCCATAGGATGGAAAAGGCTCAGGTCCAGACCGGGCGGAATGACGCTGATACGCTGCGGCGAGACGGCGTAATGGCGAATGATGTCCTGCTTGTCGTTAACGCTGGTGGCGACGATACGGTCGACGCTGGACATGACCTTAGCTTCCATGTCGATGCGCCGAACGCTCTCGTGGGAGGTTGCATCGGGCAGGGCGCTGTTCTTGACCCGCGCCAACGTGTGGAAGCTCTGCACGTGCGGAACCTGCCAGCACTGAGCCAGGACGGCGCCAGCCCAACCGGACAGGTAGTAGTGGCCATGAACGAGGCCGTAGCAGCCGTTGCAAACGCGCTTGACCCCGGCCACGAACTCGGGAAGGTAGTCGATGAGATCGCGTTTGCTGACGTAGCGCACCGGCCCCGCCTTGACGTGCAGCAGCCGGGCACCAGGCCCAAACTCCACGAGCGTGGGCGCATGGGTGTCCACGCGCCGGGTGAAGACATCAACGCTAACGCCCATCCGGCCGAGCTCCTCGCTGAGGCGGCGGACGTAGACGTTCATCCCGCCGGAGTCGTGGCTGCCGAGGCGCGCCAGCGGCGAGGTATGGACGCTCAGGACTGCTACGCGCATAGGGAGTCTTTCCGATTATGGCTTACCCCAGGCAAGCCCCTTCAGTGTTTGAAGTGGCGCTCGCCGGTGAAGACCATGGGGATGCCTGCCTTATCGGCGGCGGCGATGACCTCAGCGTCGCGCGTGCTGCCGCCCGGCTGGATGGCGGCGGCCACGCCCGCCGAGATGGCGTGCTCCAGGCCATCAGCGAAAGGGAAGAAGGCGTCGGAAGCCAGCACGGCGCCGCCAGCGCGCTGGCCCGCCTTGGACACGGCGATGTCCACGGACTCGACGCGGCTCATCTGGCCGGCACCGACGCCTACCAGCATGCCCTGGCGGGCCAGGACGATGGCGTTCGACTTGACATGGCGCACCGCCTTCCAGGCGAACTTCAGGTCCTCGACCTGCTCCGGCGTAGGCTGAGCTTTGGTGACAATTTCAAAGCCGAGGCGCTCGGCGTCGAAGTCGCGCGTTTGCACCAGCAGGCCGCCGCGGACTCGCTTGAAGTCGAGCTCGCGGTAAGGGCTGGGCTGGCGCGCCCAGTCGCCGGGCATCTCGATCAGGCGCCGGTTCTTCTTGCCCTGGAGAATGCTCAAGGCGGGCGGCTCGAAGCCCGGCGCAACCAGAACCTCGATGAACAGGTCGCCCATTGCTTCGGCGGTGGCCGCATCGACCGTGCGATTGCAGGCGATCACGCCGCCATAGGCTGAGACGGGATCGCCTTCAAAGGCGCGCCGGTAGGCGTCGACGAGCTCAGGACGCACGGCCAGGCCGCAGGGGTTGGTGTGCTTGATGATGGCCACGCACGGAGCATCGAAGGCCGCTGCGCAGCCCACCGCCGCGTCCATGTCGAGCAGGTTGTTGAACGACAGCTCCTTGCCGTGGAGCTGTCGCATCTCGGCCAGCGTGGGCAGGCCACGCTCGTCACCCGCCAGGGTGTAGAAGGCGGCTTGCTGGTGGGGATTCTCGCCGTAGCGCAGATCCAGGGTCTTATCGAGCGCCAGCGGCAGATGTGGGGGAAAGACCTTCTCCCGAAGCCAGGCGGCGATGCGGGCATCGTAGGCGGCGGTGAGAGCGAAGGCCTGGCCGGCCAGGCGCCGGCGGGTCGGCTCGGTGATCTCATGGTACAGCCGCAGCTCGGACAGGACGACGTCGTAGTCCGCCGGCTCGCCGACGACGGCCACCGCGTCGTGGTTCTTGGCGGCGGCCCGAAGCAGCGCCACGCCCCCGATGTCGATCAGCTCGATGGACGGGTCGCTGGCGAACGGGTAGAGGTTGCAGACGACGAGGTCGATGGGCGCGATGCCGTGCTCCTGGAGCTGGTCGAGGTGCTCCTGCTTGTCGCGCCGCGCCAGGATGCCACCGTGGATAGCGGGGTGCAGGGTCTTGACGCGGCCGTCGAGCAGCTCGGGGAACCCGGTTAGCTCGGAGACCTCGCGAACCGGCAGGCCGGCCTTGCGGAGCTCCTCGGCGGTGCCGCCGCTGGAGACCAGCTCGACCCCGAGCTCGTGCAGACCCTTGGCGAACGGCGCCAGGCCCGTCTTGTCCCAGACGGAAATGAGTGCGCGCACTGCTACCTCCTATATCGCTGCGTCAGGCGAGATCCTCGAGGTCGAGCTCGATCAGGCCATCCACGATAAGCTTGGGTCCGCCCAAGCTGCCAATGCCCTCGACTGGCACGTTGAGCGGCTCGGCGATGGCCCGCAGCTCGGGAATGCGCTCCTCGGGAAGAAACACGAGGAAGCGGGACTGCGCTTCGGCGAACAGGATTGCCTCCGGGCTCAAGCTGCGCCAGGCCGCCGGGAGCGTCACGCGAGCGCCGAGACGCGCCCGCGCGGAGCAGCGGGCCAGGGTGACCAGCAGTCCGCCGCGCTCGATGGGGACGCCGCCGCCGATGGCGCGGACGACCTCCAGCACGCGGCTTTCGGCGACGAGGTCGATAGGCGGCGGAAAGCCCTCGACGTCGCCCAGCAGCAGGCTGCCGCTGAGATCGTTGGTCATGCGGCCCACGACGGCAATGGCCGGGCCAGGCTCGGCCGGAACGGGCTGTTTGGACGTATGGGCATGCAGGGCGACGCACGGGTGCAGACCCACGCCAGGGGCGATGGTCAGCTCGCCCGCCACGACAGGCAGCCGGAACATCCGCGCCGCGTCGGCCATCCCCTGCACCGCTTTCTCAAGCTGGTAGGCCACCTCGGGATCCTCTGGGTCGCCGAATCGAAGTTGGTAGGAGAGCGCCACGGGCTCCGCGGGCACGAGCCGGCGAACGGCTTGGGACACGCGGATCAGGCCGCCGGTGTAGGGATCGTTGCGAACGTAGCGGTCGGGCTCGTCCCTGCGGGGCCAGATTCGTTTGAAGGCGGCGCTGGGAGAGCGATCTTGGGGCGCGGCGGGAGGCGCCAGGAGCTCCGCGTAGGCCGACATGTAGCCAGGGCGACGCACCCGGAGATTGGCGCCGGGCGCGGGGACCTGGTTGTCAACGGGTTCGGCGACCGCGTCGACAATCCGGGCTGCGCCCGGCTCTACGAGCAGGAAACACCCGCCGGGCAGCGGCACCGCGCCGGTGCGGCCGGCGAACACCGCGCCCTGGCGCGGCAGCACGTCAAGAATCGAGCCCAATACGGCGGAAGGCGGTATCCACGTGGCGAAGGTGGTACTCATAGCCAAGCAGCTCGTCCAGCTGGCCGTCGCTCAGGCGCTCGCGGATGGGCGCCGCCGCCAGCAGCCGCTCTTTGAAGCTCACGCCTTCGTCCATGGCCTCGTGGGCCGCCTTCTGCACCAAGTAGTAGGCGTCGGTGCGGCTCAAACCGGTGTCCATCAGTGCGTGAAGGACGCGTTCGGAGTTAACCACCCCGTGGAGCATGTTGAGGTTGGCCAGCATGCGCTCGGGCTTGACCACCAGGCCGGACAGAACGCGGTTCATGGTGCGCAGCATGTAATCCAGCGCCAGGCAGCCATCGGGCAGGATGATGCGCTCGGTGGACGAGTGCGAGATATCGCGCTCGTGCCACAGGGCCACGTCCTCGAGCGCCGCGAGGGCATAGCCGCGCATGACGCGCGACAGCCCGCAGACGCGCTCGCTGAGGCGAGGATTGCGCTTGTGCGGCATGGCCGATGAGCCCGTCTGCCCGGCCTCGAACGGCTCCTCGGCCTCGCCCACCTCGGTCCGCTGCAGGTGGCGGATCTCGGTGGCGAATTTCTCGAGCGAGCTGGCGATGACGGCGAGCGTGGCCATGAAGTGCGCGTGGCGGTCACGCTGGAGTGTCTGGGTCGAGATCGGCGCGGCGCGGAGGCCTAGCTTCTCGCACACGAATTCCTCGATCTCCGGATCGACGTTGGCGTGGGTGCCGACGGCGCCCGAGATCTTGCCGACGCGCATCGTGTCGCGGGCCTGCTCCAGGCGGCAGGCGTTGCGGCGCATCTCGTCGATCCAGAGGGCCATCTTGAGGCCGAAGCTGGTGGGCTCGGCGTGCATACCATGGCTGCGGCCCATGATGGGCGTGTACTTGTACTTCAGGGCCAACCTCTCGAGGGTGGCCAGCAGGGTCTGGACGTCCTTTTCGAGGACGTCGCAGGCCTGTTGGATCTGGACCGACAGGCCAGTGTCGACGACGTCGGTCGAGGTCAGGCCCACGTGGACGTAGCGGCCGGCGTCCTCGCCGATGCTCTCCTGGACCGAGCGCACGAAGGCCACCATGTCGTGGTGGGTGATGCGCTCCAGCTCGTCCATGCGCTTGAGGTCGTAGCTCGCCTTGCCCTGGATGAGCTCGTTGGCCTCGGCCGGGATCTCGCCGCGCTCGAAGCGGGCCTGGCAGACCAACTGCTCGACCCTGAGCCACTGGTCGGTACGGTTCTCGATGGACCACACCTTGGCCATGTCGGGATGGGAGTAGCGCTCGATCACAGGTGCTCCTCGCGGTTGGCGGCTTCCAGCTGTTCGACGATCTTCTTCACCTCGGCGGCGCGGTCACGGTGGCAGATGAGCAGGGCGGTGTCCGAGTCGACGACCACCAGGTCCTCGACTCCAACGGTAGCAACGAGCTTGCGGGGAGCGCAGACAAGCGTGCCGCGCGTGTCGATGGCCAGCAGCTCGCCGCCGGCCAGGGCGACGTTGGCGGCGCGCTCGCCGGCGAGCACCTCAAGCAGCGCGGACCAGGTGCCGACGTCGCTCCAGCCGATGTCGGCGGGCACGACCAGCACACGCTCGGCCTTCTCCAGGACGCCGTAGTCGATGGTGTCCTTGGGCAGGGTGGGGTAAATCTCGGCCAGTCTGTCCGGCTCCGCGTCGAGCCGTTTCAGGCCGCGGTACAGGTCGGGCATGAGGCGCTCGATCTCGCTCAGGATCACGCCGGCTCTCCAGCAGAACATGCCGCTGTTCCAGAAGTACTCGCCGGAGTCGACGAACTCGCGGGCGCGCTCGGCGTTGGGCTTCTCCTTGAAGGACTCGACCCAGTAAACGTCGCGGCCATCATGGGTGGAGTGCAGCTGGCCGCGGTGGATGTAGCCGAACTCGGTGCTCGGCTGGGAGGGCTTGATGCCGAAGGTCAGCAGAGCATCGGTCGAGGCTGCCAGCTCGGCGGCCAGCAGGAGCACGGAAAGGAACTCGTCGCGGCGGACGATGACGTGGTCGGAGGGGAAGACGGCCATGACACCGTCGGGATCGCGCTGCTGGATGCGGGTGGCGGCCCAGCCGATGGCGGGGCCGGTGCCGCGGGGCTGAGGCTCGACCAGGATGTTCTCGGCCGGCAGCTCCGGGAGCTGGCGGCGGATGGCATCGGCATGGGGCTGCGCGGTCATGACCAGGATGTTGGCGGCGGGGACGGCGCCGGCGACGCGGTCGAAGGTCTCCTGGAGCATGGAGCGCTCGGTGACGAGCTCGAGGAGGTGCTTGGGATGGCGTCTCCGGCTGCGCGGCCACAAGCGGGTGCCGCTTCCGCCCGCCAGGATGACGACGTACATGAGCCGCCGCAAGTGTAGATGGTGGGACATCCGGGTTGGATTAAAAAGCGCAGGGTGGCGCGAGGTCGATTGGGCGGGATCAGCGTAAAGCGGGCGGGCACCGGACGCGGCATACACTTGGGGCGTGGCCGAGACGTACGACTCCGTGCTGGACCGAATGGGCGCCTTCAATGGGGCCACGGAGGCGCTGTCGAAGGGGCGGGCGCAAGAGGTCACGGTGGAGGTCCAGGGCCGGCCGGAGCTGCGCCTGCGGCTGGCCAAGACGGCCGAGCACTACGCCATCGAGGTGAGCGGTGCGCCGGCCGAGGCAGCGGAGGCGCTGCGGGGCTTGGGACTTTCGGCCGAGGGCGAAGCGTACGTGCGCGCAGTTCGCAAGGCCGAGCGCTCGTGGGACGTGGCCAGCCAGCTCGAGGACATCCTCCAGGAGGCGCTGAGACTGGGGCCGAACGTGGGCATAAGCCTGACCACGCAATGAGGCGCAGCCAAGCAGGCCTGTAAGCCGAGTTCTGTGCGCCCGCCGGAGGGCGGGCCGGCAATCATTCCTCTGGGATGGCCGTTGCCGTCCATCTCTAGCGACCAACCCGGGGTCATCGGGCGGGCCACCCGACCCCTGCTCGGTCTTGCTCCGGATGGGGTTTACCGCGGCCAGCCGGTCACCCGGCTGCCGGTGAGCTCTTACCTCACCATTTCACCCTTACCGGCCGAAGCCGGCGGTATGTTTCTGTGGCACTATCCTGGGGTCGCCCCCACTGGGTGTTACCCAGCATCCTGCCCTGTGGAGCTCGGACTTTCCTCGGTCCGTGGACCGCGATTGCCCGGCCTGCTTGGCCTGTCGAGTTTAGCGCGGGAAGCAGCCTAGCGATTGCGCTCGGCGCGCACGAACAGAGCCGTCCCCACGAAGATGAAGATCACGAACAACGCGGCCATGACGGCCACGTTGACCAAGGGCGGATCGAGCACGACCTTGTCGTAATCCGGGTTGCCGACGTAGAAGACGTTGCGCACCAGGTCGACCGCGTAGCGCAGCGGCGAGATGCGCGACAGCACCTCGAGGAACCAGGGCAGAACCTTTACCGGGGCGAACACGCCGGCCAGGAAGAACTGGGGGAACATGATGAACGGGAACAGCTGCTGGACGGTACGCTGATCGGTGACGTTGGCCAGCAGCAGCAGGCCGAACGAGCCGCCCATGAGGCAGATGACGATCGCCACGGGGATGAGGCTGAGGCTGCCGGCCAGAGTGAACGGCACGCGCAGCAGCAGCCCGAAGACGATGATGGCCACGCCCTGCGCCAGTGAAACCAGCGACTCGCCCAGGATCTTGCCGAAGACGATCGAGTAGCGCGAGATAGGCGAGACGAACATCTCCTGGCTGAAGTCCATCTGGCGATCGGTCATGAGCGACACAATGCCCATGGTCGAGGACTGGAACAGGGTCTGCGCAAAGACGCCGGTGAAGACGAAGGTCATGAAGTTGTAGCCGGCGCTCTCGCCCAGATTGGCCTGCAGAGAGCCGCCGAGCGCGCCGACGAACACGAAAGGAAAGATGAGGGTGCTGATCAGCCGCGGGCGGTCGCGCAGGAACTTCATGATGTCGCGGTAGGCGATGACCGCGATGGCGTTGGCCTCCCTCATTGGTCCTGGCCCTCTCGGGCCACGATGGCCAGGTAAGCATCCTCAAGGGAAGGGCGGTGGGTCTCCACCAGCGTCAGGGGCGTGTCGAGGGATTTGAGGAGCTGATGGACCGACCGGCCGTCAATCGAGATCCGGAATTGGGGCGTCTCGTCGAATTGAAGGCCACGTTCCTGCAGCTCACCGCGCAGCCGAGCGCGGTCGGCTGCGTCAATCACCAGGCACTCCTGGACGAGGTCGGCGCGGACCTGGGCCGGCGTGCCATAGGACACCACCTGGCCTCGGTTGAGAATACAGACGGCGTCGGCGCCCTCGGCCTCCTCGAGGTAGTGCGTGGTCAGGAAGACGGTGGTTCCGCTCTCCTTGCGGACGTCGCGCAGATAGCTCCACAGATTACGCCGGCTGAGCGGATCGAGCCCGGAGGTCGGCTCATCGAGGAACAGCACCCGCGGCCGATGGATCAGGCTGCGGACGATCTCCAGCTTGCGCATCATGCCGCCGGAATAGGTCTTGATGGGCTTGAAGATGTCGTCGCGCAGGTCCAGCAGCTCGGCCAGCTGCATGAGCTGCTCGCGGTAGGTGGCGGGCATCATCCGGAACGACGGCCGGAACGGGTACAGCCCGTAGAGGACGGCATGGAAGCGAACGTTCTCCTCGGCCGAGAGATTTATGTCAAGACTTGGCCTCTGGAAAATGATGCCGACGTTGCGCCGCACGCGGCTGGCCTGGCGCACGATGTCGAACCCGGCCACCCTGATGGTGCCGCTGGTGGGCAGCAGCGTCGTGGTGAGCACCGAAATGGTGGTCGTTTTGCCCGCGCCGTTAGGGCCAAGCAGCGCGAAGAAGCTGCCGGCCTCCACCGAGAAGGAGATGCCGTCGACGGCGTTGCGGTCGGCTTTCTTGTAGCGCTTGACCAGGTCCTGGACCTGGATGATGGGCTCCACTGCAGGAGTTTAGGATTCAGGCTTCGGAATGACGGTGGAATTCGATGGCTTAACGGGCGAGCTGCAGGAGGGTGGCGCACGGGCGGCGGTGCTGATCAGCCACGGCGCAGGGAGAGGCCTGGACGCGCCGCTGCTGGCGAATACGGCCGATCGGCTGGCGGCGGGCGGGTTCACCGTTCTGCGCTGGAACTTCGGCTACCTGGCCGAGCGGCGGGCGCCATCGGCCGGCAGCAAGCGTGAGAAGGCGGAGATGGAGCGGGCCATCGCGTTCCTGAAAAGCCGCTCGTCCGCATCGTTGGTGCTTGTAGGCAAGTCGTTCGGAGCGCGCGTGTCGACCTACGTGGCGGCTGGACGCGACGACGTCGAGGCCTTGGTCTATTACGGCCTGCCGCTGCACGGCATGGGCAAGAACGCCAAGGCGCGCGACTGGTCGCACATGAGCGAGATCGGCGCGCCGATGCTGTTCATCACGGGGGATCGCGATCAGCTGTGCAGGCCAGAGCATCTAAAGGATGTGCAGGGCCTGGTGCGGGCGCCGTACACGTCGGAGATCGTGCCGGGCGACCATTCGTTCAAGCCGGGCAGCGAGGATGCGGCGATAGACATCGCGGTGAGGTGGCTCGAGGAGCGCTTCCCGCGGCTACGATGAGCGGAAGCAGCCGCTAAGACGAGCATGGTCTTGCCGATGCTGCATATCCGGCTCTTAGGTGAGCTCGATATTCGCGCCGGCGAGAAACCATTGGCAGCCATGGAATCGGCACGCGTCGTGTCGCTGCTGGCGTACCTGCTCTTGCACCGCGATACGCCTCAGCCCCGCCAGCACCTGGCGTTCACCCTGTGGCCCGACTCGACCGAATCACAGGCCCGCACGAACCTGCGTCACGTGCTGCACAACCTGCGAGGCGCACTGCCCGACCTGGACCGCTTCGTCGAGGCGACGCCGCAAACGCTTCGCTGGCGGGCGGACGCACCATTTTGGCTGGATATAGCGGCATTCGAGGGTGCGATTCAGCGAGCAGGACGCGACGCAGCCGGTGGGGACATGGCAGCGCTGCGCGAGGCGGTGGAGCTGTATCGGGGCGACTTGCTCCCGGCGAGCTATGACGACTGGCTGAGCGACGAGCGCGATCGGCTGCGGCAGGAGTTCATTGAGGCGCTGGAGCGGCTGGCGACCACCCTCGCCGCGGGTGGCCATACGGCCGAGGCGCTCCCGTACGCCGAGCGGCTGCTGCGTCAGGACCCGCTGCGGGAGGAGATTTACCGCCTGCTGATGCGACTTCATGAAGCGCGCGGCGACCGGGCGCGGGCGCTGCGCGTGTATCACGACTGCGCGGCGACTCTGGAACGGGAGCTGGGCGTCGGGCCATCGGCGCCCACACGCGCGGCCTATGAGGCGCTACTGCCGGAGCAGAGGGAAGCGCAGGCGCCGGAGCGCGGCGCCGGACAGGCTGGGCTGCCACCGCTGATCGGCCGAGCCGCGGAATGGCAACGCCTAGCGGCCGCGTGGTACGCAACGGAGGCCGGCCGCGCGCAGGCCGTGCTCCTCACCGGCGAGGCAGGGATCGGCAAAACGAGGCTTGCGGAAGAGCTGCGGTCGTGGTGCGCGCACCGCGGTGCCGACACGGCCGAGGCGCGCTCCTACGCGGCCGAGGGCGCCCTGGCCTACGCGCCGGTCGTGGCCTGGCTTCGCGCGCCGCCCTTCAGGAGCCACACCCAGCGGCTCAGCCGGGCGCATCTCAGCGAGCTGGGCCGGCTGCTGCCGGAGCTCCATCCAGAGCCGGGGCAGGTCGCGCGCCCGCAGGCGCTGACGGAGGCGGAGCAGCGGCAGCGGCTGTTCGATGCCCTGGCGGCGGCGATACTGGCGCCGCCCGGGCCGCTCCTGCTGGTGGCGGACGACTTGCAGTGGTGGGACGGGGAGTCGCTGCAGTTCTTGCATTACCTGGTACGGGTGCAGCCGGAGGCGCGGCTGCTGGTGGCGGCCACGGCGAGGCGCGAGGACGTCGATGAGGCACACCCGCTGCAGGACACCCTGAGCGGCCTGAACGCGCTGGGGTGTCTGATGGAGATCGAGCTCCGACGACTTTCCCGGGAGGACACGGCCGCGCTCGCCCAGTGGTTCTCGGAACAGGCGCTGGAGGACAGGGATGCGGCCCAGCTCTACGACGAGACAGAAGGCAACCCGCTCTTCGTCATCGAGGCGCTGCGCGCCGGCTGGAAGGGGGGACGGGGTGGATGGACGAGCCCCAAAGTCCAGGCGGTTATCGAGCAGCGGCTGGCGCAACTGTCGGAGCCTGCGCGGAGCCTCGTGGGCGTCGCGGCGACGGTCGGGCGCGGCTTCACGGCGGAGATGCTCGCGCAAGCCGGCGATGGCGATGAGGAGACGCTGGTGAAGAGCCTGGACGAGCTGTGGCAGCGGCGCATCATTCGCGAGCAGGGCGCCGATGGCTACGACTTCAGCCACGATAAGGTGCGCGAGGTCGCGTATCTGCGTTTGAGCCCGGCGCGGCGGCGGCATCACCACTTGCGGGTTGCCCGGGCGCTGGAGCAGTTGCATGCCGGAGATCCCGAGCTGGTCAGTGGCGACATCGCCAGGCACTACGACCACGCGGGGAACGCGAGGGCCGCCATCGCCTGGTACCGGCGCGCGGCGGAGACGGCGCAGCAGCTGGCCCTCAGCGCGGACGCCGATCGATTCCTCAGCCGCGCGCTCGATCTGGTCCGCCGGCTGCCGGCCACGGCGGGCCGGCAGCGGCTAGAGCTCGACATCCTGGCGGCCATGCCCGGCGCGCTGGTGGCCGTCGAGGGCTACGCTTCGAAGCGCCTGGGAGATCTGCAGCAGCGGGCCAGCGAGCTGGCGCTGGGCCTGGGAATCGAACGGCCGGCGCCGGTGCTGCGGTCGCTGGCCACGGCGAGCCTATCCCGGAGCGACTTCGACGCGGCGCGGCAGGCGGGCACCGAGCTCTATACGCGCGCGGAGCGCGGAGGCGACGAGGCTCTGCTCGTGGAGGCCGAGTACGTGCTGGGCATCGCGGCGTTCTGGAGCGGCGAGCTCGAGGCAGCCAGGAGGCACTTCGAAGCGGCCGTGGACCACTACCGCCCCGAACAGCGGCGCGCGCACCTGGTGTGGTTCGGGCAAGACCCGAAAGTGATCTGTCTCAGCCGGCTCGGGAACACGCTGTGGATGCTCGGCGAGCCGGAGGCCGCGTTCGCGGCCCGAGACGCGGCCCTCGCGCTGGCCGACGAGATCGCGCACCCGTACAGCCGCTCGACGGCGCTATCCTTCGCGGCGCTACTAGCGCTCGAAATGGGCGACGTCGAGCGCGTGCGCCAGTACGTCGCCGCCGATGACAGCGGCCGGGGCCAAGATGAGGCGAAGCAGTCGCAGCTCGGCAGGCAGGCATTTGCAGGCTACCTCGAGGTGATCGACGGCCGGGCCGAGGAGGGCGTTCGCCGAATCCAGCGCGCCTTGGAGGACCCGCAGGGCACCGACCACGCACCCGGACAAACGGCCATGCTGGCGCGATGGCTCCTGCAGGCATGCGCCGCGGCGGGCGACGCGCGGACGGGATTAGCGGCAGCTGACCGAGCGCTCGGCACCGGGGTCCGGCTGTGGGACGCGGAGGCGCACCGATTTCGGGCAGTGTTCCTCGAGGCGCTCGGCGCCTCGCGCACAGACGTAGAGGCGGAGCTGGCGTACGCCATCGAGATCGCGCGGCGGCAAGGCGCGAAGACGTTCGAGGAGCGAGCGGAAGCGGCGCTCAAGAACGGCCCAAGGAACGCCTGAGGAACGCTCCGCTGCGTATCGTCGCCCTCAAATCGAAAAGGGGGAACCATGATGAGTACGCCACCACTCCAAGCCGAGGACAAGCCAGGTGCGGGCAGCGCCGCGATCCAGGGCCAACTCTGGGGCGCGCACGCCCAGGATTACGCAACGTACCTGGAGCAAGTGGGCCTGCCACTCTGCGGCGCGGTCTTGGATGCGGCCCAGGTGGGGCCCGGCACACGCCTGCTAGACGCCGGCTGCGGGACGGGCCTGCTAGCCGTACTGGCCAGCCTGAGGGGCGCGCAGGTGGCCGCCCTCGACGCTTCGGCCTCGATGCTGAACATCGTGCGGCAGCGTTTGCCTGAGGCCGACGTCCGGCAGGGCGACCTGGAAGCGCTGCCGTTCTCGGATAGCAGCTTCGACGCGGTCGCGGCGGTGAACAGCGTGTTCTACGCCGCGACTATGGACGCAGCCATGCGTGAGCTGGCCCGCGTCGCGCGGCCGGGCGGGCGGGTGGTGGTGACCGCCTGGGGGCCGGCCGAGCGGTGCGAGGTCCTGACGGCGCTGCTGCCGATGCTGAGGCAGCTGATGCCGCCGCCCCCGCCCAATGCGCAAGCGGGCCCGCATCCCCTGCAGGCGCTATCGCAGCCGGGCGGCTTGGCGGCCGCGCTGGAGCAGGCGGGACTGCGCGTGGTGGACCAGGGCGAGGTGGCATGTCCGTTTGTTTTCCCCAGCGCCGAAATCTCCTGGCGCGCAAACCGGAGCGCGGGGCCCAACCAGATGGCCATCGCGCACAGTGGCGAGGAGGCCGTGCGGTCCGCCTTGGCGGAGGCCGACCGGGGCCACACCCGGCCAGATGGGAGCGTCCGGTACGACAACGTGTTCCTGTGGGCGGCAGGAGAAAGTGGGGACGGTGCCCGTACCGGAGTTCTTCGCGCCCGAGAACATCGAACGGAGGCGGCGTAGCCGCTTCTACGCTCCCGCAGTCACAAGCGCACGATGCGCTCGCGCCAGCTCCTAGAGGAGGGCTTCGGCGCGCATGTCGCGGAGGGTTTGTTCGAAGGCCTCCAAGGTGAAGGCGATGTGATCCGGCTCGGAGACCCAGCTGGTGAAGCCGCCGCTGCGGAAAACGTGCACGCCATGGTTGAGCAGGCCCATCTCGAGGTGTTGGGCGAGCTTGGGCGCGGGACCCGCCTTGAGCACCGCGTCGGGCTGATTGGGGCGGCGCACATCGCCCTGTTTGGCCTCGGGACAGTCGACGCCGAGGAGGATGTGGATAGTGGAGCTTTCGCCATACACGCAGCCGGGCACATCCAGCCGGGTCAGGATCTCGTTCATGGCCGCCCGGAGGCGTGACGCCAGGTCGTCGGCCTTCTTCTGCACCGCCGGGTTCTTGACGATCTCCAGGCAGGCGCAGCCGGCGGCGGCCGAGAGCGGGTTGGCATTGAACGTGCCCTGGTGGATGATCTTGCGCTGCCGGTCTTCGAACGAGATCAGCTGCATGATGTCGCGCCGGCCGGCGACAGCCCCGCCGGGCAGTCCTCCAGACACGATCTTGGCCAGGGTGGTGAGATCGGGTAGGACGCCCGCCAGCTCCTGGACGCCGCCGGGCGACCAGCGGAAGCCCGAGACGACCTCGTCGAAGATGAGCAGGACGCCGAACTCGTCGGCCAGCGCGCGCAGGCCCTGGAGGAAGCCCTCGGGAAGCGGCACGGCCGCCCAGGAGGCGCCGCTGGGCTCCACGATGATGGCGGCGACGTCGCCGTCGCGCTCCAGGGCGGCGCGCACGGCGTCCAGATCGACCGGCGTCAGGACCATGCCGTCTCGAATGCTGTCCGGCACGCCCTGAGGCAGCTGCTCAAAGGGCGGTCGATCGCCGATCAGGGCGTAGTCGTGCCAGCCGTGGAAGTGGCCCTCGAATTTCAATATGCGCCGCCGGCCGGTGAAGGCCCGCGCCAGGCGCATGGCCAGCAAGGTGGCCTCGGTGCCGGACATGGTAAAGCGGACTTCCTCCGCCGAGGGCACCAGCGCGACCACGCGCTCGGCCCAGTCCAGCTCCTTGGGGCTGTTGGCGCCATAATGCGTGCCCTTCGTGGCCTGCTCGGCCACAGCGTCGGCCACGGCGTGATGGCTGTGGCCCAGCAGCAGCGCTCCATGCCCCATGACGTAATCCAGGAGGCGATTGCCATCGACGTCCCACTTGTAGACGCCCTGGGCCCGGTCGATGTACACCTGGAAGGGCTGCAGGAAGCGCGCGTCGTGGTTGACGCCGCTGGGGATAGCTCGAACCGCACGCCGGTGCAGCTGGGCCGAGCTCGGATGTCGCTCTGCGAACGTCTCCTGGATGGTCATGCGACCAGAGTAGCTAGCCGAGGATGTTGACCGCGCGGGCGGCAACGAACGCGACGGTCAGCAGCGACGCGACCGCCTCCAGCAGCATCAGCATCTTGGCGCCGCGGGTGAGCGGCAGGGTGTCGGTAGGGCTGAACGCCATGGCATTGGTGAAGGACACGTACAGGTAATCCAGGAAGGTGGGGACCCAGTTCGACGGCGCCAGTTCAGTGGCGGTCATCTGGGGGAACAGGAAGTCGGGATGCCCGCCACGAACGCGCCGCTCGCCAGGGCCGCCGCCGTCCAGCTCCCAGAACCACAGGGCGAAGACAATCACATTGGTGAGCCACATCTGGAGCGCGGCGAAGACGAGCTGCGAGCCCGGGATCTTGGAGCCCTCGATGAGCTGCGCGAGCAGGAGCGCCAAAGCGACGAAGTTGGTCGCCGCGATGAGCCCGGTGAGGGCGAAGGACGCCAAGCGAAGCAGCATAGCCTCTTCCCGGCGACGCCGGGGCGCGGTGACGTTCAGGCCGACCAGCAGCACGCCTTCCAAGGCCGGGAAGAGCCACGGTGGACCGACCGTGAAACGCTCCGGCAGCGCCGCGTAGAGCACGATGGCCGCCGCGAGCGCGAGCGACGCCGGCCAGCGCGGCTCGGACCTCGGCGATCGGGCGCCATGGGCCATCGCCGGCTGTAACGATTGAGGAGGCTTAGCCGAACGGCAGCCGAACGAACAGGCCGAAGCCGTTGATCATCAGCAGGGTGGCCACAGCGCCGACGATCATCGACAGGCCGACGATGGCCCGCGACATGGACACAATGGCCACCGATCCGAGCACGATGGCGATCTGGAACAGCGCCTCGGAGAAATCGAAGTTCGGGTCCTGTTCCTGGGCGTGGTCGCGCTTTTCTTCCCAGTACTGCGCCCGCCGAAGCAGCTCCTTCTTGCCTTCGCCTTTGAGCGGATTGTCTGGATCCTGCGGATCGGGCTCGCTCTCGTAGCGATCAGCAGTGGCCTTGAGCTCGTCGATGCGGCGGGTGATGGCCTGGCGCTGGTCGGCAGCGAGGCCCGGGGTGCCGAGCAACGCGGTCAGCTCGTCGATAGTCAGCCGGATGGCGGTCTGGCGGATGTTCTTGGCCTGGTAGAAGTTGAAGGAGTCGCTGGCCTGGATATTGGAGTTGATGGTCTCCTTGGTAGCGTTCTGGCCGCCCAGCGAAGTGATGGCCAGCAGCGCGGCCATGATGGCGATGAGGATGGCTACGCGGCTGCGGAAACGCTCCTTGGCTTCGCCAATCGCCTTTTCCTCGGCGACGGCCTCTCGAACCTGGTCGGCGACGTCGGCAGGCTCCATGCCGCTCCAGAGGATATCAGCATGGCCGGGAGCAGGCAAGCACATTACGTGCGCAAGAGCACACAAATCGTGTGATGCGGGGCACTGCGCGCGTCCCAGGCCGCCGCTAGGCTGAAGGCGTGACCGAGCCGACCATTGCAGCGGGGCTGCAGCCGAAGCGCCTGATCGAGCGAGCCAAGCGGGGCGACCGCCGGGCTTTCATCGAGCTGTACGACGTCTACAGGACGCCCATCTTCCGTTACCTGGCCTATCAGATGGGCGGCGACGTCGAGCGGGCGCAGGACGCGTGCGAGGCCGTTTTCCTGGAGGCGTTGCGCGGCATGCGGACCTACCCGTCCGACGTACCGTTCGTGGCCTGGGTCTACCGGCTGGCTAACAAGCGGCTGGCGTCGGCGGGGCTACTTCGGCCCGCCACCGCCTGGCCCCGGATCCCCGCCGCCGGACATGGGCGACAGGATGACCTGCGTGAGAGCCATTGCGCGGGACATCACATCGTCGGGTGAGCGCAGGGCCACGGCGCGCACCGGCATCCGGCTGAGCTGGGCGATGCCGTTGACGATGGGCTGGAGCTTGTGTACGGGAACAGGGCCGAGGATGTCGCCTTGCTGGCTGTTCAGGCTTGGGGCCGCCAGCGTGGCCTGGAGCTCGGCTATGGAGGGGCCCACGGAGGCCGGCGGCTGGCTTGTGACAGGGGACGGGGCCTGAGGCGCCGGCGGCATTAAGTCCACCTGCTGAGTGAGGGAGCTCCGACCGACGCTGCCCACGGGATCCACCAGCCAAACCTCCTAATCCAGATGGGTCTGAGTAGGTTAGCACGTCATGGGATGACGAAATCGGCGCCGCTCAGTTGATAATGCCTGCAGTGAAGCGACCGCTGGCCAAGCTGGTCCCGATGCTGGCGCTGACCGCCGTCCTGGCGGCCTCGACGGCCTGGGCAGACGTGCCGCCGCCCGAATCGGTACTGGTGGTGATGACGGATACTGGCTTCGATCCGGGGGCCGTGACCATCCGGCCGGGCGGCACCATCAGCTGGGTGAACCGGGGATCGAACGTGCACACGGCGACGACCATTGGCGGTGCGCCACTGCCGTTCAACACCGGCGGGATGGGGCCGGGCCAATCGACGAGCTTCACGCTGGGGGTGCCGGGCAAGTACTACTACTCGTCGGCCACAGACTGCCTCGACGGCGTCAACAAGCCGCCGTTCCCGTGCGAGATCAGCTTCCTGGTGACGGTAACCTCGGCGGAGGTGGTGGCCACGGCAGCCGCGGCCACGGCGGCGGCGCTGCCGCCGACTCCGACAGTCACCAACACGCCCGTGCCGGCGGGACTGCCTCAGCCGGCGGCGACGGTGACGATCACCGACCAGGGCATGTCGCCGGCCAGCGTCACGGTGGCGTTGTACGGCAGCGTTACGTGGGTGAACATGGGCAGCAACGTCCACACGGCTACCAGCCCCGGGACGTCGACATGGGCGGGTTTCGACACGGGCGGCCTGGGTCCCGGCAAGCTGGGGAACATCGGCTTCAGCACGCCGGGCACGTTCAGCTACTCGTCGGCACCGGACTGCCTGAACGGCAACTCGACGCCAGGCTTCAACTGCGGGCCGTACACGGTGGTGGTCAGCGACGTAGTGCTCCCCGGACCGGCGGGGCCGACGGCAACGCCGGTGCCCACGGCCATCTCGGCGCTGGCTGCGCCGGCGGCGAATACGGCAATCAGCATCGACGATGCCCGCGGGTTCACGCCGAGCACGCTGGTGATCAAGGCCGGCCAGACGGTGACCTGGACCAACCGGGGCACAAACGTGCACACGGCGACGAGCAACAACGCGGTGACGCCGGCGTTCGACTCAGGCGGGCTGGGGGCGGGGCAGAGCTTCAGCCTGGTGTTCAACACGCCGGGGACGTATGGCTACCACTCGCAGACGGACGTGAGCTACTTCAACGACGCGGGCTGCGGGTGTGTGGCGCCGGTGTACAGCTTCAACGGGACGGTGGTGGTGGCGCCATAGGCGCGGCTGCGCCTCCGGCGTGACTCGAACACGCGACATTCCGCTTAGAAGGTGTGGGGCGCGTCAGCACCCCACACGCCGAGAGCCTACCCCGCGGCCAGGAAGCAGAAAAGCGCTCCCGGCGGGATTCGAACCCACGACCTGCGGTTTAGAAGACCGACGCTCTATCCACTGAGCTACGGGAGCACGTGCGAGCGAATGTTAGCCCAGGAGATCGCGAGTGCTGTGCCTTCTCTTCAGGCGCGCCGAGGCATAACAACCAACCACCCAGGACAGTTGTTTATTCGAGATACGATGCCGGCGTTCATGATCGGCTACGACCTGAGCCGCGAGAAGAAGAACCGCGACCAGCTGATGGACGCGATCAAGGCGGTGGGCCACAGCTACTGGCATTTCCTCGACTCGACGTGGCTGGTGGTGACGGACAAGACGGCGGCCGAGATCCGCGACGCGCTGAAGGACTACATCGACGGCGGCGAGGAGCTGCTGGTGGCCGAGCTGACGGGCAAGTGGGCCTCGCGCGGCTTCAACGCCAAGGCGACGGACTGGCTGCGGAGCAACCTCTAAGATAGAGCCCGCATCTCAGGCGGGAGGAACACGGGCTATGGCGCGCAACCAGGTTCGGCTCGAGATCCAGCGACGGGAGCCGTTCGCCGGCGGCATCTCGTTTGGCGACACCGGGCCCTACGAGCGGCTGCTGGGCAAGGCCTACTACGCGATCGATCCGAATGAGCCGGGGCTGCCCTGGATCTGCGATCTCGACCTGGCGCCACGCAACAGCGAGGGCCTGGTGGAGTTCTCGGGCACGCTCGACATCGTGAAGCCGGTCGACCTCGAGCGCGGCAACCGGCGCGTGCTGTACGAGTTCTCAAATCGCGGCGGCCGCTCGGTCATTACCGGGTTCAACTACGGCAAGGGCCGCGACATGAGCCTGCCAGAGTACGCCGGCGACGGCTTGCTGATGCGCCTGGGCTACACGATCATGTGGTCGGGGTGGCAGGGCGACCTGATCGACACCGGCGCCAATGTGGTGGCTTACTTGCCCGAGGCCAGGCTCAATGGCCAGCCGCTGCGCGGCAAGGTGCGCCAAGAGTTCAGCGCCATCTCGGAGGGCGTACTGTCCATGGGCGTCAGCGCCGGCGCGGAGGGCGGCGCCACCGTCCAGCCCTACCCGGTGCTGGACAAGGCGACGGCCACGCTCACCATGCGCGAGAAAGCCGACGATCCGCGTGCGCCGGTGCCGCCCTCCGAATGGGAGCTGGCCAGGGCCGAGATCAAGGACGGCGAGGTCGTCCTCACGCCCTCGCCGAACGACCTGTACGTGAAGGGCGGCTTCAAGCCCGGCTGGCTGTACGAACTGATCTACGAGACCGAGGGCTCGCGCGTCATGGGCCTGGGCTTCCTGGGCGTCCGCGACCTGATGTCCGTGATTCGCTTCAGCAAGACGGACGCGAGCGGCCAGCCCAACCCGCTGGCGGGCTACGTCGACAAGCTGTACGGCACGGGCGGTTCGCTCAGCGGGCGGGTGATCCGCGAGTACGTCTACGAGGGCTGGAACGAGGACGCCGAGGGGCGCAAGCTGTTCGACGCGATGCACACCCACACCGGGAGCGGGCGGCTGCTGCACAACATCCGCTTTGCCCAGGTTGGCCGCTTCCCGCGGCAGCACGAGGAGCACGACTGGCCGGCCGAGTACTACCCATTCACCTTCGTGGCGGTGCCCGACCCGTTCACCGGGAAAAACGACGGCCTGTGGAAGCGGCCCAAGAGCGATCCGATCGTCATCCATACCCACTGCGAGGGCGACTACTGGATCCGCCACGTGTCGCTGACCCACACCGACGCCACACGGGGCACTGACGTGGAGATCCCCGACTGCGCGCGGATGTATCTGTTCACGGCGGCGCCGCACATGGCGCGGCCGCCGCACGATCCGATCTACATTGGCCAGCTGCAGCAGGCCAGCATCTCCCCATGGCCCTACCGGCGGGCGATGCTGGCGCTCCTGGACGAGTGGGCCACCAAGGGCACGCCGCCGCCGGCGTCGCTGATCCCGCGCACGTCGGACGGGACCCTAGTCACAGCCGAGGAGGCGCTGGCCAAGTACCCGAAGATTCCCGGCGTGAACCTGCCCAAGGCGCCCAGCCGGCTGCACCGCTACAACTACGGACCCGATTTCGACAGCAAGGGCATCCAGACGGTCTTTCCGCCGGAGCGGCTGGAGGACCAGGAGTATCCGCTGAAGGTGCCGGCCATCGACGCCGACGGCAACACGATCGCCGGGCTGCGCTACCCGGACGCGGAGGTGCCGGTGGGCACCTGGAACGGGTGGTCGCTGCGGAAGAAGGGCTTCGCCGAGGGCGAGCAGTTCTGGAACACGGGCAGCTTCGTGCCGTTCGCGCGGACCAAGGCGGAGCGGGAGGCCAACGGCGATCCGCGGCCGTCAATCGAGGAGCGGTACGCCTCGCACGAGGATTACATCGAGAGGGTGCGGCAGTGCTGCGAGCGGCTGGTCAGCCAGCGGCTGATGCTGTCCGAGGACGCAGAGCTGTTCGTAAGCAGGGCACGGGAAAGGAACCCGTTCGACCCGGCGGTGAAGCTGGACGCGCTGGTGCCGGTGCTGGTCGCTCCAGGGGAATAAAGAAAGGGGGGCCGCTCGGAGCGGCCCCCTTTCTCAGCTGTGCGGTCAGACAGCGCTGCGCAGGTTCTCGGCGAGATGGTTGACCATGACGGTGTGCTCGACCTTGCTCTTGCACTGGACGCACAGCGTGGCCTGCGGCCGGATCTCAAGGCGTTCGAAGGGGATCTCCTTGCCGCACTCGTCGCACAGGCCGTAGGTGCCCGCTTCGAACTTGCGTAGCGCGTGGTCGACCTCATCCAGGATCACTTGAAGGTTGCTCTGGATGGCGAGGCTCTTCTCTTTCTCAAACGTCTCGCTGCCCTCATCGCCAGGGTGATTGCCGTAGCGCTCCTGATCGGCGCCCGCATTCATGGAAGTGCGACGCTCCGACTCAGCGCGGATCAGCTCCTCGACGCGCTCGCGCTCGGCCAGCAGCTTCTTCTTAAGGGGCTCGTATTTCTTCGAGGTCATAGTGAACGGATCCTCCAATTCCAGTCGCGTCTCGGCACGCGTTGGCATGCCACTAACGCAGGTTCCGTGCCATTTTCAGCGGTCCCGGTACAATAACGCAGCCGTTCGGGCTTTGGTAAGGCGGCGCAACTCCGCCCCAGTGGCGCTACTGTGACAGGCAGAAAACAGGCCCGAGCGACCTCGCAAGCTGCCTCTTTCGGTGGGATCGCCCGGAGCGACCAACGGACGCTGGCCGAAGCGGCGACTTGCGACCAACTCGACGAACTTCGCTCCAAAGGGAGAGTTGGCGCTTGATTGCTTTTCTGACCACCGCCGACACGGACATCCTGACGCTGTCGCACGTGGCGGTGCACCTCCCGGCCGACTTTCCGGAGGTGCGGGCGGCGAACGCGTCGGCCCCGGAGGCGGCGGAGGTCGCGGCTCGGGCCGGGACGGCAGTGATCATGCGGCTGCTGGGCGGGCGGCGGCCATTCGAGCCGGCGTTCTCGGAGATTCGGGAGGCCTGCCTGGCGCGCGGAGCGCCGTTCATCGCCTGCGCGGGGGACTCGGTGTTCGATCCGGAGCTGGCGGAGCTGAGCAGCGTCCCGGGCGAGACGGTGCGGCAGGTGTTCGCCTACCTGAGCCACGGCGGGGCGGAGAACATGCGCAACATGCTGGCCCTGGTGGCGGGCCTGCCGGCAGATCCGCCGAGGGAGCTGCCGTGGTTTGGGGCGTATGAGCGGCCGGTTCGGGGCGGCCGGCCTGTGGTGGCGGTGCTGTTCTACCGCTCGCATTGGGTATCGGGGAACACCGCGTTCGTGGACGCGCTGTGCGAGCGGCTGGAGCACCATGGCTGCCGGGCCGCGCCAATGTTCCTGTACTCGCTGAAGCCTGAGAACGCGGCGCAGATCGAGCCGCTGCTGCGCGAAGCCCAGGTGGACGCCATCGTCAACACGCTCAGTTTCGCCACCGGCTCGGTCGACTGGCTGCGCGGGATGGACGTGCCGGTGCTGCAGGCCATCGTCAGCACGAGCTCTCGGGAGGAGTGGGAGCGGAGCCAGGGCGGGCTGTCGCCGCTGGACACGGCCATGAACGTGGCCTTGCCGGAGTTCGACGGCAGCATCATCACCGTCCCGATCTCGTTCAAGGAGCAGCGCGACGGCGTGGTGCGGTACGTCCCCGACCCGGAGCGGGTGGACGCATTCGCCCGGCTGGCGCGGAACTGGGCACGCCTGCGCCACACGCCGAACGCCGAGAAGCGCATCGCCTTCGTGCTGTCGAACTACCCGACCAAGAACGCACGCATCGGCAACGCGGTGGGGCTGGACACGCCGGCTTCGCTGCTGGCGGTGCTAAGGGCCATGAAGGAAGCGGGATACCACGTTGGGGAGCTGCCGGAGAGCGGCGACGAGCTGATGTTCCGGCTGATCGACCGCTGCTCGAACGACCGGGAGTTCCTGACAGAGCAGCAGCTGCGGCAGGCGGCGGGACATGTGGCAGGGGCGGCGTACGACGAGTGGTTCGAGCGCTGGCCTTTGCGTGCTCGGACCGCGCTCCGGGACGCCTGGGGCGAGCCGCCGGGATCAGTGTTCCGGGTGGATGGCTCGCTGGCGGTGCCTGGGATTCACCTCGGGAACCTTTTCGTGGGAGTGCAGCCGCCGCGCGGGTTCGGCGAGAACCCAATCGCCATCTACCACTCGCCGGATCTGCCGCCGACGCACCACTATCTGGCGTACTACCGCTGGATCCGGGACGTCTTCCAGGCGGACGCCATCGTGCACCTGGGGAAGCACGGCACCCTGGAATGGCTGCCGGGGAAGGCGCTAGGGCTGTCGGAGGAGTGCTATCCGGACCTGGCCATCATGGACCTGCCGCACTTCTACCCGTTCATCATCAATAACCCGGGCGAAGGCGCCCAGGCCAAGCGCCGGGCCCACGCGGCGATCGTCGATCACCTGATCCCGGCCATGACGACGGCCGACGCGTACAACGAGCTGGTCCGCATCGAGCAGCTAATGGACGAGTACTACCAGGTGCAGACGCTGGACCCCAAGAAGGCGCCTCTCATCCGGGATCAGATCTGGCAGGCGGTGGTGTCGGCCCAGCTGCACCGGGATCTGGGGGAATCCTCGCCGCCGGAGGATTTCGACTCTTTCCTGCTGCACGTGGATGGGTATCTGTGCGAGCTGAAGGATTCGCAGATCCGTGACGGGCTGCACGTCCTCGGGCAAGCGCCCAAGGGGGATCAGCTGGTGGAGCTGCTGCTGGCCCTGACGCGGCTGGACAACGGGGACGTTCCATCGCTGCGCTCCGTCGTGGCCGGCGCGTTGGGCGTTGCGTATGACGATCTGCTCCTCGATCGCGGAGCGTCGTACAGCGGTCCTCCACTCGATGGGGTGCGGTCAAACGGGGACGCGATTGAGTACATCGATGGCCGGTGCCGCGAGCTGGTGCGGGGGCTGGTGCGCGGCGGGGCGGCTTCGCCGCCCGCGGCGCTTTGTCCACCCGGCCACGCTATGCCGGGCTTCGTCCGGCAGCTGATCACGGCGGTAGAGCAAAGCGCCGACGAGATCACGAACCTCTTGCGGGGGCTGGAGGGGCGGTTCATTCCTCCAGGGCCGAGCGGGGCGCCCACGCGCGGTATGGCGAACGTGCTGCCCACGGGGAGGAACTTCTACTCGGTCGATCCCAAGGCGCTGCCCAGCCCGGCGGCATGGCAGATTGGGCAGCAGCTCGGCCAGGCCCTGCTGGAGAAGTACCTGAGGGAGGAGGGACGCTATCCCGACAGCGTGGGGATCGTGGTGTGGGGCACGAGCGCGATGCGCACCCAGGGCGACGACATCGCCGAGATCCTGTGGCTGCTGGGCGTCCGGCCGGTGTGGATGAAGGAGAACCGGCGGGTGACCGGGCTGGAGCTGATGCCGCTCAGCGAGCTGAGACGGCCGAGGATAGACGTGACGGTGCGCATCAGCGGCTTCTTCAGAGACGCCTTCCCGAACCTGGTGCACCTCATCGACGACGCGGTGCGTATGGCGGCGCAGGCCAACGAACAGGACGACCAGAACCTGGTGGCGGCGCACTTCAGGCGAGATGGCGCGAGCGAGCAGGCGCTGTACCGGATTTTCGGCAGCAAGCCGGGCACGTACGGGGCCGGAATTCTGCCGCTGTTGGACGCCAAGAACTGGAGCAGCGACCAGGACCTGGCCGACGTGTACACGGCGTGGGGCGGGTATGCCTACACGCGGAAAGCCTACGGGGCGCCGGCCAAGCCGCAGTTCCAGCAGCGGTTCGCCGAGATCTCCATCGCCACGAAGAACCAGGACAACCGCGAGCACGACATCTTCGACAGCGACGACTACATGCAGTATCACGGCGGCATGATCGCTACCATCCGGGCGCTCACGGGCAAAAACCCGCGCCAGTTCTTCGGCGACAGCGCCAACCCCAGCCTGGTGCGTGTGCGGGATCTCGACGACGAGGCGCGGCGGGTGTTCCGGAGCCGGGTGATCAATCCCAAATGGATCGAGTCGGTGAAGCGGCACGGCTACAAGGGCGCGTTCGAGCTGGCGGCGACGATCGATTACCTATTCGGCTACGACGCGACGGCGCAGATCGTCGAGGACTGGATGTACGAGCGGGCGACGCAGGCCTACGTCGAGGACGTGGAGATGCAGCGCTTTTTCGCCGAGAAGAACCCGTGGGCCCTGCGGGACATCGCCGAGCGCCTGCTGGAGGCAATTGAGCGCGGCATGTGGAAGAATCCGTCACAGGAGCAAAAAGAGGCATTGCAACGGGCGTTCTTGAAGATGGAGTCGGTCCTGGAGTCACGGAGTGAGTAGGGCGCAGCCAAGCGGCGCGCCGGTTTTCCCGTTCACGGCGCTGGTGGGCCAGGAGCAGATGAAGCTGGCCTTGGTGTTGAACGCGATCAATCCCAAGATCGGCGGGGTGCTCATCCGGGGCGAGAAGGGCACCGCCAAGTCGACCGCGGTGCGCGCGCTGGCGCACCTTCTGCCCGAAATCCGGGTGACCGCGGGCTGCCCCTACAACTGCCAGCCCGGCGATCACTGCCCGCTGGGGCACCAGAGAGCCAAGGCGTTCAGCCGGCCGGTGCAGATCGTCGAGCTGCCGGTGGGCGCGACCGAGGATCGGGTCATCGGCAGCCTGGACATCAGCCACGCCCTGACCGAGGGGCAGGTGCAGTTCAAGCCGGGCCTGCTGGCGGCGGCCAACCGGGGCATCCTGTACGTCGACGAGGTCAATCTCCTGAACGACCACCTGGTCGACGTGCTGCTCGACGCGGCAGCCATGGGGCGGAACTACGTGGAGCGCGAGGGCATCTCGTTCGAGCACCCGTCGCAGTTCCTGCTGGTGGGCACGATGAATCCCGAGGAGGGCGACCTGCGACCGCAGCTGCTGGACCGCTTCGCGTTGTCGGTCGACGTGCGGGGCGGCCTGCCGCCAAAGGAACGGGCCGAGGTGGTGCGGCGGCGGATCGGGTTCGAGAGCGACCCCGAAGGGTTCGGCGAGCAGTGGCTGCGGCAGCAGCACCAGGAACGGCGGCGGATCGGGGAGGCGCAGAAGCTGCTGCCGCGGGTTCAGCTGGAGGACCGCATGCTGGACCTCATCACGCACATCTGCGCGGCATTTCAGGTGGACGGCCTGCGGGCGGACATCGTGATGTACAAGACGGCGACCACGCTGGCGGCGTACGAGGGGCGGTTGGAAGTGACGGACGAGGACGTGCGGCGGGCGGCCGAGCTGGCGCTGCCTCACCGGCGGCGAAGGCAGCCGTTCGAGTCGCCCGAAACGGACCAGGAGGAGCTGCAGCGCACGATCCAGGAGCATCTGCAACCGGTGCCGTCGGAGACGGGCGACGGCTCGTCGGAGGAGAATGGCGAGCCCGAAGACCGCGTGTACGACATCGGGCGGCGGTTCCAGCCCAAGCGCATCGGCGCAATCAAGCCGGGGCGGGTGATGGAGCCACGCTCGGGGCGGCGGACGAAGCTGAAGGAGTCCGGCTCGAGAGGGCATTACGTGGGGGCCAAGCGGCCCGAAGGGGAGCCGACGAGCCTGGCGTTCGACGCGAGCTTGCGGGCTGCCGCGCACCGCATGGCCGACAGAAAGGCCGTCTCCCGAAGGCAGAGGGGGATCAAGCTCGCCAAGGACGACGTCCGGGTCAAGGTGCGCGAGACGAAGATCGCCAACCTGATCCTGTTCGCCGTGGACGCCAGCGGCTCGATGGCAGCCATGGACCGCATGGCGGCAACCAAAGGCGCCATCCTGTCGCTGCTGCTGGACGCCTACCAGAAGCGGGACCAGGTGGGCCTGATCGCCTTCCGGGGCAAGAGCGGCGAGCTCCTGCTGCCGCCGACCAACAGCGTCGACCTGGCGGAGCGCCAACTGCGGCAGCTGCCGACGGGCGGCCGGACGCCGCTGAGCCACGCGCTGCAGCTCGGACTAGCGACGATCGAGCGCCACCGGACGCTGCATCGCGAGGCAGTGCCGCTGTTCGTGCTCATCTCCGACGGCCGGCCCAACGTGTCGCTCTCGGGCAAGGATCCGGTGCAGGAGGCGCGCGAGCTGGCCGCCGAGTTCGCCGGCAAGCACATCCACTCGGTGGTCATCGACACCGAGACGGTGGGCTTGCGGCTGGGGCTGGCGGAGTCGCTGGCGGCTGACATGGGCGCGCAGTATTTCCGGCTGGAGGAGCTGGACGCCGGCCGCGTCGCGGGGGCGGTGCGGCAGGCATTGGGGCGCGCGGGCACGGCGTGAACCGCGGCATCGTGCTGATGGGTCACGGCACCCGTGACCCGGAAGGCACGGCGGAATTCCTGGGATACGCGGACGCGCTGCGAGCGCGCACCGGCGAACCGGTGATGCCGGGCGTGCTGGAATTCCCCTGCGCGGAGCTGACGGACATCCAGGCGGCGTTCGACGCGGCTGCCGCCTCGGGGCTGGAAGAGATCGTGGCCCTGCCGGCGCTGTTGTTCTTCGCCGGTCACACCCAGGACGACATGCCGTGGGAGGCGGCACGAGCGCAGGAGCGCCATGCCGGCGTGCGCATTGCGCTGGCGGGCCCGCTCGGCTCGGACAAGCGGCTGCTGGCCGCCGTGGAGGACCGGCTGCGGCCGTTCGGGTTGGACGAGGACAGCGCCGTGCTGCTGGTGGGGCGAGGCAGCCTGTACTCGGAGGCCAACGCCGATCTGTTCAAGACGGCGCGTATGCTGTGGGACCGCAACCGATATGGCTGGGTCGAGGCGGCATTCGTGAGCCTGGCGCCCCCGGACGTAGCGACCGGCGTCGAGCGCTGCCGGCGGCTGGGCGCGCGGCGGGTGGTGGTGATCCCGTACTTCCTGAACACGGGCGTGCTGGTCAAACGCATTGGCCGGCAGGCGCTGGCGGCGGGGGCCGAGGTGGCGCCGCACCTGGGCGGACACGAGCTGGTGGTGGAAGTGCTGCTGGACCGGCTGGCCCAGGCGCGCGCGGGCGAGTGCCCCTGCCGGGCGGCCTCGGGCTGCCGCCTGCCGGGCTGGAGCTGTGCGCGGGGAGCGGAGTGCCTGCAGCCAGCCTGACGGCGCGCTATGCGCTGCCGGCAGAGGAGATCGAGCGACGCAGCCTGGCGATGGTGGAGGCGGCCCTGCCATCGTGCAGCGGCTGGACCTCGGAAGCGCGCGAGCTGGTCAAGCGCATGGTTTACGCGGCGGGAGACCTCGCTATTGCCGGGCTCGTGCGTGTCCATCCGGAGGCGGTGACCGCGGGGCTGGCGGCGCTCCGCGCCCGGGCGCCGATCGTGTGCGACGTGCGCATGGTGGCGGCGGGCCTTCGGGCGTATGAGGGGCGGGTAAAGGTAGCAGTGGACGCCCAGCGAGAGGCCCAACGCGCACCGCGCCCGGAGCTGGCTGAGCCGGCGGTCGCGCCCCTGCCGGCAGGGCAAGAGCGGGCCACGCGAGTTGCTCAGGGCATCGCGGCGCTCCAGCCCGAACTCGACGGCGGTGTGGCCGTGATCGGCAACGCGCCGACGGCGCTGCTAGCACTGCTGGACCTGATCGATGCGGGGCGCTGCGCGCCGGCGCTGATCGTGGCGACGCCGGTGGGCTTCGTGGCGGCAGCCGAAGCGAAGCAGGAGCTCACGCGGCGGGACGTGCCGTACATCACCGTCGAGGGCACGCGCGGCGGCTCGCCTCTCGCGGCCGCGGCGCTGAACGCCCTGCTGATCCTGGCTGGACAGTGATCGATGACACCTCAGACAGCCTGCCGCCGGCGCCGAGGCGGCGAGGGCTGCGGACCGGCTACACCACGGGGGCATGCGCGGCGGCGGCGGCCAAAGCCGCGGCCACAGCCCTGATACTCCAGCAGGCGCAGCATGAGGTCACAATCCGGCTGCCGATCGGCAAGGACGTGACGTTCGCGGTGCACCGGTGCGAAGTGCGGGCGGAGGACGCCTTGTGCTCGGTGATCAAGGACGCCGGCGACGATCCTGACGTCACGCACGGCGCCGAGATCTGCGCACGAGTGCGGCGCGCCGCGACCTACGAGCTGGCGGGCGGCGAGGGCGTGGGGACGGTGACCCGGCCGGGGTTGGGACTGGAAGTTGGCGGGCCGGCCATCAACCCGGTTCCGCGGCGGATGATCGCCGAGTCCGTGGCCGCGGCAACGGGCGAGCCGCTGCGGATCGAGGTCTCCGTGCCCGGTGGCGAGGAGATGGCCAAGAAGACGCTCAACGGCCGGCTGGGGATCGTCGGGGGCATCTCCATCCTGGGCACGACGGGCATCGTGCGGCCGTACTCGACGTCGTCGTGGCGAGCGAGCGTGGAACAGGCTGTTGACGTGGCCGCCGCCAATGGGGTTCGCGAGGTGGTCCTCAGCACCGGCGGCAGGAGCGAGAAGTTCAGTCAGAAGCTGCTCGCCGGGCTGCCAGAGCTGGCCTTCGTGGAGATGGGCGAGTTCACCGGGCACGCCCTCAAGCGCTGCGCGCTGCGCGGCGTCGAGAAGGCCACCCTGGCAGGCATGATCGGCAAACTGTCGAAGATCGCCCAGGGGCATTTCATGACGCACGTGGCCGGCAACCGGGTGGATCCGGAGTTCCTGGCCTCAATCGCGTTGGAGGCGGGCGCCTCGGAAGAGCTGGCGGAGCGCATACGAACGGCGAACACGGCCCGGCACGTGCAGGAGATGGTCGAGCCGGCCGGTTTGGGGCGGTTTTTCGAGCTGATCTGCCGGCGGGCTTCGGAGCGCTCAGAGGCGCTGGTGCGCGGCAAGCTGGCGGTGGAAACGGTAATGTTCGATTTCGAGGGTCGGGTCCTGGGACGGGCAGGCGGGCACGCTTAAGGTGGATGGGCGGGCACGGGTAAGCGTGATCGGGCTCAGCCCTGGCTGTGCTCTACCGGCGGAAGCGCGCGACCTGCTTGCACAGGCGGACCTCGTCGCCGGGGGAAAGCGACAGCTGGCGATGCTTGGGCATCTGGCGGCTGAACAGGCGCTGCTGGGTGCCGACATCGAGCAAAGCGTGAAGGCCATTCGCCAGGCGGCCGACGAGGGCAAACGCGTGGCCGTGCTGGCCTCGGGCGATCCGCTGCTGTACGGGATCGGCGCCACACTGGTGCGCGAGCTCGGGCCCGACCGCGTGCGCATCCTCCCGGGCATCAGCAGCGTCCAGCTGGCCTTCGCGCGCGTGGCGGAGCCGTGGCAGGAGGCTGTCGTGCTCTCGGCCCACGGCCGGCCGCTCGAGGCGATTGTCCCGGCCGCGCAGCAGGCCACCAAGATGGCCATCCTGACGGACGGCGAGTGCACGCCCGCCGCCGTCGCGCGGATCCTGGTGGACGCCGGCATGGAGGACTGCCGCGCCGTGGTGTGCGAGCGGCTAGGCCAGCCGGAGGAACGGATCACGGATACGAGCCTGCGCCAGCTGGCCGCAGGATGCGAGTTCGACCGGCTGAACGTGCTGCTGGTCCTGCGCGTGGCGGGCGCCGCCCGTCTGCGGTTCGGGCAGCCGGACGGCGAGTTCGAGAGCGTGCGCGGCCAGATCACGAAAGCCGAGGTGCGCGCGGTGGCCTTGAGCAAGCTGAACCTGGCGCCTGATGGCGTGCTGTGGGACGTGGGCGCAGGATCGGGCGCCCTGTCCATCGAAGCGGCGCGGCTGATGCCGCGCGGGACGGTGTACGCGATCGAGCGCGACGGCGAGCAGCTGGCGTGCCTGGAGCGGAACGTCGCCCGCCATCACGCCGCAAACGTGCGCCTGGTGGCGGGCGAAGCGCCGGAGGCGCTGGCCGGCTTGCCGGCGCCGCTGTCGGTGTTCATCGGCGGCAGTGGCGGGCGGCTGAGGGAACTGGTCGAGGCCGTCCCGCGGCCATTCGTGGCCAACCTGGCGCTGCTAGAGCACGTGGGCCTGGTGCTGGAGCACGTCCCCGAGGCGGAGGTCACACAGCTAAGCGTGGCGCGCTCCAGCCGCATGGCGGGCGGGCGGCGGCTGGCGGCGCTCCACCCCGTGTTCATCGTGGCGGCGCCCTGATGGCCGGAAAGCTGTACGCCATCGGCCTGGGGCCGGGCGATCCGGAGCTGCTGACAATCAAGGGCCAGCGTCTGCTGGAAGGGGCCGACGTGGTCTTCCTGCCGGTGAGGGACAAGCATGACAGCGTGGCGCGCAAGATCATCACGCACTGGGTTGACGCCGGGAAGGTCCGGGAGCTGTCGTTCCGGATGTCGCGCAAGCCTGAGGAGAACCGGGAGCGCTGGCGAGAGCATGGGGCCACCATCGCCGCGGCGGTGGAGCAGGGCCAGACGGCGGCCTTCGTCACCGAGGGTGATCCGATGCTGTACAGCACGTTCGTCCACATCTACGGCGAGCTGCTTCGCGAGCACGGGGCGGTACCAGTGGAGATCGTGCCGGGCGTGTCATCGATCACGGCCGGCGCGGCGGCCCTTGCGATCCCACTTGCGGACGACCGCCAGCGGGTGGCGGTGGTGCCGGCCACAGGCGAAGTCATGCACGCGGTGGCGACGTTCGACACGGTCGTGATCCTGAAAGTCAGCATGGACGTGGGCAACGTGCTGAAGGCGCTGAGCGTCACCGGCAGGACGAAGGACGCGGTGTACGTGGAGCGAGCCGGCTGGCCCGAGCAGCGCGTTGAGCGCGACGTGGAGAACCTGCGCAAGCAGAAGCTGGACTACTTTGGGCAGATCATCGTCACACGGGGGCGATGAGTCCTACGCGGACGGCGCGGAGCCGCGGGCAGGTGCAACCACAGCCGCCGATCAGCTTCGTCGGCGCCGGGCCGGGCGATCCGGAGTTGCTGACGCTCAAGGCGAAGGCGCTCATCGAGCAGGCCGACGTGATCGTGTTCGCCGACTCGCTGGTGAACCCGGAGGTATGCCGCTTCGCGAAGCCGGGTGCCGAGATCCACGGCAGCTCGAAGCTGACGCTGGAGCAAACGTCCGGGCTGGTCATCGCCGCGGCGCGCCAGGGCAAGCGCGTGGTCCGGCTGCAGAGCGGCGATCCCTCGATCTACGGCGCGCTCAACGAACAGATCGCGATCCTGGAGCGCGAGGGTGTGGCGTACGAGATCGTGCCGGGCGTGTCATCGGCGTTCGCCGCCGCGGCGCGGCTGGGGGTTGAGCTGACGGTGCCCAACGTCAGCCAGACGGTCATCCTGACGCGGCGCTCGGGACGGGCCTCACCGGTGCCGCAGCGCGAGCAGCTGGCCAGCCTGGCAGCGCACCGGGCCACGATGGCTGTCTTCCTGAGCGCAGCGATGATGGGCAAAGTCGTGCGCGAGCTGACGGAGGCTGGCTACCCTCCGGAGACGCCATGCTGCGTGGCCTACAAGGTGAGCTGGCCGGACGAGCAGATCGTGCACGGCACGCTGGCAGACATCGTGCGCAAGGTTCGGGCAGCGCGGTTCACCCGCCAGGCGCTGATCCTGGTCGGCGACGTACTCGGACCGCGCTCGACCGAGCGCTCGAAGCTGTACGCCGAGGACTACACCCACCTGTTCCGCGCCAAGGCACGCTAATGGCGCGCTACCTGCCGTGCGGCGACGCCGCCATCACGGTCGAGTTCGGCGACGAGATCAGCTCCGAAATGCTGCGCCAGGTTCGGGCCTTCGCGCAGGCCGTCCACGACGATCCACCGGCGGGATTCCTGGAGCTGATGCCGACGTACCGGTCGGTTACGGTGATGTTCGATCCGGCCGGTCCTGAGGTCGATCAGATCGAAGCGCGACTGCGGGGGGCCGAGGCTCGGGGACAGTCGGTCGCCGTCAGACCTGGACGGCTGCACGTCATGCCGGTGCGGTACGGCGGGCAGGACGGGCCGGACCTCGAGGAGGTGGCCCGGCTGCACGACCTCGCACCGGAGCAGGTCGTGCGGCTGCACAGCGGGCGCGAGTACGAGGTGTACTGCGTGGGCTTCAGTCCCGGCTTCGCCTACCTGGGCGGGCTGCCGCCCGAGCTACACACGCCGCGGCTGGGCACGCCGCGCAAGCTGGTGCCGGCCGGCAGCGTGGGCATCGGCGGGCAGCAGACAGGCGTATATCCGATCCCCACGCCGGGCGGCTGGCGCCTGCTGGGGCGAACCTCCTTCACGCTGTTCGACGTCAACGCGGATCCGCCATGTCCGGTCCAGGCGGGCGATCGGGTGCTGTTCGAAGCGGTGGAAGAACTCGAGCCAGGCGAGAACACGCGCATGCGGGCGGCGGAGCAGCCGTCGGGACGGCCGGCGCTAGAAGCGCTGGCGCCGGGCCTGTTCACGACTGTCCAGGACCTGGGGCGGTGGGGCTACCAGGCCTCGGGCGTGAGCGTGTCGGGGGCTATGGATCCAGCGGCCTTGCGGGCGGCCAATGCGCTGGTTGGGAACGAACCGGGCGCGGCCGCGCTGGAGATCACGCTGCTCGGTCCGAGCCTGCGGGCGCTGGAGGCGTGCACGGTGGCGGTGGCCGGTGCCGAGCTCGAGGTTCGGCTGAACGGGCGGCCGGCGCCGACCGTGCTCGAACTGAGGCGAGGGGACGAGCTGGAGCTGGGGCGCGTGACTCGCGGGGCGCGGGCGTACCTGGCGCTGGCGGGCGGGATCCAGGTCCCTGTGGTGCTTGGCTCGCGCTCGACGTACACGCGGGCGGGGTTCGGCGGGCTGGAGGGCAGGGTGCTGCAGGCGGGAGACGTCCTTCACATGGGGGAGCGTGACGACGCAGCGGTTGTACGCCACGACACCGGCGACACACATGTGCCGCTGCCGCGGGGCGACGAGGTCACGGTCCGCGTGGTCCTCGGTCCGCAGGACAACCACTTCTCGGCCGAGACGATCGCCGAGTTTCTAAGCGTACCGTTCCGGGTCAGCAGCGACGCGGATCGCATGGGCTACCGGCTGGCGGACCATCCGCTGAAGCACAGCGGGCCGGCGGAGATCGTGTCGGACGGCGTGGTCCTGGGGTCCATTCAAGTGCCGCCGCACGGGAATCCCATCGTGATGCTGGCCGATCGGCCTTCGGTGGGCGGCTACCCCAAGATTGCGACCGTGATCAGCGCCGACGTACGGCTGGTGGCGCAGTGCCGTCCGGGCATGCGACTGCGGTTCCGGCAGGTCAGCGCCGCCGAGGCTCGGCAGGCGCTGTGGCAAGAGGGAGGCGATCGCCGGCTGCCGGTGAGGCGCGTACGCGAGCTGCTGGCGGTGATGCGCCACGGCGGCCTGCGGCAGGCCGAGATCGATTCAGGAGGCGTACGGCTGCGGCTTCGGCGCTGAGCCTGGTAGCGTAAGGCTATGCCCGAAGAGCACATCCGCGCCGCCCTCCAAGAGGCCGCCCAAAGGACTTACGGCCAGCAGCGCGCCAGCGAGCTGGACAAGCGCCTGGGCGAGATAGCCCGCTGGCTGGCGCTGATCGAACAGCAGCCGCTCGACCTCCTGGATGAGGAACCGGAAGACAATGGCCGCTGAGCTCTGGAACTTGGGCGCCTGTGAGCTGGCCGCCATGGTGCGCCGCCGGCACGTGTCACCGGTGGACATCGTAGAGGCGGTGCTGAAGCGCATCGATGCCCTCGAGTCGAAGGTCCAGGCGTGGGAGACGCTCGACCGCGAAGGCGCGCTGCAGAGCGCGCGCGAACTGGAAAGCGTGGACGACGACCTGCCACTCAAGGGAGTTCCGGTGGGAGTCAAGGACATCTTCCTCACCGGCGGGCTGCGAACTACGGCCTCGTTCCCGCCGTTCGCCGAGTTCGTGCCGGAGCATGAGGCCGAGGCGGTGATGCGGCTGCGCCGGGCGGGCGCGATCATCCTGGGCAAGACAGTAACGACGCAGTTCGCGCTGGCCGATCCGCCGCGCACACGCAACCCGTGGAACCTGGAACGGACGCCAGGCGGGTCGAGCAGCGGCTCGGCGGCGGCGGTGGGCGGGCGGATGGTCCCGCTGGCGCTGGGCAGCCAGACCAAGGGCTCGGTGCTGCGGCCGGCGGCCTACTGTGGAGCGGTGGGCTTCAAACCAACGTTCGGGCGCATCAGCCGGCGGAACGTGTTCCCGCTGGCGTGGTCATTCGACACTATGGGCTTCATCTGCCGCTCGGTCGAGGACGCGGGCCTGACGCTGAGCGTCCTGGCGGGCCACGATCCGGACGATCCGTCGAGCGCGCGGGAACCGGTTGGAGACTACACCGGCCGCCGTACGAGCCGGCCCAAGCTGGGGCTGGTGCAGGACTACTTCGACCGGGCTGAACCAAGCGTCCGCGAGCACGTGCAGGGCATCGCCCGTAAGCTGGCGGCGGCCGGCGCACAGCTGATCGAACTGCGGCTGCCGATAGATTTCGAGCTGGTAAGCGCGGTCCACGACGCGATCATGCACGTTGAGGCCGCGGCCGTGCACAGCGAGCTCATCGGGAAAGAGCGGAGCAGCTACGCGCCGCTGCTGCGCCAGACGATCGAGGCCGGGCACCTGATTCCCGGCGTGAGCTACGTGCAGGCGCAGCGGCTGCGGCGGCGCTTCCGGAACGGTATGGAGGGGCTTCTCGACCAGGTGGACGCACTGCTGACGCCCACGGCCTCGAATGTGGCGCCCGGTCCGGAGACGACGGGCGATCCGTCATTCCAGGCACCCTGGACGCAGGTCGGGCTACCCAGCATCAGTCTGCCGACGGGGGTGAACGAGGAAGGCTTGCCCACCGCCGTCCAGCTGGCCGGCAGGCGTTTTCGGGAAGGCGAGTTGCTGGGCGCCGCCGGCTGGGTCGAGGAGGTCCTCGGCCCAATGCCGGCGGCGCCGCTGTAGCCGGAATTACCGTCCCCCTGGTATGTTTCTTGCTTGCCTGCTGGCTCGAACCAGGCAGAGAGCTAACCAAGCAGGAGGCAAACGATGGTTGATGAGAAGCGCGGCCCCCAGCCCGGCACACCCCAGGCCCGCCACGGCGGCGAGGCGGTGAAGCAGAAGTACGGCCCCAAGTTCTACTCGCAGATCGGCAAGAAGGGCGGCGAAGCGGTCAAGCAGGAGAAGGGGCCGGAGTTCTACGCCCAGATCGGCAAGAAGGGCGGCGAGGCCACGAAGCGCTCGCACGGCTCGAAGTTCTACGCGGAAATCGGCCGCAAAGGCGGCGAGAAGGGCGGCGCTAAAGGACCGCGCCGGCGCACGGCCGCTCGCTAAAGCCGGCTAGCGCCGAAGACGACCAGGGCGCCGGCGGCCGACACGGCGCCGTACTCCAGCAGCATGGCCTGGCTGAACGTGCCGGCCAGCAGTTCGCGCATGAGCCCAATCAGGACGTAAAAGGCGAGGAGCAGCAGCAAGCCGCCGGCAGTAAGCCCCAGGACCCAGTAGTTCAGGGGCCACAGCACTTCGGCCATGGCCAGCGCGGCTGCGCCCGCGTAGAAGTAGATCTTCGCATCGGGTGGACGATCCAGCGTGAGCACACGCAGCGCCAGCGCGCCGCTGATGAGCGCGATCAAGGGGGCTGAAATCAGGCTGCGCTCCTTCACTTCCCAGATCAGCAGGTAGTGCGCCAGGGCCACGGCATAGGCTGAAAGCGTGAGCAGCAAGCGCGCCGCCTGCGCCCGCACCGGCGAATCGAGCCCAACGAGCTGGTATTCGGCGTAGATCACTGCGTACAGCAGGGCAGCCGGTCCGAAAACGCCCACGACTCTCAGCGGCCCGGAGCCGAGGCCGTGGGCGACCGACGGAGCCGCCAGAGCCAGGGCCGCCGGCAGGATCAGCCGGACGGGCCAGAAGACGTAGCCGGGGTGGGTGTGCAACATGTAGGGCACGGCAGCGGAGGCGAGCGCCGCCAGCGCCAGGCCATAGAAGGGCAGGACCCCCACGCTCAGCGTCAGAGAGAGGCCAAGGGCCATGGTGAAGATCAACGCGAAGACGAGCAGGCGGCGGTGCTCGATCACTTTGTCCCCTGGGCAACGATGATCAGCGACGGCGAGGTGATCTCGTAGGGCTCGAGGTCGTAGCTGCCGTAGACGGCGACCGGCTCCAGCCCGGCCTGGCGCATGAGCAGTTCCAGCTCATAGCGGTAGGTGTAGCGGAAATCGAGCGTGGCGACAAGGCGCTGGACGTCGCGGCCTTTGACCTCGTCGTAGAAATACGTGACGTGCTCGATCTGCTCGACAGTATCGACGTCGCGAGCGCTCAGCTTGGTGACCCATGACTCGTGCTCCGGATCCCATTTGGTGAACTCGTGAATGAGCTTCGCCTCGATGTCATGCAGGCTGACGCAGTAGGGGTTGATCGTCGAGACCACGGCTCGTCCGCCAGGCGTGAGATGGCGGGTGATGCGGTCCAAGGCAGCGACCTGATCGCTGATCTCGAGCAAGTGCATGAACGAGTTGAGGGTGATGGCTACGAGCGGAAAGGCGCGCCCCAACTCGAAGGTGCGCAGGTCGCCCCGGACGACCTGGATGCGGCTGCCGGCCTTCTTGCGGGCGAGGGCCAGCATGGCCTCGGAGCTGTCCAACCCGACGGCTTCGTAGCCCTCACCGGCCATCGCCAGCGCCACCCGGCCGGTGCCGCAGGCCAGGTCCAGGAAGGGCCCGCCAGTGCGGCGCAGCAGGTTCAGGTAGAAGTCGAGGTCGAGGGTGTAGTCGCGGTATTCCAGCTCGTAGTAGCGCGCGAGCGCGTCGTATCCGGCCGGCTCTCGCTCGCTCACGCTTTCGACGCCGCCGTCGACTCCTGGAATTCGCGCTTGGCCTTGTCCAGGAGGGCGGGCTGCGCCAGAAGGTCGATGGCGGTGAAGGCCATGGCCTTCGCCGCTGCGAACGTCGCCTGGAAGGCGCGCTCGGTGGCCGCGGCGGCGGTGAACTCGCGGGTGTGGTTGGCGGCGTGGTCGACGATCTTGAAGGTGGGCTGTATGGCCGGCACCCGCCAGCTGACATTGCCCATATCGGTCGAGCCGAAGCCTTTGTCGGACTCCATGGGGCAGTCCACGCCGAGCCGCTGCATGGCGTCGAAGTACAGCTGGCAAAGTGTGGGATTGCTGTTGATGGTCTCGTAGCGGGGGGAGACCTGGCGCCATTCCCAGCGGCAGCCCGTGGCCAGCGCGGCGCCCTCGAAGCAGCTGCGCACCTTCTCCAGGAGCTCGTCGAGGTAGGCGTTCTCGGTGGCGCGAATGATGAACGTGCCGCTGGTGTGCTCGGGCACGATGTTGGCCGCATCGCCGCCGTGCGTGATGATGCCATGGATGCGCGAGGACGACCGGATGTGCTGGCGCAGGGCGTCGATGTGGTTGAAGCTGAGGATCATGGCGTTCAGCGCGTTCACGCCCTTCTCCGGCGCCCCGGCGGCGTGGGACGCCTTGCCGTGGAACTCGACCTCGTAGTGCTCGCAAGCCAGGGCCTGGGTCTTGACCACGCTGTGGGCACTGGGGTGGACCAGCAGGGCGGCGTCGATGCCCTCGAGCGCGCCTTTCTCGATCATGAGCTGCTTGCCGCCGCCGCCCTCCTCGGCCGGCGTGCCCAGGACCACGGCCTGGCCATTGACCTTCCCGAGCACGCTTTCCAGGCCGATGGCGGCGGCGATGGGGGCGATAGCCATCAGATTGTGACCACAGGCGTGACCGATTTCGGGCAGGGCGTCATATTCGGCGACGAACGCGACCACCGGCCCGCCATTCGCGCCGGGGAGGCTGGCCTTCCAGGCAGTGGGCAGCTCGGCTATGCCGGCGGCGACCTGCCAGCCCAGGCGGCGGCAAGCTTCGACGAGCACAGCGACCGCGTCCTTCTCCTCGAAGGCCAGCTCGGGGTGCTGATGGATCGTGCGGCTGAGAGCGACGAGCTCCTCCCGGTGGCGGTCGATAGCTTCGGCGGCAAGCTGCTTCAGCTCGTCGTTCATGGAGGGGAGTGTACTGGGAAGACGGCTCTCAAACTGCGAGAATCAGGGCCGTCTTGAGGTCTTTGTGGCGGCCGTGGCCGGCGGTGGTCATCGCCGCTCTGACCTGGCCGGCCGCCCGGTGGCTGTTCTGGCCGGGATACCTGTCGAGTTACGACGGCGCCTACCACCTGACCCGGATGATCGAGGTTGATTCGCTGGTTCGGCAGGGCATTTTGTATCCTCGCTGGTTTCCGGACTTCGGTCTTGGCCACGGCTACCCCATCTTCACCTTCTTCCCGCCATTCGGCTACCTGCTGACAGAGGCCGCCGCGTTGGTTGTGAGGGACCTGCCCCTTGCGCTCCAGGTCTCCATGGCGGCCAGCTTCGTCGTATCAGGCTGGGGCATGTACCTGCTAGCGCGGGAGTGCTGCGCTCCGCGGCCGGCGGCGCTGGCGGTGTCCGCGTTTTATGTCTACTTCCCCTATCACCTGCAGGACACCTACACGCGGGGGGGCATGCCGGAGCTGTGGGCCATGGCCTGGCTGCCGTGGCTGGTATGGGCGCAACTGCGGGCGACGCGAGAGCCGAGTTCGGGCAGGATCGGCGCGGCGGCCGTGCTGGCGGCGGCCGAGATCGGGACACACAACATTCTGGCGGCGTTCATGCTGCCGGCGTCACTGGCCATCGGCCTGGCGCTCAGCCACCCGAAGCGGCGCTTCGTGGTGGCTTCGGCGCTGTGCACCGGGCTGGGCATCCTACTGGCGAGCGGCTACTGGCTGCCGGCAATAGCCGAGGCGCCGCTGACGCACGTCAAACAGCTGGCGGGGGACTGGCTGCCGCAGCACGCGTTCGATCTGGCGAACCTGGTGGAGCCGGGATTCTACGCCCCGTATGGCGACCAGACGTACAAGCTGACGGCGCTCGAAGCAGGGCTCGTGCTCGTCCAGTCGCTGGGGTTTGCTGTGCGAGGGCTGCTGGCCCGTCGCTTCCTGCCGGAGGTGGGGCTCAGCGGGCTGATGGCGGCTCTGGTGTTCCTGCTGACGCGCTGGTCAGTCCCGTTCTGGATGAAGGCCCCGCTGATGGGCTACATCCAGTTCCCCTGGCGTCTGCTGATCTTGATCGGTTTCGTGGCGGCGGTCATGCTCGCGGTGCTGGCCTGGCGGCGCCGCTTCTCCTGGCTGCTGATTGCGCCCGTGGCGGCGGCCATCGCGGTCTCTTCGCTGGGGCGCGTGCCGGAGGGCCGGTTCGCCACGGGGCCGGTACTCGACGCCCGCGTATTGGAGGCCCAGGAGTACGGCAGCGCACTAGACGGGGTCGCCATTGAGAGCGAGTACCAACCGGCAACCTCGTCGCCCGACCTCGTGAAGGCCTCACAGGGCAAGCGTCTGCCGGGCGACGCTACACCGGCGGCGCGACTGAGCGTCAACGCGATCGCCCAGGGACCTACCGCCTTTGAGGCCTCCGTCGATGCCCAGGAGCCGGGGGCCTTGCGGCTGCAGCCGTTCTACTTTCCGGGTTGGCGGGCGCGGTTGGACGGCCGTGCGTGGCCCCTGCGAGCCGCCGCCCCGGCCGGGCTCATCGAGGCGGAAATCCCTTCGGGCCGCCACAAACTGGAACTGGCCTACGAGGGCAGCGCGATCGAGACCGGGGCCGGACTGGTGTCGGGGCTGACGCTCCTTGGGCTGGCCGTGTGGGTGTTCCGGCGACGGCCGCTTGCGCTAGGGGCAAGCGTAGTGGGGCTGACCGTGCTGGCGGTGGTGTTGTGGCATCCGCCTGGCGGGCGAGCCGAGGTGAACCCGTCCTCCTGGGCAGCGTCACCGGATCAGAAGCTGGTCGGGTACAGCGGCCCGCGCGTGACGGAGCGCGGCATCGAGACCGACCTGTGGTGGCTGTTCGGCACCCCACGGGAGGCGAGCTTCGACTTCGTGCTGCGCGACGGGATGGGACGCGAAGCGCGCCGCACCCCTGCCGAGCAAGCGACCACTATGCCGTATGAGTACATTGCGGCCAATGAGCTGCTGAGGCGGCGGTATACGCTGACTGCACCGCTAGGGCTGCCGGCCGGCTCGTACACGCTGAGCCTGGAGGCCGGTGGGTCGTCCACGAGCCTGGGCGATGTGGAGCTTGGGCCTCCATCGCAACAAGGCCGCCGGCTGGACGCCCGGTTCCAGGACCGGGCTACGCTGGTGAGCTACGACGTCGAGCGGGTAAAGCCGCGGCCGGGACTGGCCACCGACCCCGTACCGGGGCGGGCGGACGGCACGGCCTACCCGGGCGATTTCCTGCTGCTTTCGCTGCTGTGGCGCAGCGAACGCACCATGGACCAGAACTACGTAGTCTTCGTACACCTGGTCGACGCCGACGGACGCACGTGGGCGAACCACGACAATCAGCCAAACGCGACCCTCCAGGCCACCGGCAGCTGGGTTCCCGGGCAGACCATCCTGGACCGCCATCTGCTGAAACTGCCCGAGGCGACGCCGCCTGGTGTGTACCGGGTGGAAGTTGGGATGTACCACGTCGACGAACGCGGCTACCGGTTTCTGCCGTTGGCCAGCGGCGGCAATTCGGTTGTGTTCGGCTCCGTGAAAGTACGGTCGCGCACGGCGGCTCCGAGCGCTCGGCCGGCCGCGGTGTGGCCAAAGGGCATGGCGCTGCTCGGCTGGAGTCGGGACGGCGACCGGCTGACGTTCGAGTGGCAGGCCACCGGCGAGCCGGCACGAGACTACACGCTGTTCGTGCACCTGTCGGACTCGGTGGGGAAGGTGGTGGCGCAGGCGGACGGGCCGCCACGGGGCGGCGCCTTCCCCACCGGCCTATGGGAGTCCGGCGACCGGATCTCCGATGCGCATACGCTGCGCGATGCGCCGGCCGGGTCGTGGCGGCTGACGATTGGCTGGTACGACCCGCGAACGGGCGAGCGGCTGAGAACGGCTAACGGGCAGGACGAGCTGGATCTGGGCGCGCTGGAGACGTGACCGGCGGGAGGCGCAGCATCAGGACTTCCAACGCCATGCGGGTGTTGATCGCGCTCGCCACCTGAGCCCGCGCGGCCTGAACCGCGCGGATGGCGGCCTGCAGGTCTCGGCTGTCGAGCTGCCGGGCCGCGGCCTCGATCTCAGCCTGCTGATCGCGGTTCACGATGCGCTCCGGGCAGCCCTCAACCACCAGGAGGACGTCGCGGAGCCAGCTGAGCCACAAGCCGAGGGCATCGTCGATGGCCTCCGGATCGCTGCCGGCCAGCGCCTCGGCCAGACGGAAGCGCTTGACCGTGCCACCGTTCAGGGCCTGAGCCAGGGCCGCCAGGACAGCCTGGCGCTGCTCGAGCAGGCTTGGGTCCTGCGCAGCATCCAGGGCCCATCCGACGCGACCTCCGGCCAGGCCGGCAAGCATACGAGCCTGCTCGGACTCGACCTCCCGCAGCTCGATCAAGGCGGCGGCGATAGCGTCGATCGAGGGCGGCCGCAGCTGGATCTGCTGACAGCGCGAGACCACGGTGGGCAGCAGCATCTGCGGGCTGGTCGCAACCAGGATGATGCAGGTGTGCGGCGCAGGCTCCTCCAGCGTCTTCAGGAGCGTGTTCTGGCCGGCGTCCGTGAGATCCTGCGCATTGAGCAGGACGAGCACCTTCCAGCGTCCCTCGAAGGGCTGCAGGCTGACGCCGTACTCCAGCGCGCGAATCTGGCGCGGCAGCGAGCCGTGCTCGGTCGTCCACTCCTCTATCACCCGCAGATCCGGGTGCGAGCCGGTCAGGGCTTTGAGGCAGTTCGAGCACTGGTAACAGGGGCCAGGCTCGGCGGTTGGAGCTTCCGCCTCCGCGAACAAGCCGGGCGAACTCTGCCAGGCGGTGCAATTCAGGGCCATGCCGAGCTCACGCGCCAGCGTCGACTTGCCGATGCGCTCCGGTCCGGTGATCAGGTAGGCGTGGGAGACGCGGTCCTGGGCGAGGCTGCTCTTCAACAGCTCGATCGCAGCATCGTGGCCGCGGGTCTTCCACATGGGCGACTGAATCGTAGCGGCGCGGCATACGTATGATCCGTCAATGCCCGATCGCTATGACGTCGTCGCCATTGGCGGCGGCACGGGCGGAATGACCACGGCCAAGCTGGCCAAGCAGGCCGGCGCAAAGGTGGCACTGGTCGATCGCGAGCAGCTGGGCGGGGACTGCCTGCACACCGGCTGCGTGCCGACGAAGACGATGGTCGCCTCGGCCAAGCTGTTCCACGACATCAAGCGCGCCGCCGAGTTCGGGATCAAGGTCGGGCAGCCGCAGCTGGACTTCGCCGCTTTCATGAGCCGCAAGCAGGCCGTGATCGACGCGATCCAGCTGACGGAGTCGCGCGAGACGTACGAAGCGCTCGGCATCGACGTGCTGTTGGGCGAGGCGCACTTCGAGTCGCCCCACGAGCTGCGCGTGGGCGAGCGGCTGATCGAGGGCGACAAGTTCGTCATCGCCGCGGGGTCGAGCCCGTCGGTGCCGGCCGAGCTCGAGCCAGCCAAGCCGCTGACGAACATCGACTTGCTTCGGCTGACCGAACTGCCGAAGTCGATGATCGTCGCCGGCGGCGGGCCGATCGGCACCGAGTTCGCGCAGATCTTCCAGCGCATCGGCTGCCAGATCACGCAGGTGCATCCAGGCGCTCACATCCTGCCCCGGGAAGATCCCGACGTGGCTCTGACGCTGGCCGGCATCCTGGCTGGCGAGGGCATCCGCTTCGAGCGAAACGCCCGGGTTACGCGCGCCTGGCGGCAAGATGGGCTGGTCCACGCCGAGCTGAGCAGCGGCAAACAGTTATCGGCCGAGCAGTTGCTGGTGGCGGCGGGCCGGCGGCCGAACATCGAAGGTCTGGCGCTGGAGAAGGCGGGCGTGGAGTACGACAGCCAGGGCATCAAGGTCAACGCCGAGCTCCGCACCAGCGCGCCCCATATCTGGGCCTGCGGCGACGTCATCGGCGGGTACCTGTTTACGCATGTGGCCGACGAGCAGGCGCGGACCATCGCGCCAAACCTTCGCGGCAAGCACAAAAGGTGGAGCGACCGCGTCCTGCCGTGGACGACGTTCACCAATCCCGAGCTGGCGCGCGTGGGGCTGACCGAGGCAGAAGCGCGCGCCAGATACGGCAACCGGCTCAAAGTCCTGCGCTGGCCGTTCGGCAAGATCGACCGGGCGCTGTGCGAGGGCGAACCGGAGGGGCTGATCAAGGTGATCACGGCACCAGGCTGGCTGCGGGGCGCCCTGGGAGGGGAGATCGTGGGCGTTCACATCCTGGGGGCGCGGGCAGGTGAGCTGCTGCACGAGTTCCTGCCGATCATGCGAGCGCGGCTGCCGGCTGGGCTGGTAGCCTGGCCGACGCACGTGTATCCGACCCTGAGCGTCGGGGTACGGGCCAGCGTGGGCCAGCTTTACGTCAAAGATCTGTAGCCCTGCCAGAATTTGGGCATGGACTTCCCTTCGGCAGTCACCATCTGCGACGTGGGGCCACGGGACGGGCTCCAGAATGAGTCGGCGGCGGTCACCACGGAGCAGAAAGTGCGGCTGGTGAATGAGCTGATCGCCGCCGGGGTGCCGGAAGTCGAGGTCAGCAGCTTCGTCAGCCCCAAGTGGGTGCCTCAGATGGCCGACGCCGAGGAGCTGTTCGCGCGCGCCGAGCGCACCAAGGGGACGCGCTTGCTCGGGCTCGTGCCGAACGAGCGGGGCTACGAGCGTGCCCTGGCGGCCAGGGTGGACATGGTTCAGCTGGTGGTCATGGCCAGCGAGACTTTCCAGAAAAAGAACGTGAACCGCACCGTCGAGGAGGGCATGCGCGACTGCGAAGCCATCGCCCGGCGCGCCAAAGCCGACGGCATCCCCGCCGGCCTGGCGTTGGGCACGTCATGGGGCTGTCCCTACGAAGGCCACGTCGATCCCGCGCGCGTGGTCGATCTGGCCAACCAGGCGTTCGAGGCCGGGGTAGAGAAGGTTATCTTCGCCGACACGACCGGCATGGCGGATCCGGCCCACGTCTCGGCGCTGTTGCAACTGGCCAAGAACACGATCCCGGTCGAGCGCATCGCCTGCCACTTCCACAACACGCGAAGCAGCGGCTTCGCGAACGTCGTGGCGGCCTTAAGCGAGGGCGTTACGCGGTTCGACAGCTCTATCGCGGGTTTGGGCGGCTGCCCATTCGCGCCGCGCGCCACCGGCAACATCTGCACCGAGGACCTGGTGCACATGCTCCACGCCATGGGCATCCATACGGGCGTCCGGCTGGACAAGCTGCTCGAGACCTCGCGCTGGATCGAGGGGGTAATTGGGCGGACGCTGCCGGGCCAGGTAGCGAAGGCCGGCCTGGCGTTTCCGGAGCTAGCCGCTTAGCGCCGGAAAGAGCTCCTTCGCGTTCTCGCCGAAGATCCGGGCCTGGTCTTCGGGGCCGAAGGCCTGCTCGACCGACTCGATAGCGAGCTGGAGGTCGCCGATCGCGAAGGGATAGTCGCTGCCAAGCAAGATGTGGTCGGTCCCGAATGACGTCGCCGCCAGGTGCAGCGCCGGCACCCAATAACTGACCGCGTCGTAATAGAAGTCCTTCATGTACTCGTAGGGCGCACGCTCAATGTTCTGACAGGCCGGGTGCACACTGTGTGACTTGTTGAACCGGCCGATCAACCCCGGCAGCATGCCGCCCAGGTGCGGCACGATGAGCTTCATCCGGCGGTAGCGGTCGAACATGCCGCTGAAGATCATGCGGTAGACGCTGGCGGCGGTGTCGTAGACGTAGGCTAGGTCAGCGCTCATATTGAAGTCGGTGACGCCCTGGGCGCAGGCGGCCGTCAGCGGGTGCAAGAAGACGACCGTACCGCGGCGATCCAGCTCGTCAAAGACCGGCCGGAGGCGCGGATCGTCGAGCCAGCTGGCATCCACGTTGGTGCCCAGACAGATGCCGGCCATGCCGAGCTGATCCAGGCAGCGCTGCAGCTCCTCGAGGGAGTCGTCGACGTAGGGCAATGGCAGGCTGCCAAAGGCGAGAAAACGGTTGGGCCATTTGGCCACCGTCTCGGCGAAATCGTCATTGCTGATTCGGGCCAGCTTCAGCCGGTCGGCCCGGCTGCCCTCGTAGGCCTGGGGCACGGACAGGGAGAGGATCTGGTACTGCACGCCGAGGGAGTCGAGAAACTCCAGCCGCTCGTGGGCGTTCCACATGGCCGAGTCCTTCTTGATCTTGCCCTGGAGGGTGGCGTGGGTAGCGCGCTCGCGCGGCGTTTGGGGGTGGGCAAAGATGCGATCCAGCTCGGCCAGATAGTCGCGCGAGTAGAGGTGTGCGTGGACGTCGACCTTGAGAGGCGGCATCTAGTAGAACTTGGCGCCGCCGTCGGCGACCAGCATCTGGCCGGTCATGAAGTCGCTGTCGGGCGAGACCAGGAAGAGCATTGGCCCGACGAGGTCCTCGGGCGTCTGGACACGTTTGATCACACGGCTCTTGATGGCCGCCTCACGCATCTTGATGATCTCGGGCGTCGGATTGGCCTCGCTCAAGGTGGAGCCGGGCGCGAGCGTGTTGACGGAGATGTTGTAGTCGCCAAGCTCATGGGCCAGGACGCGAGTGAAGCCGACGACCGCCGCCTTCGCGGACGTGTAGTGGATACGGCCGCCGGCGCCGTCGAGCATGCTGCCCGAGCCGATGTTCACGATCTTGCCGTAGCGCTGCTTCTTCATATGCGGGACTACGGCCTTGGTGACCAGGAACATGCCCTTCATGTTGACGCGGTAGACGTCGTCCCACTCCTGCTCCGAGAGCTCTTCGATGCCCACGCGCGAGATGGGGATCGTGGCGAAGATGGCGGCGTTGTTGACCAGGATGTCGATCTTGCCGAACTCGCGAATGGTCTGATCGACCATGTTCGAGACCGACTGGCTGTTGGACACGTCGGTCTGGATGGCGATGGCCTTCCCGCCGTCCTCGCAGATTTCGTCCGCGACGCGGACGGCGGCCTGGCCGTCCAGCTCGGCCACGACGACCGCCGAGCCCTCCCCGGCGATGGCCTTGCAGTAGCGAATCCCGATGCCGTTGCCGCCGCCGGTAACGATGGCGACGCGCCCGTCAAGCTTGCCCATGCGGGACAGGGTACCCTACGCTCAGTGAACCCGGTGGAGGCGCTGGAGCGCATCGCCTACCTGCTGGAGCGGGGGCGGGAAGAGACCTACCGGGTGCGGGCGTACCGCGGCGCCGCGAACGCGATCCGCGGCTTCAGCGATGAGAACCTGCGGCAGCTGGCGGAGCGTGGCAAGCTGCGCAGCTTGCCGGGCATCGGCGAGAAGACGGAGCGGGTGATCCTGGAGGCACTGGCCGGCGAGGTGCCGGCATACCTTCGTAAGCTGGAGGGCGACCTCGATCAGGCGGAGGATGCGCGCGCCAAGGCGATCCGAGCCGGGCTCAAGGGCGACTGCCACATGCACTCGGACTGGTCGGACGGCGGCTCGCCGATCCGCGACATGGCGCTGGCAGCTCGGGGGCTTGGGCACGAATGGGTAGCGCTGACCGACCACTCGCCACAGTTGACGGTGGCCAAAGGCCTCAGCCCGGAGCGGCTGCGTCAGCAGCTCGAGGTGGTGCGCGAGCTGAACGAGGAGCTGGCGCCGTTCCGGATCCTGACCGGGATCGAGGTGGACATCCTGGAGGACGGGAGCCTGGACCAGGACGAGGAGCTGCTGGGCGAGCTGGACATCGTAGTGGCCAGCGTGCACTCCAAGCTCCGGCAGGAGAGCCAGGGCATGACGGCGCGCATGGTTGCGGCGGTGCGGAATCCGCTGGTGAACGTGCTGGGCCACTGCACAGGGCGGATCGTGGTCGGGCGCGGGCGCCCGGAGTCGACCTTCGACGCGGAAGAGGTGTTCGGCACGTGCGCGGAACACGACGTGGCGGTGGAGATCAACAGCCGGCCGGAGCGGCTCGATCCGCCGAAGCGCCTGCTCAAGCAGGCGCTCGGCATGGGCTGCAGGTTCGTGATCGATACGGATGCGCATGCGCCGGGGCAGCTAGAGTGGCAGACCTACGGCTGCGACCGGGCCGCTGCGTGCGAGGTGCCAGTTGAGCGGGTCATGAATACGCTGTCGCTGGGCGGATTTTTGAAATGGACGCACGCTAAGCGCTGATGCTGCCGTCCGGCGGCTGACAGGCGGAGTGAAGAAGCGATTCATAGGGCTGCGCCCTCAGCTCTTGAAAGGACTCGCTACGGCCGTGCCTTGCGGCGTGGGCCTGCGGCCTGAGCAACAGCCGCTACCATTCGGGCATGGCTAGCGAGCTGCTTTCCATCAAAGAAGTGGCCGAACGGCTGAGTATGAGCGAAGCCCAGCTACGCGAGCTGGCGAGGACCGGCAAGTTGCCAGCCACAAAGCAGGCCGGTCGCTGGTTGGTCCAGGCCACCGACCTGGAGGGCTTCCGCCCGGTTCGCCGCCTCTCGGGGGCGACCAAGCGCCGGGCTCGCCTGTCGGAGGGTTTGGCCGTCGACGACATGGCCCGCCGCTTGATGCATAAGGGCACGGCCGTCACGCCACGAGCTCCGCGCACAGCCAAGCTGCCACCCACCATGAAGGAGCGCGCCCGGGTCGCCCAGACGAAGGAGATCGAGCTGATGAAGGAGCGCCTCGAGAAGCCTCACCCGCCGGAGCGGTCCATCTAGCAGCCCAGAAAAAGGAACCGAGCAACGGTCTGCGCGGAATGCGCTAAGTCACCAGGCGGTGATGTCGCGCCGCCGCACCGGATGCGACTGAATACGTCCTCCGGCGCGTCCGCCCCAGTTAGCGGCCCATGAAACTGGGCGGGGAGGGGCGCTGCTTGTCCGGGCTCTGGGAGGGCGTGACCTCGTAGATCCGCAGCGTTTTGTCGTCGGCGCCGAACGCCAGGTACTTGCCGTCCGGCGCCCAGGCCGTGCCGTTGGTGTCGTAGCCGACGTCCTCGCGGGCCACAAGCTGGCCCTGGACGTCCAGGATCTTGAGGTCGAAGGCGACCGAGGTGAGCGCCAGCAGTTTGCCGTTGGGCGACCAGGAGACGGTGCCGGTCTGGCGGCCCCTGAACAGGTCGCGGACGAACTTGGCCGTGGGCGCGTCGACCAGCAGGACGGCGCCGTCGTCGTAGGCCACGGCGAGGGTTTTGTCGTCGGGCGAGAGGCTGAGGCTGTTGATGGACTTATGCGTCGGGGTTGGCTCGAACACTCGCGAGGCTTTGGGCTGGCCGGGGGTCCAGAAGCTGAGCCGGCCGGCTTCGTCGGCGAGCGCCACGTCGCCGCTGGGGAGCCACAGCAGGGCGCGGGTCCGGGCGTCGGTCACGTCGGCGCTGCTGACGAGCGCGCCGGCGGCGGCGTCGTAAATCTGGACGGTGGTTCTCCCCTGGGCCAGGGCGAACTGGCGGCCGTCGGAGGACCAGGCCACGGCCGGATAGGTCTTGGGATAGGCGGTGAGGCTGTAAGCCACCTGCATGGAGTCGGGATCGAGCATCCTGGCGGCGCCGTCGGCTGCCGCGGTCAGGAGCCGGCCGCCGTCAGGCGACCAGGCCAGGCCGCTGGTAAAGCCAACGTGCAGTTTGCGGACGGCCGGGCCTTCGGCGGGGCCGGGGGTCAGCTTGACGATGGCGACGGTGCCGTCCTCAGCGCCCATGGCCAGCCGTTGGCCGTCGGGGGAGAAGGCGACGGTCTCGACGTGGTCCTCGCCGATTGGGTAGCGGACGATCTCCCTGAGGCTGACGCCTCCGGAGGCGGACGGCTGGATCGGCGGCGAAGCGGCGCTCGGCGCGCCGGAAGCCGGCCGGCTGATCGGCGCACTTGCGCCGCATGCCGCCAGAGCGGCCAGGCAGAGGACGCTGAGAAGCGGCCACACGCCTACATCGCGGCGGACCGTGTTAGGCATAGTCAAGACGGCCGCTGGCGGACCGTGAGCCCCCGATCATCGCTTGAGCTGGTCCCAGGTGCAATCGCGCGGGGGCTTGTCCTCGCGCCAGCGGAGGAACCGCGCCGCGTGGCGGAAGCGTTCACCCTGCAGGTAATCGAACTGCACCTCGCAGACGAGCTCGGGCGAGATGTTGACCCATTCCGTGTCACGGCCCTGCGACCACCGGCTCTGGCCGCCCGGCGCGCGGCCCCAGCCGAAGCTCTCGCCGCCTTCGAGCGGCCGCAGCTTGTCGAGCACGGCCCGGCCCTCGGCGCGCGAGAAGCTGGAAGTGTGGCCGACGTAGTGAAGCACGCCGGCATCGTCGTACAGGCCGAGGAGCAGCGAGCCGAGGCCGTCGCCTTTCGTCTGTTTCCGATAGCCGCCGATCACGCAGTCGACCGTGCGATGGTGCTTGACCTTGACCATAGCCCGGTCGCCAGGCTGGTACGTCTGATCCTCCCGCTTGGCCATGATGCCCTCGAGATGGATACGCTCGAACTCGTCGAACCAGCGCCGGGCCTCGGCGGCGTCTCCGGTTTGGGGCGTCAGCAGGATGGTCGATTCGAGCCGGCGCACGTTGGCCAGGAACTCGTAGGTGGCGGCGCCGACGCCATCCAGGCGCTGTTCCAGGAGATCGCGGCGCCTGGCGAACGGCTCGGCGCACAGATTGGCGTCGCCGAGCGCCAGCAGGTCGAAAGCCACAAAGCTGGCGGGGATCTCCGCCGCCAGCTTGCGAACGCGCGACTCGGCCGGATGGAGGCGCAGCTGGAGCGAGTCGAAGTCGAGGCCCTCGGCGGTGGCCACGATGATCTCGCCGTCGATGACGCAGCGTTCGGGCAGGAGGTCGCACAGGACGGGCAGCAGCTCGGGGAAGTAGCGCTGCAGCGGCCGTTTGTCTCGGCTGCAGATTTCCAGCTCCGAGCCGTCGCGGAAGACGATGGCGCGGAAGCCGTCCCACTTGGGCTCGTAGAGCCAACCGGGCCCCTGCGGGATGTCGGGCTGGAGCTTGGCGAGCATGGGGGCGATGGGCGGCTGGAGTGGCAGATTCACAAGTCCGAGCCTACCCTAGCTCCCTATACTTCGCGGCATAGTCTTCGGAGCGGGCCTGTGGCGGTGTCTCGAAACGGCGTTCTTCGTATTCATGGGAATTGGAGCGCTGGCCGGCCTGTCATATCTGTACAAGCCCATCCTCAAATTGATTCGCAGGCGGGCGCGGAAGCAGGAATAGGGTGTGCGGCATCATCGGCTACGTAGGTGAGCGGCAGGCGGTGCCGGTGATCCTGCAGGGCCTGCGCGGCCTGGAATACCGCGGCTACGACTCGGCCGGCGTGGCCGTCATCGACGGCAACGACGAGATCCCCATCCGCCGCTCGGTCGGGAAGCTGGACCGGCTGGTCGAGGTTATCGAGCGCGATCCCATCGAGGGCCACATCGGCGTAGGCCACACCCGGTGGGCGACGCACGGGCGGGTGACCAATATCAACGCCCACCCGCAGTCGGACTGCAACCGCGAGCTGGTGGTCATCCACAACGGCATCATCGAGAACTTCCTGGAGCTGAAGGAGGAGCTCGGGCGAGAAGGCCACACATTCGTGTCGCAAACCGACACGGAGGTCATCGCCCACCTGGTCGAGGAGAACCTCAAGAACAGCAACCTGGTCGAGGCCTGCCGGCTGGCGTTCGAGCGGCTTCAGGGCCACAACGCCATCCTGGTCATCAGCCGCCGCTACCCGGACCAGCTCATCGCCGCCCGGCTGGGCAACGCCGGCGGAATCGTGCTGGGCTACGGCGACGGCGAGATGTTCGTCGCCTCCGACCGGCTGCCGATCATGGAGTACACGCGGCGCCTGGCGTTCCTGGGCAACCGCGAGCTGGCGGTGGTCGACCGCAATGGCGCGCAAGTGTACGGGCTGGACGGCTCGACGGTCGAGCGCGATCCGGAAACGGTGATGTGGGACCCGGTGGCGGCGGCCAAGAGCGGCTACAAGCACTACATGCTCAAGGAGATCCACGAGCAGCCGCAGGCGCTGACCGACACGATCCGCGGACGCGTAGATTTCGAGAACGCCGAGGTGTACCTCGACGAGCTGAACTTGGACGACGCCGCGGCCAGGAAGCTGAAGCGCATCTCCATCGTGGCCACGGGGACGTCGTGGCATGCCGGCCTGGTCGGCAAGTTCCTGATCGAAACGCTGGCGAAGGTGCCGGTCGAGGTCGACTACGGGTCGGAGTTCCGCTACCGCGAGCCGCTGCTCGACAAGGACACGGTCATCCTGGCGATCACCCAGTCGGGCGAGACGGCAGACGTGCTGGCGCCGATGGAACAGACGCTCGAGCGGGGACTGCGGACGCTCGTCATCTGCAACACGCCCGGCAGCCGGGCGGCGCAGATTGCCGATGGCGCGCTGTTCAGCCAGTGCGGGCCGGAGATTGGGGTGGCGTCGACCAAGTGCTTCACCGGCCAGCTGGCCGGCCTGCACATGCTGGGCGTGTTCCTGGGCACGCGCCGGGGGACGCTGTCGCGCGAAGAGGCGCGGGCCCAGGTGGACGAGCTGGCGCGCCTGCCGGAGCTGATGGCGGAGCTCCTGTCACGCGCGGGCGAGTACGAGCGGCTGGCGGCGGCGTACTTCAAACGGCGCGACTTCCTGTACCTGGGGCGGGGCATCAACTATCCGATCGCGCTCGAGGGCGCGCTCAAGCTGAAGGAGATCTCGTACATCCACGCCGAGGGCTATCCAGCGGGCGAGATGAAGCACGGCCCGATCGCGCTGATCGACGAAAACATGCCGGTGGTGACGATCGCCACCCAAGACCACGTTTACGACAAGATGCTGAGCCAGATCGAGCAGGTGAAGGCGCGGGACGGGATCGTGATCGCCGTGGGCAACGACGGCGATGAGGCGCTGGCAGAGCGGGCGGATCACGTACTCTACGTGCCGCAGACGACGCCCCTGCTGCAGCCGTTGCTGAATGTGATCCCGCTGCAGCTGCTGGCGTATTACATCGCCCTTCGGCGGGGCTGCGACGTGGATCAGCCACGCAACCTGGCGAAATCGGTTACGGTGGAATAGGCAGCGCACGGTCATCCGACCCGCTGACCTCGTCGAGCGCGACGCAGGCCCGGCTACACTTGCCGGGTGCCAGCCGTCTGGAGCATGCCGCTCGACCCGATCATCCTGCGGATCGGGGGGCTGGCGATTCACTGGTACGGGCTGTTCATCGCTCTAGGCATCCTGGTCAACGTGCCAGTGGCGCGGCGAGAGTGCCGGCGCAAGGGCATCTCCGAGGATCTGGTCTTCAACTTGGCTGTGTGGTGCGTGATCTTCGGGGTCATCGGCGGCCGGCTGTATTACGTCGTCCAGGCCGACCAGCCGGGTGGCTTCTCGTACTACTTCGATCACCCCGGCGAGATCTTGGCCACGTGGGAAGGCGGCATGGCCTTCTACGGCATGGTCTTCGCGGTATTCCTGACGGTCATCGGCTACTGCTACTGGTCCAAGCAAGGCGAGCGGCTGCTGTGGCCGCTGCTCGATATGGCGGCCGTGTTCCTGCCCCTGGGGCAGACGTTCGGCCGCCTGGGCAACGTGGTCAATGGCGACATCGTTGGCTACCCCTCGAATCTGCCATGGGCAGTCGCGTACCCGCATCCGAATGCGCTGGCGCCAGACCATGTGACGGCGTTTCAGCCGGCATCGATCTACGAGCTGCTGTTCTCGCTGGCGCTGTTCGGGTTCCTGTGGTTCATGCGTACGCGGGTCAAGGTGCCGGGATTGCTGTTCGCCATGTACGCCTTCCTGTACGCGGCGGGACAGTTCGGCATCTTCTACCTGCGGGACAACCCGATTACCATTCTCGACCTCAAGCAGGCCCAGGTGACGTCCCTGGCGGTGATGGTGGCCACGCTGCCGCTGGCGGCCTACCTGCTGCGCCGCCACGAGGCTGTTCCGGCCGCCGAGGTGGAAACGCCGGCCCAGCCCGCCCTGTCCGACACGGAGACGCCAGCCGCGGCGATTGAGGCGGCCGCGCCGGCTCCGCCGGCGGCGACGGCGGCGCCTCATCGCAACCGACCGTCGCGAAGCCGGCAACCCGCCGAAGCGACTGGCGCGGACGGCCCAGAAGCAACCCCCGCCGGCGAGCCGGCCAAAACGCGGTCTCGCGCGCGCACCCGGAGGACCGCTCAGAGCTGAAAGTGCTGCGCGAGTTCGCCTCGCGTCCATACGCGCTGGACCTGGTGAACAACCCGCCTCGGCACGTGGTGCGTGAGATCGAGGCGGCGTTGGGCTTTTGGCAGCTGCCGCCCCCACCGGCGACGGTGCTGGAGATGGGCAGCGGCACGGGACGGCTCACCAAGCCGCTGCTCGAGCGCGGCTACCGCGTGCTGGCCTGCGATCCCGACGCGCGCGCTCAGCAAGGGCTCCGGGACCTCCAGGCCGGGGACCGGCTGGAGGTGTTCGGCAGCGTGGAAGCCGTGCCCACGGGCGAGCCGATCGCCGCCGTGGTAGGCGTCGATATCCTGCACCACGCGCGTCCTGAGGACATCCTGGCGCTGGCGCGGACTCGCCTCCCACCGGGCGGCGTAGCCGGCTTCGACGAGCCGGACGGCGCGCATGCCGGCTGGTGGGCGTTCGTGACGCTTACCGGCCGGCTGACGAACGAGCTGGGGCTGGCTCGGGCGACCAAAACCAAGCTCATGCGCCGCCTGGACGAGGCCGGGTTCGCCGAGCCGAGGGCGATGCGATGGGCGCCGAGCTGGCGAGGCAAGCTCGGGCCGCGCTGGTTCTACGCGGCGCGGAAGGGCGGCGTGTGACCCAGGTCCTGCTCCTGGCGCTGCTCATGGCCGCGGCCAGCTGGGCGCTCGCGGAGCGGCGCCGGACACGCCAGCAGGCGGGCACGCCCGGGCGGCCGAGCAGGCCAGTGAGGCGGGACGAGAAGCGCGCCGGCCGGAGCCTCAGCGTGGCCGTGGCCCGGCTCTCGGCGGCCGCGCCGGCGCTGTCCTCCCCGAAGGCCTGGGCGCTGCCGGCGGGGTTCACGCGCGCTGAGGCGCTGGGCTCGATCCTGTTCGCGGGCTCGCTGGCGGTGTTCGCCGTCACGCGGCTGGCGGGGCTCGAGCAGTTCCCGATCAATTTCTTCGCCGACGAGGCCAACCAGGTGCTGACCGCGCTGGACCTGGTGAAGCGCGGCTTTCGAGACGCCCAGGGGACGCTGTTCCCGATGTACTTCCGGGTGTTCTTCTTCGAGAACCCCGACTTCTCGGTCTACTTCCACGCCATCACGGCCAGCTGGTTCGGGGTATCGATTGGCGTGGCGCGCGCCACGTGCGCGCTGCTGGCGGCGGGCGCGGCGGGCACGATGGCGCTGGTGATGCGAGATGTGTTCGGGTCTCGCTTCTGGTGGGCGACGACGCTGCTCGTCGGAGTTGCGCCGGCCTGGTTCCTGTTCTCGCGGACGGCGTTCGACGCCGCGGCGCTGGCGTCGCTGTACGCGCTGTTCATCGCCTGCTACTTGTTGTACCGCTACCGCTCGCCGCACTGGATCTTCCCGGCGGTCCTACTGGCCGCAGCGAGCTTCTACGCCTATCCCAGCGGCCAGCCCGGGATTGCGCTGCTGGGCGCGTTCCTGGTTATCTCCGACGCGCGCTACCACTGGCAGCAGCGGCGGCTCTTCGCGGCTGCCCTGGCGCTGACTGCACTGGCGGCCGTGCCGTTCACCCAGTTTCAGCGAACACACCCGTTCGAGACCGCGCTGCACCTGCGGGCCGTGAACTCGTATTGGCTGCAGGACATTCCGCAGGTCGAAAAGGTCAAGCGCTGGGCATCGATCTACCTGGAGCTGCTATCGCCAGGCTATTGGTTCTTCCACAGCCATCCGGACCTCATCCGGCACGAGATGAAGGGCTACAGCTTCATGCCGCTTATCGAGCTGCCACTGTTTCTGGCGGGCGCCGTGCGGTGCTTGCAGAAGGCTCGCGAGTCCCGGCACCGCACGCTCCTCGCGGCGCTGCTCGCGGCGCCCGTTGGAGCGGCCGTAGCGGATCCGGGGATCCTGCGGGTGCTGGCGTTCGTGGCGCCGGCGACACTGGTCAGCATGGCCGGGCTGGACTGGCTGCTCGTACGGCTGACAAACCCGCGAAGCGTGGCCATGGTGTCGCTCGCTCTCTTCGGCGTGCTGTCGGTCGCCAGCGCCGGCATGCTGCGCGACGCGCTGGCCAACGGTCCCACCTGGTACTCGGACTACACGCTCTACGGCATGCAGTGGGGCGCCAAGCAGGTATTCCAGGACACCGTGCCGCGGCTGCTGCGAGACAATCCCGATGCACGGATCTACGTCACCGGCAACTGGGCCAACGGCACTGACATCTTCGCCAGCTTCTTCCTGCCGGGCGAGCGACGCGTGCAGGTCCGCGATATTTCTGCCTGGTTGCTGAAGAGGGAGCCCCTGCCGGCGAACGCCATCTTCGTCGCGCCGCCCGAGGAATACGAGAAGGCCCGGAGCAGCCCCAAGCTCAAGAACGTGCGCGTGCTGGAAACCATCCCCTACCCCAGCGGGCCACCGGGATTCTATGTGCTGCGGATGGAGTACGCCGACGGCGCGGACACCATGTTCGCGGCGGAGAAGGCCGAGCTGCGCCAGCTCGTCACCGAGCAGATCAGCATCGGCGGCCAAACAGCGGAGCTGTCGCACACGAAGTTCGATATCGGCAACGCGCAGTCGATGTTCGACGGCGATCTGTTCACGGTGACACGAGGCGTGGAAGCCAACCCGATGGTGCTGGACTTCAACTTCGAACAGCCGCGCCCGCTGCCGGGCCTGTCCATGTACCTGGGCAAAGCGAATGTCAAAGTCCTGGCTCGGCTATACCCCGCCGGCGGCTCATCGCCGAACGAGTACTCGGCGACCTTCAGGTACGCCGCCTCGACCGGCCCAAACGCGGGCCCCCCGGCACAGATGAGCTTCGATCGCGGCCCGTCCGCGGTGAAGCGGCTGTACCTGGAAGTAGGCTATCCCGAGGCGGGCGAGGACGCGCACGTCCACGTGTTCGAGCTTCAGCTGGGCTGAACTTCCACTTCGAGCCAGTCCAAGGCGGCCAGCTCGCCGTCCCAAGCGGTGAGACCCACCACATAGCGGCCAGGCGCCTGATAAGCGTGCTCGACGGAGCCCGAGGTGGCCCGGGTGCCGTCCCCCATATCCCAGCACTGGCTGGTGGCGCCTTCGACCGCGAAGACGAGTCGCTCGCCGGCGCGGGCCTGCCTCGGGCCTTCGATGTGGACGCGAGGGGGATCGCCGGCCAGGAGCGAGCCCTCGCGTACGGTCAGGCCCGTAACGCCGCCGCCGTCGAAGACGTTGCCAGCTTGGCTCTGGCCGAAGAAGTTGTGATTTATGTCAAGCCACTCCGCCTGCTGGAGGTAGACGTGCCAGCGGTTGGCGACCAGCCGGTTTTGCTGGATGAGCCAGTGGAAGGCCCTGAACGCGGCGGCACCGGACACATCGCCGCGAACGACAATCCCTCCCCCGGCGTTGTGGTGGCAGTAGTTGCGCGCGGCCACGACGTGCTCTGAGGAGCCGTTCACGAATACGATCCCGCCGTGGCCGAAGCCGGGCTCGGGCGCATTGTGATTGCTGGACGGCTGGCCGTTCCACGCGGCCTCGTTGCCAATCAGCACGGTGCGGTCCGAATTGCCCAGCCAGAAGCCGTAGCTGCCGTGATTGGCCACGTTGGCGAGGTAGATGTTCTCGGGCGCCCAGGCCTCGAAGCAGTTGTTGTTGGCAAACGAGGCGTCGTTCTCGCGGAATAGGTTGCCCGTGCTCGGCCGGCCGTCGAGCACGCGGATGAAGAAGCCGTCGCCGCCGTGAGTGGCATCGTTGCGGAGGAAGCGGTTATCGTGCGAGCCGCTCTCGATGAGCACGCCGCACGAGTCGCGGGCGTGGACCTCGCCGGGAGCAAGCCGCAGGCCGTAGCTGAGGTTGTTGTCCTGCACCAGGTTGCGGCAGGAAGCCCACAGCTTGACGGCGGTATTCGAGGTGTGGGAGAAATCGCAGCTCTCGATGACGCTGTCATGGGACTCGCGCAGATGGCAGGCGTCCCACACGGCGTTGGCCCGGCAGCGACGGATGGCAAAGCCGCTCACGCCGGCCAGGAACATGCCGCCCCCGGGCAGCTGCTCGCCCCAGCCAAACCCCGGGTCGTGGAAGTTGCCAGAGAAATCGCAGTCTTCGATGGTCCAGCCGTGGGCGTTCTCGACGTGAAGGCCAAGACGGAAGCCACGAACGCGGAGATTGCGCAAGGTGACGCCGTGGGCACCCGAGGCGGAGATGCCCGTGCCCTCAAAGCCGGGGCCCTGAATGCATGCGCCCTGCCCGTCGATGGTGATCCCGGACTCGACGATGTGCAGGTTGGGCGGGGGATCGTGCGGGTCGAGGCGAACAATGGCGGCCATTTAGGCCATCCTCTCGCAGCGGACGAACTGGTAGGCGCCGGTTTCGGGCCAGGGCTCCTCGTAATAGGGCCGGAACCAGCGCTCGAGCAGCCGCGCCTGGAAGGGTCGCAGGGCCCAGCTTCCGGTCAGGAGCCGGGCGATGAGATTGGGCACTCCGGCGTAATGGCTCAGATCGAACGTCCGATGGGCCGCGGGTGAGAAGTAGTAGCGCTGCTCGACGACTCTCAGGCCGGCCAACTGGAGCGTCTCCCGCCACCACTCCGGAGGATGAACATGGTAGTGGCGCGAGATGCGGTTGAAGAACCTCCCATAGACGGGTCCGAGCAGGCGGCTGCCGGCCAGGAACTCGGCGAAGCGCTCGCTGGGCAGGGTCGTGGCGAAGGTGCCGCCGGGCCGGAGCACGCGGGCGATCTCGCGCAGCACGTCGCACAGGGAAGGGATGTGCTCGATAGCGCAGTTGCTGACCACGGTGTTGAAGGCGGCATCGCGGAAAGGCAAAGCGGTGGCGCTCGCGGCCAGGAGGGCCCGATACACGCCGGGCCTGGCGCGTGCCTCGCGGAGGTCCCGCAGGCGCAGGTCAATGCCGGCGTCGATGGGGCGGTCGTAGGCGGCGGAGGCGAAATGGCCATCTCCGGCGCCGATATCAAGGACCGGCGGCGTTAGCGGAACCTGGCCCATGAGCTTGCATTCGACGGCGCGCAGCAGGGCGCGGTGGGGCGGGACCGCGAGCAAGTGCTCAGCAAGGTAATCCACGCTCACGACCGGCGCCGGATGGCTTCTTCGAAGAGCTGGACATAGGCGTCCACGGTCTTCTCGAGGTCGAAGGTGGCTTCGATCTCCTTCCGCGGGCGCCGGTAGCGGGCCCGGTTCTTCAGGACGTGCTCGATGCCCTCGGCCAGGGCGGCGGCGTCGGCCACCGGCACGACCTTGCCCATGCCCGTCATGCTGATGGGCTGGCGGACGCCCGGCAGGTTGCTGGCGACGGTTGGCGTGCCGCACAGCATGGCTTCGACCTGAACCAGGCCAAAGGATTCGGTCGAGTTGAGGCTGGGCACCACCAGGACCCCGCAGGCGGCGAAGAAGGCGGGCATCTGCTCGGGCCCGAGAGTACCGAGGAACTCCCAGTGATCGCCAAGGGCGCGGATGCCGGGCTCCAGGCGTCGCCAGTACTGGTCCTCTCCGAGCACGTCCACGTACTGGCCGGCGAACAGGACCTTGAGCTTGGGGAAGGTGTTCAGCAGCCGGGGCATGGCCTGGACCAGGTACTCGACGCCCTTCTCGGCGGCGAAGCGCGCGGCGAAACCGACGATGGGGCCCATGTCGCCGACGTGCTGCGCCTTGAAGGCTGCCACTGCTCTCGGTTTGGGCCTGGGCATAACAACGGGCGGCGGAATGATGACCGTCTTGGCTCGAAACCGGGACAGCAAGGGCGAGTGGTCAGCGTAGTCCCGGGTGTAGGCGACGATGTTGTCGGCCAGCTTGGCGGCTACGAAATTCGCGCCGAAGACCGCGCGGTCGATGACTCGGTTCAAGAGCCCGCGAGGGAGCTGGAGATCGCAGTGGTAGGTGAGAATCGCCGGCCGGTTCTCACGGTGAGCACGGATGGTGAGGCCGGGGGCATCGAACTGGGGCAGGTGGATGCTGACGACGTCGTGCTCACGGGCGAGCCGGCTGGCGGTGCGGCCGAGCTTCGGGGCGAGCACGCCCTTGCTGACGCGGGCGATGATGGGCATGCGCAGCACGCGCACACCGTCTCGCTCGTCTTCGAGCGGAAGCCGGCGGTCGTACTGCATGGTCAGGACGGTGGCGACGTGGCCCCGCCGAGCGAGGGCCCTGGCGAGGCGCTCGACGTAGATGGTGAGGCCGCTGACGTGCGGGCGGTAGTAGGTCAGGGCCAGCAACACACGCACGTGTGTAGTGTGGGACATTGCTGCAGGTCCGTATGGCAGGCGGGGCCCCGCTCAGTACACTTCGCCCGTCGTTGAGCAACCTCATTTGGGTTAGGCGAAGCTCGGAGGGCGTGCCTCGCGCCTGGCCCGCGGTTCGGTCTCTCAGCTGGCCGGCGCTGCGGCCCTGGGCGCTGACCGCGATCCTGCTCATCGCCGCCTTCCTGCGGCTAACCGGTGTAGGCTGGGACGCGCGGCAGCACCTCCACCCGGATGAGCGGTTCATCACCATGGTCGAGGACCGGCTGCTGCTGCCGGCCGGCGTCGATCAGTACTTCGATACCCGGAACTCGCCGCTCAACCCGTACAACCGGCAGTTCGGGACATTCGTCTACGGCACGTTCCCGCTGATCCTCGTCCGGGTCGTGGCCGAAGGCTTGCAGACGGTCGCGGCGGTGCTGCCAGCCTGGCCAGGCAGCCTGACGGCGCACCTCCGCCTGGCGAGCCACTACGACGACGTGTACCTACTGGGCCGCGTAGTCTCGGGCCTGGCGGACCTGATCACGGTCTGGCTGGTGTATCTCATCGGGAGACGCCTGTTCGGCAGCCGAACCGGGGCGCTGGCGGCACTGCTGGCCTCCTTCACCGTGCTCCAGATCCAGGCGGCGCATTTCTTCACCACGGAGGCGCCGCTCACGATGCTGTGCGCGCTCAGCATCTATGCCGGGCTGCGAGTCGCCGAGAGCAACGCCCCGCGGGATTGGGGGCTGCTCGGCGTGGCCATCGGGCTGGCGATCGCCACCAAGATGAGCGCCCTGCTGCTGGTCATCCTGGTGCCGGCCGCGGCCTGGATCGCCTGGTATCGGGCGCGCGAGATGGCGCCGCAAGATCCACGGCGCAATTTCCTGTTCGAGGACCTGGCGACAGGCGTGGTCATCGCCGGGTTCCTGGCGGCGGTGACGTTCCGGATCGCACAGCCTTACGCCTTCAGCGGGCCGGGCCTGTTCAACCTGAAACCCAACCCGCAATGGCTGGCCGATCTGCAGGCGCAGTCCAAGTTCGCGACGGGCGAGGCCGACTACCCGCCCAGCGTCGAATGGGCCAGCACGCCGCCGTTCATCTGGCAGCTGCAGAACATGACCATGTGGGGCCTGGGCCCGCCGCTGGCGCTGGCCTCATTCGCGGGGCTGGCCCTGGGCGCGTGGCGGCTGTTCCGACAGACCAAGCGCCACTACCTGGTGCTGCTGCCGCTGCTCTGGGCTGCGGCCAACTTCCTCTACCTCGGCCCCCAGTTCGTCAAGCCGATGCGCTATCTGCTGCCCATCTACCCAGTGCTGGTGATCTTGGCGGCCCACCTGCTGGTCTCGGCGCTACGGGCGGCCAGATGGAAACAGGTCAGCGCCGCGCTGCTGGTGGTGGTGGCCGGGTACACGGCGTTCTACGGGACGGCGTTCGCGTCGATCTACACCCGCCCCAACAGCCGGGTAGTGGCCTCGCAATGGATCTTCGACCACATACCGCCCGGGTCGCACATCGGCGTGGAGCACTGGGACGATCCCCTGCCGCTGAGAGTCGACGGCAAGGACGCGTTCGCCATCTACAAGGGGGTAGAGCTGCCGATGTACGACCCCGACAACGCACAGAAGAGGACCACGCTGTTGAACAAGCTGGATGAGGCCGACCTGATCGTGCTGTCCAGCGACCGGGTGTACGGGTCGATCCTGCGGATGCCGCTGCGCTACCCGCTGAGCGTCCGCTACTACCAGGCGCTGTTCTCTGGCGAACTGGGGTTCGACAAGGTGGCGGAGTTCACGTCGCGGCCGCGGCTGTTCGGGATCGAGATCCACGACGACGACGCGGAAGAGCTGTTCGTGAATTACGAGCACGCCAAGGTGCTCATCTTCCGCAAGAGCCCAAGCTACTCGCACGACCGCGCGGCGGGCATCCTCGACAGCGTGGCGCTGGACCAGGCGGTCACGGGGCTCCTGCCCAAGGACAACCGTACCCGAGGGCTGTTCCTGACGGAGGCGGAGCGGGCTGCCGACCAGGCGGGCGGGACCTGGTCGCGGCTGTTCAACCGGGCCAGCCTGCAGAACCGCGTGCCGGCGCTGACATGGTGGGCCGGGCTGGAGCTGCTGGGGCTGCTGGCCTTCCCGCTGTTCTTCGCCGTCTTTCGAGGGTTCTTCGATCGCGGCTGGCTGCTCAGCAAGACCGGAGGGCTCCTGCTCCTGGCGTACCTGAGCTGGATCCCGCCCAGCCTGCACTGGGCACAGTCAACCCGAGGCGAGGTGGCGCTGGGGCTGCTGGCGCTGGGCATGGTTGGGGCTGCCGCCGGCTGGCTCCAACGCAAACAGATCGCGGCCGCCGTTCGCGAGCACTGGCCGAAGTTGGTTTTTGGCGAGATCCTGTTCCTGGCGCTGTTCGCCTTCTTCGTGACGGTGCGCAGTGCCAACCCGGACCTGTGGCACGCGGCGATGGGCGGAGAGAAGCCGATGGACTTCGCCTATCTGAACGCGACCATCAAGAGCGCCTACTTCCCGCCCTACGACCCCTGGTTCGCCGGCGGGTACATCAACTACTACTACTTCGGCTTCGTGATCGTCGCGGCGCTGACGAAGCTCCTGGCGATCGTGCCGGCCACGGCCTACAACCTAGCCGTGGCCACGCTGCCGGCGCTGGCTTGCGCAGGAGCGTTCAGCATCGTGGCGACCCTCGCCGGCTGGTCGCGACTGCGAACCAAGGCCGGCGCGCTTTCGCTCGCCGGCGCCGGGCTGTTCGGGGCGGTGGCGCTGGGCGTCGCCGGGAACGTCGGCGACGTGCCGCTGCTATCGAGAGCCCTGGGCGCGATGCTGAGCGGTCAGCCGCCGGGCTTCCGGATCGAGTGGTGGTACTGGAACGCGACACGCATCATCCCAGACGCGATCAACGAATTCCCGTACTTCACCTTCCTGTACGGCGATCTGCACGCGCATGCCATCGCGCTGCCGCTGCAGATGCTGGCCATAGGCGCTATCACGGCCATCGCGCTGAAGGCCACGTCGCGGGCGGGGACAGCCGTCACGCTGGCGCTGCTGGGGCTTATCCTCGGGGCGCTGCGGGCGACGAACACCTGGGATTTCCCGACCTACCTGCTGGTGGGCGGCGGCGCGCTGCTGCTGGCGGAGGCGACGAGCGGGCGCGGGCTCGTGGCGGCCCTGGGCCGGGCCGGGCTCAAGCTGGCCGCCGTGGTGGTGCTGTCGAGCCTGTGCTTCGCGCCGTTCACCAGCAGCTACGCCACCCTGTACTCCTCGATCAAGCTGTGGACTGGGCAGCGGACATCGTTCGGGCAGTACCTGGAGATTCACGCCCTGTTCCTGGCCCTCATCGTGTTCTTCCTGGCCTACCAGCTTGCCAGCCCGGGGAGCGGCCTGCTGGCCGGGCGGCTGCTGCGCCTGTGCTGGCGCTTCCGGCAGCGGTTCGGCCGGCTGGGGTCGCGCCTGGGGCACGTCGCACCCGCATGCCGGCCGACGGCCAGAGGCATGGCGGCCGCGGCAGGCCTGATCGTGCTGCTCGCCGTGGCGCTCCTGGCGCGGCACATGGCGCTGCTGTTCGTGCTCGCGGCGCTGCTCATCGCCACGACAGTCTGCCTGCTCAGCCCGGGCAGCAGCCAGGCCCGGCGGCTCACGAACCTGCTGATCTGCACCGGGCTGGCACTGAGCATCGCCGTGGACGTGATCGTGCTCAGCGGCGACGTGGGCCGCATGAACACGGTGTTCAAGCTGGACTTCCAGGTCTGGGCCCTGTGGAGCGTGGCCGGGGCGGTGGCGCTGTTCGAGGTGCTGAGCGGCCTCAAGCCGAGCCAGAGCCTGCAGCGGCAGATCGTGGGCGGCACGACGGCTGCGCTTCTGGCGGGCGGCCTGGTCTACACCGCCGCCGGCGGGGTGGCCCGGGCGCACGACCGTTTCACGCAGCTGCCGCGCACGCTGGATGGCGAGGCTTTCATGCCGCCCTCGGTGTGGGTGGACAAGCAGCCGCTGCCGCTGCGACCGGATTACGAAGCCATTCACTGGCTGGAGGACAACATCCAGGGCTCGCCGGTGATCCTGGAGGGCCGCGGCCGACTGTACTCGTGGGCCAACCGTGTGTCAATCTACACCGGCCTGCCGACCGTTCTCGGTTGGGATTGGCACGAGACGCAGCAGCGAGGTGTGTTCGCAGCGGGGCAGATCGAGAAGCGCGCGGCCGACGTCACGGAGATGTACAGCAACCCTTCGCTCGACGTGGTACTCCCCCTGCTGAGGCAGTACCACGTGCGCTACATCTACGTAGGTCCGTTCGAGCGCGAGAGCTACCCCGAACAGGGCCTGGCCAAGTTCGAAAACGCGCCCGGCTTAAGCCCGGTGTACGACCGAGACGGCGTAAAGATCTGGGAGGTCCTATAAGCCGTTGCGAGCCTGGATTACCGGCGGGGCGGGCTTCATCGGCTGCAATCTGGCGGCTCGCCTGCTGAGCCTGGGCCACGAGCCTATCGTTATCGACAACTGCTCGCGCGATCTGGTGCGCGCCAACCTCGACTGGCTGCGGAGTCAGCCCAATCCCGGGCGGCTGCGCGTGCACGAGGCCGACGTGCGGGATGCCGAGGCCATGGCGCGGCTGATGAAAGCCGACCGGCCCGAGCTGGTCGTTCACCTGGCGGCGCAGGTGGCGGTGACGACGTCGGTGACGGATCCGCGCCACGACTTCGAGGTCAACGCAGGCGGCACATTCAACGTGCTCGAGGCGGCGCGGACGCTCGACCCGTCACCAGTGGTGATCTACGCCTCCACCAACAAGGTCTACGGCAACCTGGAGCACCTGCGGGTCGCCAAGACGGAGCGCGGCTACGCGCTCGAGGACCTGCCTGGAGGGGTGTCGGAGGCCGAGCCGCTGGACTTCCACTCGCCTTACGGCTGCTCGAAAGGGGCCGCGGACCAGTACGTGATTGACTATGCCCGCATCTACGGCCTGCGCAGCGTGACCATGCGCCAGTCGTGCATCTACGGCACACGGCAGTTCGGGGTGGAGGATCAGGGCTGGCTGGCGTGGTTCGTGATCGCCGCCGTCACCGGACGGCCCATCACGATCTACGGCGACGGCTACCAGGTACGGGACGTGCTGTGGGTGGACGATCTACTCGACCTGTACCTGAGGGCGTACGAGCGCATCGACCGCGTGACGGGCAAGGCCCTGAACGTCGGCGGCGGGCCGCGCTTCGCCCTGTGCTTGCTGGACTCGCTGGAGATGATGAGCCGACGTCTGGGGCGCGAGGTTCCGGTCAGCTTCGGCGAGTGGCGGCCCGGCGATCAGCGGGTCTACGTGAGCGACACGTCGCGGGCCGAAGCGCTGCTCGGCTGGAAGCCTTCGACGCCGCCGGAAGAGGGCATCACCCGGCTCGTGGAATGGGTTGAGGGCAACCGAGCGCTGTTCGGAAATTAGGGCCGATGCCCTATGAGGTCCTGAGGGCTAGTCCGATAAAATTCGCGGTTGGAGGCCGTGCGGCCGCGCGGCCCAATCTAGCCGTGGGACGCTGATGATCGAGCTCTCGAGACGTGCTGCGCCGATTAGACGTGCGCTCTGGCCCCTCGGGGCCATCCTGGCCGGCATCCTCCTGACCGGCTGCGAAAGCCCACAGACGACCCTCTCCCCCACCACCCAGTTCGCGGACGAGATCCAGTTCCTGCTCAAGCTGACCTTCTGGTCCGGCGTGGGCGTGTTCGTGATCGTGGAGGCGGTGCTGGTGTGGGTCATTTTCCGCTACCGGGCGCGCCGAGCGGCGGCCGGCCTGCCGCCGCAGATCCACGGCAACACGCCGGTGGAGATCGTGTGGACGATTATCCCCGCGGTGCTGCTGGCAATCGTGGCCGCCTACACGACGCCGATCATCTTCAGCACCCAGGCGCCGCCGCCCAAGGACGCACTGCCGGTCAAGGTCATCGGCCACCAGTGGTGGTGGGAGTTCCAGTACCCGACACTGGGTGTGACCACGGCCAACGAGGTCCACATGCCGGTGAACCAGACGGTCACGTTCGACCTCGAGTCGGCCGACGTGATGCACAGCTTCTGGCTGCCGCGGCTCGGCGGCAAGCGCGACGTCATTCCGAACCACGTCAACAACCTATGGTGGACGCCGACGGAGATCGGCACCACGCCCGGCCAGTGCGCGCAGTTCTGCGGCACGTCGCACGCCAACATGCGCATGATCGCCGTGGTTCAGTCGAAGGAGGATTTCGACAAGTGGGTGGCCGATCAGAAGGCCCCACCGGCGCAGCCGGCGGGCGGCGACGCGGCTGAGGGCAAGACCATCTTCTCACGCAGCGCGTGCATCGGCTGCCATACCATCGAGGGCGTCTCGCAGGGCAAGATCGGGCCCGACCTGACGCACGTTGCCAGCCGCACCATCATTGCCTCGGGCATCCTCAAGAACACGCCCGAGGACATGGCCCGCTGGCTGCAGGACCCGCCGGCTGAGAAGCCCGGGTCGCTGATGCCAAACTTGCACCTGAGCGACACCGACGTCAAGGCCCTCGTAGCCTATTTGGAGAGCTTGAAGTAATGGCGACACTGGTTCGGCCAGCTGCCCGGCCGCTCACGTCCCTGCCGCGTTCGCAGGCGATGACCGGCCTGTGGAGCTGGATCATCACGGTCGATCACAAGCGTATCGCCGTGCTCTACGGCGCGACGGCGTTCATCATGTTCCTGCTGGGCGGCATCGAGGCGCTGATCATGCGCCTGCAGCTGGCCACGCCCAACGGCCAGGTGGTCGACGCCGACACCTTCAACCAGCTGTTCACGATGCACGGCACGACGATGATCTTCTTGGTCATCATGCCGCTCTCGGTGGCCTTCTTCAACTACATCGTGCCGCTGCAGATCGGGGCGCGCGACGTGGCCTTTCCGAGGTTGAACGCGCTGAGCTACTGGATCTTCCTGGCCGGCGGGATCTTCATCAACCTGGGGTGGCTGATCGGGCAGGCGCCGGACGCCGGCTGGTTCGGCTACGCCAACCTGACCGAGAAGCCATATGCGATGGGGCTGAACACCGACTTCTGGCTGCTGGGCCTGCAGATCCTGGGCATCGCCAGCATTCTGGGGAGCCTGAATTTCTTCGTGACCATCGTCAACCTGCGGGCGCCCGGGATGCGCATGATGCGCATGCCGGTGTTCTGCTGGATGACCATGGTGACCAACATCCTGATGCTGCTGGCCTTCCCGGTCATCACCGTGGCGCTGGTGCTGCTGATGTTCGACCGGCAGTTCGGGACGCATTTCTACATCCCCAGCGGCGGCGGGGACCCGCAGCTGTGGGTGCACCTGTTCTGGGTATTCGGCCATCCCGAGGTCTACATCCTCATCCTGCCGGCCATGGGCATCGTGTCGCAGGTGCTGCCGACGTTCTCGCGCAAGCCGCTGTTCGGGACGCCGTTCGTGATCTACTCGGGCATCGCGATCGCCTTCCTGTCCTTCGGCGTATGGGCGCATCACATGTTCGCCCAGGGCCTGGGTCCCACGGCCGACGCGGCGTTCGCCTTCAGCACCATGGCCATCGCCGTGCCCACGGGGGTCAAGATCTTCAACTGGATCGGCACCATGTACCGAGGCCAGCTGCACTTCACTACGGCGATGCTGTTCTCGGTCGGCTTCATCGCCATGTTCATCATCGGCGGGCTCTCAGGGGTCATGCACGCCTCGCCACCGGCCGACCTGCAGCAGAACAACACCTACTTCATCGTGGCCCACTTCCACTATGTGCTGTTCGGCGGCGCGATCATGGGCCTGTTCTCCGGCATCTACTACTGGTATCCCAAGACCATCGGGCGGCTGATGAACGAGAAGCTCGGCAAGTGGCACTTCTGGCTCATGATGCTGGGCTTCAACCTGACCTTCTTCCCGATGCATTGGATTGGGCTCGACGGTATGCCCCGCCGGGTCTACACCTACCCTGAGGGCATGGGCTGGGACAGCTACAACATGGCCGAGACGATCGGCGCGTTCGTCATCGCCGTCTCGATTCTGATCTTCATGTACAACGCGGTGTGGTCGATGCGCCATGGCGCTGTCGCGGGCAACGATCCGTGGGACGCGCGGACGCTGGAGTGGTCGATTCCCTCGCCTCCGCCGCACTACAACTTTGAGGAAATCCCGGTGGTTACCGCCATGGACGACTGGTGGCACAAGAAGTACGGCGACACCGGCCATGAGGCGGCGCACGGCGCTCCGGCTGCTCCGCCAGCCATGGCCGGAGCGTCGGTCGACCACGACGTCCACACGGAGCACGCCGGCCACGGCGGGGGCGGGCACCACATCCATATGCCTGATCCGTCGTACTTCCCGATCATCCTGGCCTTCGGCATGTTCGTGATGGCGCTGGGGGTAATCACCAACTACTGGATCTGCCTGGTGGGGTTCTGCTTCGTGTTTGCCGCCATCTACGGCTGGTCGTTCGAGCCGGTAAGCGCGCCTGAGCCGCCAAGCGGCTCGGCCGAAAGCCATCCCGTTCACGAGACGCCTCGCACGCCGGTGGCCGCCCACTGATGGCGGTCGAAGCGGCTCCGAACCCGGTCGTCGCGGCCGAGCACACCAGCACCGGCCTGAACCACCGAAAGGTCCTGATGTGGACCTTCCTGGGTTCGGAGTGCATGTTCTTCGCGTCGCTGATCTCGAATTTTCAGGTGCAGCGCGGGCGCAGCCTCAACGGGCCTTATCCGGACGACGTGATCAACATCCCGTTCACCTCGATCAGCACCTTCTCGCTGCTCATGAGCTCGCTGATGATGGTGCTGGCCCTGGCGGCCATCCAGCGCAACGACGTGCGCGGCCTGAAGATCTGGCTGCTGGCGTGCGCGTTCCTGGGCACGCTGTTCCTAGGTGGCCAGTTCTTCGAATTCACGCAGTTCGTGGCCGAGAAGGGCCTCAAGCTGAGCACAAACCTGTTTGGTGCCTCATTCTTCGTGCTGACCGGCTTCCACGGCACGCACGTGACAATCGGCGTCATCTGGCTGATATCGCTGTATTTCGCCGCGGCGAGAGGCAGGATCACTGTCAAGGACAGTCTGAGCGTCGAGCTGGCAGGCCTGTACTGGCACTTCGTCGATATCGTGTGGGTGGCGATCTTCACGATCGTCTATCTGCTGAAGGTGTAGCTGATGGCGGCGACGCACATCCAACACGAAGAGCATCACCCCTCGGCGCGCGGCTATGTCAAGGTCGCCACCGTACTGTTCGTCATCACCATCTTCGAGGTGGCCGTGTACTACATCGAGCCGCTGCGCGTGCTCGACCTGCTCGCTCCCATCCTGCTGGTGCTGTCGGCGCTCAAGTTCTGCGGCATCGGCGGCTGGTACATGCACCTCAAGATGGACCACAAGCTGTTCTTCGTCTTCTTCGCGGCCGGCGTGGTCCTGGCGGCGACGCTGATCATCGCCCTGATGGCGCTGTTTGGCGAGCTGCTCGAGCCCGGCAAGCCGATCATCTCCATGAACACCGAGCTGCAGCGCATCGCGGCCAGCGCCAAGCCGCAGGCCGAGGAGCCGGCGACGCCGGCAGGAGGACTGCAGCCGTACATCAACCCGAAGGACATCGGCAACGTGGAACTGGGCCGCGAGTTCTGGATTATGAAGGGCTGCACCGGCTGCCACATGGCGCCGAACATTCCCGGAGGCGGGCAGATCGGGCCGAACCAGGGCCACTTCTCGCAGCGGCCCACGATCGCCGGCGGCGTGCTGCCGAACACGCCCGAGGCCGTGGAGAACTGGATCATGGACCCGCAGAAGTACAAGCCTGGAACGCTCATGCCCAACCTGAGCGTGACCGAGCAGCAGGCTAAGGACCTGACGGCTTTCCTCTACTCGCTGCCGTAGGCGTGCCGTGCCAATCACCCTAGGCAGGCTGCTGACCCATTGGACCTTCGAGCCGTCGGTGGTGCTCGGCTTGGCGGGCCTGATCGCGGCGTTCCTCTGGCTCCAGCGGCAGCCGGCGCTGGCGGTCCCGGCGGGGCGGCGCGCATTGTTCGGTGTGGCGATGGGCCTCCTGGCGCTGGCGCTGCTCTCGCCCCTGGACGAGATCTCCGACGAGTACCTACTTGTCGCGCACATGATCCAGCACCTGCTGATGGTGCTCCTGATCGCGCCCCTACTGGTGCGGGCCATGCCGGCGCCGTGGGGCGCCCGGCTGAGGGTTCACCCGGGGCTGGCCTTCGCAGTCTTCAACCTTGTGTTCGCGCTGTCACACGTGCCGGCCTGGTACCAGGCGACACTGGTGGTCGAGCCGCTGCACGTCTTCGAGCACCTGCTGTACCTGGGCACCGGCATGCTGAACTGGCTGCCGGTGCTCAACCCGGCGAAGGAGCAGCGGATCAGCGAGCCGCTGCAGATGCTGTACCTGTTCCTGGAGACGCTGCCAATGTTCCTGATCGGGGCGCTGCTGTCGCTCAGTGACTCGCCGGTGTACCCGCTGTATGCGCGCGCGCCGCGCGTGGCGGGCATCAGCGCCGTGGAGGATCAGTCGCTGGCGGGTCTGTTGATGTGGATCGGGGGGAGCTTCTTTTACCTGGGCGCGCTGACGGTTGTCTTCTTCAAATGGGCCAACCGGGAGGTTGGCCTGGAGGATCCTGTTCGGGAGGAACCACGATTGAATGCTACGAGGATTTCAGCGTGAGCAAGCGCTTTGTCGCGCTGCTGATCACCGGCCTGCTCCTGGCCCTGACGCCGGCGGTCGCGTTTGCGCAGGCGAGCGCACCGGCAAGTCCGGGAGGGGCGGCCGCGACGTCGCCGAGCCCCGCCCAGGCGCCAGGCGCGGTACAGCCGCCGGCAGCGGCCAGCGCACCGCCTTCGGCAGCCGCCTCGGCTCAACCGGCTTCCGAGCCCGCAGCGGCGCAGCCCGCGGCCTCAACGGGGCCGACGGTGAGGGGGCTGCCGACACCCGTCGGCTCGAACCTGCCGCCCCAGCAGCCTGAGCCCCTGAGCCTGCTGGCCTACCTGCTCATCGCGCTTGCCGTGGTGTGGTTCGTAGCAGCGATCGTGGGCATTGTTCGGCTGCTGATGCGCCCAACACGCGGGCCTTATGCGGTGGCCTACCCGGAACCCGAGCAGGACCGGCCTTTCCTGTCCCTGATCATGCCCTTCGGAGCGCTGATCACCGTGGCCATCATCGTGACCATATTCGGCGTGTCCTTCCTCATGTTGGCGCGGATCTCGCCGAAGATGTTCGACACGGAGATCTACCCGCTGGCCGTCGATCTCTTCATCGTGTGCTTCGTGATGTTCGTGGCGACGATCCTGGCGTTGCGGGGCTCCAAAGCAGAGCATCCCGAGGTACACTAGGGGGCCTAGAAACAGGGGGCAGGAAGACCATGGCCCAGTACGATGAAGAGGCGGCGGGTCGGGCGGCGATGTGGACCTACATCTGGGTGATGGTCGGCTTCAAGGTGGTCACCGCGTGCTTCGTGCTGTGGTATACGAACGCGTTCGGCTTCTGGGCGATCATGATCGCGCTGCACATCCCGTGGATTGCCGGCGCGCTCATCCTGGCCGGCATCCCGGGCGCCTTCTATTGGCGACTGGTGAAGATGCGCGCCCGGCGCTCTGAGCTGATCCGGCAGGAGTTCGAGGTAACGCCGCCGAAGCAACCCGTCAAGGTCTAGGCTCGCGCGGCAGCGCGACGTGGATGGGCCCACCCGCCAGCGACTGCGCCATGTCAACTGTGCTGCCGACCAGCGCGCGAAGATCGCATTCCTCGAGGTGCAGCGTCAGCTTGTCCGTTTGCAGCCTGGACATATCCACGAGGTCGTTGACCAGCACGGACAGCCTGCGGCTCTGATCGAGGGTCCGCTGAGCATGGCGCCGCGCCCGGCTTTCTTGGGGCTCTGACTGCAGGGCGGTTCAGCAGCTCCACGAATCCGCGCAGCGCCGTGTATGGCGCTTTCAGCGGGGTATCGCCACTCGTTGGGCAACCGCGGGGTCGTCCGACCGCTGAGATGAGCCAGCGCCGGCTACCGGCCGGCCCAGTATGATCCCGCTCGTGGCCGAGTTTCGATTTGAGCCCAGCCCGCGCTGGGTGCGCGCTGTGATGGGCAGTACGGCCATTGGCGACAGCAAGCGCATGCGGCTGCTGTACGAGCCGGGGCGGCTGCCGCTGTACTGCTTCCCCGAAGAGGACGTCCGGACAGACCTGCTGTCCTCCAGCGACCACCGCACCGAGTCGGAGCACCTGGGTGGCATGCAGCACTTCGACATCCGGCTGGGAAATCGGGTCGCGCCCCGGGCAGCGGTGCGCTATGAGCACCCAGAGCTTCAGGGATACGTGGCGTTCGACTGGGATGCGATGGACGCGTGGTACGAGGAGGACGACGAGATCTTCGTCCACGCCCGCGATCCCTACAAGCGAGTGGACGTACTGCGCAGTTCGCGCCACGTCCGGGTGGTCCTGGGGGGCGAGACCATCGCCGAGACCAGGCGGCCGAGCCTGTTGTTCGAAACCCATCTACCGGTGCGCTACTACATCCCGCGTATGGACGTGCGGATGGACCTGCTCACTCCGACGGATACGCGCACGCGCTGTCCTTACAAGGGCGTGGCCTCATACTGGTCGGCCAGCGTGAACGGCCAGACCTACCGCGACATCGTCTGGAGCTATGAGGTGCCTATCCCGGAGTGCCCGAAGATCGAGCAGCTGATGTGCTTCTTCAACGAGCGGGTGGACGCCATCTATGTCGACGGCGAGCTGCAGGAGAAGCCGCGGACGAAGTGGGCCGACGAGGGGGCGCTGCGGACGCGTCCTCGCTGATGCGCGCTGCCGGCGGGATCTAGATCCTCCGGCCAATGGCTTCGGCGATCCGGCGGATCTCAGCGATCAGGGCGGCGAACTTTTCCGGCTTAAGCGACTGCGGCCCGTCGGACTTGGCGTGGGCCGGATCGTTGTGGACCTCGATGAGCAGGCCATCGGCGCCGGCGGCCACGCCCGCGCGAGCCACGGCCGGGACGTAGCGCCAACTGCCGGTGGCGTGGCTAGGGTCGACGACCACCGGCAGATGGCTGGCGTGTTTGAGCACCGGCACGGCGTTGATGTCGGTGGTGTTGCGGGTGGAGTCCTCGAAGGTGATGATGCCGCGCTCGCACAGGACCAGGGCCTCGTTGCCTTCGGCCAGGATGTACTCGGCGGCCATCAAAAGCTCCTTGATGCGCGCGCCCATGCCGCGTTTGAGGAGGACCGGATGGTGCGACTCGCCGGCACGCTTGAGAAGCGTGAAATTCTGCATATTGCGGGCGCCGATCTGGAGCATGTCGGCGTAGCGCGCCACGAGGGGGACGTCGTGCGGGTCCATGACCTCGGTGACCACCGGCAGGCCGGTCTCCTCGCGAGCCTCGGCCAGGAGCTCCAGCCCCTCCTCGCCCATGCCCTGGAAGCTGTGGGGCGAGGTGCGCGGTTTGAACGCTCCGCCGCGCAGCATGCGGGCGCCAGACTCCTTCACGGCCTGGGCGACCTCCATGAGCTGGCTACGCGACTCGACGCTGCACGGCCCGGCGGCGACCACGACGGCCTGGCCGGCGCCGAACTTCACGCCCTTCACCTCCACGATGCGGTCTTCGGGGTGGTAGGAGCGCGAGGAAAGCTTGAAGGGCTCGGAGATAAGCTGCACGCGCTCGACGCCTGACAGCTCGGAGAACTGATCGGCCAGCTCGGCCTTGTCGATGTCGACCTCGCCCAAAACGGCAATGACCTTGCGCTCCACGCCGGGGTTGATGAAGGGCCGGAAGCCAGCCGCGGCGACCTCCCTGGTCACGGCCTCCACCTGCTCGTCGGTCGCGCCCATCTTCATCACGATGACCATGGCGCTCCCATTATGGGTCCTAGGCGGACGGCGAATTAGTCAGCGCGGGATGACCACGGGCGTGGCCTGGCCAGCGGCGGGGCCGACAGGCGTGGCCTGCGCGGGCGTCGGCACGCCGACAACCGGGGTAGCGCGCGGCGCGAGCGGCGTTGGCGTGGGCTGCGGGAAGTTGGACGGGGTGGGAAAGACGAACTCGCCGACAGGCGCGAAGGTCGAGCCGTTCCAGAAGAAGGCGTCGTCCTTGTAGCGGCCAGGGCAGCAGGGATCCTCATTCGGCTGCCGGACCGATTGCTCCTGCCAAATATTGCGGCCGATGAGGCGCACCTGGCCGTGCTCCAGGTTGGCCTGCTGGAAGATAGGCGTGAGGCTGCCGTTCTGGTAGCGCAACACGGCGTAGTCCAGGGCCTCGGCCACGCCCTCGAGGCGGGCCTGCACGAGGATCTGCTGGGTGCCGTCGTTGACCAGGTCGGCCAGGTGGTAGCGCATGTCGATATAGCGCTTGCCGGGATCATTGGGCCAGGATGCGACCTGGGTGTACTGGTTCGTCCTGGGGTCCCAGTTCCAGATCTGGAGGTTGTAGGTGAAGTTGCCCTCGTACTCGCCTTTCTGGTGTTGGAGCACGGGCGTCGGGGAAGCTGGGGGTGAGGGCCGGCGATCGCCGGCGATGATGATCAGCGCCAGCTGGCCATTGCGCAGCAGATCGGAGTACTGATGCTCCTTGACGTAGGAGTGAGGCGTGACGACGGGGTTGGGCGTGGCCAACGGGGTGGGCGTGCTCCAGGGGGTTGGGCTGGCAACCGCCGAATCGGCGCCAGCCGGCGCGGGCGCGACCTGGGCCGGCGCCCTGAGCGCCTCAGAGGCGCTGCTGACGACGCCGAAAGTGCGCGGTTGAGCGGGCGCAATGATCTGGCCGCAGGACGTGAGCAAGGCGGCGATGACGAGCGCCGCGTAGCCGGCGCCCAAGCGATTCACGCTAGACCAGGTTCCGCAGCAGCTGGCGCGCTGCGCGCGCCTCGTAACGCCGCATGCGCAGCCACCAGAATCGCGCCGTCACGTGCGACAACAGCCTCATCAGTTGAATAGTCGGCCGCGGGCTGACCTAGCATTAGCCCATGGCCAGCCACCAGATCGGGCCGGCGGCGATTGAGGTCGTGCAGGGCGACCTAGTGCAGATGGACGTGGATGCCATCGTGAACGCGGCCAACGAGCAGCTGCTGGCCGGCGGTGGCGTGTGCGGAGCGATCTTCCGCGCGGCCGGCCACGACGAGCTGCAGCGGGCCTGCGACGCGGTCGCGCCCTGCCCCACGGGTCAAGCGCGCATCACGCCCGGGTTCCGGCTGAAGGCGCGGTACGTGATCCACGCCGTTGGCCCGGTGTGGCACGGAGGGAACCGGGGTGAGCCGGAGCAGCTGGGCGGCGCCTACCGGTCGTCGCTGGAGCTGGCCAGGGCCAACGGGCTGGCCTCGATCGCTTTCCCGGCTATCTCGACCGGCATCTTCGGGTACCCCTTCGAGCTGGCCACCGATGTCGCCGTGAAGGCCTCCCTGGATGTGCTGCGGCGCGACCCGGGCAGCCTGCGACGCGTCGTTTTCGTAGTGCGCGATCCGGAGGCAGCGGCGACCTACGAGCGGACGCTCGAGGCCTTGGCGTAGACTGGCGGCATGTTCAAGGGCGCGATTCCGGCCAACATCCTGCCGCTGAACGACGACTTCAGTATCGACGAGGCATGCTACCGCCGGCACATCGAGTGGCTGGCCTCGCAACCGGGCGTGGGCGGCATCACCTGCAACGGGCACGCGGCCGAGGTGGCGGCGCTCAGCCGGGACGAGCGGCGGCGGGTCCTGGCGACGGCGGTCGAGACGGTGAACGGCCGCATGCCGGTCATCTGCGGCATTTACGCCGAGAACTACCTGCAGGCGCGGGAGTACGCGCGGGACGCGCAATCCGAGGGCGCCAGCGGGCTGCTCATCTTCCCGCCCAACGCCCTGCTGTTCGGCGGCAAGCCCGAGATGGCCGTGCAGCACTTCGCCGAGGTCGCGAGCGCCGTGCCCCTGCCGCTGGTGGTGTTCATGTACCCGGCCTACACGCGCATGCAGTACGATCTCGAGACCCTACTGCGGATCTGCGAGGTGCCGACCGTCGCGGCGGTCAAGGAATGGAGCCTGGACGTCCGCGTCTACGAGCGCAACCTGCGGGCGGTCCGGGCCCTGGGCCGGCCAATTGCGATGCTCAGCAGCTTCAGCACCAACCTGCTGCCGTCGCTGACTCTGGGCGCCGACGGCATCCTGTCGGGCCACGGCGCGGTCATCGCCGACCTCCAGGCCGAGCTGCTCGAGGCCGTCTGGGGTCACGATGAGGCCGGCGCCGCGCGCCTGTATGAGCGCATCCAAAAGCTGACGGCAGTCGTATACAGGGATCCGATGGCAGATATGTACACGCGCATGAAGGAGCAGCTAGTCATGCTGGGCCGAATCGATCGCGCCGTGGCGCGACCACCGCTGACGCCGCTGGACGAGGCCGAGCGGACGAGCCTGCGGCAGGCTCTATACGACGCCGGACTAATGGAGCGGCAGGCAGCCGCTTCGCTGCGTTAGACTGTCGCCATGTACGGGTTCAGCCATGCGCCCGAGCTGATCATCATCCTCGTCATCGCGCTGATCATCTTTGGCCCCAAGAAGCTGCCCGACCTTGGCAAAGGCATCGGGCAGGGCATTCGCGAGTTCCGCAAAGCGACCACGGGCGAAGGGCCCGACAAGGAGCAGGAGGCGGGCAAGGACGCGGTAGCGGCCGCGTCGGCGACGACGCCGCCCGTGGCTAACGCGCCTCAGGCTTCGACGGACACGACCAAGGAGTCAAAGGCGGCGACGCCTCCCAAGGCCAAGGTTTAGCGGCGGCGCCTGGCGGCCGCCAGGGCGGCCTCGCCGGCCGAGACGAGCGCGATGCCTCGATCGGCGGCCTGGAAGGACACGCCCCGCAGCTGATCCCGGACCGGGAACTTCGCGCCGTTGATGGTGACAGTCGTCCCGGGGTAGACGTCGCGCTGAATGACCACCCGCGCCGCCTTGAAACGGGCCATGTCCCGCTCGCGGTCCGGACCGGGACGGACCGCGCTGATCCAGTCCAGCTCGAGCGAGGTCGGCACGCCGGCGGATGAGCCGGCCACATTGCAGGTGATGCCTGACACCGCCTTGACCTTGCCGCCGACGATGGAGCCGCGGCCCATGACGGTTACCGCGCCCTGGGACTGAACGTTCGAGCGCACGATCGTACTGAGCACCACCAGGTTGCCCTCGCAGGCCACGTCGGCCGAATCGATGAAGCGCGCCGTCATCTGGCCGCCGCACACGATGCGGCTCTCGCCATGGCCGTGGATGCCGCCGCCAATCATCAAGTCGCGGCCGGACTCGACGCTGGCCGAGTCGACCGCGCCGTCGATGCGCACCGTGCCGGTGGCTTTGACCGAAAACCCGGGCTGGACGTCGCCGGAGACGTAGACCTCGCCCTTGAAGTCGACGTTGCCGGTGGAGTAATCGATGTCGCCGACGACGGCGTAAACCTCGATGATGTCGATTCGGGCGCCCTCGCGCACCGGCCGGCCGGCTTTGGTGGCGACCAGGTCGACGCCGTTGTTGGCGACCTGCACGTCGCGGCCGGCGAAGCGCTCGGCGGGGGTGACGCGCCCCGGCACGACGTCTGCCAACTGCTGGCCGAAGACGTTGCGGCCGGGCTCGCCATCGACGGCGGGCAGGTAGCGCCCGACCACCGTGCCGGGCTGGACGGTGTACATGGGGTTCAGCTCGCGATAGTCGACCGTGCCGTCCTCACGCACGAGCGGCCGCATGTCGGCCATCTCGTCTTCGTCGGAGAAGAGATATTCGACAGAGGCATCGCGGCTGGGCGCGCCTTCGGTGCCGCGGGCCAGCAGGACGGGCTGGGCGAGCGGCGCCTCGGCGGCATGCTCGATGGCGTGGCGATCGATACCCCAGGTCACGCCGGCTTCGGCAAGGGCAGCCTCGAGCTCGGCCAACGCGGGCTGGCCGCCCCCGCCGGGGACGGCCCAGGCGCTCATGTTGTCGCGCGGGATCTTGATGAAGAACGGTCGCTCGGCCGCGGCCTCGTCGGGCGGGGCGATCAGGCCAAAGCGTACCGGATCGGGCCCGCCCGCGCTCAGGGCCTGGCGAACGGCGTCGCGCTGATACTCGTCGAGAGGCCAGAGGAGGATGTGCTCCTCCACTTCGTGCAGCCACGGGCCAGGCGTGTGGACCTGGATGAAGCACTCCCCCGCCCGGCAGAACACGGTCCAGGCGGCGACCGGTTCAGCCTCGAACCGCTGTTCGTCGGGCGTGGCGGCGAGGTCCTCCTCCGGCGCGGGCCGGCGAACCCAGACGACGACCTCGAGTTTGGGCTCGCCCAGCCCGAACAGGCCGGACTTGCGGGCGCCGACGACCTCGGCTTCGAGGGAAGAGGGCGCCGCCCCGAGCCGGTGAGCGGCCTGGCGACGAGCCTCATCGACGCTGCGGGCGATCACCCGGACCATCCGCTCGCCCTCGGCCATCGGGCGCAAGTTTAAAGGGAAGGACTCTCCAGGGGCGTCGTTTGGGTGCAGGGCACGGGCACGACGGCCACCTGCTGGCGGGGCATGATGCCCTGGTAGCCCTGAGGTCCGCCGAGCATAACCTGCCACTGGAGCGCGGTGGTGTCGGGGGACAGGGACGCCGGCGCGAGCGCGATGTTGGCGCTGGTGATCTGGCCCCTGGCGACCTCGATCGTCCCGAACTGACGCAGATACGTCCCGCCGATGCCACCGTTCTGGGATGGATCCAGTGGGGTGACGAGCTGCAGGGAGTAGAAAGCGGCCTTGTCCACGGGCGTCCAGGAAAGATCGATCTCGAGCGGGCTGGGGCACACATAGGTCATGCGTGACCAGGGCATGTAGGACTCGATGGCCAGGGCGGGCTCGGCCAGGGCAAGCAGGGCGCCAACCACCGCCACCAGCCGGAGCATACGCGCAACCATCGGTTAATTGTCGGCTCCGGGCCGTAGGATCTTTCCCGCATGAAGATCGCCATTTGCATCAAGCAGGTGCCCGACCTGGAATCCCTTGAGTTCGACGCCGAGACCAAGACGGTCAAGCGGGAGGGCGTCCTGAACCTGGTTAACACTTTCGAGAAGCATGCGCTTAGCGCCGCTAAGCAGCTCGTTGAGCAGGCGGGCGAGGGCGAGGTCACAGTGATCACGATGGGGCCGCCTCAGGCGCGGGAGGCGCTGCTGGAGCTGCTGGCGTCCGGGGCGGATCGGGCCGTCCATCTCAACGACCGGGCGTTCGCCGGCGCCGACACGCTGGCCACCTCTCGCGCGCTGGCTGCGGCCTTGCGGCGCGGGCAGTACGACGTCGTCTTCTGCGGCAAGTACAGCCTGGACGCTGAGACCGGGCAGGTTGGGCCCGAGGTGGCCGAGATGCTGGACATCCCGCAGGTGACCAACGCCCGCGGCGTCGTCCGGGAGGATGGCCACCTGCGCGTCACGCGCATGAGCGACGACGGCACAGAAGAGCTTCGGTTGCCGCTGCCGGCGCTGATCACCGTGCCGGAGGACATCGGGCCGCCGGCCAGGCCGTCGCGCCAGGGTCGGGAGGAAGCTCCGGCCAAGCCGTACGAGACCCTGACCGCGGCCGACCTGGCCGAGGACGTGTCGCTGTTCGGGCTCAAGGGCTCGCCGACCTGGGTGCAGGAGATCACGACGGTCGAGATCGAGCGCCAGGTGCGCATGATCCCAGCGGACGACGTGGAGCAGGCGGCGAAGGCGCTGGCCGACGCCCTGATTGACGGGGAGGGGCTGTTCGTGGGTTGGAAGGGCGGCGTGGAGGCCGGGCCGGAGGCGCCGTTGGAGCGGCGGATCACCAGCGATCGCGCGGTGTGGGTGGCCGCGGAGCTGTACGGCGGCCGCGTCCGGCCGGTGACCCTGGAGCTCCTAGGCGAGGGCTTGAGCCTGGCTCAGCGCCTGGGCAGTGAGCTGGCCGTGGTGGTGTTGGGCAAGGATGTGGCGGGCCTAGCCGGCGAGCTGGCGGCCTTCGGCGCCGATCGTGTGTACGTGGCCGAGGACGCGCGGCTGGAACACTACGACACGGAGCTCTACACGGGCGTCCTGGCCGAGGCCATCCAACGTCTCAAGCCCTATATCGTGTTGCTGCCGTCCACCGCCAACGGCCGCGACCTGGCGCCGCGCATTGCGGGGCGGCTGCAGCTTGGCCTGACGGGCGACTGCATCGGCTTCGACCTGAACGAGGAGGATCAGCTGATCCAGCTCAAGCCGGCCTTCGGCGGGAACATCGTGGCACCAATCCTGTCTAACACGCTGCCACAAATGGCCACGGTACGCCCCGGCGTGCTGCGCAAGGTGACGCCGAACTACGGCCGCAAGCCTGCCATCGAGCGCCTGGACCTGTCGGCGCTGGGACCATCGCGGGTGCAATGGCTGGGAGCGGAGCCGAGCGTGGGGGCGAAAGGTATCGATCTGGAGACGGCGGAGATCGTGGTTGGCGCCGGCTACGGCTTGGGCGCGCCAGAGAACCTGGGGCTGGTCCAGGAACTCGCCGACGTGCTGGAGGCCTCGGTGTGCGCCACGCGCAAGATCGTCGATCTGGGCTGGATGCCACGCCAGCAGCAGGTGGGCCTGACCGGCAAGGTGATCTCGCCGCGGCTGTACTTCGCCCTGGGCATACGCGGGTTCTTCAACCATACAATCGGCATCCAGAAGGCGCACACCATCGTGGCGGTGAACAAGGATCCGGAATCGCCAATCTTCCAGATCGCGAACTATGGGGTGGTGGCGGACGTGCTGGAGTTCGTGCCGGCGCTGACGAAGGAGCTGCGCGCCAGGAAGGCTTAGGCGGCGCGGCGCTTCTTCTTGGGCGCCGCCGGCTCCTCCGGCCGCTTGGCGGCCTCGACGCTGGCGCGGAGCGTCTCGAACAGGTCCATGACCTTGGGTGCTGGTTTCGCGGCGGGGGCGGCCTCGATGGGCTTGCCCTCGATCTTCTGGTTGATCAGCTCCAGCAGGGCCTCGCGGTACTCGTCCTTGTACTTGGCGGGGTCGAACTCGGCGCTCAGCGCCTCAATCAGGTTGATCGCCATATCGATCTCTTTGTCGCTGAGCTTCGAACCGGTGAGCCCCTCGAGCTGGCCCGCGTCGCGGATCTCGTCGGGATAGAACAGCGTCTCCATGACCAGCGCATCGCCGTAGACACGGACGGTGGCCAGGTGCTCCTTATCGCGCAGCACGACCTTGGCCAGGGCGACCTTATTGGCGCGCTGCATGGCTTCGCGCAGCAGGGCGTAGGGCTTGGCCGCGCCCTCCTGCGGCTCGAGGTAGTACGACTTCTGGAAGTAGATGGGGTCGACTTCGGGCAGATCGACGAACTCGACGATCTCGACGGCGTGGCTGGTGGACAGCGGGATGCTCTCGAGGTCCTTCTCCTCGACCGTCACGTAGCGGCCCTTGCCGTACTCGTAGCCCTTGACGATGTCCTCGTTCTCGAGCTCGATGCCCTCTTCGGCGCAGAACTTCCGGTACTCCACGCGTGAGCCGTCGGTCTTGTGGAGCATGTGGAAGCGCACGTCTTTGTCTTCGGTGGCCGTATAGAGCTTCACCGGTATGGTGACCAGGCCAAAGCTGACGGCGCCTTTCCAAATCGACCTCATAGCCTACAGCGTACCAAGCAGTGAGCGTGCCATGCTGGAAGGCTGAGTGCACCCCTATCCAGTTCGGATCGCTGCCTCCGGCATTGCCGCCGAAACGCCAAAGTTCTTCCTGCAGTCGTCCACGGCGTTTATGGCGGCCCAGGCGGGCGGCGAGGTGAACGCGGAAGCACCATCATGCGCGGCCGCCCATGTGATCCGCTGGGCGGTGAAGGCTTCGTACTCCATGGCGAAACAGGTGAAGGGACCGTATGTGGCTCCCGCGTCGACTTGCAGGACGTGCGTGAGCTCGTGCGCCAAGTAGCTCGCGAGCTGGTCGTTGGGCATGGGCTTGACGTAGATGGTCCGGTTCGAAGGATCGAATGACGCCGCCGCTCCCGCGACTCCAGGCACGCCAGCCGTCACTTCGATGGCGACGGGCCGGGCTGCATCAGGCTGGCCGGCCGCGCATTGGGCGGCGAGTTGAGCCACGGCGCAGACGATGTGCAGGGCGTCCTGGACCATAGCCCCACATTCGCCAGCAGCGGGGCCCGCCAACAGCGCATAAGCGGCATCGCCATGCGCCACTTTCCCCTAGCGTCGGTAGGATGTTCCGGCCTGTCCATCGCGCTACACTTGATTTTGGATTATGTCAACTAAGGCCCCGTCCGGAGAGACGCTGTGGCAGCGGCTGCTGGCCCTGCTGCGGGAGCTGCGCACGCCGGCTGGCCGGCGGCGGGCTCGCGCCCGCGTGCGCTCCGCGGTCGCCCACGCGCGAGTGCGGCGCCCGTCTGTGGCCAGCCGCCAGCCCTCTCGTAATGGCGCACAGCCCCCGGGGGACGGACCTCTCACGTGGCGGCCGCACGACATTGGGGAGCGCCTGGCGCGGCGGGCCCGGCGGATGGGCGGCCCGGCGCGGCGCGGCTCGCCAGCGGGCGGCCGGGCAGTTCTGCAGCGTTACGGTGAGCGGTTCTACAGCGCCATCGGCGCGCTGGGTGGCAGCACCGTCGTGCAGGAGCGCGGCCCGGAGTACCTGGCGGACATTGGCGCTCGGGGCGGCGCGGCCACGCGACAGCGCTATGGCCGCGAGCATTACGCAGAGATCGGCCGTAAGGGCGGCCTCGCCGGCCGCGGCCGCAGGCGCCCCCGCAAACGGCCGAAGGAGCAGCTGGAACTCGGGCTTTAGGCCACCGTCGCCGGTCCCGCGGTGGTCGCCGCGGCCGACTTGAGGCCACCACTTCGTACTACCCAGTGCGTTCCTTCTAGGGGAACGCGGTACCTTGCCGTTGCGCCATGAGGATTGTCCGCAAGTTGGTACCGCTGCTCGCTGCTCTCTCGCTCGCCATCACGCTCGCGCCCGCCGCCGGCGCGGCCGGACCCTTGGCGCTGAAGCCCGTCACCAGCTCCGACCGCCACTTCGGGGTGGCCGAGGCCTTCCGGACGCAGCAGACGAACCTGGCGTACGACGCGGGCGTGAAGTGGTCGCGCATCACCTTCTCGTGGCCTGGGCTTCAGCCCGGCTACTGGAACGGCGAGTGGTACCTGCCGTTCAACTACCTGGACTCGCAGATCTCGCACGACATCGACCTGGCCGGCATGCTGGTGGGCACGTCCCTGCGCTACGCCGAGGACCCCGCGAAAGGGCCGCAGTCGCTGCCCAAAGGCCTGTACAAGCCGTACGACAGCCCGGAGAACACGTGGGGCCAGTTCGTGCGCAAGGCCGCCGAGTATTACAAGGGCCGCATCTGGCACTGGATCATCTGGAACGAGCCGGACATCACGCCGGGCGACCCCAATGCCGTGTACTACACCTGGAGCGGCTCGGTGGCCGACTACTACCAGCTGCTCAAGGTGGCCTACCTGAACATCAAGGCCGTGGATCCCAAACTGACGGTTGGCACGGCCGGCTTCACCTACTGGACGGATAAGCACGCCGGCCGGCGCCAGTTCTTCGACCGCATGCTCGACCTGGTGGCCGCCGATCCGACCGCGGGCCCCAACAACTACTACATGGACTTTGTGTCCCTGCACCTGTACAGCGATCCGCACACGCTGTACGACGTGCCGGTCCTGTACCACCAGCTGATGGCCGCCCGCGGCTTCGACAAGCCTATCTGGATCCCCGAGACGAACGTCATTCCCTATGACGACCCGGTGAACGCCGGCGGGCCGCTGTCGACGCCGACCGACATGCGCGCCAGCCAGGGGGAGCAGGCCTCGTTCATCATCCAGGCCTACGCGCTGGGCCTGGCGGCGGGCGTACAGCGCATCGAGGTCTACAAGATGAAGGACGGGGACAACGACATCATCAACGGCCAGGCGCTGGTGGGCAATCTGCCGGATCTGCGCATCCGGCCGGCGTATGTGTCGTACCAGCTGGTGGCGCAGTACTTCTCCAACGCCAAATCGGCCAGCTACTTCGAGAAGGGCGACGTCGACGAGGTGGTGTTCGATCGCGGGAACCAGCGCGTGACGGTGCTGTGGAACAACTCGTTTGGGCCGGCCACGGTGACAGTGAGGAGCTCGGGCGGCAGCGCCCGGCTGCTGGATAAGTACGGTATCGAGAAGCCGCTGCGCGGCGCGCCGGGCGGGTACACGATCGACCTGGATCCAGCGACGAACCGGACGAACCCGGAGGCGCCGGACAGGGCGATGATCGGCGGCAACCCGGTGCTGCTGATCGAGGATGGCGCCACGGCGCCGGTGGGGAACACGCTGGGATAGGGCGCTGCCACCGGGGACAATAGGTCGCATGCGGAGAGCCGTCTTCCTCGATCGGGACGGCGTGATCAACGAGGGCGGCCAGATCAATAAGCCCGAAGAGGTCGCGGTTTTCCCGAGAGCGGCCGAGGCCATCAAACGCCTCAAGGCCGCGGGATACGCGGTGGTTGTGGTGACCAACCAGGGCGGGCTGGGCGAGGGCTATGAGGGAGAGAAGGTCTGGCGGCGGGCACCGCTCAGCCGCCAGGACCTCGCGCGCATCCACGAGGAGATGCTGCGCCAGCTCGGGCCGGGCGCCGAGCCCGACCTGATCAAGGTCTGCCCGCACGCAACGTTCCTCAATTGCAACTGCCGCAAGCCCAAGCCGGGCATGCTCCGAGCCGCGGCGCGCGAGCTCGAGCTGGAGCTCGAGGGCTCCTACATCGTGGGCGACCGAACGACCGATCTGCAGGCGGGCCTGGCCACCGGCGTGCAGCCCATCCTGGTCCTCACGGGCGACGGCGAGCGGGAGCGCGGCGAGTGGGAGGGCAGCGTGCCGATCGTGTCCGGCATCTGGGAGGCGGCTGAGCTGATCCTCTCGAACGGGGCTACTTAGAAGCCAGGATCTTCTGGTACTTGGGGCGGAGCGCCGGTCCGTTCGGCAGGTAGTGCTCGGTCAGGAAGTCGACCGTTTCCAGGAACACCTTCGAATGGGCGGCCTGGACCTCGTGGAGCATCTTGGCGGTCTTCGATCCCGGCAGAATGTGCAGGTCGGCGGCATTGATCTCGTAAAGGGCTTCCTGAGCGTCGCGCGCCAGGAGCTGGTTGATCCACAGCTTGGCGGCGTTGGGATGCGACGCGTTCTTAGGGATGGCCGCGTAGAGATACAGCGCCAGCGGCGCGTCTGACGGCACGATGTACTCGATCGGCTGACCCTTGGACTTGGCGACCAGCGACTCGGACTGGCTGCAGACGATGGCGAAAGCGTCGAACTCGCCTGAGACGATGCGGTTGATCTCGTTGCAGCGGATGAGGCCCGCCAGCTGCTTGCTGAACTTGGTCAGATAGTCGGTGGTCCTGGCGTCGCCCCACAGCTGGTCCGTGCCCAGAAAGTCGAAGTAGGCGCCATACGGGGTGCTGGCCAGACGGCCCTTGAACTCGGGCTTGAGCAGGTCGTCGAGCGTCCTGGGCACGAGGTCGCCCTTGATCTTGCTGGTGTTGATCGTGATGCCGGCGATGCTGGTCTGGACAGCGACGACGGCATCGTTCGCGGTGACGAGCTGCGGGTCCTTCATGTTCGAGGCCCACGACGCCCAGCCGCCGGGCTGGAACAGGCCGGCCTGGATGCCCGGCAGGAGCGTCTCGGCGTAGCCGACCAGGATGTCGGTTGAGGCGGGCCGGCCGCTGTGCGACTCCTGGAGGACCTTAGTGACCATCTCGGGCATGGACGGGCCGGGTGTGAACTCGGCCTTGAGGTCCAGGCCATAGGCCTTGTTGACCATGGCGATGAAGCGCTTGGCGCCCTCGCCGCCACCGAGGGTACCCTCGCCATAGGTGAGGGTGAGCGTGCCCTCCTTCCTGGCGCCATCGATGATGGCCTGGAGACCGGAGCTTGCGCCGGCCGGGGTGGAGGCTTGGCCGGCGGCGGGCTTGGTGGCGGGCGCAGCCGCTCCGCCGCAGGCTGCCAGCAGAGTGGCGATGAGGGCCGGTAGCAACGCTGCTCGCATGCGAGGCATCATAGGACACCCGCCGCTGGTATAGTCGCGGCGATGCCCAGCCCGCCGAGCGCTCTGGAGGGGCCCGACTTGCCGGCAGGCGCCGTGGCAGCCGAACCGACGCCCAGCTCGGCGCTCGGCGAACGGCTCGAGCCGTCACAGGCCTCGGCTTGCCAGCCCGCCCCATGGTCGAGCTAGCCACCGAGCGACCCGGGCACACAGCGCCAGCGCCGCCGCCCAACCGGCGAGGCCGCGTCGCGTCGTTCTGGCTTGGGCCGGCAGCCATCCTCGGCGCCGCCTTCTGGCTCATCACGCACGACCTCGACGCCCAGTCGCTGTGGCCGGACGAGGCCTACAGCTGGGACCTGGCCGGCAAGCCGGCCGGCGCCATCGTCAGCCAGGTGCTGGCCGACCACGTGCCCGGATATTTCCTACTGCTGCACGGCTGGATGAGGCTGGCCGGCGATTCGGCGTTCGCCCTCCGCTACCTATCAAGCCTGTTCGCGGTGCTGGCGGTGGCGCTGCTGACGGCGCTGGCGCGGCCGCTGCTGGGCCGAGGCCCGGCCCTCCTGACCAGCTTACTGGCGGCCATCAACCCGTTCCTGCTGTACTACGGCCAGGAGACGCGCATGTACGCGCTGCTCCTGGTCCTGGCAGCGCTCGCGCTGAGGCTTTTGGTGGACGCCTGCCGGCGCGAGCACGCCGCATGGCGATGGCCGGCCTATGCCTGCACGGTCGGAGCGACCTTCTACGTGCACTACTATGCGATCCTCCTGGCGCCGGTGCTCGCTGTCGCGCCGGTGGTGCTCACGCCCAAGCGTTCGGTGTGGCTTCGCAACGTGGCCTGGCTGGCGGTCGCCGGCGTGCTTTTCGCGCCATGGGCCGTTTCGCATCGTGACGTATTCGGCCAGTTCAGCCCGGTGACCGCGGGATCGGTCACGGTCTCGCGGATGCTGACCGATCTAGTGCTCGCGCTGCACACAGGCGAGATGCCGTTCGAGACGAGACGCGCGCTGGCCGAGCAGCCGGGGGCCTGGGCCGTGGCCGCCCTGGCCGTGCTGCTGGCCGGCTGGGGCGCCCTGCGCGGAGGCCGGCGAGCCCGGCTGTTCACGCTGGCCACCTTGCTGCCGGTGGCGGCAGTGATCGCGCTAACGCTGGGGCGACGAGACTTCAGCCCGCGGCACGCGATCTTGGTGCTGGCGGGCTGGCTGCCCCTACTGGCGGCCGGAATGGCAAGCCTACCGCGACAGCTCGGTCTCGGGCTGGGACCGCTGCTGATCGCGGGTTTCATCTGGAGCGACCGGCAGTACTTCGTGAATCCCGCGTTCCAGCGGCAGGACTTTCGGGAAGCCGTGCGCTTGCTTCAGGAGCGCGCGACCCCGGGGGACGCGGTCATGCTCCAGAGCGAAATCCCTCTGCGGCCTATGGTCCGCTACTACGCGCCGGAGCTTACGCCGCGCAGCCTGCCGCGCCCGCTTCCGCCCGGTGAGGCCGACCTGGATGGCGGGTTGAGGCAGTCGCTCGGCGACGCCGACCGGGCCGCGCTGCTCCTCTGGCAGGACTTCGCCGATGATCCGGAACATCGGGTGAAGGCCTGGCTGGATCGCGAGCAGCACCCCATCTTTGGCTGGGGCAAGGGCGAGGTGGCGGTGTACGGCTACTTCCTGCGCGACCCCTACGCCGACGCGCCGCCGGAAGGGCTGACAGCGTCGGGCGCTCGGTTCTCGGACCAGATCGAGCTGGTGGGTTATCGGGAGTGGGCCGGCGTGGGGAACCGGAGTCTGCGGCTGCAGCTCGTGTGGCGGCGGCTGCGGACGCCCACGCGGGACTACCGGGTGTTCGTGCACCTGGTGGACGAGAAGGACGGCAATGTGGCCATTGCCGATCACCGGCCGGCGTTCGACACGCTCAACCTGAGCCAGTGGCAGGGCAAGCCGATCCTGATCGACGAGTATGACCTGATCGGCGACTGGCGGCGTGGAACGCGGCTCGAGATCGGGCTGTACGATCCGGCCTCAGGCGAACGGCTCCAGCCGGCCAGTCTGCCGCTGCCGCTAGCACCAGGCTTATCGGGCCAATCAGCAAGCTAGCAGTTTGTACTCAGCAGACAGGCTCAGAGGCCCTGGTTTTGCAACTCTCCGGGTTATGAAGCCAGACCTCGAGCCGCTGCATGGCGGCTGGGCCGCCATAGGCGACGGCTGGACGGCCTATGGCCAGACGCGCCGAGACGCGCTCCAGACATACCGCCTGGCCAAGAAAGCCGGCAGCAGAAGAAGGCGCACCAGCGAGCGTACCAACCGCAGCCGGCTGATCAGGCGCTGGTCGTAGGCGTTAGGCTACTTCGGCCCGGAGCTGGCCGCAGCCGGCCACGATGTCGGTGCCTTGTGAGTAACGGACGCTCACCGGCACGCCGGCCCGTTGGAGTACGGCCTCGAAGCGGCGGATGGCGACTTCGTCCGGCCGCCGGTAGGGATCGCCCTCGACCGGGTTGAGAGGGATGAGGTTGGCGTGCGCCAGCCGTCCCTGCAGCAGTCCGGCCAGCCGCTCGGCTTCGTCGACGGAGTCATTCACGCCGGCGATGAGGACGTACTCGAAACTGACGCGCCGGTGGGTCCTCCGGGCGTAGTCGTCGCAGGCCTCGAGGAGGACCTGGATGGGCCAGCGGCGGTTGATGGGAATCAGCTCGTTGCGGCGCTGGTCGGTGGTGGCGGCCAGGGAGACCGCCAGGTTCACCTGGACCGGCTCCTGGGCCAGCCGGCGGATCTGGGGCACGACGCCGCAGGTGGAGACGGTGATGTTGCGCGCGCCCAAGCCCACGCCCTCGGGCGCATTGAGGACGCGGATGGCGTCCATAACGTTGTCGTAATTGTCGAGCGGCTCGCCCATACCCATGAAGACGACGTTGGTGACGCGGCGGCCCTCGCACTTGAGGAGCCGGCCGAAGTGGAGGACCTGGTCGACGATCTCGTCGGGGCTCAGGTCACGGCGCCATCCGCCGTGGCCGGTGGCGCAGAAGGAGCAGCGCATCTTACAACCGGCCTGGCTCGAAACACAGACGGTGTTTCGAGCCAGGTGACGCATGAGGACGGACTCGATGAGCTGCCCGTCCCGCAGGCGTGAGAGGAGCTTAGTGGTCTGGCCATCGGCCGAGTTGAGCTCGCGTACGGGGGTGAGGGTGCTGAGGGGCAGGCGTTTTTCGAGCTCCGCTCGGAGCGCGAGCGGAAGGTTGCGCATCTCCGCGTAGCTGCTCGCCAGTTTGTGGTATTTCCAGTCGGCTACTTGTCGAGCCCGGAATGCGGGCTCGCCGAGCACTTGCAGAACCTCGGTCAGGGCCATCGTCGCGAGCTTAGCGCGGGGGAATGTTTGCTTGCGGCGACACGCCGCTCGGCGGCAGGCCGATCGGCTGGTTTGGAACCAGGTACTGCACAGCGACGCACGCCACTGCACACATGGGCAGCCGTTGTGGTAGGCTTGCTCCCATCAGAGAACGTTTGCTCTGATCGTTGTCGCGGAGGCCAAAAATGTGCGGCAGAACCGCTCGCCGGAGCGGTCCGGCATTGACGGCAAACCACAGCCGTCCCACAATCCGCACGTTATCGTGCCAGTTTGAGGTTTTTTGATGAAAGTTGTTTTCACGCAGAATGTCGACAAGCACAAGGCCGGCGATGTCCGCGAGGTGGCCGACGGCTACGCGCGCAACTTCCTGCTGCCGCGAGGCCTGGCCAGAGCGGCCACGCCCGAGGCGCTCAAGCAGCTTGAGGCGCAGCGCGAGGCCGAGGCCAAGCGAAGCGCGCGCGAGCTGGCCGAGGCGCAGGCCCTGGCCGAGCAGATCTCGGGCGCGAGCCTGCGCATCGTGGCCAAAGTGGGGGCGGCAAAGCGGCTGCACGGCTCGGTCGGGGCAGCCGACGTCGCCGCCGAGCTCAAGAAGCAGCACGGCATCGAGATCGACCGCCACGACGTCGACCTGGCCGATCCGATCAAGCGCCTGGGCGATTACCAGGTGCCGATCAAGATCGGGCACGGTCTGGAACCGAAATTGAAGGTGACCGTGGCCGAGGCGGAATAGGCAGAGCTTGGCGGTAGCACCGGCCGCGCTGGAGCGGCTGCCTCCCAGTAACGTCGATGCCGAACAGGCGGTCATCGGCAGCCTGCTGCTCGACCGCGACGCGCTGGTCAAGGTCAGCGGCTGGCTGCAGCCCGACGACTTCTTTCGCGACAGCCATCGCTTCATCTACGAGGCGATGCTGGAGCTGGACGCGGCCAACGAGCCGCGCGACATCGTCACCGTCACCGACCGGCTGGAGCGCAAGAGCCAGCTGGCAGAAGTCGGGGGCGTGGCCTACATCCACTCGTTGGCGACGGTCGTGCCGACGGCCATCCACGTCGAGTACTACGGCCGGATCGTCCAGCGCACGTCGCTCAAGCGGCGGCTGATCAGCGTCGCCCAGCGCATCGTCACCCTGGGCTATGACGACGAGCTGGACGTCGACGAGGCTTTCAGCCAGTCCGAGCAGGCGCTGTTCGAGCTGATCCAACGGCGGGTCGAGCACGATTTCGTGCCCATCGCCGACGTGCTGAGCGACTACTTCGAGAACCTGGAAGCCATCCTGGCCAACGCCGGCAAGCTCACCGGCCTGCCGAGCGGCTTCTCGGAGCTAGACAACAAACTGGGCGGCTTCCAGAACTCGGACCTGATCATCCTGGCGGCGCGGCCGGGCATCGGCAAGACGGCGTTCATCCTGAACGTGGCCGACCACATCGCCGAGCAGACCGGCAAAGGCGTGGCGATCTTCAACCTGGAGATGTCGGCCGAGCAGCTGGTGCAGCGCATGGTCGCCTGCCGCGCCGGCGTGAACCTGCAGCACCTGCGCACCGGCGCGCTGCCGGATTGGGAACACTCGCGCGTGGTGGACGCCATCAGCAGCATGTCGGGCCTGCCGATCTACTTCGACGAATCGGGCGAGGTGTCGATCACCGAGCTGCGCAGCAAGGCGCGGCGGCTCAAAGCCGAAAAGAACGTGAGCATGATCATGGTCGACTACCTGCAGCTGATGCACGGCAGCGCCAACCGCAGCCGCGACAACCGCGTGCAGGAGGTATCGGAGATCACCCGCCAGCTCAAGGCCATGGCGCGCGAGCTGGACATCCCGGTGCTGGCGGTGTCGCAGCTCTCGCGCGCGATCGAGAGCCGAGCCGACCAGAAGCCGCAGCTCTCGGACCTGCGCGAGTCGGGCTCGATCGAGCAGGACGCCGACATCGTGATGTTCATCAGCCGCGACCGAAACAACGAAGATCGGCGGGATCAGGCGGACGTGATCATCGCCAAGCACCGTAACGGCCCGACGGGCGAGGTGACGCTGCAGTTCTTCGGGCCGTATCAGCAGTTCGCCGACTTGCCGCTGCGGCCTGCGCCAACGGACTTCTAGGTGAAGCCGTTCGCCGGTTTCCCCAAGGCCAAGGAAGCGTGCCTGCTGCCCTGGGAGTTCTTCGATGAGCTGCTGCCGCAGGTGGACGACTTTGCCGAGCTGAAGGTGCTGCTGCACATCCTGGCGCTGCTCCAGAAGCAGAAAGGCTGGCCGCGCTGCGTGTCACGCACGCAGCTCCGGAACGACGAGCTGCTGCAGCGCAGCCTGGCATCGATTGGGGATCTGCGGTCGCTGAAGGACGTGCTCGATCACGCCCTGGAGCGGGCATCACAGCGCGGGGCGCTGCTTCGTCTTACAGTGCGCGATGGCGAGCAAGCGGAAGAATGGTTTCTGCTGAACACCGAGCGCGGCCGTGCCTTGCTGCGCGATCTGAGGGGCTCCAGCGAGGAGGCGACGGAGCTCCGGAAGCGCCTGGGCACATCCGACGCGGCGGCCATCGAGGTGCGGCGGCCAAACATCTTCAGCCTGTACGAGCAGAACATCGGGCTGCTGACGCGCATCCTGGCCGAGGAATTGATGGAGGCCGAGGCCACGTATCCCGAGGTGTGGATCGAGGAGGCGTTCCGCATCGCAGTGGAAAGCAACAAGCGCAGCTGGCGCTACATCAAGGCCATTTTGGGCCGCTGGGCGGCCGAGGGACGAGAAGATGGAACGTTTAAGCGAAGTTCTGGCGAGGTATACGACCCCGACCATTACCTCAAAGGGGAGTACGGGCACCTCTTCCGCCACTGAGGCGCCGAAGTGCCCGCTGTGCAACGGCGCGGGCTGGGTGTACTACGACCTGCCGCTGGACCACCCCGACCGCGGTCGGGCGTTTCCGTGCGACTGCACCGCGCAGATCTTGCGCGAGCGGCATCGCAAGCTGCTGCGGGACCAGAGCGGGCTGCGGGCCCTGTCGCGCATGACGTTCGACTCGTTCGAATTCCGCGAGGGCGACATCCCCGAAGAGCACAGCAGGAACCTGTTCGACGTCTGGGACGCGGTGCGCAGCTACGCCGAGAAGCCCTGGCCCCAGGGCTGGCTGTTGTTGTACGGCACGTACGGCTGCGGCAAGACGCACCTGGCCGCGGCGGCAGTGAACCACCGGATTGCCGTGCTGGAGCAGCCGGCGATGTTCGTGGTGGTGCCCGATTTCCTAGACTACCTGCGGGCGACGTTCAATCCAAACTCCGAAAGTGGGGCGGACGGGTACTTCCAGCGCGTCAAGGACGTGGAGTTCCTGGTGCTGGACGATCTGGGCGCCGAGAACAGCACGCCGTGGGTCAACGAGACGCTGTTCCAGCTCATCAACTATCGCTACAACAACGAGCTGCCGACGATCTTCACCAGCAATGCCGATGTAGAGGGCGTGGAGGATCGCATCCGCTCACGCATGCTGGACAACTCCTTCACAGAACGGTGGGCCATCCAGGCGCCCGACTACCGCCTGACGGCCCATTCGCCGGCGGCCGGGCTCCTACATTCGGAGGGCAACGCCGTGGCCAGCCCAGAGGCGGCGGCGCCGTCGAGGCGCGGCCGCCGCAAACGCTAGGCGACCTTCTTCAACACGACGAGCGAGCGGCCGACCATCTGAACCACGGCCCCAGCGTCGTACGTGACGTCTGACGCCGAGCCGACGTAAGAGCTGGCGGTGTGCACCACAACGACCCACTTCCGGCCCCACTCGGCGGGAGGCAGGGTGAAATCGAGGCGCTCGTGGTGGCCGTTGAAGAGCAGATAGAAGCTGTCGTCCACGATGCGTTCCCCGCGCGCGTCGAGGCCGGCGATGGCCTCGCCGTTGAGATAGACGCCCAGGGACTTGGCGAAGCCCGCCTGCCAGTCCTCATCCTCCATCTCGTGGCCGTCCGGCTTGCACCAGGCGATCTCGCGCTCGGCGGCGTGCCAGATGGGGCGGTCCTGGAACCACAGCCGACGGCGGAAGGTGGGGTGCTCTTTGCGGAACTGGATGAGGCCGCGGGTGAAGGCCTGGAGCTGCTCGTCGGCGTTCTGCCAGTCGAACCATGAGATCTCATTGTCCTGGCAGTAGGCGTTATTGTTGCCGCGCTGGGTGCGGCCGAGCTCGTCCCCGCCCAACAGCATGGGGATGCCCTGGCTCAGGAGCAGCGTCGCCAGGAAATTCCGCTGCTGCCGTGCCCGGAGCTCGTCGATGGCGGGGTCTTCGGCCGGGCCCTCGACGCCGCAGTTCCAGGAGCGGTTGTCGTCCATGCCGTCGAGGTTTTCCTCGCCATTGGCCTCGTTGTGCTTGTGGTTGTAGGACACAAGGTCGCGCAAGGTGAAGCCATCGTGGCAGGTCACGAAATTGACGCTGGCGTACGGCTTCCGCCCATTGTGGGCATAGAGGTCGGAGCTGCCGGTGAAGCGGTAGCCGAACTCGGCCAGTGAACGGTCGGCGCCACGCCAGTAGTCGCGGACAGTGTCGCGATACTTGCCGTTCCACTCGGACCACAGGGGCGGGAAGTTGCCGACCTGGTAGCCGCCCTCGCCCACGTCCCAGGGCTCGGCGATGAGCTTCACCTGCCGCACCACGGGGTCCTGCTGCATCAGGTCGAAGAAGGCTGAGAGGCGGTCGACGTCGCGGATCTCCCGCGCCAAGACGGGGGCCAGGTCGAAGCGGAAGCCATCGACGTGCATCTCCTGGACCCAGTAGCGCAGGCTGTCCATGACCATCTGCAGGACGTGCGGGTTCTGGGCATTGAGGCTATTGCCCGTGCCGGTGTAGTCCACGTAGCGGCTGGGATCGTCGGGATCGAGGCGGTAGTAGGCGGCATTGTCTAAGCCTTTGAAGCACAACATGGGGCCGAGGTGGTTGCCCTCGGCGGTGTGGTTGTAAACGACGTCCAGGATGACTTCGATGCCGGCCTGGTGCAGGGTCTTGACCATCTGCTTGAACTCCTGCACCTGGCGTCCCTCGCGGGCGTTGCTGGCGTACTCGTTGTGCGGCGCGAAGTAGCCGATGGAGTCGTAGCCCCAGTAGTTGCGCAGGCCCCGTTCGAGGAGATGCTCGTGCTGGATGAACTGGTGCACCGGCAGCAGCTCGACGGCGGTCACCCCCAGACGGGTGAGGTATTCGATGGCGGCCGGATGGCTGAGGCCGGCGTACGTGCCGCGCAGTTCGTCGGGGACGTCCGGATGGAGCTTGGTGAAACCCTTGACGTGGAGCTCGTAGATGATGGACTCGTTCAGGGGGACGCGCGGGGTGCGATCGCCATTCCAGTCGAAGTAGGGGTTGATGACCAGCGAGCGCGGGACGTAGGGCGCGCTGTCGAGCCCGCTGGCCCGGTTCTCATGCGACCAGACGTAGGGGAAAACAGCCTTATGCCAGTTGACCTCGCCCTCGATGGCCTTGGCGTAGGGATCGAGCAGCAGCTTGGCCGGGTTACAGCGATGGCCCCGGGTCAGATCCCAGGGACCGTAGACCCGGAAGCCGTAGCGGGCGCCCGGGCCGGCGTCGGGCACGTAGCCGTGCCACACATAGGACGTGCACTCCGGCAGCTCGACGCGCTGCTCCCGGCCATCCTGGAAGAGGCACAGCTCAACGCACTCGGCGACCTCCGAGAACACGGCGAAATTGGTGCCGACGCCGTCGAAGGTCGCCCCCAGCGGGTAAGGCTGTCCCGGCCAAATCTTCATGCGTGTCTAAAAACATAGAGCCCTCTGGCGAGGGCTCTATGTTCAGACGCGCTGGCCAGCTTTCCTCATGATGGCGTGGCGGAGCCAGCGGTCGCCGGCTTTGCGGAACTCGCGCTTGACCTGCTTGAAGGCCGTGCGGTGGGCGCGCTCGCCCTCGCCGTACTGCTCCGCCGCGCTGTCGTGCGTCTTCACGTAGATATCCTGCGCACGCTTCGGCGAACGGCGGAGGGTGGATGGCATGTCCTTTCTACCTGGCATAGGTTCATCACCTCCTGAAAGGACCTGACGCAGAACCCGTGCCCTAGGATCGGAATATGCCGCGATTCAAGGTGGGTGTGCAGCTCCACCCCCAGCACACGTCCGTTCAGGCCATGCGTGAGGCCTGGAAGCGCGCCGACGCGATGGGGGTCGACAGTCTGTGGACGTGGGACCACTTCTTCCCGCTGTACGGCGATCGCAACGGTCCGCACTTCGAATGCTACACGCTGCTGGCGGCCATGGCCGTGGACACCTCGCACGCCCAGTTTGGGGCGATGGTCACCGGCGGCGGCTACCGCAACCCAGACCTCCTGGCCGACATGGCCAGGACGATCGATCACCTCAGCGGCGGGCGGTTCATCCTCGGCATCGGCTCTGGTTGGTTCGAGCGGGATTATCGCGAGTACGGGTACGAGTTCGGAACTCGCGGCTGGCGCCTGAAGCTGCTGGAGCAGAGCCTCGAGCGCATCAAACGCCGGCTGTCCAAGCTGAATCCGCCGCCGGTAGGCAAGCTGCCCATCCTGATCGGCGGCGGAGGCGAGAAGGTGACGCTGCGGTTGACGGCCCAGCACGCCGACATGTGGAATACCTTTCCGCCGCCTTCGACCTACGCCCGCAAAGTGCGCGTCCTACGGGACTGGTGCGCCAAGGTGGGCCGCGACCCCGACGAAATCGAGCTCACGATCGAGATTCGAGAGGACCAGTTCCGCGACGTGGACGCCTGCCTGGAAGCGGGCGCGCAGCACCTCATTCTGGAAATTGGGCCGCCATTCGACCTCAAGCCCCTCGAATGGCTGCTGAATAAGGCGAGGAAGTAGTGGAAGTTCCCAAACAGGCGCAGGCCTTCATGCAGCTGGTGAAAGAGCGCACCAGCCACCGCGGCGGCTACCGCAAGGACCTGGACGTTACGGACGAGCAGATCGAGTTCATTCTCGAGGCGGCACGGTGGGCGCCCTCGGCCGGCAACTCGCAGCCCTGGGAATTCATCGTCGTCCGCGATCCCGAGCTGCGGCGGTCGATCATCGACATTGCGAAAAAGCAGCTCAAAGAGAAGATCGAGATGGAGTGGGTCACCCGGCGGACCCGCAAGGTGGGCAGCGACAGCGGGTTCGTACACGCGCCGGTGTTCATCATCATCGTCGGCGACCCGCGGACGATCGAGGCCTACCCGGTGCGTACGCGGCTGGACAAGTGGCAGTCGCACTACTTCAGCAGCCTGTCCAACACCGTGCTGACGATGGTGCTGGCGGCTCAGTCGCTGGGGCTGGGCTCACAGTGGCTGAGCGACATCGCCTCGCCCTACTTCGCCATTATGGTGAAGTCGCTGCTGGGCATTCCGGACCCGCTCATGCCCTACCACCTCATCCCGATTGGCTATGTCAGCCGCAAGCTGCGGCCCAACCCGCGGCGCCCATTGGACGAGATGGTCCACCACGACCGCTACGACATCGAGAAGTTCCGGACGGACGAGCAGGTGCGCGGGATGCTGGCGGAGATGGGCATCCGTTCGCCTAGCTACCGCTGGTAAGCGGGCGGATGTCGCACGCGGCGACGAGCCCCAGCTGATTAGCCGGCGCGGGCTGGCAATCGATGCTTATGGGTGCCTCGAGCGTGGGGGCGGCGAGCTGCACGCCGGCTGCGATTTGCTCGGGAGGGGACGCGGCCGGCTCGGAGTCGGCCAGCGCCGGAGCCTGGCCGAACAGGAGAAGCAGCAGAAGGACGCGCAACGCCAAGCGAGCCACGATGCCGGCCTCATAGCAAGAGGTATGCCGGCTAGTTGCTCCCGGAGGACCTAGGCTTCCTGGTGCTGGTAGTGCTCCCGCACACGCTTGATAGCCGGGTTGGAGGGCGGCATTCCTTGCTTGCGGTGCTCCTCCAAAGCCGCCTCGCTTTCCCAGTGCTCCAGGAGCGCGTACTTCTCGGGCTGCAGCGCGCTGCGGAACACTTCGAACTGGATGCAGCCAGGCTCCGTTTGAGCCTTCCGGCAGCGCTCGACCATGCCCTCAATGGCTTTTTCGGCCTCGGCAGCTGTGGGGGCTGTGAACTGCAGAACTAAGCGGACGCCGGCCATGGGTTCCCCTTTCTAGGTTTGCTTCGCGTCGAGGTAACGGTCCAGCACTTCGCCCACGAACACGTGCTCGTGACCGGCGTGCTTCGTCCAGAAAGCCTGCCGCATGAACGGGTCGCGCGGACGAGCCCACATGGAAGCGGTGCCATCGCGCAGACAGAGGTGCGCCGCTAGAGCGCGGCCCGACAGGCGCAGGAAGCGCCAGTAGGCCAGGTCCTCCTCAGTCGGCACCCAATCCCGGCTGCTGTCTGGCACGTCTGGATCGTAACCTCTAAAATGAGCCTGCCTGATTATGGCCTTGGGGGGAGGATGATGCGAGGCAACGACCTCACGCCGCCCTGGGCGAAGTACGCGGCGGCTTGCCTTCTCGGCGGGCTGGCGATCGCCATCACCAGCGCGCTGCCGTGGGCGGTGCCCAAGCCGGGCGTGCTGCTGATGAACCTGCTGGCAGTGATGATCGCGGCCTACCTGGGCGGCTTCGGCCCGGGCTTGCTGGCGACGGCCTTGAGCGCGCTGGGCGCGATCTGGTTCCTCCTGCCGCCGGTCCACTCGCTGCACATCCAGTCGCGCTCGGACGTGGTGTTCCTGGGCATCTTCACCTCGGCGGCCTGCGCGGCCACCTGGCTGCTCGATTGGTCGAAAGGGGCGCCGGACAGCTAGAGCCGACGGTCGGATTCGAACCGACGACCATCCGCTTACAAGGCGGACGCTCTGCCAGCTGAGCTACGTCGGCGTTCGCGGGCAGTATAGCGGGGGCATGCGAGGTCGCATGGGAGACTTGAACCCGTGGCGCAGCCGCTCCAAACGCCGGTGTCCATGGTCACCTCGCGGCAGCAGCTGGACGAAGTGCTGGCGTCGGTGCGCGCCGCCGGGCGAATGGGCCTGGACACGGAGTTTCTACGCGAGAAGACGTACTTCGCGCGGCTCTGCCTGGCCCAGGTGGCCACGCCCGAGCGCGTTTTCCTGATCGATCCCACGCGCGGGCTGGACGTCAGCCCGCTGGCGGGCCTGCTGGCCGATCCGGCCATTGAGACGATCGTCCACGCCGGTTGGCAGGACCTGCAGCTGTTCTACCAGCGCACCGGCTGCGTGCCGGCCAACGTCTTCGACGTCCAGCTCGGGGCCGGGTTCGCCGGACTGAGCGCCTCGCTGGCCTACGGGCGGCTGGTGCAGGAGGTCATGGGCGTGGAGCTCGAAAAGGGCGAGGCCTATACGGACTGGTGCCGCCGGCCGCTGACCGACAAGCAGCTGCGCTACGCCGCGGACGACGTCCGTTACCTCCTGCCGGTGGCCGAACGGCTGAAGGCCAAGCTGGCCGAGCTGGGGCGGAGCGAGTGGGCGGCCGAAGAGATGCGCTGGCTGGAGACGCCCGAGGCCTACGCCGTCGACGAGGAGGTGTGGCGGAAGGTGACCGGCCAGGGCAACCTCTCACCGCGGCAGGCGGCCGTGCTGCGCGAGCTGGCCCACTGGCGCGAGGAGGCAGCCGCGCAGCGCGATCTGCCGCGCGGCTGGCTGGTCAAGGATGTGACCCTGGTTGAGATCGCGCGGCGCTCACCATCGAGCGTGGCCGAGCTGAAAACCATCCGCGGGATCGAGCCGCGGGAAGCCGAGCGCTATGCGCCGGGCATACTCAAGGCCATCGAGCGCGGCCACGAGGCGCCGCCTGTCAAGCGCCCGACCGCGCCCAACAAGCACATCCAGATGCGGGCGCGAATGATCGCCGGGCTGGCGGATGCCCTACTGCGGGCCCGGGCGGAGCAGGCGGGCATCGCTCCGGAGCTGGTGGCCAGCCGGTCCGAGCTTGATGCGCTGCTGTTCGCGGTCCTGAGCGGGCGGGTGGACGATAGCGAGCACCGGCTTTTGCAGGGCTGGCGCCGCGACTTAGCGGGCGATCCCATCGTCGGGCTGGCCAGCGGCCGCTGCGCGCTTCGAGTGATCGAGGAGCCGCCCTACGTGGACGAGGTGGAGCTCTCCTGAGTCCTGCGCCGCCAGAGGTCGTAGAGCACAATCGAGGCGGCAGTGGCGGCGTTGAGCGAGGCCACGCGCCCTCGTGAGGGAATGCTGACGAGCAGATCACAGCGCTTCTTGGCGAGCCGGCTGAGACCCGACCCCTCCGAGCCGACCACGATGGCCAAAGGCAGGGAAGGATCCAGCTCCCAGTACGGCCGCGACGCCTGCTGATCCAGGCCCACCACCCACACGCGCGCCCGCTGGAGCTCCTCGATGGCCTGGACCAGGTTGCCGGCGTCGATGACCGGCAGATGCTCGATCGCGCCCGCCGAGGCCTTGGCGACGACCGGCGTGATCGGCGCCGCCCGGTGGCCGGGAAAGACGACACCGTGCGCGCCGACCGCGTCGGCGGTGCGCAGCAGGGTGCCGAAGTTTTGCGGATCCTGGATGTGGTCGAGGAGCAGCAGGAGAGGCGGCTCACCACGCTCCTTCGCCAGAGCCAGGCTGTCCTCGAGCGAGGCTTGGGGGCGGTCGGGCAGCTCGATGGCGATGCCCTGGTGGTTGCGGCCCCGGGCGACCTGGTCGAGGATCGCGCGGCCGACCTGCTGCGTGGGGATGCCGCGCGAACTGGCCTGCGCCACCAGGAACTGGATCTCGCGGGCATGGTCGTCGGAGTAGAGCAGCCGGTGGGCCGGCTGGCCGCTGGCGAGCACTTCGCGCACCGGGTTGCGGCCGTAGACGACGCGCACGGCTCTCAGGGTAGCGTTCCGGCGAGCAGGCTTACGTGCGGCCGGCCTCCGGAGACCCGTTGGTAGACTGGATTCCGTATGGAAGCTGTCGTTGTCGAGGCCCTGCGGACGCCCATCGGGCGCTACGGCGGAGCCCTCAGCACTGTGCGGCCGGACGACCTGGCCGCGCTCGTCATCAAAGCCGCCGTGGAACGAGCGGGCATCGATCCCGAGTCCATCGACGACGTCGTCATGGGCTGCACCAACGGCGCCGGCGAGGACAACCGCAACGTGGCGCGCATGGCCTCGCTGCTGGCCGGGCTGCCGGTGTCCGTCCCCGGCCAAACCGTCAACCGGCTGTGCGGATCGGGTCTGCAGGCCATGAACATCGCCGCCCAGGCCATCTGGTCGGGCCAGGCCGAGATCATGGTTGCCGGCGGGGTCGAGAGCATGTCACGCTCGCCGTTCGTCATGCTGAAGCCCGAAAGCGGCTTCCCGCGCGGCGACATGCAGCTGGTGGACTCCACGCTCGGCTGGCGGTTCGTCAACCCCAAGATGGCTGAGATGTATCACCCCTACAGCCTGGGCGAGACGGCCGACAACGTGGCCAAGAAATGGAACGTCAGCCGCGAGGATCAGGACTGCTTCGCTCTCGAGAGCCAGCAGAAGGCGGCGGCCGCCATCCGCGACGGACTGTTCAAGGACGAGCTGATCCCGGTGACAGTGACCACCCGCAAGGGAGAGACGATCGTCGACACCGACGAGCATCCTCGGCCGGATACAACCATCGAGGCGCTGGCCAAGCTGCGGCCGGCGTTCACCAAGGACGGCACGGTGACCGCAGGCAACTCCTCGGGCATCAACGACGGCGCCTGCGCCACGGTGATTATGTCCGACAAGAAGGCAGCGGAGCTGGGCCTTAAGCCACTGGCCCGGTTCGTGGCCACAGCCGTGGCCGGCGTCGACCCAGCCTACATGGGCGTAGGGCCCATCCCGGCCGCGCGCAAGGCCCTGAAGCTGGCCGGCATGAACGTGAGCCAGCTCGACTGGGTCGAGCTGAACGAGGCGTTCGCTTCGCAGTCACTGGCCTGCGTGCGCGACCTGGAGATCCCGCCGGACCGCGTGAACCCGCTGGGCGGCGCGATCGCGTTGGGCCACCCCCTGGGCTGCTCCGGCGCCCGCATTGCGACGACACTGCTGCACCAGATGAAGCGGAAGGAGGCCCGCTACGGCATGGCCACGATGTGCATCGGTGTTGGCCAGGGCATCGCGACCATCTTCGAGCGGATCTAGGCAGCTAGTCCTTCACGGGCACGGGTTGCCCGGTCGAATAGTCGTAGAACCCACGGCCGGACTTACGGCCGAGATGCCCCTGCTGGACCAGCTTCAGGATGGCTGAGCTGGGCTTGAAGCAGTCGCCGTACGCCTGGGTCATGCCTTCGAGGTTGCGTGTTGCCGTATCCAGACCGGCGAAGTCGGCCAGCTTGAACGGCCCCATGGGATGGTTGAGACCGAGCTCGATGGCGCGGTCGATGTCCTCGGCCGTGGCCACGCCCTCGTCGAGCATGCGGCAGGCCTCCGCCCGCTGGATGAGCAGCAGGCGGTTGACGATGAAGCCCTGCGTGTCTTTGCAGAGGGCGGTCTCTTTGCCGAAGGACCGGCACAGCTCGACCGTCGACTGGACCGTCTCGTCCGAGGTGCCGCTGGCGCGGATGACCTCGATGAGCCTCATGACCGGCGGCGGATTGAACCAGTGCGCGCCAACGATCTTGTCCTGCCGCTTGGCTCTCGAACCGACGGCGGTCACGCTGAGCTGGGAGGTGTTGGTGGACAGGATGGTGTGCGGCGGACAGAGGCGGTCCAGCTCCTCGAACAGCTCCTGCTTCAGCTCCAGGATCTCGGGAATCGACTCCACCACGAAGTCCGCATCCTTAACGGCTTCCTCGAGGGAGGTGGTAGTTCGGATGCCGGCCACGACTTGATCGGCCTTGTCCTGGGTAATGCGTTCGGACTTGACCATCCGCGCAAGACTGGCGCGGATGGACTGGATGCCCTTGTCCAGGGTCTCCTGATGGCGCGACCGCATGACGACGTCATAGCCGGCGGTGGCCGCCACCTGGGCGATGCCGTTGCCCATGATGCCGCTGCCGAGCACGGCGATGCGCTTGATATCCACTGAATCAGCTCCTTCAGAACAGACTGGTTAGAGGCGGCGGACTTCGACGCCCGCGTCCGCGAGGCGGCCGCGGACCGCCGCTGCAATCTGCGGCGCTGGCGGATTGTCGCCGTGGATGCAGATCGTCTCCGCCTCGAGCGCCATCCAGCTGCCGTCGGCCGTCCTGATCCTATGCTCGCACACGATGTCCAGCACCTGTTGGGCAGCCACGTCGGGATCCTGGTGGACAGAACCCTTGACGCTGCGCGGCTGGAGGGTGCCGTCCGGCATGTAGACTCGGTCGGCGAAGGCCTCCCGCGCCACGCGCAGCCCTTCGGCTTTGGCGGCCTCGAGCATGCGTGGGGCCGTCGCCAGGCCGACGAACACCAGGTTGGGGTCGACGCGCTTGACGCCGCGCGCGATGGCCCGGGCTACGTCCGGGTCGACGGCGGCCCAGTTGTAGAGCTCGCCATGGGCTTTGACGTGCACCAATGGGACGCCGTTCGCCCTGGCGAAGGCCTGCATGGCGCCGACCTGGTAGATGACAATGGCCTCGACCTCGTCCAGCGGCATATTCATGCGCCGCCGGCCGAAGCCCTGGAGGTCGGGATAGGACGGATGGGCGCCCACGGCCACGCCATGCTGCTTAGCCAGCTTGATGGTCCTATCGATGGTTTTCGGATCACCGCCGTGGAAGCCGCAGGCGATGTTGGCCGAGGTGATGTTGGGCATGATCTGGTCGTCAGCGCCCATGGTCCAGGCGCCGTACGACTCGCCCATATCGGAGTTGATGTCGATTGGCATCCAATAGCATTCTAGGGTGGACCGGCCCCTCCTGCTGATCGACGGCGACAACCTGGCGCACCGGGCGTACCATGCCATTCCCAAGACGGTGACCGGCGCCAGCGGGCAGCCGATCAACTCGATCGTCGGCTGGACCAACATGCTGCTGTTCGTGTGGGAAGCCGAGCAGCCGCGAGGGGTGTACGTCGCCTGGGACACGCTGAACGTCCCCACCTACCGCCACAAGCTGTGGCCCGACTACCAGGGCGGGCGGGTGTTCGACCGCGAGCTGATCCAGCAGCTGGACATCCTGCCGGACGTCTGCCGGGCGTTCGGCTTCGGCGTTGGGAAGCAGGAGGGCTACGAAGCCGACGACTTCCTGGCCGCGGCGGCCCAGGCTGAGACCAAGCGCGGCGGCAAGAGCCTCATCCTGACCAACGATCGCGACGCCTTTCAGCTCGCCTCGGACGATGTAACCGTGCTGTGGCCGCGCAAGGGCATCAGCGACATCGTGCGGGTGGGGCCACGCGAGGTGGTGGAGCGGCTGGGCGTGCTGCCGGAGCAGGTGCCCGACTACAAGGCGCTGGCGGGCGACTCCTCAGACAACATTCCCGGGGCGCGCGGGATAGGGCCCAAAGCGGCGGCGGAGCTGCTGCTGCGCTACGGCACGCTGGACCGGGTGCTGGAAGCCGACGCCCGGGGACTGGCCGCGCAGGGCCAGCAGCTGCTGGCGTTCCGGGAGATGACGTGCCTGCGCACCGACGTGGCCGTCGAGCTGCCGGAGTCAGGGCCGCCGAACTGGGCTGCGGCCGCGGCCAGGCTGCGGGAGCTCGGCGCCGAAGCGCTGGCCAAGCGAGTGGAAGAGCGGGCCAGCCGGCTGGGTTAAAAACAGGTCGCTGATCCGGCAGGTGAAACCCGGGAGGACGTCCCCGCCTTAGAACACGTCGTCGGGCCCGGGCCGCGACTTGGGCGTGCCGACCGGTTACTCCCCCATTGCGTACAGCTCCCCATAATCAGCTCCCACCGCCGGTCCTCGGGGAGCCGTGGCACGATGTGATCGAAATCCCCGCTCGTCAGCAGGGCTTTGACGGCCACCTCACGCGCATTTAGCGGGCTGACATATGCTTGATTTCAGCTCACAACAGGAGAACGCACTTATGGCGCGCATTCACGCGCTCACTCGGGAGGAGGCACCCGAGGAAGTCCGGCACATCTACGACGCGAATATCAAGAACTGGGGCCAGGTCTCAAACACCACGGGGATCTGGGCGTACCGGCCCAGCATCCAGCAGGGCGTCCAAGCGCTGGGCAAAGGCATACAGCTCTCGGGGCTGATCTCCGAGAAGCTGCGCTGCCTGATCAACGTGCGCATCGCGAGCCAGGTCGGCTGCGGCTTCTGAGCTGACATGAATGCTGCCGGGAGCAGCAAAGCAGGCGCGAGCGACGAGGAGATCGCCGATCTGCCCAATTGGCGGACCAGCCCGCTCTACAGCGAGGCCGAGAAGCTGGCGTTCGAGCTGGCCGACGCCACCATCCAGACGCCGGTGGAGGTGAGCGATGAGCTCTTCGAGCGCCTCCAGAAGCATTACAGCACCGAGGCGCTGGTCGAATTGGCCGCGATCTGCGCTCTCGAGAACTTCCGCAGCCGGTTCAACCGCGTGTTCCGGGTAGAGCCCAACGGCTTCTACTGCCCCGTTCCGCGGCCCGCGGAAAAAGTCCAGGCTTGAACCAGGCCGACGCGAACGCGCGCAGCCGCCGCTTCCGCGAGCTGATCAACGCGCCCGAGATCCTGGTCATGCCGGGCGTGCACGACCCGCTTTCAGCCAAGGTGTTCCAGTCACTGGGCTTCAAGGCCGTGCAGTGCTCCAGCTGGGGCATCGCCGCGGCCAACGGGCTGCCCGAGGGCGGCATCCATTCGTTTGGCGACCACCGCGAGGCGGTGCGCAAGATCGTGCAGGCGGTGGACATTCCCGCCAACGCCGATATGGAGGCCGGCTACGGTGGGCCCCACCACGTGGCGCAGGTGGTCCGGGAGCTGGTCCAGATCGGCGCCGCGGGCATGAACATGGAGGACCGCGCCTGGCGGAACAGCCACCGTGATCCCGTCCGGCTGGCCCCGCTGGAGTACCAACTGGAGAAGATCGCGGCGGTCGTGGATACGCGGCGGGCGCTCGGCTCGGAGTTCGTCCTCAACGCGCGCACGGACGCGCTGACCGTCACCGGCGCCGACCCGGAGCAGATGATGGCCGAGGCCATCAAGCGCGCGAACGCGTTTCGCAAGGCAGGCGCCGACCTGCTGTTCATCTGGGGCGCGCCCACTCGCGAGCAGATCGCTCGCCTGGTGAAAGAGATCGATGGGCCGGTGGCCATCAGCGGACATGCGATCAAGCTGACCGTGGGAGATCTGGAGGAGCTGGGCGTCGCTCGCGTGAGCTACGGCAGCATGTCGGTGGACATGGAAGCCAGCGCAGTCGGCCGGCTGGGCAAGGCCATTCTGGAAGAGGGCTCGTTCGCCTCGGTGGCGGACTTCATGCACGAGACCGACATTCGAGGATTGATCTATGGCCGTGTCCTGCGGACGGCGACCTAACGGGAGGGGCTGGATCAGTGGCTAACCGAGAGACCACGCAAGGGCTGCTCAAGGGCGCCTACGACACGCATGTCCACAGCGGGCCGGACGTGCTGCCGCGGCGGTTCGACGACTTCGAGCTGGCGCGGCGGGCGCAGGAGCGGGGTATGGCCGGCTTCGTCCTGAAATCGCACTACATCTGCACGGCCGACCGCGCCACCCTCGTCAGGCAGGCATTTCCGGGCGTGCAGGCGTTCGGCGGGCTGGCCCTCAACAACTCGGTTGGCGGGCTGAACCCGATTGCCGTGGACATCGCCGGCCGGCTGGGCAACAAGGTGGTCTGGCTGCCGACGGTCGATTCGGCCAACGAGCTGGAGAACGTGGCCGGCCAGCGGGACGAATCGAAGCTGCCCTACTGGATGAGCATCGCGCGCGAGATGCGGGCGCTCGGCATCGCCGGTGACTGGATCGAGGTCACGAATTCGGACGGGCGCGTCACCGAAGCCACGCGACAGTGCCTGGAGCTGATCGCAAAGCACGATATGGTGCTGGCGACGGGGCATATCCGGCCCTCAGCCATGCTGCCGGTGGTCGCGGCGGCCCGGGAAGCGGGTGTCCGGCGGATTGTCATCACGCACCCGGAGTTCCCGACGACGCTGCTGTCGATAGACGAGCAGAAGGCTCTCCAAAAGCACGACGTGTTCTTCGAGCGCTGCTTCACGACGCCGCAGAGCGGGAAGATCCCGTGGGACCAGGTGTACGAGAACGTGCGCCAGGTGGGCGCTTCAACGACGATTCTGGCGACGGATCTGGGGCAGGCCGCGAACCCCTATGTGGACGAGGGACTGGCCGAGTACATCGGGCGGTTTCTGGACGCAGGGTTCAGCGAGACGGCCGTCCAGACGATGGTGTCAGCGAACCCAGGAGCGGTGCTGAACTAGGCCCTGTTCGAAGCGCGCATTGCACGCCACCTGAGCGCTTCGGGAACACACGCTGGGTAAAAACGCCCTTCCTCTCGCCAGATTCCCGCCCTAGTGTTGGGCACGTGGAAAGACAAGAAATCCTCAAGGAGGTCGAGGGCAGCTTTGGGCTGGTCCCAGGCTGGCTCACGAGTTTCCCCGACCCGCAACTGGATCTCCAGTGGGCCCAAATCAAATGGGTCCTCTCTGACAGCAAGCTCACCGCCCACGAAAAGGCGCTGGTCGCTTTCGGGGCCGCGGCCGCGGTCCACTGCCCCTACTGAGTACCCTTCCATGCTGAGCAGTTGCGGCTCAGCGGGCAGACCGATGAGCATGTCCAGGAGGCGGCAGCCGTAGCCCAACAGGTCGTTGGCTTCAGCGCCTATCTGGCATCCATTGGGTACGACGTAGCGCAGTTCCGGCGCGAGCTGGAGCAGGCGGTGGCTTTTATCAAGAAGCAACAGGGGACTTAAGCGGGCTTGTTTCCGGCCGCGAGGAGGAACATCACGCTCGTGCCTTCGGCGTGGGGGGAGAAGAAGTCGGTCACTTCATCGTCGTAGAAGGTGAGGCCGGTAGCGGCGATGCCGGAGCCGTAGGCCCAGAGGTAGAGCTTGCCGGCCGTCAGGCTGGCGTCGAGCTGGGCGGCCCGGTAGCCGCGCTCGCCGAGGCGGCCGATGACGGCGCCGAGATCGGCCAGCATGTAGATATTGACGGCGGCATCCTTGGCCAGCTCCTGGTCCAAGTCGAGGTGGCCGGCAATGACGCGGTAGTCGCCCAGGCGCAGGGGCTGGAGGGCGCCGCCCTCATAGACGTAGGCGCCGCTGTCGAGGCCATCGACCGCGTTCACGATGACGTACGGCCGGCTGACGGGAGCGCCCCAGTCGGAGTCCGGCGGAACGGCGGCGTTGGCCAGCATGGCCTCCAGCGTCGCACGCGGAATGGAGGTTCGGCCGAAGCGGCGGGCTGAGCCGCGCCGCCGGATGACCGCTTCCACAGCGGGAACGACCGCCGGCTGGGCGGGCGCGGAGCCTTGTCGGAAGGCGCGAACCTCGTCCGGGCCGGCCAGCGAGGTGGCCTGGTGGACCTCGCGAATGAGCGGATAGTCCACCTCGTGAAACGAGTAAGCCTGGATGGGCAGGTCCAGGCGCGGGACCGGCGGAGGCGCTTCGGGCGAGGGGCCACCAGCGCCGAGCGGAACCAGCTCGAGGGCGGCCTCGCGGGCCGGATCCACGTCGATCAACGCGTTGACGGCGGCATCCACGAAGCCGAGGCGCACGGCGGCGGGAAGGCCGCGCGCCTCGGCCACGGCCAGCAGGTTGGCCAGGATGGTCCCGCTGTCCCAAAAGGCGTGCCGGTAGGTCCGCGACTGGTACTTCCACGAATTGCGCCACCAGGTGCTGGTGGCAACGATGGTGGCCGGCGCGTCGCGGACACGCTCGTCGCCGGCGGTAGCGTCCACGAGCACGGCGCGGAAGTCGCCCTCGCGCAATCGCGTGAGGGCCACGCGCTCCACGTCGAAGTGGTAGACGCCGGCGGGGACGCCTGGCAGGCCGGCGCAGACGACGTACAGGTCGATGTGGTACAGCGCGCCGGTGCAGGCGGCGGCCCGGAAGGCCATCCGTCCACCGGGGAAGGCCAGGTACCTGGTGATCCCAGCGGAGAGTTGGAGGAGATCGCGCAGCAGCGCGGCGTCAAACGTGTTCGACGCGGGCTCAGACGGGAGGGCAAGCGACGGCAGCGGCGCAGCGTAGCGCTTGTAGGGGCGCGGCTGGTTGGTCCAGTCGAGGTAATGCGTACTGGCTCGGACGCTCTGGACCGAGTGGTTGGTGGCCTGGTGATAGCGCCAGGCCACGGACGAGGTCAGGTCCATGCCTTCAGTGGTACCTTACTGCACATGAAAGACGGCATGGTGATCATCGACGCCGACGGGCACGCCATCGACCGGGAGCCGATCTATCGCGAGCGCTTGCCGGAGGAGTTTCGCTACCGGTCGGGCATCTATCCCAGCGACGCGTTCGACCGGTTCCAGAACGGCCGCATCGTGAAGGGCCCCAAGACACCCGCGGACAACCTGCGCGACAACGACATCGAGGGCATCGACGTGCAGGTGATCTATCCGACCGGCGGGCTGTTCCACTCGCGCGTCCGCGACCGCGACTTCGCCGTTGTCCTGGCCCAGACCTACAACGATTGGCTGCACGACTGGTGCTCGGCCAATCCCAAGCGCCTCAAGGGCGTGGCCCTGGTGCCGCTGCACGTCGATACCAGGGCGGCCATCGAGGAGATGGAGCGCGCCGTGGGCAAGCTGGGCATGGTCGGCGTGATGGTCAACACGTTCGACCGCAACCGCAACGTGGCGGACAAGGACTTCTGGCCGTTCTACGAGGAGTGCGCCCGGCAGGGCGTGGCGGTCGCCTTCCACGCTTCCGGGACCGACACTATCGACGTCCTGGGCCATTTCGACAACTTTCTGGCCATCCACACGCTGTCGCACGCACCGGAGCAGCTCATCGCGTGTACCGCGGTCATCTACAGCGGGCTGCTGGAGAAGTACCAAGACCTGCGCGTGGCTTTCCTCGAGGCGGGCATCGGCTGGGTGCCGTTCTGGATGGAACACATGGACGAGGAGTACGAATTCCGGCCGTTCGAAGCCCCGCTGCTCAAGGCCAAGCCGTCAGATTACATGGCCTGCGGGCGCGTGTTCGTGTCCTGCGAGCCCGAAGAGAAGACCCTGCGCTACGTGCCGGACTTCTTCCCAGAGGACAACATCCTGTACGCCTCGGATTACCCGCACTGGGACGGCAACTTCCCGGAGACCGTGTCCACGCTGGCCGGCCGATCGGACATCAGCGACGCGCTGAAGCGCAAGATCTTCTTCGACAACCCGGTGCGCTTCTACGGCATGAAGCTGGATCCGGCAGAGTACGGCGCCGGGCGGGAGGCCGTGGCGAGCCGATAAGCGGTGCCGGTGCGCGCCGATAGATGGGACAAGCGTGCTAGCCGGTGGAAAGGCCGCTTGGTGCGGAACTCAGGCGGGCCGTAAACTTGGGTGGCGCTAAGCGGGAGAAATGAACACCAGGATCGCCGATGCGCTCGCGCCAAAGGCGCGACGCGTATTTCTGGCGCTGAGCAACGAGATCCAAGCCGGCAACCTGCCGGTTGGGACGAAGCTGCCCGCCAATAACGATCTCGCGGCTAAGTACGGCGTCTCGGCGGTGACCATGCGCAACGTTCTCAACCGACTCCAGGATGCCGGCCTGGTGTCGGTCGAGCATGGCCGCGGGACGTTCGTGCGCACGGCCAGCGAGCCGGCAGTGCTGGTCGTCGAGGACGAGGAGAACCATCGCCGCGCGCTGCGCTACCACGTGGAGCGCGAGGGCTACGAGGTGCTGGAAGCCAGCGGCCCCGGCGAAGGGCTCAAGATGCTGGAGAACGGCAGCAAGGTCGCGATGGTCTTCAGCGACGTGCGGATGCCCGACAAGGAGCACGGCATCGACTTCATCCGCACGGTCCGCCGCCGCTGGCCCGATCTGCCGCTGGCCGCGGTGACCGCCTACCCGGACGACCTGGCAGGGCTGCACGGCACGCCCGACTGCCCGGTGCTGATCCTGGCCAAGCCGATCCTCGGCCAGCACATCGCCGAGGCGCTGTCGATGGCGCTCCGAAAGCGGTAAGCCCCTCCCCAGCTTCGGCTAGGCGGCGAGCACCAGGTGCTCGAACGTCTTGTCCTCCATGACATCGTCCAAGCCCCAGCGAGCCATCTGCTCTAGCAGCTCGTCGTACTTGTCCTTCGGATACGGCCGGTGGACGAAGTGCTCACCTTCATGGAACCTGGAGTAATCCCACTCGCGGCCGGCGAACTCGGCCGGGATGCTGTACGTCCACAGGTGGAGGTACTTAGAGGCGTCACGTTGGATGTCCTGCTCGGCGCGATCGAGCACGCGGAAGTACGCCTCGAGCAATGACGGATCCATGTCCGGAGGCGTCCACCAGAGGGTGTTGAACGTGCCCTCCAGGATTTTCTTGAGGCCCAGCTGCTCGGCCATGGAGATCTGCGGATCGAGCAGGTTGGCGGCCGGCATCTCGCCCGTCAGCAGCACCTGGAGGCGCGTCCCGAAGCCGCCGACGTTCACGCAGTTGATCTGATCGAGTGGCAGGTACTTCTCCAGGCTCAGCGGAACCGAGAAGTGGCTGCCGGCGCGCAGGCCGACTCCAATGGGTACGCCCGCCAGGTCCTCGGGCGTGTTGATGGGCGAATCTGCCGGCACGAAGATGGCGTTGCGGGCAATCCCGTAAGCCCCGACGCTGAACTTGCCCATGCCGGCCCCTGCGTTGGCCACGCTGCCCCAGGCGCAGGCGTTCGTGACCGCGCCCTCGCCCTCGAGCATGGGCTTGTCCTGTGGCCGGTTCTTATACGGCTCCGCTTTGTAGCTGTAGACGCTTTTGATGGTGTCCCACATGTACTCGGCGTCGATGTTCTCGTCCGCCCAGTAGTTGCCCTCGAGGGCGATCCACTCGTGCAGCCGCATACCGGTGGGGTACAGCTTCATCTTGGGCAGCGCCATGTCACACCTCGCCTATAGTCGTTCGGGTGATTAAGAGAGTAGCGGTTCTGGACGACTACCACCAGGTATTCGACGCCGATCCAGCCATCGGCCGGCTGCGGAAGCGAGTGCCAGTGGACGTCTTCACCGAGCACCGGCCGGCGGAGCGGCTGCTGGGCTATCAGGCGTTCATTGCCCTGCGCGAACGGACCAGGTTCGACGCCGCCTTCTTCGAGGCGCTGCCGGAGCTGGAACTCATTTCCCAGACCGGCCACCACGTGTACCACGTGGACATGGAGGCGGCCACCAAAGCCGGCGTGCTGGTGGGACTGGGGCTGGGCCAGGCGGGCCAGGGCTTCTCGACGGCTGAGCTCACCATCGGGCTCATGCTGGCCATCATGCGCCGCATCCCGCAAACGGATCGCGCCATCCGCGAGGGCGAATGGCCGCTGGTGCTGGGCCGGACGCTGCGCGGGAAGAAGCTGGGCATCCTGGGGCTGGGACGGGTGGGGAAAGAGGTGGCGCGGCTGGCGCAAGCGTTCGGCATGGACGTCGCGGCCTGGGGGCCGACGCTCACGCCCGAGCGGGCCGCCGCCTCAGGCGCGAGCTATATGGAGCTGGACCTGCTGCTCGAGGCCTGTGATCTGGTTTCGATACACCTGACGCTGTCGGACACCAGCCGCGGACTTATCACCGAGGAGCGGCTGCGGCGCATCGGGCGCAGCAGCTGGCTCATCAATACCTCGCGCGGCGCGATCATCGACGAGGCGGCGCTGGCGCGGGTCCTCCAGGAGGGCGCGCTCGGCGGGGCGGCGCTGGACGTTTTCACTCAGGAGCCGCTGGCGCCCGACTCGCCGCTCACCAAGCTGGATAACGTGGTCCTCACGGCGCACCTCGGCTGGCCGGCCGACGACACCTATCGCCTCATGGCGGAAGGCACCGTCGAGCTGATCGAGGCCTACATGGACGGAACGTATGACAACGGGCTGAACCCGGAGGCCCTGTCGGTTAAACCTCGCCGGTGACCAGCTTAGGCAGCCACATGTCGAGCACCGCCGGCGTGCCGTTCCTGACCGCGTCCAGGCCGCGGCGAATGGCCGCCGAGACCTCGTTCGGGTCGGTCACCTTCTCACCGTAGGCGCCGCTGGCCGCCGCCTCTCCGGAGTAGTTGGGGCAGGGATCGAACCAGCCGCCGGTATAGTCGCCGGCCTTGACGGCGTAGCCCTCGGGATAGCCGCGCTGGACCTCGAACGTGCCGGTGCGGTAACCGCGGTTGTTGAAGATGATGAACAGCACCGGCGCCTTGTGGAAGCCCGATGCCCAGACCGTGACCTGCGGATTGGCGAACATCCACGATCCGTCGCCCACAGCCGAGACCACCGTCCGTTCGGGGGCGGCCACCTTCGCGCCGACGGCCGCCGGGCCGGCCCAACCGATGGCCGAGCCGCCAGTGCCGATCAAGGTGCCAGGTTTGGAGCGGTTGAACAGCGACGAGTCGCACAGCTCGTGGGTGATGATGGTGTCCTCGTCCAGCGTCTGGCCGATCTGGTGGCTCAGCCAGGCGGAGCTGATGATGCCCTTGGCGCGGTCGGCCTCGGCAGACTCGATTGCTGCCTGAAGCTTCTGCCGGCCCTCTTCGATGTAGCGCTGGAGGCGCTCCTCGCAGCGCCGCTTCTGCTCCGCGGTCATCTGTGAGCGGAGCTCCTCGATGAGCACCGGCACGGCCTTGTTGGTATCGGCGGTGATGGTGATGTTGGCCGGGAACTCGTAGATGGCAGTCATGCGGTGGACCGGATCGATGCCGATCTCGATGATCCTGACCTCGGGACCGGGAGTGTACTGACCAGGCAGCCAGGGGCCCCAGACATCGAGGTTGAGCATGCAGTCGGCGTCCGGCGGTGGATTATAGCCGGGGTAGCCGCGCTGCAGCGGGTGGTTGCCGGGGATGTTCACGCGGTAGGGGTCGTGCATGACGCGTGCACCGAGCGTCTCGGCCAGCTCGAGCAGCGAGGCCATCCCCTCACGATCGCGGCCGTGGCGCGAGACGCAGATGACGGGGTTGTCCGAGGCCAGCAGCCACTGAACGGCCTGGCGAATAGCGGCGCGGTCGGGCTCCGGCGTGACCGCGGCCGGGAGCTGGTCGCGCAGCGGGAACGAGGCGCCCTGGACGGGGTGCATGGCGGCCTCGCGGGGGACGGCCAGGTAAGCCGGGCCCTGCGGCTCGCTGAGCATGATCTGGCAGGCTCGGGTGATCACCAGGCCGGCATTGTCGTAGGTGGCCAGCTTGTGGTCCCAGCGCATGTACTGGCGGACGATCATGCCCTGATCGGGGATCTGCTGGCACCACTGGATGTGCGAGTTGCGGGCGCCGGGCACGCTGCCGGCTTCGGCTGAGGGCGGGTAGCCCGACATCATCAGCACCGGGTAATGGCCGCGGTCGGCGTTGTGGATGGCGCCGCCGGCGTTGATCATGCCGCACTCCACGTGGGCGGCCGTGGCCGAGGGCCGGCCGGTGACGGCCGTCTCGGCGGCGGCCGCGGCCAGCGCCGCTTGCTCATGGGTCATGGTCATTACTTTGGGCGTCGGGCGGCCGAGCGCCTGGTGCTTGACGGCGATCTCCTGGATCCAGCCGATCTCAGACCCCGACGTGAACCAAACGTGGTCGACGCCGTTGAGCTTGAGCGAGGCCATCAGCGCCTCGCCGGCCTGCTCGGCGGGCATGGAGTAATTGCGGCTGGCCGGGGCAGTAGACGCCGGCCGCTCGATGACGGTGCTCATTTTCGGGAACTCCTGTGGGCGAAGTCTGGCCTATTATGCCTCCGCCATGCCGATTGAACGCATCCAGCCGGACAGCCTGCCGAAGTCGACGCTGTACTCGCCGCTGGTCCGCACCGGGAACGTGCTCTACGTGGCCGGCCAGGTGGCGCAGGACGAGCGCGGTGAGATCGTAGGGCTGGGCGATTTCCGCGCCCAGGCGGAGCAGGTGATGGCCAACCTGAGCAGGGCCCTCGCAGCGGCCGGAGCGGGCCTAGAGCACCTGGTGCGCATCACGATCTACATGACGGACGCGCGATACCGAGACGTGATGCGGGAAGTGACACGCGAGCACCTCGGCGCAGCGCTGCCGGCCAGCACACTGCTGGTGGTGACGGCGCTGGCCCGCCCGGAGTGCCTGCTGGAGATCGACGCCATCGCAGTGGTGGATTAAGCCCGGGCCGCGGCGGCCTCGATGGCCTGGCGGGCGAACACGGTCGCGATGTGCTTCTTGTACTCGCCGCTGGCGTAGATGTCGTCGTCGGGATCGGCGCCGTCGGCGGCATGGGCCGCGGCGGCGGCGATGGTTTCGGCGTTCAGGGGCTTGCCGGCGAGGGCGGACTCGACGGCGGTCGCTCGGATGGGCTTGCCGGCCAGGCCGCCGACCGCCACGCGCGCTGAGGCGCAGTTGCCGGAGCCGTCCTTGGCCAGCACCGCCCCGGAACTGACCACCAGGTAGCCCGAGGCGGGATGCGGAAACTTGGCGTAGGCGCTGGCGGGCGCGAACGGCACCTGCACCGCGGTGACTACTTCGTTCGGCTCCAGGGCAGTGGTGAACAGGTCGACGAAGAAGTCGTCGACGGGGATGGTCCGGCTGCCGTTAGGGCCAGTCGCGGCGATGGAGGCGCCCAGCGCCAGGAGGATGACCGGGTAGTCGGCGTTCGGGTCGGCGTGGGCGACGCTGCCGCCGATGGTGCCGCGGTTGCGGACCTGGGCATCGCCGATCCGGCCGGCGGCTTCGGCCAGGCCCGGGGCATGCCGGCGGACCACGTCGGAGACGGCCACGTCGGCGTGCAGGGTCAGCGCGCCGATGATCAGCCGGTCGCCCTCGGTGCGAATGCCGCTCATGTTGGGCAGGCGGCCGATGTCGATCAGGTACTTGGGCTCCTGCAGGCGCAGCTTCATGGCGGGAACCAGGCTGTGGCCGCCGGCCAGCAGCTTGGCGTCGTCGCCATACTGGCTCAAGAGGCTGATCGCCTCCTGGAGGGAGCCGGGAGCGAGATACTCGAAGCTAGCCGGGTACATTGGCGCCCCTCATCTTCTCGGCGGCGTACTTGATGGCCTCGACGATGTTGATGTAGCCGGTGCAGCGGCACAGGTTGCCCTCGATGCCGCGCTTGATCTCGTCTTCGGTGGGATTGGGGTTGGTCTTCAGCAGGTAGACGGCCTGCATGATCATGCCCGGCGTGCAGAAGCCGCACTGCAGGCCGTGCTTCTGCCAGAAGCCCTCCTGCACCGGGTGCAGCCGGCCCGAAGGCGCCAGGCCCTCGATGGTCAGGACGTCCGCGCCCTCGGCCTGAACGGCGAAGATGGTGCACGACTTCACCGCCCGGCCATTCATGTGGATGGTGCAGGCGCCGCACTGGGTGGTGTCACAGCCGACATGCGTGCCGGTTAGGCCGAGATGCTCGCGGAGGAAGTGGACCAGCAAGGTGCGGGGCTCGACGTCGGCCTCGCGCTTCTGGCCGTTGACGGTCATGGAAACGTGCATGTGGCCTATTCTGCCATCGCCGCCCGCTGGTAAAGTGGGCGGACTATGAGACGCCTCCTTCTTGCTTTTGCGTGCACCTTAGCTCTGAGCGCCTGCGGCGGCGCCGCGGCTCCCACCGCGCCAACCTCTGCCTCTGCTCAACCCGCGGCTTCCGCAGGATACAGAACTGCCCAGACCGCCAGCCCGCAGCCCGCCGGATCGGCGGCACCCAGCGCCGCTACCGGGGCGCCGGCGAGCGGTGCCGCCAGCGCGGCGCCGAAGCCGGCGGCCAGCGGCACGCTGCTGATCCCCTTCTCGCAGCCCTCGTCGGCTTTCGTCCCGGCCTGGATGGGCCAGGACCTGGGCATCTTCAAGAAGTACGGCCTGACGACGGACGTGCGTAACCTCTCGCCGCCGACCGACATCCAGGCGGCGGTGAGCGGGGAAGCGCCGATCGTCATCGATGGAGCGGGGGGCGTCCCGGCGATTGCCAGCGGGGCGCCGCTGACCTACATCGCCGTGCCGCTGCCAACGTTCACGCAGTCGATTTACGCCACGCCACAGTCGGGCATCAAGACCATCCAGGACCTGGTGGGCAAGAACGTGGGCGCCACCGCGCGTGGGCAGTCCAGCGACAACGCGCTCCGGACCGTGCTGGCCAAGAACGGCATCGACGCCAACAAGGTGAACATCGTCTACCTGCGGGACGACTCCAGCATCTTGGCCGGCCTGACCGGCGGCTCGCTCCAGGCGGCGATAGTGACCTCACCCAACACGCTGCGGGCCCGCAAAGCCGGCCTGTACGAGGTGCTGTTCCTGGCGCCGCTGAAGCTGGGGACGATCAACAACGGCATCGTGGCCAACAAGACCTGGGCGCAGCAGCACCCCGACACGGTGGACTCTTTCTTGAAGGCTTACCTGGAGGGAATCAAGATCACTCTCACCGATCCGGTCACGACCAAGGCGGCCATCGCCAAATGGACCAAGCTGGACGACCAGGAGATGCTGGAGGAGACGTACCGCACCTCGCCGCCGCTGCTCAGGCCCTTCCCGCTTGTGGACGACAGCTACGTCCAGAACGTGATCGACATGAGCCCCGAAGCGAACGTGAAGGGCCACAAGCCGGCAGAGTTCTACGACAACTCCTACCTGCAGAAGCTGCAGGACTTTGCCAAGACGCTGTATCCGGAGGGGATGCCAGGAAGCTAAGTCTCAGCCGATGCGGAACTGAACCATGTGCACGGCCGGATCGGAGCCGGCCGTGAAGTAGAGGGCGTAGGTGCCCTGCGCCGTGCCGCCCGGCTGGATGGCCTGGTAACCGTCAAGCCCGGCGTCGTACCGGAAGGGACTGGGCGCCGGCGGCTTGATACCCGTGGGCGGCCCGAGCAGCGACTGGATCTTGAGCTGGACGGACGGTGACGAGAGGTTCTTGCCGGAGGCGTCGCACAGCCGGATGTTGATGGCGACGCTGCTGCCGGCTTTGCTGGCCTTGAACTGATCGTAGAGCGGACAGATGGCGTAGCCGCCGGCCGGCATGTCACGCGCGGGTGGGCCGTTGGGTGCCGGGCTGGGCGAGGCCGGGGCTGCCGCCGTCGGCGCGGCGCGCGCGCTGGGTTGGGCAGGCGGCCGTGGGGCCTCCGAGGCGGCCGGCGCTGGGGCATTCGGATCGACGATGCTGATCTCGGCCGTCTTGCTGGCCTCGCGGCTGCCGCTGAAGTTCACTGAGTAGAAGGTCAGAACGTGCTGGCCGGGCTCGGCAATAGTGAAATCGCCGCGATATAGCCGCGCAGGCTGCTTGTCGACGGAGTACGTGGTACTGGCTATGCCGAAGCCGCTCTGGTCCGTGGCCCTGAAGCCAACCTTCACCGGCCCGACATAGGCGCCGCTTGGGAGTGCCTTCCCCGACAGCACGGGCGCGGTGACGGGAGCCGGCCCGCCACCGGGAACCGACCAGGGGATAGCCGCTCCGCCGCCCTCGGCGTGGGCCGGATCCCATTTGCCGGCGGCCAGAGCGGCGTTAAGGGCATCGCCCTTGTCAGGCGGGTGGATGACCATGAAGCGGTTGCCGGTGTAGGCCCAGTCGCGGTCGAACTCGGCGTAGCTGATAGGATGCTCGGGGCCGATCAGGGGATCGCTGGCGATGAACACGCCGAGCTCGTCGTCGAAGCCCTCGATGGGCCGGTAGTGAAAGGTGAGGTCGCTGAGGCTGACGGTCTGGTTGACGATGACGGGGAAGCCGGCGCGCAGCAGCTCTTTCAGCAGGTCCTGAGTGCCGGATGTACCCATGACGACGTCCATGCCAAGCGACGCAGCGTAGCCAGGCACGCCGCCGGGCGTCATGCCATAGGGGTTGCCGTCGCCGCGCAGGACGGACTGCACTTCGGCCTGGGCGCGGTTGATGCCCCAAAAACCGAGGACCTCGGCGACTGATGCCGGCCCGCAGTTGTTGGCCGTCTGGCTGATGAACGGCAGCGGTCCGAGCAGGACTTTGGCGGCGGGCGGCGGCGCCAGCGGCTCGAGGCGGCGCGGCGCGACGTCGTAGCTGAGGGACGGCTCCCGGGCGTCGAACCGGCGCGGAGCGACGTCGTAGCTGAGGGACGAGTCGATGACATCGACCCGCCGTGGGGCTGTGTCGTCCCCGCGGACGTCCTCAATCTCGAGCGACGGGATCACGCCCTTATCATGAGGGCCAGGAACGAGCGCACGCCCCAGCGGGGTGGCCACCACGGCGCTCCCGCAAGACGCCGCCAGCAGGCCTGCCGCGGCCGCAAAAGCGAGGAAGCGGGAAAGGGTCACTGGGCGGTTGTCTCGTTGGTTGCGGCGGAGTGTAGACACGTAGAAGACGAAAACGCACGCGTTTGGGACAAAGGTACGGTGGTTCTTGCCGCCGCTTGCAGTGGCGCCCGGCCTAAAACAGCGGCTCGACGGCCAGACCGGGGTAGTCGAAATAGGCCATGCAGCGGGCCAGCGCGCCGGCCGGGATGTAATCCGGCACGCGCATGTTCGGGCGCGGATCGTAGACGAACCAGCCCGAACCATCGTAGCCGTGCAGGGTGATGGTGTGCTCGCCGGGCACGAGGTTCACCACCTCGCCGGTGGATATCCGGACGGGGGCGCGATACGATTGCCGCAGCTCAATCGGTATCCAGGCGATGACCAGCCAGTTGCGCGTGAGGGCGCGGGCGGCCTGCGCCGGATCGGCCACGTCGTGCGCGGCGAACACCCCTGGACGGGGAAAAGCCTCGATCATGCGCTTCACCGCGGGCGCATGGGCGCCGTAATTGTTCAGGTCGCCCCAGTTGGACCAGTAGTTCCCGCGGAAGCCCCTGTTGGGATTTTCGTCATTGCCGAGCACCTGCTGAAGCAGCTCCTCAGGCGCGTCCATGCCGTAGTGCAGCATCACCTGGCGGAAGGCGCAGACCTCGCAGGTCAGGTTGAAGCGCTGGCGAAGATCGCGTGCTTGCGGGTTGTCGGGGATGTACCAGGTCGGAGGGAGAGGCGATCCGAACAGCCAGTCGAGCACCGGCTGAACTATACGGCGGCAGGGACCCGGCGAAGGAACTCGCGCCGGCGCAGCGCTAGCAGCAGGCCGAAGTAGATGACCAGGTAGAGCGGCGGCGAGATCAGCCAGAAATCCTGCAAGCCGACGGCCCGGGCGATGAACCCGCCCGTCACCGGGCCGGCGATGTTGCCCAGGTCGCCGGCGGCATTCATCACGCCCGAGGCAACGCCGCGGCTGACCCTGGCCGGATCGATGTCGGCCAATGACACTGTGTTGGCGACGAAGCAGATCGCCCGGCCCGAGGCGGCGACGACGGTCACCACGAGGTAGAGCGCGAGCGGCAGCGGCAGCGCAAACAGCATCAGCATCACGGCCTGGAGCACCAGGCTGGCGTGCTGAGCGCGAGTATGGCCGAGCATGTTCAGCACCGGTCCGCCGAACGATCGGCCAACAGTGTTCGTAAGCGACCAGGCCGTCCGGATGAGGCCGATCTGCGCCAACGAGAAGCCCAGCGGCAGCAGCGTGAGCGGGAAAAAGGTGTTGAACTGGGTGAGATAGACGTTCAGGAAGAAGGCGCCCAGGATGATGAAGATGAGGGTCGGGTCGAGCAGCGCCAGGGCGAAGCTCTGAGCACGGCGCCAGGGCTGCGCCGGCCGGACCGCCTCCACCACTCCCGCCGGGGGTGGCGGTTCCTGAGTCGTGGGCGCCGAACGGTCCACCAGCATCGGCAGCATGGCCACCAGGAACAGGCCGGCCGCCAGGCGGAATGCGCCAGCAAAGCCGAGGTTATCCCCGGCCAGCCCGCCGACGAGTGAACCCAGAGCGTAGCCGGTGGACATGCCGGCGGCATAGATGCCGATAGCCTGCCCGCGATTCTCGCCGGGGCGCAGCGATTCGATGGTAACGGCCATGCTGACCGTCGTTGCGATGCTGTAGCCGATGCCGTAGATGGCGCCGATCAGGGCCAGCAGCAGACTGTCGGCGGTCACGGGGTAGAGGACGAAACCGAGCGAGCCCAGAATAAGTGCGCCGCCCAGCAGCGGGCGCGCGCGGCCGGGGCTGTAGAGCAGCCCGCCCGGGATGCGGATCAGCAGCGAGACGATGGCGGGCACGCCAACGAGCGCGCCAATGGCGACCGGGTCCTTGCCCAGATCCCGGAGATAGGGCGCCAGCAAGGTCGTGCCGGAACCGCTGGCGGTGGTAATAGCCATGATCGCCAGGCTCTGCGCCAGGTGGCGGCGCAGATATTCGGGGATGGTCACGCAGCTCTCAGCGTACGCGACTACTGCATAATGGCGGCACTTCGCAAGGAGGTTGCACCATGGCTCTTCCAAAGCGTGTCGCTGCCGTGGCCGGCGCAGCGTTCCTTATCACGGCGTGCGGCGGCACCGCCGCCCCGGCCAGTCCCGCTTCGGCCGTCCCTATCCAGAGCTCGGCCGCAGCGCAGCCCGCATCGGCCGCGGCCACCCAAAGCTCGGCGCCCGCGAAACCGGCCTTGGCGGCACCGGCCTCGGTGTCCCCAGCCGGCTCGGCCGCCAAACCTGCCGGATCAGCCGCGGCCGGCCCGCTGAAAATCGGCCTGCTGCTGCCCTTCACGGGGCCGCTGTCCGTATCCGGCAGGGACAACGACGACGTCATCAGCCTGTATCTGCAGCAGACCGGCGGGACCCTCGCCGGACGCCAGGTCGAGCTGGTCAAAGCCGACGACGCGGCCCAAGCCGACACCGGCCTGACCAAGATCCGGCAGCTCGTCGAGAGCGACAAAGTGGCCCTGGTGATGGGCCTGCAGAGCTCGCAGGTGTGCTACGCCACCAGCGGCTACATCCGCGACGCGAAGATCCCCGCCATGGCCACGGCCGACTGCGCCGCCCAAGACCTGACCATCAACCCGAAGTACGCCAGCCCGTACCTGGTGCGGACCGTGGGCACGATCGCCCACATCACCGACCCGTCGGCCGACTGGACCATCAAGGCCGGCTTCAAGAAGGCCATCCTGATGACCTCCGATTTCGTGGCCGGCGTGCAGTTCGGGGATCTCTATGCCAGCGCCTACGTCGCGCGGGGCGGTGAGATCGTCCAGGAGATCCACCCGCCGCTCGGGACGCAGGACTTCGGGCCGTACCTCTCGGCACTGAACCAGCAGGCTGACGTGCTGGTGCTGTTCGAGCCCGGCACCGACGGGTTGCGCCTCTCGCAGCAGTACGCCCAGTACGTGGGCACGAGCCGCAAGCTACAGATCTTCGACATGGCCGGCCAGATGTCCAACGGCAAGCAGCGCAAGGACCTGGGCGCCGTCGCGAACGGGCTGGTGGCGTCCAGCGCCTACATGGAGGCGTACGACTTCCCGGTCAACCAGCAATTCGTGAAGTTGTGGTACGGCAAGTTTCCCAACGTGCCGCCGTCCCAGGAGAACGGTTATGGCTGGTCGGGCATGCAGTTCCTGGAGGCCGCGCTCAAGCAGGTCAACGGCGACGTCTCAGACAAGGACGCCTTCCTCAAGGCGCTGCACTCGACCCAAATCGACTCCGTCCGCGGGCCGCTCAAGCTGGACGAGCACGGCGACACGGTCATGAACATGTTCGTCTACCAGTACGAGCTCAAAGGCAGCGAGCTGAGCCAAAAGCCGCTGCAGGTCTACACCAGTCTCAGCCAGTTCTGGGACCGCACCAAGGAGCAGGTGGAGAAGTTTCCGCTGGGCCAGATGAAGGGCAAGTGGGTCGGTATGACCAAGGACAAGCTCGGCGACGTGATTAGCCTGTCGAAGTCGTAGCAATCGGGGAAAATGAAGCCATGAAACTGGCTGCGTTCTCCTTCATCGCGATCCTCTCGCTGGCCGCGTGCGGCGGGGCGGCAGCGCCCTCAGCGGCGCCGGCGAGCGCGCCCGCCTCGAAGCCGGCGGCCGCCAGCGCGGCTGCATCGGTCAAACCGGCGGCGTCGGCGGCGGCAAGCGCCAGCGCAAAGCCGGCCGCTTCGGCGGCAGCGACAGCATCCGCCAAACCGGCCGCCTCCACAGCTGCGGGCGGCACGCTCAAGATCGGCATGCTGCTGCCCTACACGGGTCCCCTGGCACAAGCCGGGATCGACAACCAGCAGTCGTTCGACCTCTACCTGGAGCAGACTGGCGGCACGCTTGGGGGCCGCAAGGTCGAGCTGGTCAAGGCCGACGACCAGGGCAACGCCGACGTCGCCCTTACCAAGGCGCGCGGCCTGGTCGAGAACGACAAGGTCTCGTTGATCCTCGGCGGGCAGGCCACACCGGTCTGCTACGCCGTGGCGCCCTACGCGCGCGACCAGAAGATCCCCTTCATGGCCGTGGCCGACTGCGCGGCCCAGGACCTGACGACCAACCCCAAGTACGCCAGCCCGTACCTGGTCCGCACCCTGCCGGCCATCGTTCCGGGGGCCGACTCGGCGGCCGATTGGGCGGCCAAGAACGGCTTCAAGAAGGCCATCATCATGACCTCGGACTTCGCCCCCGGCATCCAGTTCTCCGACCTGTTCAGCAGCGCCTTCATCTACCGCGGCGGCACCATCGTGCAGGAGCTGCACCCGCCGCTGGGCACGGCCGACATGGGGCCGTACCTGTCGCAGCTGACCCAGGATGCGGACCTGCTGGCGATGTTCGAGCCCGGGGCCGACGGGGTGAAGCTGGCCCAGCAGTACAACAACTACGTCGGCGGCCGCAAGCTCCAGCTGCTCGACATCGCCAGCCAGATGACCAACGACGGCAACCGCCTGCAGCTCGGCTCGACCATCAACGGACTGGTCGTCCAGAGCTCGTACATGGAGGCGCTGAACACGCCCGCCAACCAGAACTTCCTCAAGCTGTACTATGCCAAGTACCCCAACAAGCCGCCGTCCCAGGAGCACTCCTTCGGCTGGTCCGGCATCCAGTTCCTGGACGAGGCGCTCAAGAAGGTCAACGGCGACGTGTCCGACACGCAGAGATTCCTGAACGCGCTGTACAGCACGACCATCGAGTCGCCGCGCGGCACCATCAAGCTGGACGAGCACCACGACGGCATCTCGGACTCGTACATCTACCAGTACGAGCAGGGCAGCAGCGTCCCGACCCAGAAGCCGCTGACGACATACTCGCAGATCACGCAGTTCTGGGATCGCACGCCGGACCAGCTCAGCAAGTTCCCGCTTGGCCAGAACAAGGGGAAATGGGTGGGCATGACCAAGGACAAGCTGGGAGACGTGATCACCCTGCCGAAAAGCTAGCCGGCGGCTGTCTTGGCCCGCGCGCTGGACCGCCACGGCCATGAGGTCGCGCTAGTAGCGCGCTGCGGATCGCGAATCTTAACAATTTCTTGACAGAAAGTACTAGCGGGCCAGGCCCCGGTCTTCGGCGCTCTTGATGAACGACGGATCGAGGATGGTGTTGACGTCGAAAGTCAGCACCTTGGGGTTCTGCTCGCCGACGAGCTCGCGGGCGTCCTTGAACAGCTCGGCGCGAGGGTACGGGTAGTCGGGAAACACGCCTGCCTTGTAGTACTCGTACGTCGCCTCGACGGCGCGCTCGTCGTCCAGCTTGAGGTTCTTCTTGATGGCGGCCATGGCCAGCGGCTTATCGACCTTCACGCGGGCGATGGACTGGACGATGCTGTCCACGTAGCGCTGTACCATGTCGCGGCGAGCGGTGATGGTGGACCGCTGGGTGTAGATGCTGTTGCTGGAGGCCGGCAGCTTGGCGGTGGCCAGGTTCAGGATGGGCTTCAGGCCTTTGGCCTCGGCGGCAAGGTTATCGGGGACATTGACGGCAGCGGCATCGATGGCGCCGGACAGCAGGGCGGCGGTGACGGCCTGAACGGAGCCGAGGGCGGTGATCTTGACGTCCTTGTCGGGATCGATGGCCTGGCTCTTGAGCGCCACTCGCGTGGCCACGTCCACGGTGCCGCGGTTGGCGGGCACGCCGAAGGTCTTGCCCTTGAGATCGCCCAGGCTGTTGGCGCTGGCCGGGCCGTAGATGATCTGCGGATAGGTGGGCACGGTGATGCCGACGATGACCAGGTCGGCGCCGCCCGCGGCCGCGCCGAGGGCTTCGGATCCGCCACCCATGACCATTTGGACGTCGCCGCCGAGCAAGGCCGAGGTGGTGGTGGAGCCGCCGGCAATGACCTTGAAGTCGACGTCGAGGCCGTTCTTCTCGAAGATGGCGGCTTCTTTGCCAACCCAGGAGGGGATGTTGGAAGCGCTCAGGCTGGACAGGGCGGCGTTGATTTTGATGAGCGCGCCGCTGGCCGCGGGCTTGGTGCTGGTCGCTGGTTTGGCGGCCGCGGTGGAGGCGGGAGCGGATGGCACCGGCGCGGCGGTTCCTCCACAGCCAGCCAGCGTGACGATTGCAGCGAGCAGGATGGTCCGCAGCTTCATGGCGCCTGATTGTGCCATGGGCTCGCCCTGCATGCGCCCCGGCGCTGGCCGGCGGGAACGGGTACGATCACTCGCGCATGGCTGCGCTGGCTTCGGCTCCCACCGAAACTGCGCAAGCGCTGCCTGCCCAAGAGCTTGGCCGCGTCCGCCGCCGGACGACCGGCCTGCTGTTTGCGAGCCAGATCTTCGGCAGCGGCGGCACCACCGTCGCCCTGACAGTCGCCACCATTCTGGCCGACCAGATCCTGGGCTCCAGCACCTGGGCCGGGCTGCCGAACTCCGTGCGCACGCTGGGCGCGGCTCTGTTCTCGCTGCCGCTCTCGGCCTTCATGGCTCGCTTCGGCCGGCGCAACGGCCTTGTCCTGGGCTACGCCATCGGCGTCTGCGGGGCGGCCATGAGCTTCGTCTCGGCCATCGCACTGAACTACCCGCTGCTGCTGCTCGGCTCGGCGATCTTCGGCGGCGGCTACACCGCCAACCTGCTGTCGCGCTACGCCGCGGCAGACGTGAGCCCCGCCACCCGCCGCGGCAAAGCCATCAGCTTCGTCGTGTGGGGAGCCACCGTGGGGGCGGTCGTTGGGCCGGTGCTTATCGGCCCGGCCGGGCGCTGGGCAGAGAACACCGGCCTGCCGGCCATAGCCGGCGCGTTCGCAGTGGCGCTGCTGACCTTTGTCGTGGCCGGGCTGATGATCCTGGCCTTCCTGCGGCCCGATCCCCTGTACATCGCCCGACAGCTCGAGCTGCACGATCCGGTGCGGCGCGCCACGGCCACCGCCCGGCGGCTGCCGGAGCTGCTGCGCATCCCCGGCGTCCAGGTGGGGCTGGCCAGCCTGATGTGCGCCCACATGGTGATGATCGGCATTATGTCAATGACACCCGTCTACATGCACGAACACGGGCACAGCCTGCAGTTCGTAGGGCTGGTGATCTCCGGGCATGTCACCGGCATGTACGTGCTGTCGCCGTTCACCGGCTGGCTGGCAGACCGGATCGGGCGCGCTTCGGTGGTCCTGCTCAGCGCGGTCACGTTCATGAGCGCGGCGCTGCTGAACGCCTTGACGCCGCCGGACAACCAGCCGCTCATCGCGCTGGGAATGTTCCTGATCGGGCTCGGCTGGAACTTCGGCTTCGTCGCCGGCAGCGCCCTCCTCACCGACTCGGTCGAGTTCGTGGAGCGGCCCCGCATCCAGGGCGTGGCGGACATGAGCATGGGCGTTTCGGCGGCGCTGGGCAGCCTAGCCTCCGGCCCGATCATGGCCAGCCACGGCTATCCGACCCTCAACTTCACGATCGTCCTCCTGGTCGTGCTGCCGCTGACCGCTGTGTGGACGCGGCAGCTGCGGCCCCAACCACTCGCACTGAGGAGCTGAACCATGGCCCGTCCGCGCATTGCCGTGTTCTCCGGCGCGACTTCGACCATCGCCAACAGCGAGCCGCTGGTGACCAGCAACAAGGCGCGGCTCAAGTACGGACTGCAGCCCCGAACCAACCCGGATGGCTCGCCCATGCGCTTCGACGTGCTGCGGCCGCAGCGCCTGGCCGCGCCGGTCAAGGTCTACGTTCAGCAGTTCAGCGCGCACCCACTGGAGGCCGACGCCGCCGAGCTGTACGGCCCTCCCGATGGGTACCTCGATGCTCATGGGGCATTTCATGCCCAGCGCCACAGCGAGGCCGACGTGCCGGTGTACGAGATCGAGCTGCGGCCCGAGGACGGCCTGTACCCGCTGCCGTACATGGCCCGCCAAGCTAACGGCCAGGCCTGGGAGGGCGACTGCACCGAGCCGGGCGCTCCCGCGGCACAGTGCCGGCAGCCGTTCTATCCGGACGCCTCACGGCTGTTCGAGGAGATCGACCGGCTGGGGGTGGGCGACGACGGCACCGGCAACCAGCTTTCCAGCCAGGCCGACTTCGAGTTCATCCGCGCCGCGCCACCGGGCGGCTACAAGAAAGGCCTGGCGGCCGCGCTGCGCACGGATGCCGGCAGCGGCGACATCCCGCCCGAGGAGCTGGGGGTCGATTTCTGGCCCTACCGGCCGGGCCACATTGCGAGCAATCCGCCGCCGGAGCGGCTGGCTCAGCTCACCAATACCGTCGCGCGGGTGATGGGCTCAGGCGAGTATGACGGCGCCATCTGGCTGGAGGGCAGCCCGTTCGTCGAAGAGACAGCGTACTGGCTCAACCTGCTCATCGACACCGGCGCGCCGATCTGCGGGAATGCCTCGCAGCGGCCGCACGGCGCGGTCGGCAACGAGGGGGACCGCAACATCGTCGACTCGGTGCGCTACATCACCTCCCGCGTATGGGCCGGCGCCAACGGTAGGGACGAGCTAGGCGTGGTGGTCATCCAGGACCAGCGGATCTTCTCCGCGCGCGAGGTCCAGAAGGGCGACGCGCGGCCGGGCGGCTACGTGGCCACAGGCGGGCACGGAGGCATTGTTGGCGGCTTCTCGGAGGCCGGCGGGCCGGTGATCACCTTCCGGCCGGCCATGCGCCACACTAGCAGCTCGGCGCTCGCGCTCTCGCGCCTGCCGGCGTCCGTGATTGGGCTGCGCGGGGCTTCCGTGCCGATCAAAGACGGCGACGCTCTGCTGCCGGGCGCAATCCCGGCGGTGGCGCTGGTCAAGCACGCGCGCTACTCGTCGCTTGGGGCAGCGGAGATCGAGACACGCATCGCCGAGAACCTGGCCCGGCACCCATTGGCCGGGTTCGTGGGTGAGGGCGCGGCGCCCTACGGGACGATGAGCCCCTGGCTGGACAAGGCGCTCATCAAGGCCGTTTGCAGCGGCATGCCGGTGGTAAAGGTGGGCCGGGGCAACCAGGACGGCTTCGCCGCGCCGCGCAACCCGCTGTTCATCGCCGGCAGCAACCTGAGCGCCACCAAAGCGCGGCTGCTGCTCATGGCGGCGCTACTCAAGCTGGGCGCCCTGCCGGCGGCGGCCGATCCGGCCAACCCGACGGAGGCCGAGACGGCGGCCATCAAAGCCAAGCTGGCCGAGTACCAGGAGATCTTTAACACGCATTGAGCGACGGTCCCCTGCCGCTGCGCGGCGTGCGCGTGCTCGAGCTGGGGCACATCATCGCCGGGCCGGCGGCAGGTCTGATCCTCGCCGACATGGGGGCCGAGGTGATCAAGGTCGAGCGGCCCGACGGCGGCGATCAGGCGCGCCACATGGCCGGCGGCACGCGGGCCTACTTCCATCTGTTCAACCGGAACAAGCGCGATATCGCGGTGGATGTGAAAACGGCTGAAGGGAAGCGCGTCATCGAGCGGCTAGTGGAGCGCTCGGACGTGGTCATCGACAACTTCGCCGCGGGCGTGCTGGAGCGGCTCGGGCTGGGCTACGATGAGCTGGCGCGGATCAATCCGCGCATCGTGCACCTGGCGGTGAAGGGCTTCCTGCCCGGGCCGTACGCGAACCGTCCGGCATTAGACGAGCTGGCGCAGATGATGGGCGGCCTGGCGTACATGACCGGGCCGGTTGGGCAGCCACTGCGGGCCGGGGCGTCGATCATCGATGTAGGCGCGGCGACGTACGGCGTGATCGGCATCCTGGCCGCCCTGATGGAGCGGGAGCGAACCGGGCGCGGCCAGAAGATCACGGCCGGGTTGTTCGAGACGGCGGTCTTCTGGGTGGGGCAGTGGATGGCGGTGGCCGCCGCGACCGGCCAGCCGTCGATCCCGATGCCCGGCCGCGGCCAGGGGGTGCGGATGGGCTGGGGCATCTTCCACCTGTTCGAGACAGCCGACGGCGAGCAGATCTTCATCGGCGTGACGTCGAACGCCCACTGGGATCGCTTCTGCGTTGCACTGGGGCTGGAAGACCTGCGGGGCGACCCACGCCTGGACAGCAATCCGAAAAGGGTCGAGGCTCAGGCTTGGCTGCTGCCGCGCATTCGGGAGGAGGCGCGGAGGCGCACGGCGCGGGACCTGCAGGAGAGGCTGACGGCGGCGGGTATTCCAAACGGGCCAGTGCGCCGGCCGGATGAGCTCGTGGCCGACGAGCACCTGCTGGCGACGGACCAGCTCCTGGAGACGCCAATGGGCAACCTCGGCACGCACCCGCTGCCGAAGCTGCCGTTTCGGAGCAGTGCGTATGGCTTCGGGCTGGCGCGCCCGGCGCCGGAGCTGGGAGAGCATACGGCAGAGGTCCTCCGAGAACTGGGGTATTCGGATGGGGAGATCGCCCGCTTGGCGGCGGCCGGTGTGGTTGCCCTTCGGCCTGGCTAGCGGCGCGCACACGTGGCCGGCGGCTGAGCGCCAATGCAGGCGCGAGCGACAATAGGCGCATGACGGACGTCAAGGGCGACTTAACGCAACGGCTGGATCGGGTGCAGGCCGCGATGCGCGAGCGAGGGTTGGGCGGGCTGGTCGTGTACGGCAGCGGCCAGCACAACATGCTGCGCATGGACCAGGTCTTCTACCTCACGGACTTCCGCTGCATCGGACCATGCGCGCTGCTGGTGCCCGACAGCGGGCCGACGCGGCTGCTGGTCACGCCGGTGTGGGACCTCGACCGCGCAAAGGAATCAGCGGGAGTTGGCGACGCCAGGGGGCTGCCGGCCGACGACCTGGCACGCGCCATCCGGAGCGGCACCAGCGAACTGCCGCAGCCCGTGGCGCTGTCCGGGCGCGACGTCATGTCCGTAGCGCTTGCCGAGGAGCTCGGGATCGAGACCTACATCGACGGTGAGAAGCTCATCCCCAGCCTGGCGGCCACGCGCACACCCGTGGAGCTGGAGCGCGTAGCCAAAGCCGCGGAGATCGCCGATATGGGCTTCCAGGCGCTGTGTGAGGCGGCGCGCGTTGGTCTGCGCGAGTATGAGCTGCACGCCGAGATCGAGGCCGCCATGCAGGCGGCCGGCTCCGAAGACAACTTCGGCCTCATGGCCGCCGGCGGGCACAACCTGGCCATCCGGCCGGCCAGCGACCGGCGTTTGGAGCCAGGCGACCTCATCGTGGGTGAGATCACGCCCTGCTACGAGGGCCATTTCGCCCAGCTGTGCCGGACGTTCATCCTGGGCGAGCCGACGGACGTCCAGCGGCAGAAGTACGACATGCTGCTGGAGGCCCAGGACCGCGGCTTCGAGGCGGCCAAGCCGGGCCTGCCCAGCGCAGGCATCGCGAGGGCCGTCAACCAGGTGATCAGCGCCGCCGGTTACGGGGAGTATTGCCGTCAGCCTTATATGCGCACGCGCGGGCACGGCCTGGGCTTTGGCGGCGTGGTGCCTTATGACGTGACGGAAGACTCCAGCCCGGTGCTGGAGGAGAACATGACGTTCGTCATCCACCCCAACCAGTACATCCCGGAGACCGGCTACATGATGCTCGGCGACACGGTCGTGATCGAGGCCGGCGGTCCGCGCTGCCTGACGCAGACGCCGCGGCGCTTGTTCTGGAAGGCCTAGCTTGCAGGGCCAGCATCCCGTCATCAAGCGCGGCGGCATTTACTGGGATCAGGCGGCGCTGCCGCCGGCAGTCTTCGAGGAGCGGCTCAGGCGGGTCCAGGCGGCCATCGCCGAGGCCGGCGACGACGCCTGGCTGATGTATGGCGATGGCCAGCGCTATGCTCCGGTGGCGTACGTGGGGCACTTCTTGCCCCGGACGCGTTCGGCGCTGGCGCTGGTGCCGCGCTCCGGGAAGCCGATCCTGCTGGCCAGCGTGGGTCCGCGCGATCTTCCGGCAGTCAAGACGCTAACGCCCATCGAGGACATCAGGCCCTTCAGCCAGCTCCCGCGCGAGGCCATTCGCCTGCTGACGGAGCAGCGGCTGGGGCAGGCGCAAGTAGGGCTGGTGGGCGCGCGCGGCCAGCTGCCGGTTGCCGAGTGGCAGGCTATCAGCTCGGAGCTGCCGGAGGTCCACTGGCAGCAGCGGGACGACATTTTCAACACCCTCCGCGCTGCTAAGGAGCCGTCCGAGCAGGCGATGATCCGCAAGGCTTACGAGGCGGTGCAGACGGGACTGGACGCGGCTTCCCACAGCGTGAAACCGGGGGTAAGCTTGCGCCAGGCGCTGGCCGAAGTGGATAAGGCCATGCGCCAGGCAGGCGCCGAGGACGTCCGGCTGCTCGTGGCAACCGGCAGCGGCCGGCTTCGGCCGGCCGGCGATACGGCCGTCCCATCGGGGCAGAGCGTGAGCCTGTTCGCCGCGGCCGAGGTGCAGCGCTACTGGGCGGAGGGCGGCAGAACCTATGGCGGCTCGGCTACGCTGGCCCAGCAGGCGCTGGACGCGATGGCCGCCGCGGCCAAGCCCGGGGGCACGGCCGGAGCGGTGGCCGCGGCGGCGCGGGCGGTGCTCTCGTCGGCGACGGGCTGGGAGAACACGTCAGCCGACGAGTACGGGCTGGGCCACGGCATCGGACTCGACCAGGAGGAGCCGCCGGTGATTGCACCGGGATCGGCTGAGAGGGTGGCCGAAGGCGTCGCGCTGGCGCTTCACGTAGCGCTGCCGGGGTCGATTGCAGGCACGACCCTAATCACGGGCTAAGCCCGCTAGGCGATCAGCTCGCCGTAGGCAGGTTTGGGCATGCCCGGCTTCCAGGTTGGGTCGCGGACCTCGAGCAGGTTGCCCGACGGATCCAGGAAGTACATCTCCCGGCCGGTGAAGAAGCCCTTCTCCCGATAGACGATCTCGTCTACCTCGATGCCCTTCTCGTGGAACAGCTTGGCGGCCTTCTCCCATTCGTCGGGCGAGACCGTAAACGCGTGATGGGTGCGGCCTTCCTGTTCCGGCGTACGCTGGACCTTGTCCTTGCGCTCGCACAGCAGGATATCGTGGCCGCCCACGTGGAAGCAGCACATAGTCGAGTTGCCCAGCCGGCCCCTATACTCGAGGCCCAGCACGTCGCGGTAAAAGCGCTCGCTCTCCTCTAAGTCGTTGACCGGGATGGACCAGTGCGTTACGCCGTCGATCTTGAGCATGGAGGCATTCTACGTCTACTCGCCCGTGAAGACCGGCTTGCGCTTCTCGCGGAAGGACGCGATGCCCTCCTGGTAATCCCGTCCGGCCAGGCCGCGCACGAAGCTCTCGATCTGCTGGGCGACGACGTAGCCATCCGGACCCGGCAGGCAGGCGTTGACGGAGCGCTTGGCCGCTTCGATCGTGATCGGCGCGTTGTGGACGAACGACTCCACGAATTGGTGAGTGAAGCCGTCGAGCTCCTCGACGGGAACCACGTGATTGAGCCAGCCGACGCGCAGCGCCTCCTGAGCGTCCATGAGCCGGCCGGTGAACAGCAGCTCCTTGGCTTTGCCCGCGCCCATCAAGGCCACCAGCTCGCGGACCTCCTGAAAGCCGAGGATGAGGCCCAGCTTGGCCGGCGTGATGCCAATACGGGCATCGTCCGCGCCAATGCGGATATCGCATGAGTTGGCCAGTTCGCAGCCGCCGCCCACGCAGTAGCCGCGTATTTGGGCGATGACCGGCTGGGGAGCCGCCTGGATGGCGCCTAATGCCTCCTGGAGGATACGCGCGTAGCGCTGCGCCTGGCTGATGTTGCTGCGCTCGGTCTTGAACTCCTTGACGTCGGCGCCGGCGGCGAAGGCCTTGTCGCCGGCGCCCTTGATGACGATCGCGCGCACACCTGGCTCAGCCGACGCGCGTTCCACGGTTTCTCGCAGCAGCCGCCACATGGCCAGGTTGAATGCATTGCGGACCTCGGGCCGGTTCAGCGTGATTGTGGCGATGGGATCAGTTATGTCAAGGAGGATCGCGTCACTCACCTGTCAACTCTACGTCCGTTTGCGACATAACAAGCGCGAGCGGGCGCCGTTCTGGAGGATGGTCCACGAATTCTTGCTTTGAGGAAGCTCCCTCTGTTAGAACTAGAACCCGACCCAATGCGACGTCCGCCTCGGCGGGGCCCCAACAAGCTCAGCCTCATCCTGCTCGTGGTCTTTCTGGGGCTGCTCGGCGGCGCCGGATTCACCGCTTTCCGCACGCTGCGCTTCATGAGCAGCGTGTCCACAGCTCCTCTCGGGGACAACATTCGCAGCATCGTGACGACGGCGCCGGCGGCGTCGGCTCCGGCCAGCGGCGCCGTCCAGCCGATACCGGGACGGGTGAACGTGCTGCTGCTCGGCTACGGCGGTGTGGGCCATGAGGGCGCCTACCTCACCGACTCGCTCATGGTCCTCAGCCTGGACCAGCAGACCAAGCGCGCCGCCATGATCTCGGTCCCGCGCGACATCTGGGTGAAGGTGCCTTACATGGGCGAGCAGGGGAGCTTCTTCAAGCTCAACACCGCGTACGCCATCGGCGTGGACGACGAGGCTTTCCCGAACAAGAAGCCCGAATATCGCGGCCCCGCCGGCGGCGGCAATCTGGCAGCAGCGGTGGTCGGCGGCATCCTGGGCGTGAAGATCGACTACTGGGTGGCGGTGGACTTCCACGCCTTCAGGAGCGTCGTGGACGCCCTGGGCGGAGTGGACGTAGATGTTGAGAAGGCGTTCACCGACTACTACTACCCGCGCAACGACGATCCGGCCATCGACCCCAGTTGGATGACGGTGCGCTTCAACGCCGGCATGCAGCACATGAACGGCGAGCGAGCGATTCAGTACGCGCGCTCGCGCCATTCCCTAGAGGACGGCACCGACTTCGGACGATCGCGGCGTCAACAGCGGCTGCTGCTGGCGATCAAGGAGAAGGCGCTTAGTCCGCAGGGCATCACGAAGCTGTTCGGCCTCATGGACGCCTTGAGCACGGATTTCAAGACGAACATGAACGTGGGCCAGATGCGCGCGCTGGCCGAGGTGGCCAAAGGCGTCGACGCGGCGAACATCGAGCGCATATCCATCGACAACACCAATTACCTGGTCGACGCCGTGACCTCCGACGGCCAGGACGTGCTGGTGCCGCCAGCGAAGAGCTGGGCACCGCTGCGCAGCTACCTCGCGGGCGTTTTGATGGATCCCGCGGTCAAGACGGAGAACGCGACCATCCAGCTGTGGAACGCCACTGGCCTGAACGGCGTAGCCGGCACAGCGACATCGATGCTGCACGACCTCGGCCTGCAGACGCTTCCACCGGAGAACCTGGCCGCGGGCCTGGTCCAGCAGACCGAGATCCACGACTTCAGCCAGGGCCGCAGTCCCTCGACGGTCAACTATCTGGCGAGCCTGTTCAGCGCCAAGGTCATCCTGGACACGCCCACGCCGGCCGACCGCGCCGACATCAAAATCGTGCTGGGGCGCAGCTTCCAGCAGCCAACGTCGCCGGTCGACGCGTTCGATCCTAGCGTACGCATGCCCGGTTCGGCGCCAGCGGCGCCCGTGCAGCCCGGCATCGCCGTGAAACCGGCGGCCTCGGCCTCACCCGCCGCCGGCGCGGCAGCCTCAGGCGCGCCGGCAGCCAGCGCCCGACCCTCGGCTTCGGCGGTGGCCTCGGCCTCAGCGCGCGTGTCGGCGTCCGCCAGCGCCAAGCCGGCGGCGGGTGTTCGCGTAGGCCCGGCGCCGCCGTCTATCACGGCAGCTCCCAAGGCGGCGGCCACACCAATCGCGCGGTAACGTCGGGGTGGTGAGCCCCAAAACGCTGGACGAAGCGCTCGGGGCGGAATGGCTCTACACCAACGGCCTGGGCGGCTTCGCCTCCAGCACCGTTTGCGGCTGCAGCACGCGCCGCTATCACGGCCTGCTGGTGGCGGCGCTTGCGCCGCCGGTTGGCCGCACGCTGCTGGTGTGCAAGCTGGACGAGACGCTGTGGGTGGGGCAAATCCCGTTCGAGCTGGGCACCAATGAATTCGAGGACGGCACCATTCACCCCGCCGGCTGGCGGTACCTGTCGAGCTTCGACCGGCCGCTCGGCATTCCGACCTTCAGCTTCCGGTTCCAGGACTGGCGGCTGGAAAAGAAGGTCTGGATGGAGCAGGGCCAGAACACGACGTTCGTGCGCTACACGCTGCTGGCGGCGCCATCGGCCTGCCGGCTCGAGGTGCGCCCGTTGTGCGCGGGCACCGACTTTCACGCCGAGCAGCGGGAAGGGCCGGGGTTCGGCGTCACTGACCACGACGGCACGCTAGAGGTCCAGGCCGGCGCCCTCTCCTACCGGCTGACATGCGACCGGCCGGCGGGCTTTGTGGGCGCGATCGACTGGTGGCGGCGCTTCCTGCACCGGGTGGAGCGCGAACGCGGCCTCGACATGCTGGCCGACCTATTCGCGCCGGGCACGTTCAGCGTGGCCGTTGTGCCGGGCCAGCCGGTCGTGTTCCGGTTGACGTCGGAGCGCGACCCGGCGCCGTTCGAGGGCGCACTCGAGCGAGCCGAGGACCACGGGCGGCGCTTCCTTGGCGCAGCGGACGCGGAGGGCAAGCTCAAGCTCGCGGCCAACCAGTTCCTGGTCGAGCGGCGCCCGGAGGGCAGCTCGGTCATTGCCGGCTACCACTGGTTCGGCGACTGGGGCCGGGACACGATGATCGCCCTGCCGGGGCTGGCCCTCGGAACTGGCCAGCCCCAACTGGCCAAGGACATCCTGCGGACATTCGCGGGGCACGTAGACCAGGGCATGATCCCCAACTGCTTCGGCGAGCAGGGCGGCGCGGTGTACAACAACGTCGACGGCACGCTGTGGTTCTTCGCGGCCGTCGACCGCTACCTCCGCGCGACGGACGATGGCGCCTTCTTGCGAGAGATCTTTCCCACGCTGGAGAGCATCGTCGACTGGCACCTCAAGGGCACCCGCTACAACATCAAAGTCGATCCGGGCGATGGGCTGCTGTATGCCGGCCAGGAGGGTGTCCAGCTCACCTGGATGGACGCCAAAGTCGATGACTGGGTGGTCACGCCGCGGATTGGCAAGGCGGTTGAGGTCAACGCGCTGTGGTTCAACGCCATGTGCCTGATGGCCGCGTGGGGACGCGAGCTCCAGCGGGAGGCCGGTGACTACCAGACCCTGGCGGCGCAGATCGGCAGGAGCTTTCGCGAGCGCTTCTGGCATGAGCGCGGCTACCTGTACGACGTCGTGGACGGCCCGGACGGCGACGACGCCAGCTTGCGGCCCAACCAGATCTTCGCCGTGTCGCTGCCGTACGCGGCGGTCTACGGCCCGCAAGCCAAGGCGGTCGTAGATATCGTGGAACGGGCGCTGCTGACACCTTTGGGTCTGCGCAGCCTAGCGCCCGAAGATCCACGCTACATCGGGCAGCACACTGGCGACCGGTGGCAGCGCGACGCGTCCTATCACCAGGGGACGGTGTGGAGCTGGCTGATCGGGCCGTTTATCGACGCCCACCTGCGGGTCTACAAGGACAAGCACCGCGCGCGCCAGCTCCTGCAGGGCCTGCTGCAGCACCTCGACGCGGAGCCGGGCATCGGTACGATTAGTGAAGTCTTCGACGGCGACCCGCCGCACCGGCCGCGAGGCTGCATCGCCCAGGCCTGGAGCGTGGCCGAGGTCCTGCGCATCTGGCAGCAGCTCCATGCCGAGCCGCCGCCGAAGCCACTCCAGATTGGAGGCGACCATGGCGGCCATTGAGACGGTCACCGCGCGCGAGATCCTGGATTCCCGCGGCAATCCCACGATCGAGGTCGAGATCACGCTGGACGACGGCGCCCTGGGCCGCGCGGCGGTCCCGTCGGGCGCCTCGACCGGCGCCCATGAGGCGGTGGAGCTGCGCGACGGCGAGAAGCACCGCTTCGGCGGCAAGGGCGTCCAGAAGGCCGTGGCGAACGTGATCGAGACCATCACACCGGAGATCGAGGGCCTGGAAGCCACGGACCAGGTGCTCATCGACCGCACGCTGATCGATCTGGACGGCACGCCCAACAAGTCCCGGCTGGGGGCCAACGCCATCCTCGGGGTGTCACTGGCAGTGGCACACGCGGCGGCCTCGTCGCTGGACCTGCCGCTGTACCGCTACCTGGGCGGCGTCAATGGGAAGGTGCTGCCGGTGCCGCTGATGAACATCCTCAACGGCGGCGCACATGCCGACAACAACGTCGACTTCCAGGAGTTCATGGTGGCGCCGGTGGGCGCGCAGACGTTCGCCGAGGCGCTGCGCATGGGATCGGAGGTGTTCCAGGCGCTGAGGGCGGCGCTCCACAAGCGCGGCGGGACAGGCGGACAGGGCGACGAGGGCGGCTTTGCGCCCAACCTCAAGAGCAACCAGGAGGCGGTGGAGACGGTGGTCGAGGCCATCCAGGCGGCCGGCTACAAGCCGGGGCAGGACGTGGCCATCGCCCTCGATCCAGCATCTTCCGAGTTCTTCAAGGACGGCAAGTATGAGCTGAAAGGCGAGGGCAAGACGCTGACCAGCGACCAGCTGGCCGAGCTGTGGGAATCCTGGGCCGAGCGCTACCCGATCGTCTCGATAGAGGACGGGATGGCCGAGGACGATTGGGACGGCTGGAAGGAGCTGACCTCCCGTCTGGGCGGACGCATCCAGCTGGTCGGAGACGACCTGTTCGTGACCAACGTGGCCCGCCTGCGCGAAGGCATCTCGCGCGGTGTCGCGAATTCGATCCTGGTCAAGGTCAACCAGATCGGCACGCTGACGGAGACGCTTGACGCGATCGAGCTGGCGCGCCGGAATGGCTACACGGCCGTGGTCTCGCACCGCTCGGGCGAGACGGAGGACACGACAATCGCCGACATCGCGGTTGCCACCAATGCGGGGCAGATCAAGACGGGCGCGCCCTCCCGGTCGGAGCGCGTGGCCAAGTACAACCAGCTGCTGCGCATCGAGGCCGATTTGGGCGAGGCCGCGGAATACCGCGGCCTCAGCGCGCTCAACTACCGCCCTTAAGTTCCTGGGTGTATGCTGGCTCCTGACCATACCGAAGGAGCCAAGCCATGGGACGCATCATTGTCGCCAACCGAAGGGGCCATCAGATCGTCGAGTGGGAAGTCGAGGACGCCGAAGCGGTTAAGGAAGCCGAACGCATCCTGCGCGAAGCGCGCGGGCGCGGCTGCGCGATCTCGAAGAAGGTCAACGGCCAGCACGTGATCGATACCGAGCCGTTCGACCCCCGGGTGGAGGAGTACCAGATCATCGCCCCCATTGCTGGCGGCTGCTAGCAGCTTCTTAGGGCGCCTGTTCGGGCGCTCGGCAACCGAGAGCGAGGCTGCGCGGGAGGCGCCGCTTGAGCGTCCCTGGCTACAGCGCTGGGGCCACGTGCCAAAGCGATCGGCCGGCTTTGACTTTTCCGCCCGTGACTACCGTGAGGCCCGCTCCCGCGCGCGCGAGGTCGCGCGAACCACGCTCGGCGACGAGCTGTGGGCCCAACTCCAGCGGCAGGGCTACCTGGACCTGCCCTCGCGCCTGAAGCCCGGCATGACCTACCGTCTCCGGGTGGGGCGCCGCATCGAGGTGCGCTGCGCGCCGGGCGTCCGTTCGCCCTGGGCGGAACGGTTCCTGTGCATCAACCCCAAGTACCCGCTGCCGGAGGAGGAGTTCTTCGCGCACCTCTACCTCTATGTCCGCGACTGCGAGGAAGAGATCGTGCGGGTGGCCGCGCCGCAGCCCTGGGACCAGACGCTCGGGCGAACGTTCTGAACTCAATTAGCTAGAAGCGAATGATCACCGGCGTGAAGCCGGCAAACCAGTCGGCGCGGCAGAAGGTGGGCCGCAGCTCCAGGATCAGGCGCTCGATGCCCTCGGCCAGCTGGCGAGTGCGGGCCGGGTTCTTCAGCTTGTAGCGCCGGTAGAAGTCCTGGATAACATTCTCGCCCGTAAGCACGCTCACTTCCCCCTGAAGGAGCACGCTGCGCCGTCCGTCGACCCAGAGCAGAGCGGCGTTTGGGTTGCGGCGCAGATGGCCCATCTTGCGCGATCCGGCGCGTGTGACCATGCGGATGGTGAACTCGTCGTTGATGCAGATCAGCGGACGGCTGTAGGGGAACCCGGCGGCCGTGGTGGTGATGAGGTAGGGGTAGATGGGCCGGCCGATGACTTCCAGGATGGCCGCCCGGATGTCCGGCGTGGCCGGCTGGCTGTCTATAGTCGGGCCTCGCAACGGGTGATCACCGGCGCAGGCCGAGCGCCAGGCCGTCGTCCCACCCGGCTACCCACCCAAATAGCGGACGGGCAGCGGCGTCTCCACGGCCTGGCCGTGGCGTGCCTCGACCCGGAAGGCGCGGCCCTGGGGCCGAGCGCTGACGGTCTCGTGCAGCTCCCGATCGATGAAGTGGAAGGCGACGCCATCCTCGGCCGCCAGGCCGGCCGGAAACCCGCCGGCCACGGCGGCCGTATAGATCGGCCGCCGGCGCTCCTCGGAATCGTAGTGTGGGCAGTTGCTGCCGGGCAGGAAGCCCAGGCCGTCGTGCAACTCGGCCAGCTGGGGGCCGAATGAGTCGGTGATGCCGCACTCGAACCAGCAGATCGAGCCGGCGCTCGATCCGCACAGGACGATGCCCCTGTCCCAGGCCTGGCACAGCAGCTTGTCGAGCCCGTGGACGCGCCAGATGGCCAGCATGTTCGCGGTGTTGCCACCGCCGACGTAGATTACGTCCTGCTCCAGGATCACCGGCGCGAGGTCCTCGTGCTTGCGCGTGAAGAGCGGCAGGTGGGACGGCCGGCAGCCATCGGCGCTGAAGGCCTCGTAGAACATGACGATGCCCTCCGGGGCATCGCCGCCGGCGGTCGGGACGTAGAGCACACGCGCCCCCGACTTGCCGCTGATCTCGACCACGTAGCGCCGCAGCAGCGGCTCGCCGATGCCGGCGCCGCCAATGGCCACGATGTGCCTCACGGCAGCTGGATGGCTCCGCCGCCGCAGGCGATGGTCTGGCCGGTGATGTAGGCCGCGTCCTCGCTGGCCAGGAAGGCTACCAGCGCGGCGATATCCTCCGGCTGGCCGATGCGGCCCATCGGGTTCTCCTGGGCCTGCTGGCGAAGGCGCTCCTCGGGGCTGTTCTCGCGCGGCATCGCGGTATCGACCACGGAGGGCGCGATGGCGTTGACGGTAATGCCGGCGCGGGCGACTTCGAGCGCGAAGGCTTTGGTGAAGCCGATGACGGCGGCCTTGGAGGCCGCGTACGGGCCAACCCGCGCCCTCGGCCGCAGCGCCTGACTGGACGAGATGTTGATGATCCGTCCCCAGCGCGCCTCGAGCATATCGGGCAGGACCGCTTTGGAGCACAGGAATGGCCCGTTCAGGTTGATGCTCAGGACGCGGTTCCAGTTGGCCAGGTCCTGGTCGCGAATAGGGTCGTGGCGGCCATAGATGCCGGCGATGTTGGCCAGGATGCCGACGGGGCCCAGTTTGGCCCGAATGGCCTCCACGCCACGCTCGACCTGCTCGGGAGAGGACACGTCGGCCTGGACGAAGACGGCCCGCGCGCCGGCGTTCAGCAGCTCGCTGGCGGCCGCCTCGGCAGCGTCGTCGTTGACATCGAGGACGCCGACGGCTGCGCCCTCCTGGGCCAGGCGACGCGCCGTTGCCCGGCCGATGCCCTGGCCGGCGCCTGTCACCAGAGCGACCTTGCCGTCGAACCGGCCGCTCACAGCATGAACTCGCCGCCGTTGACGTGCAGGACCGAGCCGGTGATCCAAGCGGCGTCGGGGCCGAGGAGGAAGGCGACGGCACCGGCGATGTCGTCGGGCTCGCCCAGCCGGCCAAGGGGAACATCTTTGATACGCGCGGCCTTCCGGGCCTCGAGCGCCAGGCCTTCGAGGCGATGGCGCCAGCGGGGGGTATCGGTTGGGCCTGGCGCGACGGCATTGACGTTGACATCGGGCGCAAGCTCGTGGGCCAGGACTTTCGTGAGGGCCACGATGCCGGCTTTGGCGGCGGAGTAGTTGGCCGCGCCAGGCCGGCCTTTGAAGCCGTAATTCGAGCTGATACTGACGATGCGGCCTCTGGTCGCGACCAGGTGGTCGATGGCGGCGCGGCAGCAGAGGAACATGCCGGTGAGGTGCACCTCGAGGACGGACTGCCAGTCCGCCAGAGACAGCTCGGCAACCGGCGCGAAGGCGGCGTTGCCGGCGCAGTTCACGAGGAAGTCGAGCCGGCCGAAGCGCTCCACCGTCGTTTTGACGGCGCGGCCCACTTGCTCTTCGTTGGCGACATCCGTGCCGCTGGCTATGTCCGCGACCGCTACGCGGGCGCCCTCTCGTTCGAGTCGCGCGACAATGCCACGCCCGATACCGCTGGCTCCCCCCGTGACCAGCGCGACCTTCCCCTGGAAGCTCACGCTGCGCTCCAGAACTTAGGCGCCATGAGGAAGCATTCTAGGGCCTGCCGTACACTGGTCCGCGTGTCTGAAATCGTGAGGTTTGGAGAGGGCCTGGCGGGGCACCTGTTCCTGCCGGAAGGGACGCAGCGGGCAGGAGCTGTGGTCATCCTGCACGAGCGCTACGGGCTGGTCCAACACACGCTCGATCTGGCCCAGAAGCTGGCCAATGACGGCTACGTGGCCATGGCGCCCGACCTGTTCTCGCGCTGGCAGGGGGACAAGGAAGCCCTCAAGCGCGGCGAGGTGCGCGCGGTGCTGCCGGATGAGGAGGTCGGGGGGGTGGTGAATCGGGCGCTGGATTATTTGAAAGGCCACCCGCGAGTTGACGGCGACAAGCTGGCCGTGATGGGCGTGTGCCAGAGCGGCCGTTATCCGATCGTCGTTGGGAGCCATCGACGCGACCTGGCCGCGCTGGTGGTCTTCTACGGCGCGGCCCAGGACTCCGACTGGCAGGTAACCGAGATCCAGCCCAAGGCCATGCCCGACATGATCGGCCGCACCAGCGCGCCCTCGCTGTACGTCTTCGGCGAGGCCGACCACGTCATTTCCGTGGACGACATCCTGCGCATCAAGGGCACGCTCGAGGCGCTGCGCAAGAGCTACCGTATGAAGGTCTACCCGCACATGCCGCACGGGTGGCTGAACGACACCATGCCGGGCCGCTACCGGCCGGCGGAGGCAGCCGACGCCTGGAAACTGCTGCTCAGCTTTCTCGACGAAACTTTCAGCCGCCGCTGGCCCGGGGCCGGGCGCGTCCGCTGGGAATTCGAGAGCGACATCGGCGAAGACTACGACTTCAGCAAGAACGTGCGGCTGGAGTAGGCGGCGGTGCTGGAAGAGACGCGCGTCATCGATGTCCACCATCACTTCCTGCCCAAGGCGGTATTCGATGATCTGAAAGCTCAGGCCGGGGGCGCACGCCGGCTGGTGAACGATCGCATCAGCCTGACCCTCAGCGAGGATCTGCACGACGTCGGCGCGCACCTGCAAACGATGGACGAGGGCGGGGTCGACGCGGCCATCCTGACCTACTCGGGCGTCAGCACGCTGGGGATGGCCACGTGCCGCCAGCTGAACGACGGCTTCGCCGAGATCCAGCAGGCCCACCAGGGCCGGCTGTACGGCTCGGCCCACGTGCCGCTGACCGATCCTGAGAACGCCCCGGCCGAGCTGGAGCGGGCCATTCGCGACCTGGGCCTAGTCGCGGTGGCGCTGCCGACCTCGGATCGCGGCGCCACGCTCGACATGAAAGAGCTGGGACCGCTGTGGCGAAAGATCAGCGAGCTGGACAAGCCGGTGATCCTGCACCCGGCGCTGCTGCCGACCGGCGCCTCGACGGATTGGAGCATGGAGCGATCGTGCTCGCGGCCGTTCGACACCACCCTGGCGGCGGTGCGCATCATGAACGGCGTCTTCCCTGAATTCCCAAACCTCAAGATCGTGCTGCCGCACACCGGCGGGACGTCGATCTTCCTGCGCGGCCGCATCTCGATGTTCTTCGCGCCGCCGGAGGTCCCCAACCCCACGCCCGACCTGGCCAAAACTCAGCGCGAGCAGAGGGCCATGGGCATCGACCGGGTGTTCGAGGAGCGCTGGGCCAAGTTCTACTTCGACACCGCCGGCAACGGCGGCTGGGCGCCGGTTATCGAGTGGGCGGCCGAGGTCGTCACGCCGGCGCGCTTGGTGTTTGGCTCCGACTACCCGCTGGAATCGCATTCCGGCGCAACCGTGCGTGAGCTGGTGGAGATGGTCGGCGGCTTGCGGCTCGGCCGCGAGGACAAGCAAGCCATCGCCGGGTTGAACGCCACCAAACTCTTTCGCCTGTAGGAGAATCGCCGTGCCCGAACTCAACCTCGAGACCGTCCAGAAGATGACCGCCGCGGCGCTCGATCACGCCAAGCAGAATGGCTGGCGCATCTCGGTGGCGATCCTCGACGCCGGCGGCCACGTCATGCAGGTGACACGTATGGACGGGTGCAACTTCCTGTCGGCCGACATTGCGCGAGGCAAGGCCTACGCCAGCGCTGCCTGGAAGCTGCCCTCGGCCGAGCTGGCCGGCCGGTGGGCGCAGATGGCAACCGCCGCGGCGGGGATGGTGGGCATCAGCGGGCAGCGCATCGTGCCTGTGCAGGGTGCGTTGCCGATCTTCGACGGCAGCCGCTGCGTGGGCGCCATCGGCGCCAGTGGCGTGAAGTCCAACGAGGACGAGGAGTGCGCCCGCGCCGGCATCAAGGCCGGCGGCTTCTCAGAGACTCCGGGCTAGCGTTTCAGCTGCTCGTAGGCCTCCTGGATGAGCTGGCTCATATGGTCCACGCGCTGCATGACAGCGATAAGCTGGCGGGCGTTCGAGGAGTGAATCGCGGCGCTGTAGCCGTCTACGGCCGTCCGAGCCTCTTCCTGGGCGCGAGCGAGCAGCTCGTCCGTTGCTTTCATCGGCTCGGGCACGGGCTCGATGCGAAGCGCATTAGCGGCCATGAGCATGGTGTTCATGGACGCGCTCGATCGGGCCTGCCACTGCGGATCATGCATCAGGGCGGGCTGCCGCGAAACCAGATCGACTTCCGCTACCCAGTGGTCCTGCGCCTCGGTCAGCACAGACACGGCCGAGGCGAACTTGGCGACGTACTCGGCGCTGGCCTCGTCAACGGCGGCTCCCGCCTGCGCCTTCTTCGGCGCCCGTGGCTTGGCGGCGGCCGGCTTACGCGTACGCTTAGGCGTTTGTTTCCTGGCCGCGGACTTGCGGTTCATCGGTCAGTTGCGAACCAAGTATGGAGCAGCCGATAGCTCCTGCTCGAGGCGGCTCATGTCGGCGAGCAGCAGCACCAACTGCAGCTTGAGGGCGCGGCGGCTCAGCTTCGGCCGCGGGATAGGGGCCCCACGCTGGGCTTTTGGCCGACGCTTGCGCGCCTCGATAGCGTCCCATGTCAGCAGCCCATTGTTCGTAGCTTCGAGCCGCCGGGCCAGGTGCATGAGCTGGTTCTGGTACTCCATCGCCCAGGACAAGCGTAGCTTGTTTGCTGTGCGGCGACGTACATTTGGGTTACGGTGCCGTCGTCTTCGCCCACGCTCGTAGCGGTCAGCCAGCATGGCCGGCGGCTGGCCGCTCGCATCGAGGGCCGGCTCTTGGAGGGTGGCCCTCGCGAGGCGCTGGCCGAGGCCTGGCGCACCAGCCGCGAGATCGTCTTCTTTGGCGCCATGGGCATCGCCGTGCGCCTGGTGGCGTCCCTGCTGGCCAGCAAGACCTCCGACCCTGCTGTGGTCGTGGTGGACGATGCCGCCAGGCACGCCATCAGCCTGGTGGCCGGCCACGAGGGCGGGGCAAACGAGCTGGCCCGCCGTGTGGCGCGCCAGCTCGGCGCGGAGCCGGTGATCACGACCGCCAGTGAGGTCCTCCCCCATCCGGATCTCGTGCTGGGCATCGGCTGCTCGTCGGGAGCTTCGGCTGACGAGATCGAGGCGCTTGCACGGGCAGCACTGGCTCGGGCCGATGCGTCGTTCGAGTCGGTGGCCGAGGTAGCTTCGATCGATCTGAAGCGGGCCGAGCCCGGGCTGCTGGATTTCGCCGGCCGCTGGCATCTGCCGGTGCGGTGGTTCGACTCGGCTGCGCTGGGGGCTGTGGACGTGCCCAACCCATCATCCGTCGTGGCGGGGGCGGTAGGGACAGCCAGTGTGGCCGAGGCGGCGGCGCTGCTGGCGTCGGGCGGCGAGCTGCTGGTGGAGAAGCAGGCCTCGGCTGCTGTGACGGCGGCCGTGGCGCGCCGCCCACGGACTGGCTCGCTGGCAGTGGTGGGCCTCGGCCCCGGCGGGCGCGATCAGCTCACGTTCGAGGCTCTCGAGGCGCTGCGGGCGGCGGACGTGATCGTCGGTTACAGCCTGTACACCGAACTCGTGCGCCAGTGGCTGCCGCTGGCCGAGTGCGAGAGCCTGCCCCTGGGCGAGGAGCCCGAACGCGCCCGGCGCGCCATCGAGCTGGCGCGTTCCGGGCGCCGGGCAGCCCTGGTATCCAGCGGAGACCCCGGGATCTACGCCCTGGCGGGCCTGGTGTACGAGGAGCTGGGGGATGATGCCTCCGTTTCGGTTGAGGTGGTCCCCGGGGTGACCGCGGCCAGCAGCGCGGCGGCGCTACTGGGCGCGCCGCTGATGTCGGACTTTGCCGCGATCAGCCTGAGCGAGCTGCACATGCCGGCCGAGGTCATCCGGCAGCGCCTCGCGGCGGCCGCCTCAGCCGACCTCGTGACGGTGCTGTACAACCCGGCCAGCCAGCGCCGCCGGTCGCTGCTGGCGGAGGCCCAGAAGATCTTCCTCGGGCACCGCTCGCCGGCCACGCCGGTGGGCGTGGTGCGCAATGCCTACCGGCCCGGCCAGAGCGTCCGGATGGTCACGCTTGGCGAGCTGCCTCTAGGCGACGTCGACATGCTGACTGTGGTGGTCATCGGGAGCTCGCAGACGGCCATTACCGGCGGGCGCATGGTTACGAGGAGAGCAGCAGTTCCAGGAGGACGACGTCCAGCCAGCGGCCGAACTTGAAGCCCACCTGCGGCAGCCGGCCGACTTCTTCGAAGCCGAAGCGTTTGTGCAGCCGCAGGCTCACCTCGCTCTCGGCGTCGATGACGGCCACCATGGCGCGCTTGCCCATCTGCCGGGCGGCGTCGATGGCCGGCGGCAGCAGCAGCTTGCCAAGGCCTCGGCCGCGGCAATCCTCCGCGACATAGATAGAATCCTCGACGGTGAACTGGTAGCCGGGCCTGGCCCGATACGGGCCGACTGAGCTCCAGCCGACCACGCGGCCGGTCTCATCCTGGGCAACGAAGACGGTGTGCTCCTCGAACCAGGCGAGCTGCTGCTCAAGGGTCTGGGGCTCGTAGTCATACGTCGCGGTGGTCGTCAGGACGGCCTGGTTGTAGATGTCGCGGATGGCCTCGACATCGCGGCGTTCGGCGCGGCGGATCTTCATGAGCCCTCGGCGGCGGCTTCGAGGTCGAGAAAGGCGCGCTGGAGGCGCGTTCGAAGGTCGGGCTGTGCGCTCCAGTACCCGCGCTCCGACGCCTCGAGCAGGCGGCCTACGAGGCCGGCCGCGGCGTGGGGGTTGAGGTCGCGCAGGCGGTTGAGCATGTCCTCGTCGAGCGCGTAGGTCTGGGCAATGCGGTCGTACACCCAGCCCGGCACGGCGCCGCAGGTGGCGCTCCAGCCGAAGGTGTTGGTGACGTGGCTCTCGATTTCCCGGGCACCCTCGTAGCCATGAGCCAGCATGCCCTCGTACCAGCGCGGGTTCAGGGTCTTGGTGCGCGTCTCGAGCGCCACCATCTCCTCGGCCGAGCGAACCTTGCCTTCCGGCATCACGAAGTCACCCAGGTAGACGGGCGGGCGGCGGCCGCGGACGTGCTCGACGGCCTTGGTCATGCCGCCCAGGTACTCGGTGTAATGGTCGATGTCGGTGACGCCGAACTCCAGGCTGTCGACGTTCTGGAAGGTCACCTCGACGGTCGAGAGGGCGCGTTCGAAGAGCTGCTCGGCGGCTCCGCCCGCCAGGCCGCGACCGTAGACGAACGACTTCCGGCTCAGAAAGATGCGCGCAAGGTCCTGCTCGTCGCGCCAGGCGCGGTTCTCGATGGCGAAGTTGACGTTCGTGCCATAGGCGCCGGGGGCGTTGCTGAAGATGCGCCGGGCGGCCTCGGCGGGCGCAATCTCCAGCTCCGTCGCGATAGCGAGGGTGTGCTTGCGGATGAAGTTCCGATCGAGCGGCTCGGCGGCCTCGGCCGCGACGCGGAAGGCGCGGTCGAGCAGGTCGAGCTGGGGGGCGAAGATGTCGCGGAAAATGCCTGAGGCGGTAACGACGACGTCGATGCGCGGCCGCATGAGCTCTGCGAGCGGGATGAGCTCGACGTCGTGCACGCGGCCGAGGTCGTCCACGAGAGGCCTGACGCCGAGCAGCGCGAGCGCCTGGCCGATGGCCTCGCCATCGGTCTTGAGGTTGTCGGTGCCCCACAGGACGAGACCGACGCTTTCGGGGTAGCCGCCAGTGTCGACCAGGGCACGCTCGAGAAGCTGGGCGACGGCTTTTTGGGCCTGACGGAGGGCGTAGCCGGTAGGGACGAGCGCTGGGTTCAGGCCGTGGAGGTTGCGGCCGGTGGGGACGCTCTGCGGGTTACGGATCAGATCGCCGCCGGAGGACGGCGGGACGTAGCGGCCCTCGAGGGCTTCGACGATGGCGTCGATTTCGCTGGGTGTCTCCAGGTCAGCCCGAAGCTGGGCGATGATGCGCTCTGGATGATGCTCGGCTGCGAGCGCGAGGGCGTCGGTCAGGTCGCCGGGTTCGTCCAGGATGTGGAGGCCGGTCGGGATGAGGCGCTCCTCGATTTCCCTCAGGGCAGCCTCCAGCTCGAAGACCTGCTGCTCGGAGCTGCACCGGCTCCTCACGCGGGAACCCTCGGCCGGATCAGGTCGAGCGCCACGGCGAGGCGCTCGATGTCCGGCATCAGATCAGGGTCGCCGGTGCGCTTATAGGCCTCAAGCAGGTCCTTGAGCTGGAGGAGCTCCTTGTACAGCCCCGCCCGGCCCATGGGAGGGCTGAGGTACGACACCAGCGTCGCGTACGCGCGACGCTTAGCGATAGTCCCCTCAGAAGGGTTGCCCACGCTGTAGAGGTACACGTGGGGCAGCGCCCCAATCAGCCTGTCCGGCCAGCAGTGGCCAGAGAGGCCGACCTGCTTGCCGGGCATGAACTCCAGCGAGCCGTGGGTGCCAAAGTGGACGACCGCGTCGGCGTGCCAGACGTGCTGAAGGTAGGCATAGAACGCGCAGAAGCCATGGTGAGGGGTGTTGCCAGTGGCCGCCAACAGTCGCATCGGATCGCCCTCGTAACCGAACGTCGGCTGCACGCCAACGAAGATGTTGCCGAAGTGCCGGCCGAGGATCAGCAGGTCCGAGCCATCGGTGTTGAACCGCCCCGGAGGCGGGCCCCAGCAGGCTTCGACCTCGCGCCACCAAGGCCACCAACGTTTGTACTCGGCCAGGCTGAGCCGCGCCGCGACCCCGCTAGCCACGAGCTGCCGGAGCTCGCCGGCTGTCTCAGGAAGCTGCCTCACGGTGTAGCCCTCCGCGGCCAGGCGGCTCAGTAGCTTGTGCAGGCTGGTGAACACGTCAAGGTAGGCCGCGGTGCCAAGTGCGCCGCCGTTCGGCGGGAAACTGAAGATGGCGATCGCCACGCGCTTGGCGGCGTTGGCTTTGGTGCGCAGCACCACGCGCGCAGCCAGGCGCCCGGCTAGGCGCTCGATACGCTCGGGAAGCGGCTGAAACCCATCCTGCCCCGCGGTGACGCCGCCGAAGATGAGCGGCTCGGTAGCGCCATCCAACTCCGGAATGGCAACCTGCATGGTCGCCTGCAGTGGGTTGAGCCCGGTCGCGCTGTCCAACCACTCTTCTATGCGCTGGAAGGTCAGCGCAAGGGCGTCCAGGTAGGGCACGTCCTGGTTTCGGAGCGCCTCGACCGCCGCCGGCGCGTCGTTGGCGCCCATGCCCCCCACGTAACCGAAGCCCGTCAGCGACAGGATGGCCTGGACGGTGCCGAAGTAGCGCTCCTGCACCAGGCGGTTATCGAGGGCAAAGGCCAGCGCCGGCAGCGGGACCAGGCCACGCTCCTCGAGCGCGCGGATCACGGCATCGTAGTGGTCAGTGTTGCGGTTGAGAACGTAGCTACGGAACAGGATCAGGCCGACTTGGGGGGCACCTCGGGGCGGCGCTCCCGAACGAGCGTGGAACCAAGCGAGATAGTCTTCCAGCCGCTCGAAGTGGCGCCGGGCGTCGGGATGGTAGAGCGACGCGGCCGGGTACTCGACCGGCGGCTGGACCAGAACGTCGCGGCCGCCGCAGCGCGCCAGAACGAGCAGGAGAAGATTGCGTAGGTTCTCGGGCGAGGCGTTGAGGTAGTAGGTGTAGAGCTGGAGGTAGGCGCCGAAATCGCGTCCGCGACCTGGCGCGAAGCGCAGCCAGCGCGAGAGGCGCCCGGCGAAGGCGGCGAGGGTCTCCGCCGATCCGCCCGGGCGCCGGATGAGCCGCCCGAAGCGCGACATGAACCCACGCTGCCGGGCCAGATCGAGCTTACCCAAACGGGCGCGGCGCATCAGGCTGGCGATGCAATTGAAGGGAATAAAGGCCCCGGCCGGCTCCGACACGGAGAGGACACGGTCCGCGGTGGCCTCGTCGGTGATGTGCACCGCGAAAACTGCCAGTGAAGAGGCGGCGTCGGCCTCAACGGCGCGCCAGGCGTCATCCGTCCTCACATCGGGGAGGACGTGAACGGCCAACTCGAGACCGGGTTCGCAGTCGCGGCGAACCTCATCCGCTGCCTGCCGGAGCGAGCCAAGGAAGCTGCGCTCGACGAGCAGAAAAGTGATCTTCAAGAGTGGTCCCCGCCGAGTGTATCGAGGCGGGGTGCGTTCAAAGCGGATAGGGTGAGTGTAAGGCGACCCTAGCCGCGGACGGCGACCACCGTGTCCGGCTTGACGACCGCGATCCAGACGGAGCCGCGCGCGAACGGGATAGGACGGCCCGCGCCATCGACGAAGCTGGTGCGCTCGTTGAGGCTCGGGCGGCGCCAGGTGGCCTCGACCTGCAGCCCATCGCGGAACAGCAGCCCACGGCCGGAGCCGACCAGGTCGTACTCGAGCGAGTGGGTGCCGTTGCGGTCCTCGACGATGTCCGTCGTCTGCACGGGGGCGAACTGGACGATGAGGTTGCCGATAGGAACCGGCTGGCCGGTCGTCGCGTCAGTGGTGGGCACGCCGTACTCCATCTGCCAGTACGCGTGCCGGCTCGCGTCGAACACGTACTGGACGTGCGTTTCGGGCGCGAAGTCGAACTCTACGGCGGCGGCCGGCGTGCCAGCCGGGGGGCGGTCGTCGAACACGTAGGCCGTCAGCGAGGCCTTAGGTGAGAAGCCGAGGTCGCCGGCGCCGGTGCGCAGGTCCTTGGTGGAGGTGTAGACGTTGTAGGGGGCGACCCGGTCTCTGGTGCGGTGGTAGTACTGCTGGTACGTGAACTGGTCCAGGTCGAGGACCTTGCCGGCGCGCAGCATGTTCATGATGGGGTTGCTGGCGCCGACATGAACCAGGACGGCGCTGAACTCGGGGGCGATCTGGAGATCGCTCAGGCGGGCCGAGCGGACCGGCCCGAGGTTAGCCACCTCGTGGGCCTGGAAGACGGCCGCGTAGCGGGTGATGCCGCCCTCGGTGACGCTCTCGTAGACCACGTCGGCCAGGGCCAGCCCAGCCTGCGGCCGCTCGACTTCGGAGTTGCCCAGCTTGACCAGCAGCGGGCGGCGGGTGATGTCGTCGGGGCTGCTCACGGGCAGCCCGGTAAGAGGGCTTCGGAGGGCGAGCGCGGTCGCGGTTGGGGCCACCGACTGGGGAGGCTCGGACCGGCACGGAAGAGCGGCTGCCGCCGCGCCGGCGTTGCCGGCTGTCGAGGCCGCGTCGCATACGGACGCCGACGCCTCCCGGGCAGGCGCCAGCGGCGACTCGGCAGGAGGCTGGCTCGAGGCGCTCGAGGCGGCCGCCGGTGGAAGCTCACGAGGAAGTGCGACCTGGCCGGCGCAGGCGGCCAGGGACAGGACGGCGGCGAGAGGAGCCAGCCGGCGGGCGGCGCGTGGGGCGAACACTGGGTTCTAGGTAGCCACAGCTCACTCCGGCGCTGGCCGAAATTCACCAAAAGCTCCTAGGCGAGCCCGGCCTCTCATCGGCCCTATGGAGGCCCGGCTGATCAGCGGCGAGGACCTGAGCTCGCCCAGCGACGACGGCGAAATGTTCCAGGGCGGCCACATCCCGCGGGACTGCCAGAAGGGGCTGGCGGTCGAGAAGGGCTAGAGGTAGAGCTAGATGTCGACCAGGGTGCAGGCTTCAGACAGAAGCGACAGCGCCTTGATATCGATATCCACGAACACGCGGTAGAAGATGGCCACCAGGGCCACGAAGAACAGGACCGCGCCCATCACCAGGCCCAGGTCGAGCATGCGGCCGATCTCGCCCACGAACAGACCGAAGATGGCCAGCAGCACCGCCGGGGCGGTGAACTCCCACTGCCGGCTGCCGCGCTTGTGGTTGGCCCACTTCTCCAGCGCCAGGGTGGCGCCCGGGACGCGGGCTTCAAGATCCTCGAGGTAGGTGATAGCCAGCTCGAGCCGGCCTTCCTCGTCGCGGCGGTTATTGAGGATGAACTTCATCTCATCCAGCGCTTCGAGCGCCGAGACGGCCCGGCGCACCGCCATGCGCGAGATGGGGCGCAGATAGCGCTGCTCGCGAGCGCGTGGTGACCGAAGCTCTTCAGCCTGGTCGGGACCCTGGTCGAACGCCGCCGCCGTAACCGCCATGAAGCCTCCGCTATGGTAACAGCAGCATGCTTGACTTTTGGCAGGCCCCCCGCGAAAGTACCTCCGAGGAGTTGCCCCATCAGTCTGGCTAACGGCCTGTCCTTGTTCAGGCTCGGCCTTTCGCCGCTGCTGCTGCTGTTTCTGGTGCCCAGCACCGCGGTTCGCGCCGCTGTGCTGGCCCTCTTTATCCTCGGCGAGATCAGCGACTTTCTTGACGGGATCGTGGCTCGCCGGCGCAACGAGGTATCCGATTTCGGCAAGCTCGTCGATCCCATGGCCGATGCGCTCTTCCACCTGACGCTGTTCATGGTCTTCCTGGACCTGAACCTGGTGCCCGGCTGGATGGTGATCGTGCTGGTCTGGCGCGAGGTAGCCGTGTCGTCGCTGCGGCTCATCGCCTCCACCGACCAGCAGCTGGTGATCGCCGCGGCCCGGCCCGGTAAGGTGAAGGCCAACGTCCAAGCGGTGGTCGGCTTCCTGGTGATGGTCGCGTACCTGCAGGAGCCGGAGGCGACGCTGACCCACTCCATCGCCTTCTGGGGAACGCTGGCGGCGGTGGTGGCGTCGCTCTACTCGGGCGCGTTCTACTTCGTGGGCCACCGCCGCACGCTGGCCTCTGTGTACCGGCGCAGCAAGCCATCGTACCTGCGGCGGGTGCCCGATCCCCGGCGGGAGAAGGCGGGATGACGCCAGCCGAGGAGCGCGAGCGCTGGCGCCAGAGCACCGTCGCCGACTCGGTGCGGCGACTGCCTCTACGGCGCGAGCGGTTCGAGACCGTCAGCGGGCTCCCGCTCGAGGACGTTTACGTTCCGGACGGCCAGCACGAGCTGGGCGAGCCGGGCGAATTTCCCTTCACCCGCGGCATCCATCCCACGATGTACCGCGGGCGGCTGTGGACCATGCGCCAGTACGCCGGTTTCGGGAGCGCACGCGAGACCAACCAGCGGTTCAAGTACCTGCTGCAGCATGGCCAGACGGGCCTGAGCGTGGCCTTCGACCTGCCGACGCAATCGGGCCACGACTCCGACTCGCCCTACTCGGAAGGCGAGACCGGCAAAGTGGGCGTGGCCATCGACTCGCTCGAGGACATGGAAACGCTGCTGGCGGACATCCCGCTGGACCAGGTCACGACCTCCATGACCATCAACGCGCCCGCCTCGGTGCTGCTGGCGATGTACATCGCGGTGGCCGAAAAACAGGGCGTGGGGCAGGACCAGATCGGCGGGACGATCCAGAACGACGTGCTGAAGGAATACATCGCCCGCGGCCTATACATCTACCCACCCCGGCCGACGATGCGCCTGACAACGGACGTGTTCGCCTACTGCGCCAAGCACGTGCCCCGCTGGAACACCATCAGCATCTCGGGGTACCACATGCGCGAGGCCGGCTCCACGGCCGTCCAGGAGGTGGCCTTTACGCTGGCCAACGCTATCGCGTACGTCGAGGCCGCGCTCGACGCCGGGTTGGATGTGGACGGTTTCGCGCCTCGGCTGGCCTTCTTCTGGAACGCTCAGATGGATTTCCTGGAGGAGATCTCCAAGTACCGCGCCGCGCGCCGGATGTGGGCCAAGATCATGAAGGAGCGCTTCGGGGCCAAGAAGCCGGCCTCGCTAATGATGCGCTTCCACACCCAGACGGCAGGCGCGAGCCTGACTGCCCAGCAGCCGCTGAACAACGTGGTCCGGACGGCCATCGAGGCTATGGCGGCGGTGCTGGGCGGGACGCAGTCGCTACACACCAACTCCTACGACGAGGCGCTGGCGCTGCCAACGGAGGAGGCGGCGCGGATTGCCCTGCGGACGCAGCAGATCATCGCCGAGGAGACGGGCGTGGCCAGCACGGTCGATCCGCTGGGCGGCGCCTACGCCATCGAGGAGCTGACGGACGGGATCGAGCGCGCAGCCTGGGAGTACATCGAGCGCATCGACGCGCTGGGCGGCGCGGTGGAGGCCATCCAGCAAGGCTTCCAGCAGACGGAGATCATGAACTCGGCTTACGAATACCAGCGGCAGCTCGAGTCGGGCGAGCGGCAGCTGGTAGGCGTGAACGCGTTCGTCACGGAGGAGCCGGAGCGGCCTGAGATCCTGCGGCTGGACCCGCGGCTTGCCGAGGAGCAGATCGCCCGGGTTCGAGCCCTGCGCGCGCGGCGCGACGCCTCCGCGGTCGAGCGGTCGCTGGCGGCGCTCAAGCGGGCCGCCGAGGGCACGGACAACCTGATGCCGCCCATTCTGGAGGCGGTGCGCGCCTACGCGACGATCGGCGAGATCTGCGACACCATGCGTGAAGTGTTCGGTGAGTACACGCCGCCCACGCTCATCTGACCGGCCGATCCGCGTGCTGGTGGCCAAGCCCGGCCTGGACGGCCACGATCGCGGGGCGAAGGTGGTCGCCATGGCCCTGCGCGACGCCGGCATGGAGGTCATCTACACGGGCATCAAGCAGACGCCGGAGCAAATCGTGCAGGCCGCCGTCCAGGAGGACGTTGACGTCGTCGGCCTGTCGTGCCTATCGGGCGCGCACAACACGCTCTTCCCTAAAGTGGTGAAGCTGCTGCGCGAGCAGGGGGCCGGCGACGTGCTCGTCACCGGCGGCGGCATCATCCCGGACGAAGACATCCCGTTCCTGCAACAGCAGGGGGTGGCGCGCGTGTTCGGGCCGGGCACCTCGACCCGTGAGATCGTGGACTACATCAAGGGCGCGGTGGGCAAGTGATTTCGCAGATCGACCACATCGGGGTAGCAGTGAGGAGCCTGGAGGAGCGGCTGGCGCTGTATCGGGACGTGCTCGGCCTGGCCGGCATCCACGTCGAGGACGTGCCCACCGAGAACGCGCGAGTCGGCTTCGTGCCCGTGGGCGAGAGCGAGATCGAGCTGCTGGAATCGACCACGCCCGACGGCGTGCTGGCGCGCTTCATCGAGAAGCGCGGCGAGGGCATCCACCACATCGCGCTGCGCGTGGACGACTGCGCGGCCACACTGGCCAGGCTGCGCAACGCCGGCGTGCGGACCATCGACGAGACGCCCCGCCCGGGCGCGCGCGGCTCGCGCGTGGGCTTCGTGCACCCCGGCGCCACCGGCGGGGTGCTGCTGGAGCTGGTGGAATACCCGAAGGTCAGTAGGCCCGGGCGAAGATGACCGGGCTGCGTTCGCCGTCCGCCGGCTCGCCGCAATTGACGCATGGCCCGCCAGCCTTGTGGCGCTCGAAGGGGATGTTCCGAATTGTGCCGCCCGTCTTGTCCTTGACGGTCAGCTCGCACTCGGTCCGGCCGCACCACGGCGCCCACACGAACTTGCGCGCGGCGATGCCCTCCTGCAGCTCGGCGAAGCTGCCGGCGACGACGGTGTTCACTTCGAGGAAGGAACGCGCAGCCGCCAGCATGTCTTTCTGGATGGCGCACAGCGCATCGCCCACGACGGCGCCCGCGCCGTCCAGCGGCACCCCGCGGCGCACGGGCTTGCCGTCCTCGCCGAGCTCGTCGCGGCGGACGAGCTGAACCTGGCCGGCGGCCAGGTCGCGGGGCCCTATCTCGAGCCGTAGAGGCACCCCACGCAGATCCCACTCGTTGTACTTCCAGCCCGGGCGGTACTCATCGCGGGCGTCGTAGTGGACGCGGAAGCTGGCCAGCTGCTTCTGAAGGCCATCCACAGCCTCGTTCACCTGGCGCTGCTGCTCGTCGTTGCTCCACACGGGGACGATGACCACCTGGTAAGGCGCCACGTTCGGCGGCAGCTTGAGGCCGCGCTCGTCACCGTGGACCATGATCAGCGCGCCGATGAGCCGTGTGCTGGCGCCCCAGGAAGTCGTCCAGGCGAAGCGGACCTCCTTGTCCATGTCCTGGAACTTGATGTCGAACACCTTGGAAAAATGCTGGCCGAGGTCATGTGACGTCGCCGCCTGGAGCGCCTTGCCGTCGCCCATCATGGCCTCGATGCTGAACGTGTCCAGGGCGCCCGCGAAGCGCTCGTTCTCCGTCTTCTGGCCGGGGATGACCGGGATGGCCAGCTCGTTTTCGACGAAGTCCTGGTAGACACCGAGCATGCGCATGACCTCTTCGCGCGCCTCTTCGTGGGTGCGGTGGACGGTGTGGCCCTCCTGCCACAGGAACTCCGTGGTGCGCAGGAAGAAGCGCGTGACCTTCTCCCAGCGCATGACGTTACACCACTGGTTGATGAGAATGGGCAGGTCACGCCAGGACTGAACCCATTTGGAATATGTCTCGCCGATGATCGCCTCGGACGTCGGGCGGATGGCAAGGCGCTCGTCGAGGTCATCCTGGCCGCCGCGGGTCACCCAGGCGACTTCGGGCGCGAAGCCCTCCACGTGCTCGGCTTCCTTGGCCAGCAGGCTCTCGGGGATGAGCAGCGGGAAGTAGGCGTTCTGGTGGCCGGTGTCCTTGAAGCGTCGATCGAGCAGGCGCTGCATGTTCTCCCACAGCGCATAGCCGTAGGGCCGGATGACCATGCAGCCGTGGACCAGCGACCAGTCGGCGAGCTGGGCTTTGTAGACCACGTCCGTGTACCAGCGGGAGTACTCGTCCTCGCGGCTGGCGATGCTGCGCACGAACTGGTCGCTACTCACACCGAAAATTCTAGGTGCTGGTATTTTGGTAGTCATGAACAAGGGAGCGAGCATGCTTAACCGACGGCGGTTCATCCAGCTTTCGGCCAGCGCGGCGAGCCTTATGCTGGGCAGCGCACTGCTCGAGGCCTGCGGCGGGAGCGCGCCCGCCGGCAGCCCGGCCGCGACGGCCAGCAGTCCCGTGGCGAAGCCGTCGGCGGCGGCGTCGGCGTCGGCCAAGCCGGCAGCCTCAGCCAGCGCGAAGCCGGCGGCCTCGGCTTCAACGAAGCCGGCGGCCTCGGCGGCAGCCAGCGCGAAACCGAGCGCCGTGGCGGGAGGCGGGACCCTGAAGGTGGGCTTCCTGTCGTCGTTCACCGGACCCCAGTCGCCACCGGGCCAGTCGCTCTACAACGGCTTCGAGCTGTACGTGACGGCCAACGGCATGAAGCTGGGCGGGCGGGCGATTGAGATCGTGAAGGCGGACGAGGCGTCCGACCCGAAGCCCGGGCTGGAGCAGGCCAAGAAGCTGATCGAGCAGGACAAGGTTGACGTTATGGCGGGCGTGGTGCTCAGCCCCACGATGTACGCTATCCGCGACTACCTGGCAACGGCGCCGCGCAAGGTGATGGTGGTCGACGCCAACGCCGGAGCCGACGGCCTGGACACAACTCAGAAGAGCGACTACGTCGTCCGCGTATCGTTCTCCAACACCCAAGCCAACATCCCCTTTGGCCCCTACGTGTTCAAGGACATGGGACTGCAGAGCGCGGTCGTGGCGGGGCCCGATTATGCGGCCGGGCATGAGAAGGCTGAGGCCTTCAAGAAGTCGTTCACGCAGGCCGGCGGCAAGATCGTCGGTGAGGTCTACCCGCCGCTGGGCAACACCGACTACGCGCCGTACATCTCGAAGATGCAGCAAACGAAAGCGGATACGCTGTACGTCTTCTTCGCCGGGAGCGACGCGCTGCGGTTCGTGCAGACATCAGCCCAGTTCGGGTTGAAGAACAGCTTCAAGAAGATCGTGGGCGTGACCGACTTCGTGGACGACAGCGTGCTCGAGGCCGAGGGACAGGCCGCTGCGACGCTGGCGCCGATCACGGTGGCGCAGTGGTCGGACGGGCTGGACACACCGGAAAACAAGAAGTACGTGGCCGATTACAAGGCGAAGTACAACAAGCGGGCCGACATGTTCTCGGAGCAGGGCTACAATGCCGGGCTGCTGCTGGACGTGGCGCTGCAGAAGACGGGTGGGGACACCGGCCCGGCCAAGCTGCTGCAGGCGATGCTGGGGGCCAAGTGGACCGCGCCGCGCGGCCCGGTGAGCATCAGCCCCGAGTACCACGACATCGTGCAGAACATCTACGTGTCGGAGACCAAGATGGTGAACGGCGAGCTGATGAACCAGGTCATCCACACATTCGAGAACGTGCCGCCGGTGTTCCCGAAATAGGGCGCCCAGCTCGCTCGTTTGCTTCAACGGCGGCGGTGTGGCATCATTTCCGGGCGGCGCACCGCCGTGTAAGGATCGCGTAGCTCAGTCGGATAGAGCGCAACCCTGCGGAGGTTGAGGTCGGAGGTTCGAATCCTCTCGCGATCGCCACTGTTTCGAGCTTGAATGAAAGCAGCGTGACGGTCAACCCTGGCATCGGGTGCGTATTCGGTTGGTAGGTTGCTTCCCTGCGTCACCAGGTGTGACATTTTCGACCGCCATTTTTGTGCACGGTCGCGGCTGACACCGACTTGCTTCCCATTCTCAAGGGCTGATGCCCTACATGGTACCCTACATCGTTGAAAAAGACGAGTCTTTACCTTGACGACGAGCATCTGCACCTGCTGAGGCGCATCTCCCAGCGCGAGCAGCGGCCGCAGGCGGAAATCCTGCGCGATGCAATCTCGCTCTACGCTCGGGAGAAGCTCGATCACCAGTTCGCGCTGCAGCGCGTTGGCCGCGATGGCACAGAGCGGCTGCCGTGGGACGGCCGGTCCATCGGCGAGATTCCGGACGACGAGTTGATGGCCGGCTTCGGCCAGCGGTGAGCCTGGTCGTCGACGCCGGCCCGCTCGTGACGTTGGCTCTGCCGGATGACCCTCAGATCCAGCAGGTGGAGGAGGTTTTGGCGAATGAGCGCGGTCCCATTGTCATCCCCGCGCAAATTACCGCCGAGGTTGACTATCTGCTGCGCGAGCGGGTTGGTATCACGGCTCGCCGAGCTTTTCTGGCTGATTTAGCCAACGGCCGGTTTCAGATCTACTGCCCCGATATGGCAGATTACGAGCTGATCCAGCACTGCAATCAGCAGTACACCGACCTTGATATTGGGCTGAGCGACCTCACGATCATCGCGACGGCCCATCGCCTGAGGACATCTCGTCTTCTGACGTTCGACCAGCGCCATTTTCGGACGGTAAAGCCCATCGGCGGGGGCAGCTTCACCATTCTTCCCGCCGATCGGTAACGTCCCCTGATCCCTCCTCACTTGACTCCGTGGTGGCGAGTTGTCCGGCCGCGGGAGGCGATGCCGGGACATGAGTTACGCCGGCTTCGGCGTGGGTGGCGCCTTGACGCGGGTCGCCGGCTGCGCGGCCGGCCCAAGCAAGAGTGCAAGGGCCAGCACCGCGATCCACGGCATGGACATGAAAATGTTGATGCGCTCGAGGACTCCCGCCCAGGGCGTGGGCTCCCCGGTGGAGATGCCGGCAACCGCGGGTGCGGTCAGGATGCCGAACGTAAGCAGGACGACCGCGGTGGCGAACGAATACCAGCGGAAGCGCTTACCGAAAGCAGCCGCCCCAAAAGCGATGAACAGGAACATCAGCGTCACCGTGACACCGGCCCAGACCAGGTGCAGGGTGTCAGTGAGGGTGGACCCGCCGGCGGCTATGACCTCGCGCTGGTGCATTGGCGGCCAGTAGAAGTTGAAGATGGCGTAGACCATCAGCAGCGCGCCGACGATATGCAGCGCACGGCTGCGCCTCGCGGAGAGCAACACGCCGACGCCAAAGGCGAGCACCAGAATTTCGTACAGCATGCCGGCCGGCACCCACCAGCCCCTCGTCGGGCGCGCCGATGGGCGACAGCTCGCTCACCTGCTGCGAGAATGTGTCATAGCCTGGATAGAGCAGCGAGCCGGCGATGTTCATGCCGACGTACAGCAGCGAGGAAGCGACGCTGCACGCGAGCAAAAGCTTGCGAATCACGATTCACCTCCGGAGGGCTCTCATCGCTACGGCGAGAGCCTGAACGGCGGGTATTCATCGGTGGTCAGCGATTGAGCTGGCGCGACGCGTCGGGATAGGGGATCTCGATCCGCACCGCCTGCTCACTGTGTGTGGATGGATACTCATCCCTCAGCAGCGCCGCGTAGGCACAAACGCGCGCGCTGAATTTTGTCAGGGCCAGGTTCCAGTCGAACCACCATCGGGGGTACTTTTGCCGGAACAGCAGCATGAACACCGTTGCCAGGAACAGCACGCCGCCAGCTCCGGCAACGACGTTGGCGGAGCCGGCGCGAATGGCAGGCCCGGTTACCGACGCCAGAACGACGGCGATCGGGATGAGCGTGAGCGGCCTAAAGAAGGACGTCAGCCGGTTCAGCGGATGGTCCGGATAGTCCACGCCTAGGCTGGCGGGGAATGGCGCCTGCAGAGTTGCCATGTTCTTACCTCCGATTCAGCTCGGTCTCGGGCCCGTGCCGCGGGACCATGGCGCCGCGCTCGGCGCATGCGAGAGAAAGACCAGGACCAGCAGGACAACCGAAAGGTCCTGCAGCCAGGTCGGCCAGCTCAGCCACCAGTTGATGACATCCATAAGGTGCTCCTTTCATCTCTAAAGACTTATTCCGCCGTTGCGCTCCAACCGCAGCCTTGCCGCAACCGGCAGGCGCTTCTTCCCCGCGAGCTCCGCCGCGGCTCGAGCGGCGCAACCTTGGAGTCCAGGCCCGCTGTTCGTTTGAGCGCGAACTCGAGGATGTAGGACACGAGGTACAGCGCCTGGATGGCCGACATGTATTCGGGCGAACCGTTCGGGTCCCCATGGTCGCCGACCATGAGGAAGGTAAGCTCGGGAACCCAGACGAGCTCTGGAGCCGGACCGGCATGATACAGGCGGTCCAACTCGTGAGCGGAGGGGCAGATGCAAACACTCATCGGAGCTTCTCTCTCACGCGGCGGCCGCGGTTGAAGCCGCTGACTTGCCGTCCCGCATCTTCGTGCAGGGATTCGAACAGGCGTGAGCCAGCCGGCCCAGGTTCAGGCTCCAGCCCACTCCGAACGGCGTATCGGTGAAGACGTGGGAGTCCTCAGGCGCCCAGTAGGCCTGGCGCAACCGCTCGAGAGTAGGCAGCCGGAACTCGTAGGGCACGCGGCCCCACAACCGGCCGTGCCAGGTGCGTTCCGCGGCGGGCTTTCGCAGCTCGTGGACGACGGCGGCGCTCATCAGCGCCACACCGACGGCCGAGACCAGGCCGCGCAGCCGTTTGATCTTCAGTTCGGCTTCCACGTCGAAAACCTCCAGCTCGAGCTCGACGATCGTGTGTTCGCTTATGTCTCTCTCCCGGGAGACCTGCCTGGCGGCTCACCACGGAGGGCCACGCAGGCAGGCCTCACACCCATAGCCTCGCGCGCGCCCGCTGAACAGCCCGCAAAAGTTTCGGTAACAGGCGATAAATGGCTGGCGCTGGCACGCCCCGCGGTGCAGCCCGTCTGAAGGCTGGCGCCGAGCCCGCGGCCCGAGTTGCCGTGGGAGTACTCGTGGAACGGGATGTAATCCCGCCAGTGCGGTGCATGGAGCCGGGCTTGCCGGGGTATACGGCAACAGCTTTCATCGTTCTCCTTTCACCGTCCTTCAGCACGGTGTGCTAGAGACCGCCGAGCATGTCCGTCTGAAACACCGCTATGAGCTCTCCGGCCGCAACGCGGCTCGGACCGGCTATGGCCGCTGGAGCCGCGCGCGGGCGATGGCCTCGCCTGATGCCTCCCCAGGTTGGGCTGTCAGCTCCAGTCGATCTACCCACTTCACGCTGGTGAAGCACGAGGCTCCAGGCACAAACAGCCGCCAGGGGCCGCCATGCTTCATCCCCAGGGGCTCCCCGATCGGCGAGGTCCGACGGCGTGAGCGTCATCTGCCGCTCGACCAGGCCGTCGACACGGAGCTCCCCTCACGCCCCACCGCGGACGTCAGGTGGCACCGGGTGTTCAGGCAGAGAAGACCAAGCGTCCATCGCTGTTCAGTGCGGCCTTCCCATGATGGCAGCGGTCCACGAACACACGGAAGAACTCCTCGACGTACATGATGCCGTTGCGCTCGGTTTCCCGAGTTGACGTGACTCGCATAACGCCTCCACTGTGCCATGGTCGGACGTCCCGGTGGGGGACTTTGGTTTCTTTTCCCGGCAAAAGGAACCCAGGTTCCAGACGGCGGGCCCGTGACGAGTTAGCGTGGGCATCGCAAGAAGGTTGGAAGGAGCGACCGATGACCCCGACACACAAAAGACTGGTGGTGGATGTGCGCGAGGACCTGCGGGAGGGCCGCGAGCCCTTCCAGCGGATCATGATGGCGGCCAACAGCGTGCAGCCCGATCAGGAGATGGAGCTGTGGGCGCCGTTCGAGCCCAAACCACTATTCGCCGTGATGGGCGGTATGGGCTTTGAGCACGAGGCCGAGGAACAGGCCAATGGCGACTGGCGCGTCCGGTTTTTCCGGCCCAGCCACGCCTAAGAGGCCGTGAGCCAGCCCACAGTCGTCATCAGCACGCCAGCGCCGCCAGCGCCGCCTGCGCCGGGCATGGCAGCTGCGCCCGCTGGTCCGGGCCTAACGACGCCTCGAGCCGCGGCGGTGAGCCTGCCCTTGCGCTACATGGTGGCGGCCCTGGTGTTCGCGGTGCTGGCGTTCGGGTTCGCCGCCGCCTACGCGCCGTCTTTCTTGGAGGCCGTCTTCCTGACGCCGCACCTGCTGGCCGTGACCCATCTGACGGCGCTGGGCTGGCTCACCATGGTGGCCATGGGCGCGCTGTACCAGTTCGTGCCAGTGGTGCTGGACGTTGGCGTGTTCAGCGAGCGGCTGGGGAAGGTCCAGTTCTATGCGTATCTGGCCGGCGTGGCCGGACTGGCCTATGACATGGGCGCCGGCCGCATGCAAACACTCGCCTGGCCGGCCGGCGCGCTGGTTCTGGCGATTGGCCTGTTCCTGTACAACATGGCCCGCACGCTAGCGCGTGTAGAACGCTGGCCATTGACGGGCTGGTACATCCTGGCGGCGCTGGCGTCGCTCGGACTCGTTGTGGCCGCGGGCTTCACCCTGGCGCTGAACCTCACCCTCGGCTTCGTGCCGCTTAGCCAGCTAGCCTTCGTCGAGGCGCATGCTCACCTGGCGGCGCTCGGTTGGCTGGGGCTGCTGGTCATCGGCGTGTCCTACAAGCTCACGCCGATGTTCGCCCTGTCGCATCCGTTCGAGGAGTGGCGGCTGGGCCGGGCGGTGTTCACCCTGCTCACGGGCGGCGTCGCGGCACTGTTCACGACTTTGGTCCTGCGCCTGGGAAGAGGACCGCTGCTGGGCTGCTGGGTGATCATCGCGGCTGGGGTAAGCCTGTACGCGTGGGATTACGCCACGATGCTTCGCGTTCGCCGCCGGAGGCCTATTGACTTGACGCAGCAGCACAACATCGCGGGAGTCGCGTGCCTCACGCTGGCGACGCTGCTGGGGCTGGCGCTGGTCCTCACACCGGCCGACGCGGAAGTTCATCCGCGACTCCAACTGGCATACGCGGTGATCGCCCTGGGCGGCTGGCTCGGACTGACCACGTTGGGGCAGCTGTACAAGATCGTGCCCTTCCTGGTGTGGACGCACCGGTTCGCTCCGCGCACGGGCAAGGAGAAGGTGCCCTTGCTGAAGGATCTCTACCCGCAGCGCCTGGCCCATGCCGGTTTCGTGGCGTTGCTGCTTGGACTGGTGCTCGCTGTGGCCGGGATCGTGACTGGTCTGCGGCCCGGGGTGGAGGCTGGGTTCGCGCTAGCAGGCGGCGGCATCGCGATTGCGGCCGCAAATCTCATTCAGGTGATGTACCGATGAACGACTACGACGCGCTGCTCGCGGCGCTCAAGAACATCTACGACCCCGAGCTCGGCCTCAACGTGGTGGACCTGGGGCTCATCTACGGCATCGAGGAGCACGACGGCACGCTCCATGTGGACATGACGACGACCGTGCCCGGGTGCCCGCTGCACGAGAGCATGCTGCAGGGTGTCGCCGACTCCCTGAGCACTTTTCCAGGCGTGAAGCGCGTCGAAGTGCGGCTGGTGTGGGAGCCGCTGTGGACGCCCGACCGCATTTCGGAAGGGGGTCGTAGGGCCCTCGGCTGGGCGGCCTGATGCCGGCAGGCATCGTCCCGCGACGGCGCCACGAGCCATACCAGTACTTCCTGAAGGCCAGCCTGCTGGTGGCCATCACCGTCGGCTGGCTGCTGGGCATGCTGGAGCTGCTGGCCATCGCCTCGCGCGGCGCCTTCGCGCGGGGGCTCATCTCTCCGGCGCTATTCCAGGTGCACGGCCAGAGCCAGATCATCGGCTGGGTCGGCCTGTTCATCGTGGGCATCTCCTACCAGGTCATCCCACGGCAGCGGCGGGTGGCCATCCACGCACCTACGGTGGCCTGGACCGTCCTGGGGCTCATGCTTGGAGGCATCGTGCTGCGTGCGGTGAGCCAGCCCATGGCGGCCGGTTCGCTCATTTTTGGCGCAATGGCGGTGCTTTCGGCGGTGCTCGAGCTGGCCGCCCTGGGGCTGTTCATGTTCGGGCTCATTCAGGGCCGGGTCATGGCCGACAGCATCCAGGGGCCGGAGCGGTTCAGCCGAGCGGCGCTGCAATGGTTCGGCATCGCGCTGCTGTTGAATCTGGCAGCCTGCACGCTGCTGGCTGTGCGCAGCACCTCCGTTGTGCCCGAGTGGCTGGGCCGGACAATCATTGTCGTCGAGCTGTTCGGCTTCGTGATGGCCATGATCTTCGGGGTCAACGCCCGCAACCTGCCGCTGTTCATGCGCGTGAAAGCGGCGCCCCCGGAGGCGCTTCGTCCCGTGCTGCGCCTGCTGCCGGCGGCCGTCATCCTATGCGCTGGCGGCCAGGCCGGGGGCGCCTTCTGGAGCTGGGGACCAGCCATGGCTCTGGCTGGCTGGGCGGGGCTCATCGTCTGCGCCGCGGTGTACGTCAGGGCGGTGGGCATGTTTGGGCCGCGCAACCGCCACATCCTGACGGCTGGCGAGTCGAGATGCTATGAGGCCTACGTGCTCGGCGCCTACATCTGGTTGGCGGTTGGCTTGGCGCTCGAACTGGTCGTGCCCATCGTGCAGCTGGCCGGTGTGCCGTTTTCGGCCGGCGACCTGTTCCTGGCGGGGCTACACGCCATCACCGTGGGCTTCATCTCCACGATGATCATGGGCATGGCGGCGCGCATCGTGCCCGCCTTCGCCGCCACTCGTCTCCACAGCCGAGCTCTGTTCGTGAGCGCCTGGTGGTGCCTGATGCTCGGGACACTGCTGCGCGTACCCTCACAGGCGCTGTACACCGCCATCGGCGAGCCCTTCGTGGTGCTGCTCGGCATCTCGGGCGTGATCCAGCTCGCGGCCGTTATGCTGTTCGCCTGGAACCTGTGGCGCACGCTCGACAGCGGCGCGGTAGACCCGGCCGAGGCGGCCGGACGCGTACGGTTCGCAGGTCGACGTGGGGAGCTCGTCCGTGGCTGAAACGGAGCCGCCACACCTTCGCACGCTCCGAAAAAGCACGGCAGCCAGTTGCGACGATGCGAACTAACCGCCGGAGGCGATGCGCTCGAGGGTCTGCCGATCGAGCAAAGTCGTCACGCCGCGGCCGATGCGGATAGCGCCTTCTCGCTCCATCTCCCGCAGCTCGCGGCCAGCCACTTCACGCGCCGTGCCGGCGAGCTCCGCCAAATCGCGCTGCGTCAGGTGGCTTGCACCGGCTTCGGCCGTGTCGAGCAGCGCCCGCGCCAGCCGCGCACGCACGCTATGGAAGGACAGGTCTTCCACGATGGTGGTGAGCTGGCGCAGCCGGCGGGCGAAGACGCGCAGCATCGCGGCGGCGAATTGCGGATGAGACGCCAGCAAGCGCTCCGCGTCCGCTTTGGTGAGAATGCCGACCTCCGAACTGTCCAGGCAGTCGGCGCTGGCAGGATTGGGACCGCCATCGAATACCGGGACGTCGTTGAAGGATTCGCCTGCCGGGATGATGCGCAGGACCTGTTGCTTGCCGGTTGGGGCCATCTTGTAGATGCGGGCACGCCCCTGCTTGACGACGTACAGCCCCTCGCACCGCTCGCCCTCCAGCATGATCACCTGGCCGGCTGTGTAGCGCCGGACGTAAACGTGCCGGGCGACCTCCTCAAAATCGTCGTCGGGCAGACCGCGGAAGTAGACGACCTGCCGCAGCCAGGAGTGGCTGTCCATCGCGCCGGCGACTCTACCTTACACCGCCTTTCATCAGGCCGGTTGGGCCCGAAGCGCAGCGGCACAGGCGGACGCTGGGCCCGGCCGAGCCAACGATTGCAGTGGACCGGCCACGTCACACACGCCTCGTTACGCAATGCGGCGGCCGAACCGGGCAGCCGTATGCGAGCGACTTAGGCGGGGCATCATCTTGCGGCCAGCACGGGCCAGTGGCCGATCGCGGCCGAGAGGACTGCCAGATCAAAGGCCATCGGCAGGAGCTTGGTGGGCCCGGGAAACAGCAGCATCAGGACGAGCGAGATCGCCGCGCCAGCAACGGTCAACGTTCGCCACCAGGTGAAAGGCACCCACACCCCGAGCACGGCCAGCGCGGCCATAACGAAGAGCACTGCTGCGGCCGCCGCCAGATAGAAGCCCGGAAGCGGGAAGCCAGCGGCCGACATCTGCCCCAGCGGGCCGCTGTCACCCTGCGCCCACGGCCAGAACCAGCGCAGCAGTCCGCCAAGCTCTGCCTGGCTCTTTCTATCGAGAGGAACAAGATAGGAGGCCGCGAAGTGCGCCTCCAGTCCTAAGAAGACGATCACGAGCCACTTCTGCATGCGAGTCAGCGTCCTCAACGGCCGAGGTGGTGCGCACTGCTGTACATGTCCAGGCGGAACAGCATGGGCGCCAGCATCAGGACGCAGGCTAGGCCGCAGAAGGCGCCTACATCCGGCAGCGACATCAGATTGAACGCAGCCAGGCCGAACACGAGCGCCGCCAGGGCAACGGTCGGCATAGCCATCTCGAGCGTTGGCCGCCAGTCATGGCCCCGAATGCGCATCCAGACGACCATCGTCAAGGTCAAGTTGAACGCGACCACGGCGACTGTCAGGCCCGGCGCCTGATGGCGCACATCGGTGTACCCCAGTCGAGCCGCGACAACCAAGAACAGCCCGCCCAAGATGACTATGCCGCCCAGGCACATGACCATACACATCTCCATGAAATGGAGAACAAAGCGGCCTAACCGGGATATCGCGGCAGCGAAGCTGTCGTGCGCTGGACCTGTGACTGAGGAGTTCATGGGATTGCTGCCAACCCTTACTGCGGACCCGCCTTCGGCCCGCCGGGGATATACGTGCCGGCGCGTAGCTGCGAATCGGTGGAGGACACGCCGGCGGCGAGGACTCTAACGCGAACCTCGCCCGGACCCGATTTGGAAACATCGTCGTCGACGATCTTCACGACCCCGGGCCCGCCGTAGCGATCAACGATTACGCGTTTCATCGGCTTTCTCCTGAGGCTGGCAATGGACACGTTGCGCCAACGTGAGCTTCACGCCAGAGGCGTATCGCTCGCGCAAACAGCGGATGAACAACGCGTAAACGATCCGAGCTTCAACAGGGCACGGCCAACCAGCACGGACCACACGACCAGCGGAAGCAGAGCGATGAAGCCAATGGCGAACCCGGCCACCGGCAGGAACATGCCCGGGTTCAGCGCGTTGGCCGCTATGCCGCAGATTCCGGTGGCCTTGCCGAAGATCCTGGTGCGCAGCATCACGACACCGAGCAGCGCGCCGCCTGTGGACACGAGCACGATGTAAAACCACTCGCGCGTATTGCCCGCCGAGGATCGAACCCCGGAGGCGGCCAGGCCATGAACACGGCGCCGGCCACGAAGAGAAGCGCCGCCGAAATCAGGGCGCACGCGCCGACCACACGGTAGAGCCAGGCCCACTCTCGCACCGGTCGCGCACGTGTAAGGCTTTGCATGATCAGGCCACCTGCTGGGCCCGTCAGTCTGTCGCCGGCGTCAGCTGGCCTTGGGCCCCGCTCCGCGGGACCATCTGCCTGCCCCAGGCGTCCGGGACAGGAAGATCAGGGCCAGTCATATGACGGATACGTCCTGCAGCCAGACGGGCCAGCTCAGCCACCAGTTGATGATGTCCAAGATGTCCTCCTTATCTGTGGTTTCGCCGCTGAAGGTGATGTGGGCGTGAGGGGACCAACGCGCCAAATCCAGGGTGACGTCTATGCCAGAAAGACGCCGCAAACGGGCCGCAAACAGGCCGTAAACGACCGATTGGATGATGAGCGCCTCCGGCGCTACCTTGCCGCGCGGCGCTGTGCTTAAGCGGTCCTCATGAACAGGGCCGCGGTGCCATCCTCGAAGATCTTGGCCCAGGATGGGTCCTGGCGAAGCTCAGTCGCCAGCGCGATCCCCGGCGGCATAAGCGCCAGCTTGATCCCGTACTGATCGAACAGTCCATCAGGAGCTTCTGAGCCTTGCGCCACGGCCGCATACCTTTGCAGAAAGGCGTCGCCGTAGACCTCGCTGCGGCCATCGACGAACACGGGCAGCTCGGGCAACCTCTGGATGAGGTAACCGCCCCATGCGTACTCATTCCAGATTGGTCCGGCAAGCTGGTGCTGCTCGATAAACGCGGCCGCCGCAACCGGATACCTGCTGGCCAGGACGGACTCGCAAGCATCACTCCTCAGCAGCGTCGACAGCGCTGCGATGAGGGATGGCAACAGCAAGCCTGCCATGGCTGCGCCACTTAGCAGGGTCAGCCGCACCGGTATGGCTCTGCCAGCGACTCGGTCAGCCATGCCGGCTACGACCGGCGCGCAGGCGGCGGCATAAAAGGGGTAGAACTGCTGGGTTTGGAGGACGGCAAGCGTCCCGCCAAGGAGCAGCAGCCTTCCCACAAGATCCGGCCGGCACCTGGGGACAAACAGCAGCAGGGCCAAGGAGAGCAGCAGCGTGCACAGGAGCGGCGCCGCCGCCTCGGTCTGAAAGCTTGGCGCCTGCCACTCGCGGACGTACTCACGGTTAAACGTCAGTCGTGAGGCAGTAATTGTGAACCGCAGCAGCTCCAGGCCATTTGGATTGATCGCGGAAGCGCAAAACAGGGCGGCGGCTACGCCCCCCCATGGCCTCAGGAGGTGCCTCGCCGCATCCCAGGAGAGCGCCTTGCGCTCGGAGCGCTGCCAGGCCTGCACGATGCCGAACGTGGCGCAGAGGACTGGCCCGAGGATGTAGGAGGCGTGGACGTTCGCCCACAACAGCTGCAGAGGAATCAGGGCCGCCAGCCACCACCAGCCGGGCCGGTGGCGGTAGAGCTCGTATATCAACAGATAGGCCGCGCAGAACAACGCGGCCGTCAGGGCTGGCCGGACGTGGGCCGCCGGCGCCAGGTTGAGCAGCGCCAGCAGCGCGCCCGCGGCGGCGATGCCGGCGGAGGTGCCACGTAGCCGCAACGTGGTGTAAACCAGCGCCACCACCGCGCCGACGATCAGGCTGCCCAAGAGGGCAACTCCGGGCATGCCGGCGAGGTCGTATAACCATGCCGCCGCCACCTGCCATAGCCATTCCTGATCGATCCATGGCGCTCCAGGCACGGTATAGGAGTAGGGATCGGAGTGCGGGACCTGGCGCGTAGCCAGGATGAGCTGACCCGTCCGAAGGTGCCAGCCGAGATCCGGGTCGAGCGGCGGTCGAAGCATCAGCAGCACCCCCAGCAGCACGGCGAACCAGCCCAGGATGCCGGCCGGCAGGACGGGCACACGCAGCGCCGCCAGCGATACCCCGCGACCAGCCAGGTCTCGATTGGCAACCATGCTGCTCAGCTCGAGGCCGCCCGCAGCCCAACTTCGGTCGTATTGACGAACGCGTAGTTATTCGTATCGGGGTCGCGGACCAGCAAGCGCGTCCCAATCTGCGGCTCCACCACGGTGAATCGACTGAACCGCGGCTTGAGGCCCAGTACCACGGCGTCCGGCGTTGGTCCCGACAGGAGCGGGAGGTTATCGCGCATGGCCTCGACCTCGCCGGCGGGACGGTTGATGATACTGGCGATGGAGGGCACGACCTGCGTCTCCACCAGGAGCGTGCCACTGGCAACATCAACATGGGTGAGCGAGGGGGCGAAGAACAGCCAGGTGCCTGGCGCCAGGCCCAGGGGGTTGGCGATCTGTGGCGAGGTTCTGTCCAGCAGATAGCCTGCCGCCAGCGTGTTGGGATCGTCGCGCGCGACGGCGAGGTCGGTGTGGTTGTAGAGGACGATCATGGCGGCCGGGTGAGGCAGGGTGGTCACCCGGCGGCCCAGTCCATCCGTCATTCGCGTTGCGAACAGGCTGTTGTTGGCGCCCAGGCGGGCGATCCCGCCCGGCAGGGGTACGTCGGGTGGATTGGCCGTCACCTCCACGTTGAGCGGACCGGCCAAGCTGGCGAGAGCGTCTCGAGGAAAGAAGAACGCCACGTTACCCGCGACCACCAGGCCGTCGACGGTGGTGGACAGCGAGGCCGTCACCGATTTCGGGGCGGTGGCGGTGAAGATGGAGGTCGTCAGTGCCGTTCCGGGGATGGTATGCGGAGTGCTCGGCAGGCGGTCGAGGCCGCTCGGCACGCTTGCCGCGTCGACCGGGAGGGGAAACGGGATGAGCTCGGGCGCCTTCGTGGCCGCCGCCATGGTTTCGATGTGAGCGCCAGAACGCGCCACCGTTCCCGACCCAACGAGGGCGCCAATCCCCACCACGAGGAGCACGACGCCGGTCAAGGCCGCCGTCCATGCGCTCTTGAGCGGGTTCCGGGAGGCGATTTGGGGCCGCCACAACTGCCAGGGGCATGCACGGTGTTTTGCCGTGAGGCAAAACGCTGCCTGATGCGCGGCATCGATGCGATCCTGCTGATCGAGGAAGTAGCAGCGGTGCTGATTGGAGGGCTCATCTTGATGGCGGGCGCCATCGTCTGCCAGCCCCAAGTAGCGGCACGCGAGTCTCGAGCCGGCAGGCCGGCGCTCCCGTTTATCAAGGCCCCGAACGCCTGCTCTGGCAGAAGGCCGCAGGCCGACGGCGGCGAACGAAAACATCATCAACTTACCTCGCCAAAACCCCGCTGGTGAACTGGTGGTAGAGGACCAGCCCAGCCGGTCCAATGACTACGATGATCACGGTGGGGAAAATGCACATGATCAGCGGAAAGAGCATCTTGACCGGCGCTTTGTGGGCCTCTTCCTCGGCCCGCTGGCGGCGCCGGACGCGCGCTTCCTCGGCCTGGGTCCGCATGAGCTCCGCCATGCTGACGCCCATTTCGTCCGCCTGGACGACAGCGTTCATCAGCGCGATCACATCGCCTACGCCGGTGCGAGTCGCCAGCGCACGGAGAGCCTGGCGCCGCGCGCCGCCCAGGGCGATCTCATGCAGTGTCCTTTGGAGCTCGTCGGCAAGCGGGCCGCTCGTTCTCTCGACGACCTTCGCCAGCGCTCCATCGAAGCCCAGGCCGGCTTCCATGGAGACGACGATGAGATCCAGTGCGTCCGGCAGGGCGCGCTCGATGTTGCGCTGGCGCTTGTCGATCTTCGATGTGAGCCAGTACCTGGGCAGGTAGACCCCGAGACAGCCGAGGAAGACAGCCATCAGCAGGTGTCGGGCGTCCACTGGGCCGCCGCCAACGTGGGTCATGACGGCGAAGCCCAGGGGCAGCAGCAGCATGCCGCTCGCTTGCCAGGCCAGGAATGTGCCGCTCCGGATTGGCAAGCCAGCCATGTCCAGCCTCGCCTGAAGCCGCTCGCGCGCTTCGGCGGGCGCCAGCCGCTCGAGCAATTGAATGGCCGGCGTCAGCGGCCCAGCAACGCACTGGCCCCAGAATGTGCTGCCCACCGCGGTGCCAGCAGGTGGGGCCAGGTAGGGCCGCAGCTGCCGCTTGGCGCTGGGCTGGGGCGACAGCAAGCCCACCACTATCAGGATCACGGCGGCAAACGAGCAGCCGGACAACAGGACTGCTTCCAAGCTACACCTCAATGACCATCAGCCGGCGAATGATCGCCAGCCCGAGGAGCTCGAGCACCAGGCCCACGCCGAGCATGGTCCTCCCGGCGGGGTCATTCCAGAAACCCAGTTGGTAGCCCGGGTTGATGAGAAACAGCCCCAGGCTGAGCACGAATGGCAAGGCGGCTACAACGTAGCCGGACACTCGCTGCTCAGCCGTCAGGACGCGCACCTCGCGAACGAGCCGGTGGCGCTGACGAATGGTCTGGCTCAGGTGGGTGAGAATTTCAGTCAGGTTGCCGCCCACCTGGCGCTGAACGGACAGCGCCGTGCAGACGAGCTCGAATTCCTTGCTCCGGACTCGCGCGGCCATCTGGCCCAGGGCGTCCTCTACGCTGGCGCCGATACGCAGCTCGCCCAGCGCAACCTCGAACTCCGAGCCGAGCGGATCGGGCATTTCTCGCGCCGCCGACTCCATGCCTTGCAGGAACGAGTAGCCCGACTTCAGCGCGTTGCTGAGCAGCGTCAGGGCGTTCACCAACTGCTCGTCGAAGAGGCGCGTGCGCGTGGCAGCGCGGCGGCGCACATACAGGAACGGTAGGAACCAGCCGGCAGCCAGGGCTCCCGCAGCGATCAGGGGCGCCGAAGTGGCCTTGTACGCCACGAGGGCCAGCACCGTTCCGGCCGAGAAGCGGATGAGCAGGTATTCCCCCGGGGAGAGTTTCATGCCTGCTCTCGCCAGCTCCATGGAAAGGCGGGATCCCCGCCCACTTTGCCGCAGCAGCCGGTCGAGGCCAGGGATGTCGCTGAACTGCCTCCGCCGGATCAGAGACCCCGCGGCCAGCAGCCGGCCGGCGGCGCCGCCCCGAACTGGGCCGACGAAGTCTGCCAGCTGCTGCCGAGCGAGCACACCGGGATGGTTGACGATGCGATACACGCCGAACACCACCAGGCAGACGCCGGTAAAGGCGGCTAGTGGAGCGAGAACCATCACGTCCACGTCGCACGCTCCTGCTCGAACAGCCGGCCCGGTAGATCGATGCCCAGCTCTTCGGCGCGCTGGCTGAACCGCGGGCGCAGCCCGGTGGGCAGCATCTCTCCAAGCACCCGGCCGGCTGCATCCACACCCTCGGCCCGGAACAGGAAGATATCCTGCATGGTCACCGTTTGGCTCTCCATGCCTACGATCTCGCTGACGTGCGTCACGCGCCGGGTGCCATCACGCATGCGACTCAGGTGGATGATCAAATCGATCGCGGAAGCAACCTGCTCACGGATCGCTTTCGCCGGCAGCTCCAGCCCGGCCATGAGCACCATGTTCTCGATGCGAAACAGGGCGTCGCGCGGGGAATTGGCGTGGACCGTGGTCAGGGAGCCGTCGTGGCCGGTGTTCATGGCCTGCAGCATGTCGAAGGCTTCGCCCGCGCGAACCTCGCCCACGATGATGCGGTCGGGCCGCATGCGCAGGGCGTTGCGCACCAGATCTCGCTGAGTCACAGCGCCGCTGCCCTCGATGTTTGGCGGGCGGGTCTCCAGGCGGAGCACATGCCGCTGCCGCAGCTGCAGCTCGGCCGGATCTTCGATAGTGACGATCCGCTCGGTAGACGGGATGAACGAGGAAAGCACGTTGAGCAGGGTCGTCTTGCCGGTTCCGGTGCCACCCGAGACGACGATATTGAGCCTCATCTCGATGCACGCCTTGAACAGCTGGGCCATCTCTTCGGTGAGCGTCTGGAACCGAATCAGGTCCGCAACCTGGTAGGGATCCTTGGCGAATTTCCGGATGGTCAGCAGGGGGCTGTCGATGGCCAGCGGCGGAATGATGGCGTTGACGCGGGAGCCGTCCGCCAGGCGCGCATCGACCATTGGCGACGCCTCGTCCACGCGCCGGTTCAGGGGCGCGACGATCTTCTCGATGACCTGCATGATGTGGTCGCCGTCCCTGAACCGGCGGTCGCTCGGATAGATGATCCCTTCGCGCTCGAAGTACACCTTGTCGGGTGCGTTGACCATGATCTCGGAGACGCTGGGGTCGTCGATCAAGGGCTGAATGGGCCCGAGCCCAAGGACTTCATCGGCCAGCTCGCGGCGCAAGCGCATCCGATCTTCTCGCGTGAGCGGCACGCCAACGGCCACCAGAAGCTCCTGGGCGGCCTCCTCTACGAGTGATCGAACGGCCTCGGGATCGTGTCCAGTCAGCCGCGAGACGTCGAGCTCCTGGATCAACTTCTGGTGGACCTGTGCTTTGAGGTCGAGGAACGGATCTGGCCTGGGCTGATGTCCCGGGAGCGAATCCGCCGTTGGCCGGGGATTCCCTTGCCCGTTCCGGGCGCTATTGGAGAGCAGCGAGCTGGAACGCTCAATCAGGATGGACATGCGCTATCTGGCCTTCCTGGACCAGGGGAAAAACGACTTCGCCGGAGCGCGCTCCCCGGCCAGCACCCGCGCCAGAGCGCAGATGTTCCGGGAGATCTTGGCCTTGGGCTGGCTGATTACAAAGGGCTTGCCCCACTCGGCCGCGGCTACCGGGCCGCCGTCGTAGCCGACTTTCCAGAAGACGGGGTACTCGATTACCGTTGGCGCCTCCTTGAGGGAGACGCCGCTGCCGTTGTGGGCCTGGTTGAGGATGAGCTTCACCTTGTCGGCCCCGTATGCCCAATCGTTGGTGAGCAGGTCCAGGCACAGCTGGGTGCTCTTGAGGCAAGGCAGCTGATTGGTGGCCACGAAGCACACCAGGTTGGACGCATCGAGCGCCGCGATCACGTTGTCGTTCAGCTGCCGCGGGGTATCGATGACGACGTAGTCGTAGGTTCGGGTGAGCACCTGCAGGATGGCGCGAATGTGCGCCGGCTGAATGGCCTCGCCGTGCTCAGGGCGGCTGGGAGCGGCGAGCACACTCAGGCCCGAAGCATGCATCGCCGTGTAGCCCCGAATCAGGTCGGGATCGAGCTTGTCTACGACGAGCACGAGGTCGTTCAATGTGTGTTCCGGGACAATGCCCAGCAGGAGTGCGACGTCGCCCAGGTGCACGTCGAGGTCCACGATCACCACGCGGTGTTGGTCCCGTGCCAGGGCTACGGCCAGGTTGGTAGCCAGCATGGTGCGGCCAATGCCGCCCTTGGCGCCGAAAACGCTGATGGCCGTGCCACCGGAATCTGCACCACTTGCCTGGTCCGCAAAGGCTCGACGTTTGCCCTCGAACCCGCGAATCTGGGCAACCAGCCTGGCGACTTCCTCCGGCTCGCAAGGCCGCACCAGGTAGTCGCGAGCCCCGGCGGCCATTGCGCGCCGCAGAGAGTCGCGGTCCCCGAGCGTTGAGACAGCCACAACGGGGATGTAAGGCGTCGCCAGCGCGATGTTCTCAATCGTCCGAACCGCGCGAGCCAGCGGCTCCTCGAAGGACACCAGCACGGCGTCCGGTTGGAGCTGTTGGACGAGCTGCACGGCCTCGGGGCCCAGATTGGCTTCTCCCGCAAGCTCGAGCTCGCCGGTGGCGATGTGCCGCCACATGCCGGCCCGCTCGACTGGAGAGTCGTCGGTCAGGATGACTCTGATGCTGGCGTTGGTCATCGCTCTTGCGCCCGCACCGGATGGACGACCGCTTCGCCCGGCAAGCTGGTGAACAGGGGATGGTCGGGCAGCCTGATACTCGAGTCGTCCCCATGGGATCGCAACACCAGGCGGATCCGGCCCTTGTCTTCGGCCAGGATCAGGCGGGCCGCCTCGTCCGGCGCAACTGCCAGCGTGGCGGTGCGCGCCTGCGGTTGTGCCGGCGCCTGCTGAGCTGCCGGCTGAGGCGGTTGCGAGCGCGCTGGCAGCAGCGGGTTGGAACTGCCACTGGGAGCCGCTGGCGTTTCGCCTTCAATCTTCTGGGCGACCGCCAGCACTTCCACGTTCTGCAGGATGTACTGTGCGACGGCCACGGTATCCGGGACCGCGTTAGCCGGCGCCGGCTGAGGAGAGGCGGCCGGCTTCGGCTCCGCCTGCGGGACCTTCAGGTCGATGACGGCCACGACGTCGACGTAGTCGCCCGGTTGGATAAGCCCTCCAGAGCCCACCACCTCGTTGACCCCCACGGAGACCGCTCGCTTCCCGGGTGGAACGACGAAGGCCAGGCCCGACTCCACGCGGTCGCCGAACAACTTATTGGTGAGCACCTGCTCGCCGGTGGAAATGGGCGTCTTGGAGACTTTCCCGGTAGCCTGGCTGGGGTCTAGGATGGCCTGGGGCAGGCGGACCGTGGCGGGAATCTGCGTGACCCGCAGCATGTCGCTGCTCACCACCGTCCTGGCGGGGATGTTGCGCGCGGCGGTAACGACCTGGACCGTCGGCACGGGCTTCGCTTGTTGCTGAACCCGCTGGACGTAGGCGTAGACCATGTAGGCGGTTGCGAAGGCGAGCACCAGGCCCAAGCCGACCAGAAGCTTTCCTCCTATGTTTTTCATCTGCTGAACTGGCTCCTTACTTTTTCTTTCTGTTGCTGGTTGCGCTAGAGCGCGAGCTTTACGACGGTGGGCGCGTTGGGGTCGTTGCCGCCGGGCTTGCCGCCCGCTACGACGCATCGGGGGTCGGCGCTGGGGAGGCAGATCGTGCCACTCAGGTCCCCGCCGGTGAAGTTAGTCGCACAAGCCTGGGCCTGGTTGAGCCAAACGGCTCTGATGGCAGCGACCAGGAAATCGATCTGGCCGGAAGGCGGCGTCTTGAGCGGGGCCGGGCAGCCCATCGTGCCGTCGCAAGCGGGCGTGGCCACGAGGAGAGCGCCGGGCTGGCCGTTGCTGGCCATCTGGCACAGCTCGGTCGCATTGGCGTTACCGCCCTGTGAGTCCACGGTCTGGCCGGGCGAGTAGTAGATGTTGGGCGCATTGTTGATGTGCAGGTAACCTTTGAAGCTGGCGCTGTTTTTCACCAGCCAATTCCCGTTGCACGGCGGCTTACCAACGCCTCCACATTTCTTCGGGTCCGTTGGATAGACCAGGTCCTGCCACTTGTTCTGCTTGAAGTACACGAGCGTCCCATTGGTGTTCAGCCCGCTGTCGGAATCGCTTGCCAGGCCGGTGCACGTCGGGCCCGCCACGCCGGTAACACCGCAGATGTCATATGGCTCACCCGTTTCGGGCGGATCCGAGGGCAGGTTGTAGTTGTCGGTGTTTCCTCCCCACAGCGCATACGGGACTGGGTTGCTTACGCCCGAGACCGGGCTCTTGTAGGCAATGGCCCGTGCCTCGACCGCGCTCCAGTTGCTATGCCCCACGAGCGGAGCGAAGACCAGCGGTACGCTGCGCTGCACCGTCACCTGCCAGAAGCAGTAGATGCCGGATCCCAGGTTGGGCGGCGTCGCGGGCGGACCGTTGTACAGGATCGTGTCCGGGGCCAGCACGTGGTTGTAGGCGGCGTAGGTCTCGGCGTCAGTCGCGTTGTTCGTCTGCGAGCAGCTGCCGCCGCTGGTGATGGTGTAGTCGTATGCGCCCGCGAGAGCGGCGGCATCGGCCGCCTTCTGGAGCTCGGTGCGATTGACGAACAGCACGCCGGCGTCCACGGCCAGGCTCATGAACCCGAGGAGCGCCAGCATCAGCACCATCGTGATGGCCGCCGTGGCCGCGTTCTCTTCCAGCTCCAGGCGCGCCGCAAGCGCACATACCCTGGCCGTCATCACTCGGCTCGCATGCTCGATGTGGCGTAGACGGTGACGATGCCGGAATGAATGGGCGCGAGCGTGGCCAAGGTGTAGGTGAGCATTACCTGGGAGGACGTTGGGATGCCGGTCGAGCAGTCGAGGGTGGCCTGGACCTGGAATCCCCGGCTTGTGTCCAGCATCTGGCCAACGCTGTTGGCAGCGAAGCTCGTGACGTTGCTCTGCCAGGCGCTGGTGTCGGGGCAGGCGACGTTGTAGTCATTGATGGCACCGTAGCGTGCCGCCTCGCGCGCCTCGTTGGTGAGGATCACCCAGGCGCCCACGATGCGGCCGCCTTCCATGAGCCCCAGCAGCAGGAGTATCGCCACAGGCAATATCACTGCCAGCTCGGTGCTCACAATGCCTCGCTCGCAGCGCGCAAGCCATTTCACGAGATCAGCTGCAGCATCTGCATAGTGGCGCTGCTCGTCAGCGTGATCTGCTGCCCCAGGACGTCCACGGGCACGCTCACGGCGACAGCCGCGGGCTGCCCAACCGTGGGTGTCCCGGCGCCGGTGCAGCCGGGGTCTGCGGCGGGGTAACACACTGTCACGCTGGCGGACGCCAGCTGGACGTAGCTGCGCCCGCCCAGCGCGTTGCTCAAGTAGGTCGTGACTACGTGAGTCACATCGTTGGTTGGATTGACCGAGCACGGAGGGACTACGGGCGACGCCGGACAGGCAAGTGGCCAGCCCATGGCCGCGTACCGGACGCCTTCCCTGGCGGCATTTCGCACGACGGCCGTAGCCTGCACCAGGCTGCCGACCTGGATGATCCCGCCTAGGATCAACCCGAGCAGCGGGCCGACGACCACGAACTCCGTCGCCGCCCCGCCCTTGTCGCCGCCTAGCCACCGTCTCATGCGGCGCCTCCGGCTAGAGCGAGGCTGGCGAGAGCGCCGACGGACAGCGCCGCGCCAAACGGCAAGGTGGCCTCGGCCTCGGCGAGCGTTTCGCCCGGATGGCGCACCAGCACCGCGAAATGCCGCAGCGTGAATGACAGCTTGCGCTGCCACGCCAGCCAGACAATTGCAGCGGCCGCTCCGGCCAGGCAGCCGTACAGCGCCGTCTGCTGCACGAACAAGGGCCCGCCAAGCGCTCCGAAGGCGCCCAGCAGCTTCACGTCACCGGCGCCCATCCAGCCAACGGCGAACGGGATGACCAGCAGGCCAATGCCCAGCAGCCAGCCTTCGAAGCCGCTCAGCAGGGCCGGAGGGCCGCTGGTGCCCAGGCGGGCCAACAGGCCGGCCGCGGCGGAGCCAAGGGTCAGCCAATTGAACAGCCGGCGCTGCCTGACGTCGGCGTACATGGCGACGGCGGCGGTGAGGGCGGTGATGGCAATCAACAGAATGTGCATGGTTTGCGCAGTGAGGGGTGGGGGGGCGGGCTGCTGAGCAGCCCGCCCCCAAGCGGCACCTTTAGCAGGCCGTGGCCGAGGGGCCGGTGGTGATGGCGGCGCAGTTATTTACGCGGTTGCCGATCTGGTTCAGAGCGTCGTTGATCTTGCCCTGCAGGAAGAAGGCGCCAGCCGTGAGGCCCAGCGCCAGGACGCCCAGCAGCAGGGCGTACTCGGTCATAGCCGCGCCAGTCTCTTCCACAAAGAGGCGCTTGATCGTGTTCGTCATAGAGTCGTTTCTCCTTTTTCGAATTCGCGTGTTGCTTTGGAGTGGTGGATGGCCGCTGTATCGGCCGGAACGCTGCTTCTATCGGCTCGGGCTCACGTGCGTGGGGCCGCTACCGCATAGGCAGACCTCGCGGCTGGTCGTGTTGTGGCGGAGGCTCCACAAGTTCGCGGGGCGCAAACAGATGCCCACACTGCCGGCAGCGGTAGATCGCGCACAGCAACCACGCGTAGCGGGGATTCACCGCGAGAGTGGTGTATTCGCGGATCGGCTGCGATTCTTCGCACCGCGGGCAAATAATGCGGCGATGCTCTACGTCTATTAGGCTCAACGACATATCTCGTCTTCTGCTTCTCTCTAAGCTGTTGCGTCGGGTGCGAAGTTGTTTTCGGACAACAGCCTAGGTCGAACGAGAAAGACATACAGTGTCGTGTTGGACCATTTCTAAGCAGGAGGTTCTACCTATTTGAAATGCCGGATTGAGCAACGCCGCGCACTATCCACAGCACGCTCGAGGGCGCGGTTGTTGGTGTTCAGCCGATCGGAGCGGGCGCGGCGCAGACGCCGGCGGCGGCTACTGCCTCAGGGCGAGCTTGCTGTGCGTCCCCACGAAACGGCTGGTCACGGGCTGCCCCACACCCAATCCCGGATCTGGGGCGGGTCCTCGAGATGCGCCCGCGAGTAGGCGATGGCGTTCGCGATCTCCTGCTTGCAGGCATCCATGAGCTCCGGCGCATTAGGCAGGCGCGTGCGGCGTAGAGCCTCGAATGCCAGGTGGTAGCGGCTCATCTGGTTGAGCACGACCATGTCGAACGGCGTGGTAGTGGTCCCCTGCTCGTTGAAGCCGCGCACATGGAAGCGCTCGGCCTTAACCCGCCCATGGACGATCTCGTGAATGGCTCGCTGATAGCCGTGGTAGGCAAAGATGACCGGCTTGTTCGCCGTGAACAACTCCACGAACGGCGTCTCATCCATGCCGTGCGGGTGGACCTGGGGCTGAAACAGCGCCATCAGGTCGACCACGTTCACGACGCGTACTTTCAGGTCGGGCGCGCTGCGGCGCAGCCACCATGCAGCCGCCACTGTCTCCAACGTCGGAATGTCGCCCGCGCAGGCGAGCACGACATCCGGCTCCTGATCCTGGCAGTTGCCGGCCCAGTCCCAGGCTGAAGCGCCCCTGGCGCAGTGCTCGACCGCGGCATCCATGTCCAGCCATTGCAGCTGCGGCTGCTTGTCGATGACGATCAGGTTCACGTAATTACGGCTGCGCAGGCAGTGGTCGGCCACCGAGAGCAGGCAGTTGGCGTCCGGCGGCAGGTAGATGCGCGAGATCGTGCCGCGCTTCGACAGCAGGACGTCAAGCAGGCCCGGCCCCTGGTGGCTGAAGCCGTTGTGGTCGTTGCGCCAGCAGGTGGAGGTCAGCAGGATGTTCAGCGACGGGACCGATAAGCGCCACGTGAGCTCCTCGGCGGCTTCCAACCACTTGGCGTGCTGCACGAGCATCGAGGCCGAGACCATGGCGAAGGACTCATAAGTGACGAACAGGCCGTGGCGCCCGGTCAGCAGGTAGCCCTCGAGCCAGCCCTGGCAGAGGTGCTCGCTCAGCACCTCCATGACCCGACCCTCGGGCGAGAGGTGGTCGTCGATGTCGATGGTCTTGCCCATGAAGCAGCGGCTCTCGACCTGCAGGACGTCTCCCAGGCGGTTGGAGTTGAGCTCGTCGGGACAGAAGAGACGGAAGTTGGCCTGGCGCTCATTTCGGACGAACACGTCGCGCAGCAACTTGCCGAGCTGGCGGGTGGATTCGCGGCGCCCGACCGCTGGCCGCGGGACGTCGACGGCATATTGCCGGAAATCCGGCAGATCGAGATCGACCAGCAGCTTGCCGCCGTTGGCATGCGGGTTAGCGCCCATGCGGCGCTCACCTTTGGGTGCGAACTCAGCGAGCTCCGCCAGCAGGCTGCCCGAAGCGTCGAACAGGCGCTCGGGCTCGTAACTGCGCATCCACTGCTCCAGTGCGGCGAGCTCGCGCGGATCCGACCGCACATTAGCCAGCGGCACCTGGTGGGCTCGGAATGTCCCCGCTACGGGCAGGCCATTTAGCTCGTCCGGTCCGGTCCAGCCCTTGGGCGTCCGCAGGACGATGGCCGGCCAGCGCGGCCGGTCGCGCAGGCCATCGCGGCGCGCCCTCACCTGGATGTCGCGGATGAGGCCGAAGCATTCTTCGAGGCAGGCGGCAAAGGCCTGGTGCATCGTGACCGGCTCGTCACCTTCGACGAAGCGCAGCTCGTAACCATGGCCCTCTAGCAGCGAGCGCACGTTCGCGTCGGTTGAGCGAGCCAGGACGGTAGGACTGGCGATCTTGTAGCCGTTGAGATGCAGGATCGGCAGCACGGCTCCGTCACGCGCGGGGTTGAGGAAGGAGATGCTCTTCCAGGCGCCTTCCAGAGGAGCTGTCTCGGCTTCGCCGTCGCCCACAACCGCCGCCACGAGCAAGTCGGGGTTGTCGAACGCCGCTCCGAAGGCATGTGAAAGGACGTAGCCCAGCTCACCGCCCTCGTGGATGGACCCTGGCGTTGGCACGCTGACGTGGCTGGGCACGCCGCCAGGCGTGGAAAACTGGCGGAAGAAGCGCCGCATGCCCGCCTCGTCCTGGGTAATCTCGGGATAGATCTCGGAGTAGGTGCCCTCCATGTAGACATTGGCCAGGAGCGCGGGGCCGCCGTGGCCAGGCCCAGCCAGGTAGATGACGTTGGCGTCTTGCGCCGCGATCAGCCGGTTGAGGTGCACGTAAATGAAGGACAGCCCGGGCGACGTGCCCCAGTGCCCGAGCAGGCGAGGCTTGATGTGCTCCGGCCGGAGCGGCTCGCGCAGCAGCGGATTGTCGTGCAGGTAGATCTGGCCCACGGTCAGGTAGTTGGCGGCCTGCCAGCAGCGCTGCATCAGGCTCAACTCACGCTGATCGAGCGGTCCGCTCAGCGGCGGCGAGGCTTGAGGAACGGCAGTCTCGGCTTTGACGGCGCTGGAAATCGAGGGGTCAAACACGTACATGGCCGGCTCCTAGGCGCGCAAGAGGTGGTCGGTATGGCGAGCAATCATCAGCTCTTCATCTGTGGGAATCACGCGCACCGTAACGCTCGCACCGTCTGAGGAGATGATTTCGGCGCCGGCTTCATTGGCCGCATGGTCCAGCAGGATGCCCAGGAACTCCAATCCTGCGCAGATGCGCTGACGCACCGGTGCGGCGTGCTCCCCAATGCCACCAGTGAACACCAGCGTGTCCAGGCCGCCCAGCACCGCGGCCAGCGCGCACACGAACTTCCGCGCGAGGTAGCAGAACAGCTCGACGGCCTCCGCCGCGGCTGCGTCGGCCGGCGCGGCCTGGAGCAGCTCACGCATGTCGCTGCCACGGCCAGAAACGCCCAGCAGGCCCGAACGCGTGTTCACCAAATTCCGGATGTCCTCGGCCGTCATGCCCTTCTCGGAGGCGAGGTGCAGCAGCACACCGGGATCCAGATCGCCGGACCTGGTGCCCATCATTAGCCCGCCGGTCGGCGTGAAGCCCATCGTCGTGTCTACGCTCCGACCGTCGCGGATGGCGGCCATGCTCGCGCCATTTCCCAGGTGGGCGGCGATCACGCGCCGGCCGGCGGGGGCAATGTCGAGTTCGCGAAGTCGCTCGACGATGTATTCGTACGAGAGCCCGTGAAAACCGTAGCGGATGATCCCTTGCTCGGCGAGGTGGCGCGGCAGCGGGTAGATCTGAGCCAGGCGCGGCATGGATCGGTGGAAGGCCGTGTCGAAGCAGGCCACCTGCGGCAGCTCGGGCCTGAGGCGGCCCACCAGCTCGATGGTGGAAATGGCTTGCGGCAGGTGCATAGGATCGATTGGCACGAGCTCGCGCAACGCCTGGAGCAAGGAAGCACTGACACGCTCGGGCGCACTGTAGCGGCTGCCGCCATGGACGACCCGATGGCCGACTCCATCCAGGTTGTCTGCTCTCGGCTCCCCAAGGACTGCCGCGAGGGCCGCGCTGTGGTCCGGCAGCGCTGCCGAGGCTGAGGAGATCAGCCTCCCCTGGGCATCACGGATATGGAACGCTGCATCGGGCTGTCCGATGCGCTCCGCCAGCATGGACAGCTCGAGGGACAGGCCTTGTGGGGACGCGCCGTACAGCGCCGCCTTGAGGCTGGATGAGCCAGTGTTGACGGTCAGGATTGAGGCCACGCGGCCTTTACGCAGCCGAAACGAGGCCAGCGTCGATGATGCATCCCAGCACCATCAGCTGCAGCGCGGCAACGAAGCCGAGCTCTGCACAGCGAACACTGTTCGGCAACGGCAAGGCCAGAGCGGTGACGCCAGCAAGGAAGAACGGCAGCGAGACCAAGGCTACGAGCCACACAGGTCCACCATCGTCCGCAGCATGCGCCGCCGCCCCTAAACGGCGCATAAACGTGTCGGATACGCGGCGCAAACAGCTGGTCGCGCGGCCTGACGTCGTGGTGAGCCACCGCCAACTGCTGACGAACGTGGGGGCAGAGTACCGCGACGATACGGAGTACCTGAGGGTGTACATGGGCCGGCTGGGCCGGAAGCTGGACCCGGATCCGGCCAACCCGCGCTATCTCCGGACGGAGCCGAACATCGGTTACCGCTTCACGCCGGAGGCGCACGCGGCAGTCGGCGCCTAGCGGCCGACCTCCGGCTCCTCTACCACGTCGCGCAGCGCAACCATGCGCCCGGCGATCTCCTCGGCGTTTTCGGCGTCTTCGACGCCCGACACCACGCCCCTGAGGTAGGCCACTCCGTCCTCGACCTCGACGCTGATGTCCATCCGTGGTCGCCGCGTCGGCGCGCAGCTCGCGCCGCACGGCGTCTGCGAGGGCCTCATCGCCCAGGAGGCCGTCAAAACCGGACGGCCTCACCCTGAGGGCCTCGAGGGCCGTGCCGCTGAAGCCGCCCAGGATTCGGTCGCCCGCCAGGACCGGATCGGTTGGCGGAAAGTACGTGTCGGCGGCGTTCTCATCGGGGGGACGCAAGGCTGTGGCGCTCCTCTTTGAGCTTGCAGTCGATACACAGGCTGGCCTGCGGCCGCGCAGCCAACCGCTCGGGCGCCGGTTTCCTCGCTGACCACCAACGCCTCCGCCGTCTCGCCGTACGTGTAGCTCCCTGCCGTGAGGCGCAGGACTTTTCCAGCTCGCGCCGGCTGAGACGATCAGCCCCGGGTAACTCGAGGATGGGGAGCGCGTTTGGCGACGGCGGGGTGTGCTTGGCGCCCAAGGCGTGGCCAACCATGGCCGGTATGAGGCTGAAGGCGACGGCCGGCACAGCCCAAACAACGAGACGGAGCGTTCGCAGAGGGCCCAGGTCCTGGTAGACCTCGTAGACGGCTACGACGCTCCGATCCATCTCCAGCGGAACGTAGGCCTCAACCGCGCGCTGGTTAGCGCTGCCTGAGGTCTTCGTTCTCGATGGACGACAGCTCTGAGTCTTCGCTGGATACCTTGCCTGCCAAGGCCGTGGCAAAACTCGACCTGTTGGCAGGAGCCACCCGGCCGCGGAGCCTCCGCTCGCCGGAGTAGAGGATGGTCCCGGCTGTTCGCTGCTTCAGTAGCCGCCAACCGGGCAGTTTTCTACCCGGGGTCGCCGCCATCAGACGCCAGGATATCGAGCCGCCGCAGGCTTTCCGGGAAGTCGGTCTCCCACGACCAGCTGTCCTGGCGGGCGGTCAGGGCACTGATGCGCAGGGCGCCGATGTGCAGGCCGGCGGCGCCGATCCGCTTGCTGTTCTCGTAGAAGATCGCCCGCAACGGCCCGTGCAGCGCCCGCTCGATCGCTGCGGCCTCTTGCTGGGACCGCTCGGGCCCCTGCAGCTCCACGAACACGCCCGTCGCGATCACGGTGATCCAGGTCGAGTCGTTCGTGATCTCGTCCACTTCGAAGCACACGCCCTGCGGATGCTCGCGCAGGAAGTTCAGCTTCTGCCCCGGCAGCATGCCTAGGTAGATGGATCCGTCGTGGAAGGCGTACGACATGGGCACGATGTACGACGTGTCGCGGCTGGGCGAATAGCAGGCCAGCCGGCCGAGATGATTTCGGGCCAGAATCTTCTCGGCAGCGTCCCAGGTCAGTTCTTTCATGGTCTTGCCACTCTAGATAATCTCGATTGCCAGCCGGATGGCAGGCGTCTTCCGCTGCGGATGATCGTCCGCGTAGGTCAGCTGCGGGATTGAGTACACCCGCGGCATGGCGTCGGCGCCCTTGTAGATGGTCGGGTAGAGATCGATGAGGTGCGTGCCGGGCGCGCCGGTGGCGGTCAGGCTGAACTGCACGTCGCCGTTCGTGCTGAAGCCACACGCATAGCCGACATACGAGTTGTCATATGTCACGGCGTAGGTGTTGTCGTACGTGGTCCAGCCGACGCCCTTGAGGTGGAGCTTCACCTGCTCGCCAGCCCGCACGCGCGCCGGACCGAACTCCAGCACCGAAGGCTGGATGACCACGCCGGTCGAGGCCCATACCTTGCCATCAGCGGTTACATCAACGCGGTGCTGCCCGCCCAGATCGTCGGGAATGGCTAGTTCCCTTACGAACGCGCCGTTGGCATCGGTCACGACCGCGCCCAGCGACTGTAGTTGCTCCGAAAAGCCGGACGGGGTTACTCGATTGCCGACCATCGTCTGCCAATCCACCACCAGCTCCTTGTTGGGCGGCAGGCCGCTGCCGTGCAGCGTGGTTGGGGTACCCACCGGCCCACGGTCGACCGTCAGGGCCAGGCTTCCGCTGCCGGCCGGAACCGGCCAGGGGTTATCCAGGGCGTTGAAGTCGTCCAGGGCCATCGCGGGTGGGCCGGAATCCATGGTTACGTTGAAGGTGAACTTGTAGTCGGGCACGTCCTTGTTTGGGCCCTGCTGCCAGTTCAGGTACGGCGTGGGATAGAACGAGTTGTGCCACACGGAGACCGCGCGCTGCCCAACCGGACCGGCTGCCCGGAAGCGCGCCACGGCCACGCCATGCGTGGTCACCGCCGACAGGAAGCCGGTGAAGCGGTTGTCATACATCAGGTGCCAGGTGTTGATGCTCACGCGCGAGTCCACGCCCACGATGCGCAGCTCGACCGGCGTGCCTATGGGCCCCTCTTGGGGCGTCATGGTGACCGCCGGCTCGATGGTCACGCTGGCCTGGGAGAGCTCCTGACCAGCCACCCGGCCACGGACGTCGTGGGCGCCGCCAAAATCGATCGGCACGCTGAAACTGCCGGCGATGTCGCCGCTGGGGCTGGCCCGCAGCGTGGTCAGCGTTGAGGTGCGCGGGTCGTAGCGGCCGCCCACGAACTCGGTGCCGTTGTCGAGCTCATAGCGCCCGTCGCTGGTGTACCACACCAGGTCGACGTCGGCGCCGGCCGGATAGCCGCTGCCACGGACCTGCACGGTTGTGCCCGCCGGCGCGCGCGGCGGCGTGAACTGGAGCTTGGCCGTGAATGCTGGTTCCTGTTGTTGCACGGCTGCTTGCGGGCTGGCGGCCGGGCTGACCTGTGGCACCTGGGCGGGTGCCACAACCCGGGGGGCGGCGGCCGCGCAGCCCGTGAGGGCCACTACGGCCGCCATCCCCACCGCCGGCCTGACGCGTCGCTGCAGCCAGGTCGGGCTCTTCATCTCATTCCTCCTCTAGCCGGCCGTCGGCACGTCCGGCAGGATTTCGTCCAGGATCGTCGGCAGCGATGGGCTGACCGGGAAGGGCTGCCATTCGCCCGTGCGGCCGTCAGCCGCCGTGGCCGTTATCGTGTACTTGAACGAGCCCGTGGGCTGGTCCTTGGGGACTACCCAGGACGTCGTCCAGTAATTCTCGATGGGCGCGTTCGGTGGATGCGGGCCGAAGCGCAGATCCAGCGTCTTGCCGAAGGCGGTTTTGACCTGGACGCTCTTCAGATCCTTGTCATCCATAAGGTGGCCCGTTATCGGATCAGCCACCTTCACCCGCCATACGACCTCGGAGTTGCGTGGGAAGCGGCTGCTCAGCACGCAGCTTTGCAGCGCGGCCTTATCGGGTGGGACGTTCTTACTGCCCTGCACCATGTCGGCCGCGATAAACAGGTTGCTCGCTGCCGGTGGCGCCGCCGGCTGCGCCGGCGCCGTCGTGCCACCGCAGCTCGCCAGCACCAGCAACAGCGGCACTGCCACCATGGCGCCAAGAGCTTTCATAGGATGCCTCCTTTCAACGTGAATGCGCGGGGTGGTGGACGCGTTCAAGCCTCATTCGATACGCACCTCCTAATGCCGATGATGGTGTGGATGAAGATGCCCAGCAGCAGCACCCACACAGCCAAGCCCAGCAGGCCAACGCCGATCGCCAGTCCTTTGGCCACCGAGCCGAGCGGCAGTGGTTCGCCCTTGAACGGCATAGCGCTCTCCGCCACATTGACGCGGTCGGTTGCCTCCTGACGCGCGAGGTCTGATGTGCCGGCAAAGCGGGCCAGCAACTCCTGCGGACCCGACTGTGCCGCCTCATAGCGCAGCGCGGCGGCGCCGGCCGAATCGGTCACGGCGCTGCCGATGTAGGCGTTGCGCGGGCCGAACAGCTCCGTGCGCTGGTAAAAGTCGATGGTGCGGCCGTTGAGGGCCTTGCCGTCGGCTGTGGTCAGGGTGGCGTTGACGACCAGCAGGCCCGGCACCTCACGGCCCTTCCCGTCCCGCGCCTGGTTCGAGCTGAGGGTCAGTTTGGTGTTCGCGGGCTGCGACGTTTGTTGGGCCGCGGCTACGGCCGGGGTCAGGACCGCCAGAAGCAGGGCTGCGGGTAGAATCGCACGTTTCATGCGCTCAGCGCCTCCGTGAGCAGTTGCGGGCCGGCGGCATAGGCGGCCTGTACTTCCTCCGCGATCTCCTCCATCTCGTAGATGGCCAGCACCGGGAAGAGCTTGAAGAACAGCATCAGCCCGAGAGGCACGGCCGCCGCGGCCGCCAGCGTGATGGCTGCCGATACCCAGGTGGGCTGGAACGAACCCCACGCGCCCGCTATCAGCGGATGTGCGACGGTAGGCACCACGATCAGCAGCCGCTTCAGCCACATCCCGGCGACGACGAGGATCGAGGCCGTGAGGATGCCGGGCACCGTTCGCGTCCGCGGCACCGCCACCAGCACCAGCGGGATGAGGCCGCCGCCGAAGATAAACGCCCAAAAGTAGGGCGCGTACTGCCCGACCAGCACCGCCTCGAGAACCGGCACGACCTCCTCGTTCATCACATAGCCCTCGGTAAGCAGCTCGGTGAAGGTGAAGTACAGATACAGCAGGTCGAGCGCGAGCATCAGGTAGCCCAGGTAGCGGAAGTGCTTGAGCCCAATGAACCTCTGCAGGCGGTACGCCTTGCGGAACGCGGCGACCACGACGATGACCGTCGCGATCCCGGAGTACAAGGCCGCCACCACGAAGTAGGGCGCGAAGATCGTGCTGTCCCAGCCTGGCCGGCCGGTGACGGCAAAGGCCCAGCTCAGGACGGAGTGCACGATCACCGCCAGGGGGATAATCAGCACCGCCACCGTGCCGATCGCCCGGCGCAGCAGCTGGTCTTGCTCGGGCAGTCCCTGCCAGCGCACCGCCAAGAAGCGATACAGCCTGCCACGCCAGCCGCGGCTCAGCCTGGATTCATCGCGGACCAGGGCGATATCCGGGATGAGCGGCAAATAAACGAACATGAGGTTCGCCACCAGGTACGTCATGACCGCCACGAAATCCCACACCAGGGGGGAACTGATCTGCGGTCTCGCGATCAGCATCCAAAGCCGCTCGGGGCGGCCGAGGTGGATCACGGCGAAGACCATGCCCGACAGCAGAGAGAACACCGCCATGGCCTCGGCCAGACGGGTGATCGGCGCGCGCCAGCGGGCATTGGTCAGCCGCAGGATGGCCGACACCAGGGCGCCGCCGTAACTGACGCCGATGAAGGCGACCAGGTTGGCTTCATAGATGCCCCAAAACCCGTGGTCGGAGTAGCCGGCGACCCCCAGGCCTTCCGTGAGCTGGGTGACGTAGGCCACCAGGCCCAGCATGACGAGCAAGCCAAGGCCAGCGGCGATGAGCCAGAAGCGCCGGCTGCTCGGCTGCAACGGGCGCAGCGCAGCCTCGGTCACTCCCGGCAGGGTCGCTGCTTCTCGAACTTCCATCCAGCGACTCCTAGTAGCTCAGCTTCTGGCCATGGCCGAGGATGTAATACACGCGAGGGCGTGTGCCCAGTTCCTCCCGGAAACGCACCGCGTCGTTCTCACGCAAGAAGGTCGACAACTTGACGGTCTCGCGGCCGTTCGTAGCCGCATCCGCTTTGAGGTCGCCCACGTACAGCGCTTCCATCGGGCAGCCCTCGACGCAAGCCGGCAGCTTGCCTACCTGGGTGTTGTGGACGCACAGGATGCACTTGCCGACCGTGCCCTTCTTCTGCGGCACCGGGAACTCCGGCATTGAGGCATCCATCATCTGGGGCGCCTTGGGCGGCTCCTGCCAGTTGAAGTACCGAGCCTCGTACGGGCAGGCAGCCATGCACGTGCGGCAGCCAATGCAGGTGTTCTGGTTGACCAGCACCACGCCCTCGGCGTTCTTGAAGGTCGCGCCCACCGGGCACACGCGCAGGCAGGGTGGGTTCTCGCAATGCATGCAGAGCCGCGGCATAAACCGCAGCGAGCCCTCGGCCGAGTTCAGCTTGTAAACATTGATCCACTTCTGATCCTTGGCCAGGTGATGCATCTCTTGGCAGGCCTTGGTGCAGTGTTCGCAGCCGTCGCATTTCCGCAGATCCACCACGAAGGCCCACTGACGCTTGGCCGCCTCAGGCGAGACGGGCGCGGCCAACGCGCGCCCGACGAGCACCGGGGCAGCCGCCGCTCCTCCAGCCGCGACGGCGCAGCCAGTCAGAAACCGCCGCCGGCTGAGCAACATCGCCAGACGTTGACTATGCATTTCGCCTCTCAGGGCCGTTGTATGGCGCCGGCTGTAATAAGCGCGTAAATGGGAAGAGAACTTGTGATAAACGCGGCAAGCGGCGGCGGCCAGCGATTCTTCACGGCCTGTCTAGGGCCTGTTTACGTCATGTTTACGGGCTCTGCGGCACCTTTTCTTGGATTGAACATCGCTGAAACCGCCGAGCTGAGGCTGCAGCTGCAGGAGCTGTTCGGTCGCGCGTTCGCGCCAGGCACGAATGGCGTGGTGGGTTCGGTGGCACCCGCGAACGAGAGCGACGTCCGCAAGCTCCTGCTCTGCACCGCCGAGTCGGGAGCACCGCTGGTACCCCAAGGCGCCGGCACCAGCCCGTATGGCGGTTCCAGGGCATCGGCTGGGGTCGCGGTGACGTTCGAGCGTATGAATCACATCCTCACGATCGATGAGGCCGCACAGCTGGCGCGTGTCGAGCCGGGAGTTACCTGGCAGCAGCTGATCGAGCACCTGCGGAGTCGGGCCCTGATGCCTCGCGTGTATCCAAGCAGCGCGGTCGTGTCCACCATCGGCGGCTTCGTCGCCCAGGGCGGCATCGGCGTGGGCAGCTTTCAGTTTGGGGACGTCGCACGCAACGTCCAGAGCGTGCGACTGGTGACCGCGCGCGGCCAGGCGCTGGAGCTGCGCGACTCAGCACTAGAGCTGGCGATTGGAGCCGAGGGCCGAACGGGGCTGCTGGTAGCCATCACGCTGCGCCTGCAGCCGCTGGCAATCATGGAACCGGTGGTGGCCACCTTCAACCGCGTTCGCGACCTCGACGCGTGCTTGGCCGACGTGGCGCGCAGCGGCGTGCCCCTGTGGTCCGTCAGCATCATGGACCGCGCGGCCGTCGACTTGCAGCGGCGGCTTGGCCCGGGCGACTTGAGCCTACCTCAGGCTCGCTACGCGGCCCTGTTCAGCTTCCGCGCCGAGGATCGCCTGCGTGTGCTTCCGAAGCTGCGCGGCTGCATCCTCGGCTCAGGCGGCATGCTGCTGATCGCGGGCGGGCCCCATGACACGTGGATCGAGCGGTTCATGGGTCTGCAAGGGTTGGGCACGACGCCTGTGCCCATGCAGTTCAGGGTGCCCATGAGTAACCTAGCGAAGCTCATCGAGGCGCTGCCCCGAGATCGCCGGCGTGATCTGGCGTTCGAGGGCGTCGCGTCCGACGTCGCTACCGCGCCCTGCGTCGCGCTGCGATTTTTCCTGCTCGAGCCGCCAGCCGGTGGAGGCGCCAACTACGAGATCGCGCGCGAGCTGCTGCTGCTGGCCAAGCAATTCGGCGGCAAGGTCTACGGCACGGGCGCGTTCTTTCCCGATGAAGCCGAGGACGTGTTCGGGCCAGAGCGCCTCGGCAAGCTGGCCGCGTTCCGCCGGGCTACCGATCCGGCGGACCGCCTCAATCCCGGCAAGGCGTTCACGATCGGCGCCTAATCGTCACCGTCTGCTCGTAAGATCGATGTAGTGCCTGATTCGTCCGGTGAGCCCGACCACGAGCTTCGCGGGGCCTTGGCTGAGCTCGCCCGCCGCGAGCGCCAGCTGGTGGGCCTACAGAAGGCCTCGCTGGCGCTCACGGAGGACCTCGACCTGCAATCGGTCCTCCAGCGGGTGGCGGACCTCAGCCGCGAGGTGGTCGGCACGCGCTATGCCGCACTGGGCGTCCTGGACGCTAGCGGGCAGCGGCTGAGCGACTTCATCACCGCCGGCCTGGACCCAAAGGAGCGCCGCAAGATCGCCCACCTGCCGAGTGGCGAAGGCCTGCTGGGCTACCTCATTAGGGAGGGGCGCCCGGTCCGCGTCGACCACATCGCCGGGCACCCGGACTCGGCAGGCTTTTGCGCCAACCACCCGCCGATGGGCAGCCTGCTCGGGGTACCGGTCATCTCGAGGGGCAGCGTGCTGGGCGATCTTTACCTCTCGGATAAGCTCGACGGGCAGCCCTTCACGGAGGACGACGAGCGCACATTGGTGCAGTTCGCCGCCCATGCCGCGGCGGCCATCGAGAACGCCCGGCAATACGACGCCGCCATGGCCGAGCGCAGCACGCTGGTGGCCATCCTCGACAGCATGAAAGAGGCGGTCTATGAGGTCGACGCCAGCGGCAGGCTGACGCGCGTCAACCGCGGTACCTGCCGGCTGCTTGGCCGACAGGCCGACGACATCCTGGGCAGGCGCGCCGCCGAGCTCTTCCGCTGGGAGGACGCCGGGGGGCGGCTGCTGGAGGACGAAGAGTACCTCTACCGCGAGACGCTCAGAACTGGCGTCCGCAGCGAGGCTACGGATCGCTTCTTTCGCCCCCCCGACGGCCGGCGGATTCCGGTGGCCATAAGCTCGGCGCCGATCTTCGACGCGCGCGGCAATGCCGTGGCCGCCGTCGAGGTGGTGCGCGACATCACGCACGAACGCGAAGCGGAGACCCTGAAGGACCAGATCATCTCCCTGGTGTCGCACGAGCTGCGTACACCGTTGGGCCACATCAAGGGCTTCGCCAGCAGCCTGCTCGAGCCCGACGTGGAGTGGGACGAGGCTACGCAGCGCGATTTCATCACCGAGATCGACCGCGAGGCCGATCGGCTTGCCGCCCTCGTGAGCGACCTGCTGGACATGTCCAAGATCGAGTCCGCCGGCGCGGCATCGTTGGAGAAGGGCCACGTCCGGCCGGCCGAGCTGGTGCAGCAGGCGCTGGCCGCCGTGTCGCGCGCGACCTCAGACCACATGGTGGCCAACGAGGTGCCAGCCGATCTCCCTGAGATCGTGGCCGACGGGCCGCAGATCGAGCGCGTGGTCGCGAACCTGGTAGAAAACGCCGCCAAGTACTCCGACCCCGGGACCACGATCCGCTTAACGGCTCGGACCGAAGGTGGCGAATTCACCTGCTGTGTGGCCGATGAAGGGCCAGGCGTGCCGCCCGAGTACCGAGACCAGATCTTCGAGAAGTTCTTCCGGATCAAGAGCGGGCGTCCCCGAACACCCGGCACAGGGTTGGGCTTGCCCATCTGCAAGGGCATCATCGAGGCTCACGGCGGCCGCATCTGGCTCGAGTCGGAGGAAGGGAAGGGCTCGACGTTTTGCTTCAGCCTGCCGGCAGCGGGGTAAGCGAAAGGCCCTCCCCGGGAGGGGAAGGGCCTTTTCGGAGGGAGGACGGCCGTGCTAGTGGGCGGGTTTGGTCTTCAGCTGGTGAGCCGTCCCCTCGGCAGTCCGGTTGAACAGCTTGCCGGGTTGGCCAGGCACGCCCAGGGCCGGCAGGGCGAAGCGGTCCAGACCGATCAGCCCGGCGTTCCTCCAGGCCAACACCAGCCAGGTGGCCAGCACGAACAGCACCGGGTTGGTGCTCACCGAGCCGGCCAGCAGGAAGTTGGCGTTCATCAGTCCGCCGAAGAACGCGGCGATGCCAGTGAACAGCCCGACGATCAGGCCCAGGCCAACCAGGATCTCGCCGGCGGTAATGGCGTAGCTCCACTGCACCGTATAGGGCTGGACCAGGTACTGGAGGAACCAGGCGTACCAACCCTGAACGTTGGGGTGATCGCCACCGGTCTGCTGGAGGGCTCGGCCGACGAACCCGGCCATGGCCGTCCCGGCCTTGTCGCCCGTCCAGACGGGGCTGTTCAGCTTCTCCAGACCGCCTTCCAGCCACTGCCAGCCGGCGTAGATGCGGACCAGCAGCCAGAAGAACGACATGCGGGGGTCGCTGAAGAGGAATTTGGCAAACGCGGGCTCTTGGAAGCCGTTTGCTTCAGTTGCATGCGCCATGGTGTTGCGCTCCTTTCGTTGAACTGGTTCAAACGTAGAGCGGAAGGCATAAACGCCCCGTAAACGGCGGCTGAACGCGAAGCGAAAGTTCGCGTTGCCAATTTGTTCAGCCCCGGTTTATGCTTCCGATACGTGCCTGCCCGCACGATGAAGCTGGAGGTGACATCGTGCTGGTGACCCATCTACCGAGTGACATCGACATCGAGCCCGCGCAGGCGCAAGAAGCGGCCATGATCGACGAGCTGTGGCGGCGCTGCGGTGAGCGGATTCGCTTCGACGTGCCGCCTGCCGGGCAGGTCGTGGCGCGAGACCGCGGCTCCGGGCGCGTCATCGGCGTGGCCGAGTATTTCCGCACTTTCCCCCCCGAGGACGTGCTGGCAAGCGTGTGCGTCGAGGAGCCGTACCGGCGTCAGGGCGTTGGGGCCCGACTGCTGAGCACCCTCAGCAAGCTCGCCCGCGGGGACGGCCGCCGGCAGCTCTGCGGCTTCATCGCCGGCACGAACCTGGCGGCCTTGCGCCTGCTCAGGTCGTCAGGACGGGATGTTCACCTGCATGCGGACGGCGATGGGTTCTTCGCCGAGCTCAGCTGCTGAGTGTTAGGCCTGCGGGCTGAAGCGATAGCCCACGCCTGGCTCGGTAAGTAAATACTTGGGATTGGCGGGGTCGTCTTCGACCTTGCGCCGCAACCGGCCGATGTAGACCCGGAGGTACTCCGTTTCGTCGCGGTACTCGGCGCCCCAGACGTTGCTCAGCAGCTCGCGATGGGTGACCACCACGTCTGGCCGGGTGACCAACTGCTCGAGCAGCGAGAACTCGGTGGGTGTGAGCTTCACGGGGCTGCCTTTGACGCTCACGCGACGATGCTCGAAATCCACTTTGAGGTCGCCGGCTGAGACCTCCTCGCGCCGTGCCGTTCGGGTCTCGGCCTGGCTGACCCTGCGCATGACGGCCCGCACGCGGGCCATCAGCTCACCGATGCCGAACGGCTTGGTCAAGTAATCGTCGGCGCCTAGGTCGAGGGCGCGAATCTTGTCGCCTTCGTGGCCGCTGGCGGTGAGCATGATGATGGCCGCGTCCGAGAACTGGCGGATGTAGCTGCACACCTCGAACCCGTCCATGCCCGGCATATTGATGTCGAGGATGACCAGGTCGGGCTTGTAGTCCTTGACCCGCTCGATGCCCTCCAGGCCGTTGGCGGCGTCGGCCACGTCGTAGCCGCGGGCCCGGAGGTTCTGGGAGACGAACTTGATGAGGCTCGGCTCATCGTCGATGATGACGACCCGGGCAATGGCCATACGCCTAAATGTATCGCTGCTTGCTTAGATTGGAAGCGTTGCCCTCGAGGCCGGCGCCGATCTTTTCCTGCACGGCCTCGAGGAGCACTTCACGGGTGATCACCGGCGGCAGGATTGCCACCTCGCCGGCGTCGGCGAGATCGGCCACGTCCTTGGGCAGGGCGCTCGGCCCCCAGATGAGGACCGGGGTCGCAGGGTGCCGCTCGCGCTCGACGGCAAACTGGTCCTGCCCCTTGTAAGCCGTGGCCAGCCAGGGGTCGTAGATCACGAGGTCGGCCTGGCGCCACAGCGGGCAGTCGTCGAAGGCATGCGCCCAGCAGTCATAGCGGATCTCGCTGGGGCCGCTACAGACGCGAACCCGATAACCGGCGTCGCGCATCCACTGGGCCATGATGTCCAGCATGTCGCCGGGGCGCCCGGCAATCAGGACGGTCTTTTCCTTTTTCATGGCGGGTCTTCTCCTTTAGTTCCGCGGGGCGAAGGACAGCGGCAAAGGCGCCGGCCGCTGGCAGCTCCAGCGCTCTCGCCGGCCGCTCATGTCGCGGATGCGAATGGCGCCAATGACCAATGTCTCTCGCGCCCGCCCCGGCACATCGGCATCGAACAGCCAGTGCATGGGGCCTCGCCGGGCGCGCTCCAGCGCCGCCGGTTTTTCCGCCTCGCGCTCCGCGCCGTGCAACTCCTCGAAGTCGCCGCGGACGATAACGCTGCTCCAGTTGAGCGCATCGTCCACCTCATCCACCTCGAAGCAAATGCCGCCGGGGTGCGCCCGCAGGTACGCGACCTTGTCGCCGTTGATCGAGCTGAAGTAGATCGAGCCGTCGTGATAGGCGTACGACACAGGCACCACGTACACCTGGCGATCATCGGGGGAGTAGCAGCCCAGCCGGCCAATGCTGTTGCGGGCCAGCAGCGCTTCACACGAATCGGGTCGCAGCTCGTACATGGGGGGCTCCTTCCGAACGTTCTCGCACGAGGGGCCGGGGAAGCAGCCTCCCCGGCCCCCACGTTTCATCTGCCGTTGCGTCCTTTCCCGGCTCCAGAGAGCCGATGCCGGCGCTCGCCTCGGCGAGCCTGCCGGGTCTACCAGCGGACGGTCTGGCCTTTCCGCCTGCCCCTGCTTCGAGGGGCTTCACAGCTCAATCTGCCAGCGCACCTCCTGAATGCGGACGTTCGGTCGGTGGATCCACCGTCCGTTCAACGGGAGCTCGTCCATGACTGGAGGCTACGCCCCGGTCGATAAACGGCTCATAAAAGCACCGAGAAAAAGTTGCAAAGGGCGCACAGCCGCTGGTTCAGGCGCGCACCTCGAGCTGGTGCTCGATGTACTTCAGCACCTGGATGTGCTTCTTGGTGTCGGCCTCCATGAGCTCGACGATCAGTTCCAGCAATCCTGAATGAAGGCTCTTGACCTGCTTCCGCAGCTCCTCCAGCTTCCGCTGACCGTCGGTCTCGACCGCCAGGAAGCGGCGCGTTTGGGCCAGGAGCTGGTTCTGATCGGCGCCCGTGGCAGTGATGGGCGGCAGCGGCGGATCGCCATCCAGCCACTGAAGGGACTTGTGGACCTCGTCCGCCATGGCTTGCGTCATCCGGTGGTGCCGCCGCTCGTCCTCGAGCACCAGGCCCATGAGATACCGCACGCCGGCGTCGGGACTCGTTGTCGCCGCTTGCTCGTACTCCACAAGGCTGCGAGCTTCCTCCTGCTCGTGGGCGTGCAATTGGTCGAACAGCCGCTCGATCTCCGAGCGCTCGCCAGAATCCGCATCGAAATCCGCCAGCAGGCCCAAGAGCATCGGCGGGAGCGGTGTGATCATCGCCATTGTTTGCCTATCTCCTTTCGGCGGAGATGCTGCGATCCCACGCGTAAAAATCGCGTGAACAGCGGGTGAACGCCAGCGCAATCCCGCGCGTTTACGAATCATTGAGGTTTCGTTGACGCGCCGGCCACGCCATTCGGCATAGCGTATAGGCAATGGCTGCCATCGTGGAGCGGACGGACGAGGACGTCCTGGCGGAAGCGCGGGACCTCATTCGGCGCCTGAGCGGTCCGGAGCCGCAGGGCGTTCTGCTCGGGGTGGGCGTCGACCACGGCCGGCTGAGCGTCAGCGGCAATGTGCCTACCGCCGAGATGGCGGCCGCCATTCGGAAGGCGCTCGAGGCTATCCCCGGCGTCGCCGGCGTCAGCGATCGGATCGTGGACGACGACCAGCTGCAGGCCACGGTGCAAGCCGTGCTCGACAGCGATCTGGAGCGCGAGCGCCCGAGGCACAAAGTCCATGTGGTCATGGGCACGGTTTACATCGACTGGAGCGGCCGCGACCCCCTGCGCAAGCAGCATGTTCGCGACCGGCTGCTGATGCTGCCCGGCGTCCGCGCCGTGGTCCACGGAAATTGGTCCAGCGAAAGGAGAACGTCATGAGTGTCGATTACAAGTACCTGCAGGAGCTGCCGGAGCTAGCTCCGCGTCGGGACAAGCCGGGTGCCGAGAAGCCTCTCGTGGAGCGCCTGCTCGAGGAGCTCGAAACACATGAGCGATCGGAGCGGGATCTCCTCGAGGACTATCGAGCCGCGGCCAAAGCGCTGCCCGACAGCGGCGTGCGGTTTGTGATGGGGCTCATCGTCGAAGACGAGGACCGGCACCACCGGCTCATGGACGCCATGGCGCGCGACCTCAAATCGTCCGTCCAGTGGCTGCACAAAGACGAACTGCCCGTGATCGCGCCCGACCCGAAGGCCAAGGCAAACATCCTGGCCGAGACCGAGCGGTTCCTGGGCGTGGAACTCGAAAGCGCTCGCCAGCTGAAGGAGCTGAAGAAAGAGGTCAAGCAGCTGCGCAATGGGCTGCTGGAGGTCATCGTCAGCGGTATGGAGGCGGACACGCTTAAGCACATCGAAATGCTGAAGCACGTCCGGAAGCAGCTGAAAGGCGAGGGACGCCCGTAGAGCCTCGACGTTTATCCGGCTGACACGCTGCGTTTACGCGCTTTTACCGGCTGCTGGCTTAACGTGCCTGTAGAAGCCGAAGGAGGCAGCGAAATGGAGCAACCAATCATCGATCCAGCCAAAGTCGGCGCCTGGATGGCGTCCATGCGCGGGGCGTTCAACGGAGACGTGACCGGCTCGCTGGTATTAACCGGCGCGGTGCTGGCCTTCCTGACGGCCGTGATTGTATTGGCCGTCTGGGACGCACGCCGGGCACATAAGCGCGGCGCGTAGTCCAACACGCTTTCACCAACCGTTCGCTTCGCATTTACGCGCTTTTTACGCCGCGCGAGGGAGCATGACTGCATGTTCACCGACAAGATCGACGCCAAAGACTTCCCCAAGATGCCGGGCGAATACCGGGACCTCCTGGTGCGCGTATTGACTATCCAGGCGGATTGCGAGATCGGCGGTCCACATCTTTACGTCGATAAGCTCCTGCCCGGCGCGCCCGACGCGATCAAACGGTTGGTCGTGGCTCGCACCGCGGCCGAAGAGATCGACCACTTCCGCAAGGTCATGGACGTGGCCTCCGGAATCGGTTTGGACCTAACGGACCTGCTCCGGCATTCGAATCGCGAGCGATACGTGGACGCCTTCCGAGGCGAGATCGCGACGTGGGAGGACTACGCCGTGTTCGGGTTCCTGATCGACCGTATCGGCCGCTACCAGATGGAGGAGTTCGAGGGCGGGAGCTATGCGCCGCTGGACGCCATCTGCCCGGGCATCCTGAGCGAGGAGCTGGGCCATATCGAGAACGGCCGCCAGTTCACCGCGGAGCTGGCCAACGGCACAGAGGACCAGCGCCGTCGCGTGCAGGAAGCGATCGACCGCTGGTATCCCAAGGGCTTGGACATGTTCGGGCACAGCGGCTCAAAACGGGCCGAGCGCTACATCGAGTGGGGACTCAAGCACCGCACCCATGAAGAGGCGCGGGCGGAGTACATCGCAGAGGTGAACCCGCTCATCGAGGAGATGGGCCTGCAAGTGCCCGATCCCGAGGCTAACCGGAAGTTCTTCTAGGTCGTCGGAGGGAGTTGAAGATGCCGACCAAAACGATCGCCGACATCGATCGCGAGCTGCACGAGATCGTGGCTGCCGTAGAGCATGCCGCCAATTGGGGGATGTCTCACCGGGACGAGGCCGCGGCGGTGGAGCACACACTCGACGACTGCGAGGAGCTCATCCGGCACGTAATGGACGCCTCCGTCCTGGAGGATTAAGCCCGGCTGTCGCGGGAGGCTCGGCGACGCTGAGCCTCCCTGTGGCGACGCCGTTGAAATAGGCACTGACGGCCATCCGGATGGCTATGCTGGACCGAAGGATGAGCTTGGCCGCCGCACCCCGCCGCAGAATATGGGCACGCTGGCGAAGGCTCGTCGTCCTGCTCGTTGTGCTCATTTTGCTGACGGCCTGGGCCGTCTATATTGGCCGGAAGTTCCCGATGGCCTCGCCATTCACCAGCACACGGTACCTGGTGCAGCAGATCGGGCATCCGCATGCCCGGCTCGACCGGGAGATCGTGGGCTTCCTACCGTACTGGCAGCAGGACGACGCCAGGTACGTGCCGCTGAACCTGTTGTCGGAGGTGGTCTTCTTCGCGCTTACCGCCGACGAGCACGGGCAGCTCGTCACGGAGACCAACGGCAAACCGGAACCCGGCTGGCGCGCCTGGAACTCGCCGGTCGTTCGCGACTAGATTGCCAGATCGCAGATCGCCGGCAGCAAGTTCGCGCTCTGCGTGGCGCTGCACGATGGCGTCAAGCTCGGCGCCCTTCTGGACGATCCGGACGCGCAACGGGCCTTGATCCGAGCCCTCGCCTCACAGGTGGCCGGCAACCATCTGGATGGGCTCCACCTGGACTTCGAGTTCACCGGCGAATCCACTCCAGCGCACCGCTCGAGGACGACCGTTCGATTGCCGCCAAATTGGACATGGTCATAGAACGGCAGCTGGGCGGCATAGCGCTGTGGACGCTTGGCTACGCAGGCCGGGACCCGCAGCCCTGGGAGATGCTCCGCCTGCGGTTCACCACGAACAGCTGAGCAGCCCAACATCCATGGCAACGCATCCCGCGGTGCATGCGTAACAGCGTTAGGCCACGGCGGCGGGTCAGACGGGGAAGCTGATCCCGGCTGCCGGTTCTACCCGGCAGGTTCGAGGGCGTTCGGCCGAGCATACGCCGGGGTGCGGGGTTCGGGCGTATGCAGCCGCTCGAGGGCGGCCCGCCCGAAAGCGAGCAGCGGCAGGTGGCTGTGCCGCAGCACGTCCTCCGTCACGCTGCCATGCCGCAGCCGGTCCAGGCCGGAACGGCCGTGCGTGGCCATGGCCAAGAGATCCGCCTCTTCAGCATCTGCTAAGCGGAGGATGGCCTCAGCAGGCTTGTGTCCGAGCGCCCCCACGCAGGTCGTATCGACGCCGAAGCTGCGCAGCCGGCCAGCCAGAGGCTCGAGGTAGTCCTCCGCCAGCCCCTCGATGCTGTCCAGCTCCTGATCGAGGACGCGCGCCGCGAGGCCGGGCTCGCGGAGCTCAGGGCTCTCTGGCTTCCCGTACACGCGAATCAGGATGACCGCTGCACCGAGCGTTCGGGCGAGGCCACACAGCGGCTCGAGGACGGCTTCCGCGAGCGGCGACCCGTCGAGAGCGACCGCGATCCGTTTGATGGCTTTCGTCTCGCGGCCTTCAGCGGCCGCCGGCAGCAGGAAGACCGGCACCGGCGCTTCGCGCAAGACATGCTCCGCGACGCTACCCAACACCGCCCGCCGCAGTCCCTCACGCCCGTGCGTGGTCATGATCACGCACGCGACGTCGCTGTCTGCAGCCTCTGCAATAATCACAGCATCCGGCGTCCCAAAGTGAGCGGCCGTGGACACGCCGGCGCCCTGGTCTTGGGCGATTCGGTCGGCCTGGACCTGGAGATAGGCGCGGGCCGCCTCCTCTAGGTCGCCCCACGGCGCCATTTCCTCGCCTACGGGCAGATTGATGGCCTCGACAAGCCGAAGCTCACCTCCGAGCTGACCGGCGAGCATGGCCGCCAGCGGCAGCGCCCGTTCTGCCAGGAGCGAGCCATCCAGGGGGACGATGATGCGCATCACGATTGGCCCTCCGATTCCTAGTGCCCGCCGGCCGCGGCCGACGGGTTGCCGACCCGCAGCAACGCCAGGGCGCCCTTGGAGGCGTCGGCGAAGCTGTGGGTCACGATAGGGTACAGGCCTTCGTCGGGCACGGTGAGCTCGACCATGACGCCGCCACCCGGCGGAACGTTGTAGGTCTGCATGCCGTTCAGGACGTTGGCCGGATTGCCGTCGGGGTAGACCTTGTCCAGGATGGCGCCCACGACGTGGAATGCCGAAGAGTCGTTCGGGCCGGCGTTCACGACCCACAGGCGCACACGCTCACCCGGGTTTGCCTGCAGCGGGTGGTCTACATACTGGTTGGCCACGCCGTTGAACACCACGTAGTCCGGCCGGCCGTTCTGCATCTTGTTGTAGTCGCCCTCCACGAGGCCTTTGGTGGCGCTGGGATGGGTGTAGAACTCGCTCTGGACCAGGACGAATTCCTTGGCCGCGGGCAGCGGCGTGGCCGGGTCGACGATGATCGCGCCGTACATGCCATTGGCGATGTGCATCAGGGCCGGCGGCGTGCCGCAGTGGTACATGAACACGCCGGGGTAGTTGGCCTTCCAGGTGAACCTGATGCTCTCGCCGGGGTTAATGCTGCGGTAATTCAGGTTCCAGGGCGTCTGAGCGGCGTGGAAGTCCATCGAGTGCGGCATCTTGCCCTCGTTCTTGAGGGTGAACTCGATGGTGTCGCCTTGCCTGACGTGGAGCGCCGGTCCGGGCGCCGTGCCATCGAAGGTCCAAACGGCGTACTTGGCGCCAGGAGCGATATCCTGCTCCGTCTCCCGAGCGACCATGGTGATCTGCCGGACCGTCTCGGCCGTCGCGGGCACCAGCACCGGGTCGTACACGGGAGTGGCGGCCTGCGCCTGGCCGGGCGCCGCGCTCGGCGCTGCGCTGGCGCTGGCGGCACGCAGCGCTGTGTCGTGAGCTGGCGCCGGCGATGCGCTGGGCTGTGCGGCGGCTGCCGCGGCGGGCCTGCTGGAGGCGGTGGCCGCCTCGGCCCGGGCGAGGACAGCCTCGGGCGAGCTCGCCTGCTGCGATAGGGCCACGGGATTGTTGGGTGTCGTCACCACCTGCGCACAGCCGGCGAGCGCAAGCACCCCCGGCAGCAGCAGGATGGAGAGTCTCGAATGGGTATTCACCACATGTGTCCTCCTCGTGTAGTCCCCGCTAGTCTGAAGGCCGACCCGTGAACAGTGCGTAAACGGCGGCTAAAAACAGGCGCAAAACGCAGCGTTCACGACACGTTTACGCCCGCGTAGCGACACGTTTACGCCGGTCGCCACAAGCTACGAGGCAAAGGAGGGACGCCATGCACCCCGTCTACAAATTGAAGGAGACTCATCTCGACGAGCCGCACCAAAATTGGATTGGCCGCGAGGTGGCCGACCGCTATGGCCGCCGTCTGGGCCATGTGAAGGAAATCCTCGTAGAAGAGCGCACCCTCGAGGACGCGCTCAAAGAGGATCAGGACCCGCAGGGCTGGGTGGCCAAAGCGGACTTCGCCGTTGTCACCGTGGAGACCGGCCTGCTTGGCCGGCTGAAGGCGCGCCACGTGGTGATGCTGCCCATCGACACGATTGCCGAGAAGGACGGCGTGCTCACGGTCGACGAAGACGGCGACGAAATCCGGGTTGCCCTCGCCTCCTAAATCGATGCGCGACCTCGCGCCACCGGAGGTACAGGCACTGCTTCGCCGCGGCAGAATAGGCCGTCTCGGCGTGTACGACGCCGAGCATGAGCGGACGTATGTCGTGCCGGTGTCGTACGTCTATCGAGAAGGAGCCGTTTATCTGCATTCGGCGCCCGGCCTTAAGCTGCAGCTCATGCACCAGCGGCCCGCGAACGTCTGCTTCGAAGTCGACGAAATTGCCGACGAAGGCGAGTGGCAGAGCGTACTCGGCTGGGGCCGGTTCGAGGAAATCCGGGACGCCGGCGAGCGCCAGCGCGTGCTGGACTTATTTGGCGAGCGGCTGTTCCGCGGACCACTGCGAGACCGTCAGCACCTCGGGCGCATCGGGCTGCTCGGGGCGGGCGAGACCGTCTATCGCATCGTGCTCGGCGAGATGACGGGCCGCGCCGACGCCAGCAGTTGGGTCGCCACCGAGAGCGATTGAGCCTCCGCTTGTTTGCATTTCGTTCATGCCGCGTTGATGGCTGTGTTGCGGCCTGGGCGCGAGGATGAAGTCGAAGGAGGCGATTCGCCATGATGTACTGGTACGGCTGGGGAATGGGGCCATTCGCGTGGGTGTGGATGGGTTTAGTGGCCTTGTTGTGGGTGGCCATCCTCGTAGCGCTGATCGTGATCGCCGTTCGACTCTCGGCCCGCCGCTGATCCGTGAGCTGACGAGCAATGCGCCCCACCACAACCGCGGGCCTGTTTCAACACAGCCTGCAGACAACCGACCGGTGGCTCAAGGAGATCACGGCCCAACTCGGCTGGGCCGATCAGCGAAAGGGCTACAAGGCGCTCAGAGTCACCTTCCACGCGCTCAGGGATCGGCTTCCGGTGAACGAAGCCGCCCAGCTCAGCGCGCAGCTGCCCCTGGTGCTGCGGGGCATCTTCTGGGAAGGCTGGAACCCGGCCGCCGACAAGCCGCACCACGGCACCTTCGCCGTGGAACTCCACGCGGGTTTCAGGCATAACCCTGAGGTAGATCCGGAGGACGTAGCGCGGGCGGTGTTCGCGGTGATGACCAAGGAGATCTCGGCCGGAGAGATGGACGACGTTCGCAGTATCGTGCCGCAGGACATGCGAGACCTTATGCCCGCGCCGGGCTCTCAGCGGTGCCACCGGCACGAGGCCGCTGAGGCCGGCTCGATCAGCGCGGCGCACTGGGGAGCGTAGCTCCGGCTGTACTCCGCCGCGCCTGACGGCTTTCCCATCCGCCACTACTCACGAGGCGGGTGAAATCGGCACCGTCGAACACGTGCTTTGCCCGTTGATAGGCATCACGCGCCGCTTGTTAATTGCCAGGAGCAGTGAAGGCGGCGTTGACAGTCTTTGGCCTGTGGGGCGGAGCGACGGCAGCCGCCATCGCTTTGTTCTGGATCATCGCCGGATTCATGACTGCACCACGGTTGGCGGCGACGACGTCGCTGCAGCCGGCTGCAGCGCCCACGAGCAGGCCGACCGAAGCGCCCACAGTGGCACCTACAACTGCGCCGACGCAACCGCCCACGCCGGCGGCTACAACCGCGCCAACCCTCGTGCCGGCCGCGGTCCCCAGCTTCGCGGCGCCCAGTCCCGCCCAGGCCAGCGCCCCGCCGCCGCCAGCGGCCGCGGCTGCAAAGCCGAGCCCGGCTGCTCCTGCTCCAGTCGTGAATCCAACTATCGCCGCTCCGAAGCCTCAGCCAAAGGCAGCACCGACGGCCACCAGGTATCCGTAGGGCCAAGCGGGCATGCAAGCGCGAGTCGTCCTGATCAAGAGCATCCTGACCATCTGCGTGTTCGTGTTCGCGATCGTGCTCCCGTCGCTCGGCTTGACCGCCTGGTTCGCCACCAAGCTGCGCGACCCGGTTCGAGAGCGGCTGTTCACGGTGCATCGCTGGATCGGCCGCACCTACGTGCTCATCATCTTCGCGGTCGGGGTCATCTATTGCTTGATCACGCTTGGGCCGCAGGGCTATGACCAGCGCGTCTTCGCCCATTCCGGCCTTGGCCTGGCGCTGCTAGGCCTTCTCAGCGTGAAGATCCTGACTGTGCGCGGAAAAATCCCGCCGCTGAGCGACCACATCCCCCAGCTGGGCTCGATGCTCGCCGTGCTCACGGCGGGCATCTTCCTGACGAGCGCCTTCTGGTACTTCCGCGTGCAGGCGACGAGCGCAGCCCCGGTGACGTACGGAAGCGCGGCCGTGAGCGGAACCACAGTCGAGGCAGCTGCCGCCGGAGGCGACACGCAGGCGCTCCGCGACGCGGGCAAAGCCCTGGTCGAGCAGCGCTGCTCTCAGTGCCATGCAGCGGCGCGGGCGACGTCGTCCACGCGCACCCGCGAGGACTGGTCGGCGACCATTGAGCGCATGGTGACTCAGAACGGCGCCAGCATCACTCCAGCCGAGCAGTCGGCGATTCTCGAGTACCTGGCGACGTCGTTCGGCAAATAGCCGCGCCGAGGCTCAGCGCGACTGCGGCAGGGCGACCGTTCCGGGCTTAGGCGCCGCAGCCGAGGGCGGCGGCACGACCGGGCCAATGTCACCGTCGGGGGCCTCGTCCAGATCCACGATGACGGGCGCGTGATCACTGGGCAGCGTGCCCTTACGAGCATGGCGGTCGACCCACGCGGCCTTGACTCGGCCGGCTATTGCGTCGCTGGCCAGGACCAGATCGATGCGCATGCCGAGGTCCTTGTGGAACATGCCGGCGCGGTAATCCCAATAGGTGAAGACCCGATCGCCCGGCCAGCGCTCTCGGACGACGTCGTGCAGTCCGAGGTCCTGCAGGCTGGCCAGGGCGGCGCGCTCGGGCGGCGTGACGTGCGTCTGCCCCACATAGGCCGCGGGATCGAACACGTCGGCGTCGGTCGGCGCGATGTTGAAATCTCCGCAGATGATGGCGGGTTGTGGACCGCTGCCGACGGCCTTTTTCAGTGCAGCCAGCCATTCCAGCTTGTAGGCGTAGTGATCGGAACCGGGCACGCGCCCATTCGGGACGTAGACCGAATACACGCGAAGGCCGCCGCACGTGGCCGACACGACGCGCGCCTCGGGGTTGGGGAACCCCGGCGCCCCGTCGAGGCCTGCGACGACGTCATCCAGGCCGGCCCGCGACAGAATGGCCACGCCGTTCCACTGCGCCTCGCCGTGCAACGCCAGCTCGTAGCCACGAGCGCGAAGGTCCGCGCCGAGAAGGGCGCCGAAGGCCTCGTTGCCGAGCTTGGTTTCCTGCAGACACACGACGTCCGGCTGTCGCTCGTCGAGCCACGGCAGCAGCCGGGGAACGCGCTGCTTGATGGAGTTGACGTTCCAGGTGGCGATCCGCACCGGCTTTAGGCTAGCAGTCCGGCCGGCGGGCTAAGACGGCGCTCCCAGCATGGTTTGGGCATTGCCGCCGAGCAAGCGCTGCCGATCCGATGCGGACAGGCCGAGCTGGTCGATGGTCTCAAAGAGCGCGGGGACGTCTCCCCAGGGATAGTCGGTGCCAAACATCACGTGGTCGATGCCGAAGAAACGGATGGCGGCGTCGATGGCGATCAGCGACTGGCCGGTGGTATCGGCATAGAACATCCTGGCGTAGTCCACAATGGGCTTGCGGAGCGCCTGGTAGGCGGCGGCCTCGCGCTCGGCGCCGTACTGGCCGGCGCCGGCGCCCATGCGGCGGGCGAACATGGGTGTCATGCCGCCGCTGTGGTGGGTCAGGACGCGCAGCGTCGGGTAACGCTCGAGGACGCCGGAGACGATCAGGCGTGCGATGAACAGGCTCATCTCATACGGCCAGCCCATCCCCAGCCACAGGCCATAGCGCGACTCAGCCTCCCCGGCGTAATCCGCTAGGAGCGGGCTGCGCCAGCCGTGGACCCAAACGGGCTTGCCAAGGGCGGCCATCGTGGCGAACAGCGGCTCGAAGCGGGGCTCGTCCAAGGGCAGTCCATTTACATTGGTGAAGATCTGGACGCCCAACGCGCCGAGCTGGCTCGTAGCGCGGTCGATTTCGGCCAGCGAGGCATCGACGTCGCCCAGTGGCAACGAGGCGGCAAAGCCCTTGAACCGCTCCGGGTAGCGGCCAACGAGCTCGGCCATGTGATCGTTGGCCATCCGGGCGAGATCCACGGCCAGCTGGCCCTCGGCTACGAGCTCAATGGGCGGCGCGCACATGGTCAGCACCTGCACGTAGTCGCCTTGCGCGTCCATCATCCGGAAGCGAGCCTCAAGGTCCCACAGGGGGGCGAGGTGCGCCCGAGCGCCCAGGTTACTCAGGAAGTTGTGCGCTACGCCCGTGCTCGAGGCCAGGAAGCGCTCGTAGCAGGCCCGGGGCATGACGTGCGGGAAGGCGTCGATATTCATCCGGGCGGCTAATCCACCAGTGGCACGCTAACCGAGATGCGCTGCTGGTCGCCAGTGACGCGCAGGGTGTGGCCCTTGCCCTGGAGGTCCTCGGCGATGAGCACGTCACCAGGGCCGAAGCGCTCGGTGGTGCCGTCCTCGAGACCGATCTCCATCTCGCCCTGAAGCGTGATGACGAGCTGATGGCGCGGCGCCGGGTGGAAATCCATGAAGTGCCCGGGCGGCCAGGACGTGAACTGGACCCCCCTTGCCGCCTGCATGGTCTTGAGTTCGGGGCGCGACTCCAGGCTGACGTGCTCGAAGGTGGACTTACCATCGGGGCCGTTGTAGATGCGGACAATTTTCACGGCAGCAGATTACCCGAAGCGGAGTCGAGAGGGCGCGAGGTGCTTGCGGGCTTCCTCTTCCCGGTTGCGCGGCGGAGCGCTGGAGAGTCTTGATATTTCGACACATAGGAACGCTCCGATCCTACGCTGACCAGGGCGTATGCTGGCGGCGTGAAGCTGTGCATGTTCCATCTGCTGCCCTACCGGGATCTGCCCGAGGACTTCGCCGAGCGCCACAGGAGCGTGTGGGTCACCATCCCCAGCGAGCTGTACGACCCGGCGCGCGGCGCCGAGCTGTATAACGAGTCGCTGGACGAGCTGGAGTACGCCGCCGCGCTGGGCTTCGACGGCGTGTGCGTGAACGAGCACCACTCCAACGGCTACGGCCTGATGCCCTCTCCGAACCTCATGGCCGCGGCGCTGGCCCGGCGCACCAAGGACGTCGCCCTGCTGGTGCTGGGCAACTCGGTGGCCCTCTACAGCCCGCCCATCCGCGTTGCCGAGGAGTTCGCCATGCTAGACTGCCTGAGCGGCGGCCGGCTCATCGCCGGCTTTCCGGTCGGGACCAGCCAGGACACCAGCTTCGCCTACAGCGCCAACCCGGCCACCCTGCGCGATCGCTACTACGAGGCGGTCGACTTGATTATGGAGGCCTGGACACGACCTGAAGTGTTCAGCTTCGATGGTCAGTTCACGCAAATGCGTTATGTCAACATCTGGCCGCGCCCGCTGCAGAAGCCGCATCCGCCGGTGTGGATCCCGGGCGGCGGCTCGATCGAGACCTGGGGATGGACGCTGGAGAAGGACTTCCTGTACGCATACCTCTCGTACTTCGGCTACAAGCGCGCGCAGAAGGTGATGGACGGCTTCTGGCGGACGGCCGACGAGAAGGGCGTGGAGCGCAACCCGTACCATGCCGCCTTCCTGCAGCTGGTGGTCGTGGGCAAGAGCGCGAGCGAGATCGAGGAGCGGTACGGCCCACACTGCGAGTACTTCTTCAACAAGATGCTCCACGTGTGGCCCGGATTCCGGGAAGCGCCGGGCTACCGGACGATCGACACCATCAAAGCCGGCCTGCTGGGGCAGACCGGCAGCTTCGGCGACCGGCCGCCGTCGCTGCGCTGGCGGGACCTGCTGGATCAGGGCAACGTCGTGGCCGGCACGCCCGGCCAGGTGGTGGAGCAGCTGGAGCATGTGGCCAAGAGCCTGCACATCGGCCACCTCCTGCTGCTGAACCAGATCGGCTCCATGCCGCACGAGCTGGCGCTGGAGAACATTAGGCTCACGGCGACGGAGGTGCTACCCAAGCTGCGGCCGATCTGGGACGGCCAGTGGGAGGACCGGTGGTGGCTCCGGCCTGAAGCAGCGAGGGTGCACGCGACAGTATGAATCGGCGCCTACTTCCGCTGCGCAACAAGTTCGAGGTGGAGCTGCTCGAGGCGGGCAAGGGGCCACCGCTGGTGTACCTGCACGGCATCTGGGACGCGGACGAGCAGGCCTGGCTGGAGCGCCTGGCCGCGGAACGCCGCGTACTGGCGCCCAGATTGCCCGGCTTCGGGGCATCGACCGGCGAGCGCCACCTGCTGGACATCCACGACCTGATCTACTTCGGGCTCGACCTGCTGGACGCGCTCGGGTTTGAGGGCGGGCCGCTGGTGGGGCACTGCCTGGGCGGCATGCTCGCGGCCGAGCTGGCGGCGGTGCAGCCAGGGCGATTCAGCCACCTGGCGCTGATGGCGCCCTTTGGGCTGTGGAACCCGGCCTGCCCGGCGCCCGACTTCTTCTCGGCGGCGCCGGACGAGGTAGAGGGTTGGCTAGCGAGAGGGCAGGCAAAGCCGGTGCTCCTAACCCCGAACGACGAGGAGCAGGCCATCCAGGCGGCCCTCGCCCGGGCCAAATCCATGTCGGCCGCCGCGCGTTACCTGTGGCCGCTGCCGAACCACGGCCTGAAGAAGCGCGCGCACCGCATCAGCGCACCGACGCTGGTGATCTGGGGCGAGCGGGACGGCATCTGCCCGCCCCAGTACGCGTACGACTTCCAACAGCTGCTCCGGGGCGCCCGGCTGGAGGTGCTGCCGGAGCTGGGCCACCTGCCCCACGTGCAGCAGCCGGATAAGATCGCCCGCCTGTTGGGCTCTTTCCTGGCCTGATACCATGCGGGCCATGCCCGTGATCGACGCCGACACGCACATCGCCGAACCGGCCAAGATGTGGGAGGATCACTTCCCCAAAGAGCTGTATGCCCGGCGGCCGGTCGCCATATCCGTGCCCAACGATACGCTCTACAACCGCTCCAATGCCTTCTGGCTCATCGACGGCAACATCTTCCCCAAGCCGGCCGGCAAAGGCGGATTCCTGCTGGTTACGCCCACCAGCCAGGAGGCTGTGGCCGCGCGGCCGGACGTGAAGGCTCGGGAGCTGTTCGATCTCGACTGGCGCCTCAAGGATATGGAGGCCATGGGCGTCGATCGGCAGGTGATCTACCCGACGCTATTCCTGATCTACCTGACCGATGACGTGAATCTGGAGGTCGCCCTGTGCCAGGCCTATAACCGCTTCCTGGCGAGCGTCTGGGAGAAGCAGCCGGAGAAGCTGCGCTGGGTGGTCATCCCGCCGCTACGCTCCATCGAGGACAGCATCCGTGAGCTGCGCTTCGGCAAGGAGCACGGCGCGGTGGGCGTGTTCTTTCGGGGTATCGAGAAAGACCGGACGCTCGAGGACTCGTACTTCTATCCGGTCTACGAGGAGGCCCAGGCGCTCGACCTGCCCATTTGCATCCACACCGGGGCGGGCTGCCCGGACTGGTCGAAAGTCATCGACGTGAGCACCAGCTTCACGTTCCCGCACGTACGGCTGCCTCCCCTGGTGGCTTTTCGGAACATCGTGGCCAACAAGGTGCCCGAGAAGTTCCCAAACATTCGGTTCGCCTTCGTCGAGACGGGCGCGTCATGGGTGCCGTACCTGCTGCACTCCCTGCGCGGCACGATGGGCGACGATTTCACCGAATGGGGGCCCAAACTGTTCGACCGGTACCGGCTGTTCGTGTCCTATGAGGACAAGGAGGACCTCGCCTACCTGGTGAAGTACGTGGGCGAGGACAACCTGTTCGCCTTCTCCGATTACGGTCACCATGGCGGAGGAGGCCTGCCGGGCGATCCGTCAGCGCAGCCGCAGATGGTGCCGCATCTTCGCGGACACGAGGAAGTTCATCCGCGCGTCATCGACAAGGTGCTGTACGACAACGCCAAGCGGCTGTACGGGCTCTAAGAGCTAGGCGCCTCTAAGCCCGCCCAGCGGCGCAGGAGGAGGGCGAGCGCGGAGTGATCCAGCTCGCCCTCGCCGTTGTTCATCATGGCCCGGTACAGCTCGCGCACGTGGGCCGTGCCCGGCAGCGCAACGCCCAGCTCCCTAGCCGCGTCGAGGGCGATGGTCAGGTCCTTGTGGTGGAGGCGGATGCGGAACCCAGCCTTGAAGTCGCCCTTGATGGCCAGCCGACCGCGGCGCTCCCACACGGCCGAGTTGGCCAGCCCGCCGGCCAGGGCCTGGTGCAGCAGGTCCAAATCCATGCCGGCCTTGGCGCCCAGCGCCAGCGCCTCGGCCATAGCCAAATAGTTGATGGCTACCATGACCTGGTTGCAGGCTTTGGTCATCTGGCCGGCCCCGGCCTCGCCCATGAGCGTGATCTTGGTTCCGAGCGCCTGGAAGACGGGCAGCACTACTTCGAAGGCGGCCTTGTCGCCGCCAACCATGATCGAGAGCTGAGCGTTGATCGCGCCGGCCTCGCCGCCGCTGACTGGCGCGTCGAGCATGCGGAAGCCCTTGGCCTCAGCCTCGGTGGCCAGCCGCTTGGCCGTCACCGGGGAGATGGTGCTCATGTCGACCAGGATCGCGCCCGCCTTGGCACCGGCAAAAACGCCCTTCTCGCCGGCCATGACCAGCTCGACGTCGGGCCCGTCGGGCAGCATCGTGATGACGATGTCGGCTGCAGCGGCGCACTCGGCGGGAGAGCCGGCTGTCTTCGCCCCGGCCGCGGCCAGCTCATCGACGGGCGGCCGGCTGCGGCTGTGGACCGTTAGCGCGTAGCCCGCCTTCAGAAGGTTGTGGGCCATGGGCCGGCCCATGACGCCGAGCCCGATAAAGCCGATGTTCATGGCATCCGGCCGCATTCTATAATTCACGCCGGAAGAAAGGAGGTGATGTGGAGTGGATGATCACCGTTGCTGCGGCGACACACTAGCCGTAGCGGCAACCACTCCCAAGTGCTGCATGCATAAACGTTTCGGAGTGGTCGCCCGGTAAGCAATCTGTTGCCGGAGCAACCTGAATCAGAGAGCGGGCTAATCCCGCTCTCTGATTTTTTATCCAAGGAGTAGAACGGATTGGCTGAGAAGCCCATTTTTCTGACCAAAGAGGGGAAGGCCAAGCTCGAAGCCGAGCTGGCGTCGCTGGTCAACGAGAAACGCCCCCAGATCGCCGATCAGATCCGCCACGCTAAGGAGGCGGGCGACATCAGCGAGAACGCGGCGTTCGAGGACGCCAAGCACCAGCAGGCGCTGCTAGAGGGGAGGATCCAGGAAATCGAATATATGCTCAAGCACGCCCAGATGATCGACGAAGGCAAGCACGCCGCGTCGGAGGGCGTCCAGATGGGCTGCAAGGTCACCGTGCTCGACTCCGAGGGTCATGAAGAGCGGTTTTTCCTCGTCGGTTCGGCCGAGGCCCGGCCGGCCGACGGCCGCATTTCCAATGAATCGCCCCTGGGTAAGGCCTTGCTGGGCCACCGCATCGGCGACGCCGTTGAGGTCGCCACCCCCTCGGGCAAGCGTACGTTCACGGTCAAAGCCATCGAGTAGGCCCCACGCGGGCGGCGAGCGATGACCAAACGCCAAGACCAGCCGCCGGCTGAGGCGCCAGCCAGCGAACATCATCTCCGGGAGCAGCGGCTCCAGAAGCTGGACCGCATTGGCCGGTCGGGCGCCAACCCCTGGCCCACGCGCTACGAGCGGACGCACACCACGGCCCAGGCGCGGGCCGCCTACACGTCCGACGAGGACCGGACGCCAGCGCGCCTGGCCGGGCGGTTGGTGGCCTTTCGCGACCTTGGCGGACTGACCTTCGGTCAGATCAAGGACGGCGCAGGCAAGCTGCAGATCTCCTTCCACCGGGAGGATCCCGGATACGAGGAGCTCAGGGACCTGGACATGGGCGACTTCGTGGGCGTGTCCGGGTGGCTATGGCGCACCAAGCGCGGCGAAATCACGCTGCGGGTGCAGGACTGGCAGCTCCTGGCCAAGTCGCTGCGGCCGCTGCCCGAAAAATGGCACGGCCTGCAGGACCCCGAGAAGCGTTACCGCCAGCGCTACCTGGACCTGATCGCCAACGACGAGGTGCGCGAGGTGTTCGCCAAGCGCACGCGGATCGTCCGCGCCATGCGGCGCTTTCTGGACGAACGCGGTTTCGTCGAGGTGGAAACGCCCGCCCTGCAGCCACTCTACGGCGGCGCCGCGGCCAAGCCCTTCGTCACCCATCACAACGCCCTCGACCGCGACTTGTTCCTGCGGATCTCCGACGAGCTGTACCTCAAGCGGCTGATCATCGGCGGCTTCGACAAGGTGTACGAGATCGCCAAAGACTTCCGCAACGAGGGCATCGATGCCCGCCACAACCCGGAGTTCACGATGATGGAGCTGTACCAGGCCTACGCGGACCTGGGTGACGTCATGGCGCTCACCGAGGAGATGGTGCGCGCGCTCGCGGCCGAGATCGCGCCCGACTGCCGCGTCCGGTACGGCGAGCACACGCTGGACTATGGCCCGCCATTCCAGAGACTGACCGTCCAGGAAGCCATGCGGCGGTGGGCCCAGATCGATGTCCTCGAGGCGTCCGACGAGCAGCTGTCCGCGGCCGCGCGCCTGCCGACGACGGTTGGCCGGGCCAAATTGATCGACGAGATCCTGAGCGAAGCCGTAGAGCCGCAGCTGGTGCAGCCGACGTTCCTCACCGATTGGCCGGTGGAGCTCAGTCCGCTGGCCAAGCGCCGTTTCGACGAGCCCCGACTGGTGGAACGGTTCGAGCTGTTTGTTGCCGGCATGGAGCTGGCCAACGCATTTTCGGAGCTGAACGACCCACTCGATCAGCGCGAGCGCCTCACGCAGCTGGCCAAGCGCCGGGCCGAGGGCGACGAGGAGGCCGCACCGGTGGACGAGGACTTCATCGAGGCCATGGAATACGGTATGCCACCCACCGGAGGCCTCGGCGTTGGCGTCGATCGCCTGACCATGCTGCTCACCGGCCAAACCTCAATCCGCGAGGTCATTCTCTTCCCGCAGCTCCGGACGCTGACGTAAGGCCGTGGCCGGACCGGCGCCGCTGAACGTGGCCTTTGTCTGGCACATGCACCAGCCCTACTACCGCGACCCGTTGAGCGGCGAGCACATGCTGCCTTGGGTACTGCTGCATGGCACGAAGGACTACCTGCACATGGCGGAAGTGCTGGCGCAGTTTCCCAAGCTGCACATGACCTTCAACCTGGTGCCCTGCCTCGTCCAGCAGGTCCTGGACTACGCCGACAACCAGGCCAGCAGCCGTTTTCTGAGGATCTGCAGCACGCCGCCCGAGCGCCTCAGCGAGGACGATAAGAGCTACATCCTCAGCTTCTTCTTCAGCATCAACTACGACAAGGTCATCTCGCGCTATCCCCGCTACCAGGAGCTCGTCCGCGAACGGCACGAGCAGGGCGAACATTCGGACGAGTTCTGGGCCGATACCATCGGCTGGTTCAACCTGGCGTGGATCGATCCGACGCTGATCGAGCACGACGCCGAACTCAAGACGCTGACGCAGCGGCCCCACTTCTCCGCGGCCGACCTGGCGTGCATCCGTGCGAAGCAGCGCGACATCCTGGGACAGATCGTGCCGGCCTACCGGCGGCTGCACCGCGCGGGCCAGGCGGAGCTCAGCACCTCGCCTTTCTTTCACCCGGTGCTGCCGCTGATCATCGACAACCACGGAGCCACGCAAGAAAGCACGCCCTACGTCTCCCTGCCGACCCACCGCTACCGCCACCCCGAGGACGCCGTGGAGCAGGTGCGACGGGCCCGGGTGGCGCATCGAGAGTTTTTCGGCCACTATCCGACCGGCATGTGGCCCAGCGAGGGCGGAGTGAGCCAGGACATCATCTACCCGCTGGCTCAAGCCGGCATGCGCTGGACGGCGACGGACGAGGAGATCCTAAACCGCAGCCGCGGCTGGAGCTCGCGCCGGCCGGACGGCACGGTGTGGGATCCCGGTTCGCTGTACAGCGCCTACAAGGTCCAGGACGAGGACCGCTCGCTGGCGGTGCTGTTCCGCGATCGGGGGCTCTCGGACGACATCGGTTTTCGGTATCAAAACTGGCGGCCCGAGGATGCGGCCCGCGACCTGGTGGGGCACCTGCACGGCATCCGCGACGCCCTTGGCAAGAGCCGCGGCGAGCACATCGTGCCGCTGATCCTGGATGGAGAGAACTGCTGGGAGTTCTACGACAACAACGGCACGGATTTTCTTGTCGCGCTCTACACGCTGCTCTCGGAGGACGAGACGCTGCGGTGCGTGACCGTCAGCGAGTTCCTGGACGAGCATCCGCCGACCCAGACGCTCGAGTACCTAGCGGCCGGCTCATGGATCGGCGGCACGTTCGACGTGTGGATTGGCGAGCTGGCGCAGAACGTTGCCTGGGATTACTTAGAGCGCACGCGCGAGGACCTGGTGCGATGGGAGACGGAATGTGAGGGGGCGGAGATCGAGGTCCTGGAGCGAGCCTGGGAGGAGATTTACATTGCCGAAGGCAGCGACTGGTTCTGGTGGTACTACAGCGGCAATGAACCGAGCCTGGAGCGCGGGTTCGACCGCCAGTTCCGGCAGCATCTGATCAACATCTACACGCTCATGGGTTCGCCAGTACCCGACTATCTGCGGGAGCCGATCCTCAAGGGCTGATCGAGGCCCGCGGTGATAGGATGCGGGTCGCCATGGATATCGCTGAGCAATGGTCGGTGCGCAACCCATTTCGGTCGGTGGTTTGGAGCGTGACTGTTCTGGCGCTGGCCGCCTGCGGCGGGACGGCTGCGCCGAGCGCGGCTCCGGCGAGCTCGGCCGGTTCAGTGGCGGCCAAACCGCCGAGCGCAGTCGCATCCGCCTCGCCCAGGCCGGCCAGCGCGCCTGTGTCCGCGCCGGCATCGGCGGCAGCGAAGCCCAGCCCGGCAGCGTCGGGCGCTCAGCCCATCCGGATCGGCGTGCTGCTTCCGCTCACGGGGCCGCTGTCGCCAACCGCCAAGGACCAGCAGACCGGGTTCAACGATTACCTGGCCAGCATCAACAACACCGTCGCCGGCCGGCCGGTTCAGCTCATCTACGCCGATACCGAAGGCAAACCCGACGTCGGCCTGTCCAAAGCCAAGCAGCTGGTGGAGAACGAGAAAGTCCCCCTACTGACTGGGCTCGTGTCCACCCCGGTGTGCTACGCCATCGCGCCATACATCAAGCAGGTCCAGGTGCCGGTCATGATCACCGCCGACTGCGGCGCCCAGAACCTGACCACTGACGCCAAGTTCGCCAGCGACTACCTGTCGCGCTTCACAGAGACCAACAATCAACAGTTCTCGCCGCCGGCCGACTGGGCGGCCAAGCAGGGCTACAAGAAGGCCATCATCATGACCTCCGACTTCGGCGCCGGGATCGAGATCTCCGACGCCTTCTCCAGCCTGTTCATCGAGCGCGGCGGGGCCATCGTGCAGGAGGTCCACCCGCCGCTCGGCTCGACCGACTTCGGCCCCTACTTGGCCCAGCTCAGCAAGGACGCGGACGTGCTCGCGCTGTTCCTGCCGGGCACGGACGGGTTGCGTTTCGCCCAGCAGTACGCCACGTACATCGACAAGCAGAAGATGCCGATCATCGACATGGGCGGGCCGATCACCGATGCCACCAACCTCCAGCAGCTGGGCGACAGCCTCGTTGGCTTGATCGCCGTCTACAACTGGTCGGCAGCCATCGACAACGAGCCCAACAAAGCCTTCGTGAAAGCCTGGGCGCAATCACACTCAGGCCAGATCCCGCCGACGCGGGTGGCCACGAGCTACGGCAACGCGCAGGTCGTGGTGGCCGCGCTGCAGAAGGTCAACGGCCAGCCGGAGAACAAGGAGCAGTTCCTGCAGGCAATCCATGCAACCGACGTGGTAACCGCAAAAGGGCGCATCCGGCTGGACAAGTACCACGACATCGTGCAGGACATGTACGTGTACCAGATCGTGAAAGAGGGCGGCCAGTTCGGCCACAAGATCCTGGCTACGTACCCGCAGATCGACCAATTCTGGGGCAGACCCGGGCCGGAGCAGTCGATGCGCTTCCCGTTCGGGCAGATGAAGGGCAAATGGGTTGGGATGACGAAACCGGACGTGGACAAGCTCTATGGCAGCAGGTAGGGGAAGTAATAGAATCGAGTTGACATGAGCAGAACCATGGCAGCGGCACCCGCGCGGGCACGGTTCGGCGCGACCACCATCCTCCAGCAGGCGCTGGCCTGCACGTTCTTCGCGGCGCTAGTAGCCGTGTTCGCCCGCATTGCCATCCCGCTGCCATTTACGCCGGTGCCGTTCTCGCTGCAGCCGCTGGCGATCATGTTGACGGGCATGTTCCTGGGCAGCGGGCCGGCTTTTGTCGCGCTGCTGGAGTACCTCGTGGCCGGGGCTCTGGGCGCTCCGGTGTTCGCCGGCGGCAACGGCGGCTGGGGCTACCTGATGCTGGCGGCCACGCCCGCCCGCCCGACGCTTGGATACCTGCTGAGCTACCCCATCGCCGCGTACGCCATCGGCTACATCGCCGAGCGCGGCCGGTCCAACTTCTTGCGGCTGCTGGGCGCGGGCCTGGCCGGCCTGGCGATCATCTATGCCGGCGGCTATGCGCACATCTACTACCTGCGCGGCGACGCCATCCAGGCCTTCTTCTGGGCGGTGGCCTGGTTCATCGCGTTCGACGTGATCAAGGCCGCCATCGCCGCCGGAGTTGCCAGCACGACCGCCGGAAGCTGGTTCGCCTGGCGTAAGCGCTGAGCCATGAGCCGGCTCGCCAGCCTGGCTGAGGCCGTCGCCGCAATCCCCGACGGATCGCTGATCGGCCTGGGCGGCAACCTGACTCATCGTGCGCCATGCGCGGTGGTTCACGAGATCGTTCGGCAGGGCAAGCGCGACCTGACCCTGGTGAAGACGGCCGCGGGCTACGACTTCGACGTGCTGTGCGGGGCAGGCTGCGTGAGCCGGGTCATCCTGTCGTTCGTGAGCCTGGAGAACATGTGGGGCATGGCGCCGCGCTTCAGGGCGGCGCTGGAATCGGGCGCGGTTCAGTTCACCGAGCACACCTGACCGAGCATCATCGCCGGACTGCGTGCTTCAGTCCAGGGAGTGCCATTCATGCCGCTGGCGGGCATGGCCGGTTCGGATTTGCTTACGGCCAGCGGCTTCCGCTCAGTGGCTGATCCCTATTCCGGGCGCGAAGTGGTGGTGATCCCCGCCATCCGTCCGGACGTCGCGCTGCTCCACGTGCAGGAAGCGGACGAGGACGGCAACCTGCGCATTCAGGGCGCCCCCTATGAGGATGTGCTGCTGGCCAAGGCGTCGTCGCGCATCATCGCGACCGCAGAGCGGATCGTGCCACGGGAGAGCTTCCTCGAAGAGCCGGAGAGGACGGCGCTGCCGGGCTTTCTGGTGGATATGGTGGTGGAGGCGCCGAAGGGCGCATGGCCGACCAGCTGCGCGTACGAATATGAATACGATTCGGGATATTTGACGGCGTATGCCTCCGCGGCCCGGACGCAGGAAGGGTTCGAGCGGTTCATGAACAGCCGGGCGCTGAAGGTGGAGGTCCTTGCAGGCCACGGCTGATCCGGCCATCGCCCGGCCGCCGGCCGGGGTCGCCGATCTCATGGCCGCGTGTCTCGCGCGCTGCTTGCGGGACGGTGAGCGGGCGTTTCACGGTGTGGCCTCGCCGCTGCCCATGGTGGCCATTCTGCTGGCCAAGCGGACACATGCGCCCAATCTCGTGTACCTGAACACGGGAGGCAGCGTGGATCCCCAACCCACCCGGCTGCCGGTGTCCACCTCCGATCCGGCGCTGTTCGAGCGCACCCCGGCGCTGTTCGAGCTGATCGACGTGTTCGATTTGGCCGCCCGCGGCGGCCTGGACGTGGTCTTCCACAGCGGCATCCAGATCGACCGCCGGGGGCGGATCAATCTCAGCGCCCTGGGCGACGACTACCGCCGGCCCAAGGTGCGGCTGCCGGGCGGCGCAGGCTCGGCCCACCTCATGCCGCTGGCCAAGCGGGTCGTCCTATGGCGCACGCGCCACGACCGCCAGACGTTTGTCGAATCGGTCAGCTTCGTGACCGCCCAGGGCAATGTCGATCGCGTGGTCACGCCCCTGTGCGTGTTCAAACGGGTCGACGGCCTGCTGGAGCTGGAGAGCATCCATTCCGGTGTGACCTTCGAGCAGGTCCAGGAGGCAACAGGCTGGCCGCTTAATCCCGCGCCCGAGACGCCGCTGCCAAGCGAGCTCGAGCTGGACGCCCTGTACGCCGTCGATCCGGAGCGCGTGCGCGACGTGGAGTTCTGACCCTACTCCCAGCGGAAGGTGCGCATCGCCAGAGCCACGAACAGCGCCGCCCAGGCGAGCAGCACCACCAGGCTGAGGCCGGAGACGCCGCCGCCCGTGAGTGAGGAGCGCAGCAGGTCGGCGAGGGCATCGGCCGGCAGATAGGGGGCCAGGCCCGCCAGCGCCCGCGGCAGGTGATCGACCGGGAGGAACATGCCGCCGATCAGGGCGAAGATCAGGTACAGGCCGTTAGCCGCCGCGAGTGTCGCTTCCGCGCGCAGGCCTCCGGCCATCAGCAAGCCCAAGCCGGTAAAGGCGATGGTCCCCAGGACGGCGATGCCCAACGCGGTCTCCCAGCCACCAACCGGCCGCCAGCCAAAGGCCAGGGCCGCCACGCCCAGCAGCAGCACCGCCTGGCCGATCTCGACCACGATGACCGACGCCATCTTGGCCCCGATGAGCTGCGGCCGGGTGAGCGGCGAACCGCCGAGCCGTTTCAGCACGCCGTAATGCCTCTCGTAGGCCGTGGCGATGCCCAAGCTGACCATGCCGGTGGACATGATGGCCAGCGCCAGGATCCCCGGGACGAGGAAGTAGACGCCGCCGATGGACAGCACGCCCGTAGAGCCGAAGAACAACAGCAGCACCAGCGGGATAACCAGCGTCACCAGCAGGTTCTCGCCCCGCCTGGTTGTGAGGCGCAGTTCCATCAGCGTTTGCGCTGCCAGAGCCCTCATACGCGGATGCGGTCGCCGGTGAGTCGCAGGAAGATGTCCTCCAGCGACTCCCGGCCAACCCGGAGCTCGCGGATGGGCACTTGCTGGTCGCGGGCCCAGCTGGCGACGTCGGCCAGCAGGCGGGGCGCATCGGAGGTCTCGAACAAGTACACGCCCGTCTGAGCCTCGCGGACGCTGCTCACGCCGGGCAGCGCCTGGAGCTGGCTCAGGTCCAATCCGGCGGGGGCAACCATGCGTACGCTGCTGTCCTGCGACTCGGGCTGGCGCTGGAGCGACTCCATATCGCCAACCGCCACGAGATGGCCGCGGTCGATGATGCCAATGCGATCGGCCAGCTGCTCGGCCTCATCCATATAGTGCGTAGTCAGCAGCACGGTCACGCCCGACTGCCGCAGCGAGCGGATGATGTCCCAGGTGGCGTGGCGGGCCTGAGGGTCCATGCCGGCCGTCGGTTCATCCAGGAACACCAGCCTTGGGCAGCCGACCAGCGCCAGCGCGAGCGCCAACCGCTGCTTCTGGCCGCCGGACAGGCGGCGATACGGGACGGCGGCGGAATCCTCCAGGCCGACCAGCTTCAGCAGGCGGTCGGGATCGTCATGCTGGTCGTAGAAGCTGGCGAACAGGGAGAGGATCTCGCGCGGGCGGACCTGAGGGTACACACCGCCCTCCTGGAGCATGAGACCCATGTGCTGCCGAAGCTGGTGAGCCTCTCGTTCAGGATCGAGTCCCAGTACGGATACGACACCGGCGTCGCGCGAGCGATAGCCCTCCAGGATCTCGATGGTGGTGGTCTTGCCGGCGCCGTTGGGGCCGAGTAAAGCGAACACCTCGCCGCTTCCGGCGCTGAATGAGAGATCGTCCACGGCCACCCGCGAGCCGTAGGTCTTGCGCAGGCCCTCCACACGAATCGCGGGGGCGCTCGACATCGGGTTCGATTCTAGCCGTGAGGGCCCGCTGCACGGATATACTCCAGCGACATTACGGGCGACTCGAAGCATCTGAGCAGGGGCTTTGTAGGCCGCGAGCGGGAGCTCGCCGAGCTCGAATCGATCATCGATGCGACGCGCGCCGGGCGCGGGGAGCTGGTGCTCATCGGCGGTGAACCGGGCGCCGGCAAGACTCGACTGGCCGAGCTGGCGGCCGAGAGCGCGCGGGCCGCGGGCATGAGCGTGGCCTGGGGGACCTGCTGGGACCTGGGCGCGGTTCCCGCATTCTGGCCTTGGTCCCAGCTACTGCGAACAGTCGCCGCCGGATCGGAAGGGACTGACGTCCTGCCGGGCACCGGAGGCGCGGACGCTCCCATACCGCTGGCCGACCCCGATCTGGCCCGCGTAGAGCAGTTCCAGATGGTGCTGGCCCAGCTCCAGGCCCAAGCCGCCCAGAAGCCGCTGCTGATCGTGCTCGACGACCTGCACCAGGCCGATCCACCATCGATCCGCTTGCTGTCATTCGTCGCCGCGATGCTGCGAAGGCTGCCGCTAGCGATCCTGGCGACGTATCGTGACGTCGAAGCCGTTCCAGGCACGGCGCTGGGCGACGCTCTGCCAGAGCTGGTGCGGCACGCCAGAAAGCTGCCGCTGGCCGGCCTCGACGAAGCCGAAACGCGCCAGCTTGTGGGTGTAGTCGCCGGATGGGAGCCACCCGCCGGGAGCGCGACGGCCGTCTATCGCCATACAGGCGGCAACCCGCTGTTTACGTGGGAGCTGGTTCGCCTCCTGCAGGCTCAACATGCGCTCGAACGGTTCGGTCGCGGCGATCTCGAGATGGTGGTCCCGGAGGGGGTTCGCGCCGTCCTGCGGCAGCGGCTGGCCCGCCTCTCGGAGGGCTGCCGGGCCACTCTGACCGTCGCCTCGGCCATCGGCCAGGAATTCGCGCTCGAGATCCTGGAACGGTTGACCGGAACAGAACGGCCGGCACTGCTCGACCGCCTGGGGGAGGCGGAGAACGCGCAGTTGGTTCAGCGGGCCGGGATTGGACGGTACGCGTTCAGCCACCCGCTGATGCGCGAGGCGGTGTATGGCGAATTGAGGCTTGCGCGGCGCGTGCGGCTGCACCAGGATGTTGGGCAGGCGCTCGAGGCGCTCCGAGGCAAGGGCACGGCCGTCGACCCCACGGAGCTGGCCCACCACTTCCGGCTGGCGGCGCCGGGGGGCAGCGCGGCCAAGGCCGTGCGTTACGCCCAGGAAGCCGCCGAGCGAGCGATGGCGCTGCTGGCGTACGAAGATGCGGCGCGCTTGTATGAGGACGCGCTGGCGGCCCTGGACCTGGCGCCCGAAGCGGGCGAACGGAGTCACCTGCTGCTGGCCCTGGCCGACGCGCAGCTCGCCGGGGGCGATCTGCCCGGCGCACGTCAGAACTTCGAGCACGCCGCGACGCTGGCCCGCCAGGCGGGAAATGCCGAGCAGCTGGCCCGAGCCGCGCTGGGAGTCGGCTCGGGGCCCTCGGGTTTCGAAGTCGGACTGTTCGACCAGGGCCAGATCCAGCTCCTGGAGGAGGCGCTGAGCGCACTGGGCGACGAGCCGTCGGCGCTGCGCGCATGGGTCCTGGCCCGCCTATCGGTAGCGCTGTCGTACGCGGACACCGTGGAGCGAAGGCTGACGTTGAGCGAAACCGCCGTGGCGGCTGCTCGTCAGAGTGGCAGCGAGGCGGCGCTGGCCTACGCCCTGGCCGCGCACTGTGACGCCATCGCCGGCCCGGCCGACGCCGAGCGGCGGCTGGCGGAGACGGGCGAGATCATCCGCCTGGCTCGAGGGATCGGCGATCGGCGCATGGAACTGCTCGGCCGCCGGCTGCGGGTCGTCGCCTGCCTGGAAGTGGGCGACATAGCGGGAGTAGATACCGAGATCGAGGCCTATGCTCAGACGGCGGAACGGGTGCGGCAGCCGCTGTACCAGTGGTACGTCCCGTTGTGGAGGGGCATGCGCGCCCTCATGAACGGCCGGCTCGACGAGACCGAACTGCTGGCCGCCGCGGCGGTGGAAATTGGCGAGCGGGCGCACAGCGAGAACGCGACTGTGCTGGCGGGCGCCTTGCGGTTCTTCGCGCTGCGGGAACGCGGCCAATACCGAGAAGCGGCAGAACTGTTCGAGCGCGTAGCTGACTACATGCTCGAGCTTGGGCTTCAAGGGCGGGTAACGCTCGGCCTTACGTACGCCGGCACCGCCCGGTTGGCCGAGGCTCGCGCGCTGCTCGACCGGACCACGAACGACGAGCTGGACGCCGCGCCCCGTGATTCCGAGTGGCTGCCCCTGCTGGTTCAGCTCGCGGAAACGATCGCGGCGCTGAACGGCCATCCCATGGCAGGGCAGGTGTACGAGCTGCTGCTGCCTCTGCGATCGCGGTTCGCCGTGGAAGGCATCGGCTGCGCCTGCCACGGCTCTGTGGAGCGTCACCTCGGCATCCTGGCGCGGGGGCTCGGGCGCGGCGACGCGGCGGCCGAGCACTTCGAGGCGGCGCTTGAAGCGAACCGGCGGCTGGGCGCGCCGGTCCTGGTTGCCCACGCACTGCGGGAGTCCGGGCAAACCCTGCTCGACACCCGGCGGCTGACCGAAGCCCTGGACCTGTATCGTCAGCTTGGCCTCACCTTCTGGGCGGACACCACGGCGGCGCTGCTGGCCAGGATCGACTCTGCGCCGGCAGCCGACGCGACGCCGGCGCAGAACATCTTCCGTAAGGAAGGGGAGTTCTGGACGCTTGGTTTCGCCGGCCGGATGGTGAGGCTGAAGGACGCCAAAGGCCTGCGCGATCTGTCGCGGCTGCTGGCCCAGCCTGGACAGCCCGTCCATGCCCTCGATCTGGCGGCCGAGTCCGGAACAGCACCCCAGGCCACCGACACCGGGGAGATGATCGACGCAGAGTCGCGGCAGGCCTATAAGGCCCGCCTCGTGGAGCTGGAAGCGGAGCTCGACGAAGCCGACGCCGCGGGAGATGTTGGGCGCTCGGCTCGCCTCCATGATGAACGGGAAGCGCTGCTCTCCCAGCTCCGATCCGCGTATGGGTTGGGCGGCCGGGCCCGGCGCAGCGGCAGCGCCGGCGAGCGGGCTCGCACAGCGGTCACCTGGCGCATACGCGATGCACTCGGCCGGATCGCCGCAGCCCATCCGGAGCTGGGCCGGCACCTGCGGGTGTCGGTGAAGACCGGGGCGTTCTGCGTCTACGAGCCCGAGCAGCCGCCCGCCTGGCAGCTCTAGCCTCCGCCCGCCTCACATTGTGAGGCGCTTCCTCACGCCTGGTTGGGTGTCAGCATCAAGAGCCTGCCAGGGCTCAGTCAGAAAGGAGAGAGCGATGGCACGAATCGGAAAAGACCAGGCGTCACAGGTGGTGAAGATGGAGGGGTTCGAGGGTCGGTACCAGGAACTGGGCGGCTACACCGTCGGCTGGGAGACGTTTACGGCCGACGCGGACCCGGCTCCGATTTTCAAGGGCCTGCCCGACGATCGCTGTCAGTGCCAGCATTGGGGCGTGGTCCTGAAGGGCAAGCTGATCTTCCGCTACGCGGACGGTGAAGACGTGATCACGACGGGCGAGGCCTATTACGCCCGGCCGGGGCATGTGCCGCTGTTCTCCGCCGGTACCGAGATCGTGGAGTTCAGCCCTACCGCCGATCTGGAGAAGACCATGCAAGTCGTTCTCAAGAACGTCGAGAATCTGGAAGCCGCGGGCGCCGCGTGAGCACAGTCGTACGGGCGGCCACCACCATGGCCCAGCAGTTTTTCGAGCTCCTGGCCAAGGGCGACATCGATGACACACGCCAGGCGGCCGAAGCGCGCACGGTCCGCAGGTAAGGGGAATGCCCGCGGGCGCGGCTGTGGGGCTGTCGCTCCGCCAAGCCGCCGAGATCGCAGAGCTGACGGAGACTGAGGCGCTGGCCTCAGCCTCCGCGGCCGCGCCCCGTGCGCTGGCGAAGCGGCTGGGGCTGAGCGCGCTGCGGCTGGGCTCGGCGGTGGCCGTCCGCGCCCTCGAGTGCGACGTGCCCATGCTGAACCGGGTCGTGGGCCTGGGCATCGGCGTGCCCATCACCGAGGAGGTCGTCGAGGCCATCGAGACGTTCTACAAGGACGCCCCGGTGCGGTGCCTGGTCCAGGTCAGTCCCGCTGTCTCGGCCCCCGAACAGGAGCTGCTGCGGACGAGGCTCGAAGCGCGCGGGTTGGTCCGGCACGACAACTGGGCCAAGCTCGTCCGCGGCGTCGAGCCGGCGCCGGAGGCCCGGACCAGCCTGCGGATCAGGCCGGCTGGACCAGAGCACGCCGGCGCCATCGCCGCCATCCTGAACGAGGCGTTCGGAACGCCTGATCTCTTCGGCCAGCTGCTGGCAGGTCTCGCCGGCCGGCCGGGCTGGCGCCACTACCTGGCCTGGGACGGCGGCGAGCCGGTGGCCATAGGCGCGCTGTTCGTTCATGGCCGAGCCGGCGCTTTTGAGGGCGCGGCTACCTTGCCGGGTTACCGCGGGCGCGGCGCCCAGAGCGCGCTGATGGCGCGGCGTGTCGCCGACGCCGCCGCACTAGGCTGCCGCTGGCTGGTGTCCGAGACCGGCGAGGAAACGCCGGACCGGCCCAATCCGTCATACCGAAACATGCTCCGGGCGGGTTTCCGGCTGCTGTACCAACGGCCGAACTGGGTCCACTTTCCCTCGCGCTAGCGACGCCTCGCGCTTGCTCGCTCTGCCCGCTCAGGCCCGTTACAATTGACGCCGCTACGCCCCCGTAGCTCAGTCGGATAGAGCACCGGCCTCCGGAGCCGGGTGCGGAGGTTCGAGTCCTCTCGGGGGTACACAAGCTCAGAACGCGTATCATGGCGGTCGGTTCCGAGATTCGTGGAGGAGCGACCTATGGCGGCGGCCATCGACAGCGAAGCGATCCGTTCTGAACGTGGCACGCCCTGGACTTCTCCTCAAAGTGCCCATCGACGACGCCAGCCACAACTTCTTCGCCACGCAATTGCTGCCCAGGCAGCCCGACGAGGTGGCGCCATACGTGGAGGCTTACGAGCGCTACCTGAACCTGTGGAAGGGCCATCCCTCCCGATGAAGAGCTGGCAACCGCTGCGGTCGTACAACCCGGCGGCCTTGTGGTAGAAGGCCCGCAGCTTGGCAGCTAGCGCCTGGCCGCCTGAATATGACGACAGTTACCGGCCGCCGCTCGAGCAGGAGCACTGGTTTCCGGAGCTGGAAACCATGTCCCCGGATGCGCGCGAGCAGCTCATCCTCAGCAAGCTGCAAGCCGCTGTGGCCTGGGCTTACGACCGCTCAGCCTTCTACCGGCGCAAATGGGACGACGCCGGGATCGACCCGAGCTCGCTGCGGTCGTTGGACGATCTCTCCCGCTTTCCGGTGGTCACCAAGCAGGAGCTGAGGGCCGATCAGGTCGAGCATCCGCCGTTCGGCAGCTACCTGTGCATCGCGCGCAACCAAGTGGCGCGCATCCACGGTACATCAGGCACGACGGGCAAACCAACGGCCTTCGCCATCGGTCGCGACGATTGGCGGCGCATCGCCAACGCGCATGCCCGAATCATGTGGGGAATGGGCCTCCGGCCCAGCGACACCATTTTCATCGCCTCGTTCTTCAGCCTCTACATGGGTAGCTGGGGAGCTCTGGCCGGCGGTGAGCGCCTCGGGGCAACGTGTTTCCCGTTCGGCGCCGGCGTTTCAGGCCAAACGCTCATGGCCGTGCGTTGGATGTTGGACACGAAGCCAACGGCGCTCTATTCGACACCGTCGTACGCCCTGCATATGGCCGAGATCGCCCGGGCAGAGGGGATCGACCCGCGCGAGTTCGGGCTGCGTGTCCTGTTCTTCTCGGGTGAACCAGGGGCCTCCATTCCAACCACAAAACGGCAGATCGAGGACATGTATGGCGGCCTGTGTATCGATTGCGGCAGCACGGCCGAAATGTCGCCATGGATGACTAACGGCGAATGTCGCCAGCGTGCCGGCATGCATTTGTGGCAGGACGTCGTGTACACGGAAATCTGCGATCCGAAAACGTTCAGGCCAGTGCCCTACGGCTGTGAAGGCACCCCGGTATACACGCATCTGGAGCGTAGTTCACAACCGATGATCCGGTTCGCGTCCGGCGACCTCACCTGCTGGACCAACGACCCTTGCGATTGCGGCCGCACGTACCCACGGCTTCCCCGGGGCATCTATGGCCGCATCGACGACATGTTCATCGTTCGGGGCGAGAACGTCTATCCCAGCGCCATCGAGGACACGCTGCGGGCCATCCCAGGCTTCGGCGGCGAGTTCCGGATCGTCATCTCGCGCGTCGAGGCCATGGACGAACTGGTGGTGCAGGCCGAATGCGACCAGGCGACGGCGCACGCGCCGGAAGCCCAGGTCGCGCTGGCGCATGAAATGGAACGCCGTCTGCGCGCCGTGCTGGGCGTGCGGGCTATCGTGAAGCTGACCATGCCTGGCGAGCTGCCAAGGACCGAGTTCAAAGCCCGGCGGATCGTCGACAACCGTGACCTGTACCGCGAGGCGGCACGGAGCTAGAGGTGCATCTATGGCTGTAGTTTCGGAACACCAACAGCCCGTTCAGTTAGCCTTTGACGGCTGGCTGGAGGAGGACTACCGGCCGGCCGTCGAGCGGCTGCCGGAGCGAAAGCCTGAGTTCGCCACCAGTTCGGGCATCGCCATCGATCCTTTGTATATACCGAGCGGGGGCGATTACCTGGAGAAGCTCGGGTTTCCAGGCCGCTACCCGTACACCCGGGGTCCCTATCCAACCATGTACCGCGCTCGGCCGTGGACCATGCGTCAGATCGCTGGGTTCGGTATGGCTGCCGACACCAACCAGCGCTTCAAGTTCCTGATCGGCCAGGGGCAGACCGGCATCTCCTGTGACTTCGATATGCCCACCCTCATGGGCTACGACTCCGACGATCCGCGCGCCGCGGGCGAGGTTGGCCGCGAGGGCGTGGCCATTGACACGCTGGCCGACCTGGAGGAGCTGTTCGAGGGCATCGACCTCGGCTCCATCAGTGTGTCCATGACCATCAACCCCACCGCCTGGATCCTGCTGGCCATGTACGTGGCGGTGGCCGAGAAGCGCGGCATTCCGGTCGAGAAGCTGTCCGGAACCATCCAGGCCGACATCCTGAAGGAGTTCATCGCTCAGAAGGAGTGGATCTACCCCATCCGGCATTCCATGCGGCTGTGCCGCGACGCCATCGTGTACAGCGTCCAGAGCCTGCCGCACTACAACCCCATCAACATCAGCGGCTATCACATCCGGGAGGCGGGCAGCACGGCCGTGCAGGAGCTGGCCTTCACCCTGGCCGATGGCATCGCTTACGTGGAGGAGGTGCTGAAGCAGGGCATCGACGTGGACCGGTTCGCGCCGCGGCTGGCCTTCTACTTCGTGTGCGACCGCAATTTCTTCGAGGAGATCGCCAAGTTCCGGGCCGCCAGACGGCTGTGGGCGCGGATCATGAAAGAGCGCTTCGGCGCGCGCCAGCCGGAGTCGATGCGCCTGCGCTTCCACTGCCAGACGGCTGGGTCGAGCTTGGTGACACGGGAGCCCTTGAACAACATCGCCAGGACGGCCATCCAGGCCCTGGCGGCTGTGTTGGGCGGCGCTCAGTCACTGCACACCAACGGCTGGGACGAGGCGCTGGCCATCCCCTCCGAGCACGCCATGCGCATCGCCCTGCGGACACAGCAGATCATCCTGGAGGAGACCGGGGCGGCCGACACCATCGACGGTATGGCCGGTTCCTACTATCTGGAGGCTCTGACCGACCGCCTGGAAGCCGAGGCTCACGCTTACCTGGATCGCATCGACGCGATGGGAGGGACCATCGCCGCTATAGAGCAGGACTTCCAGCAGATGGAGATCGCCAACTCGGCCTGGGACATCCAGCAGGCCAAGGAGCGCGGCGAGTACGTGTACGTCGGCGTGAACAAGTATCGGGACCCCGCCGCGGACGAAGAGACGCCGCCAGCAGGGCTGCATCAGCTTCCGCCGGATATTGAGCAACGCCAGATCCAGCGGCTGAGGAAGATCAAGGCCGAGCGCGACAACGCCGCCGTGGCCCGGGCGCTGGCGGATCTTCGCCGAGTGGCTCGCAATCCGGATGCCAACATCATGCCGGCGACCATCGACGCCGTGCGTGCCTACGCGAGTGGCGGCGAGATCGTGAATGCGCTGGTGGAGGAGTGGGGCCGTTATGTCGAGCATGCCGTCTACTGACGCGCGACGCATCCGCGTCCTCATGGGCAAGGTTGGCCTGGACGGCCACGACAGAGGCGTGAGGGTCGTCTGCCGGGCCCTTCGGGATGCCGGCATGGAGGTCATCTACACCGGCCTGCACCGCACGCCCGAGGACGTCGTGAAAGCTGCCATCCAGGAGGACGTGGACCTGATTGGCATCAGCGTGCTATCAGGTGCGCACATGCACATCTTTCCGCGCGTGTTGGCCACGTTGCGCCGGCAACGGGCCGACGACATTGCCGTTTTCGGCGGCGGCGTCATCAGCCCCGACGACGCCGCCCAGCTCAAGGCGCAGGGCGTGGCGGAGATCTTCGGGCAGGACAGCCCGCTGCAATCGATCGTGGACTGGGTGCGGGGGCAAAGCCAACGCCGCTCAACCGGCCGGTGAGGGTGAATACGGGCGGCAACGGCTCCATCGGCGACGCCGGCATTTGCGTCGCAGTCGATCGCGGCTACTTCAAGGATGAGGGCCTCGAGATCAATCACACCGTGCCGGCGGGTAGTGCGCAGGTCCTCCAGACAATCGCGACGAACCACGTGGCGCTGAGCCTCACTACGCCCGACCCGGCCCTGTTCAACGCGATGGCCCGCGGCGTAACCATCACCGTGATCGCAGAGTCCACCAAGGAAGCTCGCGCGACAAGGTGGCTGCGCTCATGGTCCGTCAGGACCGGATCGACAAGAAAGCCGACCTGGCAAGTACGTCGATCGGTCCTTGGTCGAGAACGCGCTCAATCTGCTGGAGCACGATCCGGGCTCAGAGCGAGGCAGGACGCTGGCGATCTCCTGATCATCCTGCGCGGCGAGCCGTTTTACGGCGCCCGCCCACCGTCAAGCCACGGATCCCTCTCGAGCTGGTGCTCCCGGAAGTAGCGAATCATGGCCTCGGGGCCGGCCGGATCGAAGGCCCGGAAGTAGCAGCTGGCGCGGTCGCCGGCAGTGAACAGCACCGGCGCGACGCCGGTGGAGCGAAGGACGTGAAGCGCCAACAGGCGGCCCGTTCGGCCGTTGCCGTCGACGAACGGGTGGATTAGCTCGAAGCGCCAATGCGTGCGGGCGGCCAGCTCCACGGGGTCGTCATAGGCGCCGGCGACGATCTCGCCCAGGAGGGCGCGTAGCGAGCGCTCGATGTCCTCGGGCGCGGCGAATGGCCGCCGGCGGCCCATGCGCATGTTCAGCCGCCGCAGGCAGCCAATGTGCTCCTCGGCTATCCAATGGCCGTAGGGCAACTGCTCCCGTGTGACTGCCGCCTGCCAGCGGCAGAGGGTTTCAAGGGTGACCGGCTCCCGCCGGGCTGCGAGCTCCAGCGCTTCGCGGAGTGCGCCCATGTGCCCGCGGCCGCGTTGCCAATTGGCCAGCAGGTCGCGGTCGGGCACCGACAGGTCCTCGATCTCGTTCGACTCCTGCACGAAGCGGAGGATGAACTGGCCGACTGAAGCGGTCAGATCGAGGGGGTTCACATAGCCAGGGATTATGCGTAATTATTGCTAGACGGCAATGGAGCCAGACCCGGCAGCGCTGCAGCAGCTCGCACCCCACGTCTCCCCGCGGCTCATCTCGGAGCACCTGGCGCGCCTGGATGCGACGTACTTCGACCGCTTCGACGCAGCGACGATAGCCGAGCACCTGCGCCGCCTGGACGGCCTTTCGCCCCTGCTCCCGGCCGACGCCATCGTCTCCCGGCAAGACGATGGCCAGGTCGAATGCACCATCCTGGGCTTCGACGCGCCCGGCCTATTCTCACTGGCCACAGGCATCCTGATGAGTCTCGGGTTCAGCATCCTGTCCGGCGACGTCTACACCTACGGGCCCGCTGTGCGGCGGCGCATGACTCCGCACACACGGCGCGCGCCCGACGCTTACCGGCGGCGGCGGATCGTCGACTACTTCGTCGGGCGGGTGCAGACGGAGCTCGCGATGGAACAATGGGCGGCGGAGCTGCGGCGGCGGCTGTCGGGCACGCTCGCTCTGGTCGAGCGGTCGGGGGCAGAGGGGCTGCATGAGGCGCGGCAGCGCGTGAACGATTGGGTCACCCAGCGGCTGCAACAGGCCGGCCCGGCCAGGCCGCGCTCCCCGTTCGAGACCCACGTGCGGTTCGAACCGGGCGCGGACGGCGGCCCACGGCTGAGCGTGGAGTCGGAGGACACGCCGGCTTTCTTGTACTCCCTCAGCGCAGCGCTGGCGCTGCACGATGTGTCCATCAAACGGGTGCGAATCCGGACCGTCGAAGGTCGCATCCACGACGAGCTCGAGGTAGAGCTGCCCGCCGGCGCCAACGCGCGGGAGCTGGAGGAGCAGATCCGCACGGCGGTGCTGCTCACCAAGCAGTTCACCTACTTCCTGGACAGCGCGGCAGACCCGTACACGGCGCTGACGCGGTTCGACTGGCTGGCGACGCACGCCGCCGCCGAGCGCGCCGGCTCCGGGTCGCTCGGTCTGCTGGCCGACCCCCGCGCGATGCCCTACCTTGCCCGCCTGCTCGGCGCCAGCGATTTCCTCTGGGAGGACTTCATCCGGCCGCGCTACGCCGAGGCGCTGGCGGCGCTCAAATCCCGCCTCGAGGGCCAGGGCACATTCGAGACCGGTCTCAAAGAGCGGTTGGACGGGGCGGCGCCGGAACGGCGGCGGGCGGAGCTGGCGGCATATCGTGAGCGCCAGGCTTTCCTGCTCGAGCTGGACGGCATCCTCGACCCCGCGGGCGATCCGCGGCCGCTCTCGCGCCGGCTGACGGCGCTGGCCGAGGAGCTGCTGCAGGCCTCGCTGGACGTCCTTATCGAGGAGCTTGGAGGCTCCCCGCCGGCGCCCTTCGCGCTGTTTGGCCTGGGCAAATTCGGGGCCGGCGCGCTTGGCTACGCGTCCGACCTGGAACTGCTGCTGGTCTACGACGGCAGCCAGGCGAGCCCATTCTTCGCCAGGCTGCTGGAAGAGCTGCAGAGCCTCTTCCGCGGCAAACAGGAAGGCCTGTTCGAGCTGGACCTGAGGCTCCGACCATGGGGCAAGAACGCGCCGCTGGAGTGCCCGCTGGCGACGTTCGAGACGTACTACGGTCCCGGCGGGGAGGCCCACAGCCTGGAACGCCTGGCCCTGACGCGGCTGCGAGCCGTGGCCGGCGACGCCGCGTTCGGCAGGCGCGTGCAACGGCTGCGGGACACGCTCATCTACGAGCGGCCGTGGCTCGACCTGGACGAGCTGGCGGAGGTCCGGGGCAGGCAGTTCCGGCAGAAGCGGGCCGGAGCCCGCAACGCGAAGTACAGCCCGGGCGGGCTGGTCGACGTTGAGTATGGAGTGCAGGTGCTGCAGGTACGCCACGGTCGAACGGCGCCGGCACTACGCACCCCCGACCTCGAAGCCGCCATCGGCGAACTGGGGAGGAGGGGCGTGGTTACGGCGTCGGAGGCAGAGCGACTCCGCGCCGCGGACCTGTTCCTCCGGAGACTCATCAACGCGCTGCGCGTGCTGCGAGGCGTGGCCGAGGACCTCGTGCTGCCGGCGCCCGACAGCGCCGACGCGCAGCACCTGGCGCGGCGGATGGGCTATTCCGCGCCCGACTGGAAGATCGCCGCGGAGGATCTCGAGCGTGAGTTCGCCGACCACACGGCGTTTGTTCGAGACTTCGTGCGGCGCTGCGTGGGCGAGGAGATGCTGCCCAGCCGCCGCGACCTAGCGGCCGCCGGCGATCGCCTCTAACAGCGAGTTATCGAAGAACTCCTTGACGTTGGCGTCTTTGGCCTTGGGGTTGTCGCTCAGGGCCAGGATCGTCTGCAGGCCTTCGACGCTCACCTGCGGCATCCCGGGCCGGCTCCAGGCCGGAACCATGAAGTCGTAGGTCACCTTGGCCGCCTCCTGGTCGGACTTGGTCCATTTGGAGATGACCTGCTCCACCGCCGCCTCGTTGGCGGGGTCGATACTGAACTTCCAGGCGTCGTAATAGCCGCGCAGGAACGCCCTGACAAGGTCCGGCTTGGACTTGAGGTAGTCGCGCGTGACCGTCACGCCGGATTGGACGAAGGGCACACCCAGCTTGGGCCCGTTGACCAGCTCCCTCATGCCCTCGCGCTGAGCGATCACCGTTGTCGGCGGGGCGAAGGTGCCACCGGCAACCTCGCCGCGCTGAAGGATGGCCAGCACGGCTTCCGTCGTGCCCGCGGCCTGGCGCTTGACCTGCTTGTCGAGGCCGTAGTGCTGTAGGAAGATCTGGGCCGCGGCGTCCGTGGCCGATCCGGCCGAGGTCACGGCAACGGTCTTGCCGGCCAGGTCCTTGACGTCATTAATGCCCTTGCCGCCGTACAGCGAGACGACGGGCACATTGGTGACAGCGGCGATCATGACTAACGGCACGCCGCCGAGATTGGCGCCGATCAGCTCGTTGCCGCCCGGGACGCCGAACTGGAGCTCGCCGGCCTGCATCGCGGGCACCTGCTGCGTCCCGGCCACCTGTCCGGCCTCGACCTCCAGGCCATAGCGCTGGAAGAACTTGAGCTCGACGGCGGTGTACAACACGCCCTGCGTGCCGCTGACCTGCGAGTAGGCCGCCCGGACCTTGGTCAACCCGCTGGCCGGCGCGCTGGGCTTGGACCCGGCGACCGCGCTCGATGGTGAGGATCCTGCCGGGGCTGGCGGAGCGACCGTCGCGCCGCAGGCCGCCAGGAGCACTACCGCGAGGATGCTGGTACAGAGCCGAAAGCGTTTCATGCGCCGTCGATTCTATGTACCGGGCAGCAGCCCCCGAGGACTCACTCGAGTGGCGGCGGTGCGTTCAGCACCAACCAGTACAGCTCCAGCTGCTTGACGGCGTCGATGAACTGGCCGAAATCAATCGGCTTGCGGACGTAGCTGTTGGCGCCAAGGCTGTAGCCCTCGATGACGTCTTGCTCCTCTCTGGAAGAGGTCAGGATGACCACCGGCAGGAGCTTGGTACGCTGGTTGGCGCGCAGCCGCCGCAGCACCTCCAGGCCATCGATCTTCGGCAGCTTGAGGTCGAGCAGCACAACCTGGGGTAGGAGGCTTTCCTCAGAGAAGAGGTAGTCCAGGGCTTCCGGACCATCCCGCGCCACCACCAGGTCATTGAGGATCTTGTTCTCGCGCAGCGCGACGCGCGTCAGCTCCTCGTCGTCCGGGTTGTCCTCGACAAGGAGGATGTTTCTATTAAGCGGTCGCATTCGTTCTTCTCTCCCCTTCGCGGAAGCTTATATAAAACGTGGCTCCCTCCTCAGGCGTGCCTTCAGCCCACACCTCTCCGCCGTGACGGCGAATGATGCGCTGGACCGTGGCCAGGCCTATGCCCGTACCCTCGAACTCAGTCGGCCCGTGCAGACGTTGGAAAGCGCCGAACAGCTTGTCGACGTAGGCCATGTCAAAGCCCGCGCCGTTGTCACGCACGAAATAGGCTGTCGCGCCGTCGTGCTGGGTCTTGCCGAAATCGATCCGCGCCTCGGGCTTCTTGCTGGTGAACTTCCAGGCATTGCCTATGAGGTTCTCCAGCGCCGCCCGCAGCAGGCGCGCGTCTCCCCGTACGATGAGGCCGTCTTCGATGCGGAACGTCACATCGCGGTTGGGCTCGGAGGCTCGGAGATCGTCGGCGATGGAATGGACGATCGCGCTCAAGTCCACCGAGGCGTGGCGCAGCTCTGCACGCGTGATCCGCGACAGGTTGAGCAGGTCGTCGATGAGCTGACCCATGCGCTGGCTGGCAGCGGAGATACGGTCCAGGTAGTCGCGGCCCTGCTCGTCGACGGCGTCGCGGTACGTCCGCGCCAGGATGCGGCTGAAGCCGTCGATGGCGCGCAGCGGCGCCCGAAGATCGTGGGAAACCGAATACGCGAAGCTCTCGAGCTCGCGGTTAGAGATCTCCAGTTCGGCGGTTCGCTCCAGGACACGCTGCTCCAGATCGGCGTTGAGCGCGCGAATGGCCGCTTCGGCGCGCTTACGACCGCTGACGTCGCGAAACGCCAGGACCGAACCAACCTGCTTGCCGCGCAGCATAACCGGTGAGGCCGAGTAGGCGACGGGGATGAGGCGGCCGTCTTTGGCGGTGAACACGTCGTCCTGCTCGGTCACCGTCCCGCCGGAGCCGACGACCTGCTGGATGGGGCACTCCTCCGCCGGATAGGGGCTGCCGTCCTCGCGCTGGAAGTGGGCGACCTGATGCAGGTTCTTGCCTTGCAGCTCGGCCTGCGTCCAGCCAAGCAGCGCTTCGCCGGCCGGATTCATGTAGCTCAACCGGCCGTCGCGGTCCAGCACGGCCACGCCTTCAGCCAGGCTCTGGTTGACAGCCTCGGCCTCGGCGCGCCGCTGCTCAGATTCCTCGTACAGCCGGGCGATCTCGATGGCCGGTCCGACCTGGGCGCCGAACACTGCCAGGAGCTGCGTTTGATGAAGATCGAACGGGCGGGGCGCGTAGTTGTGCACGACCATGGCGCCAACCGGCCGATCACTGACCAGCAGCGGCACGCCGAGAGCCGTCTTGACGCCGACCGCGACCACCTCGGGCCAGGCATGCTCCCACGAGGGGTAGTCGTCGACCAGGAGGGGTTGGCGGCTGGCGAAGACGTTGCCGACGATGGACTCACCGGGACGGGCCGCCCACTCGTCGATAGAAGGCGAGACTTCTTCATCGCGCGCCAAGCAGCGCAGCAGCTCGACGCGGGGATCCCAGACCCACAAGTGAGCGGCGTCGGCGGGCAACAATTTGCGGGCGTGGCGGACCGCCAGGGCTCCGATGCGAGACAGGTTGAGGTCGCTGGCGATGGCGGTCGAGAGCTGGTGCAGCGCCTCGAGCGCATCCGCGGTGAGCACGTGCTCGCCTGGCTGCTGCCGAAAGCCCGCAGTCACCCTCTCACTATGCACCAGTGGGATCGCCGAGTCGAGCACAGTCCCCTTAATGGATGCCCCATAGCTCCTACCAAGCAGCTGGCTAGGAGGCGCGGGCCATGGAGTGCCAGGCGACCGGCCGGACCTCGGCCTGGGCACCATGCAAAGCCCGATAGAGGGCAGGAGCGGCCTCCGCCGCGATGCGCTCCAAGAGCTGCGCGTCGGCCGGCGTAAACCGGTTCGGCACGCGCCCGCCCAGCTCCACCACGGCCAGCAACTCGCCGTTGTGATTCACCGGTACACCGAGGGCCGAGGCCACGCCCTGGCGCACGGCCCGTGGCGATTTCGTCCGGAGCTGGTGGTAGTCCGCTACCAGCAGCGGGACGCCTCGCAACAGGACCGTGCCCACGACGCCATTGCCGGGCGTGAAGATCTGCTGCGGCGCCCAGTGCGCCTGGTGCCTGAAGGCGGCCAGCTTGAGGACGCCGGCGGCGCCATCCCAGATGTAGAGCGAGGTGAAATCGACGCCGAACAGCGGGCTCACATAATCAACCACCCGTTGGGCGATTTCGTTTACGCTTGTCGCATCGTCAATACGTTCCGACGGCCACCGGGCGCTGACCAGCGCTGCTTCTTCCTGGACGGGAACGACCATGCGGCCATGCTATGCGCGGCCCATGCCGCTTGCCTATGGTGCTAGCACCCAGATCGCGCTGGGAATTCCTGGCTATCCGGGCCCTGGGCCTAGCGCTCGTGGCTGCGCTGGGAATAAGCTGGCCTTTGCTCGCCGCGGCGGCGCTCGCGGCGCTGCTGGCGTTCGCGGCCGCCGAACGCTGGAGCGGCCGCTGGGCCCTTCTCGCCGGAGCGGCCGATGTGGCCGTCAGCGCCGCGTTGGGGGCAACCGCCGGCGCTTCGGCCCTGGTGGTGCTGCCACTGACGGCGCTTGGGGCGTGGATCGTATACCGCCTCGCGCGCGGCAGCGAGACGGCCGTCGACAGGCGCTTGCGCCAGGCGGACGCCCTCAACAGCGCCACGGGCGCGCTGGGCGCTTCCTTCGAGCTGGAGCGACTGCTGGAGGCCATCGCCGGGGCGGCCTCAGACCTGTTCGGTGGCGCGGCGGTGGCCATCAAGCTGGCCCCACAGTTCGAGGACATCTCGCCGTCCCCATCCGAAGCGGCGTGGAACGTGGGCCGGGCGCGCTTGGGCCTGGCCGACGAGCTGCGCGACATTGCCACCCGCCATGCCGCGGAGAGGGCTGAGGGCCCGAACATCGGGCGCGAGTGCCTGACCACCGGCGAGGAGGCAACGGCCGTGCGGCTGGGACTGCCTCAGCGGGCACCCCTGGCGGCGATTGCCCTGGCCACGCCACGCGGCGAACAGCTCCGCCGTCCCGACGAGAGCCTGCTCTCGGCGTTCGTCGAGCGAGTTGCGCTGGCGCTGGAGAACGCCCTGCTGTACCACCGCCTGTCGCGGCGCAGCGATGACCTGGAGCGGGCCTACACCGACCTGGCCGCGGCGCATGAGGAGCTGGTTCGGGTGGACGAGATGAAGACCGTCTTCCTGAGCAACGTCTCCCATGAGCTGCGCACGCCGCTGACCTCGATCCGCTCGTTCTCCGAGCTGCTGATGTCGTACGACGACTCACCCGAGGTGCGCCGTGAGTTCCTGACGATCATCAACACCGAGAGCGAGCGGCTGACGCGGCTGGTAAACGACGTGCTGGACATCACCCGGATCGAGTCCGGGGTCATCAACTGGCAGATGGAGCAGCTCGATCCAGCCGAGCTGCTGGCCGAGGTGGTACGGGCCCAGGCGCCAGTGGTCAAGGCCAAGGGCCTGGCCTTTCACGACGATATCGCCGGCCCGCTGCCGCGCATCTATGGCGACCGCGATCGGCTGATGCAGGTCATCACCAACATCATGGACAACGCGGTGAAGTTCACCACCAAAGGCAGCGTGAGCCTGCGGGCACGGCGCAACGACGGCGAGCTGGAGATCACGATCGCCGACACCGGCATCGGCATCCCGGTCAAGGACCTGCAGCGCATCTTCGACAAGTTCCAGCAAGTGGGCTCGACGATGGCCAACAAGCCCCTGGGCACCGGCCTGGGCTTGTCGATCTGCCGGGAGATCGTGGAGCACCACGGCGGCCGCATCTGGGTGGATTCGGAGCTCGGCAAGGGCAGCACGTTTGGCCTCGCGCTGCCGTCGGTGGAGCCGGCCGACCGTGCTACGATGCCGCTCAAGAGTTTGAGCGAGCAGGAGGCATAGACATGGCCAAGATCCGGCACATTGCCATTCGAGCCGAGGATCCGGATGCGACCGCGAAGATGTTTGTCGAGGTTTTCGGGCTGCAGTTCATCCAGAAGCGGGCTCATGGCCCTGTCGACCTGTCCGACGGCGACGTGAACATCACGGTACTGCCGATGAACATCGGCCAGACCGAGCGCAAGATCAACAAAGGCTACGAGCACATCGGCTTCAGTGTTGAAAACGAGGAAGAAACGCGCCAGCGGCTGCTGGGTCATGGCGCCAAGGAGCTCAACCCCGTCCGGCTGGGCGAGGCCTACTACGAGTCGAAGTACATGTCCCCCGAGGGACTGGTGATCGACGTCGGCCATTGGGTGGGCACCAGCCCGATCGACAGCCAAGCAACCGTAGGCGCAACGAAGAACTAGCGGCCAGCCGAAATGGCCGACCTGCAGCTGAGCCTCGTCATGGGGCCCAATCCGCGATCCACGCCTGTGCTCGACGGCCACGTCAAGCCCGAGGGCATCGAGTTCACGTCGACGCGCATGCACCCTTCGGAGATCTTCTGGCGGCAGCTCAGCTTCGCCGAGTTCGACGTCTCTGAGATGTCCATGTCGTCGCTGCTGATGGCCATCGCCGGTGGGAACCGCGACTGGGTCGGGCTGCCGATCTTCACGTCGCGCCATTTCTTCCATACGTGGGCCTGGGTGCGGACGAGCGCCGGAATCGAGCGGCCGGAGGATTTGAAGGGCAAGCGGGTGGGCGTGCCTGAGTACCAGCAGACGGCGGCGCTGTGGTCGCGCGGCGCGCTAAAGCATGAATGGGGTGTGGAACCGGAAGACCTGGACTGGTACATGGAGCGGCCGCCGGAGCGCAGCCACGGCGGCGCCACCGGCTTCAAGCCGCCAGCGGGCGTGCGCTTCCAGTACATCCCCGAGAACAAGAACATCGGCTCGATGCTGGCCGATGGCGAGCTCGATGCCACGCTGCTGTACGTGGCCAGCGCCAACCTGGTCGACCGCAGCCGGCTGCGCTTGGAGGGCGACCCACGATTCCGGCTGCTGTTCCCCGACCCGCAGGCCGAGGGCCGGCGCTACTTTGCCAAAACGGGCCTATTCCCGATCAATCACGGGATGGTGGTGCGCCGGTCGATTGTGGAGAAACATCCCTGGGTGGTGCTCAACATCTTCAACGCCTTTCAGCAGGCCAAGGAGCAGTCGCTGCGGGCGGCCCGCGAACTGGCCGAGCCGTTCCTGACACTCGGCTGGCTGCCGCCCGAGGCTGCGCGCGGCCTGGCCCAGGACCCGTACCCGTACGGGGTCCGTTCCAACCAGAAGGTGCTGGAGACGATCGCGCAGTACTCGCACGAGCAGGGCCTGACGCCGCGCGTCATGGACCTGGGTGAGGTGTTCGCCCCGGCCACCATGGACCTGTAGGAGCTTTTACATGCTGAGCCGCGAAGACAACGAGATCCTGGCCCGAGTCGGGCCAGGCAGCATGATGGGCGAGGTATTCCGGCAGTACTGGCTGCCGCTCCTCCTCTCGAGCGAACTGCCGGAGCCGGACGGATCGCCCCTGCGCGTGCGCTGCCTGGGCGAGGACCTGGTGGCGTTCCGCGACACGCAAGGGCAGGTGGGGCTGCTGGCGGCCAACTGCCCGCATCGGGGAGCATCGCTGTTCTTCGGCCGTAACGAGGAGTGCGGCCTGCGGTGCGTCTACCATGGCTGGAAGTTCGACGTGAATGGCAACTGCGTCGACATGCCCAACGAGCCGCCCGAATCGAACTTCAAGGACAAGGTACGCCAGCGCGCCTATCGCTGCCGCGAGCGCAACGGCCTCATCTGGGCCTACATGGGGCCGCTCGAGAGGCCGCCCGACCTGCCGGCGCTGGAGTGGAACCTGGTGGCCGAGAGTCAGCGCTACATCTCCAAGCGCTACGAGAGCTGCAACTGGGCCCAGGCGCTGGAGGGCGGCATCGACTCCAGCCATTCGGGCTTCCTTCACAGCCGGTTGAATCCCGACACGTACGAGGGCGAGCATCGCCGCGGGCTGCTGGTCAAGACGGCCGACAAGCATCCCCGGTTCGAGGTGGTGGACACCGAGTACGGCGAGCTGATCGCCGCCCGGCGCACCGCCGACGAGGCGAACTACTACTGGCGCATCACGCAGTTCCTGATGCCGGCCTACACCATGCTCCCGCCCTATGGAGCACTGCCCATGTCGGGCCACTTCTGGCTGCCGATCGACGACTACACCACCATGGCCTGGACGGTCACCTGGCACCCCACGCGTGACCTGACCGAGCAGGAGCTGCACGACATGAAGACCGGCTGGGGACTGCACGTGGGGCTGGACAAGATCCGCGGGACGCCCGATCCGGAGAGGCCTGGGCGTGAGTGGCAGCCCATTGCTACGGAGGAGAACGACTACTTGATCGACTGGGAGGCGCAGAAGACGGAGGTTTTTTCGGGCCTGCCCTGGATCTCAATCCAAGATCAGGCCCTCCAGGAGAGCATGGGGCCGATCTACGACCGGACCAACGAGCACCTCGGGGTGGCCGACACGGGCATCATCCAGGTGCGGCGGCGCTGGCTGGAGGCAGCCAAGTCGCTGCGCACTCGGGGCATCACGCCGCCCGGCGTGCTGAACCCGGAGTCGTACCGTGTACGGGCGGCGGCGGTGATCCTGCCCAAGGAGGCAGTGTGGGTCGAGGCGGCGGCCGAGAATCTGACCGCCCGCGAGGGCCTGCACATCCCTTCGGCATGAAGCGCGCGGCCCTCATCGGGCTTGCCCTCCTGTTGAGCGCCTGCGGTGGCGGGGCCGCGCCGGCCCCCAGCGGTTCCGCGCCCGCCAGCGGTGGGCCAAAAGCCGCGCTCGACGTGGAAGCCGCCAAGAGAGAGAGCACGCTGGCCCTCACCATGCACCCCGATCCGCAGTACGAGAGCGTGGTCAACCTGGCCCAGAAAGCGCTGCCCCAGCTCAAGATCCAGTACAACCCGATGCGGCCCAGCGATTTTGTGCCGCGCGTTCTGTCGGAGCAGCGCAACGGCCAGTACCTGTGGGACGTCCACGTCGGGCCCGCGTCCAACATGCTGTCCGTCATGACGCCGGCCGATGGGCTGGCAGACATCCGGCCATTCGTCGACGGCCTCGACCCCGACGTGACCGCCGACGGCAAATGGGCGGGCGGCTTCAAAGTGTTCACCGATCCCGACCGGCCGGTGACGCTGGTCTATCAGTACTTCCTCACAGGCGGCCTATACGTCAATCGTGACAAGCTGCCGGCGAGCCAGTTCTCCAGCGCCGACCAGCTGCTCGACCCCAAGTTCAAGGGCCAGATCGTCATCTACGACCCGACCAAGGAGAACGGCGGCAGCCTGACGCTCGGCGCATTGCTGGTGGCCCGCGGCGAGGACTTCGTCCGTAAGCTCATGCGCGACCAGGCGCCGGTCGTGGTAAGCACCTCACGCCAGGGCACGGAGTGGCTGGCCGAGGGACGCTACCCGATCGGCATCGGCACCGACCGCAATCTGCTGGCCGACATGCAGGCCAAAGGCCTGGGCCGGAGCGTGGAGCTGATCCGCCTGGACGGGCAGTACGTGCTCACCTACGGCGTGAGCATCCTCAAGAACGCGCCGCATCCGAACGCCAGCAAGCTATTCCTGAACTGGCTGCTCGGCCACGATGGCCAGGACGCCATGGCGCGCGAGGTTGAGGGGGGCAGCAGCCGGCGCCTGGACGTCAAGGTCTACCACCCGGACGATACGCCCGATTACCACAACCTGAGCCAGTACAAATTCATCCCCGTCAGCCCGCAGGGCATGGAGGTGATGAAGAAGGTGCTGAACATCACCCAGAACAAGGCCTAGCCTCACGCCGCTACCGCAAGCAATCTCTTTGGCCAAGCCACGTTGACAACGGACGTCCAGCCGCCACAGAGCTCACTTGCGTCCAACGCCGACCTGATCGCCAGGATCCTGTACGAGGCTGGGGTGCGCTACGCGGCAGGCATTCCCAGCGGGCAGGTGCTGGCCATCATCGAGGCTATGCGCCGGGCGGGCATCGAGTTCGTGCTGGTGAGCCATGAGGGCGCGGCAGGGTTCATGGCCGACGTCATGGGCCGCGTCTCCGGCATGCCAGGCGTGGCCGTCGCGACGGTCGGTCCGGGCGCGACGAACCTGACCACGGGCATTGGCAACGCGTTCCTCGACCGCTCGCCGGCCCTGGCGATTACCGGCCAGGTGCCGTGCGCGCAGCTCAACCGGCGGGTGCAGATGCGCATCGATCACCAGGCCCTGTTCGGGCCTATCGTTAAGGCCTCGTACCAGCTGAACGGGAGCTCGATTGGCGAGACGGTGCGCCGGGCTCTGGCGCTGGCCACGGCGGAACCGCCCGGTCCCGTGCACCTGGACTTACCCGAAGACGTAGCGGTGGCACACGCGGAGGACCTTTCCGGCGTGGCGCCCGCGGCGGAACATCCTCCGGGCTCCGGCCCGACGATGACGGGCGCGGCCGCGCTCGAGCGCGTCATGGACCTGCTGCGGGCCGCGCGGAGGCCTATTGCCGCGCTTGGTTTCAGCCTCTACCGGTCCGGCGCCCTGCCCGAGCTGCACCGCTTCCTGGAAGCCAACCATCTGCCGTTCGTGACCACGAACATGGCCAAAGGCGTCGTGCCCGAAGATCATCCCCTGTGGGTTGGCGTGGTGGGCCGCGTCCGCCGCAAGACGATCGAGGATTACCTGGCCCAGGCCGACCTGATTGCCGGCATCGGCTACGACCCGGTGGAGATCTGCTACGAGGAATGGATGCCCAAAGGCGTGCCGCTGGTGCATGTCGATGCCGAGCCGGCCGACGTCGACGCCTCCGTGCGACTGGAGCACGAGGCAATCGGCAACCTGGGGGATGCCGTCCGGCGCCTGGCCGAGCTTCCGCCCGCGAGCAACGATTGGGACGACGCCGAGATAGCCCACTTCCGCGGCCGGCTGGAGGCCAGCATCCGCCTGCCGGGCGAGGGCTTCCAGCCCTGGCAGGCGCTGGACATCATGCGTGAGCTGCTGCCCGCCGACGCCCTCCTGACGTGCGACGTGGGGGCGCACACCCATCTCGTGGCAACCCAGTGGCGCGTCACTGTGCCGGAGACCCTGCTCGTGTCCAACGGCTGGTCGTCGATGGGCTACGCGATCCCGGCGGCGCTGGGTGCCAAGCTGGCCGCCCCCGACCGAACCGTGGCCGCGGTGATGGGCGACGGCTGCTTCCTCATGATGGCCGGCGAGATGGCCACCGCCGCCCGGCTTGGCTTGCCGGTTCCCTTCGTGATCCTGAACGACAGCTGGCTGTCGCTGATCAAGGTCAAGCAAGAGCGGCGCGACTATGCCTACGCCGGCGTAGAGGTGTGCTGCGGGCCGGCCGAGCCGCCGCGCGAGTACTTCGGCGTCCCGAACCTGGTCGCGCGCACGCCGGAGGAGTTCCACCACGCCCTGAGCCAGGCGCTTCGCATGAACGGCCCGTGCGTGGTCGAGGCTATGGTGCGGCCGGAGATCTACTCGACGATCCTGTATGGATAGCTACGACCTGATCGTCATTGGCTCGGGCCAGGGTGGCGGGCCGCTGGCCGGGGCCTTCGCCAGGGCTGGCAAGAAGGTGCTGCTGGTTGAGCGCGTCCATGTCGGGGGCACGTGCATCAACGAGGGCTGCACGCCAACCAAGACGATGGTCGCCAGCGGCCGCAACGTGTATCTGGCGCGTCGCGGCGCCGACTTCGGCTTTCAGACGGGGCCGATCGCGGTTGACATGCGCCGGGTACGTGAGCGCAAGCAGGCGGTGGTGGACCGTTTCCGCGACGGGTCGCAGCACAGCATCGAGCGGGCCGGAGTGGACCTGGCATTCGGGGTCGCCTCATTCACCGGGCCCAAGACTATCCGCGTGGCGGTCAATGGGGGCGGCGAGCGCGAAGCAACCGCGCCGAACATCGTGATCGACACCGGAGGCCGGCCGGCGCCGCTGAAGGTTCCCGGGATGGAGAGCGCCAACGCCCTCGACTCGACGACGATCATGGAACTGGAGCAGGTGCCCGAGCACCTGATCGTGGCCGGCGGCGGCTATATCGCCATGGAGTTCGGCCAGCTCTTCCGCCGCTTCGGCAGCCAGGTGACGGTCATCCAGCGCGGCAAGCAGCTGCTGGCCCGCGAGGACCCGGACGTGGCCGAGGAGGTCCGCAAGATCCTGGTCGAGGACGGCATCGAGGTGCTGCTGGAGACATCGCTCGCAAGCGTCCGTGGAGGCGACGGTTCTGTCGAGGTGACCGTCAGCTCAGGCGGCAGCGAGCGGACCATCCACGGCTCGCACCTGCTGAACGCCGTCGGCCGCACGCCCAACACCGAGGAGCTGAACCTGCCGGCGGCGGGTGTGCGCACCACGGCAAGCGGCCACATCCCGGTGAACGAGCGGTTGGAGACGAATGTGCCCGGCGTCTACGCCATCGGCGACGTGAACGGCGGGCCGCAGTTCACCCATATCTCGTACGACGATTTCCGCATCCTGCGGGGGAACCTGCTGGAGGGCCGGCAGATGACCACGAGGGGCCGCCTTCTGCCCTACGTGGTCTACATGGACCCGGAGCTGGGGCGGGTGGGGTTGACCGAGACCGAAGCGCGGCAGCAGGGGCTCGACATCCGGGTGGCGAGCATGCCCATGAGCCGTGTGGCCCGGGCCGTCGAGATGGACGAGCCGCGCGGGCTGATGAAGGCCGTGGTAGACGCCCGCTCCGGCCAGCTCCTCGGGTGCGCCATCCTGGGCGTCTTCGGCGGCGAGATGATGTCGCTCGTCTCGGTGGCCATGCTGGGCCAGCTGCACTACGAGGTTTTGCGAGAAGGTATCTTCGCCCACCCGACGCTGGCCGAGGCGTTCAACAACCTGTTTGGCCACTTCAAATGAAAACGGGGCGGCTTGCGCCGCCCCGTTTCACCGGATTTCCTAGAAATCCATCCCGCCGCCGGGTGGCATGGGCGGCATGGCTGGCTTGGGCTCCGGCTTCTCGGTGACCAGCGTCTCGGTAGTCAGCAGCATGGCCGCGATGGACGCCGCATTCTGCAGGGCCGAGCGGGTGACCTTGGCCGGGTCCACGATGCCCGCCTTGAACATGTCCTCGTAGCGGCCGTCGAGCGCGTTGTAGCCGGTGTCCCTGGTGCCCTTGCGGACGGCCTCGACAACCACCGAGCCCTCTTCGCCGGCGTTGTACGCGATCTGCCGCAGCGGCTCTTCGAGGGCGCGCTTCACCAGTGTCACGCCGACTTTCTCGTCGCCCTCAGCCTGGAGGCTGTCGAGCACGGCCGCGGCCTGGGCCAGCACGGTGCCGCCGCCGGCTACGATGCCTTCCTCGACGGCCGCGCGGGTGGCCGACAGGGCGTCCTCGACGCGGTGCTTCTTCTCCTTGAGCTCGACCTCAGTGGGCGCGCCAACCTTGATGATGGCCACGCCGCCGGCCAGCTTGGCCAGCCGCTCCTGCAGCTTCTCGCGGTCGTAGTCCGAGGTGGTCTCCTCGATCTGCGCCTTGATCTGCTTCACGCGGGCCTGGATGTTCTCGCTCTTGCCGGCGCCCTCGACGATGATCGTCTTGTCCTTGTTGGCGGTCACGCGGCGGGCGCGGCCGAGCTGCTGCACCTGGGTGTTCTCCAGCTTGAAGCCGGCCTCCTCGGTGATCACCTGGCCGCCGGTGAGAATGGCGATGTCCTCCAGCATAGCTTTGCGCCGGTCGCCGAAGCCAGGCGCCTTGACGCCGAGCACGTTCAGCGTTCCGCGCAGTTTGTTGACCACCAACGTGGCCAGCGCCTCACCCTCGATGTCCTCGGCGATGACCAGCAGCGTTCGGCCGCCCTGGACGACCTTCTCCAGGATGGGCAGGATGTCAGCAATGGCCGAGATCTTCTTGTCGGTGATGAGGATGTAGGGATCCTCGAGCACGGCCTCCATGCGGTCGGCGTTGGTGATCATGTAGGGCGAGATGTAGCCCCGGTCGAACTCCATGCCCTCAACGTACTCGGTCTCGAACCGCAGGCCCTTGCCCTCTTCGACGGTGATCACGCCGTCCTTGCCGACCTTGTCCATGACGTCCGAGATGATCTGGCCAACCTCCGGGTCGGCGGCCGAGATGGTCGCCACCTGGGCGGTCTCTTCCTTGGTGGTGATCTGCTTGGAGCGGCTCTTGATCTCCTCGACGACCTTGTCGACGGCCTTCTGGATACCGTTCTTGAGGATCATCGGGTTGGCGCCCGCGGCCACGTTGCGCAGGCCCTCGGTGATCATGGCCTGAGCCAGCACCGTGGCGGTCGTGGTGCCGTCGCCGGCGATGTCGTTGGTCTTAGTGGCAACTTCCTTGAGGAGCTGGGCGCCCATGTTCTCGAACGGGTCTTCCAGCTCGATTTCCTTGGCGATGGTGACGCCGTCATTGGTGATGGTCGGGGCGCCGAACTTCTTGTCGAGCACCACATTGCGGCCCTTGGGGCCCAGCGTGACCTTGACGGCCCCGGCCAGCTGATCGACGCCGCTCTTCAGTTTGCGGCGGGCATTCTCGTCGAAGACGAGCTGTTTGGCAGGCATGCCTGATCCTCCCTACTCGAAGATGGCGAGAATGTCCTTCTCGCTGATGATGAGGTAGTCCTTGCCCTCGATCTTGATCTCCGTGCCGGCGTACTTGCCGTAGAGCACCTTTTGGCCGGCTTTGACCTCGAGAGCGTGCTTCTGGCCCTTGTCGTCCACGCGGCCGCTGCCGACGGCGACGACGGTGCCTTCCTGTGGTTTCTCCTTGGCGGTGTCGGGCAGGACGATGCCGCTGCTGGTTACCTCTTCGCGCTCCAGCGGCTCGACCAGGACACGGTCACCAAGGGGCTTGATTTTGGTGGCGGTGAGTGTCGCCATACAACCTCCTCCGTACGGTTTGAGACGTGCGCTACTAGCACTCTTTTTAGGTGACTGCTAGCAAAATATACGAGAGACTGCTAACCGTGTCAAGCCGAAGCGGGGCAGCCTAAGCTTGCCTGCATGCGCGTGCTGATCGCGCCGCAGGCCTTCAAGGGCAGCCTGTCCGCGGCTCAGGTCGCCCGGGCCATCGCAGCGGGCATCCCGCCGGAGCACGAATGGGAGCTGCTGCCCGTGGCCGATGGCGGCGAGGGCACGGTGGAGGCCCTGCTCGCGGCCCTCGGAGGGGAGCGCCGCAGGGCGGTAGTCGAGGATCCGCTGGGGCGGCAGATCGAGGCTGAATGGGGGCTGCTGCCGGATGGCCGGGCGGCCATCGAAATGGCCGCGGCGAGCGGCCTGCCGTTGGTGGGTGACGAGCGCGATCCGCGGCGCGCCACTACCTACGGCACGGGCCAGCTCATCCGGGCCGCCCTGGACACCGGCGCGCGCGAGGTGATTGTGGGAATCGGCGGCTCGGCCACGAATGACGGCGGAGCGTGGGCGCTGGAGGCGCTTGGCGGCAGGCTGCTTGATTCCGCCGGCAAGGAGCTGCCGCGCAGCGTCATCCACCTGCAGCGGCTGGCGCGCGTGGAGCTGCCCAGGATCGACGCCCGGCTGCGGGTCATGTGCGACGTTTCGAACCCGCTGCTGGGCCCCACCGGCGCGACGGCGATATACGGACCGCAAAAGGGCGTCAACGAGCCCATGCGGCCGCGTCTCGAGGCCGCGCTCGAGCGCTGGGCAGACGTGGTGGAGGCCAAGGTTGGGCGGCCGCTGCGCGACGTCGCCGGCGCGGGCGCAGCCGGCGGGCTGGGTTTCGCCTTGCTGGCCGTCGGCGCAACCCTCGAGCCCGGCGCCGAGCTGGTGCTTGATACAGCCGGCTTTGGCGAACGCGTTCGCAAGGCCGATCTGGTGGTCACAGGCGAGGGCCGGCTCGACGGCCAGAGTCTTTTTGGAAAGGCCTCGATCGCCGTGGCCCGACGGAGCAAGGCGGCGGGCGTGCCGGTCCTGGCGGTGGTTGGCGGGCTGGGCGAAGGCTACGAGGGCGCCCATGCCGAAGGCATCGACGCAGCTCTGCCTACTGCGCCCGGACCGATCTCGTTGGAAGAGGCACAGGCCCGCGCCGGCGAGCTCATCACGGCCGCCACCGAGCGCGCCTTTCGTATGCTTGCGTTGGGCAAGCATGCTTCTCGCGATCGACGTCAGTAACAGCTCCACCAAGCTCGGCGTCTACGACGGCGCCCGGCTGCTGGGCAACTGGCGCATCGACAGCGAGCTGCGGCAGACCGCCGACGAGTACGGCCTGCTCATCACCGGCCTGATGACGCACCACGGGGTCGACGCCCGCCGCATCAGCGCCGCGATCATGTCAAACGTCGTCCCGCCGCTGATCGCCACGTTCGAGGAGATGGTGGAGGGGTATTTCGGGCAGCGCTGCATCGTCGTCTCGCACGAGCTGGATGTGGGCCTGGCCTACCGCACCGACAACCCGGCGGAGACAGGGGCCGACCGGATCGTGAACTGCCTGGCGGCCCACCGTCTGTACGGCGGGCCGTCAGTGGTGGTCAAATTCGGCACAGCCACCACGTTCGACGCCGTGTCGGCCGATGGGGCGTTTCTGGGCGGCGCCATCACCGCCGGGCTGGGCCTGGCCGCCGAAGCGCTGGCCAGCAAGGCAGCGCGCTTGTACAAGGTGGAGATGACTGCGCCGCCCAAAGCTGTGGCCACCGACACCATCGGCAACCTGCAGTCGGGCCTGGTCTACGGCTACGTGGGCCTGGTGGAGGGGCTGATCGAGCGCTTCAAAGGCGAGCTGGGCCCGCTAAAGCGGGTGGTCGCCACGGGCTGGGAAGCGCAGTACATCGCCCCGTTGACCAAGGCCATCGACGAAGTGAACCCCCTCCTCACGCTGGAGGGGCTGCGACTGGCGTGGGAACACCTGTGCGCGAGCAGGGCGCCATGAGCGTGCAGGGTAAGCGCATCCTGCTTGGCGTCTCCGGCGGCATCGCCTGCTACAAGGTCGTTCAGGTCGCGCGCGACCTGACCAAGCTGGGCGCAGACGTGCACGTGGTCATGACCCAGGCCGCGCGGCAGTTCGTCGGGCCGCTCACGTTCGAGACGCTCACCCGCCACAAGGTGCTGACCGACGTTATGGAGCTGGACGAGCGCAGCGACATCGTGCACGTCGAGCTGGGCAAATCTGTCGACCTGATCGTGGTCGCGCCGGCGACCTGCAACATCATCGGGCGCATCGCCCACGGGCTGGCCGAGGATCCCATCACCGTGACCATGCTAGCCAGCCCCGCGCCTGTCCTGATCGTGCCGGCCATGGACCATCACATGTGGGCCAATCCGGCCACCCAGGCAAACGTGGAGACGCTGCGCGGACGCAGCATGCGCATCCTGGAGCCGGTGCACGGCGAGCTTGCCTCGGGCGCGGTGGGCTGGGGCCGGATGCAGGAGCCGGAGGCGATCGTGGCCGCGGTGTGCGAGATGCTCGAGCCGGGCCCGCTGGCCGGCAAGCGCATCATCGTGACCGCCGGTGGCACCCAGGAGCCCATCGACCCAGTGCGCTACATCGGCAACCACTCCTCCGGCAAGATGGGCATCGCCGTCGCGCGGGAGGCCGCCCGCCGCGGCGCCCAGGTGACGCTGCTGTACGGCGCCATCAGCGTCCGCCTACCGGAGGGCGTCGACGCCGTCCACACGCCGACGGCGGAGGACATGGCGCGCGCCGTCCACAAGCACGCCACGAAGGCTGACGCGCTGGTCATGGCCGCGGCGGTGGCCGATTACCGCGCCGCGGCGATAGCCCCGCACAAGATCAAGAAGGGTCAGGCCCTGCGCGTGGACCTGAAGCCGACAGTGGACATCCTGGATTCGATCAAGGACCTGCCGCTGGTGAAGGTCGGGTTTGCCGCCGAGACCCGCGAGCTAGTTGAAGCCGCCCGGGAGAAGCTTCAGCGCAAGCGGCTGGATCTGATCGTCGGCAACGACGTCGCGGCCGAGGGCTCAGGCTTCGGGTCGGACACGAACCAGGTCGTGCTCATCGATGCGCGATCCGCAGAGCAACTGCCCTTGATGCCGAAGTCCGAAGTGGCGGCCCGAATCCTGGATCGTGTGGGGGAGCTGCTCGCTAGATAGCCCTCGCTCCACAGCGCGGGCAGCGATGCTCCTTGCCGAGGGCCGTACCGCAGCGGAAGCAGGAGTCGAACGGCGCCTCTTTGGGCTCCAGGAAGGGGTAGGCCAGCTGCAGGCGCAGCTTGATGAACAGGATGCGCTCCTCTTCGTCCAGCTCGCGGCGCTCGTCGGCTCGCAGCAGCTGGTTAGTCTCGACGACGTTCAGGCCCAGGGCAGCGCCGATCCAGAGGATCTCGTCGAAGCTGCGCGGGGCGCGCTCGCCGGTTTCGAGCGCGGTGATGTCGGCCGCCGGCAGATGGAGGGCGGCCCCCAGCTCACGCTGGGTGATCTTCTGGCGGAGCCGCAGGCGGCGCAGGGCGGCGCCAAAAGCGCCCCGCTCCTGCCGCGAGCGATAGCGGCGGACGCGCTCGACGCGCTGCTCGGCCTCGCGGCCGAAATGCCAGGCATCCCCGGATGAAGCCGCCTGCTCCATGCCCCTAGAAGAACGCATGGAAGCGAGCGGTGTTACGCCGGACCATTGACTCGTCGATGTACCATTGTGCACGCTCATGTCTGCCGCGGAGCCGGTTACCCGAAGAGGGTTCGTGAAAGGCGCCGTGGCTGCTGGGGCTGCCTTCGTGGCCCTCGACGCCTTCGGCGGGGTAACCATCGCCCTCGGCGCCAGCCCGAAGCAGACGCCCGAGGCCAACGGCGTCATCTATCCCGATCCAAGCCTGTGCATTGGCTGCCTCACATGCGAGGTCATCTGCTCGCAGGTTCACCGCGAACAGGGGCTGTCCGACGTGCCGCGCATCCGCATCTACAACGACCCGACGGTAAGAGTGGATCCCGCGGTCCAGGAGGCCTACCCAAATCGGGGATCCTTCCGCCAGCAGCCCTGCCTGCAGTGCCCAACGGCCGAGTGCCTGTACGTGTGCCCGGTGAATGCGCTGCGCATCGAGCCCAAGACCGGCGCGCGCTACATCGCCGAGGACGCGTGCGTCACCTGCGGCCGCTGCGCCAACGCCTGCCCCTTCACCACCAGCCCGGAGACGGCCGCCACGAACGAGCTCAAGTTCGGGCAGATGACGCGCATCAGCTACGACGCCAAGAAGGGCACCTTCGCCAAGTGCGACCTGTGCTACTGGCGTGAAGGCGGGCCAGCGTGCGTCGAGCGCTGCCCGGTGAACGTACGCATCAAGCAGGGCATCATCAACGTCGAGCCGGGCCGGATGTGCCTGTCGGCCCCCAAAGCCGACAAGGCCAACTGGAACAAGCTGCGCGAGTTCCAGACCGTGGCCGGCAGCCCGGCAGTAGGCAAGACGGTATGAAGTGGCTGGCCACGCTCGGGCTGGCTGGGACCACGCTGGGCTTTATCGCCATCGCCGGGCAGGCCTTTTCGGGCGCCCAGCCCTGGGATGCCGAGCTCTCAGACAATTTCATCTTCGCCAAGGCCATCCCGTTCATCCTGGGTCTGGGCGTCCTGGTTGGCGCCCTTCGCCGCACGGCCGCCCCGACGAGCCCGGCCACTGATGGCCACGTGCGGCGCTTCAGCCCGGGCACGGTGGCCGGGCACTGGATCAACGCCGCGGGAGTGTTCCTGGCGCTGGGCACCGGCAGCTGGCAATACCTGCGCGGCATCGTCGGCGTGGATGCACCGGTGCCGCTGTACCTGTTCTATCGTGTGCACTACATCGGCGCGACGCTGATCCTGTTCTCGGCTGCCAACTTCCTGACGTATTGGGCGCTGGGTGTCGAGACGCCGCTGCTCGTCCCGCGTGGGCAGTGGCTGCGCCACCTGCGGGGCCTGGCGCACGAGCTGCCGCGTTCGACGGGCACGCTGCTGGCCGACCTGATCGGCCTGGACATGAAGCGCACGCCGCCGCCGGTGGAGCAATTCACGTATTACGAGAAGACGGTTTCGTTCCCGATCTGGCTGATCCTGATCGCGCTGATCACCGTCAGCGGACTGATCAAGGCGCTGCGCTACGTCTATCCGGTGCCGGGGGGTGTATTGTACTGGGCGTCCGGCGTGCACGTGGCGACGATGGTGCTGATCGCCATCAAGCTGCTGGACCACATGCGCTACGTCTTCGGCCGGTGGCCGCTGCTGGTGTCCATGTGCACCACCTGGATCAGCGAGCGCTACGTGCAGGCGCGTCATCCCGGCTGGCACAAGCAACTCCCGGCCGGCTCAGAGCGGCCGGCTGCTCCAGGCCCTAGCCCGGCGGAAGCCATGGCCGGTGGCAGCGAGTGAGGGCGCTCACCGGCGCCCTGGGACTGGTGTGGGCCGCGGCCAATCTGCTGGCCGCCTGGGTGTTGGTCACGAAGAGCTTCACCGCCCTGGTGCCGGCCAAAGAGGGCGGCCTGGCGCAGCTGCTCATCCTCCTGGGCGGGCTGGCGCTGGCGGTGTTCGCGGTGGCGCTTGGGTGGAGCTCGCTGCGGCTAGCGCTCGGTGAGACCCCGAACGACTAGCTGCTCCTCCCGCAGGGGAGGCGCAACCATCTCGCGCAAGCGCTGGCGTTCCACCGCGTAGCGGAGCAATGCCTCCTGGCCGGAGGGAGCCGTTACGAAGATTCCATCTCCAACCGCCACCCAACCACTTCCGATGACCTTGAGTTGCGGTTCCAAGTACCCACTACAACGCTGCAACCGCCCGATAGGTGACTACAGGGGGAGAGATCCGCGAAACCGCTCCACGCGCGGCGCGGTGGGATCCAAGGGCTCAGCCGTGAGCTCGTCCCCGGCTCGCAGACGGGCCAGGAGCTGGTCGATGGCCGAGAGCGCATCCGCCGAGGTCGTGGCCAGCATCTCGGCCTGCGGCGCCATGGCCGAGGCCCGCGAGGCCAGCTCAGGCGGGACGACCAGGATCTCGAACGGCTCCTCCGGCAGCTCCTCGAGGGGCGCCAGCTTCACCTGTACGTCCAGGCCGGCGCGCTCCATGGCCGCCTCGAAGCGATGGAACGCCACCAACCAGGGGGTGGGAAGCTCGCCGCGGCTGTAGCCGACGACGAGCGTGCGCACCAGCCGGGCCATAGGTTCGGCTCGCTAGGATAGCAGCGTGGACGACGCCGAGGGCCTGGACGTCGCCATCGAGGCGGCCCTGGCCGGCGGCAAGGCGGCTGTCGCTCGCCTGGGAAATCCCGGGTTCCACCAGTGGAAGCGCCAGCGCGACGTCGTCCCCGAGGCCGCGCTCGAAGTCCAGGAGGCCATTCTGGAGGTCATCCGGCGGCGCCGGCCGAGCGATGGCATCCTGGCCGAGGAGGGGCCCGAGGACGAGCCCGTGCCGGTGGAGGCCGAGCACCTATGGATCGTCGACCCCATCTGCGGGAGTATCAACTTCGCCCAAGGTATGCCGCTGTTCGGTGTCTCGGTGGCCCTGCGGATGGCCGGCAACATCCGCGTTGGGGTGGTGTTCGACCCGTGCCAGAACGAGCTGTTCGAGGCCACCTTCGAGGGGCCGGCGCGTATGAACGGCGAGGTCATCCAGGTGCAACAGATCGCGGAGGGGCTAGAGGTGTTCGAGAAGTCCTGGCTAGCAGCCGATCTCCCGCCTGAAGACCCTTTGCGAACGGACGCGCTCCAGATCTTCGACATCATGGCCCAGCAGGTAACCGGGGTCAGCATGATCAACTCGCCGGCGCTGGCCATCTGCTGGGTGGCCATGGGCCGGCTGCACGCGTACTGGACGCTCGACGCGCGCATCTGGGACGTGGCCGCGGCCAGCCTGATCCTCAAGCGCGCCGGCGGCACCTTCACGGATGCCGAGGGCGCCTCCTGGCTGCACTCGAGCGGTGGCTACATCGCCTCGAACGCGGTTATACACGGTTGGACACTGCGCTGCATTCAGCGCGTGCTCGAAGGCCGCTAGTCGCCGCCCTCCGCACCGGAAGCCGCTTCCATGAAGGCGGTGAGCGCTTCCTCGCAGCGATCGAGCGCTGCCTCCACCTGGCGCGCTTCGCCTGCACCGAAGTAGTCGCGCGCGCCGATTTGCCCGGGCCAACCGCGGAGCTTGCTCAGATCCGCTTCCAGCTCCTCGGGCTCTGCAAACGTGAAATCACGGTGCTCCGTCTCGCGGCGGACGTAGTTCAGGAAGCGCTCGGCCTCCTGGACGATGTCGGCGTACTCCTGCCGGCGCGCGGCGCGAGACTCCTCGACCAGCGCCCTGGCCCGCGCCACCGGAAGCCTGGCAGCTTCGACGAGCGTCGCTTCGCCCCCGAACTCGTCCACTTTCGCGGCTACGCCCGACAGGGCCTCTCCGGCCCGCGGCGTCTCGGGTAAGGCGCACACGCCGTCCCGCAGATAGACCGCTCACTCGCCAGAACATCCATGTGGACCGGACGTCCTGCCCGTGGCTCATCCGCAAATTCATCGACCCCGACGCCGAATTCGTCTTTGTGCGCCACGGCACCAACGCCGCCACTCAGAACGGCTACACCTTGGACATGCGGGGCGGCGACTACACGCACAAGGACGGCAGGTCGACGTTCCTGGTCATGCTCGAGCGACGTGGGCTGCAGCGCGACCCAGCACTGGCGGAGATGGGCCGCATCATCAGCGATGCCGACGTGCCGCCCAGCCGCACACGCCGGCCGGAGGCCGCCGGGCTGGATGCGCTGATCCGCGGGGTCCAGCTGAGCGTCCCCGACGATCACGAGACGCTGCGGCTCACGGCCCCGCTGTACGACGCCCTGTATGCCTACTGCCAGGCCGAGGTGAGCCAGCCCAAGATCCGGCAGGGCACGCCCCGGCCGCGGCTGAAGTACACGCGCCGCGTCATGCAGCACCTCGACGAGGATGCCTAAGCCGGCCGGAACCCAGCCGTCCCGAACCCAGCCGCGGCTCGTTGCCAGATGATTGCGCATAACAGTCGTTATCGACGCTTAACGGGAGACCAGGACGGGCTGGCCATCGCCCAAACGATGCCCGGGCCGTTGGCCGCACAGCTCGCCATGTGGATCGGCATCGTTCCGTTCCTGCGCGAGGGCGTCGTTGACACCTATCACCGCCATGACCGTCCACCCGTTGTAGACTGGCCGCGCCATGAGGCTTCTGGCGCTGCTGGCCCTGCTGTTCCTAGCGGCGTGCGGCGGCGCGGCGGCGCCGAGCGGCTCGGGAGCGGGGGCTAAACCGGCCGGCTGGGACAGCCTGGTCGACGCGGCAAAGAAAGAGGGCACCGTGGTCATCTACGCCCAGCCCGGCACGACGTACCGCAACGTCATCGTCGCTGCCTTCGAGAAGAGCTACCCAAGCATCAAAGTCGATTCCGTGTTCGTGCTGCCGGCCGAGCGAGTCAGCCGGCTGAGCCTCGAGCGTCAGGCGGGCCGCTACCTGGCAGACCTGTGGATCGGCGGCACGACGGACGCGGTGACCACGCTGAAGGAGGGCGGCATGAACGTACCGCTGCGGCCCCAGCTGGCGCTGCCCGAGGTGCTCGACGAGTCGGCCTGGTTCGAGCACAAGCTGTGGTGGGCCGACTCCGCCGAGCCATATACGACGCTGATGTTCGTCGGCGGCGTGCAGGGCGTGGTATTCGTCAACACCAAGATGGTGGATGCGGGCGTCTTCAAGTCGTACTGGGACGTGCTGGATCCGAAATGGAAGGGCAAGATCGCGTCCACCGACGTGCGCAACACAGGCACTGGCGCCGCGCCGGCCCGCTTCGTCTACAAGCAGCCGGATCTGGGGCCGAACTGGTTCCGGCGCGTGTTTGCCGAGATGGACGTCCAGATCAGCAACGAGCAGCGCCAGCTGGTGGACTGGGTGAGCCAGGGGACGTACCCGATCGGGCTGTTCCTGTCGCCCAACGAAGTGTCGCTAGCGGCCAAGCAGGGCTTACCGATCGCCATGGTGCCGTCGGAGCAGTTCAAAGAGGGCGCCTCGATCGGCCCGTCCAATGGCGCGCTCACCATGATCGAGCGCGCCCCGCACCCCAACGCCGCCAAGCTCTACGCCAACTGGCTGCTGTCGAGAGAGGGCCAGGTGGCGTGGCAGCGCGAGATCGGCGACAACTCGCTGCGCATCGATATCCCCAAGGACATGGTCAGCCCGGTGAGCGTGCCCAAGCAGGGGGTCAGCTACGTCAACTCCGGCACCGAGGAGTTCTCGCGGGCCTTCAACCCGGCCACCCTCCGCCAGCCTATCGACGAGGGGCTGAGGATGGCCGGGAAGGCCTAGACGAACCCGATTTAAGCGCCCAGTGCCTGCAGGACCGTCCGCTCGATGAGTCCGATGGCCAAATCGACCTTGTAGGCGTTGTTGCTCATCGGCCGGGCAACTGTTCGCAGCTGGCTGGCGGCCTGCTTGATGCTCGTCTTCACGTCCTTGCCCTTGATGGCGTCCTCGACAACCTTGGCCCGATAGGGCACCGGCGACACGCCCCCCAGAGCGATGCGGCCATCTTTCCAGGTGTTGCCGTCCAGGGTGAAGGCCACAGCGACCGACACCAGGGCGAAGTCGTATACCAGCCGGTCCTTAAGTTTGGTCCACGCCATCTTTGTGCCCGAAGCCGGGGTGGGGATCATGACGTGAGTCATGAACTCATCGGGCTTGAGGACGTTCTCGCGCAGCACGTCCACCCGCGGGCCGGCGAAGTAGTCGTCGAAGGGGATCGACTTCTCGCCGCCGCTGCCCACGACCCGCGCCTGGGCATTGAGGGCCAGCAGGGCCGTTGCCGTGTCGGAGGGGTGAACGATATAGCAGAGCTCGCCGCCGATGATGGCGTGGTACCGGTTGTCGCCCGTCACGGCGTAGCAAAAGTCGCCGCCTTTCTTGTAGCAGTTGAAGTTCTCGCCGCGGAAGAACCAGCAGCGCGGGCGCTGATTGATGTTGCCGCCGAGCGTGCCCATATTGCGGATGTCGGGCGAGGCGATACTCTTGGCCGCCTCGGTAAGCAGCGGGAGCTTCTGCTGGAGATCCTTGTGCTCGATGATGTCGCTCAGGACGGTCGTGGCGCCGATGGTGATCGGGTTGCTCGAGGCGTTGATGCCGTTGAGGTCCTTGATGGTGGTCAGGTCGATCAAGTGATCGGGCAGGGGCATGCCCTTGCCCTGCACCCAATCCTTCATGATCCCGCCCACCAGGTCGGTGCCGCCGCCCAGGACGCGGGCAGTCGGACCGAGCCGGCCCAACAGGCCGAGGGCGTCCTGAATGCTGGTGGCGTCGTGCAGTTCGAAGGCTTTCATGCTGTCCTCCTCCCGCCTAAGCGCCCTTCAGGGCGGTTTGGATCTTCTCGCGGGTGAATGGCGGCTCGGTGATCCACACACCGATGGCGTTGTAGATGGCGTTAGCGATAACCGGCGCGGGCAGCGCCATGGGCGGCTCGCCGATGCCGTGCGCGCCGAACACGCCGTACTCCTTCGGCTTCTCGACGAGTATCACCTCGGCCAGCGGCGCATCCTTGATGCTCAGCGGCTTGTAGTCCAGCAGGTTGCCATTGAGCGGCAGACCGGTGGCCTTGTCGAGCAGCATCTCCTCGGTGAGGGCCGCGCCCATGGCCATGACCACGCCGCCTTCGATCTGCTGCTCCAGGGCGAACGGGTTGAGCGCCCGGCCGACGTCGTGGGCGGCCACGTACTTGAGGATGGTGATGCCGCCGGTCAGGGTATCGACCTCGATCTCCGCTGCATGGGCCGCCCAGGCGATGCGCTCCCAATTGGGCGGCTGCCGGTAGAGGGCGCGGCCGGTCAGGGGCCCGCCGGCGAAACCGGCCACGCTGCCAAGGCTGGCCCGCATGGACTTGTCGTTCTTGTGGACCACGGCGCCGTCGACCACGTCCAGGTCCTCGGGCTTGACAGTGACCTCCTTGCCGGCCTTCTTGGCGTCGTCGATGAGCTTCTTGGCGCCGAAGTCCAGCAGCTGTTTCTTGAGGTCCAGCGCGGCCTCGAACATGCCTCGGCCGCCGGTATTGGTCTGCTGGCTGCCGAAGGTGCCGCTGGTGTCGGTGGTGAAGTCGGTGTCGACGGCGGTGCTGATGCTGATGCGCGACAAGGGCACGCCCAGAGCCTCAGCGGCGATCATGATCATCTCGGTCCGCTGGCCGTCGCCGATGTCGTTGGTGGCCGATACGGCCTGGACGGTGCCGTCGGTGTTCAGGATCAGCTGGCCGGTAGCGGGGTTGCCACCGGCCCCATGGCTGCAAGCATGCGCGGCGAGACCGATGCCGTGGTACACGCCCGGCCGGACTTCCTTGGCCTTGGGCGCGTGCCAGCTCTGCTTCCAGTTGATCTTGTCGGCCACGGCCTGCAGGCAGTCGCGGATGCCGGGGTTGCTGAACGGCCGCTTGTTGTCGGGATTACCGGTCTCGTTCAGGTTCTTGAGCCGGAAATCGAGGGGGTTCATGTTGATGGCATACGCCGCCCGGTCCATCGTGATCTCAAGGGCGAAGGTGCCGTTGGGATGGCTCACGCAGCGGTACGGGCCGGACTTGTAGGAGTTGGTGAAGACGTCCACCGCCTCAAGCTTGAGGTTGGGGATGTTGTAGAGGTCCTGCCAGTTGACCCACGAGCCATTGGCCGCCGCCGCGCGCTGCGCGCCAACGTTGGCGATGACCTTGAGCTGGGCGAACTGGATCGAGCCGTCCTTGTTAACGCCCATTTTGATCTCGTTGCGGAACTGGTTGCGATGGGTGCGGGTGACGAAATCCTCGTAGCGGGTGTAGACGTTCTTGATCGGGCGCCCGGTCATTTTAGCCAGGATGGCGGCGTGGACCTCGGCCAAGTCGATGCCGGAGCGGTAGCCATAACCTGAGCCGACGAAGCCGGGCTGGATGATGCGGATGCGGTTCTGCGGGATCTTGAGTGCCTGTGATAGGCCCATGCGCACGCCGTGCGCCCACTGATTGGTGTAGTACATGATGAGCCGATCGTTGTCCCACCAGCACAGCGAGTTGGTCAGCTCGAGGGCGACGTGCTGCTCCACGGGCTTATTGGCCACCAACTGGATAGTTTGGTCGGCTGGCGTCTCGTCCGGCTTGCCGCGCACCAGCGGCGGGCTGACGGCCAAGATCAGGGCGTCGAGCTTGTTATCCCACTGCTTGGCCGTGCCCGGCTTCATGGCCTCCAGCAGATCCACGACCGCCGGCAGCACCTCGTACTCCACCTCGATCTGGCGCATGGCCTGGTCGGCGATGTGCTCGCTTTCCGCCGCGACAACGGCGATCGGCGAGCCGACCTCGTAGACCTCTTCATTGAAGATGTAGCGGAACGGCGGACCGCTGCCGAGTGTGACGTCCTTGTACTCCTCGGGCAGGTTGCCGCGGTGCAGGATTTTGACCACGCCAGGCAGCTTCTCGGCCTTGCTGGTGTCGACCTTCTTGACCTTGGCATGGGGATAAGGGCTGCGCAGCGTGCGAGTGAAGAGCATGCCTGGCATGCGCATGTTCTCGGTGAACTGTCCAGCCGTCGTGACAATACCCAGGCCTTGGACGCGCGGGACGGGCTTGCCCAGAATCTTGAACGGCGCGGCCTCCTCATTGGCGGCGAAGAACAGGTCTTCGCCGCGCTGGTCGGTGTCGTCGTCATCGGACACGAAGTAGCCGGGCAGCTTGTGGCCGTGCTCGGCCAATACGCGGCTGACCAGCTCGGGCGTCTGGACCAGCATGGCTTGCCAGGTGGGATCCTGCGACAGCTGCAGCCAGCCGTCGTCGCTGAGGCTGCGCGCATAGCCCGGGTCCTGAGCGACTCGGAGCGGATCGATCATCGTCGTAGCCATCGTTCTCTCCTTTCTGCCCTAACGCACCGGCCGGCCGGCGTCGGACAGGATCTGGCGGACCTTGGCTTCGTCGAGCTGGTTCGAGGCCCACTTAACGGTGATGGTGCGCTCACTGCCGCTGACCTCCACGATGCCATCGAGAGCTTTGAGGCGCCCGGCGAAGGGCTCGAACTCCTCGATGGTGGCCATAGGCGTCACGAACTGGAAGTCCTTAGACTCAGTCGGCGTGTTGGGGTCGATCTGCTTCGGCTTGGGCGCTGTTACCAGGGTGACGGGCGCCAGGAACTTGACGGTCTCGCCGCGCATCTCGGCGGCGGCCGTCTTGACCGCCTGGAAGATCTTCTTGTACTCGCCGCAGCGGCAGATGTTGCCAGCCAGGCCCTCTGCGATATCCGCGTCGCTGGGATTGGGATTGACCTTCAGGAGGGCATAGGTGCTCATGATGAACCCGCGCGTGCAGATGCCGCACTGGAAGCCGCCGTCCTGCCAGAAGGCCTTCTGAATGGGGTGCAGCTCATTGACCGTTGGCCCGGAGCCGAGGCTGGCCACGGTCATGATCTTCTGGCCGCGGCCGAGGCGGGCGCTGAGGGCCGTGCAACTGTTGACCGGGCGGCCGTCGAGCAGCACCGTGCAGGCGCCGCATTGAGCGCGATCGCAGCCCAGGTTGGAGTTCGACAGCCCGAGCTGGTAGTTCATGGTCTCCCACAAGCTCTCGCGCGTGTCGACCACAACGTCGTACTTGTGGTCGTCGATGTCGAGCGTGACCTTGCGCATCGTTGGGGGCAGGTTGCTGGCGGCGGCCTGAGCCGGAGCGGCGCTGCCGATGGCCGACGGCTTCAGGGCCGGTGCAGCCGAGCCGCCGGTCGATGCCGAGCCTGGCGGCGCGTTAGCGGGGGCGGTGGGGCGCGTCGCCACGGCCACGCCGCCGACCACGACGCCAGCGGTGACCGCGCCGGCGCCTGCGCCGATCAGGAAATGTCGCCGAGTAACCAGAGGCTGCACCCGTTCGGGCGCTTCGGTCTGTGAGCCGGCCCCTTCGGCTGGGCCTGTCGCCGGCCCGGTTTCGTCTGCCACGGGAAACCTCCGCTTGGTGTGCTGGGAACAAGTTCCCGCCCGTAGTGGGGACACTCTACCATTCCCGTCATTCGGGCGTCAGAGCGACTAAGAGTCGGGCCCCGGACCGGCTCTTGCGTAACCTTCCAGCGTGGTTGCACAACGGTGGCGAATGGCGCATAGTAGTCAGCCGATGCTCGTGCCAGAGGCACCGCTATGAGCCGCTTGCCCAGAGGGCCCTTTCTCGGCGCCCTGAGCTTGACCCTCGCGCTCGCGCTGGCGATCATGGGCGGCCTGGCGTATGTGGGCTCGGGCGGACCGGGCCCGCGGCAGGCCAGCCCCTCGCAGCAGGTCGTGAACGACCGCGTTGACACGGATGCGCTGATCGCGGCCAACCGGCAGCCCGGCGGCTCAGGCCGGGACCGACCGGCGGGGGAGCCGAACACGGGCCGCCGCAGCTCGGACCTGGGGCAGGGAGGCGCCACGGCGCAGGCGTCCGCGGGAGACGCGGGCATGCCGGCGCATGGGCCTTTGCTCTTTGACGTGAGCAGCGTACTGCCGGGCAGCGCCGGGCAGCTGGGAGCGCGGGTCGGCAACGGCCAGCGCGATAAGGTCCGCGTCCTCGACCAGGCCATCGAGTTCGACGTCTCGACGGCCAGCCGGGCCATGATCTCGCTGCCGGCGAGTGTCCAGCCCAGCAGCTTCGTGGCCGTCATGAAAGTCGACCTCGTCAGCGGCGCGGGCGCGTTTACCTTTAGCTTCCATATGAACCAGGAGGGCGACCAGCAGCACGCCGTGCAGCTCTACACGGACGGCACCACCGAGGCGGCGCTGTTCGATGGCCCGGGCGGCACCCGCTCCCTCTTCCGGCCGCTGAACCCAGCCCCAGCCCTCAACGGCAGCGCCGTGCTGGCCGTCGCCGTGGATGGGCCCTCGATGCGCATCTTCGTCAACGGCGTCGAGGTCGGCACGGCTCACGATGGGACGCTGACCGAGGGCGGGATGGGTTTCAAGGCCGGCGCAGCCGCACGCGAGGACCCGTTTGTGATGCGCTTGACTGAACTGAAGGTCTACCAGCCGGCGAACGCGGCGTAACCTAACCTATCAGCAATGAGCCGGCGTAAGGGCGGCCCGTGGACGTTGATGGGCTTCGTTCTGGGGCTGGTGCTGGCGGCGCCGATTGGTCTCTTCGTGGCGGCTCCCTGGGCGCTGACGCACAAGAACGCCAGCGAGCTCGAGCGCTCCTATGGAGCGGCCATGATCGGGCTCGCGGCGCGGTTCCAGGCCCCCCAGCGGCTGCCGGACGCCGGGCCCGACGCGGAGGAGCGCGGCCGGCAGGCCTACAGCGCTTCATGCGCCCTATGCCACGGTAACGATGGCCGCGGCAAGGGCGTCTTCGGCCAGACGACGTTCCCACCGGCCACCGACCTGCTGAGCCCGCAGACGCGCGGGCGTTCGGATGCCGAGCTGTTCTGGATCGTCAACAACGGGCTGGGCTTCACCGCCATGCCCGGCTATGCAGGCCAGCTCCGGGATGCGGACATCGCCGCCGTGGTGAGCTACGTCCGCTCGTTGCAGCATGCGGGCCGGTAGGCTCCTCCTGGGCCTCCTCCTGGGCCTTGTAGCAGCGGCGCTGCTGGCTGGGCTCGTCCTCATGCCGGTGGCGCTGGCCCACCGCAATACGAAGGCGCTGGAGACACTGTACGGCGCCACGGCAGTATGGCTGGTGGCCCGGACCAATGCGCCCGCGGCGCTGCCAAGCGCCCCGGCTAAGCCGAGCGGCCTGCGCGGCGGCCAGACGGCCGAGAGGCTGCTGGCCAACGCCGGGCGCAACGCCTACACGGGCTCGTGCGCGCAATGCCACGGCGAGAAGGGCGATGGTAAGGGCGTGCTCGGCACGCAAACGGCGCCCGTGGCCACAGATCTGACGGCCTATGACACCCGCCAGAAGACGGACGAGCAGCTGTTCTGGATCGTCAAGAACGGCCTCAGCTTTACTGGCATGCCCGCGTTCGGGTACGACTACCCGGATGAGGACATCGTGGCGCTGGTGAACTATATCCGGGCCCTCCAGAAAGGACAGGGCCAGCCGGTGGCGGTGCCCACGCCGACCGCCGAGCAGATCCAAGCCGCCAACCTCGGCGGCGTGCCGGCGCAGCGCGGGGCGGCGGTGTACTTCGCGCAGGGCTGCCACCTGTGCCACGGAGCGCTGGGCCAGGCGCCGGACGAACTGGCTCTGTTCGACCTGGCCGACCTGGATGAATCATTGCGCCGAGGCCGGCCCGGGATGCCAATCTACGGCCCCGACAAGATCAGTGATGCGCAGCTCAAAGACTTGCTCGAGTACATGAAGACGTTCCCCAATCCGGAAGAGGAAGGCTAAGCCGAGATCTCTCGGAGTAGGACGGCGTTCTCGACGTCGTGCTTCAGGAAGGCGAACACGTCTCGACCGCCGGCAGCGAGCGCCTCCAGCCGGGCCAGCCGGTCGCGCAGCTCGGCGGCGGTGTAGGCCTGTTTGCGGAGACGGGCGTAAGCAAAGCTCTTTGCCGGGAGCGGCGGATCACAGCCATCGTCTGTTTCGGTCTGGCACAGCCCTACGTCGTGGGCCCGCATCAGATCGAACACCGGCTCGACGAGCCAGCTCGGGTGCCGCAGCTCGAATACGATGCGCGGGAAGCGCAGCTTGACCAGGGCGGCGAACTCCGCAAGCTGGTCCACGTCGGCCACGGTATCCAACTGGAACAGCACCGGCCCCAGCCGCGTGCCGGCCACGGCGACCAGATCCGCGAAACGAGTGACGATCTCGCCCGTGCCAGCGAAACGCTTGCGATGGGTGATGGCCCCCGGCGCCTTGAAGGCGAAACGGAACCCCGGCGGGACCAGCTCGCACCAGCGAGCGATCACCTCCGGCCCCGGCAAGCGATAGAAGGTGTTGTTAACCTCCACGGCGCGGAAATGCCGAGCATAGTAGGCCAGCATGCGGTCTCCACGCTCGGCCGGCGGGTAAAAGGCGCCTCGCCACTCCGGGTAAGCCCAGCCGGACATACCAAGGAACAGCGCCATGGGTTTGGAGCATAGCCCCGCATGTGCCTGGGTGCACGATGTAAATGTGTAAAGTTGGGCTGAGCCCATGCCGGCCCGCATCCTGGTCGTCGACGACGACCCCGCCGTTCTCAGCGCCCTTCGCCGCGCGCTGGTCCTGGAGAACTATCAAGTGGCCGTGGCCAGCGACGCGGAGACGGCGCTGGAGACAGCCGCCGCGACGAGGCCCGACCTGGTCGTGCTGGACGTCGTGCTGCCGGGCATCGATGGCTTCACCGCGTGCGAGCACCTGCGGCGCAGCAGCCCGGCGCCGATCCTGATGCTCAGCGCCCGTGACACGGTGCCCGACCGTGTGACGGGGCTGAACCGCGGCGCCGACGACTACCTGGTCAAGCCTTTCGCCGTGGACGAGCTCACCGCGAGGGTGAGAGCGCTGCTCCGACGGGCCGGGGCAATGGCCGAGCGGCCGGTGAGCTACGCCGGCGTCAGCGTTGACACCGAGGCCCGCCAGGCGTTTCGCGACTGCCAGCCGCTGCGCCTCACGCCGCGCGAGTACGAGCTGCTACTGCTGTTCCTGAGGCACCCTCGCCAGGCTCTCTCGCGCGAGCAGCTGTGCCAGCAGGTGTGGGGCTATGCCTTCGAGGGCGAGTCGAACTTCGTCGACGTCGCGGTGAAAGAGCTGCGTAAGAAGCTGGAAGCCGGCGGCCGCAGCAGGCTTATCCAAACGGTGCGCGGCTTCGGCTACGCCTTCCGCGAAGAGGCCTAGCGGTGTCGCTGCGGGTCCGGCTGACGCTGACCTTCGCCGGCATCGTGGCGCTGGTCGTAGCCGGCCTGGGCGCGGTCCTGTACGTCACCATGCGGACGACGCTGGCGGCCGAGATGGACCGCCGCCTCCTAGTGCGGGCCGATCAGGTGCAGCTGGCGCTTTGGCCGGGCCCGGATTCGCCGTCTGTGGCGGATCTGGCGCCCGGCAACGTCAGCCTGGCCCCGCTCGCCCAGCTCGACGCGCCGGCGATCAGCGTCCAGGTTCTAGACCTCTCAGGCCGGCTGCTGGCCAGCTCGGAGAACCTGGAGGCCGCCCTGCCGCTCGATCAGCCGAGCTTTCAGCGCGCCGTGCGCGGCCAGCCCGGCTTCGCCGATTTCACGACGCCGTCAGGCCGCCTGACGCGCGTCGTCAGCGTGCCTATCAGGGCCGAAGCCCAACCTGTGGCCGTGCTGCGCGTCGTGCAATCCCGGGAGGTGCTGAGGGAGGCCATGGACGGTCTGCGGCGACTGCTGCTGAGCCTGGGCGGGCTGGCCGTGGTGCTGGCCGGCGCGACCGGCTGGCTCGTGGCCTATCGCGGGCTGAACCCCCTCAGCACCATCTCTGCGCAGGCTGCGGAGATCGCCGCCGAGCGCGACTTCGGCCGCCGCCTGAGCCTCAAGGGCGTCCATCGCGATGAAGTCGGCCGGCTCGCGGGCGTGGTGGACGAGCTGCTCGACAAGGTCGAGGACACCCTGCGGGCGCATCGCGAGTTCCTGGCCGAGACTTCCCACGAGCTGCGCAACCCGCTGCTGGCGATCCGTACCAACCTGGACCTGCTGAGCCGGGTCCGCGACCAGCAGGCGCGCGAGGAGTGCATCAGCGAGGCCATCGAGCAGGTCACACGGATGAGCCGGCTGGTGTCGGATCTGCTGCTGCTGGCTCAGGTCGAAAGCCGCCTGGTGTTGGAGCGCCGGGCGGTCGATCTGCAGCAGGTGATCGAACGGGCGACGCGAGAGGCCCGCGTCCGCGCCGCCGGGCAGGGGGTGGCGGCGGAGTGTCCCGCCGGTCTGAGCGTGCTCGGTGACGAGCTCCGGATCGCCCAGATCCTGGGCAACCTGCTGGATAACGCCATCAAGCACACGCCGGCCGGCGGGCGGATCACGGTGCGTGGGGAGCGCGAGGGCGACTGGGCGCGGCTGGAAGTGGCGGACACCGGGGAAGGCATCGCCGCCGACGCCCTGCCTCACATCTTCGAGCGCTCCTTCAGCCTCGACGGCAGCGGCCACGGCCTAGGGCTGGCCATAGTCAAGCACCTGGCCGAAGCCCACGGCGGGCGCGTAGCGGCCCGCAGCGAGCTCGGCCGAGGTGCGACTATAAGCGTCTGGCTGCCGGCCGCCTAGGACGGCAGCGGCACAACCACGACTCGGCCCACGAACACCGAGTCGGTGCCGTTGGACTGCGACGCTCCGTTCATCCGAGCCGGGATGGTATCGGTCAGGACATTGGAGATGTATTTCGAGGTGTAGCCACCCTGGTGGCGGCAGCCCGGATCGGGAGCGCAGTCGTAGAAGTAGGTGTAGCGGTCGCCGCTGTCGAGGCCGCCGGAATCCAGCACGTGGATGGCGTCGGGAGCGGCCGATCCTGGCGGGCGCGCCCGGATGGAGTGGATCGTCTGGCCCTTGTTGACCCAGGTCACCTCTGTGCCGGCGCGAATGTAGAGGGTGGTTGGGTCGTAGCCGTTCTCGTCGTCGATGGTGATGGTCACATTGCCGGTAAGGGGCTGGCGCGAGCTGCCCTTGACGCTGTTGAGCTTGCGGACCTTGTCAAACTCGCCGCCCGCCAGCCGGTGGATGGTGCCCTCCATGCTCTGGGCGATCATGGACGACGGCGGGGCCGATCTTACCTGCAGTTGCACGGGCGTGCAGTCGAAGCCCGAGGTGGCGTTGCCGAACGGCGGGCAATCAGTGGCCGAGGTGAACATGATCTTGCCGGTGTACGGCAGTTCGATGTTGACCTTGTCGCCGGGGGCGATGCCGCCGGTGTCGAGCGGTCCGGTGCTGGAGCAGGTGCGCCGACTGCAGCCGACGTATTGGTCCTCGTTGACTTGCAGGAAGCCGCTGCCGGGGACCATGGTGGCAGTGTGTACCCGCGTCCCGTCATTGATGATGTCGATGGAGCCGGTGTCCGCTCGATCGGACGCGGTGGTCATCACGCTGTAGCTCTTCTTGTCGAAGCCGCTGTCGGTGATCTTGATGGTGATGTGCCGGCTGGCATCGGTCGGGCTGGGGCCCAGATTGATCGGCGCATCCGCGCCAAACGCGGCCTGAGGCAGAACCGTGAGGCTCAGCAGCGCCGCGGCCATGGGTAAATGCCGAATGAGGCGACGGATCATGAACGACTCCTCCCCTTATTTGCGTAGCCTGCATGCAGGTCCACGTGGAGAGGCAGCATCGTGGCCGAGGATGAGGTCTTGATGAGCCCTAGGTGAAGGTTTGGTGAGGGCCGCGAACGTCACGAGGCCTCCCGCCGGGGGGCCGCGGGAGGCCTCGAAGTAAGCCCACAGCCAGTCCCTAGAGAAGGAGAAAGAAGGACCTGCTGCTTCGCGCCAAAGCTAGCCCCGGCTTATGAGGCGGGAATGAGCCCCACATGAGGATTCCGTGAGTCGGCGGGTGTTGACAAATCTACTGCTCAGATGTACAGTGCTCACATGAGCACCTCGAAGAGCACGCTGATCGCCGCGGGGCTGGCCCTCTGGCTGCCCCTGCTGTTCTCCTTCCTGGGCGGCCTGAGCCTGGCGCGCCTGCCGGGCATGGCGTTCACCCAGTTGGTCATGGTCGCGCTGCTGGTAGCGGCCACGCTACTGCTGGGCGTGCTCATCGGCCGCACCGCCTGCACGGCCGAGAGCGGCTAGCCAGCGGCCGGGCCTAGGCGTCAGCCGTTAGCCTGCGCTCTCGCTCGTCCCGGAGCGCGCATGCGCCGTGGGGCGTCCTCCCCGCCTAGCGGCGTTCTGACGGCTGACGCCTAGGCCCGGCCTACCCGTACTTCGACTTGAGGTCGAACAGCGCGTTGAGGGCTTCGAGCGGGGTCATCGTCAGCGGATCCAGCCTGGCCAGCTCGTCGCGCAGGCCATCGTCGGCGGCGAACAGCGGCAGCTGCTGGGCCAGGTGGCCGTTGCTGCTGGACCGCGCGGCGCGCTTGCCCTCGAGCTGCTCCAGCAGCTCCTCGGCGCGCTGGATGACGCTTCGTGGTGCCCCAGCCAGTTTGGCGACGTAGATGCCGTAGCTGCGGTCGGCCCCGCCCGGCACCACCTTCCGTAAGAAGACGACCTTGCCGCCCTCCTCCAACACGTCCATGCGGTAGTTCCTGACGCGCGGCAGCTGTTCCTCGAGCGCCGTCAGCTCGTGATAGTGGGTGGCGAACAGCGTCTTGGCGCCGCAGGCCGGATGGTTGTGGATGTACTCCACGACCGCTTGGGCGATGGCCAAACCGTCGTAGGTCGACGTGCCGCGCCCGACCTCGTCCAGGATGATCAGCGAGCGTGGCGTGGACGATTGCAGGATGAGGCTGGTCTCGATCATCTCGACCATGAAGGTGGACTGGCCCGACGCCAGATCGTCCTGGGCGCCAACGCGGGTGAAGATGCGGTCGACCAGCCCGATGCGGGCCGACTCGGCGGGCACGAAGCTGCCGATCTGGGCCATGAGGGTGATCAGCGCCACCTGACGCAGGAAGGTGGACTTTCCGGCCATGTTGGGACCGGTCAGGATGACCAGCTGGCAGCTCTCGCGATCGAGGTGGCAGTCGTTGGGCACGTACTCACCGGCCGGCAGCGTCAGCTCGACCACGGGGTGGCGGCCGGCCACGATATCGATGGTGCCGCCGGTGTGAAGCGCCGGCCGGCAGTAGCGGCGGGCGAGGGCGATCTCCGACAGGCCGCGCGCCACGTCCAGCGCCGCCACGGCGCCAGCCGAGGCCACGATCGGCGGCGCCCAAGCTGCCACTTCCTCGCGCACCCGCTCGAACAGCTGCGTCTCCAGCTCGACGCGCTGCTCCTGCGCCCCAAGCACGATGGACTCATACTCCTTCAGCTGCGGCGTGATGAAGCGCTCGCCGCCGGTGAGCGTCTGCTTGCGGATATAGTCGGCCGGGACCTGGGCCAGGTTAGCGTTGCTGACCTCGATGTAGTAGCCGAAAACCTTGTTGAAGCCGACGCGGAGGCTGCGGATGCCGGTCCGCTCGCGCTCCTGGGCCTCGAGCCCGGCGATGTAGGTCCGGGCCTCGCTGGCGCCCGCCAGCAGGCCGTCGAGCTCCTTTGAGAAGCCCTCACGGATGACGCCGCCCTCGGCCAGGGTGGGCGGGGGCTCGTCCACGATGGCGCGGCCGATGAGCCCGGTAACCTCGGGGAAGCTACGGAGCTTGGCCGCAAGCTCGTCCAAACTGCCATCGGGATGAGCCGCGGGCGACGACGGACCTTTTGTAGCGGGCCCGCGGGCGAGATCCGTCGCTGCGCTCAGGATGACCTCCCTGAGGCGGGGCAGCTGCTCCAAGGCCGCGCGTAGCGCCACCAGGTCTCGGGGAGTGGCGATCCGCTGCACGCAGCGGTTCGCCAACCTCTCGATATCCGGCAGCCGAGCCAGGATCGCGCCGGCCTCCTGGCTCATGACCGCATCCGCGTTGAACGCGGCCACCGCGTCCTGCCGGCGTTGGAGCTCGGCGACATCCAGCAGCGGCATGGCCAGCCAATGCCGCAGCAGGCGCGCGCCCATGGGCGTCCGCGTCGCGTCCAGCACCGACAGCAGCGAGCCCTTAACCTCGCCCTTGGTGGTGCGCATCACCTCCAGGTTTCGGCGCGAATACTGGTCCAGCACCATGAAGGCGTCCGTGGCGTAGGTGCGCAGCTCCGCCGTTGTCAGGCGCACGTCCTTGCGGGTACGCCGGAGGTAGTGGAGCAGGGCGCCGGCGGCGCACAGCGCCGCGGGCAACTCCTCGATACCGAAGCCCTCGAGCGTGGCCACCTCCAGCTGCCGCTGGAGGGTCTCGCGACAGTTCTCGGCGTCGAACATCCAGGCCTCGCCGGGGCTTACCGGCCTCTCGCCGAGCAGCGGCCGCACCTCGGCCTGCTGCGCATCCGGCACCAGGCACTCGGCCGGATCGATGCGATCCACCTCGCGCTGCACGTCGGCCGCCGAAGCCAGCTGGGTGGCCGCGAACTCGCCGGTGGTCGCATCCAGGTAAGCCAGGCCGTAGCGCTGGCGGTCGGCCACCACCGCCAGCAGGTAATTGTTGCGCTGGCCAGGCAGCAGCGAAGGTTCGAGCACGGTCCCGGGCGTGAGGATGCGCGTGACGTCGCGGTCCATCATCTTGGCACCGGGCTCGCCCAGCTGCTCGGCCATGGCCACCTTGTGGCCGCGAGCGATCAGGCGGGCGATGTAGTTGTCCACGGAGTGGTGGGGAACGCCGGCCATGGGCACTCGCTGACCTTTGGCCATAGGGCGCGAGGTGAGTGTGATCTGCAGCTCGCGCGCGACCAGCTTGGCGTCCTCGTCGAACGTCTCGTAGAAGTCGCCCAACCGGAAGAACAGGATGGTGTCGGGGTGCTGCTTTTTGAGGGCCAGATACTGGCGTCGGAGCGGCGTCTCGTCGGCAGCCAAGGCTGGGCCGGATGGTAGCATCGACCCATGGCAAAGTCGCCCCCGGAGATGCAGATCGACACCGACAAGCTGTACGACGTGACCATCTCCACGGCTAAAGGCGACATCGTCATGGAGCTCGATCCGCAGCTGGCGCCGAAGACGGTCAACAACTTCGTGGCGCTGGCGCGCAGCGGCTACTACAACGGCCTGACCTTCCATCGCGTGGTGCCGGATTTCGTCATCCAGGGCGGCTGCCCGGAAGGCACCGGCCGCGGCGGTCCCGGCTACCAGTTCGAGGATGAGCCGGTCAAGGGCGACTACATCGAGGGCGCGGTGGCCATGGCCAACGCCGGGCCGAACACCAATGGCAGCCAGTTCTTCATCTGCACGGTGGACGACCGCTTCAAGCTGGAGAAGAAGTACAACCTGTTCGGCTACGTCATGAAGGGCATGAGCGTGGCCAAGCAGATCAAGCCCGGCGACAAGATGGACACGGTCCAGGTGGTCGAAAAAGACCGAGCTTGACCGACACTGCGCCGGGCTCGTGCGCCACATGCCCGGGCTACAGCCCGCCGGAATGACGACCCGCCAGCTCCTGAACCGCAACTCCTACGTACTGGCTGCCGGGCTGGTGCTGATGCTGGCCGCGGCCTTCGTGGCCCGGTTGGAGACATGGGCGGCCTGGCTGGCCTGGATCCTGGCGGTGGTGCTGCTGTGGGCCGCTTGGCTGAGCCTGCGCCCCGGCCGGGGCACGCTCTTGAGCGACGCCGAGATCGAGCAGTTGGTGGGCAGCGGTAAGCCGGTACTGCTGGTGCTGTACTCGAACTACTGACTGGGCTGCATGGCAGCCAAGCCCGTGGTCGACGGGATTGACAAGCAGCTCGAGGGGCGGGTGCGCGTCATCCGGGTCGACGTGGGCTCGGCGAACGGCAAGAAGATCGCCGCCAAGGCGGGCCTGGACCTGGTGCCGACGCTCATCGGCTATGACGGCGAGGGCCTGGAGCGCTTCCGCATGACACGCACGCCCAACAAGACCGAGCTGTGGAGGAGGGTGGTCAGTCTGTGATGAGAATTCTTTCCCGGTCCGCGGACTCGTGCATCGTGCGGCCATCGACTTGCACCAGGAATCGGGGCGCGGCCCCGTCCCAAGACACAGCCACTTCTCGCCCGCGCACGCGCAGCCCCGTAAGACTGAAGGACGGTATTTCGAAGGGCAGCGGGTCTACTACCAACGACCCATCCTCTCGCGGCTGGACACCCGCTACGTAGCGCACCAGCAGGTCCACGACCCATGAATGCTGGTAGTCGTCGATCCCCCGGTAAGCCGATGGCTGCCCGGTCAGCGGGTTGTAGTGCTCGAAGCAATTGGGACGGCCCACGTCCCCATCCGAAAACATCAGCCGCACGAAGCGCGCGATCAGCTCCACCGCGAACGGTTTCAATGATGGGTCGAGCATCTGGCTGGCGCGCGCCAGCGCGTCGCACAGGTGGCTGTTGGTCATCGGCCACACGCGGCCGTTCCAAGGGCAGCTGTGGCGCTTGCCCTTCCACTCCGCCCAGGGGCTGAAGTACGGATCATCGGCCGAGGTCGCGGGCACCGGATAGGCCAGCCAGAACTCTTCCGGGTTCAGGAGATGCTTTCGAATCGCCGGCAGGTGCTCCGGCCCGGCGATATCCGTCATGAACGGATAGAAACCCACCGCCGCCTTCACGCCCGTTCGCCGGCCACTCTCCGGGTTGACGTCGGTGAACATCTCCAGCTCCGGATCCCACATCTGTTCGCGCACTGCCCGGCGGGTGACGTCCGCCTGGTCGGTCCAATAGCCGGCCTCCTCAGGCTTCTCCAGGAGCGCCGCCAGCCAGGCGAGGGTGCGCTGCAGCTCGTAGGCGTAGACGGTGGCGTCCACGCCCTTGAGGCGGAATGGCCCCCAATGATCGGCCTTGGCGTCGACCGCCTGGTAGCGGCTCATGTACTCCTGGCCGGTCTCGCCCTGGTTGACCACGTCGTACAGATGGACGCCTTCGGGATCGCGCTCCACGTCGAGAAATTCCGCATAGCGCACCAGCGCCGGGTACACCTGCTTGAGGAAGGCCGCGTCGGGGTGGACGGCGTGCAGCTCGCGCACCGCCCGCCCCCAATTGGCGTGGTAGATGCCGTTCGCGTTGACGAGCTGAGAGTAGATATTAGCCGGGAAGGCGCCATTGGCGCCCTGGTGCTCGACGAAATTCAGGATGCTGCCCCGGGCCAGCTGGGGCGAAGGGAGCCAGCGGCATTCGAGCACGTGGCACTGGGCGCTGTAGGAGATGTGGTTGCGAAAGGGGCCAATGCCCTCGGCCACGAAGGGCTGCTGCGCCAGCCCGGCCGCGTAGCTGATGGTGTTCAGCCGCAGGCCGAACCAGCGGTACCACCAGTAGCATTGCAGGTAGGGCTCCGCCACCTCGAGTCGCGGGGCCTGCTCGAAGTACTCGCGCCAGGCCTGCTGGCTCAGCTCGACCGGCTGGAGCAGCAGCTGGCCCAGCTCATTGCCGATGCCGCAGCCCACCACCAAGCGCGCGCGGCTCTCGGGCCCAACCTGAAGTTTGTACTGGAGCCCCAGGTAAACCACGCCGTCGGTGTTCCAGCCGCCGAGCTGAATATTGCCGCCCAGGCTGCCCTGAGCCATGCGCTCGAAAAAAGGTGTGAGCCGCCAGTCCGGCCGCAGCGAGTTCCACTCCGACAGGTACACGCCGTAGGACTCGGGCGGGCGGTCCGCACCCAGAGCGACGCGATAGTTGAAGGCCGGCACATCGCGCCCGCGCAGGTCTGCCATCTGGCGCTTGGTGTAGTGCAGGCTACCGCCCTCGAAGGCGACTTCGGAGACGATGTGGGCGCCGCTGGACGGCACCGACAGCTGCAGGCTGTAGACCACGGGCTGGACCACAGCCGGCCTATCCGTCGGATTCCAGATCGACAGCTCGGACACGAGCACGTCCTGTGGCAGCACGCATTTCCGCTCGCTCAGCAGCAGGTCGCCCGCCATCCAGGCGGTGGTCAGCTCGCTGGGCCGCCAGTCGCGGCTCAGCGGCTTGAGGTCGATGGACCGGCCGTTCTCGCCGAGCAGGGCGACGGTGAAGGCACGCTCCACGGCGTGGTCGAAGTAGTGAGCCTCGTCCCAGAAACCAGGCCAGTCGAGGAAGCTGGGGAAAGGCGGCGCCCAGATGAGCGCCCGGCCACCGCCCAGATACCATTTGTCGGGCCGCCGCAGCTCCTCCAGGCAGTCGCGAGGGGCCGCTTCGGCGGAACCGCCTGGCCGGCCACGCTGGCCTGGTCCGGAGAGCCCACTCGCGGGATCCACGCTGTTACTCTATCCGTGCAATGGTCTGGCTGTGCTTGCTTCGTCATGGGCAGTCGCAGTGGAACCTGGAGAATCGTTTCACCGGCTGGATGGATATTCCGCTGACGGACGCCGGTCGTGAGGAGGCCCGCCAGGCCGCGGAGCGGCTCAAGGGCCAGGGCATCCGCTTCGACGTGGCCTACACCAGCGTCCTGTCACGGGCCATCGAGACGCTGGACATCGCCCTCGACGTGCTGGGCCAGAAAGACATCCCCATTCACCAGGACAAGGCCCTCAACGAACGCATGTACGGCGACCTGCAGGGCCTCAACAAGGCGGAGACCGCGGCCAAGTTTGGGGACGAGCAGGTGCACATCTGGCGGCGCAGCTACGATGTCCCGCCACCCAACGGCGAGAGCCTGAAGGATACGCAGGAGCGGGCGCTGCCGTACTTCAGGCAGCACATCGAGCCGGACTTGCGGGCCGGCAAGAACGTGCTCGTGTCGGCCCATGGCAACAGCCTGCGGGCCATCGTCATGGCCGTGGAGAGCCTGACGCCGGAGCAGATCATGGGCGTGGAGCTGCCCACGGGCGAGCCCTGGCTGTACGAGCTTGCGCCGGATCTCAGCGTCCGGCGCAAGCTGGTGCTCGAAGGCGCGCCGGCCTAGCGCGCTCAGGCGACGGCCGTTCCCGGCCGGCGCCGCCCCATGATGCGGGCCAGGTTCTCGGGGTTGAAGAACCGTTCGGGCGGAATAAGGCGCTAAGGCGTCGGCCACCGCTTGGGCCAGCATCTGAGCGTCGCGGAACGCGTCGCAGATGCCGAGGGCCAGGAGCGGATCCTTGTGGCAGGCCGCGTCACCCACCAACGCCCAGCCGGGACCCACGGCCCGGCGGACGAAGTTCGGCACTTCGGTTTCCCCGTAGTAGCGTTCCTCGAGCCGGCCCCGGCGCACGCGGGCTGCAAGCTCGGGAACGAGCTCGAGCGCGCGCAGGAAGCTGCCTTCTATGTCGGCGCGAACGGGCAGCCGCTCGGCGGCTGGGAAACCGACGAACAGGGCAAACAAGCCATCGCTGGTGGGATGCCCAACGAGGTGCCGGCTCGGCCGCCGGCAGACTTCCAGGCCGGTGGCGTTGACCCCCTCCAGTAGGAGAAGTACCAGACGGCGATTGTCGGCGTGAAAGTGAGCACCTTGGCCTGGACGGCGCGCGCCACCAGCGATGTTCGTCCGTCGGCACCGACCGTGATCCGAGCGCGCTCGGTAACCCTCGATCCGCTCGGAAGCTGCCGGCCGCGGACGCCGGTCCGCAGTTCAGGGATGGCGTCCGGCTGGTGGATCTGGCGCTGCTGCGCGATCCGAAGCTCATGCTGCCGGCTCTGGGGCTGGCCCTCGGTTTACGAGACACAGGCGATCGCGACCTGGCGCAGCGCCTGAAAGAGCAGCTTCGGCACAAGGACCTGCTGATCGTCCTTGACAACTTCGAATCGGTGATCAACCCTGAAGGCGCTCGCGGCCGTGCCTGCCGTCGAACTGTTCGTGGAGCGGGCGGCGGCCGTCGCTCCTGGGTTCTCTCTCACCGACGACAACGCGGCGGCCGTCGCCGAGATCTGCGTCCGTCTGGACGGGCTGCCACTGGCGCTCGAGCTGGCCGCGGCGCGGACCCGCGTGCTCCCTCCGGCTGCGCTTGCCAAACGCCTCGGAGCCGCCCTCGAGGTACTCACGTCCGGGCCGAAAGATTTGCCCGTCGGTCAGCAGACGCCGAGGGCCACCATCGATTGGAGTTACGAGCTGCTGGACGACATCGAGCAGCGCTTCTTGCGCGGTTTGTCGGTGTTCGCGGGCGGCTGGACGCTCAGCGCCGCTGCCGCCGTCTGCGCCGGCGGCAGCTCGAGGCTCAATCCGCCAGCGGCCCTCGAGATCCTCTCGGCGCTGGTCGATAAGAGCCTGATCCACCCGGTGATGAGCTCGGACGCGGCCGAGCCGCGGTTCGACATGCTGGCCACCGTTCGCGAGTAGGCCCGTGAGAAGCTGGTGGAGAGCGGCGAGGAGGCCGAGGCATGCGAGTGGCACGCGCGTTTCTTCTGTGGTCTCGCCGAAGCCGCCGACCCCAAACTGACCAGCGCCGCCCGTCCCGCCTGGATGGGGCCGCTCGAAACGGAGCGGCAGAACCTGCGTGCTGCGCTGGATTGGTGTTTGCAGGGCGGCGGCGATCGGCGCCTCGGGCTGCAGCTGGCGGGCGCCCTGGGCTGGTACTGGTACTTCGCCGGCTTCCCGAGCGAAGGCCGGCACTGGCTGGCGAAAGCGCTCGAAGCGACGTGTGCCGATGGCGACGGCAGGCTGTTGGGCCGCGCTGTGTACGGCGCCTCGATGCTGGCATTCATGCAGGGCGATTCAGAGGGAGGCAGCAGCCTGGCGCGGGACAGCGCCGAGGCCTACGCCCGGGCAGGCAACCGCCTCGGCCAGGGACGTGCCCTGGCCAAGCTGGGGCTGCGGCTGACGGAACTGGGCCAAGCGCGCGAGGCCATGGAGGCCTACGACCAAAGCATCTCCATACTGCGCTCGCTGGACGCCGGCTGGTTTCTCGGACTGGCCCTATGCTTCGCCAGCGATGCCGCCTGGCTGGTCGGCGAGGCAGAGCGCGCGCGAGCTCGCGGACGAGGCGTTGAAGCTGGCGCAGCGGGAGGGCGATCCATGGCTCCTGACGCTGGCGCACTACTTCGAGGGCTGCCTGGCAAAGCGCGAGGGGCGGCGTGCCGAAGCAGATCAGTGGCTGCGCCCGGCCATGGATGGCTGCGCGCTGTGCGGGGAGAAGTACGGCGTCATGCGCATGGGCCTGGCGCGCGCGTTCCTGCTGCTGGACGGTGAGCCGGGCAGCGCTCGGCCCCTGCTCGCCGAGAGCCTGCGGCTTGCGCACGAGTTGGGGCAGACGCGCTTCGTGCTCCTGGCCCTGGCCGGAACGGCGTCGATCGCGCTGAATGCCGGCGCGTTCGGGCCAGCGGCCAGGCTGTGGGACACGCGGCCCTGCTGCGCGACCGCGCCGTGCGTGCCCTGGATGCCGGCCTCGAGGAGGGCCTGGACATCCTCGAGGGCTGCGAAGCGAGGCTGCGAGAGGTGGTCGTCCCCGAGCATCTGGCTTCGGCTCTGGCCGAGGGGCAGGCTCTGGCGCTGGAGGATGCCGTCGAGCTGGCGCAAGCGGTGCTCAAAGATTCTCCTTCCGGTGACGGCGCCGCTCGCGAGCCCGAGGCGGAGCCTGCTATCTAGGTTTCGACCTCCAGGATCATCTCGACTTCAACCGGGATGTTGTTGGGCAGCTGCTGCATGCCCACGGCCGACCGGGCGTGGCGGCCGTTCTCGCCATAGAGCTCGACCAGCAGGTCGGAGAAGCCGTTGATGACTTTGGGCGTGTCGGTGAAGCCCTCGACGCACATGACCATGCCCAGGACCTTGACGACCCGCTTGACCTTGTCCAGATCGCCGATGGCACGCTTGACCGACCTCAGGCAGGCGACGGCTACCAGCCGGGCGGCCTGATAGCCCTGCTCGAGCGTGAGGTCCTGGCCGACGCGGCCGCGGACGGCGATCTGTCCCTGGGAATGCGGTCCATGCCCCGACACGAACAGCAGGTTCCCGACCTGCACGGCGCCGACATAGTTGCCCGCCGGCGGCGCGCTTGGCTCGTCGATGTCGTAGCCGAGCTCCTTGAGCTTTGCTTCGATTCGCATTTGTGGCTCGCTCCTGGATGGAAGAATTGGGAGGCTACGGGCTGTGCGCCAGGGGCTCCGCCCCTGGACCCCGCTAGCGTAAGGGATAGAGCCTGCCCGGAGCTCGGCTAGGACGACCGAAGCTGATAGCGCTGAACCTTGCCGGTAGCGGTGCGGGGCAGCTCGTCCACGAACTCGACCCAACGGGGGTACTTGTAGGGCGCTAGGCGATCCTTTACGAAGGCCTTCAAGTCGTCGGCGCTGACTTCCCGGGAGCGGACCACGAAGGCCTTAGGCTTGATCAGCCCGTCCTCGTCGGGAGCGCCCACCACCGCCGCTTCGCGGACCGCGGCATGCTCCATCAGCGTCTGCTCGACCTCGATGGGCGACACCCAGATGCCGCTGACCTTGAGCATGTCATTGCGGCGGCCGTGGTACCAGAAGTAGCCGTCTTCATCCTGCGAGTAGACGTCCCCGGTACGCAGCCACTCCCCCACGAACGTCTCCTTCGTCTGCTGGCGCTTGTTCCAGTAGGCGATGCAGGTCGAGCCGCTCTTGATCAGCAGCTCGCCGGTCTCGCCCCGGGGCACGTCGCGCAGGTCCTCATCCACGATCCGGGCCTCGATGCCCGGCACCGGCTTGCCCGACGAGCCCGGCCGCACCTCGCCCGGCTGGTTCGAGACGAAGGCGTAGATGTGCTCAGTCGAGCCGATGTGCTCGACGATCTCCTTGCCTGTAAGCTCGAGCCAGGCGTCGTAGATGCCCGGCGGCAGGGCCTCGCCGGCCGACACGCAGAAGCGGGTCGAGGCGTACGCCCGGCCGTCGATGCCGGCGTGCAGCGAGGCGGCGTAAAACGTCGGCACCGAGAAGAAGAGGCTCGGCCGGGTCCGTTCGGCGATGCGGGCGATGCCCTCGGGGGTGGCCCGATCGGTGCATAGGACGGCCGTGCCGCCGGCCAGCAGCGGGATGTGGAGATTGCAACCCAGCGCATAAGCGAAGAACAGCTTCGACGACGCGAAGGTCCGGACGTTGTCGTCGACGTCGAGCACGCCGCGGCCGTAGCACATGCAGAACAGCACGTCCTGGTGGAGATGCACGGTGGCCTTGGGAAAGCCGGTCGTGCCAGACGAGTACAGCCAGAACCCGGCGTCATCGGACGAGAGCGTCAGCGCCGGGTGGGCGGGGTCGCCGTCGGCGACGAGCGCTTCCCAACTCACGAACGGCGCTCCTGAAACCGGCCCCCCAACCACGATTACCTGCTTCAACCAGGGCGAGACCTGAAACGGCAGCGACGACAGGTAGTCGGCGTGCACCACCACCGCGGCGGCACGGCTGTCGAGCAGCAGGTACTCGTAGTCCGCCGGCCTGAGGAGCGTGTTCAGCGGCACGGCGATAGCGCCCATGCGCATGACGCCCAGGTAGGCGACCACGAACTCAACCGAGTCAGGCAGCAGAATGAGCACTCGCTGCTCCGGCCGGAGCCCCAGCCCCACCAGGGCGCTGGCCAGCCGCGCCGAAAGCTCCGTCAGCTCCTCGTAGGTGACCTCACGCTCGCCGCAGATCAGCGCCACCTTGCCGCCCCGGCCCTGCCGGACGTTTTCATCCAGCAGCAGATCGCAGACGTTCATCTCCGCCGGGACGGTGATGGTCACGGGACGATTATTATCGCGGCGGTCTGGTGGTGTAGTACTCCCAGGCGCGATTCCGGCCACGCGGCGTCGACCGCATGTCGGCCCACTCGGCGGCTTCCTCCTCAGTCCACCAGCGCGGCTCCCCCTTGCCCATGGCAAGGCACTGCTGCAGGAGCCGGCCATTGCGCTCCAGCTCGATAGTGCGAACCACCGTCTCCGGGATGTCCTTGCCGGTCACCGCGCAGCCATGGCCCCTGAGGAGCACCGCGTTCCGGTCGCCCAGCGTGTTGGCCAGCCGGTCGCCCCGCTGGCGATCCTGGATGAGCTTCGGATAGGGGTAGACCGGCAGGGGCTCAACGCCAAAACGGGGCGAGGTCTGGCCAACCATCGGCCGCAAGCCGACGGGCGACATGGAGAACAGGATGCTCATCTCGGTATGGGCGTGGCACACGCTGAACACGTCGGGCCGCGCAGCATAGATGCAGGCGTGGATGTACCACTCGGTGTTGGGCTCGCCGTCGCCCTCCACCACGTCGCCATTGAGGTTCATCGTGATGACCGTCTCGGCACGCAGCAAAGCCGGACTCTGGTGGGGGTTGATCAGGAACCGATCGGTATCGGGCAGGCGGTAGCTGAGGTGTCCGTAGGCATCCACCAGACCGTGCTCGTAGAGGATGCGCGTTCCGGTTGCCAGCAGCTCTTTGAGGTCTTCATTAGCCACGGGGCCGCATGCTAGCACGCGGCCCGTGGGCTAGGCGGCGGTGGGCGAGAGGTTCAGATTCCAGAAGTTCTGGTCTTCCATGCCGCCGCGCCAGGCGCCCCAGCCGGCCAGGCCGTACCTGGCCGCCAGCTCCAGTTTGTAGCCCAGGCTGGTGCTGTTCTCGAACCAGATCTGGCGCACACCGCTGCCGCTGTCGTAGGTGTAGACCGGGGTTTTCGACACCGGATCCATCTGGATGCCGGGGCCGTGCGCGAAAACCGTGCGAACGATCTCGTCGTAGCTCATCGCCCGCGCCCAGCCGCCCACCGAAAGATTCCAGTTGTAGCCGTAAAACGGCAGGCCAATCAGCAGCTTGTACGCGGGGATGAAACGGGTGGCGTACTTGATGACATCCTCCACCCATTGAATCGAGGCCACGGGACCAGCCTCGCCGCCAGCGTAGTGCTCGTCATAGGTCATGACCACCGCCAGGTCGAAGTTGGGCGCCAGCCCAGCGTAGTCGAACGGCCCGGCGAAGCCAACGTAGGTGTCGTTGGTCTTGGAGGCCAAGGCGATCGTCACCAGCTTGCCGTTCTCATTGTGGACACGGGCGTAGACGTTGTGCATGAAGCCGCTGAACAGGTTGCGGTCGGAGCTGTACATGTTCTCGAAATCGATGTCGATGCCGTCGTAGCCGAAGTTGTTGACGAGCCAGCTCAAGCCGTCCAGGGCGCGCGTCTGGTTCCGAGCGTCGATGAAGATGTCGTGAGCCACATCCTCCTCGAACTCGCCGTTGGCCACGATCGGCATCACCTTGATGCCGTGCTCCCTGGCAAAGCCGGTTACGGCCGGCCAGTCGCTGCCGTAGATGTTGCCGTGGTCGTCGAAGTGGAACCAGGCCGGCGAGAGGACGTCGACTCTCTCAGGGTGCTGGCGCACGGCGTCGGGGAGCTCATTGCCGACCATGTACAGCCAGCGCAGCATGTGCGGCTGCGCGGCGGGCGGCTGAGGCTCCGGGGCGGGCGCCTCTGCGGGCGGCGGCGCAAGCAGCAGGGCATAGCCCGCTGAGCCGCCCCAGCCAGCATCCTGGGAGCTTCCGTCCGCCGGCGCCGCGGCGCGCACCGCGGGCGTGACCAGCGCCGGCAGCAGGACGGCCATGCCGGTGTAATGGATGAAGCGATTCTTGAGCCGGAGAAACTGGGGGAACTTGGGTAAGCCGAGCGGCACGTCCCCAATCTGCAAGGCTCAGGGCGCGATAGCGAGCGGCATTAGCCGAACTTGGCTAGCGGAAGCCGGTCAGAATGCTTATCTTCTACCCAGTTCTAGCGGGCGCTTGCTTCCAGCGGCAGCGCGACTTCTTCTCGGAGGCGCTCGAGCTGGGCCAGGTCCTCGGGCCGGGCCGGAAACAGCACCAGCTTGCTCGCTCCAGCGTCGAGGAAGCGCCGGCCCTGGGCCAGCATGGCCTCAGTCGAACCGAAGGCGGCGTACTCGCGAGGGTCCACACCAGGCCGGCGGGCCACCATCTGCGGCGTGGGCTCGGGATCGAAGCTCACTGGCATCAGCGCGCCGTAATGGTCATCCTCGATGTGCCGGCCGGCCTCCGCGGCGATGCGCTTAATCGCGGCGACACCCTGAGCGACTTCCGCGGGGGTGGTCGACGACGGCAGCCAGCCATCGCACAACCGGCCTACGCGCCGGTGCGCGGCATCGGAATTCCCGCCCGCCCATACGGCATTCGGCAGCGGCCCCACGGGTCTGGGCCACAACGTGAAATCCGTCACGTGGTAGAAAGCGCCGTGGAAGGTCACCCGCTCCTCAGTCCACAGCCGCTTCATCAACACCAAGGCCTCGTCCAGACGCTGGCCACGTTCCTCCTTCCGAACGCCCAGGGCCTCCATCTCGCGCGGATTGTCCTGGCCGATGCCCACCGCCGGCAGCACGCGTCCGCCGGACAGCACGTCTATGGTCGCCAGCGCCTTGGCCAGCAGCACGGGGTTATAGGCGGGCGCGACCAAGACGCTGCTGCCGAACTTGAGCCGGCTGGTACGCCCGGCTACAGCAGCCAGCGCCGAGAGGGAGTCGGGCGCCGGCGCCGACAGGCGCTCGCTCAACCACAGGGAATCGAAGCCCAGCCTCTCGCAGGCATCCACGACCGACCAGAAGCGCTCAGCCGAAACGAGCGGATTGTTGATGGGGTTGAGCTGGATGCCGACCTTGACGCTCATTTGCTTCACGTTCGATCCTACGCCGCCGCAAAATGGGGGACCTTCCCCATTGACGGTGAAGCAGGGCGGACTTACGCTCGCCCCATGTACTTCAAGCAGATCCTGAACGAGGATTGCGGCTGCTCATCCTATATCGTGGCCTCGCGCGATTCACACGAATGCGCCGTCATCGACCCGGCGCTGGACATCCAGCCGTACCTCGAGGTGATGCAGGACCGCGGCATGACGCTGCGCTACATCATCGACACGCACATCCACGCCGATCACGTGTCCGGCAACCGCCGGCTGTCCGCGGAAACGGGGGTGCCGGTATCGCTGCATGAGGCTGCCGACGTGCTGTTCCCGTTCCAGAAGCTGCACGACGGGCAGAAGCTTGAGCTCGGCCCGGTGTACATGGAAGTGCTGCACACGCCCGGCCACCGGCCGGAATCGATCTCGCTGCTGATCGTCAATCCGCCGCGCAGCCCGCTGCCCTCGATGGTGCTGACCGGCGACTGCCTGTTCGTCGGTGACGTCGGTCGCCCGGATCTCGGCGGACCGGGCGCGGCCGAGCAGATCTACGAGAGCAACCGCCGGCTGTTGGGCCTGGAGGATTACGTCGAGGTCTTCCCGGCGCACTTCGAGGGTTCGTGCGGCCGGGGCATGTGCGGCCGGCCGAGCTCGACGATCGGCTTCGAGCGCCGCTTCAACCCCATGCTGCTGCTGCCCACCAAAGATGATTTCATACGCGAGCTGACCTCATCCCGGCCGCCCAAGCCGCTGAACATGGAAGCCATTATCGCCACCAACCGCGGCGCGGCCACGCAGAGCTGGGCAATGCTCCGGCACCCGCTGCCGCACGTCCAGGACGTGGCCCTGGACGAGGCGCGCCCGAAGGTCGAGTCGGGCGAGTGGTGGGTGGTCGACATCCGGGAGGATGCCGAATGGGAGCGGGTACACATCCCGCAGGCGCACCACATCCCGCAATCGCAGCTGGCCAGCCGGCTGGGGGAGATCCCCAGCAACGCCGTGCCGTTGGTGGTGTGCCAGAGCGGCGTGCGCTCGCACCGCGCGGCGCAGTTCCTGAAGCAGGCCGACTTCCCGATCGTCTACAGCCTGGCCGGCGGCACGGGGGGCTGGGCCCAGGCCGGCCTGCCGGTGGTGTCGGGCGCTGAGACGCCGCAGGCCATCACCGAGGTCGTCGGCATCCATTAGCGATGTGATACATATGTTCTAGATGCCCACCGAGGCGCTCCTGAGCCGCGCCGTCGCTTACTTGCGCGAGCGCGGCAGCGCCTCTTCTGTCGAGTTGGCCCGCCACGTGTTCGGCGGCGACTCGTTGGCGCCGCTGCTGCCTTCGCTGGGCGATCGCCTGGTATCCGACGGCGAGCTGTGGCGCCTGCGCGCGGCCTCGGACGAGATCGCCATCCTGGAGGTCCTAAGCAGCGGACCCAATCCGCGGCGGCACCGGGTAGTAGAGGTGGCGGCGCAGCGCGGGAGTGCGCGTTTTCAGGCGCAGATCGCGTCGACCAGGCCGGTGCCGCGGCTGCTGCGGCGCATGGGGGTTCCAGAACAGGACGCCGACTGGCTTCCCCTCGGCAAAGCCCGCGCAATCCTTCGGGCGTTCATCGGCCCGGCAACCGTCGCCGGGTTTGGCTACGTGCCCCAGTTCCTGGATCAGCTCCTCGGGCCAGGATGGCCGGCCATCGACCTGCTGCGCGTGGCCCGCGCCGCCGGCTTCGGCGGCCGGCCCGAGCCGGCGCGCCTAGCGAGGCATTTTGGGCTGCGGCCGCCGCCAGGGCGCCGGCCGGGGGACCTGCTTGACTTCTCGGCGGCCCTGCTGGGCCGGCTGCGCGTCGGGCGCGCACTCGACGAGCTCCTTGCGCTCGGCCGGCCGGAATTGGGTCCGCGCTTCGCGGGGCGTGAGATTCCGAGCCAGCCAGGTGTATACGTGATGATCGGCGCTGAGGGTGAGCCGCTGTACGTCGGCAAGTCGGTCGACGTGCAGCGGCGCGTGGCCAGCTACCTGGGCTCGCCCATCGCAATAAGCCGCCACATGCACGACCTGCTGCAGCTCACGCGCCGCATCGATGTCATCCCCGTTTCAAGCGAGCTGGAGGCGCTGCTGCTGGAGGACCGTTTGATCTCGGCCTGGCTGCCGACGTTCAATGTGCAACGCCGGCGCGGCGATCGCCGGCGCTTCGTGCGGCTGTCGGTGCAGGAGCCGTTTCCCCGATTGACGCTGGCGGCAGCGCCCACCGACGACGGCGCGAAGTACTTCGGGCCATTCCGACACGCGACGGCGGCGGCCCGGCTGCGAAGTGTGCTCCAGGCCGTCCTGCGGCTGCGGACCTGCACGAGGCAGCTTCCCCCGTCGCGCAAGCCCCGGCCGGCGTGCGCCAAGGCCGCCGCCGGCGAGTGCCTGGCGCCCTGCATCGCCGGGCCGCCGCCCGAGCCGTACGGGGCGGAGGTGGAGCTGGCCGCCCGGCTGCTGAGCGTTGAACCGGAAGAGTTCCGGCGGCTGCTGCGCAAGCTTCTCCGGGAACGGCAGCCGCGAGCGCCCCATAAGATCAAACGACAGCTCCAACGCCTGTCGGCATAATCGACCTCAGGCGTTCAACGCCCGAAGGGCCGCCTCGTGAACCGCCGCGATCGTGACGCCATGCTCGGCGGCCAGGCGGCGGCAATCCTCGAACTCGGGCTTGGCCTTGCGCGCCGGCCCCTCGCCGGCGACCTTGACGCGCACCGGGCCGAACTCCGTCGCCACCACGGTTTCGTGGCGTGGCAGGGTGCGCCGTTGCTCCGTCCGGAAGCGCAGGCCGATGGTCGTGGTATGGCGGAAGATGGCCTCGATCACCGCGTTCTCGCCGCCCGGTGTGGCCAGTGCTGTGAGCAGGACTGCCGGACGGCCCTTCTTGCCCTGGATCGGCGTTAAGAACGCGTCCAGGGCGCCGGCCGCCAGGACGGCTTCGAGCGCCGGCGGCAGCAGCTCCGGGCTCATGTCGTCGATGGCTGTGTCGATGACCACCACCATCTCGGTTGGCTGGGCTGCTGTAGGCTGCCCAATCAGGAGGCGCAGCACGTTGGGATGCTCTAGCTCGCGCGCCCCCGCGCCGTAGGCCACGTTCGACAGCCTCATGGCCGGCAGCACCTGGCTGGTGGCAAAATGCGTCAGGATGGCCGCGCCGGTGGGCGTGGTCAGCTCCCGCTGCGCGAGTCCAGGCGCGATCTCCCAGCCTTCCAGCAGCTTGGCCGTCGCCGGAGCAGGCACCGGCAGCACGCCATGCGCCGTGGTCACGGTGCCGCTGCCCACAGCGACAGCCGAGACCGCCACCTGGCCGAAGCCGAAATGGGCGAACCCGGCGCACGCGCCAACGATATCCAGCAGGGTGTCCAGGCCGCCCAGCTCGTGAAAATGGACGTCCTGCACGGGGATGCCATGGACGCCGGCTTCAACGGCCGCCAGGCGCCGGAAAACGGTGGAGGCGTCCTCCTGGACCTTGGCCGGGAGTCTGCTGCCGCCTATGATCGCGAGCATGTCGTCCAGGCCGCGGCCGGCCGACTGCGGCTCGAGCTCGAAGTCGACTTTGGTGGCGGTGATCCCCCGCCGGCTAACCTTCTCGGCCTTGAGACGCCAGCCCGGAACCTCGAGCTGGCTGAGGGCTTCATCGAGCCCGGACCAGCCGGCATCCACGAAGGCGCCGAGAATCATGTCGCCGCTGGCGCCCGAGAAGCAGTCGAAGTAGGCGATCATCGCTGACACGACCCCGCCCGACACCGGATGGCTTCGCCCCTAAGTTGCCTTCGGGGCGAGGGCTGCGTTGAGTGAGCCCATGCGATAGCCGTTCGGATCAATGGTGACGTCGGCGAAGCCAAGGCCCTGCAAGCCAATCTCGATGTGAGCAGCCAACTCCAAGGCCCGTGGGAGCTCGTCCTGGCCGACCTCCACGCTGGCACGGCCCTCGTAGTGCCGCACCCGCAGCACGCGGAAACCCAGCCCCCGCAGGAACTGCTCGGCGGCATCGATGCGGCTGAGCTTGTCCACGGTCACGCGCTGGCCGTACGGAATCCGCGACGACAGGCAGGCCATAGCCGGCTTATCCCACGTGGGCAGGCCGAAGCGACGGGACAGCGCGCGGATGTCGTCTTTGGTGAGCGCGGCCTCCTTGAGAGGGCTGCGCACGCCGCGCTCACGGGCGGCCGCCATGCCCGGGCGCCAGTCGCCCACGTCGTCGGCATTGAAGCCGTCGGCCAGGCAGGCGATGCCGCGCTCGGCGGCGATCCTCAACAGGCGGTCGAACAACTCGGTCTTGCAGAAGTAGCAGCGATTGGCGGGGTTGGAGACGTAGTTCTCGTCCTCCATCTCGTAAGTGTCGAGCGCCAGCCAGGGGACGCCAATCCGCTTGGCCAGCTGTTCGGCCTCAGCTACCTCCCGCGGCGGCACGCTGGGCGAGACGCCGGTAACGCCCAACGCCTTCTCGCCCAGGACGTCGTAGGCGACCTTCAGCAGGAGGGTGCTGTCGACCCCGCCCGAGAAGGCGACGAGCACGCTGCCCATGTCGGCCAGCAGATCGCGCAGGCGGACGAGCTTGCGTTCGAGGGGAACCACGTTCGGATTATGGCTCAGGCGGGCACGGGCACCGCTTCCGACGGCAGCTCGTTCTCGAGCAGACAGTCCTCTGGAGCCTTGTCGGGCCGCAGGCCGAGGAAGACCGGATGGCGCACGAAGCCTTCCGGCGTGAAGTTGCTGTATTTGATGCGGCACACGTAGCGCGGCTCCACCCAGTGGTAGCGCTCCGGCGGTTCCGGCTTGCGGGCGAACGGATGCTTGTGGGCCTCGATCGGCCGCAGCAGCTCGAGCGTGATGTCGATGGTCCGCTGGTCGAAGCCGCTGCCGGCATTGCACACAAAGCACAGCTTGCCGTCGGGCTGGTACAGTCCGAGCACGACCGAGCCCAGGGCCTTGCGGGCGCCCTCGCCCTCGGTCCAGCCGCCGATCACGCAGTCCATCTCCTTGGTGGCCTTGAGCTTGAGCCAGCTCTTGCTTCGCTTCCCGCTCAGGTAGACGCTGTCTTTCTCCTTGGCCACGGCGCCTTCAAGGCCACGCTGCGTGACGGCCTTGTAAAAGGCCTCGCCTTCGCCTTCGACGTGCTCCGAGAAGAGCAGGAACCCTTTCGGGCGCACCACTCGGCGCAGCAGCGCCTTGCGCTGGATGAGCGGCAGCTTGCGCAGATCGCGTCCATCCAGATACAGCAGGTCGAAGACCTGCATCCCGACCGGGACCTCGGCCTGGGCATGCTGGATGTCGCTGGCACGCTGCAGGTTCATGCGCTGCTGCAGCCGGTGGAAACTGGGCAGGCCCTTGTCGTCGTAGGCCACGATCTCGCCGTCCACGATGCACTCCCCAGCGTCCAGCTCGCGGGCGATATGGGCCAGCTCGGGATATTGGGCGGAGCAGTCGTTGCCGCGGCGGGTTGTGAGGCGAACGCCGCTTTCGGTGACGAAGGCGATGACGCGGATGCCGTCCCACTTCACCTCGAACAGCCAGTCGGGGTGCGAGAAGGCCTTGCTGCCCAAGCTGGCCATCATGGGCTCGATGGTGCGGGGCATGGGTGCCTCTGGCGCCCTGTCCAGGTCGACCTCCGCCGTCGCGGCCGGGAGGTCGCTGAACCACTGGGCGCTCTTGCCCTCGCGGATCTCGTCCAGAGTCCGCCCGCTCTTGACGGAGTGCTCGTCATCAACGGGCTTGCCTGCCCAGTCATCGCGCTTCTTGATGAGCAGCCACTGGCGCTCGCCGCGGGTGCGGACGATTACGAACTCGCCGCCCAGCTTCTGGCCGTGGAGCACGAACTTGATCTCGTTGCCCCTGGACCCGGGCAGCTCCTGGTAGGTCCCCAGGTCCCACAGCATGACCGTGCCGCCGCCGTATTCGCCTTCCGGGATGGTGCCCTCGAATTCGAGGTACTCGACGGGGTGGTCCTCGGTCTGCATGGCCAAGCGCTTGTCGGCGGGGTCCAGGCTGGGGCCCTTGGGGACGGCCCAGGAGAGGAGAACGCCGTCTTTCTCGAGGCGGAAATCGTAATGGAGGTGCGAGGCGGCGTGCTTCTGGACGCAGAAGCGGAGGGGCTGGCCGGGCGCCGGCTCGGGCACCTCCGGCGGGGGTTCGGCGGTTTTGGTGAAATCGCGTTTCCGTTCGTACTCGGCCAGCTTGGTTTTGGCGCGCGGCTTTAACTCGGTTTCGCCGAGCTGGCCCTCGCGCCCGAGGTCGGGCAGCTCCTGATCGAAGTCCAGGGCGCCCTGCCAGACGTCGCCCACGCGCTCCAGGCGGTCGAAGATCGTTTTCATCGTCCAACCATCGGAGCGCAGTTGGGGGTCCTCGAGTTCCTCCCAGCGGAGGGGTGTGGATACCGGCGCGCCGCTGCGTGGCCGCACCGAGTACGGCGCTACCAGCGTCTTGCCGATGACCAGCTGCGTGTAGTCGATGCGAACCTTACCGGTGCGCTTGCGGGTGTCCCACTCGTCGGTGACGATGTCCGGCCGGAGCCGGCGGATCAGCTCACCGATGGTGTGAACCCACTCGCGGACCACGGCGTAGGTGTGGCGGCGGACGATGGGCACGTAGACCTGGAGCCCTCGCTGGCCGGTGGTCTTGAGATAGGACCTCAGCTCCAGGCGATCGAGGGCCACCTTGATCAGGCGTGCGATCTCGCGGCACTCCTCGAAGCCGGCCGGCTCCGAGGGATCGAGGTCGAACAGCGCCCAGTCGGGGTACTCCGGCTTGTCGTAGCGCGAGCTCCATGGGTGCAGCTCAATGGAGGCGTGGTTGGCCACCCAAACCAGGCTGGGCAGATCGTTGATCAGCCCCCAGCGCAGGATCTTCTTGTCCTCGATGGCCTCATAGCGGAAGGTCTTCAGCCATTCGGGCGCCCACTCCGGAACGTCCTTCTGCCAGAAATGCGTCCGGTCGTTGATGCCGTCCGGGAAGGGGTGCATGCTCATGGGCCGGTCCGTGATGTAGGGCAGCAGCCAGGGCGAGATGTGGACGTAGTAATCGATGAGGTCGCTCTTGGTGTAGCCGTCCTCAGGAAACAGCACCTTGTCCAGGTTGGTGACCTCAACCTGGCGGCCGTCGATCTCGAGCCAATGCTGCTGCTTGCGTTTAACCATGCGCGCCGGGGACGTTAGTACTAAGCGCTTTGACGCTCCGCCACGGGCCTGCAATGCTCGATTCAACAACCGTCTGAGGTGGAATCGGCGAGCGAATGACCTGTCCGGGATGCGGCAAGAAGATCACTTACAACGCCTATCACTGCAAGTCATATGAAGAGTCCTGCAAGAACAAAGAGTGCCGCGAGATGCGCTTCTGCTCGAGCGACTGCTTGCAGCGCTGCTGGCGCGCGGTGAACTGGCCGAAGGTTGTGTATGTGATCGAGCCCGCTCTGGACACGCATTCGATCGTGAATGAGGCGATCGAGATCCTCGAGAACAGCAAGCTGCGACTGATGCTGGAGCCGACCGCCGAGCCGGTGTCGGAAGACGAGACGAGCTCCGAGCTGAGCTAGGCGTCCAGCGACCGTTAGTCCTTCGGTTCGCGTAGGAGCCGGTCGGTAAGTATCTTAACGGCGGCGGCCGCCGCGGCGGCGCCGGCGGCTTCCGCGCCTTTGGTGAGCAGACGCTCCCACATCGTGGCCCGGGCGGCGCGCTTCAGCCGCTCTTCCTCCTCTTTCTGAAGCTGCTTGTCCCGCTCTTTCTGAGCGTCGCGGACGAGCTTGCGCAGGTTCTCGGGAACGTCCGTCAGGACGTCCTGGATATTGGTCACGGCCTGGTGAACGGGCGGTCGGAGACGGTCGGCGATTGGATCCGGCAGCTGCTCGATGAGCTGCTCCAGCTTGGTCTTGGGCCGGGGCCGGCGGCTGCGGATGAACTCCGCCGTTCGACGGGGGCCGCCTACCAGCAGGTACAGCACCAGTACGCCGCCGGCGATATAAGGCAGCGGATTCTCTCGGACCCGCGTTTTCCAGTCCATCGTCCTGCGGAACTGCTGCTCCATCAGGTCGATGGTGTGGCTCATGCGGTCGCGAGTGGCTACGATCTCCCGTTCGAGCGTATCTGCTCTCTGGCCCACTCGATGTCTCCTTTGATGGTGGAGATGGTCTTCTCCGGTGGCTTGAACTTGAACCTGGAGCGGCCGACGATGGCCAACACGGCAATGACCAGTACCCAGAAGACGACCAGCCCCCAGGCGATCCAGAGCGCCGCGGCCAGGAAGGTGACGATGAGGGCCACCTGAATCATGATCAGCAGCACGAGCAGCAGGATGGCCGCGCCGACGACCAAGCCGAGGGCAATGGCATTCGTCTTAAGCAGGCCAATGGTCTCGACCTTGGCCAGCTCGATCTCTTTACGGACCAGGCCGCGCGCCTCGTCAATAAGCTGCCGGCCAAGCTCGACCAGCGATGTGGCGTCTCGCATAGCGCCTCCCGAATCCAGCATACAGCAGGCCACCCGTAATCCCGGCCCGCCGAACGCGGCGGATAATGGGAGCACATGCCCGAGCAGCTCACCACAAGTCTGGACGGAATCGAGCTCCGCATAGCGGTCGCGGGTGAGGGACCGCCGCTGCTGTTCCTGCACGGCGCGGGCGGCTCGGCCTGGCGGCCCGGCTACGAGCGGCTCGCCGAAAGCTTCCGTGTGTTCCTGCCGGAGCACCCTGGCTTCGGCACGACCGAGCGGCCGGGCTGGCTGGAGACCGTGCAGGACATGGCCATCTGGTACATGGACCTGATCGACCACCTCAGTGTGGCGCCGGTGTATGTGGCCGGCCATTCACTGGGCGGCTGGATCGCGGCGGAGCTGGCCAGCCTGTGCGCACACCAGCTCCGCAAGCTGGCGCTGGTCGACGCCGCGGGCCTACGTATTCCCGGCGAGCAGCGGCTGGACATCTTCCTGATGAACCCCGAGGAGAACCTGCGAGCGGCGTATCACAACCAGGCGCTGGTCGAGCGCTTGCTGGCCCAAGCGCCGGCGCCCGAGCAGGCGCAGGCCGCCATTCGGAACAAGAACATGACCGCCCGGCTTGGTTGGAACCCCTACCTGTGCAACCCGGCGCTCGAGCCGCGGCTGCGGCGCATCCAGCGGCCGACGCTCATCATCTGGGGCAAGCAGGATCGCATCATCCCGCTCAGCCACGGCGAGCTGTACGCTCAGCGCATCCCGGGGTCCAAGCTGGCGGTCATCGACCAGTGCGGGCACGTGCCGCCGGTGGAGCAGGCGGACGAGTTTGCCCGCGTGATGACCGAGTTCCTGGCGGAGTAGGGGAGCATGGAGTTTTACGCCTTCCACCTCATGCCCTGGCCCTATCTCGACCCCGACTTCCGCGATCACCACCCGTCCGCTTGGGTGACGCTGTCCAACAGCTTCTACGACCCAGAGAAGGGCCAGGAGCTGTATGCGCGCTACATCGACGAGCTGGTGTGGGCCGAGGAGTGCGGCTTTGACGGCATCTGCGTCAACGAGCACCACCAGAACGCGTACGGCAACATGCCCTCGCCGAACATCATCGCCGCCATGCTGGTACAGCGCACCAAGCGGGTGAAGATCGCCGTCCTGGGCAACGCCCTACCGCTGCGCGATCACCCTGTCCGCGTGGCCGAGGAAGTGGCCATGCTGGACGTGATCAGCGGCGGGCGGATCATCAGCGGCTTCGTGCGCGGCATTGGCGCCGAGTACTACTCGATGGGCGTCAACCCGGCCCACTCACGCGAGCGCTGGCTCGAGGCCCACGACTTGATCGTGAAGTCCTGGACCGAGCCTGGGCCGTTCGCGTGGGACGGGAAGCACTACAGCCTCCGTTATGTCAACATCTGGCCCAAGCCGCTGCAGAAGCCGCATCCGCCGGTGTGGATTCCATCGATGGGCAGTGGTGAGACGATCGATTGGGCGGCCGAGAAGCGCTACCCCTATCTCCAGACGTACACTGCCCTGGCGCAGATCCCGCCCTTCTTCGAGCAGTACCGCGAGAAGGCGCGCGCGAGCGGCTACGAGCCATCGGCCGATCAGATCGGCTGGGCGGTGCCGCTCTACATTGGCGAGACGGACGAGCAGGCCAAGGAAGAAGCCTGGCCGCACCTGCACATGTTCGCCAACAACCTGCTGTACATGCCCATCGAGATGCTCTTTCCGCCCAACTACCTGACCGACGCCTCGATGCAGCGGGTGATGGGCAGCAAGGTGGGCGTCTACGCCAGGAAGACGTGGGAGGACATCGACGGCGCGAGCCTGGCCATCGTAGGCAGCCCGGATACGGTGCTGCGGCGGCTGGAGGAAGCCCACAAGATGCTCGGCTTCGGGCGGCTCGTGCCGTTTGTCCACTTCGGCAGCCTGCCGGCCGACCTGACCAAGCGCAATATCGAACGCTTCGCGGAGCACGTCATCCCGCGCTTCCGCGACTTCTGATCAGCCGGTCAGGATGAGCAGGGCGGCCGAGCTGGGCGAGGGCTCGGCCGATTCCTCGGCGGGTGCGTCTTTGGACGGCGGCGGGTCCTTGATGGCGCTGTACGCCAGACCGAGCGCCTGAACGGCCAGGATGCTGGCGGCCAGGATGAGACCGATGGTCATGTTCCGGCCGCTGACCGCGCCAATAATGGTGTAGAAGATGGCGATCGTTCCGGCCACGGTGATGAAGATCGCCACCGCCTGGTACATCGGGCCCGTATTCTAGCCGCCGGGCTGGGATCCGCAGCCGGCGATAGCCTTTCTAGACCAGCTCGACCCCGTGAAAGGCGCTCTCGCGCCGGCCGGCCTCCGTCATCCGCACGAATTTGGCCTTCTTGCGCAGCTCCGGGATCGTGGCCGCGTCGCAGTAGCTCATACCTGAGCGCAGCCCGCCCACCAGCTGCGTGACGACTTCCGACACCTCGCCGCGGAAGGGCACCATGGCCTCCACACCCTCAGGCACCACCGCGTCGAGGTCCTCGCCCAAGCCCTGACCCATGCTCTCACGGTGCTGGCGCTGGACCGCTGCCTCGAGCGAAGCCATGCCGCGGCAGATCTTGAACTTACGGCCATCTCGGGTCACGGTCAGGCCAGGGCTCTCGCGCGTGCCCGCCAGCAGGTTGCCGATCATCACCGTGGAAGCGCCGGCCGCCAGGGCCTTGGTGATGTCGCCGCTGGCCTGGATGCCGCCGTCGGCGATGATCGGCACGGCCATGCGGTCGGCCTCGTCGGCGCACTCCAGCACGGCCGTGAGCTGGGGTACGCCGACGCCTGCCACGATGCGCGTGATGCAGATCGAGCCCGGCCCCACGCCGACCTTGACGGCATCGGCGCCGGCCGCGGCCAGGTCGTGCACGCCCTGCGCCGTGGCCACGTTGCCGGCCACGATCTCAACCTCGCCGCCCAGCTTGGCGCGGATGCTCTCGAGCGCCCGGACGCAGTTCTCGGAGTGGCCATGGGCGATGTCGATCACCAGTGCATCGGCGCCGGCGTGGTGCAGCTCCTGGGCGCGCTCGATGTAATCGCCCACCACGCCCACAGCCGCGGCCACGCGCAGGCGGCCGCGCTCGTCCTTGCTGGCGTTGGGGAACAGCACGCGCTTATAGATGTCCTTGCTGGTCACCAGGCCCCGCAGCTTGCCTTCGCCGTCGACCAGCGGCAGCTTCTCGATCTTGTGTTTAGCGAAGATGGCCTTGGCTTCTTCGACCGTCGTGCCGATCGGTGCAGTGATGAGCTGCTCGCGCGGGGTCATGCAGTCCTTGATCCGGACGTGTGTGTCGTCCTGGAAGAGGATGTCGCGTGAGGTCAGAATGCCCTGCAGCACGCCCTCCTCGTCCGTGACGAGGATGCCGGTAATACCCTGCTCGTCCATGAGCTTGAGGGCATCGCCCACGGTGTTGTGCGGGTGCAGCGCGTAGGGGTTCTCGATGTAGCTGCTCTCGGAGCGCTTGACCTTGCGCACCTGCTGCGCTTCGGCCTCGACGGGCATAAAGCGGTGGATGACGCCAATGCCGCCCAGACGGGCCATGGCGATGGCCATGTCGGCCTCGGTGACGGTGTCCATGTTGGCAGACACGATCGGTGTGGCGATCTCGATCCGACGTGAGAACCTGGAACAGGTGTCGACGTGCCGGCGCGAGGAGATGCGCGACCGTAGCGGCACCAGCAGCACGTCGTCGTAGGTCAGGGCCAGCGGCGGATCGAGCTTGCTCATGGCCGCCACGAAGTGTAGCGAGGCGGAGACGCCTGCTTGGAGCTATGCCATACTCGACCCATGGCGGTCGAGGTGAAGCGCCTGCTCACCCCTGGGGACATTCAGCGAATGATGCAATGCGGGCAACTCAACGAGGACGACGTCCTCGAGCTCGTCAATGGGAAGATCGTGTGGTTGGCATCCGTAAGTACAAGCCATGGCGGCAGCTCGGCGCGTATCGGCGCACGTCTGGTACCTGTCGCCGATGACATAGGCGCCCGGGTCTACGACAGCTCCGAGGCTTTATGGTGGGCGAGAACCTTCAGCAGCTGCACTCGCCTGACGTGTCCGTGATAACCAAAGAACGCCTGGACATTCTGCGCCAGGGCGCATTCGCCAGGGGAGCCCCGGACCTGGCGGCGGAGGTCCTTTCGGTGGGCCAGCATGGGAAGGCCTACGCTCGGCCGAAGATCGGCGAGTACTTCGCGGCCGGCTGCAGGGTGATCTGGTTCGTCGATCTGCAGTCGCGCAGCGTTAGGGAGTACCTGGCGGGCAGCCCTGAGTACCGCGTCTACTCCGGGGACGCCGCCATCACCCTCCACGCCATCGCACCAGGATTCAGCTGCCCCGTGAGCTCGTTCTTCTACGACTGACCCCGTGCTGACCATCTTCGAAAGTGTGCTGGCCGACGATATCGGCCAGCTGTTCCTGGCCTGCCGCGCCGAGCCCGAGAACGAGGCGCCCAGGGCACGGTTGCTGCACGCGCTGGGCCGCGAGGCCGAGCTGTCGCCGGAGCGGCTGGTCGGCAACGCCTGGCAGAACCACCTGCTGGAACGCATCGTCCACGACGAGAACGCGTTCAGCCTCAAAGCCCAGCGCTCCGGGACGGAGGCCATGGGCCAGGGCCTGCTCAAGGCCGTGAAGGCGGACCTGGCCGAGCTCCGGGTGCTGTTCGACGAGGAGCTCGAGCTGGGCGATTTCACGCCCCTAGGCACGCGCGAGCCCAAGGCCATTAAGCGCAGGCTGGCCGAGGCCAGTGATTGGCCGGGTATGCTGGAGCCGCTGGCCCGGCACTACCGCGAGCACGGCACCGGCATCCTGGCCAAGCACCGCGCCTTTCGCTGGAACGCTCTCGCGGGCGCGCTCGAGCCCGTCCTCAACCCCGATCCGGTGCGGCTCGAGGACCTCTACACGTACGACACAGAGCGCGAGCTGCTGCTGTCGAACACCGAGCACTTCCTGGCCGGCTACCCGGCCAACAACGTGCTGCTGTACGGCGAGCGCGGCACGGGCAAATCGTCCACCGTGAAGGCCCTGCTGCAGCGCTACCCCAAGCTGAAGATGATCGAGATCGCGCCGGCTGATCTGGGCGACCTGCCGCGCCTGCTGCCGAAGCTGGCCGCCAATCCCGCACGGTTCGTGCTCTTCGTGGACGACCTGTCGTTCGACGAGATGGAACTGCAGTACAAGCACCTCAAGGCAGTGCTGGAAGGCGGCCTCGAGGGCCGGCCAGACAATGTCGTCATCTACGCCACCAGCAACCGTCGGCACCTGGTCAAGGAGCGTTTCTCGGACCTGACGAAGCCGATCATCAACGACGAGATCCACCATCAGGACACGGTCGAAGAGAAGCTGTCGCTGAGTGACCGGTTTGGCATCACCCTGACCTTCATCACACCCGACCAGGAGCGCTACCTGACGATCGTGCAGCAGATCGCGCGCACCCGCGAGCTGCAGGTCGACCCCCAGGAGCTGCGGACCCGCGCCATCCGCTGGGCGATGTACCACAACGGCTTCTCCGGGCGCACCGCCCGGCAGTTCGTCGGTTTCCTGGAGGGCGAGCTGGCCTTAGGGCGCTGAGCGCTCCCGGTTCCGGAGCTCCTCGACGAGGTTGTTGACCTGCACGCTCAGGCCGTGCACCTGGGCGGCCAGTCGCTGCATCTCGTCCCGGCTGGGCAGGTTGGCGCGCTGGATGGCCGTGGCCAGCCGCTCCTCTACCATAGCCTCGTCGTCGCCTCGCGCCTGGCGGCGCTTGGCGATGACGCTCTCGATGGTGCGCAGCACCTCCTGCTCGGTCATGTGGCCGATCTCGACCCACATGTTGATGGCGCGCTCGACCTCCTGCTCGGCCAGTTGAACCAGGCCCATGCCGGTGATGGTCCGGCGGAACTGCTCGAAGGTCGCCGTGCCGGCGCGCACCAGGCCGGTCAGGATGGCCTTGCTGAACGGGCCCGCCGAGAGGCGCTCGCGCTCGACCAGGATCTCGCTCAGGATCACGGTGGTGATGTCCTCGCCGCTGTCGTTGTCGACGACCTTGACGTCCTCGCCCGAGACGACCAGGCGCGCGATGCCGTCCAGGGTCATGTGGCGCCGATCAGAGGCGTCGTACAGCTTGCGGTTGGAGTAGCGCTTGATGAGATGCATTGGCTGGCGCTTTCCACAAGGATACGGACGTGATTAACTAACAGGCACCATGCTGGACATGCTGAGCGCCGGCGCGGCCCAAGCCGGCGTTTCAAGCAACGGCCAGGGCCCTCACCAAGAGGAGCACGTCCGTCCCCGGACGCGCCTCGGACGCGTCGACCAACTCAACGATCTCCAGAACCTGATCGCCGTCCTGGAAGAGAACGGCGATCTGCACCGCGTCTCGCATGCGATCGATCCCCACCTGGAGCTGGCCGGCTACGCCGCCAAGCTGGAGGGCGGGCCGGTGGTGCTGTTCGAGAAGCTGAAGGGCTATCCGTACCAGGCCATCGTGGGCCTGCTCTGGAACCGGCAGGTGCTTGGCCGCGCGTTGGGGCTGGCGCCCCGGGAGCTGCCGTTCCACATCGCCGACTGCATCGCGAGCTGGAAGAAGGCGCCCATCCCGCCCGTCATCTTGGAGCGCGGCCCGGCCAACCACGTGATCGAGAAGGACGTCGACCTCTACAAGCTGCCCATCCCCAAGCACGCGCTGAAGGACGGCGGTCCCTACCTGGACTGCTCGGCCGTAATCGCCAAGGACCCGCTGACCGGCTCGCGCAACGTTTCCATCCAGCGCTGCATGGTCGTCGCCAAGGACCGCATGACCATGCTCATGGACGCCGGCCGGCATCTGCGCGCCTTCTGGGAGCGCGCCCGCTGGCAAGGCCAGTCGCTGCCGATCACGATTTCCAACGGCGCCGGCCTGGCGGTGTATATCGCCTGCTGCGTGCCGGCCAAGGACGCGCCGATGTTCGCCGACGAGTGCGGCGTGGCCGGCGAGCTGTTGGGGGAGCCGCTGCGGCTGATCAGAGCTCAAACCAGCGACGTCGAGGCCGTAGCCGACGCCCAGTTCGTGATCGAAGGCGAGCTGCTGCCGGATACCTTCGAGCCCGAAGGACCGTTCGCCGAGGTGACCGGCATGTACGCCCAGCGCGACAACCGCTGGGTCGTCAAGGTCAACAAGATCACCCGCCGGCGCAAGCCCATCTTCCACACCCTGCTGTCGGGCAAGGAGGTTTACAACTCCGTCGGCCTGCTGGGCGAGGCGGCCGTCTTCCGCGCCGTCTCGAAAGAGGTGCCGTCGGTCACCGGCGTGTACTTCACACACGGCGGCGGCGGCTTCTACAACGCCGTAGTGGCGATGAACAAGCAGGGCGACGACGAGCCCAAGCGAGCTATCGAAGCGACGATGAAGGCCTTCCCGCCGCTCAAGATAGTGACCGTGGTGGACGACGACGTGAACATCTACGACGCGTCAGACGTGGAGTGGGCCATGGCCCAGCGCTGGCGGCCGGAGCGCGGCACGTTTATGTACGCCGAGCAGAAGGGCCACGAGCTGAATGCCACGTTCCCCGACGGGGTGGGCACGAAGGTGGGCTTCGACGCCACCTGCCCGTATCCCAAAGGCGAGCGCTACGAGCGGATCCGCTTCCTGGACGTGGAGGTCGAGGCCGAGCAGTAGGCGATAAGGGCCCGCAGCAGGCCCTCGGTGGTGTACTCCTCGGCGACGACATCGACCCTCAGCCCCTGCTCACGAGCGGTCTGCGCGGTGATTGGGCCGATGCAGGCCACCTTCACATCATCCGGCACACGACCTGCCAGGCGTACGAAGTTGGTCACCGTGGACGAGCTGGTGAAGGTGACGACGTCGGTCTGGGGCAGCAGCTCGCGCAGCCGTTCGGCCCCGTGCATCGGCGCATCCGTCCGGTAGACTTCGACTACGTCGACCTCCGCTCCCCTGGCGCGCAGCTCGGCCGGTAGTACGTCACGGGCGATCCTGGCGCGTGGGATGAGCACGCGCCCGGGCTCGTGGCGGGCCAGCGCCTGGGCCACGGCCTCGGCCATGTACTCGTCCGGGAGGAGATCGGCGCGCAGGCCATAAGCCTCGAGGGCCCGCGCCGTCTCCGGGCCGATGGCGCACAGCCGGACGTTGCCAAACGCCCGAGCGTCGTGGCCCTTCTCCAGGACGCGGTCGCAAAAGGCGCGAACGCCGTTGGCCGAGGTGAAGGCCACCCAGTCGTAGTCCCTGAGGCGCTCGATGGCCGCGTCGGCGGGCGCCCAGTCCTCCGGCGGCAGCAGCTCGATGACCGGCACCTCGTGGACCATCGCGCCGGCCTCACGCAGTCCGGCGGCGAAGGCTCCGGACTGTTCGCGCGGGCGGGTGACCAGCACGCGCAAGCCGAACAGTGGCAGGCGCTCATACCAATCCAGCGCGTCACGCAGCCGGACGACGTCGCCCACGACGACCACTGCCGGGGCCTCGAGGCCGGCTTCGCGGACGCGGCGAGGCAGGTCCGCAAGGCAGGCGGTCACCACCCGCTGGTCCGGGCGGGTGCCCCAGCGGATGGCGGCGGCGGGCGTGTCGGCGGTCCGACCGTGCTCGATCAGCCGCCGGACGACCTCTTCGAGGTTGGCCATGGTCATGAGGAAGACCAGGGTGTCCGCGCGGGCGAACGCGTGCCAATCGATGGTCTCTTCGCCCTTGCCGGGTTTGAGCCGGCCGGGCAGGATCGTCACCGAGCTGGAGTAGTCGCGGTGGGTGACGGGAATGCCCGCATACGCGGGCACGGCCAGGGCAGAGGTCACACCCGGCACGACCTGAAAGGGGATGGCGGCGGCTCGCAGGGCCTGTCCTTCCTCGCCGCCGCGGCCGAACAGATAGGGGTCGCCGCCCTTGAGACGAACGACGGTCTGGCCCTGGCGGGCGCGGGCGATCAGCAGCTCGTTAATGCGCTCCTGCTCAGCGCGGTTGCCGTGCAGGTCCCGAGCTGGGATCAGCTCCGCCTTGGGCGCAAAGGCCAGCAGCTGCTCGTCCACCAAGTAGTCGTAGACGACGACGTCGGCTTGCTCCAGGATGCGCTTGCCCTTGAGGGTCAGCAGGCCCGGATCGCCGGGACCGCCGCCGACGAGATAGACCTGTCCTAGGGGCATGGAGATGCTTGCAGCAGCTCGGCTGCGCCCTGCTCCAGGGCCTCTTTGGCAAGCCTCCGGCCGAGCTCGAGGTGGTCCCGATCCTCGCCTTGGACGCGGATGATGCGCCGGCCGTCCGGCGAGGCAACCAGGCCGTGGAGGGAGAGCCGCTGCTCGGGCGCGGTTGCGTACGCCGCCACCGGGACCCGACAGCCGGCGTCCAGCTCGGCCGCAAAGGCCCGTTCGGCTTCGACCGCGCGCCGGGTGGGGCCATCGTCCAGATCAGCCGCCAGCGAGATCTGCCCGGCCAGGGTCTCTACGCAGATCGCGGCCTGGCCTGGCGCGGGCAGGCAGACCGCGGGCTCGAGGTACGCCTCCGCGGGGATTCCAACCCCAAGACGGCGGAGTCCCGCCGCGGCGAGCACGATGGCGTCGTACTCACGCTCGCGGAGCTTCCGCAGGCGGGTGTCGACGTTGCCCCGAATGGGTACGAACTGGAGGTCGGGCCGGGCGGCGCGCAGCTGGGCCTCGCGCCGCAGGCTGCTGGTGCCCACGCGCGCGCCGGCGGGCAGCGCCGGCAGAGCGCCGCCGAGCAGCACGTCTCGGGGGTCGTCCCGAGGCAGCACCGCGGCCAGTGCGAAGCGATGGTCCAGCCGCGAGGGCACGTCCTTGAGGCTGTGGACCGCCAGATCCACGGCCCCGCTGATGAGCGCCTCCTCTATTTCCTTGATGAACAGCGACTTATCGCCGATCGCCTGCAGCGGGACATCGGTGCGCTTGTCGCCCGTGGTGCGGATAGTGACGATCTCGAACTGCGCCGACGAATGGACCTCTCGCAGGCGCGCGATGACGTGCTCGGCCTGCCACAGCGCGAGCTTGGATCCGCGTGTCCCGACGCGGTAAGTCGTCACCAGGGGAGTATAGGAACGGGCGGGGGCCCAAGCCTACAATTCATTGGCCTAACACGGGGCTGTAGCTCAGCTGGGAGAGCACCGCCTTTGCACGGCGGGGGTCAGGGGTTCGAATCCCCTCAGCTCCACTCATGCCTGGCCCGCTGGACGGCGTCACCGTGGTGGACTTGACGCGCGTCCTGGCGGGACCATCCTGCACCATGATGCTGGGCGACTTCGGCGCGGACGTGATCAAAATCGAGCAGCCAGGTCGAGGCGACGACACCCGCGAGTGGAAGCCGCCAGAAGTTGGCGGCGAGAGCGCCTACTACCTGGCCATCAACCGCAACAAGCGCAGCGTGACGCTCAACCTGCGGCATCCGGCGGGCAAGGACATCCTCCGCCGGCTGGCGACGCAGTCGGACGTGCTGGTGGAGAACTTCAAGCGGGGCGGCCTGGACGCCATGGGCCTGGGCTACCAGGCCCTCGGCGAGTTGAACCCGCGCCTCATCTACTGCTCGATCACCGGCTACGGCGAGGGCAGTCCCTACCAGGACCGGCCCGGGTACGACTTCGCCATCCAGGCCATGAGCGGGCTGATGAGCATCACGGGCGAGCCCGAAGGCGAGCCCCAGAAGTTCGGGGTCGCCATCACCGACGTGCTCACCGGGCTGTACGCGTGCACGAGCATCCTGGCGGCGCTCCAGGAACGCGAGCGCTCAGGGCTGGGGCAGCGTATCGAGCTGTCCCTGCTCGACAGCGCGCTGGCGGCGCTGATCAACGTTGCCAGCAGCTATCTCAATACTGGCGAGGCGCCGATCCGCTACGGCAACGCGCACGCCCAGGTTGTGCCCTACCAGGCGTTCAGGGCATCCGATCAGTATTTCGTGCTGGCGGTGGGCAACGACCTGCAGTTTCGGGTGCTGGCGCGGCTCATCGGCGCACCGGAGCTCGCCGAGGATGCGCGCTTCGCCACCAACCCGGGCCGGATTGTGAACCGCAAGGCGCTGATGGAGCGCCTGGAGCCGATCTTCGCCGCGCAGCCGGCCGAGCACTGGCTGGCGCTGTTCGCCGAGAACGGCGTGCCTGCCCAACCCATCAACACCGTCCCTCAGGCGCTGGCCGACCCGCACGTCGCCGCGCGCGAGATGGTGGTGGAGGTACCGCACCCAACGGCGGGCTCAGTGCGGTTGATGGGCGTGCCCCACAAGCTCTCGCGCACGCCTGCCGGCATCAAGCGGCACCCGCCGCTGCTGGGCGAGCACACGGAGGAGGTGCTGCGGGAGCGGCTGGGCATGTCGACTGAGGAGATCGCGCGGCTCAGAAGCGAGGGCGCGATTTAGGCCGCTCGGGCCGTAGGGTGGGCGTCATGCTGCGAGCCGGCGGGCGCGGACGCGCTAAGCGGGCACCGCCAGCGCAAGCCCGAAGCGCTGACGTTCGTCGGTGTACCAGGCGTCGATCCGCAGGCCGGCCTGAACGAAGCAGTCCTCCACGTTCTGACGTGTGAACTTGGCGCTGATCTCGGTCCGCATCAGCTCGCCCCGGGCGAATTTCACCGTCAGCCCGGCGCCCGGGATACGCACCGTCTGGTGCTCGAGCGAGCGGAGGTGCATCTCGATCCAGTCCTGCTGGACGTCGTACCGGGACAGATGCTCGAAGGCGGCCAGGTTGAAGTCGGCGTCCAGTTCGCGGTTGATGACCGCCAGAACATTCCGGTTGAAGGCCGCGGTCACGCCCTGCGCGTCGTCATACGCGGCGACGAGCTCGCGCTGGTCCTTCACCAGGTCCACGCCCAGCAAGAAGGCGTCGCCAGGCTGCATGAGGCCCCTCACGGCGCCCAGAAACTCCTGGCGCTGGTCGGGAAAGAAGTTGCCGATGGTGCTGCCCAGGAACACGATGAGCTGCCGCCCGAGGCGCGGAATCTCCTCGAGGTGATGGGTGAAATCGCCGATCACGGCATGGATGACCAGCCCCGGGAACTCCCGCAGCAGCTCACGCGCGGCACGCTGGACAATGCCGTCACTGACGTCGAACGGCACGAACACCTGCAGGCCGTCGCGATGCGCCGGCTCGAGCAGCAGCCGCGTCTTGGTGGACGCGCCGGCGCCCAGCTCGACGATGGCGCTGGGCCGGGTCCGGTCGATGATCTCGGCCGCGCGGGACTTCAGGATTGCCGCCTCGGTCCGTGTTTGGTAGTACTCCGGCAGCTCGGTTATCTGTTCGAAAAGCTCCGATCCGCGGTCGTCGTAGAACCAGCGCGGAGGCAGCTCTTTCGGGGTCCTGGTCAGGCCGGCTCGGACGTCGTCGATCAGCTCCTGGCGCTTGTTCGAGCCGAGGTGGTGGAACTCAATGGTAAGGGGAGCTCTGCTCACCAGCCCTCCGGCTTAGGCATGACCTCGCCGCAGCGCGTGCACGTCCGCGCCTGCTCGCTACCGTAGAAGTTGCGGTAGGCCTGCGACACCGGGTCGGTACGGTAGTCCTCGACCACGAACTGCTCTTCGTGGAGCTGGTTGTCGCACTTGGGGCAGAACCACAAGAACCGGTCCACCTCGCCGGGCCGGCGCTTGCGCTCGACGACGAGCAAGAAGGCGCTCGACGGGAAGCGCGGCGAGTGCGGCACCTCGGGCGGCGTGTAGATGGCGCTTCCCTCGCTGAGGATGATCACCTCCTCGCGGCCCTCGGGCGTGCGGATGTGGAGATTCATGCTGCCCTTGAGCTGGTACATCAGCTCGGAGCTGGGGTTGACGTGAAACTCGCTGCGATAGTCGCGCCCCTTGGCGATAAACGCCAGTGACTCGTCCTCCTGCCACAGCACTTTCACCTGCTTGCCGGTTTCGACCAGCTCGCGGATCACCTCATCGAAGTTGGCGACGGGCAGATTGAGCGTCTGGATCATGACAGCAGTCTCTCCTTGACTTCGGCCGGGCAGAAGCCGGCCTCGATGGCGTTGCGGGTCAGCTGGCGCAGCTCGGCTTCGGTGAAACCGAACTCTCGCGCCGCCACGGCGTACTCGCTGGCGGTGTCGGTTTGGAACATGGCGGGATCGTCCGAGTTGAGCGTAACCCGAACGCCGGCCTCGTGCAGCCGCCGCAGCGGATGACGAGCATACCCGGACACCACGCCCGTTCTGACGTTACTGGTGGGACAGACCTCGAGGGTGACGCCCTCGGTGCGCAAGAAGTCGAGCAGCCTGGGATCCTCAATGGACCGGATGCCGTGGCCGATGCGCCTCACGCCCAGCAGCTGGACAGCGTCCCAGACGCTCTCGGGCCCGGCGGCCTCGCCGGCATGGGCGGTGAGCTGCAGACCCCCTTTGCGCGCTTCCCGATAGACCCCGACGAACTGCCTCGCCGGGAACCCGGCCTCGTCGCCGCCGATATCGATGGCGTGCAGGCCACGGCCGGCCCAGCGCACCGCCTGCCTGGCCGTTTCGAGACAGAAGTCCCACTGCCGCGTGAGCCCGCAGATCAGGGCGGTCTCCAAGCCCGTCTCGCCGGCCCCCTGGCACAGTCCCTCGACCACGGCCGCGGTCACGTCGTCGAAGCTCATGCCGCGCAGCATAGGATGCATCGGCGCGTATCGGACCTCGGCATAGACGACATTCTGCGCCGCCAGGTCCTCGACCAGCTCGCGGCTGATGCGCTCGAAATCGCGCGGCTTGGCCAGGCAGCGGTTGACGAGCTGGAACATCTCCAGGAACCTGAGAAAGTTGTCGAAGCGAAGCGCCCGCTCCAGCTCATCGGCTGTGCGATAGGGAAAGTCGATCTCGTTCTCGCGGGCGAGGTCCACGACCGTGGCCGGCCGGATGGCGCCCTCGAGGTGGAGGTGGATGTCGACCTTCGGCAGGGCGGCCACGTCCACGGCTAGCCAGAGTACACTAGGGCACCATGGTCAGCAGGCGAATCGTTGCCTCCTACAAGGCCCGCTACGGGCTGAATCCCGCGACTAAAGCCGGCATCAGCGACGTCACCGACGCTATCGACGTCCATGCGCACGCGCGTGGCCAGGATGAGGAGGACCCGTTCCACGCCGCCCAGGAAGCGACACGGGCGGGCATCCGGGCGCTGGTCTACAAGAGCATCAGCCCCGGCCAGCCGTGGGAGGTGGCCAAACGGCTGCAGGAGGACGTGAACCGCTGGGCCGAGCAGGAGCGCCTGCAACCGGTCCGGTGCCTCAGCGCGCTCGTTATCGGCATACCGATCGGGCCGATCGACTTCGGCCGGGTCAAGGCCGCGGTGGCCGGGGGCGTCTCGGCCATATGGATGCCGCCTGTCACCTCGGCCTGGAGCATCCACCGGCTCGGAGGGCGCGGCGCCTGGTACGGAGATGGCCGGCCGGACGTGCCGTTCGGGCCGGTGCCTTGGGAGGAGGCCCTGGAGATCGGGCTCTATGTCCTGGACGAGCATGGCAAACTGCTGCCGGAGATCCGTGACACCGTCCGCCTGGCGCACGACCACGGAGTATCGCTGTCGTTCGGGCACCTCTCGCCGCAGGAGATGGACGCGCTCGGCGAGGAAGTCAGCGCGCTGGGGTACAAGCGGGCCTTCATCGACCATCCCTTTAGCGAGGTGTTCACCTTCGACGTGCCGAAGCTGAAGCGATGGGCCTCGCAAGGCCTGCGCTTCGTGCTGACCTGGGACGAGCTGTCGCCGCTGCTGGGGGTGGACCCGCAGGATATGGTGGCGGCCATCCGCGAGGTCGGGCCTGAGCATTTCATGCTGGCCAGCGACGCGGGCATACCCATCCTGCCGGACACGGTGGATGCGTACCGGATGCTGGCGCGCATCCTCCGGGCCTATGGGGTGACCGAGCCGGAGATGCGGGTGATGATGCACGATGCCCCGGCGGAGATGCTGGGCATGTCCTCTCCCAGCGCGGTGGGCGCGAGTTGAACTTACTTCGGAGCGCCGCCCTGCTGGCGGCAGGCTTGACCCTGGTCTCTTGTGGCGGGGCCACCGCGCCGGCGCCGACCCCCGCCGGTTCAGCCGCGGCCCAAAGCGCGGCCGCGGCGAAGCCGGCCACCAGCACGGCGGCCGCGGCGCCGGCAAGTCCGGCCGCCAGCGCCAAGCCCGCCGGCAGCGCTCAGGCATCCGCGGCGGCCAGCGCGGCCGCGAAGCCGGCCGCCACGACGGAGATACGCATCGGCCAGATCCCGTCCACGGCGGCCGCGCCGTTCTTCGTGCCCACCGAGGACGGCACGTTCGCCTCGCGCGGCCTCAAAGTCTCCATCACGCCTGTGACCGACACCGCGCAGACCATGATCCAGATCGCCGGCGGCCAGCTCGAGATGGGCACCGTCACGCTGGGCGCGGCGGCGCTGAACGCCTTCGCCCGCGGCACGGACATGACGATCATCGCTTCGGGCGGCATCGATCCTCCCGGGCATGGCGCCTTCGCGCCGGTGGTCGTGCGCAGCGATCTCATGGATTCGGGCAAGGTCAAGACGCTGGCCGACCTCAAGGGCCTCAAGGTCGCCCTCAACGCCCGCGGCGTCATCCTGGAGTACTCCCTCTACCGGGCGCTGAAGTTGGGCGGCCTGACCTTGAACGACGTGGACGTCGTGACCATGCCCTGGCCGGACATGGTAGCGGCGATGAGCAACAAGAACCTCGATGTCGGACTCATCGGCAACCCGCTGGCCGCCCAAGCGGTAGCCAAGGGCGTGGGCAAGATCCTGAGCGACGACTATGCCCCCAACAACCAGAACTCGACCGTCACCGTCAACTCCAAGTGGCTGCAGTCGCACCGCGACGCCGCAGTCACCTTCCTCGAGGTCTACCTGCAGACCATCCGCAAGCTCGCCGACGGCGGCTTGAAGCGCGAACCTCAAGCGATGGCGATCATCGAGAAGGCGACCAAGACGCCGGTCGACGTCATCCAGCTGGCGCCGGATCCCACCTGGCCCAAGGACGGCAAGATCAACGTCCAGAGCATCGAGGACCAGCAGTCGTACTTCTTCACGACGAAGGCGCTGACCTACTCGCAGCCGCTCGACATCAACAAGCTCATCGACTACGGCCCGCTCGATCAAGCGCTCAAGAACATCGGCGCCAAGTGAAGTTCGACTACTACATCTTCACGCCCTACGTGCCGGAGCTGGATGGCGACGGCCCGGCGCTCTACCGCAAGTGGCTGGAGCAGGTCGACCTATGCGAGGAGCTGGGCTACGACTGCGTGTGGATCACCGAGCACCATTTCCACCACTTCGGCGGGATGCTGCCCAACCCGCAGGTAATCATGGCTGCCATGACGCAGCGCACCAAACGCGTACGGTTGGGGACGGCCGTCACCCTGCTGCCACTGCACAACCCGCTGCGCATCGCCGAGGACATCGCCATGCTGGACATCCTCAGCAGTGGCCGCATCGAGGTCGGCGTGGGCCGGGGCATGGAATGGCTTAACTTCCAGGCGTTCGGCTCGGAGTGGGCGACCGCCCAGGAGCGGGTCATCGAGGGCATCGACATCCTCAAGGACGCCTGGACCAAGGAGGACTGCGTCTGGAACGGCCGCTTCTTCCAAACGGACCGCCCGATCACCGTGCTTCCGAAGCCGGTGCAGCAGCCGCACCCGCCGATCTGGATGACGGCCAATCGCGATCCCGAGCACTTCCGCTGGATCGGCGAGCACGGCCTACACCTGATGACCATCCCCTGGGTGCTGCCCGACCTGGGCATGTCGCGCGAGTTCATCGCCGAGTACCGGGCCGGGCTGCGCTCGGCCGGCCACGATCCGTCCCAATTTGAAGTGCTGGGCCTGTTCCCGGTTTACGTCGCCGACACCAGGGACCAGGCGCTGCAGGAGTTCGGTCCCCACTGGACGAACATGCGGCGCATCGCCACCGAGGCCCGCGGAGGCGTGCGCCAGGAACCGGAGTTCGAGGCGCTGGTGGCCGCCAACCGGGCGATGCTGGGCGACCCGGACAGCTGCCGGCGGCAGCTCGACAAGGTGGCCGACCTGGGGCTGACGCGCATCGCCCTGCACACCCACGTGGGCGGGCTGGCGCAGGAGCGGGTGCTCAAGAGCCTGCGTTTGTTCATCACGAGAGTCGCACCGGTGTTAGCCGCGGCCTAGGCGCGCGGCTTACTGGCCGTACTTAGCGCGGTTGGCGTTGTGCTCGTCGAGGGTTCGGGCGAAGGCGTGCTCCCCGCTGCCGTCATTCTTGGCCACGAAATAGAGGAAGTCGCCCTGCGGGTTGGCGGCCGCTTGGATGCTGGCCAGGCCGGGATTGCAGATGGGCGTGGGAGGGAGGCCGGTCCGGGTGTAGGTGTTGTACGGCGAGTTGACCTTGAGGTCGCCAGTTGAGAGCTGTGGCCACCAGTTACCTGGCTTGCCGATGGCGTACTGGACGGTCGGATCGGCGAACAGGCCGGCGCCCTGCTTGAGCCGGTTCCAGTAGACGCCCGCGATGAGTGGGCGCTCGGTCGGGACTCGAGCTTCGCGCTCGACGATAGAGGCCACGATCACGGTCTCGTACAAGCTGTGCCTCTGGGCCTGCATCTGCTGCCGCAGATCGAGCGTAATCCGCTTCTGGAAGTCGTCCAGCATCCGGGTGATGAGGTCGGCGGGCTTGGGTAGGCCGGAGGGCAGCTGGTAGGTATCCGGAAAGAGGAAACCCTCGAGGCTGGCGCCCTGGGGCAGCTCGCGCAGGAAGTCGTAGCTCCAGCTGGGGTCCGGTTTGCTGGCCAGCTTCACGAAGTCGTCGGCGCTGCCCACGCCGGCGCGGGCGGCGATCTCCGCCTCCTCTTCGAGGCGCCGGCCCTCGGGCACAGTGACGCGGATCTCCTGCGGCGGCACCGGCTTCTCCAGCTCCTGGACGATGTCCTCCATGGATGAGCCCGAGCGGACCTGGTGGATGCCCGGCTGGAAGTTGCTGCCGCCGCCGCGCAGCCTGACGAAGCCGAGGAAGACAGTGTCGTTGGGGATGAGGCCCTTGTCCTGGAGGTCGCGCGCGATCTCGGCGGACGTTTCGCCAGGCTGGATGGCGACATTCACGACGGTACCCGAGGGCAGAGCCGACCGGCTGGCGGCAGGGGCCTCGGGGATGGTGCGCCTGAGCACACTCCTGGTGGCCACGAACGCGCCGACCAGCAGGACGGCCAGCGTCCCCAACAGCAGGAAGCCGCCCACGCCCACTCGCCTGCGAGGGCGTGGATCGCGATAGGGGAGGCTCACGCGCCGGGGTGATCCCGCATGTAGTCCTCGAGGATGATCGCCGCGGCCGCTGCGTCGATGCGCTCGCGGCGCTGGCCCAGCGAGAGGCCGCTCGCCCGAAGCCGCTCCTCCGCCTCGATCGTCGTCAGCCGCTCGTCCTGGTAGTCGACAGGCACGCGCAACGCCCGAGCAAGATACTGGCCGAAGCTCCGGGCACGCTCAGCGTTGGGACCGTGCTCGCCTTCCATCGTCAGCGGCAGGCCGACTACGACGCGCTCGACGCCCAGCTCGTTCACCAGCGCCACGAGTGTCTGCCGATCGGCCTTGGCCGATCGGCGCACCAGCACCCGGTCAGGGAACGCCATGGTTTGGCCGGCGTCGCTCACGGCGACGCCGATCCGCCTCTCTCCGAGATCCAGTCCCAGAAGCCGCGCCACGATCGCGCCCCTAGGCGGGCGGCGCCGCAACCCTGGTGTGGATTCGCCAGGAAAAGGATGGGACTCTGCTGGCCCAAACCGGCCACAATTGTACGTCGGCCTGGCCCACGCCGGGCGCCTTCAGAAGCTCGGACAGGGCCTCCTGAAGTGGCATGCCGCGCACCCGATCGGCCAGCGCCGCCGCGTCGACGGGGCTGACCATCTGGCCTGTGGTCCGGACCTGCAGCCGGATGGCCACACCGTCGTTGGCCAGCACCACCGGCGGCTCGATGGCTAGGGCAGCATTGGACAGCCGGGCGCCCGCGCCCTGGCGCTGGACGGCGTTATCCATGGCCTGGGCCACCACCTGATTGACGTCGTCCCCCTGGAAGCTGAGGCCTCGCACCAGCACCCGCATGTTCACGCGCGTCTGTGTGGTGACCTGCTCCGGGCTCTCTTCGAATGTCAGCTGCTGGATGGCGTCCTCGCCCATGGAGGCCGGGCTTGGCAGGAAGGTCTCGTTGCGGGCAATCTGGCTCTTGATCTGCTCCAGGGCCCGCTGTCGCAGATCCTCCAGCAGCGCGCTCTTGGCCTTCGCCTGGTCGTCGGACGAGAGAAACGCCGCCTTCTTCTTCGTGCCCCCGGTGGTGGCGGCCTTGTTGATAACGGACACCTTGCTGGCCAGCGGACCTTGAACCGCCGTGATAGCGCCGACCTTCACGTTGCCATCCTCGCCCGGGTCGACGGCCTGCACGGGAACCGTGGCGGAGCCCGAAATGGATGTGTCGGCGATACGGATGCTGGGCTCGAGGTGGGCATCCTGGGTGGTGGAGAAGGCCACCTTGCCAGCCAGCAGGATGGTCGACTTGGGGACGGTCAGCGGCTGATCGGTCAGATTGGTGAGGACCACCACGCCGGTAGCAGGCTTGTCGGGCACGTCGCGCTGGCCGGTCGCCCGCACGTTCGTGCTGCCGGCCACCTCCTGGACCACGGTACGGGCCGGGATCCTGCCGGCGGCGGGATCGACGCTGCTGTTGGAAACGTCGGCCACAACGGGCACATCGATGCTCAGCGTCTTGGACGCGGGCACCAGGGTGATGGTGGCCGCGGGGAGCACGAAATAAGCGATCAAGCTGGCCAGCGCCAGCAGGCACAGGCCGGACACCGCGGAGGCCCAAGCCAAACGGCCCCCCAGGACCCACTCTCGCGGCGAGTGCCCGGCGCCGGATTCCTGCTGGTAGCTCTCCAGGCTGGGATAGCAGCCAAAGCCGATTTCCGCGCACAACTGGCGGGTCATGTCGTCCTGGCTGACGACCGAGATGTCCAGGCCGAGATCCTCGGCTTTGCGCTGCAGCAGCCGCATGCTGACGGGGTTGCGGAGAGAACCGTTCTTGGGCGCGGCGAGGATCGCCACGTCGCGATCTGGCAGCTGCTCGAGCTTCAGCAGAATCGACGCGATGGGCTCGTTATCGGCGACGACGAGCTCGCTCATGGGACCTTCGCTCCACGAGGGCTGACGGCCGCGGCACAGCGGCGCGGCGCTGCCTCAGGCACGCCCTGTAGGGGTGCTCACCCGAGCTTCAGGCGCTCTTTGGCCGCCGCCAGAGCCGCCTGAAGGCCGTCCTGGAGCTTGTCTGGCATGACGCCGCCACCTTGGGCCAGGTCGGGACGGCCGCCGCCGCCCCGGCCCCCTGAGGCCAACGAGGCGGCACGCACAATCTCGCCGGCCTCGATCCCTTGCGCTACCAGGTCTTTGGTCACGTGCGTCACGTAGGCCGGCTTCCCGTCGATGACGGCGCCCAACGTGACCACGCCGGAGAAGCGCAGCGTCTTGATGCGATCCATCAGCGTCAGCAGGTCGTGCCGGTTATCGGCGCTGATGCTCTCCGCCAGCACCTGCGTCTGGCCGTCGCTGTTCCGGATCTTGGCCAGGATCTGCTCTGTCTCCGTACCGCTGCCCTCGCGCTTGAGGCGCTCGATCTGCTTGTCCTTGCGGCCAAGCTCCTCCAGCAGCCGCTGGATTTGCTTAGGGAGCTCGGCCTCGGTGGCGCCGGGCAGGACCTGAGTGGCGGCTTTCAATGTGTCCAGCCGGTCGCGGACGTACTCGGCCGCCCGGCGGCCGGTCAGCGCCTCCACCCGCCGGATCCCGGAGCCCACGCTTTCCTGGCCAATGATGACCAGCTCGCCGATCTGCCCCGTCGCTCGAACGTGCGTGCCGCCGCACAGCTCCATGCTGAACCCGGGCACGCTGACTACCCGGACCTGATCGCCGTACTTCTCCTCGAATAGGCCGATGGCGCCCCTCTCGAAAGCCTCGTCGGGCGTGAGGATCTCGGTGCGAACCTGCTCGTCCTGGCGTATCTGCTCATTGGCTATGCGCTCGACCTCACGGATCTGGTCCTCGGTCAGCGGCGCAGACCAACGGAAGTCAAACCGCAGCCGGTCCGGCTCAACCACAGAGCCCATCTGGGTAGCGTTCTCTCCCAGCACCTGGCGCAGGGCAGCGTGCAGAATATGTGTACCGGTGTGGTTGCGGGCGGTATCCCAGCGCGCGGTCTCGTTGACGATGGCCCGCACGTTGTCGCCGACGTGCAGCTCGCCGCTGGTCAGCGTGCCGTGGTGCACGATGAGATCGGCGATGGGCTTGGTGGTGTCACTGACGGCGAAGATCGCATCGCCCGACTCCAGCCGGCCGACGTCGCCCACCTGGCCCCCACCCCTGGCGTAAAACGGCGTACGGTGGAGGACGACCTCGCCGTCCTCGCCCGCGGCCAGGCTCTTAGCCGGCTCACCGCTTTTGAGGATGGCCGCGATCTCGCCATCGGCCTCACACGTCTCGTAGCCCAGGAACTCGCTGGGCCCGGCAGCCTTCAGCACGTCACGGTACGTGTCGGGTGACGTGCCGAACCCGGCGCCGCCCTTGGCTGCCTCGCGGCTGCGCCGGCGCTGCTGCTCGAGCTGGGCCATGAACCCGGTCTCGTCCACGCCAAATCCGCGTTCGGCCAGGATCTCCTGGGTGACCTCCAGCGGGAAGCCGTACGTGTCGTACAGCCGGAAGGCGGCGATGCCCGGCAGCTGCTCGCCTCTGTCCAGGTTCTCGATCATGCTCTCGAGGATGCTCATGCCCTGAGCCAGCGTCTGGTTGAACTTCTCTTCCTCTGCCGAGATCGTGGCCAGGATGCCGGCGCGATCTGCCTGCAGGTTCGGATAGGCGCTTGACATGCGTTCGATGACCGCGCTCGAAAGCTCGCTCAGGAACGGCCGCTCCAGGCCGAGCAGCCTGCCGTGGCGCACAGCGCGGCGGATGATGCGCCGCAGGATGTAGCCGCGGCCTTCGTTGCCGGGCTCGAGGCCGTCGCCAACCAGGAACGTCATGGCCCGGCCATGGTCCGCCAGGACGCGCATGCTCTTGTGGGTGGCCGTCTCGTATTCGCGGCCAGTCAGCGCCTGGACCTGCTCCAAGATGGGCCAGAACAGGTCCGTCTCGTAGACCGTCGGCTTGTCCTGCAGGACCAGGCACAGACGCTCGAGGCCAGCGCCCGTGTCGATGTTCTGCTGCTGCAGCGGCGCCTGGATCTCGTTGTTCTCGTCTTGCAGGAACTGCATGAAGACGAGGTTCCAGATTTCGAGAAAGCGATCGCAGTCGCAGCCGGGCGCGCACTCGGGCCGGCGGCAGCCCATCTCGGGGCCGCGGTCGTAGTAGATCTCCGAGTCGGGCCCGCACGGGCCGGCCGAGCCCTTGATGGCCCACCAGTTGGTCTCGTCCTGGTGGATGCGCTCCCGCGGCACGCCGATTTTGCGCCACATCGCGGGGGCCTCCTCGTCGCTCGGGTGGCAGGTGACGTGCAGCTTGTCGTCGGGCAAGCCGTAGCCCTTGCGCAGCAGCTCCCAGGCATACGCAATGGCGCCTTCTTTGAAGTAGTCACCCACGGAGAAGTTGCCGAGCATCTCGAAAAAGGTCAGGTTGCGCTCGTTGCCGACGGTCTCGATATCGGTCGTGCGGAAGCACTTCTGGCAGCTAGTGAGGCGCGGCGCCGGCGGCTTGGCTTTGCCCAGGAAGAAGGGCTGCATCTGGTGCATGCCGGCCGGCGTCAGCAGGACGGTCGGATCGTTCAGCGGGACCAGGCTGGAGCTGGGCATCAGGTGGTGGCCGTTGGCCTGGAAAAAGCCCAGAAACGTGCTCCGCACGTGGTCCGACGTCATGGGAACAGTATGAAAGCTTACCGAGCGGAAGGCGACGACTGGGGCGCCGCGTGCCGAGCTTGGAAGCCCGCCGCCAGGAGCACGGCGATGGCCAGCGCGCTGCCTTCCAGCACATGCGCGTCGGCCAGCGTCGGCAGGTGGCTGCCGGCGCGAACCGCGAGCGTCGCGCCGGTGGTCATGCCGGCCAGGGCCAGGATCCAATGCCGCAGCAGGCGGCGAAAACCCAGGCCCATGAAGAGGTGGACGGCCATCGTATAGATGACGGCCAGGAACACCGCCAGCGTGACCGCCGGGCTCAGCAGGAACTCAGGTACGGCGGTCAATCGATGACGCCGCCGCCGACGACCACGTCGCCGTCGTAGAAGACGATGATCTGCCCCGGTGAGACGGCCCGCTGCGGCTCCTCGAAGCGCACGTCGACGTACTCGCCCTGACGCTCCAGCCGGCAGCGCGCCAGCTGGCCGTGAGAGCGGATCTTGGCCGCGAGGGCGCGCCCCGGCGTGGGCGGCTCGATATTGAAGGCCGGCTGCCGCACGCGCACCCGGGTACGCAGGAGGCTGCTCTCGTGTCCGATCACGATGCGGTTGGCCTCAGGCTGGATGGCCACGACGTAGGTCCGCTCCGGCCGAGCCAGTTGCAGCCCGGACCTCTGGCCGATGGTGTACAGCGGCAGTCCCCGATGCGCGCCCACCACGCTCCCGGCGGTGTCGACCAGCTCGCCGGGCACGATGGCCTCGGGGATATGCTGCGCCAGGAAGTCGCGGTAATCCTTACCCACGAAGCAGATTTCCTGGCTCTCGGGCTTGTGCGCCACCGGCAGGCGCAGCCGCTCGGCCTCAGCCCGCACCTCGGCCTTGGTCAGCTCGCCCAAGGGGAACATCAGCCGCCGCAGCCGCTCCTGGCCCAGCATGTACAGCATGTACGACTGGTCCTTGGCCTGGTCGACGGCCTTCAGCAGCTCGACCGTGCCGTCCTCACGTTGCTTCAGCCGCGCATAGTGGCCGGTGGCCAGGTAGTCCGCATCGAGCGCCATGGCGCGTCGCAGCAGGAAGTCGAACTTGATGTGGTGGTTGCAGGCCGTACACGGATTCGGCGTGCGGCCGCCAGCGTACTCGGCCAGGAAGTAGTCCACCACGTGCCGCTTGAAGTCATCCTCGGCGTTGATCAGATAGAAGGGGAAGCCGAACTGATCGGCCACCCGGCGCGCGTCGTCCACAGCCTCGATGGAGCAACAGCGGTTTCCCGCCGGCGTCTCCTCGCTCCAGCCGCCGGCCCAGAGTCTCAGCATCACGCCCACGACGTCGTAGCCCTGCTCGGCGAGCAGGGCCGCGGCGACGGAACTGTCCACGCCGCCGCTCATGGCAACCACGACGCGCTGGTTCACGGCGCGAAGTCTAGCGAGCAGGGCTCGGCTGGCTGTGGGCGAGCGCCAGCTCGGCCCGCGGCGCGCGAGCGCGGGCCGCCGAGAAGTAGATGCTCAGCAGCGCAATGGCGGACACGACGACGTACACCTGGTGGAAGCTGGGCACGAACTGCCCGCCATTCACGGCCAGGCGCGCGGCGAGCAGACCGCCGGCGACGGAGTAACCGCTCAGGATTCCCAGCTGGCGGCTGATGGCCATGATCCCGTTGGTCACGCCGATGCGGTCGCGCGGCGTGACGGACAGGATCGAGCTGTCGTTGGGCGCGATGAACGCGCCCATGCCCAGCCCGGCCAGCAGTTGGGCCGCGACCAGCAGGCCGATCCCGCCCTCGGGCCGCACCTGCGTGAGCAGCACGGCCGCGACCAGCTGCACGGCGCAGCCCGCCGGGGCCAGCTTGCGCGTGCCGATGCGGTCCGACAGCGGGCCGGCCAGCAGCGAGGTGGCGATCATGCCCACCGGCATGGGCGTCAGCGACAGACCGACGGTGGCCGGGGTGAAGCCCATGGCCTGCTCCAGATAAAACGGCAGCAAGAAGCTGTGGGCCGAGAACGGCAGGTAGGCGAACACCTTGGCGATGTTGCCGGCGCTGAACGTCCAGTTGCCGAACATCGCCAGGTTGATCATCGGCTGGGCGGCGTGGCTCTCGGCATAGAGGAAGCCGGCCGCGCAGCCCACGAAGCAGGTGAAGCAGCCCAGGATGAGTGGCGAGGTCCAGCCGAGGTCGTGGCCCTCGGTGATGGCGAACATGAGCGCAGCCACACCCAGCGTGAACAGCGCCGCGCCGGTGAAATCGAACTGCTGCCTGCGCCGCTCACGCCGCGGCTCGAACATCCAGCGCGGCACCAGCGCCAGGATGGTCACGGCAATGGGCACGCTCACGTAGAAGGCCGAGCGCCAGCCGAAGGCCGACAGCAGCCCTCCGCCGATAATCGGCCCCATGGCGATGCCTGCGCCGATGCACGCTTCCCATAGGCCGACCACGAACCCGCGGCGGTTGGGCGGGTAGATCTCGACCAGGTAGACCATCGAGTTGGCGTTGACCAGCGCCGAACCGACGCCCTGAACGACCCGGAAGGCGATCAGCTGGCCGATGCTGCCGGCGATGGAGCACAGGATGGAGCCGGCCAGGAAGACGGCGATACCCAGGCTGTAGAAGTTGCGCCGGCCGTGCATATCGGACAGACGGCCGAAGGTGGTCGTTAGGCTGGCATTGGTGAGCGTGAAGGCGATCGCCACCCACACGACGACCGCCGGCGACGTATGGAACTGCTCGGCGAACACCGGGAAGGCGACGTTGACGACGTTGTTGGCCAGCGCGGCATTGACCGCGCCCGCGCAGAGGAGGATTGCCGCCTTAACGATGGGAGCGGTCCACGACAAGGCGCTCGAGCATGGCCGTTACCTTAGATCAAGCCGCGGTAATATGCGCGCCGCCGAATCTAACGTGCACGTTAAGGCTGGGAGGCGTCACTATCATTTAGGAACCGATGGCCGCGCCCAAGTACCAGCCCAAGGAATTCGAGGCCAAATGGCAGCGAACCTGGGAGGAGCAGGGGCTGTACCGCACCGCCGAGGGCTTCGATAAGCCCAAGTTCTACTGCCTGGACTTCTTCCCCTACCCGTCCGGCTCGGGCCTTTCGGTCGGCCACGGGCACAACTACATCCCGACCGACGTGTACTCGCGCTTCAAGCGCATGCAGGGCTTCAACGTCCTACACCCTATGGGCTGGGACGCCTTCGGCCTGCCCGCCGAGAACGAGGCCATCCTGCGCCAGGTGCCGCCCAAGGACACCGTGGCCAAGAACGTGGCCAACTACAAGCGACAGCTCGGCCTCATGGGCCTGTCGTACGACTGGACCAAGGAGATCAACTCCACCGATCCCGAGTACTACCGCTGGACGGAGTGGTTCTTCCTGCTGCTCTACAAGCGCGGCCTGGCTTACAGGGCCAAGGGCTCGCAGTGGTGGTGCCCGGAGTGCAAGACCATCTTGGCCAACGAGCAGGTTGAGAACGGCTATTGCTGGCGGCACACCGAGACGCGCGTCCAGAAGAAGGATCTGGAGCAGTGGTACTTCAAGATCACCGACTACGCCGACCAGCTGCTCGACGACCTGGACACCATAGATTGGCCGGAGCGGATCGTGGCCATGCAGCGCAACTGGATCGGCCGCTCCGAGGGCGCCGAGGTCACCTTCCACGTGGCCGGCAGCGGCGAGCCGATCGTGGTCTTCACCACCCGGCCGGACACGCTGTTCGGAGCGACGTTCATGGTCCTCTCGCCCGAGCACCCGCTGGTCGACAAGATCACTACTGCCGAGCAACGCGGCGCCGTGACGGCCTACCAGGAGCAGGCGCGCGTCACCAGTGAGATCGAGCGCCTCTCGACCGAGCGCGAAAAGACGGGCGTTTTCACCGGCGCCTATGCCGTAAATCCCGTCAACGACGAGCGCATCCCGATCTGGATTGCCGACTACGTACTGATGGGCTACGGCACGGGCGCCATCATGGCGGTGCCGGCGCACGACCAGCGGGACTTCGAATTCGCGCGGAAGTTCGGCATCCCCATCCGGCTGGTGTTCCTCGAGCCCAGCAGCAACATGACCGCCGAGACCATGACCGAGGCGACGATCCACGGCGGCGTGATGTGCAACTCGGCCCAGTTCGACGGTTTCATCGAAGGGCCGGATACGGTCAACAAGTTCATCGCCTGGCTGGAGCAGACGGGCAAGGGCACGCGCAAGGTCAACTACCGCATGCGCGATTGGCTCATCTCGCGCCAGCGATACTGGGGCGCGCCGATCCCCATCGTCTACTGCGAGAAGGACGGCATCGTGCCTGTGCCCGAGGACCAGCTGCCGGTTGTGCTGCCGGACATCACGCGCTTCGAGCCGACCGGAACCGGTGAGTCGCCGCTGGCTAACGTGCCGGAGTTCGTAAACACCGCCTGTCCGACCTGCGGCGGACCGGCCCGGCGCGAGACGGACACGATGGACGGCTTCGCCTGCTCGTCGTGGTACTTCTTGCGCTTCCCTAACCCGCATGAGGACACCGCCGCGTTCGACCGCGCGACGGTCGACTACTGGCTGCCGGTGGACCTGTACGTCGGCGGCGCCGAGCACGCCGTCATGCACCTGCTGTACGCCCGCTTCTGGACCAAGGTCATGGCCGACGCCGGCATCATCAGCTTCCGCGAGCCGTTCAAGAAGCTGCGCAACCAGGGCATGATCTACGGCGCCGACGGCCAGAAGATGTCCAAGTCGCGCGGTAACGTGGTCACCCCGGACGATGTCGTGGAGCGGTGGGGCGCCGACGCGCTGCGCTGTTACGAGCTGTTCATGGGTCCGTTCGAGCTGGACAACGCCTGGGATAATGACGGGCCCAAGGGCCAGTTCCGGTTCCTGAACCGGGTGTGGGATCTGGCGTTCGTGGCGGAGGGCTCAGATTCGCCGGAGACAATCCACCTGCTGCATCAGACCATCCGTGACGTGACCGAGCGCATCGAGGACTTCCGCCTGAACACGGCGGTGGCGGCGCTGCACGAGCTGAGCAATCACCTGCGCGAGCACGGCTGCTCGGCCAAGACGCTGGATACGCTGCTGGTGCTGCTGGCGCCCATCGCGCCCCATATGACGGACGAGCTGTGGTCGATGCGGCATCCGGGGGAGGGCAGCATCCACCAGCAGCCCTGGCCGGTATACGACGAGGGCCTGCTGCAGGTGCAGGAGTGCGCCATCGTGGTGCAGGTCAACGGCAAAGTGCGAGATACCATCCAGGCGGCGCTGAATCTGCCACAAGCACAGGTTGAAGAGCTGGCACGGTCGTCCGAGCGTGTGCAGCGCTTCCTCAACGGCTCGCGGATCCGCAAAGTGATCTACGTGCCGAACAAGCTGATCAATTTGGTGGTTGGCTAAGGCTTCGCGTTTTTACTGAAGTCCTGGTCCACTACTTTGGAGGCGGGGAGCGGCGCTGAGAACTTCAGGACGCCCGCTTCGATGAAGACCTTCTGCATGTTCTCGTAAGTGGCGGTGTCCGGCGCGAGGTCGGGCTTGTAGTCGTAGAGGGCCATCGTCCTCAGGGTGTCCACCGGCAGCTTGGTGGCGGTGGCCAGGATCTGCAGGGTCTCCGGCTGGCGCGCCTTGTCCCCCTGGACGTCTGCCGCGCCGCGGATGAGGGCGTTGAAGAAGCGCTGGCCCAGCTGGCGGTCCTGGCGGAGCAGGCGCGAACCATACATCGTGCCGGTGCCGGACACGCCCGGCGTGAGATGGCCGAATTCGGGGATCTGCGCCGAGCCGTCCTTGAGGATCTCGGTCGTGAACGGCGCCGGCGGCAGGCCGGCGTCGATGGCCTTAGACTTGAAGCCCGCGACCATGTCCGGGAAGCTCATGTTCACGACTTCGATGTCCTTGAGGGTCAGGTTGGCCTTGGCCAGGATCTGCGCCATGTAATAGGAAGCGGTGGCGCCGACGCCGCCGCTCAGGGCGACTTTCTTGCCCTTGAGGTCGGCGATGCCCTTGACCGCGCCCGACTGCAGCAGGTCGGTGCGGACCATGATGGCCGAGGGATCGGCGTTTTGGGGGGCCACCCCCATGGATCCGACGATGCGGACGTCGAGGTCCTGGTTGATGGCGTTGAACGTGGCGGCGGCGATACCGGCCACGGCGGCGTCGAGCTGCCCGTTGGCCAGGAAGACCTGGGCATCCTGGCCGGCAGTGACGGTCGTGAGCTCGACGTTGATCCCCTGTTGGGCCATGTAGCCTTTGTCGATGGCCACGTAGAGCGGGGCGAACAGCGTGCTGGGTGCATGCGCAACCCTCAGCTGCGCGCCGCCGCTAGCGGCGGGCTTGGCGGAGGGGCTGGCGGCGGGTTTGGAGGCGCTGGTGGCGGGCTTGGCGCTTGCCGCGGACGAGGCGGCGGCAGCCGTGGATGTGGCCGGCTTGGCAGGGGCTGAGCTCGGCGCGGACGGCGCAGGGGCAGAGCTGCTCCCGCCCGCCGTCCCCCCGCCGCCGCAGGCGGCGGCCAGCAGCGCGAGGCCAACCAGGACCAGGGAACCGATGCGTGTCATAGGCCGATGCTACCAGCGGAGGCGGGCGCGCCGGCCCAGCCAACTATCCTTGGCGCGAATGAGCAACGGACCGGAGCTGCGGCGCGCCGAGCGGTATGTCGTCGATGTCGAAGCCGAGCTGCTGCTCAGGGGGCTGCGCGCCAGCCCGGGCGTGATCCGCGACATGTCCCACCTGGGCGTGCTGTTCGTCCCCGACCAGCCGCCGAGGGCGGAGATCGGCAGCCGCGGCAGCCTGCGCTTCGCGCTGCCCACGTGGCCCCACTGGCTGCAGCCCAGCGTGCAGATCCGTCGCACTACCAGCTACACGCGGCCCGGCGGCGGCGAGGTCCAGGCTTTCGGCATGGAGTTCTTCGGCCTCAGCCCTCAGGAGGTGCAGGCGGTTACCGAAGGAGCGCAGGCCTGGGACAGCCACCGCATGCGCCAGTACGAGCTTTCAGCCCGCTGCTTCGTCCAGAGTGAAGGCGGCCTGACACACTACGCCCGCTTCGGGCAGCTGCTGGGCGGTACCCGCAACTACCTGCGCCTGAGTCTGCCGCCGGGCGGCAACGTCAGCCAGGGCACGGGCCTGCGGCTGAAGATCTCGCGCACCTGGCTGTCGGCTGAGGTGGAGCGCATCACCGAGCGCCCATCGGACATGGAAATGCTGCTGCGCATCCAGGGTTGGGGCCGCGATTTCTTCCTGCACGAGGCGCGCAACCAAGCGAGCTCATAATGACCCCAGATCCTTCTTGCGCCCGACAGGCATGGCGCGGACTTCATGGATGCAATTGACGGGCTCATCACCTGTGGGGGGCGGCTGGTGTTCAGGGAGCCGCGGTGCGTGAGCCAGCGCTTGACGTGGAATGCGGCAGGCGACAGAATTTGCTTTTTGAGGCGGTCAGCCCGATGAACATCGGCCTGCTAAGTACGCACAATGATCCCCTGTTGGGGCGTCTTATGCATGAACTCGCGGCCGAGGAGCTAGTGCCGCTGGCAGTCATCCTGGACAGCAAGCAGTGGAGTGAACGCGATTTGGCCATCCACCAGGAGCGAACAGAGGGCCTCCTTCCCCCCATCCCGCTCCACGAATTGCAGAGGTTCCGCGTCCCGTTCTACTTCGTGGATGATCACCGTTCGCCCGAAACGGTTCGACTGGTGGACTCATTAGGCATCGATCTCCTCGTGAATGCTGGGACGCCACGTATCCTCATCCTCCAGGAACCTCTGGAATTCCAAAAGAAGGACCGCTACCCGGACGTTCGCGCAAAGGTTTATCGAAGCGGGCAGCAACTGCTAGCGCGGGCAATCAAGCTCATCTGCAGCCGGAACCTTCGGCCGGGGCTGCTAGAGCGGCAGGGAGAGGGGCGCTACTTCCCGGTGATCGACGATGAGAAGCTTGCGGCGGTGAAAGCAAAGCTCGCCACCGGCGGCTATGCCTATCAGCGCTAGGGGCAACACAGCCGAAAACCGAGGGATCGATCTAACCATGATCTAATCGGCTCTCCCAGCTCGCTGGCACTCGGCTTGCGAAACAGGCGTCCGGCCACCTGCGCGCCGCCTACGTCCTACAATGTGGCCACCGTCCGAGTGCGGGGCGGAGATCTTTGCCTGGAGGGTGTGGGTGCCCGAAGCTATTCTGCAGCGCAACCTGGCGCTGGAGCTCGTCCGAGTCACTGAGGCAGCGGCCATCGCGGCCTCGCGCTGGATGGGCCGCGGCGACAAAGAAGCCGCCGATCAAGCCGCGGTGGACGCCATGCGCTTCGCGCTCAGCTCCATCGACATGGACGGCACGGTCATCATCGGCGAGGGCGAGAAGGACGAGGCCCCCATGCTGTACATCGGCGAGAAGATCGGCAACGGGCTGCCGCCGAAGACCGACGTCGCGGTCGACCCCATCGACGGCACCCGCCTGACCTCCCTCGGCCTGCCCAACGCCATCTCGGTGGTGGCCGTATCGGAGGCCGGCAGCATGTACTTCCCACCGAAGATCGTCTACATGGACAAGATCGCTGTCGGCAGAGAGGCCGCGGGCGTCATCGATATCGAGGCGCCGCCGGGTGAGAACCTGCGGCGCATCGCGCGCGCCCAAGCGTGCGAGATCAAGGACCTTACCGTGGTCATCCTCGACCGCCCCCGTCACGAGGACCTGATCCGCCAGGTCCGCGAGGCAGGCGCACGCATCAAGCTCATCCCCGACGGCGACGTGGCCGGCGCCATCACCTGCTTCATGCACTCGCGCACCGGCCTGGACGTGATGATGGGCGTGGGCGGGGCCCCCGAGGCGGTGCTAGCCGCGGCCGCGGCTAAGTGCCTGGGGGGCCAGATGGAGTGCAAGCTGTGGCCGCGCTCCGAGCAGGAAAAGCGGGACGCCGTTGAGGCTGGCCTGCCCGAAGCGGACCTCAAGCGCGTGTTCACCAGCGACGACCTGATCAGGTCCAACGACGTGTTCTTCGCGGCCACCGGCGTGACCGACGGTGAGCTGGTGAAGGGCGTCCACTTCTTCGGCAACGGCGCGACCACCAATTCGATCGTGATGCGCTCGCGCACCAAGACGGTGCGGCGCATCGAGGCGGAGCATCACTGGGAGGGCGGCGAACCGTACCGTAACGGCGGCCAAACGTAGCCACGTTATACTGACCGCCAAGCGAGCGCCCCACGCGCCGCTTTTCCTCACTTCGTCCGGGAGCCACCTGTGACCATTACCGAACTGGAACATAAGCCCCTAGCCGAGATTCAGGACGTCGGCCGCGATCTCGACCTGGCCGGCTACAGCCGCATGAAGAAGCAGGAGCTCGTGTGCAAGCTCCTGCAGAGCTACTCCGAAAACACCGGCAACGTGTTCAGCGCCGGCGTTCTGGAGATCGTGGAGGACGGCTTCGGCTTTCTCCGCCAGGAGCGCCTCCTGCCGGGCCCCGACGACATCTACGTGTCGCAATCGCAGATCCGCCGCTTCGGGCTGCGCACCGGCGATCTCGTCTCCGGCCAGATCCGGCCGCCCAAGGACAACGAGAAGTACTACGGCCTGCTGCGCGTCGAGGCCGTCAACGGACAGGAGCCCGAGGTGGCCAAGCGCCGGCCGCACTTCGAGAGCCTGGTGCCGATCTTCCCGCGCGAGCGGTTCATCCTGGAGACCGACCCCAAGAACTTGTCCACCCGCCTGGTCGACCTGGTGGCGCCGATCGGCCGCGGGCAGCGGGCGACGATTGTCTCGCCGCCCAAGGCCGGCAAGACCATGCTCCAGCAGGCCATCGCCAAAGCCATCGTCCAGAACTACCCGGACGTCCACGTGATGGCCGTGCTCATCGGCGAGCGGCCCGAGGAAGTCACCGATTGGCGCCGCTCGATCCAGGCCGAGATCATCGCCTCGACCTTCGACGAACCGACCGAGAACCACACCCGCGTGGCCGGTATGGCTTTGGAGCGCGCCCGCCGGCTGGTGGAAGCCGGCCGGCACGTGGTGGTCCTGCTGGACAGCATCACCCGCCTGACGCGCGCCTACAACCTGGACGTCCCGCCCAGCGGCCGGACGCTCTCGGGCGGCGTGGATCCCAGCGCGCTGCAGCCGCCCAAGCGCTTCTTCGGCTCGGCCCGCAACATCGAGGGCGGCGGCAGCCTGACCATCATCGCCACCTGCCTTATCGACACCAACTCGCGCATGGACGAGGTCATTTACGAGGAGTTCAAGGGCACCGGCAACATGGAGCTGTTCCTCGACCGCAAGCTGGCCGAGCGGCGGGTGTTCCCGTCGATCGACATTCAGCGCTCCAGCACGCGTCGCGAGGAGCTGCTGTTCGACGACACCACCCTGCGCCAGGTATGGCTGATGCGGCGCATGATCTCGGCCATCGGCAGCGGCAGTGAGGGCACCGAGCTGATGCTGCAGCGCCTGTCGAAGACGGCCGACAACAAAGAGTTCCTGGCGACCCTGTCCAAGGACATCCTCTAGAAATTTCCCCTAGAGCACTAGCCTCTAGCTCATCCGTTCTAGCCATACCGTACTAGTAAATGGCGGAGGGCTGGACACGGTCCTAGCATCCTCGCAGCTCTAGGGCGCTCAGTGACGAGTGCCCGCGCGTTCCCTCCCGGGTGGAGTGCAAAGGGACCCGGGGTGAGGGGAGCGCCTCGATGTAGTCGCGCAGGGCAATGCTGCGTGGTTACCATCCTGGCCGCGAAGGAGTGCTATGCGCCGGTCGCCGTTCGACCATGAGGCCGCGATTGCGGTAAAGGAGTTTGCAGCCGCAGCGCCGTGGGACGGCCTCGAATCCAGCCTTCGGTCCATCTTCTCAGAGCGTTCGGCAGCGCCCGATGTGGCCGCCTACCTGCGCCGCCGCGCCACGGTCCACATGTCGGTGCTGGTGATGGCCACCGCCGTAGTGGCCGGGGCAGCGATCGCCAGCCGGGCTCCAGCCGACGTGAATCCGGCCCCACCAGCCGCGGCCGCCGCCGTGGCGGACAGCCTGTCGCTCAGCGGCAAGACAGCCATCGTGGCTCGGGCGATCCCCTTCACCAGCGCCGGCAACGACAGCACGTACCTGGTACAGCCTGGCGACACGCTGACGTCGATCGCCCGCCAGGTCGGCGTACCCGAGGAGGCGCTGCTGGCCTTCAACGGCTTCACCAGCTCGGACGCGCTGAGCGTCGGTCTGCGGCTGCGCATTCCCGATCTCTCGAAAGTGCCGCCGGAGCAGCTGCGGATCAAGGACATGGCCCCGCACGAGAGCATGCCACTGGTCGAGCCAGGCGTGCTGCCGCCGCAGAAGGCCTCGCCCGATCTCATCATCCACGAGGTCGCGAAGGGCGACACCGCGTACGACCTGGCGGTCGACGCGGGCGTTAGCGAGAGCACGGTCCTGGTATCGAACAATCTCCAGAAGGACACGATCCTGTCAATCGGGCAGACGCTGGTCATTCCCACGATCAACGGGCGGGTGGTAGCCACCAAGCCCGGGGATACGGTGGCTGGCCTGGCCCACCAGTACTCCAGCACCGCCGAGGGCATCATCGCGGCCAACAAGCTAGATCCGCGGACGCGCGACCTGGCGCCCGAGCAGCTGGTGCTCGTGCCGGCCGATCCGGACGTGGCGACCGCCATCCTGAAGGAGCCCGCGCCGGCCGCCCCCGCCTCGCAGCAGACCGATGCCAAACCGGCGGCCACGACGGTTAAGCCGTCCGCGGCGGCGCGCCCCTCGGCGGCTGCCCAAACGGAGTCGGAGCCGATCAAGCCCGTCGCCACGCCGCGGCCCGCGGCCTCGCCGGGCTTCATCTGGCCCGTGACCGGCATGCTGACCACGTACTTCTCGGGCTGGCACAACGGCATCGACATCGCCAACGCGGTGGGCACCCCGGTGCGGGCCGCTCAGGCCGGCCGGGTAGTCTACTCGGGCTGGGATGGCTCGGGCTACGGCTACATGGTGCGCATCGACCACGGCAATGGCCTGCAGACGCTGTACGGCCACGCCTCGCGGCTGCTGGTGCAGACGGGCGAGTACGTGGACCAGGGGCAGACGATCATGCTCATGGGCTCGACGGGCCGGTCGACGGGCCCGCACGTGCATTTCTCGATCTTCCAGGGGGGCGGCTTCTCGGGCCTCAACCCGCTCAAGTTCTTGCCATAGCTGGCTAGCCCCGTGACGCGGGGCTCGGTTGGCGAGGTCGCCCGGCTGTTCCTGAAGCTGGGCTTCATCGGCTTTGGCGGCCCGGCCGCGCACATCGCGCTGATGCGCGAGGAGACGGTGCGCCGCCGGCGCTGGCTGGACGATCAGGAGTTCCTGGACATGCTGGGTGCGGCCAGCATCATTCCCGGGCCGAGCTCGACGGAGCTGGGGATCTACCTCGGCCTGCGGCGGGCCGGTTTTTGGGGATTGCTGGCCGCGGGCGCGTGCTTCATTGGGCCGGCGCTGCTAATCGTCTTGGGGCTGGCCTGGCTGTACGTTCGGTACGGCCAGGCGCCGGGCGGGCAAGAGGCCCTCTACGGCATCAAGCCGGTGGTGGTGGCGATCATCCTGCAGGCGCTGTGGGCGCTGGGCCGCACGGCGGTCAAGGGGCCGCCATTCGGGGTGCTCGGCCTGGCGGCCGCCGCGGCGTACCTTGGCGGAGCCAACCCGGTGGCAGTGCTCGCCGCCTGCAGCGTGCTGGTGATGTTGGGTGAGCGCCTGTGGCGAGACAGCCGGCACGACGGTTCGGCCGCCGAGGGTCGCCCGCGGCAGCAGCTGTTCTTCGTGCCGGGGCCGGCGGTGCTGGCGGGCGCGGCCGCGGGGGCGGGAAAGGCCAGCCTCGGGGCGTTATTCCTGGTCTTCCTGAAGATCGGCTCGATCGTGTTCGGCAGCGGCTACGTGCTGCTGGTTTTCCTGCGAGGCGAGCTCGTCACCGGCCCCGGCTGGCTCACCGATCAGCAGCTGCTGGACGCCGTGGCCGTTGGGCAGTTCACTCCAGGGCCGGTGTTCACCACGGCCACGTTCATCGGCTACCTGGTGGCCGGGCTGCCCGGGGCCCTGGTGTCGACGGCCGGCGTGTTCCTGCCGGCGTTCGTGCTGATACCCGTCATCGACCGGGTGCTGGAGCAGGTCAAGACCTCCCCCTGGGTGCGAGGCGCGCTGGACGGCATCAACCTTGCCGCGCTCGGGCTGATGGCCGGCGTCAGCCTGCAGCTCGGGCGTGCAGCAATCAGCGACCCGCTCACGCTTGCCATCGGGGTGGCGGCCACCGCCGCGGCGTTCTCGGGCCGCATCAACCCGGCGTGGCTGATCCTGGGCGGCGCGGCCATTGGGCTGGCAAAGCTGGCCCTGCCATAAAATTAGGGCACGAGCCCTATGTCTGCGCCCGCAGCGTCGGCTTAGGCTTAATCGGGTGGGCAGGATTCTGCCCGCTAGCTACTGCTGGAGTGTAGTGTGAGGGTCCTCCCAAAACCGCCGAGCGGCTCCGAGCTGCGCCAGGTGATGGTCGAGAGCCAGCTCTGGAAAGCGATTTTCCGCCACGGCTACCCCGATGATCCACCCAACCGGGCGCTGGTCATCATGTCCAACGTCTTCCTGCACCTGCACCCCGTCAAGGTCAAGAAGCACGCCGCCAAGTTCACCTGGACCTACGGCTTGGGCGGCATCTCGTTCTACCTGTTCCTGCTGCTGACGGTCACTGGCGTGTACCTGATGTTCTTCTACACGCCCTCGGCCGACCTCGCCTACCCGAGCATCAAGGCCATCAACTCCGAGGTCACCTTCGGGCTGCTGACGCGGAACATGCACCGCTGGGCGGCGCACCTGATGGTCATCACCGTCTGCCTGCACATGATCCGCGTCTTCTATCAAGGCGGGTACAAGCCGCCGCGCGAGTTCAACTGGATGATCGGCGTGCTCCTGCTGCTGGCCACCCTGCTTCTGAGCTTCACCGGCTACCTGCTGCCGTGGGACCAGCTGGCCTTCTGGGCCATCACGGTCGGCACCAACATGGCCGGCTACGCGCCGCTGGTGGGCTACCAGGCGCACACCCTGCTGCTGGGCGGCACGGCGGTGGGCCCGAACGCCCTGCTGCGGTTCTACGTGCTCCATGTCATCTTCCTGCCGCTGCTGCTGGGCGTGGGCCTGGCCATCCATTTCTGGCGCGTCCGGAAGGACGGCGGGATCTCGGGCCCGATCCCCGACATCCTGGCCGACCTGGAGCTAGAGCGCCCCGAGTACTGGCGCAAAGAACCTCTGGACTCGACCATCTCTGGCTAGGAGGAGCTGAGGAATGGCAACCCCAACACCAACTCCACCCAAGCTGCCGCCGGATCAGTACGGCGTCGAGAAGCGGTACCGGCTGCTGGCGCTCGTCCGCCAGGAGGGCGTCACCCGCGTCGACAAAGAGCCCGAGGACACCGTCGACGCCTGGCCGCACCTGGTGTCTATGGAGTTCATCGCGGCGGCCTTCATCACCATCCTGATCATCTTCTTCGCCATCTTCTACGACGCGCCGCTGCTCGAGCAGGCCAACCCCAACGTCGCCGAGAACCCGGCCAAGGCGCCGTGGTACTTCCTCGGCCTGCAGGAGCTGCTGCACTACTACCCGCCGGTCGTGGCCGGCGTGCTCATTCCGACGTTCGTACTGGTGGGGCTGGCGCTGATCCCGCTGGTCGACCGCAACCCCAGCACGCGGCCGCAGGACCGCAAGCTGGCCATCTGCCTGTTCTCCCTGTTCATCATGTCGGCCCTGGTGCTGACGATCTTCGGTGTCGCCTTCCGCGGTCCGGGCTACAGCTGGACCTGGCCGTGGGACGGCATCTTCTTCTCTCTATGAGCGTTCTCCAGCGCCCCTATGCGCGGGACCGGCAGCGCTACCCGGCGGCGGTCGGCTGCCTGATGTGGTGGGGTCTGTTCACTGCCTCGCTCGCCGGCTACCTGTTGTTCTTCTTCATCATGTCGCTGTTCAAGGAGGAGCTGGGACCCGGGCAGCTGTGCGTCACAGCTGAGTCCAGCCTGTGCGTGCCCCAGAACACCGTGGTTCCGATAATCGCCTTCGCGATCCTCTTCATCAGCCAGATGTACATGATCTACCTGGTCGAGGCGCGGAAGCGCCGCAACAGCCTGACCCAGACCTACGGCATGCTGGCCGTGAGCATGGTTTTCCTGCCGCTGTTCGGGACGGTCATCGGGCTCTATCTGCTGCTGCGGTTGGCGCGCGATCCGCTCGTCCAGCGCTACTACGCCCCGGAGACGTCCGAAGCATGAGTACAGTCCCAGCCCACGCGCCCGGCGCGGTTTCCGAGCCGGTATCGCGCCGCAACGCCCTGCGCCTGATGCTGGGCGGCGCCATCGGCCTGGCGACCATCGAGTGGCTGGGCACGTCGCTCAACTTCCTATGGCCCGTCCTGAAGGGCGGCCTGGGCTCGGTGGTCGACGTCGGCAAGCTAAGCGAGTTCCCGGCGGTGACGCCACAGAAGGGCGAGCCAGTGCACGTGCTCAAGATCAAGAGCTGGGTGGTCAACTTGATGGATTTCGACAAGACCATCCAGGCGCTGTATCACACCTGTCCGCACCTGGGCTGCACAGTCCCCTACTGCAACCAATCGGGCCGCTTCGAGTGCCCCTGCCACGGCTCGACCTACAACTTGCACGGCGAATGGATCGAAGGCCCGGCGCCCCGCGGCCTGGACCGCTTCAAAGCTGAGGTCAAGGACGATAGCGTGATGGTCGACACGACCAACCTGATTACCGGGCCACCGCACGGCACGCACACCATCGACGACACTCCGCGCGGGCCGCGCTGCACATGAGCGTGGAGTACACGGGCCGTCCATCAACAGCGCCGTCAGGCGGGGCCTGATGGACCGGCGTCTTCTGACCAGCGTCATTCTGACGACGCTGATCGTGCTCATGATTCCCGTCTACTACATGTTCGAGAGCCAGCGGCAGTTCCGCTACACGATCGCGGAGGAGAACGAGTCGGTCGAGCGCGGCGCGGCCCTCTATGCCGGCAACTGCTCGCCGTGCCATGGCGTCCAGGGCCAGGGCAATGCAACCCAGCCCACAACCGGCAAGTCCACCGGCGCGCCGCCGCTGCGCGGGTTCGTGACTGAGGTCGGCCCGGACGGGAAGCCGCAGCAGGTGGCCTGGACCAAGAGCCGCACGGAGGATTACCTGCGGGCCACCATCTCGGCCGGCCGGCCGCCGCTAGGCGGCCATCCCGCGCCCGGGGCCGTCGTCATGCCGACGTGGTCGGAGCGCTTCGGCGGCCCGCTGCGCGACATCGACATCGACTACCTGGTGAAGTTCCTCGAGTCACAGCAGTGGGATCTGGTGGCCAAACAGCCCACCCTGCCGCAGGAATTCGCCAAAGCCACCCCGGCCCCGCCGGTCAGCGCCGGCGTGGCCATTCCGAACCCCACGCCTGGCCCGGAGGGGAGCGGCATCATCAGCATCCAGACCGGCGCTCAGCCGTTCAAAGAGGGCAATGCCGATGCCGGCAAGCAGGTCATCAGCAGCCGTGGTTGCGGCGCCTGCCATGTCATCGAGGGCGTCCAGGGCGCGGTCGGAACGGTAGGCCCCAACCTGAGCCATATCGCCTCGCAGAAGTACGACAACTTCCCGAACGATGCCGAGTTCCTCAAGCAGTGGATCAACGATCCGCAGACGGCCAAGCCGGGCACGGCGATGCCCAAGCTGGGTCTGACGGACGAGGAGCTGAACAACGTGGTGACTTTCCTGGAGACGCTGAAGTAGCTATGTGGCTGTGGACGCGAACGTGGACCGGAGCTTTCATCGAGGCTGCCGTGTGGTTCCTACTAGCCGTGGTGCTGCTGGCCAACGTGCCGGCCTGGGCGTTCAACCTGGTCGACCAATGGCTGGGCTCGAACCCGATCGGCATCTTCAAGCCGCCCACGGCCAGCTTCTACGGCGACCTGGCAGCGGGCATCATCGCCGGCGTGACGCTGGTGATCTACGTCGGCTTGGGCATGGCCCGCATCCAGATGGGCCAGCGCGCGGAACGCGAGGCTGCCCGGCGGGGGTAAGGACCCTAGTCGATAGCGTAGAAGCGCGCCGGGTTGGCGCTGAGGATCTTGTCGATGACCCGCGCCTCCACCTTGCCGCTGCTTCGGAGATGCTGCAGGGCGGCGATCTCGCTGGCTGTGTCAGCGTGCCCGTAATCTGAGCCGATCATGATGTTGTCTTCGCCCGCGTACTGGAGGACGTAGTCCAGGTCGTCATCCGTTTGGCAGGCCACGTACAGCTGGTCGGCCCGGAAGAGGTCCTGGGCGGGCTCCTGGCCCTCGGGCAGCCGCTGGCGCATCCGCTGCCAGCGCATGCGCAGGTCCTTGAGCATGTACGGCACCCACTGCGACGTGACCTCGATGGCGCCGAACCGCAGCTTGGGGAAGCGCGCCGGCACGCCATGCATGATGAGCGCATGCACGGCGCCGATGACCATCAGCTTGGCCCCGCGAAAGGTGTCCTCCGGGCCGAACGCATCCACGACGTCGAAGTTGCCGATCCCCGAATGGATGCCAATGGGCATGCCCAGCCGCTCGGCTTCGGCATAGAGCGGGAAGAAATACGGATTGTGGATGGGAAAGTGGGTCTCCAGGCCGCGCATGAAGACCGCGCAGGCGCCGTTGTCCTTGGCCCAGCGCAGCTCCTCGAGCGACTCATCCATGCTGAGCAGCGGCAGTTGGACGGCCCAGCGCAGGCGGCCCTTGCCCTTGTGCCAGATGTCGGCCAGCCAGCGGTTGTAGGCTCGGCACAGCGCCAGCTCGGCGTCCGGCCTCTTGGTGATAGGCCGCAGGAACAGCGTGGGGTAGAGCACCTGGATATCGACGCCCAGCTCGTCCATGTGTTTGAGCCGGCGCTCGATGTCGGCCAGCTCGCGCGCTTCCTGGGGGGTGTCCTTGCCAACATTGTCCCGGCCGGGGACCAGCCGGCCGTCGATGATCCAGAAGCTCTGCGTCCGGCCGTTGTTCTCGACCTCGTCGGGAATGGGCCGGAAGCGCCTGTCAGGCCCTTCCAGGTAGTCCCAGGTGGCGTCGCTCTCGATGACGTGTGCGTCGGCGTCGATAGTCGGCATAGCCTCAGCATATAATCCCGCCGCCCGTGAATGATGTGTTCGACCTGCTGATTGCCGGCGGGACAGTGCTGGACCCGGCCAGCGGCCGGCGCGAGGCGCTTGACCTGGGCGTGGCTGCCGGGCGAATCACGGCCATGGGTCCCAACCTGCCCGGCGGCGGCGCGACCCGAACGCTCGACGCCCGCGGCTGCCTGGTCACACCGGGCCTGATCGACTTTCATGTCCATAGCTACTGGGGCGTGAACCCGTACGGCTTCGACGCCGACCCGGTCTGCCGCAAAGCCGGCGTCACTACGGCCGTGGACGCCGGCTCGGCCGGACCGGTCAACTTCCTTGGCTTCAAGCGCTTTATCGCCGAACGGTCGCGCACGCGCATGCTGGCTTTGGTGTGCGTTGCCCAGCACGGAGTCCTGAACGGGCCGGGGGAGCTGGAGGACTTGCGCTTCGCCGATCCGGAGGGCGCCGCGCAGACGATCTGCCAGCATCCCGACGTGGCCGTTGGCGTCAAGGTGCGGCTGCACGAGAAGGTTGGCGCTCACGGCCCCGAGGCGCTGCGGCTGGCCATCCAGGCCGGCGAGGCGTCGGGCACGCCGGTGATGGTCCACATCGGGAACACGCAAATGCCCATCGAGCAGATCGTCGACATGCTCCGGCCGGGCGACGTGGTGACGCACTGCTTCACCCCACTCAAGCCCAGCATCACCGACGACGGCGGCCGCGTCCGGCCCGCGGTGCTGCGGGCCCACGACCGCGGCGTGCTGTTCGACGTCGGCCACGCCAACCGCCACCTTAACTTCGACATCGCGCGCGCCTGTATTCAGGAGGGCCTTGCCCCGGACATCATCAGCACGGACCTGCACGGCCGCGGCCGCGACCTGGCGGTGGACCTGCCGACGGTACTCACCAAATTCCTGGCCCTGGGTATGAGCCCCGAGCAGGTCATCTCCGCCTGCACGATCCGGCCGGCGCAGGCCATCGATTGGCAGGACCGGCTCGGCCGCCTGGAGGTGGGCCGCGAAGCGGACGTGGCCGTGCTGGAGCTCCGCGACGAGGGCACCACTGTGCGCGACTGCGTCGGAGCAGAGATGCAAGCGGACACGCGGCTGGTGGCGCGCTGGACCATTCGAGCCGGGGAGGTCTTCGAGGCGAATGGCTGACGTGGACGTGCTCGTTACCGCCAATACCGGGGCAGCGTTCGAGGTGCGCGAGGGCCAGGTGCTGACGGTTAGCGGCTCGAGCATCGTGGACCTGGTCGCGTTCGACCTGCACGACTTCCGGCACCGCTTCGACCAGGCGCGCACCAAGGCCAATCAGGGCAAGATCTACATCAGCACCGGCGACGTGCTCATCTCCAAGCTGAATCGCGACATGCTGCGCATCGTGGAGGACACGTTCACCGAGGGCCACCACGACTTGCAGTACGGGATGTGCGGCCGCGATCGCTGGCTGTGGGCGGTGCGGCAGGGAAGCGCTTCGGCCGGCGAATACTACCTGAGGGACCGGCCGGTCACGGAGGCGGACTTCCCCGACCACGGCTGTTTCGAAAACATCAGCGCGGCAGTGAAACCATACGGCATCGATCCGGCGGATATCCCGGCGCCGTTCAACATCTGGCAGCACATGGAGCTGGATTGTCAGACCGGCGTCATGCGCCGGACGAAGATCCGCCCAAACAACGGCCGCCTGGGCCTGCTGGCGCTGATGGACTGCCTGGTGGCCCTGAGCGCCTGCCCCGATACCGCGGCCGGCGGCAAAGACGTGCGGGTCACAGTGACCTACTGAGCCCCACCGCTACTGCACGGACTCGAGGAGCGAGCTGTCGACGATGTCGGCCGGCTTCACGGCGCGGACCTTGGGATCGTCCGAGAGGCTCAACAGATTGCTGATGGCTTCCGGGTTGACGGTCGGCGTCTTGCTCATCTGCCAGACCTTCAGGGCCTGACGATAGCCGGGCTCGACCGTGGCTTCGTCCGACTGCGTTCTGCGGGCCAGCAGCTTGAGCATCTCGGCCTCATTGGCCGGGTTGGCGATGTACGTCCAGGCCTGCTGGTAGGCCTTCAGATAGCGCTTGACCGCGTCCTGGCGATCCTTGATGAAGGCGCGCGTCGTCACCACGCCGGCGGTGTTCATGGGAATGCCGAGCGTGATGCCGTTGACCAGCTCGACGTAGCCGGCTTTGGCCGCTTGGTCGCTCACGGGCGGGGAGAGGATCCCGCCGGCGATGCCTCCCTGGGTCATGGCCGCGAAGATGCTGGGCTGCGTGCCGCCTGCCGGAGCGATACTGACCTTGCCCTCCATGCCGAAGTGCCGCAGAAAGAGCCGGGCAGCGGAATCGGTCGAGGAGCCGGCCGCGGTGATGCCGATGGTCTGGCCGGCCAGGTCCTGCACGGTCTTGTACTTCTTGTCCGCGTAGAGCGAGAAGGTGGGATAGTCGAAGATGGTGGCCAGCATGACGATGCCCACGTCCTTCTGGACGGCATTGGCCACCTCAGTGGCGCCCACAGTGGCGAACTGAATCTCTCCGGCCAGTAGGGCCGGCAGCTCCTGCGGGCCGCCGATCATCTGGATCGTCACGTCCAGGCCGTTGTTCTTGAAGAAGCCTAGGTCGGCCGCGGCGAACATGGGCGCCTGAGCCACCGTCGCCTGCGGATAGCCGGCCTTGAGCACCAGCAGCCCAGAGGCGCCGGCGGCCGGCTTGGCGGTAGCCGAAGCGTTCGCCGGACCGGACCGCGCCGACACCGGGGGCGCCGAGGCGCCCGTCGAGGAAGCCGGGCTCGGGGCGGCTGATGCGCTGGCCGAGCCAGCGGGCTTGGGCGCGTCGGCTGGGCTCGGAGCCTGCGCCCCGGAGGAGGCGGCGCCACAGGCGGTCAGCGTCAGCATCCCGACCAGGAAGGCGATAAGACGTTTCATGGCCGGCATTCTACTCGGCGCCGCCACCTCGCTTGCAGGATGTAAGAAGCAGCCGGACAGCTGTCCGCAAGCTATAATCATACTGTCGTGGCAGAAGATTTAACCCGTTACCGAGACGTGCGCATCGACCAGGAGATGCGCTCCGCCTATCTGGACTACGCCATGAGCGTCATCGTGGCGCGGGCGCTGCCCGACGTGCGCGACGGCCTCAAGCCCGTGCACCGGCGCATCTTGTACGCCATGAACGAGATGGGCCAGACGGCCGGCACGAAGTACCGCAAGTGCGCCAGCCCGGTCGGCGAGGTCATCAAGTTCTACCACCCGCACGGGGACGCAGCCGTCTACGACACCCTGGTGCGCCTGGCTCAGCCGTGGGTCATGCGCTACCCACTGATCGATGGCCAGGGAAACTTCGGTTCGGTCGACGGCGATCCGCCGGCCGCCATGCGCTACACCGAGTGCCGCCTGCAGCCCATCGCCAACATGCTGCTGGACGACCTCGAGAAGGACACCGTCGACTTCATCGACAACTTCGACGGCGAGAAGAAGGAGCCCACCGTCCTGCCGGCGCTGCTGCCCAACCTGCTGGTCAACGGCGCCTCGGGCATCGCCGTGGGCATGGCCACCAATATCCCGCCACATAACCTCAGCGAGGTGGTGGACGCCGCCATCTTCCTGATCGATCACCCGGACGCCGAGCAGGACAAGCTGTTCGAGTTCATCAAAGGGCCCGACTTCCCCACCGGCGGCACGATCATCGGCACCGAGGGCATCCACACCGGCTACACCACCGGCCGCGGGCGGGTGATCATCCGCGCCAAGGCGTTCATCGAGGAGATGAAGGCCGACCGCTACCAGATCGTGGTCAAGGAGCTGCCCTACCAGGTCAACAAGGCGCAGATGATTGAGCGCATCGCCGACCTGGTGCGCGAGAAGAAGATCGACGGCATCTCCGACCTGCGGGACGAGTCCGACCGCGATGGCATGCGCATTGTCTTCGAGCTGAAGAGCGGCGCCAACCCGCGCGCGGTGCTGAACCAGCTGTACAAGCACAGTGCCATGCAGAGCACGTTCGGCATGAACATGCTGGCGCTGGTCGACAACGAGCCGCTGACGCTCAGCCTCAAGCGCATCCTGCGCGAGTACATCCTGCACCGGCAGGACGTGGTTACCCGGCGCACCAAATTCGACCTGGAGAAGGCGCGCGCCCGGGCCCATATCCTGGAAGGCTTCAAAATCGCGCTCGACAACCTGGACGCGGTCATCAAGACCATCCGCGAGTCGGAGTCCAGCGACGCGGCGCAGACGGCCTTACAGGCGAACTTCGGCATGTCCGAGCTCCAGGCGCGGGCCGTCCTCGACCTGCAGCTGCGCCGCCTGGCCGCGCTCGAGCGCAAGAAGATCACTGACGAGTACGCCGAGGTCATCAAGCAGATCGCCTACCTCGAGGACCTGCTGGCCAATCCGCGCAAGATCGACCAGGTGATCAAGGACGAGCTGGCTGACCTGAAGAAGAAGTTCGGCGACGAGCGCCGGACGACGATCATGGCCGACGAGAAGGCCGAGCTCACCGACGAGGACCTCATTGCCGACGAGGAGGTCGCGGTCACCATCACCACGCGCGGCTACATCAAGCGGGTGCCCAGCTCGACCTACCGCGTGCAGCGCCGCGGCGGCAAGGGCATCACCGGCATGATCACCCGCGAAGAGGACGTGGTCAGCGAGCTGGTGGTTTGCCGGACGCACGACAGCATCCTGTTCTTCACGGACCGGGGCCGGGTATTCCAGCTCAAGGCCTACGAGGTGCCCGATTCGAGCCGCACGGCCAAGGGCACGCCGGTCATCAATCTGATCAACATCGAGCCCAAGGAGCGAGTCACGGCGCTGGTGAGCGTGCGCGACTTCGAGGAGGCCGGCAACTACATGGTGCTCGCCACCCGGCGAGGCGAGATCAAGAAGACGGCCATCGCCGAGTTCTCCAGCGTGCGCCGGGCGGGCCTCATCGCCTATGACATCGAGCCGGGCGACGACCTGCTGTTCGTCCGGCCGGTGCACGAGAAAGGCGACATCATCCTGGCCAGCAAGAACGGCCTGGCGGCGCGGTTCTGCGAGACGGAGCTGCGCTCGGCCTCACGCGCCTCGGGCGGCGTGCGGGGGATCAAGCTGCAGGCCGGCGACGAGGTCGTGGGCATGGACGTGGTCCGGCCAAGCGCCGAGATGCTGACCATCACCGAGGACGGCTTCGGGAAGCGGACGCCGCTCGAGGAGTACCGGACCACCGGCAGGGCCGTGCAGGGCGTGTTCACCATGGAGCTGCGCGCCAAGGGCCGCAAGCTGGCCGGCATGCGCGTCGTCGATCCGGATGATGAGCTGATGCTCATCACCCAGGATGGGGTGGTCATCCGCACGGTGGTCGAAACCATCCGTCAGACGGGCCGGCTGGCGCAGGGCGTGACGGTCATGGACCTCCGCCCCGGCGACAAGGTGACGTCTGTAAGCACCGTCGGCTACGACAAGAAGAACGGCAACGGAGAAGAGACAGAGCCTGAGAGTAGGCCCTAAGCGGCCGCCGGCGCTGCCTCTGCCTTGCTGAGGCGCACCATCAGGATGGCCACGTCCGCCGGATTGACGCCGTACAGCCGGCCGGCCTGGCCGAGCGTCGTGGGCCGGAACTGTTTCAGCCTCAGGCGCGCCTCGGTCCGCAGCCCGGGCACCGCGTCGTAGTCGAAATCCGGGGGAATGGGCCGCGACTCAAGCTTGCGGCTGCGCTCCACCTCGGCCTGCTGCTTGGCTATGTAGCCCTCGTACTTGGCCTCCACATCGACCTGCTCCAGCACATCCGGAGCAAGCGGCGGCTGGCCCGCCAGGCCGGCCACCAGGTCGTACGAGATGTCCGGGCGGCGCAGCACGTCAAGCGCGGTCATCTGCTTGGAGAGCGGCGCCTGGCCGGCCTCGACCAAGGCCTGGTTGACGCCGGCGGTGGGCGTCAGGAACGTGGACCGCAGGCTCGAGAGCGCCTCGGCCACCGCGGCGCGCTTGGCCTCGACGCGCTCGAACTGCTCGTCGGAGACCAGGCCCAGCCGGTGGCCCAGCGCCGACAGGCGCAGGTCAGCGTTATCCTGGCGCAGCAGCAGGCGGTACTCGGCGCGTGAGGTGAACAGCCGGTAAGGCTCGGTCAGCTCCTTGGTGCACAGGTCGTCCAGCATCACGCCGATATAGGAGCTGTCGCGCGGCAGCGAGATGGGCGGCTCGCCCCAAGCCCGGCGGGCGGCATTGATGCCGGCCACCAGTCCCTGGCCGGCGGCCTCCTCGTAGCCGGTCGTGCCGTTGATCTGCCCGGCCAGAAACAGCCCGCTGATGGACTTGGTCTCCATCGAGACGTCGATCTGGTTGGTGAGCACGTAATCGTACTCGACGGCGTAGCCCACCCGGACCATTTCGCAGTGGCGCAGGGCCGGGATGCTGTGGAGCATGGCCAGCTGCACGTCCTCGGGCAGGCTGGTGTTGGCGCCCTGGACGTAAACCTCCAGGGTGTAGCGGCCCTCGGGCTCGAGAAACAGCTGGTGAGAGGACTTGTCGGCAAAGCGCACGATCTTGTCCTCGATGGACGGGCAGTAGCGCGGGCCGACACCTTTGATCGTGCCGTTGAACATCGGCGCGCGGTGCAGATTCTCGCAGATGATCCGGTGCGTTTCGGCGGTGGTCGTGACCAGGTGGCAGGGCAGCTGGTCGGCCATGGCCGGGCGGCCGGCGTTGAGGAAGCTAAAGTACAGGGGCCGATCGGTGTCGCCGGGTTGGATGGTCGCCAGGTCGTAGTCGATGGTGCGCGCATCAACACGCGGTGGGGTGCCGGTCTTGAGCCGGCCGAGCGCCAGGCCCAGCTGGCGCAGGCTGTCGGTCAAGGGAAGGGATGGGGCCTCGTCGCGGCGGCCGCCGGGTTGGCTCCAATCGCCGCGGATGAGCTTCCCGTTGAGAAACGTTCCGGTAGTCAGGACCACGCAGGGGGCTTCGTATTCGGCGCCGCTGGCCAGCCGTACACCGCGGATGCGGGCACGTTCCCTCCAGGGCGGGGCCCATTCACCTGCGGCGCTGGTTCCCGCCTGCCCACCCTCACAGGGCTCTGCGCTGCCGGCCCACGCGTCCGCAAGCAGGCTCACGACCTCGCCCTGGACAACGTCCAGGTTGGGCTGGGCCAGCAGGGTCGCCCGCATCAGGGCCGCGTAGTGCGCCTTGTCGGACTGCGCGCGCAGAGCCTGGACGGCGGGGCCCTTGCCCGTATTCAGCATGCGGATCTGGATGTAGGTGTCGTCCGTGTTGCGGGCCATCTGACCGCCAAGAGCGTCGATCTCGCGCACCAGGTGGCCCTTGGCCGGCCCGCCAATGGACGGGTTACAGGGCATCAGAGCGATGCTTTCCAGCTTGAGCGTGAGCAGCAGCGTCCGGCGGGCCATGCGCGCCGAGGCCAGCGCCGCCTCGCAGCCGGCATGGCCCGCGCCGACCACGATCACGTCGTAGTCCTTATTCACGGGCCGGCCCGAAGATATCCGAAAACTTGCCTCTGAAGTCCCTCAGGAAGTCGCGAATGGAATGCACGTCGGAAGTGTCCACTGAGCGAGCCTCGAGGAAGCGATCCTGCTCCTCCTCGGTCAGATCGGTCACCCGCTCGTAGGAGCTGTCGCGCCGGATCGAAACCACGAACATGCCCGCCTGCTCGCAGCCATCGCAGTTCACGCCCACGATCCAGACGGCGTCGTACTTGCCCATCACGCTCACGTTCTCGGCCGCGTGCTGACGGTGGCACCTGGAGCAGCGGAAGCGCGCGATGACACGCTTGAGCAGATGCTCCTCAGGAGCGGTGCTGTCAGCCATCAGCCAGCGGCCTTCGGCTTTATTGTTTGGGCTTGCCGAGATCGTCGAGCGTATCGAGCTCGTTGATCAGCTCGGTGAAGGCGCTCAGCTTCTCCAGGTCCATCTTCTCGACCGGGGCGGACTCCTGGGCCGGAGCCTCTTCCGTGTCCGGTGTGACGCCCGCGCTGTTGAGCACGCTTTCTTCGACGTAGATCGGCGCCTTGACCCGCACGGCGACGGCGATGGCGTCGCTGGGACGCGAGTCGATCTCGATGTGCCGGCCGTTGCTGTCCATGATGATGCGGGCGAAGAAGGTCTCCTCGCGAAGGTCGTTCACGATCACCTGGGTAACTTTGGCGCCCAGCTCGTCGACCACCGACTTGACGAGATCGTGCGTGCAGGGGCGGGCCGGCGGAACGCCGGCGACGGCGCTGGCGATGGCCCACGCCTCCAGCGGACCGATCCAGATCAGCAAGTAGCGCTCGGTGGCCTTGTCCTTCAGAATCACGACGCGATTCTGCGTAGTGAGGCTGACACGGACGCTTTCGACAACCATCTCAACCACTGGGCAGACCTCCGAACGAACCTCTCAGTTACTATACCGACCCAGACTGAAGTTCTAGGACAGCTTCAGCAATGACCGGACCGTCCGGCGGACGCTGTCCGTGGCCTCGTCCGAAGGCATCGATTTGACGCATTCCTGGCAGTGCTGGACCACGATCTGGCTGACCACGCTGTCGAGCGCCGAACGCACCGCCATCAGCTGGGTGAGGATGTCGTCGCAGCTCCGGCCATCGTCGAGCATACGCTCGATGCCCTTCACCTGACCTTCGATCTTGCGAAGCCGCTGCTGAACCGAGTCCGCCATCTCTACCCCCCTAGGGTAGCGCGTTGCGCTACCCTAGGGGGAATCAAGGACCTGCACACTTTCCTGGACGAGCTGCGCGCGCTCGGACCGGATGAGCTCGTGGAGATCGACCGGCCGGTGTGGCCGGCCGACTTCGACGTGACGGCCATTCTCGAGCACCTCACGCTGGCGAAGCGCTACCCGAGCCTGCTGTTCTGCCACACCCAGGACCTGCGCGGCGAGCCCAGCCGCTTCCCGCTGGCGACCAACCTGTTCGCGACCCGCGCCCGTTGCGCCCGAGCCATGGGCCTGCCGCCCGAACGCGACAAGATGGAGCTTAGCCTGGCCTACGCCGAACTGGAGCGACAGCGCATCCCGCCGGTAACCATCCCGGCCAGTGAGGCGCCCGTTCGGCAGGTGGAGCTCCGCGGCCAGCAAGCCGACCTGGGGATCCTGCCGATCGTCCGGCATTTCGAGATGGACCTCGGCCCGGTGCTGACTATGGCGACGATCATGAAGGACCCGGACGAGGGCTTCTACGACATCACCTTCATCAAGACCTTCTACAAGGACCGGCCTCGCCGGGCCGGCCTGACCATCCATTCGCCCCACCACCTGCGCATTCTGAAGAAGTACGAAGAACGCGGGCAGGCGGCGCCGGTGATCAATGTCCTGGGCCACCATCCAGCCTTCTTCCTCGGCTCGCTGGCGCTGGCGCCATGGGGCACCAACGACTACGAGGTCATGGGCGCCTTCCTGCGGGAGCCCGTCCGCCTGACCGAGTCCGTCACCTGGGGCGGGGACTTCCTGATCCCGGCCGACGCCGAGATCGTGATCGAGGGCGTTATCCCGCCAGGCGAGAAGGAGATCTGCGACCCATTCGGCGAGGTCACCCGCCATTACCAGGCTCAAGGTCTCAAGCAGGCGTTCGACATCACGGCCATCACGCACCGGCGCGAGGCCATCCTGCAGGACGTGTTCTCCGGACACGAGGAGCACTGGTACCTGGGCTCGATCCCCAAAGAGGGCTCGATGTTCAACTCCTTGCAGCGGCAGCATGGCTGTATCAAGGCCGTCCACCTCCCCAACTCAGGCGCCGCGCGCTTCACCGCCTACGTCAGTATCAAGAAGGAACGCGAGGGCATAGCCAAGCGCGTCGGCATGAGCGCGCTGCTGGAAAGCTGGCAGTTCAACTGGGTGGTCATCGTGGACGAGGACATCGACGTGTTCGACGAGCAGGAAGTGCTGTGGGCGGTCTACACCAACACGGATCCGTCGCGCGACATCGACGTACTCAAGAACCAGTACAACATCTTCTTCAGCGCCGCCGGCCACCAAAAAGTCATCATCGACGCCACCCGGCCGCTGGATTCGGCGTTTCCTGCGAAAATCAACGTGCCGGCCGGCGCCATGGAGCGCATACGGCTGGCAGACTTCGGTTTGTGAGCTGAATGGAACGCATCTTCTGGGTTGAGTGCCGAGCTTGCCACGGCAAGTTCTATTGCGACTACACGCTGCGCCACGCCGGGCTGCAGCTGATCTGCCCCTACTGCAAGGAGAAGTTCCTGCCCGAAGAGGCGGCCTGGCTGGACGAGCGTTGGCGATAGCGCGCGCAGCGGCTCCTCCGCGCGCGTATCCGGACTTCCACGACCATCTCCAGATGCTCGAGGAACGCGGGCTGCTGGTGCGGGTCCGTGAGGCCATCAACAAGGACAGCGAGATGCACCCGCTGGTGCGCTGGCAGTTCCGCGGCGGCATCCCGGAGGCGGAGCGCAAGGCCTTCCTATTCGAGCATGTGGTGGACGCGAGGGGCCGGCGCTACGACATGCCGGTGGCGGTGGGCGCGCTGGCCACCAACCGCGAGATCTACCGCCTGGGCATGGGCTGCCCGCTGGAGGAGATCAACGCCCGCTGGAGCGAGGCCATCAACCGGCCCATCCAGCCGGTGGTGGTCGACAGTGCGCCGTGCCAGGAAATCGTGATCCAGGGCGCCGAGCTGGACCAGCCGGGCAAGGCCCTGGACGGGCTGCCGGTGCCGATCTCGACGCCGGGCTGGGACATCTCGCCCTACATCACAGCGGGCCAGTACATCACCAAAGACCCCGACACGGGCATCCAGAACGTGGGCAACTACCGAGGGCAGATCAAGGCCCCGCGCCGGGTGGGTATGAACCCCTCCATCGAGCTGCGTCCCGGCATCCTGCTGCACTGGTACAAGCACCGCCAGCAAGGCACAAAGCTGCCCTGCGCAATCGCCGTCGGCATCCCGCCGGTGGTATCGTTCGCGGCCGTTCAGAAGGTGCCCGAGCACCTGGACGAGCTGGCCGTGGCCGGCGGCCTGCTGGGCACGCCGCTGAACGTGATCCAGGCCAGGACGGTCGACCTGCTGGTGCCGGCCGAGGCCGAGGTGGTGATCGAAGGGCTGATCGACACGGAGTGGCTGGAGCCGGAAGCGCCCTTCGGCGAGTCCCATGGTTATGTCAATGTCCAGGAATACAACGCCTTCATGGAAGTCACGGCCATCACCCGCCGGCGCGACGCCATCTTCGCCTCGATCATCAGCCAGGTCACGCCCAGCGAGTCGAGCCTGATCAAGCGCGTGGCGCTGGAGGCGGTGCTGCTGGAGCACCTGCAGGTCGGGCTGGCCATCAAGGGCATCCGGCGGGTGGTCATGCACGAGCCGCTGACCAACCTGCGCAAGGTCGTGGCGGTGGTCTTCGAGCGGGGCGTGCCGCAGACCGAGATCTGGCGGGCGCTGTACGGCCTGGCGGCGGTTCAGCGGTCGATCGGCAAGATGATCGTGGCGGTAGATGAGGACATCGATCCCGACAACGCCGACGCCCTGTTGTGGGCGCTGTCCTACCGCATGAAGCCGCACCTGGACATGCAGGTGCTGGAGCACAAAGACGCTGGCCACGGGCCCCGCGATCGTTCCGGCGGGGATGAGGACAGCGCCATCCTGTTCAACGCCACCCTCAAGCACGACTTCCCGCCCATCAGCCTGCCCAAGCGCGAGTACATGGAGCGCGCCCGCGAGATCTGGGAGCGGCTGGGGCTGCCGCCGCTCAAGCCCGAGGCGCCGTGGTACGGCTATTCACTTGGCGACTGGTCGGACGAGCTGGACGAGTTCGCCCGGCGCGCAGTCGAGGGCCGCTACTTCGAGGCAGGCGAGATCATCGCCCAGCGCCGCCGCAATGACGTCGAGATCAACACGCAGGTCGGCGACGTCGAGTAGCTAGAGCGTCCGCACTTCCTGGCGCAGGAAGATAGCATAGGCCACGCCGAAGCAGATGGCCGTCAGCGCAACTGTGGCCGTCAGGTCGGGCCAGACGAGCAGCAGGCTCTGGTTGAGCGACAGCGCGCCGGGGACCATGCTCTGAGCCTCGCTGAGCAGCACCAGGCCGCTGGTCGTGCGCAGCTCCGGATCGAGGATGGCTGAGGTGGCCTCGCTATACAGCGCGGCGGGCGACACGCGGGCGATGTTCTGCTGCAGCTGGACGTGATCGAGCACTTGCTGCGTGGGCGAGTTGTCGTTGGCCGGGTAGAACACGCCGGCCAGGAAGCTGGCCAGGATGGTCACGAAGATGGCCATGAACAGCCACGTGGCCAGCGCGGCCAGCGCCGAGGTCGCGGCCTGCCTGGTGAGCAGCGAGAACAAGGTCGCCAGGGCCAGCCAAAAGCCGACGTAGATGACGCTGATGAAGAAGAAGAACAGCAGCCGGATGAGCTCGTCCTGTGTCGGCGGCACGCCGATCATGCGCAGCCCCAGGCCGCCTACCACGAAGAAGATGGAGAACAGCGTGATGGCGATGACGATCAGGCCGGCGAGGAACTTGCCGTTGATGACGTCATCCCGGTAGATAGGCTGCGAAAGCAGCCGGCCGAGTGTTCCGCGAGCCTGCTCACTGTTGATGGCGTCGAAGCCGAAGGCGATGCCCAGCAGCGGGCCCAGGAAGGCCACGAACGACACGAACGAGACCGGGCTGCCGCTCGTGAACAGCCGCAGAAAGACGAAGCTCTGGTTGGGGTGCTTGGCCAGATCGCCCTGGATCGACTGCGCAGCCTGGTAGGTAGCCAGCACGCCGGCGATGACGATGACGGCGAACAGGATGGCGAAGCGCCGGCTGCCCAGATGGTCGGCCATCTCCTTGCGCGACACGGGGACGATGCCGGGCGTGAAGCCCTCGCTGCGAGAGAACGGATTTCTCATGCTCAGTTCTCCCTGAAGTAGCGAAAGTAGATCTGCTCCAGGCCAACCGTCTGGAGGCGCAGGTGGAGCAGCCTGGAACCGGCCTTGGCCACCGCCTGGGCCAGCTCGGGCCGCAGCTCCGTCTCGGATTTGACCAGCAGCAGCTTCTGGGAGCGCTCGACCGCCTTCACGCCGCGAACGTTGCGCAGCGCCTCGATGAGGTCATCGCTCAACGGCTCGGCGCCGATCTCCACCACCCGGCCGTCGCTCGACGAAAGCTGGACGCCCAGCTCTTCGATGCCGCCCAGCGCCACCAGTTTGCCCTTCACGAAGATGCCGATACGGTCGCAAATGCGCTGCACCTGCTCCAGCAAATGGGAGGACAGCAGGATGGTCATATGGCGCTCGCGCCGCAGCTTCAGGATCAGCTCGAGAATCTGGTTGACGCCGTCCGGGTCGAGGGCCAGCGTCGGCTCGTCCAGAAAGGCCAGGCGGGGACGCTTGATGAGGGTGTCGGCGATCGCCAGGCGTTGGCGCATGCCACGCGAGTAGGTGCCGACCTTGTCGTAGGCCCGCTCGGTCAGGCCAACCTCAGTCAGCGCCTCCTCGATCAGCTCCTCGGCCTCTTTGCGCGGGATGCGGTTCAGCTCGGCCGTGTAGCGGAGGTTGGCCAGGGCGCTCATGTCGTCATAGAAGCCGACGTTCTCCGGCAGGTAGCTGACGATGCGCTTGATTTTGAGCGCGTCCCGCTGCGGATCGAGGCCGGCCACGGTAGCCGTGCCGGAGGTCGGCTCGGTGAGGCCCAGCAGCATCAGGATGGTGGTCGTTTTGCCGGCCCCGTTCGGCCCCAGGAGGCCGAAGATCTCGCCCTCCTCAAGCGTCAGGTTGAGGTCGTCGACGGCCGTGCGGTCGCCGTAGCGCTTGGTAAGGTGCTGGGTTTCAACCAGCGCAGCCATGGCCTACCTCCGGCTGTAGTTGGCGAACATCCAGACCAGGCCGCCCACCACCACGACGACGATGGCCAGGCCGACCCAGCCCCAGATCGTCGGCGTCTCAACCGTGATTCGGAAATCCTTGTTCACCGAAGCCTGCGTGCTTGTCGCCGCCAGCGTCACGGAGTAGTCGCCGGCGATGGCCTTGGGCGCCGGCGTCAGCGTCGCCTGGACCTGCCGCAGGGTACCGGGATCGATTGAGTCGACCTTATCGGGCGAGAAGGTCATGGTCCAGCCGTTGGGCAGGCCGTTGGCCGCCAGGGAGATGTTCTGCACGGGCGCCGACCCGGTGTTGGCCAGCACGATCTGGACCGTCTTAGCCTGGCCGGCGGTGGCGGTCGTGTTCAGCTGCTGCTGGGGGTTGATGTCCAGCTTGTAGTTGCCGATGATAGTCACCTTGAGGTCCACCGAGGCGCTGTTGCCGGCGTCGTCGCTGACCTTCACGCTGACCGGGTAATCGTTCGGCTTGGCCGTTTGCGGCGACTGGACCTCAACGTTCACGTCCTGGGTGCTGCCGGACTTGACGGCGATGCTGGAGATCTGCTTCTGGTCGTAGGCCGGCTGGAAGTAGACCAGCCAGTCGTTGCCGGGCGAGGTGGCTGACAAGCCGAAGGTGTTGTCCTTGCCGGTGTTGTTGGAGATGGTGGCCTTGAACTCGAACTTGGTGCCGCTGGAGCCGCGCAGGATGGGGTAGTCGGTGGTCAGCTTGAGGGTGCCGCTGCCAGCGGCCGCGTTGATCGTCACGCCCAGGTCCAGCTTGGCAGTCTGACCGGTGCCGGTGGTGCCGGTCAGGGTGATGCGCTCGCTGCCGGCCGGCGTGTTAGGCGGAGGCGTGAGCTGGAAGGTCACGGTGTTGTCTTTGCCGGGCAGCAGCTCGATCTCACTGACGTCGAAGCCGCGGTCTTGGAATACCGGCGCCCAATCCTTGGGCGCGTTCTCGACGTTGAGCTTGATGCGCTGCTGCTGCGCGGTGGTGTTCATGACCTGAACCGGGAAAGTGATGGACTTGCCCGGAGCGGCACCAATGGCGGCGTCCTGGGTAGTCATGTATACACCCGGCGGCAGGGCCGGCGTGGGACTGGGCGAAACCTGGGCTGAGGCCTCCAGAGGCATGGCCAGCAGCGCCATCACAAACCCGACGGGGGTGAGTCCACGGGTGAGGAAACGGAACATGTGAACACCCTCCAAAAGAGCGAACATACGTTTTAGGCGCCGGAAGTATACGGACAAATCAGCGCATTACCCGGCGCGCCCCGCCGATCAATACGACGCGGCGGCGGCCGCGGTTTCAGGCCGCGGGAAGGCAGTATAACCGCCCCGCACGCCGCGGTACGGATCGGGCATCCGCAGGCCCAGCGCAGCCACATCCTGCTGAACGAGATCGATGAAGATCTGGCGCACGTGCCCGTTCCGGGCAGTCTTGATACCCAGCTCGCACCAGCGCTCTTCGTTGGTGCTGCCGGGGGCGCCGAAGACGTCCACGGCATACGGGTACCACTTGTCCAGCGCGGCCTGGAGGGCCTCGCGCCGGCCGGACGAGACCAGCTCGTGGCAGCGGGCCTGCCACAGCTCGAAGGTGTCGGTCTGGAACTCATAATGCTGGCCCGCCCAGGCGCCCAACGGCACCAGGCAGCTGCCGAAGCAGGCCAGGCTGGCGATGGCGCTGGCTCGCGCGGCCAGCAGCTGCTGCAGGCAGCACTCCGCCCAGTCGTAGCTCAACGGCTGCTTCAGGAAATCCAGCTTCCAGCGGCCGCCGTCCAGGCTGCGCTCGGCCTCGTCGGCCACCGGGTTGGGATCGTCACCGAGTTCGCGCAGCAGACGGGCTATCTGGAGGCCAAAGGCACGCTCGTCGCGCAGCTGGTGGCCGGTCTCGACCTTCTGCTCGGGGGTGGGCGCGGCGAACACGATGGGATCGCTCTGGCGGGCGTATTTAGCCTGGACCCAGCCGCGCAGCAGCTTGATGAGCCAGGGCTTGACTTCGTCCGGCACCTCGTCAACGTCGAGGTACACGGCCACGGGATCGCTGGCTTCCTCGGGATAGCGCTGGCGGTCGCCCTGCCAGCGGTCGGCGGGCATCTCCAGGCCGAGAGCGCGGAGATCGCGCTCGAGCGAGCGGATCCACAGCTTGCGCGTCTGGTTGTTAGTGAGCCTCTTGATGCCGGTCTCCAGGTATTTGCGCTCGTTCGGCGTGTCCACTCCGCCGAAGATGTCCAGGCACCAGGGGTAGAACTTGTCCACCGCCCGCTGACACTCCTCGCGGCGGCCCTCCCCGATCAGCCGCCGGGCGTACTGCACGCCCATGACGGTGTGGCCCTGGGCCTCATCCTTGTAGTTCTTGGCGTGCCACACGGCCAGCGGCACGTACCAGGTGCCCAGGCCGGCCACGGTCTGAATGGCGCCGGTGCGCTCGGCCAGGACGCGAGTCATGGTCCGCTCGACCCAGTCCTCCATCCGCTTGCGGAAATAGTCCAGCTTGCGTACGCCGGCGCTGATGGACGCCTCGGCCTCCTTGATGTACTCGGTCGGGTCCACGCCCAGGCCGCGCAGCATGAGCGCCACGCCCAGGCCGTGCTCCTTCTCCTGCGACAACTGCAGATCCAGCCAGGTCTTGTCCTCGACGGTGGGGCAGACTGCCCCGGAGCGGTCCGGCGCATCGCCGTACTCAGACTGAAGCTGGACGGTGAGCATCTTGGCCAGCATCGCCCGGGCGTCCTCGGGCAGCTCCTGAGGGGTGAAGTAGAACTTGCGGTCGCGGACGCGCTCGGGGATGGGCATGAAGCGATCCTACCGACATAGTATTGCCTCATTGCATTAGTTAGGGTATCCTAATCACCATGTTTCGTTGGATTGCGCTCGCTTTGATCCTCGTGCTGGCCGCATGCGGCGGCTCGCCCGTGGCTTCGCCCTCGCCCGGCGCCGCCGCCCAGCCTCCTGCCTCAACCGCGGCTTCAGCGCCCACCAAACCCGGCGCGCCGGCGGCGGGCTCGTCCGAGGTCCAAAGGCTGACGCGCGTGGGCGGCTTCCTGACGGCCACCATCGACGCGCTGAACAAGAACGACCTTGCAGGCGCCAGGAAGGCCTTCGCGGACTTCGACGATGGCTGGAGCGCCATCGAGGTGTACGTCAAGGCCCGCTCTGAGAAGCTGTACCGGGATATCGAGGACGTCCAAGACAAGGTCGACAAGCAGTTCGAGAGCGCGTCACCAAACCCGAAGGACATCGTGCCGCAGGTGCAGCAGATCCAGGCCAGCTACAACGAGGCCATCACGCTGGCCCAGGCCGGGCCGGCGCCCAATCCCGTGCTCGGCAAGCTGGCCGGTATGCGCGAGGTGCGGCTGCCGCTGCGGCACGCCGTGGCCGCGCTCAAGAAGAACGACGTAGCCACAGCCCAGCGGGAGTACGCCGAGTTCGACAAGCACTGGGATGATGTCGAGGATTACGTCAAGGACAAGTCCCGCGACATGTACCGCGAGGTCGAGGACCGAATGAGCCAGGTCTCGGCCGCGCTGCTCAAGCAGCAGTCGCCCAGCGCCAGCCAGGTGCTGCCCCTAGCGGAGGCCCTGCTGGCCAAGTACAACGATGCGCTGAGGCTGGTTGGGGAAGGCGCCTCCAGCGCGTAAGCTGTCCCATCACCAGGCGGGCTGGCTACCACAGCAGCTCCGCCGCCACGGTCAGCGCTGCCGGCAGCCCGCTGCTGAACGCAAGGCTGACGGCCAGAGCGATGACCCACAGCTGGTACTGAATGGCCATGTCCTGACGTTAGGCGCGCAACCTTACGCAGGCCTTAAGGCTGGCTGAGGATCAGCTAAGTTTCGCAGCAGATGCTCGACGCACGGGGGCCGCGGCCGGCCGACTGGCTGTGGCTGGGCGTGATCACCGGCCACGGCGCGACTGCCCGCTTCCTGCTGATCCTGGGCATCAGCGCGGCGACCGCACTATCAGGCCGGTTCCGCGAGTCGTTCCTGGCCATGCTGGGCACGGGCATGGCCTATAACCAGCAGGCCCACGGCCTCCTGGCGGTTACGGTCGGCGGGCCAGTATCGGGCGTACCCGAGCTGCGCTTCCTCAACGTGCTGCACCCGACGGTCCACGCCACCTCAGGGGAGGCCTCCGTGGACGCCCTGCTGCTTTTTCCCGCCGGCGGGCTGTTCGGCGCCGCGCCCGAGGCGGCCGCGGCCGCCGTGGTCCGGCTATGACGCCCGGCTTCAACGCCGCCGAGCTGTTGCGGCGGGCGGCAGAGCGCAACCCGGCCAAGACGGCCATCATCTGGGAGGACGGCCAGCTCACGTATCGCGAGCTGCTGCGCCGGGTCGACCGGCTGTCGCACGCCCTGGCCGCGCTGCGGGCCGGCCGAGGCGACCGCGTGGCCCTGCTGTTGCACAACGGGCCGCACTTCATCGAGAGCTGGTGGGCGGCCGTCCAGCTCGGCGCGATCGCCGTGCCGCTGAGCACGCGCGCCCTGCCTGCCGAGCTGCGGGCAACCATCCATGACTCGGGTGCGGCGGCGGTCCTGGCCGAGGCTGAGTTCCTGCCCGCGCTGGCCGACCTGCGCACCGAGCTGCCCTGGGTGCGGGCCGTGATCGGCCGGGCCGAACAGCCGCCGGCGGGCATGTTCTCGTACGAGGAGCTGATCGCCGGCGAGGCGCTTCCGCCGCTTCGAGCCCAGATCGGCCTGGGGGATCCGTGCGCCATTTACTACACTGCGGGCACCACAGGCACGTCCAAGGGCGCCGTGCGCAGTCACCTGAGCGTGGCCTGGGGCCTGGGCATGCAGGCGGCGCGCATACGCCACGACGAGGTCTACCTGGGCCGCGCGCCGATGTACCACACCGGCGGCTCGCTGACGGGCCCGTTCGCCGCCCTGGCCGCCGGCGCCACCCTGGTGAGCATGCGCTCGTTCGACGCCCGGGCGCTGCTGGAAGCCGTTCAGCGCCACCGTGTGACGCGGCTGTACCTGCACCCCACGCTGGTGGCCAACGCCATCTTCGACGAGCTCGAGCGCGGCACCTACGACGTCGGCTCGGTCCGCTATTTGCAGTGGACGGCCGGCCCGCTGCCCGAGGCCGTCCGGGCGCGCATCCTGGAGCGGTTCCCAGGCCTACCGCTGGAGACGACTTACGGCATGACCGAAGTGAGCAACATCGCCAGCTACGAGTATCCGGGCAGCGGGCCGATCAAGCCGGCCAGCTGCGTAGGCCTGGGCCCGCCCGGAACGCACGTCCGCATCGAGGACGAGGGCGGCCGGCTGGCGTCGCCCGGCCAGGCCGGGGAGATCGTGGTCCGCTCGCCCACGGCCATGAGCGGCTACTGGCGCGATCCGGCCACCACCGCCCAGGTGCTGGTGGACGGCTGGCTGCATACGGGCGATCTGGGCCAGCTCGACGAGGACGGCTTCCTGTACCTGGCCGGCCGGCAGAAGGACGCCATCGTCACCGGCGGCGAAACGGTCCACGCCAACGAAGTCGAAAGCGTGCTGCTCGGGCTTCCCGGCCTAGCCGAGGCGGCGGTCATCGGCCTGCCAGATCCCAGATGGGGCGAGGCCATCACCGCTGTGGTTGTCGGCGGGGTCGGTGAGGCCGAAATCCTGGCGGCATGCCGGCGGGCGCTGCCTGGCTACAAGGTGCCTAAGCGCATCATCTTCGCGGAGTCCATCCCGCGCAATGGCATCGGCAAGGTGCTCAAGCGCGAGCTGGTGGCCCGCTACTCAGGAGAGGGGAACCGTGGCTGACTTCGACACCATCCTGTTCCACATCCGCGACCGGGTCGCACTGATCACGCTGAACCGGCCCGACCAGCTGAATGCCCTCAGCTTCAAGATGCGCGACGAGCTGTCTGCGGCGTTCGACCGCTGCGGCGAAGACCCGGAGGTCAGGGCAGTCGTGCTGGCCGGCGCCGGCCGGGCGTTCTGCGCGGGCATCGATCTGGCCGACGGCAGCTTCGAGGAGGGGCCGATCGAATCGGTCGAGGCGCGCACCCGGGGCGACTTCCGGGCCACGCTGACCGGCATGGGCAAGCCCAGCCTGGCTGCGGTGCAGGGCTTCTGCCTGGGCGGCGGCTGCGAGCTGGCGCTGTGCTGCGACCTGCGGGTGGCCGCCGAAGACGCACAGTTCGGCCAGCCCGAGATCAACCTAGGCTCCATCCCCGCCGGGGGAGCCACTCAGCGGCTGCCGCGGCTCATCGGCGTCGGCCGGGCGCTAGAGTGGCTGTTGACCGGCGAGCGCATGCCGGCCGCTGAGGCCCACCGCGTAGGCCTGGTCAACCGGGTGGTGCCGCCGGCCGCACTCCAGGACGCTGCACTGGAGCTGGCGCGCACGCTCGCCGCAAAAGCGCCGCTGGCCGCCAAGTACATGCGCGAGGCGGTCTATGGCGGCCTGGACCTGCCCCTGGACGACGGTCTGCGCCTGGAGTGGCACCTGGGAGGCCTGCTGCGCACCACCGAGGACCGCGTCGAGGGCCTGCGGGCCTTTCGCGACAAGCGCCCGCCGGAGTTCAAGGGGCGCTGATCGAACATCAGCCTGCCGCGGGCTGCAGGCCCGCCGGCCCGCCGAGGGCTGCGCAAGCTGATGAGCGACACGAGGTCAGACTGAGCCGCGCCGAGCCATCAGCAGGGCGGGGCCGTGTGTTCCATCAAGACCGGCCTAGCCCGCGCTCGAAATCATGCAGGTGGCGCCTGCCCTCGTGGAGCGTCTGCGCGGCCAGCCACTGTAAGGTTCGCTCTTCCGGCGCCGGGTAGTTGTAGACGCAGCGCCGCCGCCACTGCTCGGGGCTGAGGTAGGGGAACGCGCGGACAACGGCATTCGCCGCCACTCGATCTCTTGGGCCACGGCGACCGGGTCTTGCTCGGCGTAACGGGCCAGCTCCGGCCGTTGGTCGCGGTACATCGGCTCGAAGGCAAAGCAGTCCTCAACGAGGGCGAGGTACAGCCGCTCGCGCTGCGTGAGCAGTACGTCGCGTGGGTGGCAGGCGTACTCCAAGGGGGACCGGACGCCGGCCTCGGGTCGCGTGCGCAGCCGCGGGTGCGGCGAGGCCGCTGTCAGCGCCTCTCGCCACATCTGCCCAATGTGCCGCAGCTCGCCGGGCAGGACGTACGTGCTCCAGTCCTCCCAGACAAACCCGCATTCCTCGCAGCGCACGGTTCCAGCGTAATGCAAAGGCTGGGTATCGTAATCCACAGTGGCGCGCCACCAGCCAGAGAAGATGTACTACGGCTGGCTGCTGGCGCTGACGCTGGGCGTCACCACCATCATCTCCTACGGGAGCTCGCAGTACCTGTTCGGTGTTCTGGTGCTGCCGATCACGACCGAGCTGGGCTGGGATCGCGCCAGCCTGTCGGGCGCGTTCTCGCTGGGGCTGGCGGTGTCGGGACTATGCGGGCTGGCGGTCGGTCGCCTCGTGGACCGGCGAGGCGCGCGAGCGGTGATGACGGCCGGGTCAGCGCTGCTGGGGGCGAGCCTGATCGGGCTGTCGCGCACCCACAGCCTGGGAGTGTTCTACTTGTGCTGGGCAGGCGGCATCGGGCTGGCCCAAGCGCTGACCCAGTATCCGGTGACGTTCACTGTGGTGGCCAACTGGTTCCAGCGGCGGCGGGGCCGAGCCATGGCCCTGGTGACGGTGCTGGGCGGCCTGGCATCGCCCGTATTCATCCCGCTGGCCGGCTTCCTGGCGCCGCGACTGGGCTGGCGCGAGACGCTCGTCGTCCTGGCCTTGATCAACCTATGCGTCGCCATGCCGCTGCACCTGCTCACGGTGCGCCGCCATCCCGAGGACCTGGGCCTGCTGCCGGACGGCGCCGCCTCGGCGGCGCCCGTCACCGAGGCCGCCCTGTTCGGTGACACGCTGAGCCAGGCGATCCGGCGCCTACCGTTCTGGACGCTGGCGATCAACGTCTGCCTGGGGCTGCTGGGGGCGAACGTCATCTTCGTCCACCAGATCGCCTATCTGGTCGCCTTCGGCCACGCGCCCGAGGTGGCGGCCGGCGTGGCCGGCGCGCTGGGCCTGGCCAGCCTGCCGGCGCGGTTCGTGTTCAACCTGCTGAGCGACCGCATCGGGCCGCAGTCGATTCTGGGTGTATGCGGACTGCTGCAGATGGCTGGTGTGCTGGTGCTGCTGCTGTTCGCCAGCTCCAGCGCCGGGCTGGTCGTGTACGTGCTGATATACGGGGCGGCTTACGGCGCGTCGTCGCCGCTGATCGCCTCGGTGCGGGCCAGTCACTTCGGGCGGCGCGCGTTCGGCGCCATCACCGGTGTGCAGGGTGTGATGGCGTTGCTGTGCGCGGCCGTGGGTCCGCTGGCCGCGGGCGCGCTGTATGACCGTCTGGGCAGCTACAGCGTGTCGTTCGGCCTAGTCGCGGGGCTGTTCCTGGTCTCGGCCGTGGCGATGTTCGTCACGCCCCAGCCGGCCGCTATAGACGCTCTGGGCGCCAGGAGTCGAAGTGGGCTTCGATCCGCTTGAAGACGGCCGTCAGGAACATGCCAGCGGCGGCGATGATGACGATGCCAACGAACACCTTATCCGTCTGGAAGGTATTGCCGGCGACCGCGATGAGGTAGCCCACGCCGGCCGTGGCGGCGTACAGCTCGCCCACGACGATGCCGATGAGCGCGTGGCCCAGTCCAAGCCGGATGCCGCCCAGGATGAAGGGCACGGAGCCGGGGAGGGCGATGGACCGAAAGATCTGTTTATCGGTGGCCCCGAACGAGCGCGCCGCCTTGACAAGCTGGGCGTCGAGCGCCTTCATGCCGGTGATGGTGTTGATCAGGACGGCGAAGATGGCGCCCAAGTAGACGATGGCGATCTTGGAGCCGATGCCGATGCCCAGCCAGATGATCATCAGCGGCAGGAGCGCCACGCGCGGGGTGGCGTAGAAGAAGTTCACGAACGGCTCGACCACCGCGTTGAGGGGGCGGTACCAGCCCATCAGGATGCCGGACGGGATGCCAACCACGACGGCCAGAGCAAAGCCGTAGATGAACTCCAGGCCGCTGACCACGACGTCGTGCCCCAGCTCGCCATTGGCCACGAGGCCGGAGAAGGCCCGGGCGATGCGGCTGGGCGAGCTGCTGAAGAGGGGGTTGACAGCGCCGCTGGTGCCGGCCCATTCCCACAGGATGAGGAACGCGATCACGGCGATGCCGCCCAGAATCCAGTCGGTGTGCTCGCTGTAAATACGCGCAAGAGCCGATGGGGCCCGTGCGGCAGGCTCGTCATCGGCGCTGAGAAATACCTGGTCTTCGAACAAGGGCCTGGTGGCGGCCATGCAAATTTCATCGTATCACGATGTACTTAGCGCAGCTACGCTTGCTCCATGAAGCTGAACGCCGACTCCAAGCGGGCCAGCGGCAAGCCGCACGCGGTGGTGCGCGGCGTGGAGCACGCCCTGCGCGAGATCAGCGGCTGGCCGGGCGTCGAGTCGGTGGTGGCCGGCCGCATTTCCAAGGTTAAGCACCGCTACACCGAGCTGTCGGTGACGGCGCAGACCAGCACGGTCAGTGGGGTCAAATGCCTGGCGCGCATCGGCCAGGCGGTGCAGGAGCTGTTCGTGGTGACTTCTGAGCCGGCGGCGCTGGCGCGCCGGGTCAAGGAGCGCTGGCCGGGTTAGATCGCCAGCTGGAGGTACTCGATCCCGTCCGGCGCGAGGCATGAGGCCAGCGGCAGAAATCCGGCCCGCCGGCAGGCTCGAAATGCCCGCTCATCGCAGACCGTCACGCGAAACGTGAGGCGCCCGAACAGCGCCTGGGCGAAGGCCAGCACGGTGGCCACGAAGCGCGCGCCGCGGCCGAAACCGGTGAGGTCGGGCCGCAGCCACGCAGCCAGGTCCAGGCCGGTCGCGACGTACTCGACGCCGGGCACGCGCGCCTCGGGACCGAAGCAGCAACAGCCCACCACTTCCCCCTCCGGGTTCACGACCGCGTAATAGGCGCGGTCGCGATCCAGCAGCCGGGCGCGGTCGGCGAGGGCAGCGTAGCCCCAGGCGCCGATGCGCGCCGCGTCGTCTTCGGTAATGACACGCAGCGCGAGGTCAAGGGGTTTGAGCGCGCCGAGGGCCGGCATCAACCGACGTCCACGGCGCAGCCGCTGGCGGCCGATCGGAACACGGCGTCGACCAACCGCTGCGAGCGCAGGCCGTCCTCGAAGTTCGGGAACTCGCCGGCATCCTCACCCCTGATGCGGGCCACGACCCGCCCGGCCAGTTCGGCGAAGGGCGCCAGGTGGTCGGGCGAGCCGGCAGGCGGGAGCCAGCCGCCGGCCGGCCGGAAGCGGCCATCGATGGGCAGCGGCGCGAGCTCTCCGCCACCGCGGGCGCCGAGCAGCGTGCGGTGGTCGGGCACCACCAGCGAGCCCTCATCGCCATGCAGTTCCATGCGGTGGCAGCCCTGGCTGGCAGCGTAGCAGCACTCGACGTTACCCAGCGCGCCCTCGCGAAAGCGCAACAGGGCGGCGAAGCGGTCCTCGCAGGTGGCCGGCACGGTCTGGCCGCCGGGGATAGCGCGCTCGGCGAAGAACTGGTCCAACTGAGCGCTGAGGCCGGCCACTTCGCCCAGGAGCAGGCAGGCCGCGTCCATGACGTGCACGCCGATGGCGCCCAGCGGGCCGCCCAGCCCCTCGCGCCTCACCGACCAGGCCGGCACGGGCCGCACCGGATCGGCTCGCATGGGACTGAGCACGAGGGCGCTGAACAGCCGCGGCCGGCCCACGTAGCCGTCGGCAAGCAGAGCACGAAGCTGCTGGCGAGGGGCGAAGTAGCGGAACTCGAAGTCGACGGCGTGGACCACGCCCGCGGTCTGGGCGCGGCGCAGCATGTCCTCGGCCTGGGCCACGGAGCCGGCGAACGGCTTCTCGCAGATGACGTGCTTGCCGCGTTCCAGGGCGGCCAGGACGATCTCGTGATGGAAGGGCGCCGGCGCGGCCACGGTCACGAGCTGCACGTCGGGCCGGTCCAGCAGCCGGCGATAGTCGTCGTAGGCATCGATGCCGGCCGGCCCGGCGGCCTGCCCGGCCCGCTCCAAGTTGGTGGCGGCGATGCCGCGCACCCTCACGTCGTCGAGGCGCCGCAGGCCGGGCAGGTGCACCCGCGCCCCGAACCCCGCGCCGACGATGCCGGCACCGATTTCGTCAGGCATCGCCGCCCATCATAGGATCAGAGGAACACCCCGTTGTAGGAGACACTCAGTCGTGCTGCACACCCGGATCTGCGATCTACTGGGCATCCGCCACCCCATCGTGCTGGGCGGCATGGGCGGCGGCGCCACCAACCCCGAGCTGGTGGCGGCGGTGACCAACGCCGGCGGCTTCGGCGTGATGAGCGCGACCCACCAGCCAGTCGATCAGCAGCGCGAACAGGTGCAGCGCCTGCGCGAGCTGACCTCCAACGGGCCGTTCGGCCTCAACCATTTGCTGTTCATGGTCGACGAGCCAAAGTTCGAAGCGACAATCGAGCTGCGGCCCAAGGTGGTGTCCACGGCCTGGCCCTGGCCGGAGCAGGACCTCGGGCGGTACGCCCGTGCGGCGCACGGGGCCGGCGCGCTGTTCATGCACATGGTCTCAACTGTGTCCGAGGCGCAGCGCGCGGCTGAGGCCGGGGCCGACGTCATCGTGGCCCAGGGCAGCGAGGGCGGCGGCCACGTGGGCTGGATGGGCACCCTGCCGCTGGTGCCCATGGTTGTGCGCACCGTGGCGCCCATCCCGGTGTTGGCGGCGGGCGGCCTGGCCGATGGCGCCGGCCTGGCGGCGGCCCTGGCCCTCGGCGCGGAAGGCGTGCTGCTCGGCACCCGCTTCCTGGCCACGCCCGAAGCGCCGGTGCCCAACAGCTACAAGCGGGCGATCGTCGAACACGACGGCCACGACACCTTCCTGACTGAGATCCCGGATATCGCCCAGGGCCGGGTATGGCCGGGGGCCATGTCACGCGTGGCCCGCAACCGGTTCATCGAGCGCTGGGCCGGCCGCGAGTGGGAGGTGCGGATGCGGCGGGCGGAGATCAGCCGGGCCATGAACGAGGCTCGTGCCCGCGACGACGGCGAGGAGTATCACCTGTCCATGGGCCAGACGGCCGGGCTCATCCACGACGTCGCGCCGGCAGGCGAGATCGTGGAACGCATCGCCCGCGAGGCCGAGGACGTCATCGCCGGGCGGCTCTCGGAGCTGGTGGAAGCTCCTTAGGCGGCGTCTGGGCCGAGGCGCCGCTCGTAGACGTTGAAGGGCACGATCCAGGCCTTGGGCAGCACCAGCCGGTTGCGGCGGAAGTCGAAGCTGTCGACCAGCTTGAAATCCGACGGCAAGGGGATGGTTGGCTCCCACTCGTCCAGCGACAGCGCCACCCGGTAGGAGCGGGCGGCGACGTAACGCTCCATGTCTTCGGGGGTCATGAAGTCGATGGCCAGGATCATGTATTGGGGCAGGTGGTAGTGGAGGTGGTTGAGGGCGTTGCCGGCAAAGATCACGGTGTCGTCGGGCGAGTAGTGGCTGGCGATGTAGGCCGCGGCCTGCTCCGGCGGGGTCAGCTCGGTATGAGCCACCCGGGCCAGGCCTAACCCTTTGTAGGCCATAACCCCGGCCAGGACCACCAGGCCGGCTGTTTGGAGGCCGCGGGCGCGGCCTGCCGACGCCGCCGCCAGCAGAAACATGGGCGGGATCAGCGGCAGCACCTTGCGCGGGTCGTTGGGCTGCATGAACATGATGGTGAAAACGCCGTAGGGCACCAGCCAGGCCCAGCACAGCCAGATGGCCCGGCGGCGGCTGGAGAAGATCAGGCCGGCCACGGTCAGCACGAAAAGGCCGCTGGCCAGCCCCAGGAAGGCGTTGAAGCCGCCCTCCATCTGGTAGCCGAAGTAGCCGGCGAAGGGCCCGCCGAAGTAGCCGCTGAAGATGGAGCCGTAGTCGCTCAGCCGCTGCAGCAGGGTGTCGTGGCTGAGCTTGCCGACCAGGCTGTCCTCCATGCGCACGTAGTCGATCTGCTTCTTGACCGGGCTGATCAGCTCGCGCAGCTGCCAGTCGACGCTGGCCCCCAATGGAACGGCCCACAGCAGGCAGCAGCCCAGGCAGGCGCCGGCCGAGACGACGAGCTGGTGGACGGCCGCCCAGCGCGCCCGGGCCAGCAGCAGCGGCACGGCGTAGAGCAGGGCGATCGAGATCGGCACGACGGCGTCCTGGGGCCGCACGCCGGCGCCCAAGCCGGCCACGGCGAAGCCCAGCGCCAGGTCGCGCCTCCAGGGTCCGTCCGGCGCCCGCAGGGCGGCGCGGCTCAGGAGCCAGACCGCGGTCACGGCGAAGAGCAGGCCCGGCATGTCGCTCAAGGCCATCTCGCTCAGCACCCAGAACAGGGGCATGACGGCCAGCGGCAGCGCGGCCAGGCCGGCGCCGAAGCCGGCAGCCAGCTGGTAGAAGACCAGCACGCACAGCGCGCCGCAGACGGCGCTCAGCAGGGTCAGGGCGAGCTGCGGGTCGTGGGTGAACCAATTGACGAAGCGAGCCAAGAAGACGTACGCGGGGTAGCCGGGCGGATGGGGCTGCTGCAGCCGCATGTCGAAGTAGCCGATGGCGCGGACGAAGTTGACCGAGTCCCAGTCGTCCAGCGAGGGCGAGCGGAAGCGGAGGTACAAGCCCAGGCTGGCCAGGAACAGCGCCGCGCCGCGGGCCAGGCCCAAGCGCTCATAGGCGAAGTGGCTCCAGCTCCACGGCAGCGGCGTCTGCCACTGGCGCGCGGTTGTGGTCGCAGCCATCAGCTTAATTGTGAACTACGACGTTTGCTTGCGAGCGGCCGCGGCTACCAATCGTGCGGGCTGCGGGGATAGCCGCGGACGTAGTCGGGACACTGCTCGGCGCCGCCGACCAGGTACTCGCTGACGGCAGCCTTGTCCTCGACGGAGTCGGGATCCTCCAGCGTCCAGCGCTGCTGGAAGCAGGTCAGCGTAGGGAAGATGACGGCCCGATCCCAGCTCTGGCTCACGTGCTTGACGAAGCTGCGGGTGATCACCAGGTGGCCGCACTGGTAGCACGTGACGGGCGGTTTGGGCCGCTCCGGCGGCGGCTCGGCCACGGCCACTGCCGGCTGGCGCTCCCGGCGCGCGAAGCGCCGCGCGCGCTTGCCTCGGCGGCCTCGATCAGTCTGGTCCCAGTCGTCGTCCCAGCGGTTGCGCTTGCGCCGTTTGGCCATCAGTCCAGTGCCCTCACCCATTGCGGAGCATCCCAATGGTACGCTCCAGACGCCCCATGCAGTTTGTCAAGATGCACGGCGCGGGCAACGATTTCGTGCTGGTCGACGGCCGCGACGGCCTCCAGGCCGACTGGCCGGAGGTGGCCCGCCGCGTGTGCGACCGGCACTTCGGGGTGGGGGCCGACGGGCTGATCCTGGTCCGGAACTCGGACCGGGCCGACTTCCGGATGCTGGTCTGGAACCCCGATGGCAGCCAGACGGAGATGTGCGGCAACGGCATCCGCTGCTTCGGCCGCTACCTACTGGACGGTCCGGCCCAGGGACGCGATGCCCTGGCCGTCGAGACGGCGGCCGGGGTCCTGACCGTGACCGCGCGAGGCTCAACGAGCTGGCTGCAGGTGAGCATGGGCCAGCCGATCCTCAATGCTCCGGACATCCCGGTGGCGGTCGACGCCAAGCCGGTGCTCGATCTGCCGCTGCCGGAGCTGGGCATCGCCGTCAGCTGCGTGTCCGTTGGCAACCCTCATGCCGTGCAGTTCGTGGCCGACGTTCAGGCGGTCGAGCTCGCGGAGTTGGGGCCCAAGGTCGAGCGTCACCCACTGTTTCCGCGGCGAGTCAACTTCCACGTCTGCCAGGTTCTCTCGCCCGAGCGGCTCATCCTGCGCAGCTGGGAGCGCGGCGTCGGCCTGACGCTGGCCTGCGGCACGGGCGCCGCGGCGGCCATGGTGGCCGCCCGGCTGAAGGATTTGGCCAGCGACGTGGTGCGCGTGCGGGTGCCCGGCGGCGAGCTGGAGCTGGCCTGGGACGGCGCCGGCGAGGTGCTCATGACGGGCCCGGCGGAGTATGTGTTCAGAGGCGAGCTGTGCGAAATCTAAACCGCCAGGCCGTGCTCCCGTAGGGCCTCGTTGAGGCTGACCTTGAGGTCGGTCGAGGGCTGCCGGTGGCCGATGATCAGCGCAGCGTTGAGCTGAAACTCGCCGGCGGGGAATTTCTTGGTGCGCGTGCCCGGCACGACCACCGCGCGCGGCGGGACATAGCCGCGATGCTCCACCGGCTCGGGGCCGGTGATGTCGATGATCGGCACCGAGCCGGTCAGGGAGACGCCGGCCGCCAGGACGGCCTCCTGGCCGACGATCATGCCCTCGGTCACGATGCACCGCGAGCCGATGAAGGCGCCATCCTCGACAATGACCGGCCGGGCTTGAACAGGCTCGAGCACGCCGCCGATACCCACACCGCCGGCCAGGTGGACGTTGGCCCCGATCTGGGCGCAGGAGCCAACCGTGGCCCAGGTGTCGACCATAGTGTTGGGCCCGACCCAGGCGCCGATGTTGACGTAGCTGGGCATCATGATCACGCCCGGCGACAGGTACGCACCACGGCGAGCGACGGCTGGCGGGACGACGCGCACGCCGAGCTGCTCGTAGTTGTGCTTCAGGGGGATCTTGTCGTGGTACTCGAACGGGCCGACGCGGGTGGTCTCCATGCCGCGCACGCGGAAGTACAGCAGCACGGCCTTCTTGAGCCAGTCGTGGACAACCCACCGGTCGCCCTCCTTGGTGGCCACCCGCAGCTCGCCCCGATCCAGCAGGTTGATCACGCGCTCCACGGCTTCGTCATGGCCCGGCTGGGCCAGTTTGGCCGGATCGTCGAAGGCCGCCTCGATGAGCGTCTTGAGCTCGGCTTGTGTCTCGATCACAACAGCTCCTCCAGAATCTTGGCCGCCCGGCGGCACTCGTCCAAGGTGGGCACCAGAGCAATGCGCGCGTAGCCCTCGCCAGACTGGCCGAAGTACGAGCCCGGGGCCACGACTACGCCGCCCTCCAGCAGGCGCAGCGCGAAGCCCTCTGAGGTCTCGCCCGAAGGGACCTCGACCCACAGGTAGAAGGTGGCCTCGCAGCCGGCCACACGAATACGCTTGCGCTCCAGCGCGTCGAGCAGCACCTCGCGTTTGGCGGCGTAGCTGGCGCGCATGTCGGCCACATGCGACTCATCATTCCAGGCCCACACCGCGGCGCGCTGGATGAACTCCTGTGGGGCCACGCCGACGTTCGGCCGGAAGGCGCGCAGGGCGGCGATCAGGTCGGGGCTGGCGACGATGGCGCCGGAGCGGTAGCCGGTCATGGACGAACGCTTGCTCAGGCTGGTGACGACGGCCACGTTGCGGCGGTCCTTGACCTGGACCGCTGAAGCCGGTGGCCGGCCGAAGTAGATCTCGGCGTAGGCCTCGTCGGACGCCAGCAGGAAATCGTACTCGAGCGCCAGCCGGCTGAGCGCCTCGTAGAAGTCCAGGGGCGCCAAGGCGGCGGTGGGGTTGTTGGGGTAATTGATCCAGAACAGGGCGATGCGCTGCCAGGTTTCGGCCGGGATGGCCGCCAGGTCCGGCAGGAAGCCGTTGGCCTCGCGCAGCGGCAGCCGGAGCACGTCGAAATGGGCGAACAGGGCGCCGCGCTCGCTCACGGGGTAGCCCGGCTCGGTGACGACCACCAGGTTCTTCTGGCCGTGCGGGTCGCCGACCACAAAAGGCATCAGGAACAGGGCCTCCTTGCTGCCGAGGGTGGGGATGACCTCGCGCTCGGGGTCCAGGGCCACGCCGTAGCGGCGCCCGAACCAGCCGGCCACGGCGCGGTGGAGCTCTGGCAGGCCGCGGGCGGCGGGGTAGCTGGAGACCTCGGTCAGGTTCTCGGCGACCGCTCGGCGGATGCGCGGATCGGTCTTCTCGCGCGGGTCGCCCACACCGAAGTCGATGAGCTGCAGGCCGCGGGCAGCGGCCTGGGCCTTGGCCTCGTCCAGCCGCAGGAAGGGATAGGTCCGCATGCCGGCCAGGACGGGGTTAAGGAGCATCGCCGTCTCCAGCCCGGATGAAGCGCTGCAGCAGCTCGAAGCAGCGCACCACGTCAGGGATGCGAACCTGCTCGTCCTTTTGATGGGCGTAGCGGCTCATGCCGGGCCCGAAGTTGATGGCGTCCAGTCCCTCGGCGCTGAACTCGGCCACCGGCGTCCAGGCCTGCTTGGGCTCGACGGCCAGGCCGCCAAGCCGGCGCAGGGCGTCCACCAGCGGGTTGTCCACGGCCGCCCGGGCCGGCGGGGCGTTGCCGATGAGCCGCAGCTCGGCCGTGTCGGGCAGCAAGCCGCGGACGTATGCCTCGCCCTGCTCGGCGGAGCGATTGGGAGCGTAGCGGTAATTCAGGTGGCAGCTCACCCGATCGGGGATGACGTTGCTGGCGATGCCCCCCTCGATGCGCGTCAGGCTGAGCACCTCGACGTAGGTCAGCTCGCCGATGCGCACCGGCCTGGGCTCGATCGCCGCCAGCGTCTGCAGGCCGGCGATGGCCTTGTGGAGGGCGTTGTCGCCCTGCCACGGCCGGGCGGAATGGGCGCTCTGGCCGTGGAAGGTGAGCTCGGCGTTGAGGTTGCCCAGGCAGCCGATCTGGAGGGTGTTGTCGGTCGGCTCCATGACTACGATCAGGGCCGCCTGGCGGAGCTGGGGACAGCAACGGAACAGGGCCGGCACGGCGCTCTCGGTGATGGGCAGCTCTTCGCGGGCGAAGAACAGGAAGGCCACGTCGAGGCCGGCGTTCGGCGCTTCGGCGTCCAGCCACCCGGCCAGCTCGAGCATGACCGCCAGGGCGCATTTCATGTCGCTGGCACCCAGGCCGTGCAGGGTGTCGCCGTCCAGCCGGCCCGGCAGGTTGCCCTGCTCGGGCACCGTGTCCAGATGGCCGGCCAGCACCACAAATGGGCGGTCGGAGCGCTGGCAGGGCTCGATGAGCAGCCCCTGGCCGGGCACGTCGACTACGTGGAAGCGGCTCAGCTGCTGGCCCGCCTGGCGCACGTGGGCGTGAAGGCGCTCTTCCTGGCGGCTGACCGAGGGAATGTCGACGAGCTCCAGGATGCGGCTGGCCAGCCGCTGGGCGATGGGCGCCTGTGTCGCGTGCACGTCCGGTTGAACGTAACATAGCGGCGCGGCGGGGCGGCGCAATCGCCGGCTAGCGAACTCCGCCTCGATGAACTCGGCGGTCCGCCTCGATTAGGCCGCCGGCTGCGGGTTGGCGTACATCAGCGAGCCCGGCGTGGTCAGCGTCTGGCCGGTCTCCAGCAGCGTCTTGAGGCCCGACAGGATCATCGGCCAGCCGCCGTAGAGCTCGCCGCTGGCGCCGTCGCGCAGCTGATCGTGGGTGACCGTCAGCCGGCAGGAGTCGGCGACGGGCTCGATGTCCCACGTCACCCGCGTGGCGCCCTCGGCCTTGACCTGGTCGCTCCACAGGGCACGGAAGGTCTGGACCAGCCGGCGCGGCGGGTCGATCTCCAGGTTCTCGCCCTCGAAGACGGCTTGCGCCGGCCAGCCCGTCTGTCCGCCCGCGCGGCCTTCGTACCGCGAGCCGGGCGTCCAGTCCGAGTGCACGGCCACGCCAAAGGTGTACTTGGCCCGCAGCTCGGGGTTGGTGATGGCCTCCCACAGCCGCTCCGGCGTGGTCTTGATGTAGATCTCGAAGACCTTCTCCATGGTTCTGTTCTCCAGTCCTTTCTTGAGGCCGCTGAGCATGGCCGCCCAGGGCTCCGCGTACTTGCTGACCCAGCGGTCGTGGATACGCCGGATCGGCACCGGGTTGAGGAAGTGGAGCTTTTCGCGGCCGCGGCGCCGGGTCATCACCAGGCCGGCTTGCTCCAGGACGCGCAGGTGCTTCATGGCCCCGAAGCGAGTCATGTCCAGCTCGGACTGGAGCTCGATCAGCGCGCGGCCGTCACGCTGGAACAGCAGGTCGAGCAGGAAACGCCGCGTGGGGTCGGCCAGCGCCTTGAACACCCGGTCTTGGTCGTCCACAGGCCAACTATACGTGACCGTATGGTCACGTATAGACCCAGCCGCTAAGATCGAGGTCTGAGCACCACCGCTCCGACCAAGCGCTCCCAGCCGCGCCGCCAGCGCCAGCCAGAGACCCACCGGGACGGCCGCCACGCCCTGGGCCGGCCGGAGCGCGCCCTGGTCGTGGGCGCCACGCTGGCCGCCCAGCGCGACGAGCCGCAGGACGCCGAGCTGGCCGAGCTGCGCACCCTAGCCGAGACGGCCGGCGCGGAGGTCGTGGGTCAGCCCATCACCCAGAAGCTGCAGGCGCCCAACCCCGCCTACTACATCGGCAAGGGCAAGCTGGCGGCGGTCCAAGAAGCGGTCCGCGAGCACCAGGCCGACCTAGTGCTGTTCGACGATGAGCTGTCGCCCTCGCAGCAGCGCAACCTGGAGCAGGCGCTGCGAACCAAGATCGTCGACCGGCCGACGTTGATCCTGGACATCTTCGCCCAGCGCGCCCGCAGCCGCGAGGGCCGGCTGCAGGTCAACCTGGCCCAGTACCAGTACCTGCTGCCGCGGCTGTCGAACCTATGGGCCGAGTTCTCGCGCACCGGCGGTGGCATAGGCACCCGGGGCGGGCCGGGCGAGCAGGAGCTGGAGCGCGAGCGGCGGCGCATCCGCAAGCGCATCCAGGACCTGCAGGACGAGATCGAGCAGGTGCGGCGGCAGCGCGGCGTCCACCGCCGGGAGCGGGCCGAGCTGGGCTTCCCGCTGGTGGCGCTGGTGGGCTACACCAACGCCGGCAAATCGACCCTGCTGAACGCCCTCACGGGGGCCAAGGCGCTGGCCATCCAGGCGCCTTTCGCGACCCTCGATCCGACCGTCCGCAAGGCCAAGCTGCCGGCGGGACAGGAATTCCTGCTGTCGGACACGGTGGGCTTCATCCGCAAGCTGCCGACGACACTGGTGGCGGCCTTCCGGGCCACCCTCGAGGAGCTGCACGAAGCCGATCTGCTGCTGCAGGTGGTCGACATCAGCGAGGAGGCGGCCGAGGACCGCCTGTATTGGGTGCGGGACACGCTGGCCGACATCGGCCTGGCCGCCAAGCCGGTGGTCACGGCCCTCAACAAGGTCGACCGGCTGCCGCCGGACCGGCCGATCGACTACTCACACTTCGAGCACCCGGTGGCCATCAGCGCCGCCACCGGCCAGGGCCTCGACCGGTTGCTGGACAAGATCCAGGAGCGGCTGGTGGCCGGCTACATGCCGGTACGTCTCAAGCTGCCACTGGCCGAGGGGCGCTTGCGGGAGCTGTTCCGCCGGCGGGGGGTGATCGAGCGCGAGCGCTACACCGCCAGCCACGTCGACATCGAGGGCCGCATCTCGCGCCGGCTGGCCGGCCTGTTCGCCGCCTACTCGGCTTAAGACAGCGCCAGCAGGATGTCCGCCAGCTGGCGCGGGGCGGTGACCATGGCGTCGTGGCTGGTGGGCAGCTCGAAGCTAGGCAGGCCCTGCTCGCGGAAGGATCGGGCGTGCTCGTCGAACTTGGCGTTAGGGTAGAGCGGGCACCGAATGTAGGTCCGCGGGATGGCGGCCGCGGCAGCGGGATTTTCCACCCGCAGCGGCTCGGTCATGGTCTTGAACGGCTGCGGGCGCAAGCGCTCGACCAACCAGCGCACCTCGGCCGCATCCGTGACCAGGTAGCGCTCGCGCACGGTCACGTCCCAGGACTCGGGTGCGAAGCTGGGCAGCCGCCAGCCGTCGCCTTCATCGTGGACCCGCGCCAGCATGCTCTCGAGGCGCTCGGGCGGGACCAGATCGATCATCGACTGGCCGTCTTCGGGGACGTAGGCGTCCAGGTAGACCACATGCGCCAGCCGCTGGGGCATTCGGCCGGCCACGCCGGCGACGACCATACCGCCATAGCTGTGGCCGACCAGCACGACCCCGCCGAGGTCCTCGTACTCGAGGAGCGCGCACACGTCCTCGACGTGCGTGCCCAGCCCGACCTCTGGCCAGGCCAGGTGGGAGCGCTCGCCGAGGCCGGTGAGGGTGGGCGTGTAAACCTGGTGGCCCGCCTGGCGCAGCAGGGGCGTCAGCTTGCGCCAGCACCAGCCGCCGTGCCAGGCGCCGTGGACGAGGACGTACGTGGCCAGCTAGCCCTCGAACACCTGCTTCCAGGCGAGGGTGAAACCGTCGAGCACCTTGGAGCGCGCGGGATCCTCGTGGCTCGAGGCGCCGGACGTGAGGTCGATCACCTCGATCGTTTCCTCGAAGGGGTCGACGATCCGGTGCTCTTGGACCCCAAAGCGCTGGTAGAAGCCGCCCCTACCTCGCGGTCCCATTTGAATTCCTCCCGATCGATCATCTCGTGCTCGTAGGGATCGGTCTGCGGGAGCTCGCGGCAGCGGCTGCAGGTGAGCTTGGTCTTGGTCAGCACGGCCTGGCGTCCTCTATGGGTTCGAGTCTAAACCGGCAGCCGCCAGACGGTGCCCACCAGCTCGGTGGCCCGGGCCATCCAGCCGGGCTGGGTGACATCGAACCAGTGGATGCGGTGGTCGCGCCGGAACCAGGTCAGCTGGCGTTTGATGAACTGCCGGGTGCGACGCTTGATGAGGGCCACGGCGTCCTGGTAGGCGAGCGCTCCCTGCAGGTGGGCGACCAGCTCGCGGTAGCCCAGGCCGGTCAGCGCCGGCAGGTCGGGCGGGTAGCGCTCCAGCAACCAGCGGACCTCGTCCAGCCAGCCGGCGGCCAGCATGCGTTCTACCCGCTCGTCGGCCCAGCGGTAGAGCTCCGGCCGCGGCGCGGCCAGGCCGATCTGGAGCACGTCGTACTTGGGCTCGGCCGTGAGCGGCTGGCCGGCGCGCTCCACGGCACGCAGCAGGCGGTAGGGGTTGGCCGTGTCCACCGTTTCCGCGGCGGCTGGGTCGAGCTCGCGCAGGCGCTCCAGCAGCGCCTCGCGGGAGGGCCGGGCGGCGCGCAGCTCGGCGTCCGGCGGGGCCGGCGGCAGGACGAAGCCGTCGACCACGGCGCGCACGTACAGGCCGGTGCCGCCCACCAGGAAGGGCCGCTCGGCGGCGTCGATAGCCTGGCAGGCGAGGCGCTGGAAGCCGGCCAGCGAGAACGGCTGGTCGGGATTCACGACGTCGATCAGCGCGTGCGCCACCCGGGCCTGCTCCTCGGGCGTAGGCTTGGCGGTGCCGATGTCCATGCCGCGGTAGACCTGGCGGGAGTCGGCCGAGACGATAAGCGCGCCCGGAAGGCGGCTGGCCAGGCGCAAGGCGAAGGCGCTCTTGCCCGCGGCCGTCGGCCCGACGATGGCCACCAGGCGCTTCACACCGGAATTGTCGGCTACCAGGGTGCTAGCACCCTGCCGCCGACTACAGTTTCGGCGGCCTACTTCGGGATGCCCTGCTGCAGGTCGGCGATGCGGGCCAGCAGGTCCTCGGCCTCGCGCAGCGCCTGGGCCGCCCAGGCCGGGTCGGCCAGGAAGGGCTGGTTGGCGCGTACGTTGCCGGCCGAGACCTCGGCCGCGGTGCGAGCCAGCAGCAGGGCGGCTCGAGCGTCATTGGCCAGGGTCTGATTGCCGTCGCGGTCCAGCTCGGCCCCGAGCTCGGCCAGCCGGGCCGCCAGGCGCATGACCTCCAACGGGACCTCAGTGGCCCGCCGGCAGGCCCGATCAACGGTCTGGTCGCGAGCGGGGTCTGTTCGCGGCAGGTTGAACGCCTCGGACAGGCCCAGGAAGGCCGCCGCGTCTTCGTCCATGAGCTGGCCGGCGCGGCGGGCGAGGTCCTCGGCCTCGGCGACGATGGCCTGCATGCGGCCCTCCACGGGCGCGTACCTGGGCCGGCCCAGGGTATGGCGGGCGACCATCTGGGCCAGGGCGGCGCCGATCTTGGCCAGCAGGGCCGCCGCTGCGCCCCCGCCGGGCGTGGGCTCGCCGGAGCCCAGCCGCCGGCAGAAGTCCTCGATCGACAGCTGGGCGAAGCTCACCCGCGCAGCTTGGCGGCGCGGATGAGGTCGGGCACGACGTCCTCTTGGGCGACAGCCATGATATGCACCCCGGCCACCCCGGGCAGCTCGCGCAGCTGGTGGATGACCTCCAGGCAGATGTCCACGCCCTCCTGCTGCGGGTCGGATGCGTCGGCCAGGCGCTTGAGCACATCAGGCGGCACGACCACGCCCGGCAGGCCATTCATGTGCTGGGCCTGGGCCAGGCTCTTCAGCGGCCCCACGCCCACCAGGAAGGCGGCCCGCTCGGCCAGCCCGCGGTCGACCCACTGCTGCACGAAGGGCTGGAAGGCGGCCACATCGAACACGAACTGCGACTGGAAGAAGTCGGCCCCGAGATCGACTCGCTCCTGGAGGCGAGCCAGCTCCTTGTCGACGGGCCCCAGCATGGGCGCCGAGGTAGCGCCGGCGAAGAACTTGGGCGCCACGCGCATGACCTCGCCGTTCAAAAAGGCGCCCTCGTCGCGCATGCGGCGCAGCAGGCGCAGCAGGTCGGCCGTGGTCAGGTCGAAGACATCCTTGGCGTCGGGGTGGTTGCCGGCCTTGGCGGCGTCGCCGGTCATGGCGAGCACGTTGCGCAGCCCCAGGGCGTAGGCGCCCAGCAGATCGCTCTGGATGGCGATGCGGTTGCGATCGCGGCAGGTGACCTGGACGATGGGCTCCACGCCGGCCTGCTTGGCGATGAGCGCGCCGGCGATGCTCGACAGGCGCACCACGGCGGTCTGGTTGTCGGTCACGTTGGCGGCATCGACCAAGCCGGCCAGGGCGGCGGCCTTGCGGCGGACGACCTCACCCTCGGCACTCTTGGGGGGGCCGATCTCGGCGGTGACGGCGAACTGGCCGGACTGCAGCCGGGCCTCCAGGGCCGAGTCGGTCTTCATCGGTCGGGCCTGTCCGGCGGCGCTGCCGCTTCGCGGCCGGGCCTGCGCCTGGGGGCAGAAACGCTCATCGCACGTACCCATCGGCCAGGCCGGCGTCGACGGTGAGGATGGCGCCGGTGATCTTGGCCGAGCGGTCGGAGGCGAAGAACAGCGCCGCCTCGGCCACGTCGGCGGCCGTGACGTTGAGCTTGAGCGTGCTGCGCTGGCGGTAGATCTCGGGCAACTCGTCCACGCTCACCCCCCGGCTGGCGGCGCGGGCCTGGCCCCACTGTCCGGACCACAGGCCGCTGCCCTCGAAGATGGCGTCGGGGGCCAGGCTGTTGACGCGGATACCGAACGGCCCGGCCTCCTCGGCAACGCAGCGGGCCAGGTGCAGCTCGCCGGCCTTGGCGCTGGTGTAGGCGGCAGCGTTCTTGGCCGGCGCCAGGCCGGCCTTGGACGACACGAAGATGATCGAGCCGCCAATGGTCCGCTCCCCGGCGACGGTTTGGCGCTTCATGATCTTGAGCGCCTCGCGGGTGACCAGGAAGTAGCCGGTCAGCAGCACATCCTGGGTGTGGCGCCAGTCCTCCAGGCTCAGCTCCTCGAGCGGCTTGGCCTGGGCCACGCCGGCGTTGGACACGACCACGTCCAGGCCGCCGAAGGCCAGCACCGTCTCGCTCAGAGCGCACTCGACGCTGGCCGGATCGGTCACATCGCAGCGCACCGCCAGTGCCGGGCCCGGCAGCTCCTTGGCCAGGCTCTGGGCGCCCTCCAGGTTGAGGTCGGCCAGCACCAGGTGGGCGCCCTCGTCGGCGAAGCGCCGGGCGATGGCCCGGCCGATGGCCCCGGCCGCGCCAGTGATGAACGCCACCCGGCGGGCCAGCTCCTTCTCCGGCGGCAGCAGGGTCAGCTTATACAGCTCGAGGGGCCAATACTCGAAATCGTAGGCCTCCTTGTCGGTGAGCGAGGCGAAGCGGTCGAGGACGGTCGCGCCGCGCATGATCTGGATAGCGCGGGTGTAGTTCTCGGCGGCGATTTGGGCCGAGCGCTTGTCCTTACCGGCCGTGACCATGCCCAGATCGGGCACCAGGATGACTTTGGGGAGCGCCTCGAAGGGGGTGGGCGGACGGGGATCGTCCTTGGATTGCTCGGCGAAGAAGCGCGCGTAGTCCGCTTCGTAGGCGGCCAGCGCCTGGTCCAGGCCGTCGCGGACAAAGAGCGGCCTGACCTTCGTATAGAGGACGTGGTCGGGGCAGGCCAGCCCTTTGGCCGCCACCTCGGCGCTGTCGCGGGCGTTCACGAAGCCCAGCACGTCGTCCGTGTCGTTGTAGTGCAGGATGACCCGCTGGTTGCGGCTAAGCCGGCCGCGCAAGGCCGGGAAGAGCTGGAGCGCCGCCTGCCGCCGCTCCTCCGCGGGCGGCGCCGGCCGGTCGACGCCCCCGAAGACCGCCTTGCCACGGGCCTGGTCCTCGATGTACTCGGCGGCGCGGTTGATGAACTCCAGGGTATTGAGGTAGCTCTGCTTGGCCGAGTCGGCCCAGGTCACCAGGCCGTGCTTGCCCAGGAACACGGCCCGAGCCTTGGGTTGGGCCTCGACCGCGTCAGCGCACCACCTGGCCATGGTGAAGCCCGGCCGAATGTAGGGCACCCAGACCACCTCATCGCCAAATACCCGGCGGGTAAGGGCCTGGCCCTGCTCGGCCATGCAGAAGCTGACGATGGCGTCGGCGTGGACGTGGTCCACGTCAGGCCAGGGCAGGAAGCCGTGCAGCAGGGTCTCGATCGACGGCCGGGGGGCGCCGGGCTCGAGCAGGGCGTGGGCCAGGTAGTCGACCATGTCCTCGTCGGACATGGCGTCCCGTCGCCGGAGCTCGGCGATGGCTTCCAGGGCCACGTCGGGGAAGGCAGCCCGGGGCGCGGTCTTGAGGTCGTAGCCGCTGGCCTTGATAGCCAGGGCCGGGATGTCCCGGCCGCGGTAGTCGACGGCGATGTGCTTGGTGGAGGTGTTGCCGCCGCCGCGGTTGACGATGCGCTCGTCCGCGCCCAGCAGGTTGGAGCGGTAGGCCAGCAGGTCGACCGGGTCGAGCGTGGCGGCCTGGACGTCGTCCCAGCGCGACTCGAAGATAGCCATCTACGTGGGCACGATCATCGCACGCGCCGGCGCCGGATAGGATCCAGCGCATGCAGGTCGACGACTTCACCGTGCTGTTGGGCAGCGCCAACCTGGACCGCCTGGCGGCCTTCTACGAGCGCATCCTGGAGCTGGAGCGGCTGCCCAGCAAGCACCACGTGGTGTTCCGCGTGGGCGGCGCCAAGCTGCGGTTGATCGAGCACTCCGAAGTGGGCCCGCGCAGCCCCGAGCCGCAGCGCATGCAGCTCAACCTGTTCGTCAAGGATGTGCGCGCCGAGCTGGCCCGGCTGGAGCCGTTCCAGGTGCCAGTGGTGCGCGAGCCGGCGCAGATGGAGTGGGGCGGCTGGCTGGTGACCCTGCAGGACCCGGACGGCAACTACGTGCAGCTGATCGAGGGCTCCTAGGGGGCGGCCAGGCCCAACGCCAGCCAGGCGACCAGCGAGGCCAGGCGGTGGTCCTTTTGCCGGGGCGGCCCCAGCGCCTGGCGGAGGCCGGCCAGGCTGCGCTCCAGATCGGCCGCCGAGCGGCCGAGGACCTCCGGCTGGCCGTCGCGCAGGCGGACCAGCACCGCCACCGTCCCGCCGGTATGAGGCCGCCAGCCGACGGCGGCGGGCGTCACCGCCGGCCGAACTCGCGCTCGAGCTGGGCCTGGGACAGGTGGACCATGGTCGGCCGGCCGTGAGCGCAGGCCTGAGGCGACCAGCAGCGCTCCAGCTGGGCGATGAGGGCCTGCATCTCCGCGTCGGACAGCGGCTGGCCGGCGCGCACGGCGGTGTGGCAGGCCAGCGCGTGCGCGGCCGCCTCGTCCCAGTTGTCGTGGGCCTCGGCGGCCAGCTCGTCCAGCATGGCCAGCAGGCTCTCGCGGGCCTGATCCAGGCGCATGGCGGCGGGGACGGCCCGCAGCAGCCAGGTACGGTCGCCGAAGGGCTCCAGCTCGAGGCCCAGCCGCGACAGGGCCGGCTGAGCGGCGGCCGCGGCGGCGGCCTGGGCGGGCGAGACCTCGATGGTCAGCGGCTGCAGCAGCAGCTGGGCGTCCGGCGCCTGGCCGGTGTCGTTGTGGCGCGAGCGCTGGATGGCGTCCAGCCGCACCCGCTCGTGGGCGGCGTGCTGGTCGATCAGGTACAGCCCGCCCGGCCCCTCGGCGATGATATAGGTCAGGGCCAGCTGGCCCAGCACACGCAGCATGGGTAGGGTAGTGAGCATGCCCTGGCCGCCGTCGTGGGCTGCGCCGTTGGCGGCCCAGGCCGCGCTGCCCGGGGGGCCGGACGCCGGCCCCCCGGACCGTGGGGGCCAGCCCGTCACGGGCCGCCAGCCGAGCTCGCCGCCCGTTCCCTCCGGGGCGGCCATCGCCGGCCGGCCGGCGTACGCTCCGAGCGAGCCGGCCGGCCCGGGCACCGAGCCGACCACCGGCGCCCGCACGTGGATGACCGGCACCGGGGCGTAGCGGGCTACCGCCTGGTGGACGGCCTGGTGGACGCGGCTGAGCACGGTCTGCTCGGCGGCGAACTTGACCTCCGCCTTGGCCGGGTGGACGTTGACGTCCACCTGGGCCGGGTCGAGGCTGACGTTGAGCACCGCCAGGGGGTGACGGCCGACCATCAGCAGCGAGCTGTAGGCCTCCTCGACCGCGTGCAGCAGCGAGCGGCCCTGGATGAGCCGGCCATTGACGAACAGGCTGATGTGGCTGCGGCTGGCCCGGCTGACCTGGGGTTGGCTGACGTAGCCGCGCACCACCACGCCATCGGACAGCTCGACCGGGATCATGCCCCGGGCCACCTCAGGGCCGTACAGCCGCGCGACGACATCCAGCAGGTCGCCCTGGCCGCTGGACTGGAACACCGGCCGGCCGTCGGCCATGAGGCTGAAAGCGATGCCCGGGTAGGCCAGGGCGAAGTGGCCCACCAGGCGGGTGACCTGGCCGCCCTCCGCCAGCGGCGTTTTGAGAAACTTGCGCCGGGCGGGGGTGTTGTAGAACAGCTCGCGCACGCCCACACTGGTACCCACCGGGCAGCCCACGCTGGCCTGCTCCACGATCTCGCCGCCATGCACCCGGATGCGGCTGCCGCCGGCCGCCCCCGGCGTGCGCGAGGCCAGCGTGACCTGGCTGACCGCGGCGATGCTGGGCAGGGCCTCGCCGCGAAAGCCGAGCGTGGCTACCAGAGGCAGATCGTCGATGGAGGCGATCTTGGAGGTGGCGTGGCGCTGGAAGGCCAGTGGCAACTCCTCGGCGGGCACGCCGCAGCCGTTATCGACCACCCGCAGCAGGGCGATACCGCCATCCTTGAGCTCGACCCGGATGTCGGTCGCGCCGGCGTCGATGGCGTTCTCGATGAGCTCCTTGGCGACCGAGGCGGGCCGCTCGACGACCTCGCCCGCGGCGATCTTGGCCGCGCTGTCAGGGTCGAGGACCCGGATACTCGCCAAGTTAGAACGATTGTACTACGGGCACAGGGGCATGCGTCCGGCACGCCGCGTCACCCAGGGGTTGCTTACACCAGCCGGAGCAGTCAGGGCGTTGCCCGGCGCAGCGGCCCGTCCCGTGTGGCGCAGCACGCGCCCCTACAATCGCGCCATGCCCGAGCTGAGCCGCGCCGAGATCGAGGCCATCATTCCCCACCGTGAGCCGTTTCTGTTCGTGGACCGCATCTCCGACATCGAGTACGGCCGCCGCGCCATAGGCTGGATGGACGACGTGGGCCGGCACCAGCTCATCCTGGCGGGGCACTTCCCAGGCTTCCCAGTGCTGCCGGGGGCCATCCTGGTGGAGGCCCTGGCCGAAGTCGGGGCGGTGGCCGCGCTGGGGCTGGAGGGCTACCGCGGCAAGATCGGCGTGCTGGCCGGCCTCGACGGCTGGAAGTTCCGGCGCATGGCCCGGCCGGGCGACCAGGTGCGTCTCGAGGCCGAGCTGCTGCGCCTGCGGGGCAGCTTCGGCAAAGGCCGGCTCCGGGCCACCATCGAGGGCGAGGTCGCCGCCGAGGGCGAGCTCAGCTTCGGCATCATCGACCGCCCGGCGGGGCTGTAGCCGGCGCTCAGGCCAGCCGGACCTTGCTGGTGAAGTCGTAAGCCACGGCGATGTCCGATTCGACGCGCCAGATGGCCCGAATCGCCAAAGGTGATGAACGACGTCTCGGCGTTGATATACAATGCTGGCCTCCGAGGGACACTCTAGTCGAAACGAAGGAGGCGTGTCCATGAAGGCCCTGTCGAGTTTCGTGGTCCCGATGATAGTGCTGCTGGTCGCCTGCGGCGGCGCGGCCCCAGCCTCTTCTCCGCCGGCCAAGCCGGCGCCCTCAAGCCCCGGCCCAGCGGCCAAAACCGCCGGCGGCGCCTCCGCAGCGGCGGCGGGCAATCCCATCAAGCTGGGCATCATGGCCGAGTACACCGGGCCGTTCGGGGTCAACGGCGTGCGCATCGCCGACACCCTGGAGTGGCTGGCGCAGCAGGACGGCAACCAGCTGGCCGGGCGGCCGGTGCGCTTCCTGCGCACCGAGGACCAGGCCAAGGTGGACGTGTTCCAGAGCGAAGCCCGGCGGCTGATCGAGAACGAGAAGGTCGACCTGATCCTGGGGCCGATCAACAGCGGCATCGCCTCCAGCGCGCAGAAATGGATGAACGACCAGCCGGGCGTGTTCGTGATGTGGGAGATCGGCACCGTGCAGTACTACCCTGGCGACAACGCCGTGCGCTCGGTGGCGACCTCCTGGCACCACGCCCTGCCGAGCATCGGCCAGTACTACGCCGAGCAGGGCATCAAGCGCGCGGTGACCATCGGCCTGGACTACGCCGCCGGGCGGGACTTCGTCAACGGCGAAATGCAGAAGGTGCTGCCGGCGGGCGGCGTTCAGGTGGTGCGCCAGTCCTGGGTGCCGATCGGCAACGCCGACTTCGGGCCGGTCATCTCGCAGATCCCGACCGGCCAGGACGTGCTGATCACCGGCGCGCTGTGGGCGGCCGACGCCGGCCGCTTCATGCAGCAGGCGACCGACTTCGGGCTCAAGAACAAAGTCAAGCTGATCGCCTTCCCCACGGCTTTCGCCAACGACGATGACGACCAGGCGGTGCTCAAGGCCGGCGAGGGCATGTACGTGTACAACGAGATGCCGCCGCCCGACTACCCCAATCCCGAGTATCAGAAGTTCGTGACGGCCTACCGCCAAAAGTTCGGGGTCAACCCGGGCTACGCCACCAAGGCCTACCTGACCTACCTGCAGGTCAAGCAGGCCGCCGAGGCGCTCAAGGGCGACTTCTCGGACCGCAAGAAGACTATCGAAGCGCTGCGCGCGCCGCTCAAGACGCCCTTCGGCGACATCAAGTTCGACCAGTGCGGCAACGCCATCCGGTCCATCTTCCTGAAGGAGATCAAGGCCGCCGGCGGCGTGGCCCAGACGTCCATGGTCAAGGACTTCCCGGACGCATCGATTCCGTGCCCGCAGCCGGCGGAGTGGAAAGGCTGAGCATGGGCTGATCCCGGTTCGGCGGACCCCGGCATGGACACCCTGCCGCTGACCCTCCTGGACGCGCTGTCCCTGGCCATGCTGCTGTTCCTGCTGAGCGCGGGGCTGTCGATCACCTTCGGGCTGATGCGCGTGCTCAACATGGCGCACGCGTCCTTCTATCTGCTGGGCGGCTACATCGGCCTGGCGGTGTGGTCGCGGACGGCCAACTTCGGGCTAGCGCTGCTGGCGGCGGCGGCGTCCATGGCGCTCGGGGGCGGGCTGCTGTACGGGGTGTTCCTGGCCCGCTTCTCGAAGGAAGACGAGATGCCGCAGGTGCTGCTGACGTTCGGCATGCTGCTGATCGCCGCCGAGGCGGCGATGATCGTATGGGGCGGCAACGTCATGCGGCTGCCGCCGCCGGCCCTGCTGCAGGGCCCGGCGGAGCTGGGCGCGGTGACCTACCCGCGCTACCGCCTGTTCGTCATCGCCGCCGGCCTGGCCATGGCGGTGGCGCTGTCGCTGCTAATCGGCCGGACGCGGCTGGGGGCCATGGTGCGGGCAGGGGTGGATGACACCGAGACGGCACAGACCATCGGGCTGAACATGCCGCGGCTGTTCCTGCTGGTGTTCGGGCTGGGATCGCTGGTGGCGGGGCTGGCGGGCGCCCTGGGGGCGCCTTACCTGGGCGTCTATCCGGGCCTGGATTTCGACGTGCTGCTGCTGGCCTTCGCGGTCATCATCGTAGGCGGCGCCGGGAGCGTCGAGGGGGCGTTCGTGGCCTCGCTGCTGGTGGCCCTGGCCGACACGTTGACCAAGACGTACGTGCCGGCCCTGAGCTACTTCAGCATCTACGTGCCGATGGCCCTGATCCTGGCGTTCCGGCCGCGGGGCCTGTTGGGCAGGGCGGCATGACGCGCCCGCTGGCGGCCGCCGCGGCGGGGCTGACGCTGGCGGCGCTGCTGCCGTTCGCCGTGCCGGCCTACTTCGTGGACATCCTGAGCCGGGTGCTGGTATTCGCCATGCTGGCTATGGGGCTGAACCTGCTGGCGGGCTACGCCGGGCTGCCCTCGCTGGGCCAGGCGGCGTTCATGGCCACTGGGGCGTACACCGCGGCGCTGCTCATCCGCAAGCTGGAGGTGGGCTTCGCCGCGGCCTCGCTGGCCGGGGTGCTGCTAGCCGCGGCGGTGGGCGCGGTGTTCGGACTGATCGCGCTGCGGGCCCGGGGAGCGACCTTCCTGCTAATCACCCTGGCCCTGGCCCAGTCGGTGTGGGCGGTGGCCTTCACCTGGCGCAGCCTGACCCGCGGCGACGACGGGCTGGGCAGCATTCCGCGGCCCGAGCTGGGCTGGCTGCCGTGGCCGATGGCCGACGCCCGGGCCTACTACTTCCTGGTGCTGATCGTGTTCCTGGCGCTGCTGGCGGCGTTCGCGGTGCTGGTGCGGTCGCCGTTCGGGCTAGCGCTGCAGGGCATCCGCGACAACGAGCAGCGGATGCGCTCGCTGGGCTACAACACCTGGCTATACCTGTACACAGCGTTCATCATCGCCGCGGGCTACGCCGGCGTGGCGGGGGTGCTGCGGGCCTACCTGGTGGGCGCCGTAGTGCCGGGCTGGTCGCAGGTTGATCCCTCGGCCGAGGCGCTGCTGATGGTCATCATGGGCGGGCCGGGGACGGTCATCGGACCGCTGGTGGGCGCGGCCATCATCGAGCCGGTGGCGGAGATGGCCAACCTGTTCACCCGCCACTGGCCGCTGGTGCTGGGCGCGCTGTACGTGGTGGTCATCCTGGGCGCGCCGGAGGGCATCGTGGGCTGGCTACGGCGGCGCCTGCCGGCCAGGGCCAGCCGGCCGGCCGCCAGCGAGCGGCCGAGCGAGGGGCTGGCCGCCGCGGCTCCGGGCGAGGCGATATGACGGCGCTGGCCGCGCGGCAGCTCAGCAAGCACTACGACGGCGTGCACGCGCTGCGGGGCATCGACCTGGAGGTCGAGCCGGGCGAGTGCCGGGTGATCATCGGGCCCAACGGCGCAGGCAAGACGACGCTGTTCCACCTGCTCAGCGGCGTGACGCCGCCCAGCAGCGGGCGCATCTTCCTCCAGGGCGAGGAGATCACCGGCTGCCCCGATTACGTGCGGGCGGCCAAGGGGCTGGCCCGGACGTTCCAGGTGAGCAGCCTGTTCCGCACGCTGACGGTCGAGCAGAACGTCCTGCTGGCGGTCCAGCCGGGAGCCTCGCCGTTCGCCATGCACCGCCCGGCCACGAGCTACGCGCGGGTGATGCAGCGCGTGGAGGAGGTGCTGGAGCAGGGCGGCCTGGGCGCCAAGCGCAACGTCCAGGCCCGCCACCTGTCGCATGGCGAGCAGCGGCAGCTGGAGGTCATGCTGGCCCTGGCGGGGCAGCCCCAGGTGGTGCTTTTGGATGAGCCCACGGCGGGGCTGTCGGAGGCGGAGCGGACGAGCATGACGGCCTTCCTGCGGACCTTGCGCGGCCAGGTCACGGTGGTGCTGGTGTCGCACGACGTGGACGTGGCGTTCGAGCTGGCGGACCGGATTACCGTGCTGCACCTGGGGGAGGCGCTGGTGGACGGGTCCCCGGAGGCGGTGCGCCACGATGAGCGGGTGTCGCGCATCTACCTGGGCGCGGAGGCGGAGCAGGCCGGTGCTTGAGGTGCGGGACGTCCACACCTATTACGGCGACAGCTATGTGCTGCAGGGCGTATCGCTGCGGGCCGAGGAGGGCCAGGTGGCGGTGCTGCTGGGCCGCAACGGGGTAGGCAAGACGACCCTGTTCCGGTCGATCATGGGCCTGACGCCGCCGCGCCGGGGGGAGATCCTGTTCCGCGGCCGGGACATCACCGGGCTGGCGCCGCACCGGGTGGCGGGCCTGGGGGTGCGGCTGGTGCCGCAGGGGCGGCGCATCTTCGGCTCGCTCAGCGTGCGCGAGAACCTGGAGGTGGCCCAGCGCGCCGGCCGGAACGGCGGCTGGACGGTGCAGCGCATCATGGACCTGTTCCCGAGGCTGCGCGAGCGGCAGCGGCAAACGGGCACCAAGCTCAGCGGCGGCGAACAGCAGATGCTGGCCTGCGGCCGGGGCCTGGTGGGCAACCCGGCGCTGCTGGTGCTGGATGAGCCGACCGAGGGCCTGGCGCCGCTCATCGTCGGCCAGGTGGAGGCGCTCATCCGGCAGCTCAAGGCAGCCGGCACGACCATCTTGCTGGCCGAGCAGCGCTTCGGCTTCGGGCTGGCAGTGGCAGACTATGTGTACGTGCTGGCCCAGGGCCGCATCGTATACGAGTCCCCGCCCGAGGCGCTGCGCCACAACGAGCACGTGAAGCGCACCTATCTGGGAGTGTGAGCATGCGTTCTACGGGCTCTAGCCGCCCTGGTACTGCGGCAGCAGGAGGACGTGGTCGCCGGGCTGGAGCGGTGAGTCGAGCTGGTGGTGGATGCCCAGGACCGAGCCGTTGACGGCGACTTCGATGGGCATGCGCAGGGCGCCGCGCTGGGCGTCCCACAGGTCGGCGCCGAGGCCCGGGTAGGCGGCGCTCAGCCGGGCCAAGAACTGGGCCACGATCTCACCCTGGCGGTAGTCCAGGGTGAGGCGGGCGGCGCGGCCCTCGGGCCGGCCGATGAGCCTCGGCAGCCAGGGCAGCAGCTCGACAGTGACCTGCCCGTCAGCCGGCGGGCCCGGCGAGGGCGCGGACTCGGGGCGCTCAGCCGCTGGCGGCATCACCCCACAGGTCGCGGGCCACGTCGTCCAGGCCCAGCTCGTGCAGCTTCCAGGCGAAGGGCTTGCCGGTGGCTCGATCCCAGCCCAGGCGCTGGTAGTAGATATCGCGCATCTGCTCCCAGACGGGCATGGCGTCCACGCCCCTGGCCGGGCCATCGACGGGCACGCCGCCATAGCGCGGGCTGGGGTACTCCAGGTCAGGCCCGATGCCGCAGCGCAGGTTGAAGGCCCGCAGCAGGCTGCCGATGCGGCGGCCGCAGTTGCGCAGCTCCTCCAGGTCCATGTCCCAGCCGGTGATGGCGTTGATCACGCCGAGGGTGGTCTGCAGGCCGACCGAGTTGGTGAAGGTGCACACGCCGATCGAGTCCTCGACGTAGCGCCGGCCGTAGATCTTGGCCGCGGACTCGGGCATCTCGACCGGGTTGTAGACGTCGATGCGCTCCGGCACGTCCAGCTCCTGGGCATCGACGGCCATGCCGACCTCGAAGGTGGCGTTGGAGCTGATGCAGGTATCGAACAGCTCCTCCCGCTTGAAGCGGTGGTCGTGGCCGCGCGGGGTGGCGCCCTTAAGGGTGAACACGCCGGCCTGGTAGGCCTCGCCGCCCAGGGTCTCGGCGGCCTTCTTGACGCCCTCGGCCAGCAGGTTGCCAAAGCCCTCGCGGCGGGCGACCATCCACAGCAGGCGGGCGGCACCATCGGGATCGCCCCACTCCAGGTGGAAGCCGAGCTGGTCCTTGGAGAGCCAGCCCTTCTGGCAGCCCTCCATGACCCAGCCGCACAGCCAGCCCCACTCGTTGACGTCCACGCCGGCCTTGTCGACCTGGGTGTTGAGCCAGGACACGGCCACGGGGTCGGTCATGCCCAGGGTGGCGCCGCAGCCGGCCCAGCCCTCGTACTCGGGCTCGTCGGCCAGCTCGCCCTGGTGCGGGCCGCGGGGCAGGACGTGCATCATGCAGTGGTGCATGCCGCAGGCCGAGCACTGGTGGCCACGGTGGGGGAAGCTGTCGCGGATGGCCTGGGGGGTGAACTGCTCCAGCACCTCCGGCCGGTCGGTGTAGAAGACGTTGGTGGTGTAGTTCTTCTGGGGCAGCATGCCGGTGACCGCACCGCCGCTGAAGCCGCCCAGGGTACCGTGCTTGTACAGGCCGCTGCCCCAGGGGCCGGCCTTGATGCCGTCGGACAGCCGGTCGGCGGCGGCCCACACGGCGGCGGGGTTGGCCAGGGCAAGCGGCTTGGTGCCGCGCACGATAGCGACGGCCTTGATCTTCTTCTTGCCCAGCACGGCCCCGACGCCGTTCTTGGAGGCCACGTGACCATAGTCGCCTTCGATGGCGGCGAACTTGACCAGGTGCTCGCCGGCCACGCCGATGCCGTAGACGCTCATCTGGTGGCCGGTGCGGCCGTGGCGGGCCATGAGCTCGTCCTGGAGCTGCCAGGTGTCCAGGCCCAGCAGGTCGCCGGCCGGCAGCAGCTCGACGTGGTCGTCCTCGACCAGCAGGTAGGACCAGTCGCCGGCCTGACCCTGGAAGATGATGCCATCCCAGCCGGAGAACTTGAGGCAGTGGCCGAAGAAGCCGTTGGCCTGGGTAGAGGTGGCGCCGTTGGTCAGGGTGCCGCGGGTGACCACGCTCATGTTGGCCGTGCCCCAGGACAAGCTGCCGGCCATGACTCCGGTGATCAAGCTGATGCGATTGTCGGGGTGGTCCCAGGTGACCTGGGGCGGGACCTCGTCATACAGCATGCGGGCGCCGAAGCCGGTGCCGCCCAGGTATTTGCGGGCGTAGGCCTCGTCGAACGGCTCGGCCCACGCCCGCCGGGCGGTCAGGTCGACGCGCAGCAGCTTGCCGGCATAGCCGTAGAGGGGCCTGGCCGGCGCGGCGTAGGGCTCGAGCAGGCTGGCAGCGATCATGCAGCGCCTCCTATGGCGGTGGGGTGCTTGGGCTGGTATAAGGACAGCTGTCCGCCGCCGGGCACCTCCAGCGTGGCGGCCAGGCCGAAGCCGCGGTCCTCAATAGGAGTGCTGAAGCGCACGCCTTTAGCCTGCAGCTCCTGCGCGGTGGCCTGGATGTCATCGCACACGAGATACAGCTCGTGCTGGTAGCTCTCGGCGGGATGGACGCCCAGCTCGGCCGGCGGCAGGGCGAAGATGAGCCAGCCGCCGCCGGCGTCGACCGAGGGGAAGCCGAGGACGTCGCGGACGAAGGCGCGCACGGCCTCGGCGTCCGGGCTGAAGATAATGCCGTGAACGCCAGTGATCATGCCGGCAGCAGCTCCTCGAGGGGCCTGGAGGGCTCGCCCAGGAGCGTCTGGGGCAGGAGCTGGGCGACGGCGCCGCTGCCAGCGAACGCCTTGCGGACCTCGAACGGGCGCTCGACCAGCAGCCGCTTCCAGGGGCCGAGGCGCAGGCCGGACTGGACCAGGCCCTTGAGCATGCCCATATCGTTCTCGCCGGCCACCTGACTGGCCGGCCCGACGATGACCGCGCCGGCCAGCCGGTCGCCGGCCCACACGTAGCGGCGGTAGTGGCCGCCGGCGGTCCGGCCCTCGGTGGCGTCCGAGCCGGCCCAGTCGCCGAAGCTGGCGGCCTGCAGACCGGCGGCCTCGATGACGTTCATGAGCATGCCGGTGCGGTACGGCCGCGGGCGGCCGGCCAGGGCCGCGCCGACGATGCGGCCCTGCTCCATGGCGGCCGTTTCGATGGCCATGACCGTGCGCCGCCCGGTGACGGAGTCGGTGATCTCAGCCACGTCGCCCGCGGCGTACACCGCGGGGTCGCTGGTGCGCAGCTGATCGTCGACGATCAGGCCTTGATTTATATCAAGGCCACTGCCGGCCAGCCAGTCCAGGTTGGGCCGGATGCCGGTAGCCACGATCACCACGCCGGCCTCGACCGACCGGGCGCCGCCCAGGATGAGGCGCTTGGCGCCTCGGGCGTCCTCGACCCGCTCCAGCGCGGCGCCGGTGTGGATGACGACGCCGCGCCGGCGCAGCCAGCCCTCCAGCACCTCGGCCGCGGCGGTGTTGAGCATGCGCGGCAAGACGTGGGGCTCGCGCTCGACCAGGGTCAGCCGGCAGCCGGCGTGCAGCAGCGGGTTGACGATGGTGAAGGCGATGAAGCCGGCGCCCACGATGGCCACGTCGGCGCCGGGGTGGATAGCCGCGCGCAGGGCTTCGGTGTCGGCCAGGGTCCAGTGGTCGTACACGCCGGGGCCGTCGATGCCCGGCACGGGCGGGCGCACGGCCGAGGAGCCGGTGGCGATGAGCAGGTCGTCGTAATCGACGCTGCGGCCGCCCTCCAGCTCGAGGCGCCTGGCGGCGCGATCCAGGCCGGCGGCGCGGCGGCCCAGCTCGAGCTTGACCCCGAGGCGGGCCAGCCGATCGGGGGAGATGGTGTAGACGTTGGCCTCGGGGATCTCGGAGCTGAGGTAGTAGGGCAGGACCATGCGGGCGTACGGCGCCTCGGCCGAGACGAGGGTCACATCGGCATCGGGCTGGAGGCTGAGGAGGGTGGTGATGGCGTTGAAGCCGGCCGTGCCGGCGCCCAGGATGACGTGCTTCATGGGCCCACCGCGGCCAGGTCGCGACGGGCGCGCTCGGCGGCGAAGCCGCCCAGCCAATCGGCGACCTCGCCCTCGATCCACTCGATGGCCTGGACCGGGCAGGCCCGGGCACAGGCCGGATCGCCGCCGCACAGGTTGCACTTGAACGCCCTGTGCGCGTCGAGGTCCAGGAAGATGGTGCCGTAGGGGCAGGCGATGGTACACAGCTTGCAGCCGGTGCAGCGCTCCCACGAGACCACCTTGGCGCCGGTGGGGGCGATGCTGATGGCGTCCACCGGACAGGCGGTCATGCACCAGGCCTCGGCGCACTGGAAGCAGGTGTAGGGGGCGTAGCTGGTGTGGGCTTCCAGGGGCGCCACCCGGATGACGGACTTGGCCGGCTGCATCTGCCCGCTGGTCTGCATCTGAGAGCAGGCCAGCTCGCAGCGGAGGCAGCCGGTGCAGCGCTCGGGGGTGATGCGCAGGACCTTCACGGGAGTAATGATGCGATATCGCGGAGATCTAGCGCGGGCCATGAAGCACGTGGTGGACAGCGACGAGCAGCGTTCGACGCGGCCGAACTGGCAAGGCTGAGGGGGCTCCATTAGGACCAGGATTTCGAGCTGCTGGCGTTGGTGACGGGCCAGCCGCACGAGTGGATCGTGCCCAGGAGCAGCCTGGCCTGGACACAAATCCGGGCGATCGCGGCGTGCTCGATTGAGCCGGAAGTGGGCAGCAGTTGGGCAGCTATCGGGCAGCAAACGTGCCCCAGTTGGGCAGGTTCGGGCCGTCAATCCGACGGGTCCGGCAGGGCGTAGCGGCAGGCGCGGCTCCGCCCGATGCGCACCAAGAGGCCAGCGGCGAGGAGCTGGTCGAGGTCCTTCTGGGCGGTGCCGCGGGAGATGCCGGCGAGCGCTTGATAGCCCGCGCGGGTGAGGGAAGGGCGGGCGGCGAGCAGGGCGAGCAGGCGGGCCTGGCGGAGCATGAGGCCCGGCGGGAGGCGATTGGGCATCAGCTCGGGCTCTGCTCCAGCCGGCCGTGGAGGCGGGCCAGCACGGCGACCGTGTGGAGGGCGCGGAGGACGTCCGAGGCGGGGGCTCGCTCGGCGAGAAGGGCTCGGACCTGGAGACGGGCGAGCTGCAGCTCCTCGGCCAGGCCGACTGGGGCGGCAGCTCGGAACACCGGGCGCAAGCCGGAGGCAAGCTCGTGGTCGTAGCCGCCGCCGGCATCCAGGGGAGCAAGCAAGCTGAGGTGGGCGGGGCAGCAGGTCGCGCCGGGGGCGGAGGGCCGGCGGCAGGGGCGGCCGGTGTTCCAGAGCAGGGCTTGAAAGGCCCGCGGGGCTCTCGTGACCATGATTCGAAGGTTAGGGCGGCGTCACGCCGGACGGCGCGTCTGGTGAGTAGGCCAGATAGGCTGCGAGCGATGGGACGCACGCGGCAGAGATCGTTCTATGCGCCGGACCTATCGCCGGCGGACAGGCGGCGGCTGGCGCGAGCATCCCGGGAGGTGTACCTGGCGGATGAGATCGGGCTGGTGCGGCTGTGGGCTGCGCGGCTGTTGAAGGGCATGGACCTGAGCGCCGGCGGGGTGGGCGTGCCGGCCTGGATGCTGGTGCGGCTGCTGGAGCTGCTGCGGCGGATGGCGACGGTGCAGGCCAAGGTAGGGGTGCCCGTGGAGGACGAGCTGGCGAAGTTCGACCAGATCCTGGCGCAGCGCCGGGCGGCGGCGGCGCCGGAGGAGGACTACGCGCCGTGGGGGCAGGGGGAGAAGGAACTGTGGTAGGGACATCCTTGGGCGGGTGAAGCCGCTCGATGAAAGAATGCCCCATCGCGAGCACACCGGCGGCAACTCACGTGTACCCTTGGTGTATCGAGGTCCGCACGAACATCGAGATTGAGGACGACTATGTCCAGCGCATCACGCGCCAAGTCGAACCGGGCGAGCACCAACTGACTTATACGAGGTAACCATGCCCGAGCAGCTACGCCCGCCGGAGCGGGTGCGGAAGCACTTTCCCGCGGTGCACGAGACGTTTATGGCGATGCGGGGCCGCATCGCGGAGGCGGGGCCGCTGGACGCGAAGACGCGGGAGCTGCTGCTGATCGCGGCCATGACGGTGGGCCGCCAGAGCGGCGGGATCAAGACCCACACCCGGCTGGCGCTGCAGCATGGGGCCACGCCCGAGGAGATCCGCCAGGCCATCGTGGTGACGGTCGGGGCGAGCGCGCCAATCGGCTACGTGGGCGAGGCGCTGGGCTGGGCCGACGAGGTGATCGAAGCCGGCTAGGACCGTCCGGCCAGGACCTGGAGCAGGCCGGCCTGCGCCAGACGCCCACCGGCAAGCTGGTTCACCGGCCGTTCGTGGCCGACGAGGACCGCCTGGCCGCGCCTTGGCGAGCGCCATCCCGGGAGGTGTTCCTGGTGGAGGTCCCGGCCGACTACAAGGCGCTGGCGACGCGGGCGCGCCGGTGGAGCTGTTCACGGCCACGGTGGAGAGCCGCCGCCGGGCGGCGGCCGAGCCGGTGTCAGCGCCGGTCTAGCGCCGGCTGTCGCCGAAGCCCAGGCCCTTCGAGCGCAGGCTGACCCAGCGGCCGCGGCCAATGATGACGTGGTCGATGACGTCGATGTCCAGCTGCTTACCGAGCTGGACCAGCTGGTAGGTAAGATTGACGTCCTCGGGCGAGGGAGTGGGATCGCCCGAGGGGTGGTTGTGGACCAGGATGATGCCGGCGGCGTTCTGGCGAATGGGTTCCTTGAAGACCTCGCCGGCGCGGACCAGGGCGGTGCGCAGGCCGCCGGTGTAGACGACCGGTGTGTTGATGATGTCGTTCTTGCTATTGAGCAGCACCAGCCGCAGCTGCTCCTGCTCCAGATCGGCCATGTGCAGCATCAGCAGCCCGGCGACGTCCTCGGCGCCGGCCACGTGCAGCGGCTGCTGGTCCAGCACCGACAGGCGGTGGCCCAGCTCGAGCGCAGCCTTGAGCTGGGCGGCCTTGGCCGGCCCTAACCCGGGCTGGCGGGCCACCAGCTCCTGGACAGAGGCCCGGCGCAGCCCGGCCAGGCCGCCCATGCCGGCCAGGAGGTTCTCGGCCAGGCTGAGGACCGTCTTGCCGGCCGAGCCGGTGCGCAGCACGATGGCCAGCAGCTCGGCGTTCGACAGATGGGCCGGGCCGTGGGCGATGAGCCGCTCGCGCGGCCGCTCGCTCTCGGGCCACTCGCGGAGCGTGAGGTGATAGCCGTCTGCTTCCATATCCCGGGCAGGATAGCAGGCAGGGCGCGATTCCGATCCATCCAAAGATGGACGCCTGGCCGGAGCGGTCGTTCGGGCGGTGGCGGCGATGCCGCCGAAAAGAGCAGACGGCCCCGAAGGGAAAGAAGTAGCGGCCTAGCTCTCGAGCGCCGGCTGGGGCTCGCCGAGGGCGGGTTCGACACGCCGCTCGCGGACGATGGTGGCCGGCCGGCTGAAGCGCGGGCGAGCCGGCGCTTCCTCGGCGGGGGCCGGCTCCTCGGCAGGAGCTGGGCGGCGGGCGGCGCGAGGCTGGGGCGCCGCGCCGGCCGGGCTGCCGCAGAAGGGGCACACGGTCCATTTCAGCAGCAGCATCTTGGAGCAGGAGGGGCACTGCTTCTTGAGCTGGGTGAGGCAGTTGGGGCAGAGCAGGAAGTCGGCCTGGACGCGCTGCTGGCAGTTAGGGCAGGCCAGGCGGTTCTCGATGTCCTGCAGCAGCGACTCCTCCTCGAGCGAGCGCTCATAGGCCTCGACCAGGGTGTGGCTGGGGCGCAGAATGAGGTAGATGAGCAGGCCGGGCAGGTTCATGATGGCCACCCAGAGCGTCGCCAGGATCTGCACGACCACGTCCTGGCTGCGGCTCTGGATGTCGCGGAAAGTCCAGATGACCAGGGCGAAGGTGAAGCCGACGAAGTAGGCCACTCCAGCCGCAATCAGGATCTGCAGGACGTTGGCGACGTTCTGAAGCACAGCTTGCTCCTGCTAGCCGAGTTCGGGCTCGGTGCTGAATACGGCCAAACCTGTCGGGCAGTATAACAGCCGCGAGCCGGTGTTCGGATTAGCACAAGGCGGGCCGCGATCATTTCGGGGCTGAGCCCGGAGGCGGCTAGGCGGGTTGGCCGCCGAAGGCAAGCTGGAACCGCCGCCGGGCCTCGGGGAGGCCCTCGAGGCGGAAAGGCTGGCCCTCGATGGGCACACGGCCGTACAGCGCCAGGGCCAGCCAGCCGGGCTCGGCGACGATCTCCAGGCTGGCCGGGCCGGCCGCCCGCGGCTCGATGCGCCGGCCGTTCGGCCCGACAGTGACGCGCCAGGCAGAGCCTCCGGCAACCAGGCGGAAGGTGTCCGGCGGAGCGTGCGGCGGCAGGTCGGTCATGATGCTGACCGAGGCCGGATCGAGCATGAAGTCCAGCAGGTGCCGGGCGAGCTCGCCGTTGAGCGGCCCGTTGTAGCCGAGCGAGCGGCGCAGGTCCCAACGATGGAAGGCCACCTCGACCAGCCGCTGGCTGCAGGCCCAGGCGACGCTGCGCAGGCCGCGCGGGTGCTGCGCCTGCCGCCCCAGATCGGCCTCGGACAGGCCGCGAACCAGTCCCACGAACTGGTCCGTCTCGCGCGCCTGGCGCTCGGCCGCGGCTTGCGGCCCGGCGGCCTTGATCTCATCCTGGACGCGCTGCACGGCCGGCCCGAAGGCGGGATTCGTCTCGCCGGTGAGGGCATTGCGGACGAACACCAGGAACGACCAGCCGTTGCGGACCACGTGGGCCAGCAGGTCACCGATCTGCCAGCCGGCGCAGTTGCTGGGCGCCTGCCACTGCTCGGCGCTGAGGCGGGCGACTTCGGCGTTCAGGGCTTCGACTTCGGGCAGCAGCAGCTCCAGGCTGCGCCGCGGATCGACGCTGCTCACGGGTGCCTTAGACTATCAGAAGCAGCGTCCCGCTGCACCCGACCGCGCAGCCACGCGGCTCCCAGATGAGAGCTGCCTCGCTTCTGACTAAAGCAACGGAGGAATGCATGGCCGAGGAGACCGTCAAGGTCGACTTCTGGACCGATCCGCTTTGACCCTGGGCTTGGCGCACGGCGCTGTGGATGCGCCAGGTGGCCAAGAAGCGGCCGGTCGAGGTCGCATGGAAGTTGTTCAGCCTGGCTGAGATCAACAAGAACCGTGAGATGGACGAGGCCCACCGCATCTCGCACGCCAAGGGCAGGCGCATGGAGCGCATGCTGCTGGCGGCGCGACGGGAGGGCGGCAACGACGCCCTGGAGCGGCTGTACATGGCCATCGGGGATGCCCACCACGGCCGCAAGGTCGACCTCAACGACGAAGCAGTCGTGGCGGAGTGCCTGCAGCGAGCCGGCCTGCCGCCAACGCTGTACAGCGACGCGCTGGAGGACGAGAGCACCGAGGCCGATCTGCTGAAGGAGCACGAGGACAGCGTCAGCCGGCTGCACGCCTTCGGCGTGCCGACGCTAGCGCTAGAGGGCTCCGACATCGGCGTCTTCGGGCCGGTCATCGAGCCCATTCCGAGCGGCGACGAAGCGCTGGAGCTATGGGACCACACGCTGTGGATGCTCAAGTCGCCGGCGGTGTTCGAGTTCAAGCGAGAGGGCCGACCCAAGCTCAGCCCGCAGCCTGCCATCGACTAGTCCATTCCCACGGTGCGCCAGGGCGGGGTACACTAGCCGCAACAGGACTGCGTCACGCGCCGCTCTGTGGTAGGCAGCCACCATAAGGCTGTCCGGTTGCTAGGAGTGGCAAGTGAAAAACAAGAGCCTCCGCGAGGCCTTCCCGGTGATCGTGTGCGCCGGCTTGCTGGTGCTGTCGGTCCTGATCGTGTTCTCCGGCCACAAGCAAGGCGACACCAACGCGGCCGCGGCGGCGTCAGCCACGGCCGCTGCGCCGACCCGCACGGCAACCCTCCAGCCGACCCTCACGCCCGCCGCGAATCGTTAGCGGCCGGGCCGGTCCCGGCACAATAGTGCCGGAATGAAAGTGCTGATCGCTGGCGGGGGCGGGCGGGAGCATGCGCTGGCCTGGAAGATCGCTCGCGATCGCCCCGACGCCACGCTGCTGGCGGCGCCAGGCAACGAGGGCATGGGCCGGCTGGGGCGCTGCCTGCCGGTGGCGGCGACGGACGTCCCCGGGCTGCCGCGGCTGGCGCGCGAGGAGCGGGTGGATCTGACCATCGTGGGGCCGGAGGCGCCGCTGGCCGAGGGCGTCGCCGACGCGTTCGCCGCCGCGGGGCTGCGGCTGTTCGGGCCCACCAGGGCGGCGGCCGAGATCGAGGCCAGCAAGGCCTGGGCGAAGGACTTCATGTGGCGCCACGGCATCCCCACGGCGCGCTCCCTCGAGTGCGCCTCGCTGGAGGAAGTGGAGGACGCCCTGGCCGCGTTCGAGGCGCCGCCGGTGATCAAGGACGACGCCCTGGCGGGCGGCAAGGGCGTGACTGTGGCCGAGACGCTGGACCAGGCGCTGGTGGCCGCCGAGACGATTCTCCGCTCGCGCGCCGGCGCGCGGGTAGTGGTCGAGGAGCGGCTGAGCGGCTGGGAGGTATCGGCCATGGCCTTCTGCGACGGGCGCAGCGCGGCACTCATGCCCTTCTCGTGCGACTACAAGCGGCTGCGCGACGGCGACCAGGGGCCGAACACCGGCGGCATGGGCGCCTACGCGCCGGCGGGCGTCTCGGACGAGCTTCGCCGGCGCATCGAGCGGGACATCGTCGAGCCGGCGCTGCGCGGCCTGGCCGAGGAAGGCCGGCCGTACGTGGGCGTGCTGTATCCCGGGTTGATGATCACGGCGGAGGGGCCCAAGGTCCTGGAGTTCAACTGCCGCTTCGGGGATCCGGAGGCCGAAGCGCTGCTGCCGCTGCTGGAGACGGACCTGGTGGAGGTGGTGGAGGCCTGCCTCGAGGGCCGGCTCGACAAGCTCGACGTGCGGTGGGCGAACCGGAGCTGCTGCGCGGTGGTCATGGCTTCGGCCGGGTACCCGGACAAGCCGGAGACGGTCCAGGTGCGCGGCTGGGAGGATCTGGACGGCGCGGTGGCCTTTCGGGGGGGCGCCAGCGGCCGGGTGCTGACGGTCAGCGGCTTAGGCGACAGCCTGGCCGCGGCGCGCCGGCGAGCCTACGCGGCCGTGGAGCGGATCGATCTGCCAGGCGGCCAGTACCGGACAGACATCGGCGCCTACGACCGAGCTCAGCCGGGCTGAGCGGCTCACCTGGCCAAGAGGGCTGCGCATGATGGCGGGACCTTCGCGTCCGCTCGGCCCTAGGCTTCGCCGACGGAGACGTTCACCTCGCCGGGCTTGAAGGTCTGCGCCTCACGCGACGGCGCGTAAGGGCGCTCAGCCTTGGTGCGGTAAAAGTGCCCGCGCCGGGCATGGCGCCGGCGCGCAAGAAGCGCTTGCGCGGTCGTCATCGACCGCTTTCGTGTGTCCACATCGACACCTCCTAGCCCACACTATAACGGCTTGGCCGCTTGTGCGTCACGCTTTAGGAGCAAGTCCTAGGCCAGGAGGGTGACTTTCCGGCCATCGAGGACGACGCGGCCGGCCAGCATGCGGCGCAGGACGTCGGGCAGGAGCCGGTGCTCCTCGGCCAGGATGCGCTCGCTCAGGCTATCGACGGTGTCATCCGGCAGGACGGGCACGCAGGCCTGGGCCAGGATGGGCCCGGCGTCGACGTCGGCCGTGACCAGGTGGACGGTGCAGCCGGCGACCTTTACGCCGTACTCGAGCGCCTGGCGCTGCGGTTGGGGGGCCATGCCCCCGGCGAAGGCCGGCAGCAGCGAGGGGTGGACATTGACGATGCGGTTGGGGAAGGCCTCTAGCAGGCAGCCAGAGAGGATCTGGTTGTAGCCGGCCAGGGCAATGAGGGCGACGTCCCTCGCCTGGAGCTCGCGGACCAGCAGGCGGTCGCGCTGCTCCCGCGGCAGATCGGGCTGGACGAGGGTCTCTATCTCGTGCTGGGCGGCAATCTGCAGGGCCGGGGCGTCCGGGTTATTGGACACGACGACCCTCACGGGAAGCTGCGCTTCCAAGATGGCTCGGAGGTTGGAGCCACGACCGGAAACCAGGACGGCTAGGTTCAGGTGATGTGGACTCCGGGTCGGGCGACAACTTCGCCGATGACCGGCAGCCCGGTCTTGCCGGCGTCGGACGGAGGCACGACAGCCACCATGCCCACGCCCATGTTGAACACCCGCCAGCACTCATCCTCATCGACACGGGCGCGCAGCAGATCGAAGATAGGCGGGGCGGGCCAGGAGCCGGGGCGGATGACCGCCCCGCAGCTTTGGGGCAGAATGCGCGGGAGATTGTCGACGAGGCCGCCGCCGGTAATGTGCGCCAGGCCGCGCACCTGGACCCGCTGCCGGAGCTCCAGCACGTCGGCCAGGTAGCAGCGGTGCGGCTCGAGGAGCTCCTCGGCCAGAGTGCGGCCCAGCTCGGGGAAGTAGCGGTCCAGGGGCACGCCCTCGAACAGCCGCCTCACCAGCGAGTAGCCGTTGGTGTGGAGGCCGCTGGAGGGCAGCGCCAGCAGCGCGTCGCCGGGCCGGATGTCGCGGCGCCCGTCGATGACTTCGGCCCGCTCGACCGCGCCGACGATGAAGCCCACCAGATCGAAGTCGCCCGGCCGGTAGAGGCCGGGCATCTCGGCCGTCTCGCCCCCGATCAGCGCGCAGCCGACCGCCTGGCAGGCGCTCGCCAGCCCCTTCACCAGCTCGGCCACCTGCTCGGGCACGAGCTTGCCGAGGCCGATGTAGTCGAGAAAGAAGAGCGGTCTGGCGCCGCACGTCAGGATGTCGTTGACGCAGTGGTTAACGAGGTCGACGCCGACCGTGTCCAGCCGCCCGGCCTCGATGGCCACCTTGAGCTTGGTGCCAACGCCGTCGGTGCTCGAGACCAGCACCGGCTCGCGCCAGCCGGCCAGCCGGTACATGGCGCCGAAGCCGCCCACACCGGACAGGACACCTGGCGTGAGGGTGCGCGCCACGGCGTCGCGGATGAGGCCGACGGTGTCGTTGGCCGCGTCGATATCGACGCCAGCCTGGGTGTAGGAAGAGCGGCTGTTCGGCCGAGCCGTGTTGCCAGGCACGTGCGCGCTCATCGAAGTTCCGGCCGGCGATGGCGCGGGGCGGCCATCAGCGAGCAGCGGCTAGCAGCGCGGCGTCGTCGACCGAGATGTCGACCGGGTAGCGCCCGGTGAAGCAGCCGGAGCAGAGACCGTTGTTGCGCAGGCCGACGGCCTTGTAGAGGCCATCCAGGGACAGGTAGCCGAGGCTATCGGCGCCCACGGCGCGGGCGATCTCGGGCACCGTGAGGCGGGCGGCGATGAGCTCGCTCTTGCGGGCCACGTCGATGCCGAGGTAGCACGGGTCGGTCATGGGGGGCGCGGTGATGCGCAGGTGGACCTCGCGCGCGCCCGCCTTGCGGATGAGGTTGACGATGGGCGGCGTGGTCGTGCCGCGCACGATGGAGTCGTCGACCACCACCACGCGCTTGCCGGACAGCACGCCCGGCAGGGCGTTGAACTTGAGCTGGACGGCGCCCTCGCGCTGGCTCTGGTGCGGCTGGATGAAGGTGCGGCCGATGTAGCGGTTCTTGATCAGGCCCTCGCGGAAGGGCAGGCCGGCCTCCTCGGCATAGCCGGCGGCGGCGGCGGTGGCGGAGTCGGGCACGCCGATCACCAGATCGGCGTCGACCGGGTGCTCGCGGGCCAGCTGGCGGCCCATCTCATAGCGGGCCTCGTACACCGAACGGCCGGCGATGGCGCTGTCGGGCCGAGCGAAGTAGATGAACTCGAACACGCAGAGGGACCTGGGCCGCGCGGGTACGGCCTGCTGGCTGTGCACGCCGCTGGCGTCGATGGTGAGCAGCTCGCCGGGATCGACCTCGCGCACGAACTGGGCGCCGATAGTCTCCAGGGCACAGGACTCGGAGGCCACCACCCAGCCGTGCTTGTAGCGCCCCAGGCAGAGCGGGCGCACGCCCAGGGGATCGCGGCAGGCGATGAGCTGGGTGGGCGTGAGCATGACCAGGCAGTAGGCGCCATCCATGCGGCCCATGGCGTGGGCGATCTTCTCGGGCCAGGTATCGCCAGGCGCCTGAACGATACTGCGCAGGGCGAGCTCGCTGTCCGTCTCGTCGGAGATCGGCTCGGCCTCGGTCTCGCGGCGCAGCGCGGCGACGTTGACCAGGTTGCCGTTGTGGGCCATGGCCAGCGGCCCGTGCAGGCTGGGGGCGAACAGTGGCTGCGCATGGGCTGGCGTGCTGCTGCCGCTGGTGGAGTAGCGGGTGTGGCCAATGGCGATATCGCCGGTGAGGCCGGAGATCGTCTGCTCGTCGAACACCTGGGACACGAGGCCCATGTCGCGCTTGAAGGACAGGCCGATGTCGCGATTAGCCGTGACGATGCCGGCGCTCTCCTGGCCGCGGTGCTGCAGAGCGTAGATGCCGAAATACGTCAGCCGGGCGACCGGCTCACCGGGGGCATAGATACCGAAGACGCCGCACATTTACGCCGCGCCTCCCAAGGGAATCGGCGGGGTGTTCACAGCAGGGCCTCCAGACCACGCTCGTAGGCCGCGCGCATATCGTCCAGGGCGAGATCAGCCAACCCCCGGATCATAAGCCGCTGGCCGCCAACCCTCCCCAGATGGGTCATGGGCACACCCAGCTCCGCCAGATCTTCCGGGTGCGAGCTCGAGACCACAATGCGCGAGGGGCTCTCGTCGAACCAGTCGAGGTCGGCCTCGACGCCGGCGCCGAGCCCGCCCTTGAGGCAGCACTCGGCGAGGGCCACGAACAGCCCGCCCTCGGCACAATCGTGGGCCGAACGGACGAGCCCGCGGTCGATGGCCTGGCGAACGGCGCGCTGGACGCGGGCTTCCATCTGGAGGTCGAGCGGTCCGGTGGGCGGGCCGAGCAGCACAATGGCGTCGCCGTCGGCCTTGAAGGCGATGGTGCAGCGCTTAGCCACGTCCTCGAGCAGGCCCAGCATGCCCACGATAGGCGTGGGCCGGACAGAGCCCTCGTCGGACTCGTTGTAGAGGCTGACGTTGCCGCTGATGACCGGCACGCCCAGCGCCCTAGCGGCGTCAGCCAGGCCCCGAATGCCCTCGCGAAGCTGCCACACGCCTTCGGGGCGCTCGGGGCTGCCGAAGTTCAGGCAATTGGTGAGGGCGATGGGCGCGGCGCCGGTGCAGCTCACGTTGCGCGCCGCCTCGGCGACAGCCAGCGCGCCAGCCAGGTAGGGATCATCATGACGGAAGTTGCCGTCGGTGCAGAGGGCGATGGCCCGCTTGCCGCCCGGAAGCAGCACCAGCGCCGCGTCGGCGTCGTCGGTGGCGGCGGTGGCCGCCTGGACGGTCTGGTCGTACTGGCGGTACACCCAGCGCCGCGAGCAGACATTGGGATGGGCCAGCAGCGCCAACGGATCGCGGGGCAGGGGCTCGGGTGGAGGCACAGGCGCCGGCGCGTAAGGCCAGTCGTAGAAAGGCGCGCAGTCCGTCAGGGCGGCGATAGGCACCTCGGCGCAGAGCGCGCCCTCCTGGAGCACCCGCACGACCGGCTGCTCGATCACGCGGCCGATGACGTCGGAGCGCAGGCCCCAGCGGTCGAGCACCTCACGGACTTCGGCGACGCGCCCGGGCGCGACCACGGCCAGCATGCGCTCCTGCGACTCCGAGAGCATGACCTCCAACGGGGACATGCCCGTCTCCGAGCGGCTGACCCGGGTGACCTCGATCTCGACGCCGGTGCCGGCGCGGCCGGCGGCCTCCACACTGGAGCTGGTGAGGCCGGCCGCGCCCAGATCCTGCAGGCCGAGCAGCAGCCCGCGGTCCAGCAGCTCCAGGCAGGCCTCGATCAGCAGCTTCTCCAGGAAGGGACTACCGACCTGGACCGAGGGGCGCTTTTCCAGGCCCTCGCCCTCCAGGTTGGCCGAGGCGAAGGTCGCGCCATGCAGGCCGTCGCGCCCGGTGCGGTTGCCGATCAGCAGCAGCAGGTTGCCAGCACCGGAGGCGGCCGAGCGGGTCAGCTTATCGTGCCGGAGCAGGCCGACGCACATGGCGTTGACCAGAGGATTGCCGCGGTAGGAGGGGTCGAAGAAGACCTCGCCGCCCACAGTGGGGATGCCGAGGCAGTTGCCGTAGTCGCCGATGCCGGCGACGACGCGGGCGAGCAGGTAGCGGCTGCGCGGTTCGTCGGGGAAGCCGAAGCGCAGCGAGTTGAGCAGGGCGATGGGCCGGGCGCCCATGGTGAACACGTCGCGCACGATGCCGCCCACGCCCGTGGCCGCGCCCTGGTAGGGCTCGACGGCGCTGGGGTGATTGTGGGACTCGATCTTCATGGCGACGGCCCAGCCCCCGCCGACATCGACCACGCCGGCGTTCTCCTCGCCGGCCTTCACCAGGACCTGGGGCGCGTCCTTCGGGAGCTGCGCGAGCAGCTTCCGGGAGCTCTTGTAGCAGCAGTGCTCGCTCCACATGGCGCCGAACAGGGCCAGCTCGAGCTCGTTGGGCTCGCGGCCAAGGAGCTCGAGGATGCGATCGTACTCGTTCGGCTTGAGGCCATAGCGGTCGATGAGCGCGGATGGCGCCGTGGCGATCACACAGCCACCAAGGCCCTGGTCAACGCCTCGAAGATGTACAGGCCATCGCGAGAGCCAAGCACGTCCGAGATGGCCCGCTCCGGGTGCGGCATCAGCCCGAAGACGTTGCCGCTGGCGATGCCGGCCACATTGTCCCAGGAGCCGTTGGGATTGGCGGCGGCCGTCACGCGGCCGGAAGGGTCGCAATACCGCAGCGCGACCTCCACGGACGGCGCCTCAGGATCGGGAAAGTAGTTGCCCATGCCATGGGCGATGGGCATACGCAGGACGGCGCCGGGCTGGAGGCCCCACACTGGCGCCTCCACGCGGCAGTGGACCCACTCCGAGCGGAACTGGAGCGAATCGTTGCGGAGCAGCGCGCCGGGGAGCAGCCCGCACTCGACGAGCACCTGGAAGCCGTTGCAGATGCCCAGCACCGGCCGGCCGCTGTGCGCGAACTCGACGACCCGCGGCATGATCGGCGAGAAGCGCGCGATGGCGCCCGCCCGCAACGCGTCGCCGTGGGCGAAGCCGCCGGGCAGCACGATGGCGTCGTAGGCCGGCAGCGGATCGGTCGAGGCGTGCCACAGCAGGTCCGCCACATGGCCGACGGCCTCGACCGCGGCGACCGTGTCGCGGTCGCAGTTGGTGCCGGGGAAGACGACGACGCCGACTTTCATCGGATTCGCGCAGCGTCAGACAGGGTTGCCGTCCGGGTAGGCTTCATTCGACGCTGGATTCCACCTGCAGGTCGAAGCGGTAGTCCTCGATGACCGGGTTGGCCAGGAGCTTGCGGCACATCAGGTCCACCTGCTCCTCGGCGATGTGGCCGCTGTCGGCCTCAAGGACGATCTCGAAGTAGCGCCCGGCGCGGACGATCTCGACCGAGCTGAAGCCCAGCTGGTGCAGGCCGTCCAGGATGGTGCTGCCTTCGGGATCGCGCACCGACGCACGCGGCGAGACGTACACCCGGGCGAGGAAGCCGCTCATTCCTTGTAGGGAAAGTCCCTGCCCACGATGCGCTCGTAGCACTCGACGTAGCGCTCGGTGGTGCGGCGGATGACCTCCGGCGGCAACTTGGGGGCCGGCGGCGTTTTGTCCCAGCCGGTGGTCTCCAGGTAGTCACGCACGTACTGCTTGTCGAAGCTGTCCTGGTTGCGGCCCGGCTCGTACTGATCGGCCGGCCAGAAGCGGCTGGAGTCGGGCGTCAGCAGCTCGTCGATCAGGATGAGCTGGCCGTCGACCAGGCCGAACTCGAACTTGGTGTCGGCCAGGATGATGCCGGCCTGCTCGCAGCGCTGAGCGGCGTGGCTGAAGATCTCGAGGCTGGCGTCGCGCACCCGGGTGGCCAGATCGGTCCCGATCTGATCGCACACCTGGGCGAAGGTGAGCGGCATGTCGTGGCCCTCCTCGGCCTTGGTGGTGGGCGTGAAGATGGGCTCGGGCAGCTTGCCGCAGAAGGGGATGCCGGGCGGAACGCTGTACTCGCCCTTGGAATAGTCGCCCTTCTGGTAGGCGGCCCAGCCCGTACCGACCAGGTAGCCGCGGACGACAGCCTCGATGTCCACGCGCTGGGCCTTGCGGACGATCATGGCGCGGCCGGCGAACGCCTCGGGGACGTCCATGGAGATGACGTGGTTGGGCATGACGTCCCTGGTCTGGTCGAACCACCAGGCCGACAGCTGGGTCAGGACCTTGCCCTTCAGGGGGATGGGATCGGGCAGGACCACGTCGAAGGCCGACAGGCGATCGGTGGACACGATCAGCAGCTTGTCGCCCATGTCGAACACGTCGCGGACCTTCCCGCGACGGTACAGCTTCAGGCCAGCTTCAGCGGCATCAATACTCAAGTTACGTTCTCCTCCTCTCAGTCGAAGCTATCAACTCGTTCGGATTGCTCGCGCCGCCAGGCGGCCAGCTTGCCGGCCAGCCCGGGGTCGCTCAGCGCCAGGATTTCCAGAGCCAGGTAGGCGGCGTTGGCGGCGCCGTTGATGGCGACCGTGGCCACCGGGATGCCGGGCGGCATCTGGGCGATGGCCAGCAGCGCGTCGATGCCGTTCAGGGCGCCCGCGGCCAGCGGCAGGCCGATGACCGGCCTGGTAGTCATGGAGGCCACCGCGCCCGGCAGGGCGGCGGCCATGCCTGCCCCGGTAATGAAGATCCGGGCGCCGTCGTTCTCGGACCGGCGAACCAGCTCGCGGAGCCGCTCCGGCGCGCGATGGGCCGAGCACACGTGCGGCTCACAGCTGACGCCGAACTTGTCCAGCACGTCGACGGCGCCTTTGGCGGCGGCCACGTCGGATTTCGAGCCGACGATCAGGACGACTTGAGCCATGGCGGTCCTACTGCAGCGGCTCGCGCATTTGGTACAGCTTGCCCTCAGTCTTGACCGCGGGGGCAACGATCAGCTCGGCCTGGTGCATCTCGCGGATGTTGCGAGCGCCGCACATACTCATCGCCAGGCGCAGCGCGCCCACCAGGTTGCGCGTGCCGTCGGTGCGGGTGGACGGGCCGAACAGCAGCTGCTGCAGCGAGCAGGTCACGCCGACCTCGATGCGCACGCCGCGCGGCAGCTCGGGATGGCTGGTGGCCATGCCCCAGTGGAAGCCGCGGCCCGGCGCCTCGCGGGTCTGGGCCAGGGGCGAGCCGATCATGACCGCGTCGGCGCCGGCGGCGATGGCCTTGGCGATATCGCTGCCGACGCGCATGCCGCCATCGGTGATGACCGGGACGTAGCGTCCGGTGCGGCGCTCGAACTCGTCGCGCGCGGCGGCCACGTCGAGTGTGGCGGTGATCTGGGGCACGCCTACGCCAAGCACCTGGCGGCTGGTGCAGGCCGAGCCTGGCCCGACGCCAACCAGCAGGCCGGCGATGCCGCATTCAAACAGCTCCATGGCGGCCTGGAAGCCGACGCAGTTGCCGGCCACGACCGGCACTGGCGCGCGGCGGCAGAAGCCGGCCAGGTCCAGCGCCCGCCCGGAGCGGCTCTCGTAGCGCGCCGTGGCTACGGTCGACTGGACGACCAGCAGGTCGACACCGGCCTCGAACGCCATGGGCGCCAGCGACTCGGCCGCCTGGGGCGTGACCGAGGCCGCGGCAATGGCCCCACCGCGCTTGATCTCGCTGATGCGGGCCTCCACGAGATGGCCCTTGATGGGCTCCTGGTACAGCCGCTGCAGGACAGTCGTGGCCTCAACGTGGTTGGCCTCGGCCACCTCCTCGAGCGCCTCGTCGGCGTTCTCGAAGCGCGTCTGCAGGCCCTCCAGATTGAGCACGGCCAGGCCGCCCAGCTTGCCGAAGGCGATGGCGAACTTAGGATCGACCACAGCGTCCATCGCGGAGGCGACGACGGGCATGCCGAACTCGAACGGGCCGACGCTGAGCGACATGTCGATGTCGGCCGGGTCGATATTGACGGCTGCCGGGGCCAGGGCAACCTCGTCGAAGCCGTAGGCCTGCCGGAGGGTCCTGGTGGGGGTCACTATCTCGGTTGGGGTCACGTTCTGCCTCCTTCAGAGCACAAAAGCCCGGGAGCACACTCGCTCCCGGGCGACCTCGCGGGTCTGCAAACCTTCAATCTGCCACGATCTTACGATCTATTTCCTACCCGATCAATGTCGCTCCGGAACAAAGCGCGGCTGCCCAAATTGTATCGTTCTGAGGGCAGATTTCGGCCGTGCGGCCAGCGTGCCGGAACGCGGCCGGGCTGCCGGGCATGCGCACCGGCCGGTAGCCCGTGCGGGCTAGGCATGCCGCGAATGGCGAGCAAGCTGATATGTTCAGCGGCGATGCCAACGCTGTCCCGACGCCAGCTGCTGCGCGACGCCGCGCTGCTGGGCGTGTTCGGGCCGCTGCTGGCCGCCTGCGGCCGGTCCGCGGCGCCGGCCGAGCGGAAGGCCGGCGCGGAGCCGGGGGAGCACGAGACGGCGGCGTCGGGCGAGGCGCAGGCCGCGGGCGAGGCGCACGCCGCTGCCGCCGGGCCGCACTGGGCCTACGAGGGCAGCGAGGGCCCGGACGTCTGGGGCAGCCTCGATCCGTCCTTCGCCACTTGCTCCGGCGGGCGGAGCCAATCGCCCATCGACCTGCCGCTACACGCGGGAGCCGCGGGCATCACCCAGATCGTCTTCGACTACAAGCCAACCAAGCTGAACCTGGCCAACAACGGCCACACCATCCAGGCCGAGTACGACCCAGGCAGCACGATGAGCCTCGACGGCAAGCGCTACGAGCTGCTGCAGTTCCACTTCCACGTCCCCAGCGAGCATCGCCTGGGCGGGATCGAATACCCGATGGAGGCCCACCTGGTGCACCGCGCCTCGGATGGCGCACTGGCGGTGGTGGGCGTGTTCTTCTACGGCGGCCTGCGCGACAAGCCCGGGATCGCGGCCTCGACGGCCAAGACGCCGGTGCTGGACAAGCTGTGGCAATCGCTCCCGTCCAAGGGCGTAACGATCAGGAAAGCCGACACGGTGGACGTGTCCGGGCTGCTGCCGTTCGACCGCTCGTACGTGACCTACGAAGGCTCGCTCACCACGCCGCCGTGCACCGAGGGCGTGCGCTGGCTGCTGCTGACTACGCCGGTGCTCGCCGGCCAGTCCCACGTGGAGAAGTTCCTGGCCATCGTGGGGCGCAACGCCAGGCCGCCGCAGCCGCTAAACGGGCGGATGGTGGGCGGCGGCTACGCCCAGGCGCGGGAGGGCACGCCGTCAGCGCAGGCCGATGCCTTTGGACCGCCGACACCGGCGCCGGTGGCGCCTGAGCGCCACTAAGCGTCTTCCTTCAAGAAGTCGTACTTACCGACGCCCTGAACTAAAAGGAAACGGCACGGCTGGCCGGGCACGCCGTTCGAGACGTGGTGCGCCGTGCCGGCGCCGACCAGGGCGGAGTCGCCGGGCCGCAGCTCGAAGCGCTCATCGCGCGTTTGAACGAGGGTCGTGCCCTCCAGGCCATAGAAGCGGTCGCTCACCTGGGTGTGGCGGTGCCAGGGAATGAACTCGCCCGGATCGAGCACGTACTCACGCACGATCAGGTCCTCGCCTGCGGCGACGACAGTGACGGCGCGGACCCGGTAGGGCGGCTCAGGCGGCAGGCGCGGACGTCCCCCGCAGCCAAACGTCGACGTCCACCTCGAAGCCCTTGGCGCACGAGATGTCGAATGGGTTGCCGTCGGGATCGTAGGCGCGGAACTCGGCCATAGGCCGGTTTTCCGGCCGTTTGCCGAGCCCGACATCGAAAGGCAGGTTGCCGCGGATGGCCTCCATGTCGGTGACCACGAAGCCAAAGTGGTTCAGGCCGTAGCGGATGTCGCGGGCCGACTCGTCGCCGCGGGCGATCATCTTGGAGGGCTCCATAAGGATGGCCATGGCGGTGTTGCCATCGGCGGCGAAGCGCACGTCGGGGAACTCGGCGCGCTGGGCCCAGCTGGAGGTGGGTTCGCGGAAGCCGAAGACGTTGCGGAAGAAATCCAGCACCTCCTGGTTCTTGGGCACGGAGTAGGCGACGTGGTGGATGGAGGGGAACCCGACCGGCCCGCGCTCCGGCACGTGAAAGGCCCTGGTGGAGAGGCTCACGGCGATGCCGTTGGGGTCGAACACGCGGTACTCGCCATGGTGGAGGTCGCCACTCTCCTGCCGGATGTCGGCATTGGGCGCGAACTCTTCCAGCCGGGCCTCGACCTCGCGGATGTCATCGACGGCGATGCCGACATGGTTCAGGCCCAGGCGGCCGTCCTCCTCGAGACCAGGCCTCTGCTTGAGGAGGGTGAGGTTGTAGAAGCCGTCGGTGAGCGAGATATCGCCGTGCTCGCCTGTGCCGAGCTCCTTCATGGCGAGGTGGGTCTGGTAGAAGGAGGCCAGCACTTCCGGGCGCTCGGTGACGATGCTGATGTAGCGGACCTGCGCATTCATTGAGACGCCTCCGGCGTGGTTTTGCGCCATTATAGGCAGGCGCCGAGTGGGGGCTTACACTTCGGTGGAGGCGCGCCTCAGCGGGGGTGTAGCTCAGTGGTAGAGCAGCGGACTTTTAATCCGTTGGTCGAGGGTTCGAATCCCTCCACCCTCACCGGTCTGTGCTCAGCACGAAGCCGGCGCCCACCTCAGCCGGAACTCGGCTGGGGTCAGGTTCAGGGGCCGGCGGTCTTTGGTGATGACGAACCGGCCCTCGTCCACGACCCCGGGGCGAGGCTATGATGAGGCCCTGATGCGCGACCTCCGCGAATGGCTGAGCGCGGTCGACGAGCTGGGCGAGCTCCAGCGCGTCGACGGCGCCGACTGGGACCTGGAGATCGGCGGCATTTCGGAGCTGAACTACCGCCGCCGGCGGCCGGCGGCGCTGCTGTTCGACCATATCAAGGGCTACCCTCCCGGATATCGCGTACTGACCGGCGCGGTGGCCTCGCCGCGGCGAATCGGGGCCACGCTGCGCATGGGCACGGACCTGACCGACCGCGAGCTGGTGGAAGCGCTGCGGGGCAAGCCGCTGGAGTGGGAGCGCACCGCGCCGGAGTTCGAGCCGGTCGAGGTCGAGACGGCCCCGCTGTTCGAGAATGTGATCGAGGGCCTGGACGCCGACCTGCTGCGCTTCCCCGTGCCGCGCTGGCACGAGCACGACGGCGGGCGCTACATCGGCACAGGCTGCATGGTGCTGACGTGCGATCCCGAGACGGGCATCGTGAACGGGGGCGCCTACCGCATGATGGTCCAGCAGGACGGCCGCACGGCCTCAGTGATGCCGGTGCCCGGCAAGCACGGCCACCAGCACATCACCAAGTGGTGGGACCGCCAAGGCCGGGCGCCAATCGCCATCTCCTTCGGCCACGACCCGCTGCTGTTCATGGTGGCGGCCACTGAGGTGCCCACCGACGTGTGCGAGCTGAACTACGCGGGGGCGATGATCGGACGGCCACTGGAGGTGGTGCGCGGGCCGGTGACGGGGCTGCCGCTGCCGGCCAGCAGCGAGATCGTCATCGAGGGCTGGCTGCCCAAGGACAACCGCGCGCCCGAGGGGCCATTCGGCGAGTGGACGGGCTACTACTCGGGCAGCACCCAGCCGATCCCGCTGGTCGACATCCAACGGCTTTACTTCAGGAACGACCCCATTCTGCTGGGCTCGCCGCCGTCAAAGCCGCCGCACGACTACTCCTATATGAGGGCGGCGCTCAAGTCGGCCATGATCCAGGACGCGCTGGTGAAGGCCGGCATCCCCGAGGTGCGCGGCGTGTGGGCTCACGAATGTGGCGGCGGCCGGATGCTGCTGGCGGTGTCGATCAAGCAGCGGTACTGCGGGCACTCGCGGCAGGCCGGCTACGTCGCGGCGCAGTGCCAGCCGGCGGCCTACATGGTGCGCTACGTGATCGTGGTCGACGAGGACATCGACCCGACCAACCTGGAGGACGTCATGTGGGCGGTGTGCACCCGCTCCGACCCAGGCGAGGACATCGACATCATGCGCAAGTCGTGGGGCAGCCGGGCCGACCCTCTGCTGGAGAACCGGCAGCGGCCGCCGTACAACACGCGGGCGCTGATCGACGCCTGCAAGCCGTTCGAGCGCATCCGCGAATTTCCGCGCGTGGCCCAGGCTAGCCCAGAGTTCCTGCGCCAGGTTCATGAGAAGTGGCGCGAGCTGTTCGCCGACGCGCGCTTCCCGCTGCCGAGCGAGGCACTCAGCAGCGCGGAGGCGGACACGGTCAGCCAGGGATTGCAGGGCATGTAGCAGCCGGCGGCAGGCGAGCCGCGGGCACGCTCGGCTAAGATGACGGCATGCTGCCGAAGGAACTCAACGAGCTCATCACCCACACCAACGCCGGCACACCCATGGGCGACATGATGCGCCGCTACTGGATCCCGGCGCTGCTGTCGGAAGAGATCCCCGAGCCCGACTGCCCGCCCGCCCAGGTGCGCCTGCTGGGCGAGGAGCTGGTGGCCTTCCGCGACACCAACGGCCGCATCGGCCTGCTGGAGGAGCACTGCCTCCACCGCGGCACGTCGCTGTTCTACGGCCGAAACGAGGAGTGCGGGCTACGCTGCATCTACCACGGGTGGAAGTACGACGTCGAGGGCAACGTGCTGGACACGCCCGCCGAGCCGGCCGGCAGCAACTTCAAGAGCAAGCTCAAGCACGTGGCGTACCCCTGCCGCGAGGCGGGCGGGATGATCTGGACCTACATGGGTCCGCCCGAGACGCGGCCGCCCTTCCCGCACTTCTACTGGATGGACCTGCCGGCGAGCCACACGTACGTGACCAAGTGTCTGCAGGAATGCAACTACCTGCAGGGCCTGGAGGGCGAGTGCGACTCATCGCACCTGTCGTTCCTGCACCGTGAGTTCAGCCTCGAGGGCGAGCAGCAGCTGTACGCGATGGACAGCGCGCCCCAATACGAGATCGAGGAGACGGACTTCGGCCTGCGCATGATCGCCACCCGCAAGGGGCCGGAGGGGACCAGCTACGTGCGTGTCTCGAGCTTCGTGATGCCGAGCGGCTGCTTCATCCCGGCGCGGAACCAGGAGTACCACATCTACATCCCGGCGGACGATACGCACTCCTGGCGCTACGACATGGGCTGGTTCAAGGACCGCCCGGCGACCCCGGACGACGTCATCCGCCAGCCGGAGATCGGGCCCGACTATCGCCGCATCCGCCGGCCGGACAACCACTACCTGCAGGACCGCGAGAAACAGCGGCGACAAACATTCACCGGGATCGAGAACTTCCTGAACCACGACTCGTGCGCGACCGAAACCATGGGCCCGCTGTTCGACCGCTCGCGGGAACACCTGGGGGTCAGCGACAAGGCCGTGATCACCGTGCGGCGGCGGCTGATCGACGCCGTCCAGGCGTTCCAGCGTGGCGAGGAACCGCCCATGCCCGCGGCCGGCGAAGAAACCGTGCTGAGGCATATCGACACCATCGCCGAGCTGGTGCCGGCGGGCGTTCACTGGCGCGAGCAGTTCCCGCACCTGACGCTGAGTGTCAGCGAACGCCAAACCGTCGGGGCCTCGTCATGATCGGCGCCACGGCCGCGCAGCCGTAGAAGCAGCCCCAAGGTTGACGGCCAGGATGCGCTCCCAGTCAGACTGGGGCAGCTCGTACCAGGGCTTGGTGCGCGATTCCGGCGTGCTGGTGAAGACGGCATTGTTGATCAGGACGTCGACACGGCCGAAACGCTCTCTCACCTGGTCGACGGCTGATTTGACGGCAGAGCGATCGGAGACGTCCACATGCAGGGCGAGGCCGTTGGGCAGCTCCGCGGCGACGCGCTGAGCCTTCTCCAGCTGGAGCTCGAAGATGGCGACGGCAGCGCCTTCGGCGGCCAACGCGCGCGCGTACGACTCGCCTAAGCCCTGGGCGGCGCCGGTGACGATGGCCACTTTGCCAGCAAGCGTGCTCATAGAGCCAGTTTGCCTCCAATCTACCCCGCCTCGGTGAACTCGGCGGGGACCCCCGGCGTAAAATGGCGGACCATGCAACCACGAGCGGTTGGCGGCTACGAATGGCAGTCCGCCGAGAAGGTCACCGAGTACCTCGACCGGGAGCGCGAGCCCGAGCGCGAGGCTGAGTTCCGGGAAGCGCACCAGCAAATGCTGGATCTGCTGGCGGTCTCGCCTCAGGCGGGCTTCAGGTTCCTGGACCTCGGGGCGGGCGCGGGGGCGGTCTCGGCGTCGCTGATGGCGCGCTTCCCGAAGGCAACGGGCATCCTGGCCGACATGTCCGCGCCGATGATGCAGGCCGGCGGCGAGAACCTGGCGCCGTTCGAAGGCAGGTACCGCTACGTGGAGCTGGACATGAACGCCGACGACTGGCCGGCGGAGCTGGCCGGGCCGTTCCAGGCAGTGGTCTCGGCGCGCGCCATCCACCATCTACCGAATGAGCGCAAGCTGAACGTGTTCCGGCATGCGTTCGAGGCGCTGGCGCCGGGCGGGGTGTTCGTGAACTGGGACATCCATCGGGATCTGGAGCGGGAGAGGACGGATCCGGGGAACGTCCACAACCGCACGTCGGCCAGCATCGAGGAGCACCTGCAGATGCTCGAGCAGGTCGGTTTCGTGGACGTCAGGCATATCCCGAGGGAGCGGCGGCGGGCGATCTTCGTGGGGCGCAAGCCGTGAAACCCTGGCCCGCCGCCATCCTGGCGGCCGCGCTTTTGGCGGCCTGCGGAGGGGCGCCGCCCAGCTCCGGGCCAGCGGGCCCGGCATCGACCACGGCGCCGCCCGGCGCCAGCTCGGGCGCGGCCGCGGGCCAGGCAGCGCCTTCGGGGAAACCGGCGGCATCAGGGCAGGCGGCGAGCCCAGCATCAGGCAAGCCGGCGGACTCCGGCCAGGCCGCGGCGGCGTCGGGCAAGCCCGAGAGGACCAAGCTCGAGGTGGGCATCGCCGCGCCGGCGGGGACCGGCTATATGGTGCTGCGCGTGGCCAACGACGGCGGCTATTTCGCCAAGCAGGGACTGGAGGTGACGGTCAACACGCTCAGCGCCAGCACGGCCACCCAGGCGCTCGTCTCGGGGCAGTCGCACATCTACCAGGGCGGGGCCACGGCCATCGCGGCCCGGCTGGCCGGCGCCGACGTGCTGTATGTCGCAGCGACGGTGGACAAGAACACCCAGATGCTCATCGGCCAGAAGGGCATCACGACAGTCGAGGCGCTCAAGGGCAAATCCGTGGCCACCACTTCGCCGGGCGCTTTCGGCGAAATCGCTATGCGCAAGACCGCCAAAGAGCACGGCATGGACGTGGATCGGGACATCAAGCTGCTGTTCCATCCGACGCCGCAGGCGGCGCTGACCACGTTCCTGAGCGGCAACGCAGACGCCATGATCCTCAGCCCGCCGCAGACGCTCGACGCCAAAGCGCGCGGCTACCCGGTGATTGTCGATTACTACCAGGAGGGGCTGCGGATCATCGGCCCGGGCGTGGTTATGGCAGGCGACTTCTACCGGCAGAATCCCAACACCGTGGCGGCCTACTTCCGCGGTTACCTGGACGGCCTCAAGCGGACGCTGGACGATCCGGCCTACGCCAAGCAGCTGGACGTCAAATACAACCAGCTCAGCGATTCCAAGCTGGCCGACGGCGACTACGAGGAGGGGCTAAAGGTCTGGAACAAGGACATGAGCGTCACTCCGGCGGCCATTCAGGTCGTGCTGGACGCGTCAGCGGATCCCAAGGCGCGCACGGCTAAACCGGCCGACTTCTACGACAACACTGTCATCCAGCAGGTGAACCGGGACTACGCCTCGAAGCTATTTCCGAACGAGGTGAAGGTCTAGATCTGGTAGGGGATCGGCGTTGGGCCTGGGCCCTGCGTCACCTTGCCGGTCTCCGGCTCGAAGTGGTTCTGCTGGAATGAGCCGAGCTTCTGGCTGCGGATGATGATGGCCACGGCCCGCTTATCGCGGCTGGACTCCGAGTGCGCCAGCCAGGGCGGCACCACGTCCACCACTCCCGGCTGAGCGTCGATCATGCCGGTCTGCCGCAGCTCGGCATACCCTGGCTTCGAACCGTCGTCCACGCGCTCGTAGCGGGCGATGTCCTCGCCGCCAACCAGCTCGCCGTAGGCCGTCCAGGTGTGGGCGTGATCGTGCACTGCGCCGACGCGGCGCGGATCGCGGACCACGGCGTTGACCACGAAGCCATAGTCCGGGTCCTCGTAGAACAATAGGTTGGTGCCATTGGTCACAGGCCAGGCTTCGGAGCGCTTCTTGAGCTCCTGGTCGGCCAGCAGCGGGGACATCAGCTCGGCGACCCTGGGCCAGTGCTCCTCGGGAGGGAGCCGCTCCGACCACAGCTCACGCAGGGAATCCACGAACAGGTTGAACGCGGCAGGTGTGCTCATCGCTTACAAACCGTACAGCGCCCGGGGGTTGGCGTTCAAGATCTTGTCGACCGCTTCGGGGCTGAGCTCCTCGCGGCCTTTCAGGCTGGCCACCAGCTCGGGCTCGGTCGACGGGTCGGTGTGGCCGTAGTCGGAGCCGATGATGAGGTGGTCCTCGCCGATGAACCTGGTGAGGTAGCCCAGGTCCTCGCCGACCTCACAAGCGACGTAGAAGTTGTAGTCCTCGAACAGCTTGGGGCCGTAGCGGCTGCGATCGTCCTTGAGCTGGCGCTGCAGGTTATGGAACACATAGGGCACCCACGACGCGCCGGCCTCGACGAACGCCCAGCGCAGCCGCGGGAACTGCTCGGGGATGCGGTTCTGGACCAGGTCGCGGAAGGCGATGAGCGGCAGGAGGCGGATGTGGGGGAAGCTTGAGTTGCGCTCGATGGTGAACACCTTCGTCCAATCGGGGCAGCCGGCGGCAGTGTGGATGCAGACCGGCAGATCGAGCCGCTGGGCCTCCTCGTAAACGGGGAAGAAGTAGGGGTCGTCGAGCGTCTTATCCTTTTCGATGCCCTTGATGAAGACGCCGACCGCGCCGTGCGCCTTGCCCCAGCGCAGCTCGTCGATGGTGGCCTGAAGGTCGCGCAGCGGGGGCACGACGACCCAGCGGATCTTGCCGCCGCTCTGTTCGTAAGCGCTGCCCAAATAGCGGTTGTAGGCCTGGCAGAGCGCGACTTCGAGCTTCACGTCATCCGTCAGGTAGACCAGGAACAGGGTGGGATAGACGACCTGCAGATCGATCCCGAGACGCTCCATGTCGGCCACGCGGGCCTTGGGATCAGCGATCTCGCGGCAGGCGATCTCGATGTCGGTGCGGGCGCGGCCGAAGTCCGTCTGGCAGGGCGTGGCGAGGCTGAAACCGCCCTTGCCGGCGGGCTTGGGGAAGATGTTGCCGTCGATAACCCAGACGGCGTTGCGGCCGCCGTAGAGCGTATCGCTGGGCAGCGTGGCCATGACGGGGCGGCGGGGGTAGAACTCCTTCGGGAGGTAATCCCACATAGCGGCGGGCTCGCAGATGTGGGTGTCGGCATCCAGAACAAAAGCCATGGCTAAGGAGTGTACTCCCGGGGCGGGTAGCAGCCGATACTCAGGCGAGTGGATATGCGAAGGCTCGTGCGGGCAGTGGCCCCTGCCTTGCTGCTGGCAGGCTGCGGCGCCCTCGTGCCGGCAACGCAGTCACCGAAGCCGCTGGGCGTGATCGTGAGCTCGGCGGCCACGCCGAGCGCCACGGCCTCGGTTGGGTCGCCCATGGCGGCGGCCACGCCGTCGCCGGCGCCGAGTCCGACCAAGCCGCCGTTCGTGCCCACGCCGTATTCAGCGCCGGGCCCGCCGACCACGCTGAACAACGAGCAGGCCCAGGCGACGCGCACGAGCTACGAGAGGCAGATCGCCGAGGCCGATCAGCGGCTACGTAGGGTGACGTTCTCGCCGCAGGCGACGGCCGTTCGATAGGAGCTGGGCGCCGCCGCCGGGGCGCGGCGGTTTCGTAGACTTCGCCCGATGTGCGGGCGGTACGGGCTGGCCGATCCACGGGAGGTGGACGATCGCTTCTCGGCGCAGCAGATCCCCGGGCTGGAGCTGTCCGACCTGTACGTGCCGCGCTACAACATCGCGCCCACACAGGATGTGCTCACGGTGGCTCTGTCGAAGCGGCTGGCCGGCGGCCGGGCGGTCAAGCGCTTGCGCTGGGGCCTAGTGGCCGAGTGGGCGCTCAAGGACCGCACCAAACCGCGGCCGATCAACATCAAATGCGAGAGCCTGCTGGAGCGACCGCATTTCAGGCGGCTGCTCGAGCGCAAGCGCTGTCTCATCCCGGCGGACGGCTTCTACGAATGGCAGGGCACCGGCAAGGACAAGCAGCCGTGGTCCATCGGCCTGGCCTCGGGCGAGCTGTTCGCCTTCGCCGGCGTATGGGACGCCTGCCGCGATGAGGACGGCTGGCTGGTATCGTGCGCCATCCTAACGACGCGCCCGAATGGCGTGGTGGCGCCCATCCACGACCGCATGCCGATCATCCTCCGGCCCGAGCTCGAGGAGCTGTGGCTCGACCCCTCGGTGACCGAGGCCGAGGTGTTAGCCGAATGCTTCGTTCCCCTGCCGGAGGCGGTGATGGACCGCTACCCGGTGCGGGCGCTGGTGAATGATGTGAACAACGAGGGTCCCGAGCTGCGCCGCCGCGTGGACCTGGCGCCCAGCCAGCCGACGCTGATCTAATCCAGCGCGTGTGGCCGGACGTACTCGTCCGGCTGAATGGGGCGGATCACCAGGTCGAGCGCCAGCCAGATGATGCGGGCGAAGGGATAGAACGCCACCGGGACCAGCACGGCCAGGGTGACCGCGGCGACCGCCGCGCCCAGCCAAGCGGCGTTCGGCCAGGTGACCGCCAGCACGACGGCATAGGCGATTGCCGGCGCGATGATGGCGGCGACGAGGTTGATGCAGGTTGCGCCGATGAAGTAGCCGTCGCCGCGTTCGAAGAAGAAGTGGCACACCGGGCAGCGATCGCGCATGCGGAACCAGGAGGTGAACGCGGCGGCCTGGCCGCAGGAGGGGCAGCGCATCCGCAGCGCACGGGCGAGGACGCGCTTCAGCTGGCCGGTGCCGGGGTCGGCCGAGGAGCGCATGGCTCCAGCATGACAGAATGACGCCATGCTCAGCCGCGAAGAGAACGAGCGCCTGACGCGCACCGGCCCGGGCACGCCGATGGGTGAGCTGTTCCGGCGCTTCTGGCTGCCGGCCATGCTGAGCTCGGAGCTGCCCGAGCCTGATGGCCCGCCGGTGCGGCTGCGGCTGCTGGGAGAGGACCTGGTGGCCTTTCGCGACACCAGCGGCCGCGTTGGGGTGCTGGCCGCCAACTGTCCGCATCGCGGCGCCTCGCTGTTCTTCGGCCGCAACGAGGAGTGCGGCCTGCGCTGCGTCTATCACGGGTGGAAGTTCGACGTCGAAGGCCGCTGCGTGGACATGCCCAATGAGCCGCCGGAGAGCAACTTCAAGGACAAGGTCCGCCAGCGGGCCTACCCGGCCCGTGAGGCCGGCAAAGTGGTGTGGGTGTACATGGGACCGAGCCATCTCCGGCCGGAGCTGCCGCAGCTGGAGTGGACGGTGGTGCCGGACGACCATGTCTACGCGCACAAGCGCATCCAGGACTGCAGCTGGCTGCAGAACCTCGAAGGCGAACTGGACTCCAGCCACATCTCGTTCCTGCACCGCGATACGCGCCTGAGCGCGCTGCCGCTGTTCGTGTTCAACGAGGGCGCGCCGCGGTTTACGGTGCTGCCCACGGACTACGGCCTGCTGGTGGGCGCCCAACGGCGCGAGTCCGAGACAACCGACTACTGGCGCCTGACGCAGTTCCTGCTGCCCAGCTACACCATGATCCCGGCCGTCCCGGAAAAGTTCATCGACTTCACCGCCGCAATCCCCATCGACGACGAGCACATGATTGGCTTCACCGTCGCCTGGCGGCCGGACCGGCCGCTGTCGAAAGAGGACATCGAGCGGATCGAGACCTGGGATTACGTCTACTCCGAGGTCGATCCGAAGACGTTCCGCCCGGTACGCAACCGCGACAACGACTACCTGATCGACCGCTGGGTCCAGAAGACGGTGTCGTTTACCGGCATCAAGGGGGTGCGCGACCAGGACCACGCCGTCCAGGAGGGCATGGGCCCGATCGTCGACCGGACCACCGAACATCTGGGCGCAGCGGACGCCGCGGTGATCCAGGCGCGGCGTCTGCTGCTGCGGCTGATGGACGAGCTGGGGGAGGGCCGTGAGCCGTACGCGGCTAGCCACGGGGAGGCGTACCGGGTCCGCTCGGCGGTGATCAACCTGCGGCGCGGCGCGTCAATCGAGGAGGCCGCCCGGCGGTTGATAGAGCCGGTAGGATAGTGCGGGTGAGGACGGGATCGCCTCCGGCCGGGCGGCCGGCAAGCACATGCGGGAGTCGACGCTGGAGGCTGCTCAGCCTGGCGGCAGCCTGCGCCGTGGCCGTGGCCGCGTGTGGCGGCGCGCCCACGGCAGCGCCGGCCGGGAGCTCGCCGGCGGGATCGGCCGCGCCTAAGGCCTCCGGCGCGGTTAAGCCGGGCGCCTCGGCGGCGGCCAAGGCGCTAGGGCCAGTCAAGATCGGATACGCCGCCCAAAGCGGGAATCTCATGCCGGTGATCGTGGCGGCGGACGCCGGTCTGTATCCCACGTACGGGCTGCAGGCCGAGCCCATCCTGATCACCGGCAGCCCGAACACCATCAAGGCTCTCGTGGCCAACGAGGTCCAATTCGCCATAGTGGGCGCGGCAGCCTCGGTGCAGTCGGCGCTTGGCGGGGCCGACGTGGAGCTGGTAGCCACGCTGGCTCCGGGCCTGGCCTTCCGCGTTTACAGCCAGCCGCAGATCGGGTCGCTGCAGGAGCTCAAGGGCAAGCGCATGGTGGAGAGCATCCGGGGCACCGATCCCGATTTCGCCATCCAGCTGCTGCTCAAGAAGAACGGCATGCAGTACTCGGATCTCCAGTACGTCAACGTTCAAGAGGGCGGCGATCCGGCGCGGCTGCAGGCCATGAAGGCCAGCAACGCCGAATCGGTCATTCTCGCGCCAGGCAGCTTCACGGTGGCGGAGAAGCAGTTTGGCCTGAAGCTGCTGGTCGACGTCATCAAGGAGCGCATCCCGTACGAGGCGGCGACGGTCGCCGTGTCCCGCGGCTACGCGCGCTCCCACCCCGACGAAGTGCTCACGTTCGTGCGCGCCCTGACCGCCAGCGTCAAGTACACAAAGGACAACCGCGAGCAGGCGATCCAGATCTACAAGCGGTACACCAAGAACGACGACGATACCGTGGCCAACGAGACGTACGACTACTACGCCGGCTCAGTGTGGCCCAGAGACCTGGTGGTGAACGAGGATGGCGTGCAGACGCTGCTCGAGCTGGCGGCGCAGTCCATTCCCGCAGCCAAGGACCATAAGCCCGCGGACTTCATCGACAACAGCTTCGTGAAGAAGCTGTCCGACGAGGGCTTCATCAAGCAGCTGTACGGAGCATAGGTTTGGAACGACTTTCGATCGTGGACTGCGATGGCCACCTGGTGGAGTCCATCGCCGAGCTGGCCGAGTACATGGATCCATCGATCCGCGATGTAGCGCTCAGCCCGAGCCGCAACCGGCAGGGCGTCTTCCCCTCGCTGGACGGCTACCACTATCCCAGCTCACACGAGGGCGAGTCGCAGGATCACGGCGCCAAGGTCCGCGCCAGCGATTATCGAGCCGGCTCGGGCGAGGACATCGCCGTGTTCCTGGAAAAGGCCGGCGTGGAGCAGTCGGTGGTGTTTCCCAGCGAGGGTTTGAGCGCGGGCAACATCGGCCTGCCCGACTACGCCGTCAAGCTGTGCCGAGCCTACAACGATTACGTGGCCGACCGGTACGCGCGGATCAGCAACCGCATCCGGCCGGCGGCGCTGCTGCCGATGCAGGATCCGGCGGCGGCGGTCCAGGAGCTGCGCCGCGCGGTGAAGGAGCTGGGCCTGGTGGCGGCCATGCTGCCTTCAACGGGCCTGCCGCTGCACCTTGGCCACGAGCTCTACTGGCCGGTGTACGAAGCAGCCGCCGACCTGGGCTGTGCGCTAGGCGTACACGGCGGGGCCAACGTGGGCATCGGCCGGCTGGCGACGTTCTCGAACCGCCTCGGCGCGCGGCTGCTGTGGCACCCGCTACCGTTGATGGAGGCGCTGGTGTCGTTCGTGTACCACGGCCTCTTCGACCGCCATCCCGACCTGCACGTGGCCTTCCTGGAGGGCGGCTGCGCCTGGACCATCCCGGTGTTCGACCGCATGGCGCGAGACGGTCAATACTATCCCAACGCCAAGCGGCGGCTGCCCGATTATCTAGCAAGCGGACAGATCCTGGTGGGCTGCGAGGGGAACGACGAGAGCCTGGGCTACCTGGCCGGGATCGTCGGGGTGGAAGCCTTCGCCTGGGCCTCGGACTACCCACACGAGGTCGATCTGCCCGGCGCGCGGGCGCAGATCAGCGACACGTGGGAGCGGGAGGACCTGAGCGAGGAGCAGAAGCGGGCGGTGCTGGGCGAGAACGCCCGGCGGTTCTTCCGGCTGCCGAAGCCGGCGGCGGTTGCGGCCTAAGCTTTCGCTTCTACCGGCTTCTCAACCCCCCGCTTATCCAGAATCGGGCTGTACTTCGAGGCCGAGCCCTGACGCTGGCGCACCTGGATGCCCAGCCCGCCGGCGCCAATCTCGGTGCGCATCCAGAGGTACTGGTTCTGCTCGGGATCGCGGAACACGTTTATCGGGTCCTCGCCCTGCTCGACCAGCCGGATGTTGTCCTCGAGCATCTTACGGAAGAGGATGATGCCCTTGTCCGAGCGGCCCAGGTTCTCCCTGGTGCGGTCGGCGATATCGCCCTGCGAGATCCAGGCGGCCGGATCCTGGGCGGAGTTGGTGTCGAGCTGCTGCCAGACGGGCTGGTCCTCGGCGTCGAGCTCAACCACGGGCGGGAAATACATCGGGATGTCCTCGGGCTTCTGGTCGGGCTCGCCCGGCTCCTTGGGATAGCAGGCGATCCACCAGTGGCCGGTGTGGGTGTCGTCGATGGGCACCCGCACCTGGAACGCCGGGCCGGTCAGACCGATCCCGGGCGCGCCGTCGCCGCTGCCGCCCTGGCGCAGCATGTTGGGGAAGACAATCGGGTGGCCATGCTTCCAGGAGGTGTGGTCCTCGGTGTGGCCCTCGACGATGCGCCGCTTGACGATGCCGTACTCGAACACGTCGAAACCGATCCGGGCGTGCTTCTTGTGATTGATATGCAGATCCGGCCGGCCCAGACGATCCAGCACATAGTTGGCGAAGCGGATGTGCAGCCACTCCAGATGGACCGGATCGAGTGAGTTCTCCTGGCACTGGAGCCAGTTGCAGGGCAAAGTGGCGTAGCCGATGTCGCGCACCATGCCTTCCATGCAGTACACGTCCCAGCGCGGCAGCAGCGGCGCGGGCGCGGGGCCGAGGTAGGCGAACAGCAGCCCGGCCATGTCCTGCACCGGGTAGGCCTTGATGCACACCTTGTCCTTGAAACGTCCCTCGGGGTCCTCGGTCTCCTCGTAGGGCTGCTCGAGGCACTGGCCGGTTTCGGCAAACAGCCAGCCGTGATAGGCGCAGCGCAGGCCGCGCTCCTCAGGAACGCCGTAGATCATGGACATGCGACGGTGCGGGCAGTAGTTGTCCACCAGCCCGTACGTGCCAGAGAGGTCCTTGTAGAGGATGAGATCCTCGCCGAGCAGGCGGATCTTCTTGGTGTACTTGTCCTTCATCTGGGACACGGTCGCGACCGGATGCCAGTAGCGCCTCATGAGCTCGCCCATGGGCGTGCCTGGTCCGACGCGAGTGAGGCGGTCGTTCTGCTCAGCCGTCAGCATGGCGGCAGTCTACTACTGCAGAGGAACTGGAACGAATTCCGCTGGTAACACCAGTGTCGTGTACGAGATCGCGCTGCTGCTGTTCCTGATGATGACGGCCGTGTGGCTGGGCGCGCCAGCCACCGCCGAAGTGACGATCTAGCCGACAGCCGCCAGCTCCAGCTCGGAGTCGTACTCAGGCGCTACCGGCACCTGGTGCGTGAGCATGATCTCCCGCCGCTCGCGCGCCGACTGGATGATGGCCAGGCTAACCTCCAACGTAGCCATGCCCCAGCGGCCGTCGTGGAAGATGGGCTTGCCCAGCGCCACGCCGTTGTACAGTTCCTCCAGCTCGGCGCGCCGCTGGCCCGCCGTGGTCTGGCCCTTGGGCGTCAGGTCAAGGTCGTGGATGCCGTCATCGTCGTAGACGTAGATGCCGTACTTCGAGTGGCGCATGTCGCCGCGCTCGCAGCTGACCACGACCATGCCGAGGTCGTGCGGGATCCATGGCTTGGCCCGCTCCTCGCGGAAAAGCTGACGCTCGGCGCTGCCACCGATGCGCATGTCCTGCTTGTCCTGGGTCTCGTTGCGGGTGCCTGACCTCAGCGCCTTGCGAATGGCATTGCGCTCCTCGACGTCGTAGCGCTGCTTGGACTCCCCCCAGGGCACCAGCTCGGCGCCCAGAAAGTAGCCGTAGCCGTTGTGCATGATGGTCACCGGCGTGCCGTCCTCGAACTCCAGGTAGGCACTGTAATAGCCGGGAATGGAGCGCTCGGGCATCCATTGGCCAATGGTCCCGCGCACGCTGCGGAGCATGCCGCCGCCCAGCAGGCGGACGCTGTCGATCTGGTGCGGCACCTGGCGCCAGGGCACGCCGCCGCCTTGGGAGAAATCCAGCTCGTCGGGCGTACGCGGCCGCAGCATCCAGTCGGTGTAGGCCCAGATGTGGATGGCGCACAGCTTGCCCAGCCGGCCGGACTGGATCATCTTGCGCATGGCGCGGATGGGCAGGGTGAAGCTCTGGGTATGGCCGGCCAGCAGCTTGACGCCGTTCTTATCCGCCGCCTCGCACATCTGCTCCGCCTGCTCAATGCTCAGGGCCATGGGCTTCTCAGCCACGACGTGCTTGCCGTGGTTGGCGGCCAGGATGGCGTGCTCCGCATGGAAGCGGTTGGGGCTGGCGATCCACACGGCCTCGACGTCGGGATCGGCGCACAGCTTCTCGGCGCTGTCGTAGGTCCTGGCGCCGGGAAAGCGCTCGTTAAAGCGCTCCAGGGTCTGGGGCACGATGTCCGCGCCGGCGACGATCTCCAGCTCGGGCATGGACTCCATCGCGGGCAGGATCTCGGCCGCGCCTACGCCGATGCCGATGATGCCCATCTTCAACGTCCTGGCCATGGCTACACCTGCGCTCCCGCGAGCTCACGCCGTTTGGTCAGCAGCTCGCCGTCCTCATCGGGCACGAACTCGCCCACGACGTAATGGGCCTTGCCTTCCCGAGGGATGGCGATCATCGGGAAGTTCCTGGCCGGATCACGGACGACGGCCATGGGATCCTCGCCGCGCTCGACCTTATCGATGTTCTCGTTCAGGAGCTTGCGGTAGAGGATGATGCCCTTGTCCGAGGTGCCAAGCCGCTCGACCGTGCGGTCGGCGATGTCGCCCTGGCCCAGCCAGACCATCATGTCCTGGCCGCGGATGGTCTCCACGAGAATGCGCCCGCCCTCGTCGGCGTAGGGGTACTCGTAGACCGGGATGTCGGTCTGAGGCGGCGCACCGGGCTTGCGGTGCTCGGTCACATACCAGAAATGCAAGGTCTCGGTATCGTTCACCGGGACGCGGATCTGGAACTCGGGCGTGCCACTTTCGTCGCCCACAGCGAGGACGTTGGGGAACAGGATGGGGTGGCCGACGCGCCAGTCGTCCACGTCCTCGCTCTGGCCCTCCAGCAGGCGGCGCTTGGCAATGCCGTACTCGAACACGTCGAAATCGATCTTCACGTGGTGCTTCACATCGGCCACGGCGGGCCGGCCCAGCCGCTTCTGAGCGTAATTCATGTAGATGCCGTGCAGGTACTCGAGGTGCACGGGATCGAGCGAGTTCTCCATGACCTGCAGCCAGTTGCAGGGCAGGCGAGTGATGCCGATCTCGCGGTCCAGGTCCTCGCGCACGTACAGGTCGTAGCGCGGCAGCAGCGGCGCCGGGGCAGGGCCGAGGTAGGCCCAGATCAGGCCGCCGAGCTCGTCCACGGGATAACCGGGAATGCGGACTTTCTGGCAGAAGCTGCTGTCGGGCGGCTCGGCCGGCTGCTGGATGCACTGGCCGGTACGGTCGAATTTCCAGCCGTGGTAGGGGCAGCGCAGACCGCCGGCCTCAGGGATGCCGTACTTCAGCGGGGTGGCGCGGTGCGGGCAGCGATCGCCCACGAGGCCGAGCTGGCCGTCCTCGCCGCGGTAGAGGGTGAGCTTCTCGCACAGCAGCTCGACCGGCAGCACCGGCTCCTTATCGAGCGCGGCCACGGTCGAGACGGGGAACCAGTAGCGGCGCAGCAGCTTGCCCATGGGCGTACCCGGCCCGACGCGAGTCAGGCGGTCGTTGGCTTCTTGAGTGAGCATGGCAGGTACATGGTACGCTGGCGGCCATGGCAGCGCCAGCGGCAATCACCGAGGTCCTCACCCCTGAAGCAAGCGCGATGAACGCCTTCATCGCCGAGGTGCGCAGCGCCTTGGAGACGGAGACGACCATCAACCGCATGCTGGCCCGGACGCATGCCGGCCTCGAACACCTGCTGGCCGACGCCGGCTGCCTGGAGGGCCTGACGATCGATCGGACGGAGTTCGGCTCCTGGAAGGTGTACACCGATCCGGACCACCTGTTCTGCATCCACGCCTCGCACCAGAAGCCCAATTACCGGCGCGGCGTGCACGACCACGGCGAGCTGGGCTGGGCCGTGTACGGCGTATTCCGGGGCGAGGTCGTGCAGCAGCTGTACGAGCGGCTGGACGACGGCGGCGAGCCCGAGAAGGCCGAGCTGCGGGCGCTGGAGCCGATCGTGCAGCGCGCCGGCGACGCCACGGTGATCCCCGTGGGCGGCATCCACGCGCCGCACAACGAGGACGGTCGGGACGCGTGGACGGTGGTCATCCGCAGCCGCGATCTGACGAGCATCTGGCGCAACTTCTACGACGTGGGCAAGGGCCGCGTCGTGCGCAAGCGCAGCTCAGGAGACTGATGGCGGGCGCGCTCGAGGGCGTCCGCGCCATCGAGATCGCCCAGTACGTGGGCGCGCCCTACGCCGGCGGCCTGCTGGCCGACCTGGGCGCGGAGGTCATCAAGATCGAGGCGCCGCCGCACGGCGACCCCTATCGGGCGTGGACGTCCGGCAATTACAGCGCCACCTTCACTTCCCTGAACCGGGGCAAGAAGAGCATCGTGCTCGACCTACGCTCGAAAGAGGGGCTAGAGGTCGCGCTGGCGCTGGCCAAGACCTCGGACGTACTGATCGAGAACGCCCGCCCGGGCGTCATGGACCGCCTCGGCCTGGGCTATCAGGCGCTGAGCGCGCTCAACCCGCGGCTTGTGTACTGCTCGGTGACGGGCTTCGGCCCTGACGGGCCATACGTCAAACGGCCCGGCTACGACACGGTGGGCCAGGCTATGAGCGGGCTGCTCAGCCTGCTGACCGACATGGCCGACCCCCAGCCGATGGGCACGTCGTTGTCGGACCACATCGCCGGGCTATACGCCGTGTACGCCATCCTGGCCGGCCTGATGGCGCGCGAGAAGACCGGCCGCGGGCAGCACGTCCAGACGTCGCTGCTGGAGTCGTCGCTGTCGTTCCTCTCGGAGAACGTGGCCCGCTACCTCGACGAGAGGGGGCCGCCGCCCACGCGCGAGACGCGCGTGCGGACCGCCGGCGTGTTCGCGTTCGTGGCCGGCGACGGCCTGCCATTCGTCCTGCACCTGTCCTCGCCCGACAAGTTCTGGCAGGGCCTGGCACGGGCGATCGGCCGGCCTGAGCTCGGCGAGGATCCGCGCTTCGCCCGGCGGACGGAGCGTCTCCGGAACCGCGAAGCCATGGAGGCCACGCTCAAGGAGGTTTTCGCCACGGACACGCGTGAGCACTGGCTGCGCCGGCTGCAGGAGGAAGACGTGCCGGCCGCGGCGCTCTACAACCTCGACGAGACGGTGCAGGACCCGCAGGTCCGGCACCTGGGCATCATCCAGGAGGTGGTCCACCCGGCCATGGGGCCGATGCGCATCGTGGGCAGCGGCATCCGCATGAGCGAGACGCCGACCCGCGTCAGCGCCGCGCCAGCGTTGGGCGAGCACACACCGGAGCTGCTTGCTCAGCTGGGCTTCCCGGCCGACTGGTTGGACTGAGATGCTGAAGATCGACGTACACGCCCACCTGTACGATCAGGCGTACCTCGAGGAGCTGGGGCGTATCCTGGCCAATCCCACGAACGACGTCGAGGCTGCCAGCCTAAAGCAGTACCAGCGGACGATGACCATCCCGGCCAACTGGGACATCGACGAGCGGCTGGACATCATGGCCCGGATCGGGCTCGACTACCAGGTTCTTTCGCTGTCGATCCCGATGTGCTACGACGGCGACGCGGCGGCACGTCTGCGGCAGGCTCAGCGCACCAACGACCGCTTCGCGGAGGTCGTCCACAAACATCGAAAGCACTTCTTCGCCTTCGCCAGCCTGCCACTGCCGGACGTCGAGGCGTCGCTCCGGGAGATGGAACGCTGTCTGGACGAGCTGGGCTTCGTGGGGGTGGGCTTCGGCTCGAACGTGCGCGGCACGCGCCTGGACCACCCTGATTTCGCGCCGATCTTCGAGGAGATGAACCGCCGGGGCACGACGGCCTTCCTGCATCCCAACACGCCCACCTGCGCCGCGCCCGACCTGGAGGAGTTCAACCTGATGGCCGGGCTGGCGTACATGTTCGACACCGGCGTGACGGTCTACCGAATGATCTACAGCGGCATGCTGGAGCGCTACCGGGGCCTGAAAGTCATCGTGCCCCACCTCGGCGGCATGCTGCCCTTCCTGGCGGCGCGGATCGAGGGCGTGTACCGCAGCAATCGGCGGTTCCAGACCATCCCCCGGCCGCCGGGGGAGTACCTGCGCGAGCTGTATTACGACACCGTCAGCTTCCATCCGCCAGCGCTGCGGCTGGACTACGAGATGTTCGGCGCCGACCACCTCATGCTGGGCAGCGATTACCCGCTGGGACGAGCCAGCCTGGAGGCGGCGGTGCAGTTCGTGGCCGATTTCGACGACTTCTCGCCAGGCGAGCGCGAGCAGGTGTTCAGCGGAAACGCGATCAGCGTTCTCGGGCTGAAGGTTTAGCCAGCTCGTTCGCCAGCCCGATCAACGGCGCCAGGCCGTACATGCTGAGCGCCCGCGCCTTGATCATGGGCACGGGGTGGGCGTTGTCTCCTAGGCGGGGATGGGGTAGAGCGCGTCCATCATCCGGCGCTTGTGATAGGCCGGATCGCCGAGGTACTGGTAGAGCACCCGGCTGGCGATGTGGTGCGCCATCAGCGGGTGATCCATGACCGTGCCGGGGCCGGCCCAGACCTTGTGGGCGTAGTTGACGACCTGGTAGTAGCCCTCGCTGGCAGCCGCCTTGGCCTCATGGACGAAGCCCCTGGCGGGGATGCCGCTCTCCAGCTTCCAGATAGTCTCGTAGGTAATCCAGCGGGCCGCGTCCATGTGATCGGCCAGCTCGACGACGTGGTCCTGGACGCGCTGGAAGCGGCCAATGGGCTGTCCGAAGGCGATCCGCTCCCGCGTGTACTCGACGGTGGTATCGAAGATCTGCTGGCAGGCGCCGACTTTGAAGGCGCACAGGACCGGCAGCGCCGGCTCGAGCGCGGCCTCAATCGTGTCCCAACCTGAGCCGGGAGCGCCCAGCAGCGCCGCTTGCGGCAGGCGGACGTTCTCGAACCGGACCTCGGCCACCGTCGCCAGCAGGCCACCATGCGGCCGGACCGACACGCCCGGCCGGTCGCGCTCGACCAGCGCCAGGCTGACGCCCTCGGGCGAGCGCGCGGCCACGATGTAGGCGCCGGCCGGCGCGCCGTCCTGGACGAACTGCTTGCTCCCATTCAGGACGAAGCCGTCGCCGCCGGACGCCAGCTCGGCCTCGACCATCTCCGGACCGAAACCCATGCCCGAGTCGGACACGGCCAGGGTGGCCACGAGCTCGCCCTTGCACATGGCCGGCAGGAGCTGGCGCTTCTGGTCGGCCGAGCCGCCGTGCAGTACCAACAGCGGCGACAGTACGCCGGCGGAGAAGACCGGCGCCGGCAGCGGGCCGCTGCCGAAGCCCTCAAAGGCGACCGCGGTATCCATGGTGCTGCCGCCGGCGCCGCCGAACTCCTCCGGGATCTGCATGCCCAGCCAGCCGGATTGGGCGGCGGTGCGGAACAGGCCGGCGTCGTAGCCGTCCTCGCGCTGGTAGGAGCGGGCCACGCGGTCCGGCTTGACCTCGCGCTCCATGAAATCGGCGATGCTCTCCTTGAGCATCTCCTGCTCGTCGGTGAAGCTGAAGTCCATCTAGATCGTCACCGCGGCTTTCTCTTTAACGGTCCGGCCGAGGCCCATGCGGCGGGCGATGATCAGCCGATCGGTATCGAGCGTCCCGCCGCCGTGGAGCTGGCCCGGGCCGGCCCGCAGCAGGTACTCGAAATCCTGCACCTCGTGGACGTCGCAGTTCGGGACCATGGCGTCGTAGCCCAGGATCTGCTGGGCGCGCTGCGCGTTGCGCAGCCGGACGGTGCGCTGGTAGTAGCGCAGCTGGGGCCCGCCGTAGGGGTGCGGTTTGCGGTTCAGCCGGTGCCAGTAGTTGCGCTGGTTCATGAGCCGCACGGCGTGCGTCTCGATGAGCGCGTCGGCGAGGATGTCGCGCACGTGGGGATCGGCGATGAGCGGCTTTCCGGCGCGCTTCGTGGCCTGGCAGTATTCCAGCAGGCGCTCGACGGCCGGATCGCCGGTCAGCCCGCCACCGCCGCCGTGTTCCAGCTCCATGTGGGTGTTGCTGACTTCCCAGCCGTTGTTCTCGCCGCCCACCAGGTACTTGGCGGGCACGCGGACGTTGTCGAAGAAGACGGCGTTCTTGATGCCCATCAGCATCGGCAGGTGCTGGATGGTGATACCGGGCAAGTTGGCGGGCATGTACAGCCAGCCGAGGTTCTCGTGGCGCGGCCGGCTGGGGTCGTTGCAGACCAGCAGCCAGATCCAGTCCGGCGGGACCTTGTGGCCGACCATGATCTTCTGGCCGTTGACCAGGTACTCGTCACCCTGGCGGATGGCGGTGGTCGTGACGTTGGCCACGTCCGAGCCGCTCTGGGGTTCGGTCAGCACCTGCCAGACGGAGATCAGGCCGCGGGTCATGGGCGGCAGGAACTCGAGCTTCTGCTCTTCCGTGCCGTGGTACAGGATGCAGGGCACGACGATTCGGGCCAGGGTGTAGAAGATGTGGTCCAGGCCCAGGCCGTAGGCGCTCAACTCGGCCTCAAGGACGGTCTGGTGGGCGGCGGTCAGCCCGGCGCCGCCGTACTCGGGCTGGAGAGTCGGGAACAGCCAGCCCCTGGCGCCGAGCTTCTCGGCCAGGCCGCGCCGGAAGCGGTACTCCTCGTCGTTCTCGCGGGTGGACCAGTTGGCGGACCAGCGAAGATGCTCCGAGCCGGCCATGGCGTCCTTGAGCCAGGCGCGGACCTCCTCCTGGAAGGGCTTCAGCTCGGGCGAGACCTGTTCGAGGGCGAAATCCATAGCGCGGCGATCATAGCCGGTGCCGGCAGTGGGGCTGAGGCTGCGTGATGCCAGCGTCAGATGCATGACGCGCGGGACGACAGTCAGCGCCCCGGCCAAGGATGTGGCGGTCCTGGAACGCGCCTACCGGCTGGAGCAAGCAGAGGTAGAGGATCTGCTTCGAGCAGCCGAACTGGAGGTCCAGTACGCGGAGCTGGGTCTCGGGCTGGTGGATGCGTAGGTGATCGCCATTTGCGGGCGGCTTCGGGAGCAGGATCTCCTGACGCTGGGCCGCCGTGACTTCAGCGTGGTTCGGCCGCGGCATTGCCCGGCCTTGCGGCTGCTGCCGGGCGTCCGCTGACAGGTAGCGGTCCGATCAGCCCATCCGGTGGGCGCGGGCGAAGTCATCGTCCAGGGCAAGGCCGTGGCCGGGCTGGTCGGAGAGGACGAGCTCGCCCTGGTCGAGGGTGGGGCAGCCGCGGAAGAGCTTCGTGGCGTACGGCACGTACTCGACGATGGCGCCGTTGGGGACGGCGGCGACGACGCTGGCGGAGATCTCGGGCATGAGGTGGCTGGCGACGGGGATGCCGAAGGCCTCGGCCATGTGGGCGACCTTGAGATAGGGCGTTACGCCGCCGACGCGCATGATGTCGGGCATGACCAGGTCGACGGCGCGGGCCTCGAACAGCGGTCGGAAGGGCATCAGACCGAACAGCGTCTCGCCGGCCATGACCGGCGTGCGCAGTGCGGCGCGGATGTCAGCGAGGCCGGCCAGGTTCGTCGTCGGGCAAGGATCCTCGATCCAGAACAGCTCGAACTCCTCGAGCGCGCGCCCCACGCGGATGGCCTGAGCCGGCGACCACAGCGAGTTGACGTCGACCATGAGCTTGACGTCCGGTCCAATGGCCTCACGCACGGCGCGGATGCGTTCGACGGCGACCCGCACGCTCGGGTCCGGGCCGAGGTTGGTCTTCATCGCCCGGAAGCCCAGCTCGACCAACGAGCGCGCGATCGCGGGGAGCTCCTCGGCGCGTTTGTCGCGCCCCAACCGGAGACTGGCGTAGGCCGGCACGCGCTGCCGGAAGCCGCCCAGCAGCCGCCAGATCGGCAAGGCGGCGGCCTTGGCGGTGAGGTCCCACACAGCGACGTCCAGCGCCGCGGCGGCCATCGTGCCGATCCCGCCGGCCGGAGACGGAGCGATCTTGTAATGCAAGCGCTCCGGCTGGCGCGGATCCTCGCCCACGAGCAGCTCCGCGAGCTCCTCGACGGCCGCGACCAGGGCGCGGAAGTTCCGGCCGTAGAGGGGCATGGCGTGGCCGAGGCCTTCCAGCCCATCTTCCGTGCGCAGCAGGGCCACGGCGGCCGGGACGGACTGCACCTGGCCATAGGGAAAGTCGATGGGCACCTGGACGGCAAAGACCTCGACGGAGGCGATGTTCATGGCGCCATCTGTACCATAGGTGGCCTTGGGAGCGAGAACGGGCAAGCAGTATCTGGAGTCGCTGCGCGACGGGCGGCGCGTGTTCCAGGGCGGCCGTCGCATCGAGGACGTACCCACTCATCCGGGCTTCGCCCGCACCGCCGGCAGGCTGGCGGCCGCGTACGACCTCCAGCACAGCCCGGAGCACGCCCGGGCCATGACCGTGGATTGGGAGGGGCAGTGCATCTCATGGAGCTACTTCCCGCCAACCAGCCCCGAGGAGCTGGCAAGCAAGCGCGGCAACATCGAGCTGTGGTCCGACCGCACGCTGGGGCAGATGGGCCGGTATCCCGATTTCTGCGCCGAGCTGGCCGTGGGACTTCTGGACGCGGCCGACTGGCTGGGCCAGGCCGGCAAGCGGTTCGCCGAGAACGCCCGGGCGTACCACTGGCACTGCGCGGTGAACGACCTGTGCCTCACCCACGCCCTGAATGACCAGTTCTACGACCGCTCCAAAAGCGCCGCCCAGCAGCCCGACCCCGACCTGATCCTGCACGTCGTGCGCGAGACGCCCGAGGGACCAATCGTGCGCGGACTGCGAAATCTGGCAACGCTAGCCCCGCTGTCGCATGAGTCGCTGGTCTATCCCAACCGGCCGCGCGAGGCCGACGAGCAGGACTACGCCATCTGCTTCGCGATCCCGATGAACGCGCGCGGGCTGAGCATCATCTGCCGGGACCTCTACGCCGAACACGCCGACCCCGAGCGGCTGCCGCTGACGGCGCGGTTCGACGAGGTGGACGCGACGCTCATGTTCGACGACGTGCTGGTGCCGTGGGAGCGCGTGTTCGTGTATCGCGAGCCGGATATGGCGGCTCAGTTCCACCGGCGGATCAACATCTGGGGCGGCTACTCGACGCTCCTGCGGCTGCTGGTGCGGCTGGAGGTGTTCGCCGGCGTGGCCCTGCTCCTGGCGGAGTGGTCCGGCAATTCCGGGCCGGCGGCGACGGAGCGCCTGGGCCGGCTGGTGCAGGAGGTAGAAGTGCTTCGCGCGTGCGTGGGCGAAGCCGAGCGGAACGCCTACCGCACCGAGGCCGGCTTCTGGGCGCCGCGGCTGAGCGAGGCTTACCGGCTGCAGGGCATCGAGGCCGCCGACCGCGCGGTACGCACCATGCAGGACCTACTGACCAGCTCGCTGGTGCTCACGGGCGGAGCCTCAGACCTGGAAAACGCCGAGATCGGGGCGTACGTCGAGCGCTTTTTCCGAAACAAGGCGCCCAACACGCGCGACCATCTGCGTCTGCTAGCCGTGGCGGCCGACCTAGTGCAGAGCGCGTTTGGCGCGCGCAACCAGCTCTACGAGCGGCTGCAGAGCGGCGAACCGGACAACATGCGCCGCCGCGTCGTGGCGCGCACCGACACCTCGGCCCTGAAGGAGCGCGTGCTGCGCTTCCTGCACGAAGATTGGGAGAACTGATATGCGCGGAAAGTTCAGCGGAATCCTCGGCGCGGCCAAGAAGTATCGCGACATGGTGAAGACGCTTGGGCCGGCGCAGGGCGACATGACGCCCTGCCCGGCGAAATGAAGGAGCCCACATGATCCCCGTCCAGCTCTACTCGTGGCATTTCATGCCCTATCCCTACCTGCCGCCCGATTTCGACGAGCGCTACGACAGCGGCTGGGTGACGGTGCCCAACAGCCTGTGGGACCGCGAGCGGGCACGCGGCCTGTACCAGGAGTACATCGACGAGCTGGCCTACGCCGACGAGCTGGGCTTCGACGGGCTGGTGCTGAACGAGCACCACCAGAACATCTACGGCCTGATGCCCTCGCCAAACCTGATCGCCGCCGCTCTGAGCCAGCGGACGCGACATGGCCGAATCGTGATCCTGGGCAACCTCCTGCCGCTGCACGGCAACCCGCTGCGCGTCGCCGAGGAGTACGCGATGCTCGACAACATGACCGACGGCCGGCTCGTGGCCGGGTTCGCGGTCGGCGGCGGGCAGGAGATGTTCAACTACAACATGTCGCCGCCCAAGGCGCGGGAGATGTTCTGGGAGGCGGCCGATCTGATCGTCCGGGCGTGGACGGAGGACGGTCCGTTCGAGCACGACGGCAAGTACTTCCCATTGCGTTATGTCAACCTCTGGCCCAGGCCGCTGCAGACGCCCCATCCGCCCATCTGGATCCCGGGCGCGACGAGCCTGGAGACGATGGTCGAGGTGGCCAAGCGCGGCTACACCTACTTCCTGTCGTCGCGGTCGCACATGGCCGGCACGGCCTCGGCGGCAAAACGGTTCGCACAGGTGGTGGAGAGCCACGGCGGCAGGTTTCATCCGTTCCGGATGGGCCTGCTGCTGTCGGTGTACGTGGCCGAAACGGACGAGCAGGCGCGCGAGGAAAGCGAGGAGGCGATCTGGTACTTCCTCAAGAACACGTTCAAGGGGCATCTGCGCCGGCGGCACGGACGGGTGATGACGGCTGCGCCGGGCGCGACCTCGCCGGCCTCGTGGGAGGCGGCGCTGCGCAATTCAGATCCGGCGGCGAAAATGCTCGGTGACGCCGAGGACTGGGACGACATCGAGCGCATGGGCTCGATCGTGGTGGGCAGCCCCGAGGCCGTGCGGCGGCGGTTGTGGCAGTACATCAGCGATGCGCATCTGGGCTTGTTCCTGATCCAGTTCCACATCGGCAACCTGGACCGCGAGCGGACGAACAAGAGCCAGCGGCTGTTCGCCACGCAGGTCGCGCCGCGGCTGCGGGAGGAGTCGCTGGCGCTGTTCAGCCGGGAATACCCGGAGCTCGCCCCCGAAGCGCTGCACGCCGCCGGGGCTCCCGCGTGAGCGACTTGCCGGGCCAGCGCATGGTCCAGCTGGACGGTCATGACATCGACGTCCTCGAGGCGGGCAGCGGGCCTCCGCTGCTTTACCTGCACGGGTTCGCCGACGTTCACGGGGCGTTCGCCGGCTGGCAGCCGTTCCACGAGAGGCTCCAGCAGCGCTTCCGCGTGATCGCCCCGGCCCACCCGGGCTGCGCCGGCAGCGGCGGGGTCAACGACATCGACACGGTGGAGGACGCCGTCTTCCATTACATCGAGCTGGCCGACGGTCTCGGCCTCGAGGAGGTGCGCCTGGCGGGCACGTGCATCGGCGGCTGGATCGCGGCCGAGATGGCCGTGCGCTACCCCGAGCGGGTGAAGAGCCTGACGCTGATCGGCGCGACCGGCCTGCACGTGCCGGGCTCGCCTATCGCCGACCTGTTCATGCTCTCGCTCAGCCGCGACGGCGGCAACCACGAGGACATCCGGCGACTGCTGTTTGCCGATCCCGAGCTGCCGCTGGCGAAGCAGTTGTTTCCAGACCCGCGCGCCAGCGTCGAGGACGAGCTGCTGCGGTATAAAGCGCTGACCTTCGCCGGGCGGATCGGCTGGAGCCCGCCGTACCTGTACGACCGCAAGCTGCGCGGGCGCCTGCGGCGGATCTCGTGCCCGACGGCCGTGATCTGGGGCCGCGACGACCACCTGGTCCCGCTGGCCCATGGCCAGGCCTATGCCGAGGGCATTCCCGGCGGCCGGCTGGCGATCATCGAGTCGGCCGGGCACTCGCCGCACCTGGAGCAGCCGGAGAAGACCGCCGGGCTGGTGCTGGGCTAGCTCCCGTAGACCTGCTTGATGAACCCGGAGTCTTCCAGCTCCTTCACGATGCTTACGTCCATAAGCTGATCGACCTTCAGGTTGTGCGCGGCCGGGTTCTGTGTCGCCACCTGCTCGATGACCTCTTCGAAGCCCTCCTTGCTGGGATACGGCGCCTTGGGCCACAGGTCCTTGTAGGCCTCATAGCCGACGTCGATGAACTTCTGGTCGTCCTGCTTGAGGTAGGTCTTGATGACGTTCTTGATGAACGCGGGGTCCTTCTGCCAACGCGCCATCGACTCGATGCTGGCCTTGATGGCCGCCGTCACGATCGGGCGGTTGGCGTTGAGGTACTTGCGAGTGACGACCATGCCGTTGTTCTGCTCGGGGATCTTGAGGGTGGTCACGTCCAGCAGCAGGTGCCCGCCGGCTTTCTCGGCCAGGACGTCGTTCGGCGGCGACAGGGCAATGGCCTGAACCTGGCCGCTGGAAAAGGCCGCCACCTGGCCCTGTGCGTCGTTCGTGTTCACGAATTTGATCTCGTCGGGCTTGATGCCCTCCTTCTTGAGCACGGTTTGCCAGGCAAAGTAGTCGGCGTTGCCGATCTTGGTCACGGCCACGGTCTTGCCCTTGAGGTCGGCGATCTTGGTGACGTCCTTGGCGGCCATGATGCGGAAGATGGCCTGGTTCAGGAAACCGGCGACCATGACGATGTCCTGGCCCGCCGCCTGGGCGCCGACGACCGCCGAGCCGGCGACGTTGGTGAAGTCGACGTCGCCCGCCATTTGGGTCTGGGTAGCGGTACCGCTGCCCTGGATGTACTGCAGGTTGACGTTGAGGCCGTACTTATCGAAGTAGCCGGCCTCCTTGGCGGTTGGCCAGATCATCTGGTTGGCGGTCAGCGCCACCCAGGCCATCTTGGCAGTGCCTGCTTTGGCGGCGGCGCTGGCGGCGGGCTTGGCGGCGGCGCTGGCCGCAGCTGCCGGCTTGCTTCCAGGGGAAGCGGGCGCGCTCGACGCTGGCACGGCGGCTGGCGCGGCGCCGCCGCCGCAGGCGGCCAGGAGCAGCGCGGGGGCGAACAACAGGAAAGGCTTCTTCATGCGCGATCCATCTTACGAAGGCCTTCATAGACCTTCTCGGCCGTAATGGGTAATGCGGTGATGCGCACGCCGCAGGCGTCGTAGACGGCGTTGGCGATCGCCGCCCCGAGGCCCAGGTTGGCCGTCTCGCCGATGCCTTTGGCGCCGCCGGGGCCGGGGCCGTGGGCGGCCGTCACCAGCACCGTCTGCAGCTCAGGCATGTCGGCCACCGTCGGCAGCTTGTAGTCGCCCAGGTGCGCGGCGGTGACCCGGCCCTCCTGGATCTGGAGGTCCTCCATGACGGCCTGGCCCAAGCCGTGGGCGATACCGCCGTCGATCTGCCCCTGATGGAGGATGGGATGGATGACCTGGCCCACGTCGTGGGCGGTGGTGAGGCGCTCCAGCGTCACCTGGCCGGTGTCGCGGTCGACGCTCACCTCGGCCACCTGGCAGGTGACGGCGATTTGATGGCCGTGCGCGCCCGGGTACTTGGTCTCGACGGTGATCGGTTCCTTCGTTTGGCCCAGGGCCAGCCCACGTTTGGCCAGCTCGTCCTTCATGGCCCGCGCGGCCAGCTCGGCGTTGGAGCCGCCGGATATGGTCGCCCGGCTACCGCCGACACCCGTGTCCTCCGGCACCTCGAGCGTGCCGCCGGTCTCGATGTCCACTGAAGTGGGCGGGACGCCCAGCACCTCGGCGATGACCTGCCGCATGACCGTGTGCAGGCCCGTACCGGTATCGGGCATGCCCGTCTGGAGCAGCAGGCGGCCGTCGGGATAGAGGGTCAGGCGCGCGGCGGTGACGCCGCTGTTGACGTGCCACTGGGTAACCGAGATGCCACGCCCGGCGCCCGGCTTCTTGGGCGTGCCCCAGCCGCTGCGCTCGACGCAGGCGCGGATAGTCTCCTCCATGTGGACGTCCTCCAGAGGATGGCCATCGGCCAGCGAGTCGCCGTCGTGCAGGCAGTTCTTGAGGCGGAATTCGAGCGGGTCGAGGCCCATCTCGGCGGCGATCATGTCCATGTGGGACTCGACGGCGAAATGCGCCTGCGGGCCGGCCGGCGCCCTCACGTGGCCGCGCGGGACGGTGTTGGTGTAGACGGTGAAGCCCTCGCACAGGATGTGCGGGATGTTGTAGGCGCCGCACAGCGAGGCGGTGCTGCCAAGGCTGACGATGGCCGCGGGCTTCATGGCGCCGTACGCGCCCGAGTCCCAGACCACGACGCCGTGGCGCGCGACGATAGTGCCGTCCTTCTTGAGGCCGGTTTTGATGCGGATGTAGCCGGTGTGCCGCGGGTTAGCGGCGATGAGCTCCTCGATGTAGGTCATGACGTACTTGACCGGCCGGCCGGTCTTCTTGGCGAGGTAAGCGGCGGCCGGCACGACCATGGCCGAGCCCTTGCCGCCGAAGTCGCCGCCGAGCGCGGTGGCGTGATAGTCGACGCCGTCGTCGGGCAGGTCGAGCAGGGGGGCGACCTGCTTCGCGCTGCGGAAGGGCGCCTTGTTGGCGTCGTAGACCTGCAGCCGGCCCTGCTCGTCGAAGTAGACGATGCAGGCGTGCGGCTCGAGGTGGCCCTGATGCTGGGGCTGGGTATAGAACTCGTGCTCGATGATGACGTCCGACTCGCGGAAGCCGGCCTCGACGTCGCCCTTGCTCCAGACTGGGTGGGACATGGTGTTGGGCGTGTCCGGAGCGGGTTGGGGCAGGCCCTTGTACTGGGTGACGTCGTCGTGGATGCGGACGGCGTCCGGCTTCATGGCTTCGCGCGGATCGAAGATGGCCGGCAGCTCCTCGTATTCGACCTCGACGGCGAGCGCAGCTTCTTCGGCGATGTCGGGGTCCTCGGCCGCCACCGCGGCGATGGGCTCGCCGATGTAACGCACCTTGCCGCGCGCCAGCACGGGCATGTCCTCGAGGGCGCGCCCCCAGCGCCGGTCGGGGATATCCTCGGCAGTGATGACGGCGTGGACGCCGGGAATCTGGCGCGCCCTGGTGGCGTCAACCCGCACCAGGCGGGCGTGCGGCATGGTGCTGCGGGCCAGCTTGCACCACAGCATCCCCGGCAGGACGACATCGGCGCCGTAGGTGGCCTGGCCGGTGACCTTGCGGACGCCGTCGACCCGCGGCGCGGGCGTGCCGATGACGGTCATGGTTGCACTCAACGTTTGGTCCTCCGAACGATCTCTCTTACGTGACGATTGTGCCATTGCGGGATTCGCGGCAGCACGGCTGCTACTCTGTGCGGCATGCTGAACCAGAGCCAACCGGCATTTCCGTGTCAAAGCTCGCGGCCGTCTCGCAGCGCTTCATGGATCTTGACGCGGCGGTGGACAACCTGCTCAGCGGGAACCGGCTGGTTCAGCAGCTGCTCGGCGGAGTGGCGAGCCAGTTACCGCTATTCCGCCAGCCAGCGGTCCCAGCCCCCGAGGCCGCGCTCCCGGAGCCAGTCCCAGGCGACGACGCGCTGGCCGGTGAGGCCGGACGGGTCCTGGCAGGCCAGGAAGAGGGCCGGCGGGGCCATCATCTCCGGCCTGGCGTGCTTGAGCGACGGATCGCGGCGCCGGAGCTCGCGCTTGATGTCATCGGTGAACACGGACACTCCCGGGGCAAGGCTGTTGACGGCGATGTTGTACGGCCGCCACTCGGCGGCCAGGCACTGGGTGAGCGCCTCCAGGCCGAACTTAGACGCGCAGTAGGGAGCGCGGCCGGGCTGGCCCTGGGAGCCGCCGCCGGCGGAGATGTTGACTACACTGGCGCTGCCGGCGGCCTTCATCAACGGCAGGAGCAGCTTGCACATCAGGAAGGGCCCGCGAAGATTGACTGCAAGCATGCGGTCCCAGTCCTCGACCGGCAGCTCCTCGACGAACACCTTGTAGCCGGAGCGCGGGCCGACGTGGATCATGCGCAGGCCGGCGTTGTTGACGAGGACGTCCACCCGGCCGTACTCGGCCCGGACCCAGTCCGCCAGCTGGCGCACCTGATCGGCGTCTGAGACGTCGCACACGCGGTACGAACAGCCGAGCGATTCCAGGTCCGAAGCGGTCCGAGAGACGGCGACCACGCGGGCACCCTCGGCGGCAAACGCCTGAGCGAGCGCCCGGCCGATGCCGCGCCCGGCGCCGGTGACGAGGGCGACGGCCCCGTTCAGCTCACGGGTAGCCACGCCACTCTGTGCGGTCGGGGTGGTAGACGGCCGTGGCCAGATGGCGGCCGTTCAGGAAGAACATCCCGACCAGGTGCACGGCCCTCCGGAGCGTGGCGTGCGGTGGGGAACGGTCGGCCCATGAGATGAACTCCCGCACCTGCTCGCGCGGCGAGGGGCTGTCGATGTAGACGCGGAAGGTGATGTCGGTGAATCCGGGGTGGGCGTAGCCCTCCTCGTAGAGATACTCCCCGCGGCGATCGAACGAGCCCTCGACCTCCTCCCGCAGGCTCTCGATGTGCACGTCACACAGCACGGCGGCCCGGCCCCATTGCGTCATATGGCTGAAGCCGAAGCCAGCCAGGAAGGTGTGGGCCGGGCTGACGCCCACGCCGAAGCCGGTGCTCTCGGCGCGCTCGTCGCAAACCAGCTCGACGTCGCGGATGCGGGTCTTGCCGGAGGAGCCGCCGAGATACTCGATTGTGAGCTGCTGCCGCGACTGCCAGTCCTTGGGATTCGTTGCCTTGAGCAGGTGCTCGCGCGCCTCGTCGAGATAGCGCATCTTGTCGGGATACTGGGGTAACGGCATACGGGCCAGTGTACGGCGACGGACCTTCTAGAATCTCTGGCAGCCTTCTTGCTGGCACATCTCAGCTTCATCCAACGAGGCAACGAGGAGGGAAGAGTGACCTCAAACGAATCCCCACGCTGGTTACTGATGTCCGCGATCGCGGGCGCCGGCCTGGTGCTGGCCGCCTGCGGCGCCGGCGCGGCAAGCCCAGCGCCCAGCGCGGCAGCGTCCAAGCCGGTGGCGGCCAGTCCCGCCGCTTCGGTCAAACCGGCCGGCAGCGCGTCGGCAAAGCCAGCGGCATCGGCGTCGGCCAAGCCGGCGGCCAGCGCAGCGGCTTCGGCCAAACCCGGCGGCTCGGCGCCGGCCTCGGCCAAGCCGTCGGGTGCCACGGCCACGGCCGACGTCAAGAACGCCCAGGGCCAGACCATCGGCACCGCCACGTTCCAGGAGGTGGCCGACGGCGTGCTGGTGAGCGGCACGTTCCAGGGCCTGCCGGCGGGCCCGCATGGCTGGCACATCCACGAAGCGGGCAAGTGCGATCCGCCGAGCTTCATGACGGCCGGCGGCCACTTCAACCCGACGAACCGGCAGCACGGGGCCCATAACCCGCAAGGCTTTCACGCGGGCGACCTGGGCAACATCATCTTTCCGGCGGCCGGCAGCGTGACCATTCGGGCGCTGGCGCGAGGGGCGACGCTGGGGACGGGGTCCAACGGGCTACTGAAGGCTGACGGGACGTCGCTGGTGATCCATGCGCAGCTCGACGACGACCAGACGGACCCGGCCGGCAACTCGGGCGACCGCGTGGCCTGCGGCGTGATCACGTCGGGCACGGCGGCCTCGGCCGCGGCCTCAGCCAAGCCGGCCGCCTCAGGCGCGGCGGCATCCGCGGCCGTGAGCGCCAAGCCAGCCGGTTCGGCGGCGGCTAAGCCTTCGGTTTAGAGGGCGTACAGCGCGCGGGCGTTGTCGTCCGTGATCTTCTTGTAGAGGGCGGGCTCGATCTGCCCACTCTCCCGAAGGTTGCGGAGCGCCTCGATCTCGGTGGACTGGTCGCTGTGGCCGTAATCGGTGCCGATGACCAGGTTGTCCTCGCCGGCATAGCCGGCCACGTAGGCCACGTCGTCGTCCGTCTGGCATGAGATCCAGATGCGCCAGTCGCGGAGCAGGTTGTCGGGGAAGTTGCGGCCGTTGAGGGCGAAGCGGCGGCGCAGGTCCTTGAGGGCGTAGGGCAGCCACTGCGCCGAGGCTTCGAGAAAGCCGACGCGCAGCTTGGGGAACTGCTCCGGCAGGGCGCTCATGACCAGCGAGTGGAAGGCGCCGACCGAGGCCAGGCGGAACTTCCAGAAGGTGCCGCCGCCGGGGGTGCGCTGCGTCAGCAGATCGACCATGGCGGTGTTGCTGTTGGCGATGTGCACGCCGATGGCCAGGTTGAGCCGCTGCGCTTCCTCGTAGACGGGGAAGAAGTAGGGGTCGTGCAGCAGGCGGCTGCCCTCGATGCTGCGCATGAAGATGGCGCAGGCGCCGTGCTGGTGCGCGAAGCCGATCTGCTCCAGCGAGTCGTCCATGCTGAGCAGCGGCAGCACGCAGGCCCAACGCAGGCGCCCCTGGCCCTGCTGCCAGATGTCGGCCAGCCAGCGGTTGTAGGCCTTGCAGATGGCCACGTCGACCTCCGGCCGCTCGGCCATGAGCTCGATGAAGGCCGTGGGATAGAGGACCTGGATGTCGATGCCGAGCTGGTCCATGTGCTTCAGCCGGACCTCGACGTTCTCCATCTCGCGGGCCTCCTCGGGCGTATCCATGACGCGCCCGGCGCGCTGCGACATCTGGGCGAACTCGGCGGCCGTCAGGACCGGGCGAGCGAGACCGCGCAGCTTGCCGTCGACCAGCCAGTAGGACCGCGCCGGGCCCTCGCCGCTCTTAGGGGTAACCAGCTCCGGCCGGTACTTGGCGTCGCTGGGGTCCATGTAGTCCCAGGTGTGCTCGGACTCGACAACGTGGGCATCGGAATCGATGGTGGGCATGGCGGAACGGATCGTAGCTCAGCTAGCATCACCAACGGCCGCTTCGCGCTCAACGTCGTGTGCGGCTGGTACCCTGACGAGTTCGCCATGTTCGGCGCTCAGGTGATGGGCACGCCGGAGCAGATGGTGGATGCGCTGGCCCGCCTCTCGTCCCCAGGCGTCGACGGCGTGGTGCTCAGCTGGGTGAACTACCCCGGAAGAGCTGCGGCAGTGGATCCGTGACGTGCTGCCGCTGATGGAGCAGGCCGGCCTGCGCCGGCCTTTCGGCTAACCCTTCGCAACGGCCTCGATCAGCGAGTTGTCGTAGAAGTCGGCGGGCTTGGCCTCCTTGGCCTTGGGGTTATCGACGATGGACATGATGTTCTCGACGGCCTTCTGGTTCACTGCCGGGATCCTGTCGCGGGCCCAGGCCTCGACCACGAACTCGTAGCTGGCTTTGGCCGTGGCATCGTCGGACTTGGTCCATTTGGCCAGCGTCTTGACCATGGCCGGCTCGTTCACCCGGTCGATGGCGAAACGCCAGCCGTCGACATAGCCCTGGAGGAAGCGTTTGACGGTGTCCTGGTTGTTCTTGAGGTAGTCGCGCGTGACCATTACGGCTGCGTGGACCGCCGGGTCCTCGAATTTGGGACCATTCACCAGCTCCTTGAGGCCGGCCTTCTCGAGCTGGATGGTGGTCGGCGGGGAGGTCACGCCGCCGGCGGCGTCGCCCTTCTCCAAGACCGCCGCCACGCCCGCGACGGTGCCGGCGGGCTGATACTGGACTTTCTTGTCGAGGCCAAAATGGCGCAGGAAAAGCTTGGCGCCCGCCTCGGACGTCGAGCCCGCGGTGGTGATGGCGATGGGCTTGCCTTCGACCTGCTTGATGTCGGTCACACCCTTGCCGCCGTACAAGGACTGGAGCATGTAGTTCGAGCTGACGGCCAGCGCGACCATGGGCGCGCCGGCCAGGACGGAGGACACCAGCTCGTTGCCGCCGGGCGTGCCGAACTGCAGCTCGTTCGCCTGGAGCGCGGGCACCTGCTGTGTTCCGGCGACCTGGCCGAGGTCGACGTCGAGGCCGTATTTGGCGAAGAAGCCATTGTCGATGGCGGCGTAGAGCGCGCCCTGCGCGGCGCTCACCTGGGAATACGCCGCCTTTACACGGGTCAGCCCGCTGACGGCAGGCTTGGCAGAGGCCGAGGCCGCCGGCTTGGCGGCGGCGCTCACCGCCGGTTTGGCTGAACCGGCGGACGCAACCGCCTTCGGGGCGACGCTGGCGGGCCCTGCGCTCGGCGCGGCCGAGCCGCCGCAGGCGGCGAGGAGGACGGCCAGACTGGCGCTTATGGGAAATTTCATCGCGCTCGATCTTACGCGGCCGCCGCGGCGACTGACGACAATCCGCTAGCATGCTGGCCGATGGATCTTCCCGACTTCCGCCTGACCGGGCCCGGCACATTGGGCGGGCGCTACTTCCGCACGTTCTGGCATCCGGTATATCTCGCCGCAGACCTGCCGGCCGGCAAGGCGGTGCCCATCCGGATCATGAGCGAGGACTTCACGCTGTACCGCGGCGAGAGCGGCAAGCCGCAGGTTGTGGCGTTCAGGTGCGCGCATCGCGGCACGCAGCTGTCCACCGGCTGGGTGGAAGGCGACTGCATCCGCTGCTTCTATCATGGCTGGAAGTACGACGCGTCGGGCCAGTGCGTCGAGATGCCCGCCGAGGACCCGAGCTTTCCGCCCAAGGTGCGCATCCGGAGCTACCCGACCCGCGAATACCTAGGGCTGATCTTCGCCTATCTGGGCGAGGGCGCTCCGCCGCCATTCCACCGCTTCGGCACGCTGGAGGAAGAGGGCGTCCTCACGAACGACAGCTATTTCCGCGGCTGCAACGTGTTCAACAACCTGGAGAGCAACATGGACGAGCTGCACGTGGCGTTCGTTCACCGCAACTCGCAGTTCACCGAATACGGCCTCAACCGCGACCTGCCCGCGATCTCCGGCGAGGAGACGGACTACGGCATCGTCAAGTACGGCACGCGCTCGGACGGCGTAGTGCGCGTGTCGCACTTCATCTGGCCCAACGCCCTGTACATCAAGGGCTCACCTGACCCGAACGACCACACCGGCTGGACGGACCACGTGGGCTGGCGCGTGCCGATTGACGACGAGAGCCATCGCAGCTTCAACGTGCAGCTGGTCCACGTGACCGGCGAGGCCGCGGAGCGCGTCCGGCAGCGCATGGCGGAGCGGGCCGGCCGCAAGCCGGCTCCGGGAGAGCCGACCGCGGCGGAGCTGGGCGAGGCCGTCCTGCGCGGCGAGCTGCACACCGACGACCTGGCGCACCGGCCGGATATCGTGAACATCCAGGACTACGTCGCCCAGGCCGGCCAGGGGCGGATCGCGGTGCGCGACAACGAGCACCTGGGCAAGTCGGACGTGGTGCTCATCATGTACCGCAGGATCATGGAGCGCGAGCTGCGCGCACTAGCCGAGGGCCGGCCGCTGAAGCAGTGGGTCGCGCCAGAACGCGTGGCGGCGACGAGCGGGGTGTAGGGGCTAGAAGAGCTTCGGGCCGAGCGCCTTGCCGCCGGTGGCGCGGGCCAGCTCGACGACATCGCGGCCGAGCTGCAGGGCCTGCTCGATCAACGCCGGATCGTCCGGCCGGCCGTCCACGATCTGGAAGCTTGCGCCGTAGAGGATGGCCGGCACCACGTGCACCTGGAAGAAGGCCATGGCCGTGCGCAGACCCAAGTCCACACCCAGGTAGTGGTGGTGGCTGGCGCCAGTGGCCACCAAGCCGGCGGCCTTGCCCACCACATAGTCCTTGGGGATGACGTCGATCAGGTTCTTGAGCGCGCCGGTCATGCCGCCGCGGTACATGGGCGTGCCGAAGACGTAGGCCTTGGCCCGCTGGACCAGGTCGAGCACCTCGCGCGTAGCGGGCGAGTAGGCCTCCACGGGCCGGCCATCGGGGAAATCGATGATGGTTTCGGCCAGATCCACGAGGCGTGTCTCGACGTCCGGCACCGAAGCGGCGCCGTCCAGGGCCAGCGCCACCAGGGTGCGCGTGCGCTGGCTCCTGGCTGCGCTGCCGGCTACGCCGAGAACGAGCATGCGCGCTAAGCCGGGGCGAGCGCCTGTCCGGCGATGGAGCGCTCGGGCAGCTCCGACGGATCCAGCCCGAAGAAGCGCATGGCGTTTTCGCCCAGGATCCTAGTCCGCCGCTCGGGGCTGAGGCCCTCGATCCGGCTCAGCTTGCGGACGGACTCGGGGAACTCCGCGTCCCAGTGCGCGTAGTCGGAGGCGTACATCACCTGGCTGTCGCCGATGAAGTCCAGCACCATGGGCAGGGTGGCCTCCTCGGGTTCGCAGGTGAAGGCCACCTGCTCACTGGCGATAACCTCGGACGGCTTGCGCTGGAGGTCCGGCCACTGCGGGCGCAGCTTCTCCTGGTGCTCGTCGAGCCGCTCGGCCCAGAACGGGATCCAGCCGGCGCCGCCCTCCATGAAAGCCACCTTGAGGCGCGGGAAACGGTCGAAGACGCCCTCGCCGATCATGTGCATGAGCGCGATCATCAGCTCGAACGGGAAGGCGGTCATGTGGACGTAGCTGTACTTGTCCATGCGCTCCGAGCCCGCGCCCATAACGCCGTAGACCCCGTACTGCCCATCGTGGCCGGTCTGTGGATGGACCGACAGCGGAAGCCCGATCTCCTGGGCGGCGGCGTAGATCGGATCGAAGCGGCGGTCGCCCAGGTTGATGCCGTAGACATTGGTCGGCAGCATGGCGCTGACCACGCCATGGCCACGGTGCCGGGCCAGGTAGTCGAGCTCGCGCGCGGCGGCGGGCGGATCCTGGCAGGGAATCAGGCCGACGCCCTTGAGCCGCTTGCGGTCGGCCGCCAGGTACTCCTCCACCAGCCAGCGGTTCACGGCGTGGCAGATGGCGCCGGCCAGACCCTTATCCTGGAGCCCGTTCACGGTGAGGGCGATGGACGTGCCGAAGATGATAGCCACGTCGATGCCCTCCTCGTCCATGTCCACCAGGCGCTTCTGGGGCTCGCGCATGCCCGGCCGGAAGCCCACGATGTGGGGCGCGAACGGGCCCTGCACGCCGGGACCCAACGGTCCGCTCTTGGCCCAGACGCGGCCCTCGAGGATGATGCGGCGGTTGCCGTAGTCATCGGTGATCCGGATCGGCGCGCGCCCGGCGTAGTCATCGGGCAGCCACTTGGCCAGACCCTCCTCGGGCTCCTGGCAATGTCCGTCGGCGTCGATGACGAGTGCAGTGCTCATGGGGCCATTATGTCCGATACCAACAGGCCGGTGCTGTAACACCTTAGTAGGCGGGGAGGGGTAGAAAGAACGAGACCCTCCTGATACTGCTTGGTTGAAGCAAAAACAACCATCCAGAAACAGGAGGATCTCGGTGGGTGACAGTGTAGCGACAGA